>JAABUJ010000089.1_pt1 | contig 202457 bp, 220 predicted proteins | sample 5559131 | NCBI WGS metagenome assembly JAABUJ01 (sample SAMN10711875, study PRJNA513366) | rock metagenome | isolation source: Antarctica rocks | place: Antarctica: Victoria Land, Mt New Zealand nord | collected 2016-01-07
TCCGCACCACCGATGTCACCGGCAACTTGGACTTGCCGGCGGGTGTGGAGATGGTGATGCCGGGTGACAACGTGACGATCGTGGGTGAGTTGATCGCTCCGATCGCGATGGAGGAGGGGTTGCGGTTTGCGATCCGGGAGGGCGGCCACACGGTGGGGGCGGGCGTCGTTACCAAAATTATCGCCTAACGCCATACAAGGCCCTTTCCAGTAGGGGCGGGGACAAGCCCCGCCCCTACATCTGTGCTGGGAGCACCTATTTACCATGCGTCGTGATAAAGTCCGTATTCGTCTGCGCGCGTTCGATCATCGCGTGCTGGACCAGAGCGCCGAGAAGATCGTGGACACCGTGAAGCGCACGGGCGCCCGTATCTCCGGCCCAGTCCTGCTGCCGACCGAAAAGAACATCCTGCCAATGCAGCGCAGCACCTTCGTGGACAAAGAATCGTTCGAGCATTTCGAGATGCGGACGCACAAGCGCCTGATTGACATCCTCGATCCCGGCCCGAAGACCATTGACGCCCTGATGCGGCTGGACCTCCCTTCGGGCGTGGACATCGAGATCAAGCTGTAACCTGCGTTTCCATGAAGCTAACGGCGGATGAGTATCGTCGGGCAGCACTGGACCATGTTGATGAGGCAAGGCTGCTCTATGAAGAGAATAGGTACGTTCTTGCTCATTATATCGCCGGCCTTGCAGTAGAGTGTATATTTCGCGCTTACGCCGTGCGTAACGGTGAGCCGTTTGAAGGCCGACATGACCTGAGCAAGTGGTTTGAACTTGCGCGGTTCGATGAGGTTATCGCCGCGTCGCGCTCGGAGACGGTGTCCGCGGCATATAACGTCGTAGTGACCCAGTGGAGCAGTACGCAACGATACTACTCAGACGGCTTCCTAAGAGCATATTTTCGTAACGCTCACCTAGATCGGGGCATTAAGGGTGATGCCGTGAAAGAGTTGACGCGGCGCATTATTGAGGCAGCGTTAGAAGTAGTCACTGAAGGTAAGGTGCGATGGACGATCTGGAGCAGGCGATAGAAGAGGCGTTAGCTGCCGATCTTCCAGGCGTTGAAGTACGCTTCGACCCATATCCAGGCTTCGGGAAGTTACATGGCGCTGTGGTATGGGACGGCTTCCAAAACCAGTTACAGATGGAGAGGCAGCGTCAGGTCTGGGACGTATTGCGGCCAGTGTTGACGGACGAGCAGAGGCTTGCCACAGGCTTTCTGCTGACGGTGACTCCTGCGGAAATCAACGCGATGCAGGAAGTGGCAGCCTAGACAGAGTTACTATCTGAGCAGAGTCGTATCACTAAAACAGAAACCGCGTCACGCAACGAGTTGACCCACACTCGCCAGGTGCGCCGTGGAGGAAACAATGCCAAGTTCCATCTTGGGCAAGAAGCTGGGTATGACCCAGATCTTCGAAGAGGGCGGCCGCGTGACCCCGGTCACCGTGATCGCCGCCGGTCCCTGTGTCGTTACACAACTAAAAACCATTACGAAAGACGGCTATTCCGCCGCGCAGATCGGGTTCGAGGATGTCAAAGAGCATCGCCTGAACTCGCCCCAGAAGGGACACTTCGCCGCCCATGAGGTCAAGCCGAAGCGGACCCTGCGCGAGATTCCTATTGATGAGGGCGAGACTCTGGCCGAAGGCCACGAGTTCAAAGCCGACATCTTTGCGGCGGGCGACAAGGTCGCCGTCACGGGCATCTCCAAGGGCAAGGGCTTCGCAGGCGTCATGAAGCGTTACGGCTGGCGCGGCAACAAGGCCACGCATGGAGCCTCGACCTCGCATCGCAAGCCGGCCTCCGGCGGCGGCACGGACGCGGCCCACACCTTCAAGGGATCGGGCAAGCCGGGCCATATGGGCGACGTGCAGATCACCCAGCAAGGGCTTCGCGTGGTCCGCGTGGACACCGAGAAGAACCTGCTGCTGGTCAAGGGCGCGGTCCCCGGCGCGAACGGCGGGCTGGTCATGATCAAGAAATTCATACGCTAGGAGGAACACGACCCATGCCGGAAACCATTCTCAGAAAAGCGGATGGCAGCAGCGGGGGAACTGTTTCCCTCAGCGAAAAGCTGTTCTCCGCCAAGATCAATCCGGGCCTGATGCACCAGGCCGTCGTCAACGAGGCGACCAACAGCCGCCAGGACACCCGCGACACCAAGACGCGGGCGGAAGTCGCCGGCGGCGGACGCAAGCCGTACCGCCAGAAGGGCACGGGCCGCGCGCGGCAGGGAACCATCTCGGCCCCGCACTATCGCCACGGCGGCATCGTCTTCGGCCCGCATCCGCGCGACCTGTCGGCGCGTCTGCCCAAGAAGGCACGCCGCGCCGCGCTGGCCTCGGCCCTTTCCACAAAAGCCACGGATGATGCCATCCTTGTTCTGGACACCCTGGAGATGGAAACGCACTCGACCAAGACGGCAGCGGCCCTGCTGAAGACGCTGGGCGTCACGGGCAAGACGCTGGTCGTGCTGCCCGAAACCAACCTGACGATCTACAAGTCGTTCCGCAACATCCCCGGCGTCACTGTCCGGGTCGCCCCGGCATTTTCCGTGCGGGACGTGCTGGACGCCGAGCGGATCGTGATGACCCAGGGCGCGCTGGATAAGCTGGATGCCGTGTATGGCAGAGCGGACGCGGCCCAAGAGCAATCCGCCGAGGAGGCGACAGCGTAAATCATGAGCGCAACCACCAAGAGTCCTTATCAAATCATCGTCCGGCCTATCGTGACCGAAAAGAGCGTGGATGGGGGCAGCCGCAACCAGTATACGTTCGTTGTGGCTCGCGCGGCCAACAAGTACGAGATCGCCGAAGCCATCGAGCGCATTCAGGCCGACGCCAAGAACACGATCAATGTCGTGGCCGTTAACACCATGGTCGTTAAAGGCAAGTCCCGGCAGGGGCGCTTCTTCAAGCGCTCGAACAAGGGCAAGACGTCCGACTGGAAAAAGGCGATCGTGACCTTGCAGGCCGGCCAGTCCATTGAACTGGTCGAGGGAGTTTAACCATTATGGGAATTAAACGCTACAAGCCCACGACGCCGTCCCAGCGGTTCCGCACCGCCTCGGATTATTCCGAGCTGACAGCCTCCAAGCCTGAGAAGTCCCTGCTGCGGCCCAACAAGCACAGCGGCGGGCGCAACAACAAGGGCCGACGCACAGCGGTCAACGTGGCCGGCGGCAACAAGACGCAGTACCGCATCATTGACTTCAAGCGCGACAAGAACGGCGTCCCCGGCAAGGTCGCGACTGTCGAGTACGACCCCAACCGCTCGGCGCGGATCGCGCTGGTACATTACGCCGACGGCGACAAGCGCTACATCCTGTGGCCGGTCGGCCTGAAGGTCGGCGATCCGATCGTTTCGGATGAGACGGCGGACATCAAGCCGGGCAACGCGCTCCCCCTGCGGGCCATCCCGGTCGGTACGCTCATCCACAACATCGAGATGATGCCGGGCAAGGGCGGCCAGATCACGCGCACGGCGGGCGGCGCGTCCCAACTTATGGCGAAGGAAGGCAAGTATGCCACCATCCGCCTGGCTTCCGGCGAGATGCGGATGATCCTGCTGGAATGCCGCGCCACGGTCGGCCAGATCGGCAACATCGAGCACGAGAACATCAAGCACGGCAAGGCGGGCAAGAAGCGCTGGCTGGGCGTCTATATGCACAACCGCGGCGTCGTCATGTCCCCGCGTGACCACCCGCACGGCGGCGGCGAGGCCAAGTCTCCGGTCGGACGCAAAAAAGGTCCGGTCTCGGCGACCGGCGTGCGCGCCCTGGGCTTCCGCACCCGCCGCAACAAGAACACGCAAAAGTTTATCGTTCGCCGCCGAGGCAGCAAGTAACGGGGAAAATACTGTATGGGACGCTCACTCAAAAAAGGTCCGTTCGCGGACGTCAAGCTGCTCAAGCGCATTGATGATATGAACGCGCGCAATGAGAAGCGCATCATCAAGACCTGGTCGCGCCGGTCCACCATCTTCCCGCAGATGATCGGCCACACGCTGGCCGTGCATGACGGGCGCAAGCACATCCCCGTCTTCGTCACCGAAAACATGGTCGGCCACAAGCTCGGCGAGTTCGCGCTGACCCGCACCTTCAAAGGCCACGCCGGCTCGAAGGACACGCGGACGACGCGGGGACGTTAGGAGAAATCGCATGAACACCGCTGCACGGGACCGCGCCCTGCTGCCCGCCGTCAAGGACGTGCTGGGGCGGACGCCGGTTTCCAAGCTGAAACTAACGAAGGAAAAGGACGGCAGCCTCAAGATCCTGCTGCACACCAGCCGCCCGAACAACGTGCGGATGGAGACGCAGGCCCTGACGGATGCCTTGACGGAACAGATCGGCGGAAGCCGGGCCGTGACCGTCGAGATCGTGCCGGAAGCGCGCGCCGTCGCCAAGTGGGTCCGCACCTCGCCGCGCAAGGCCCGCCTGGTCATTGACGCCATCAAAGGCAAGCGCGTTTCCGAGGCGCTCGCTATGCTGCGCTTTATCCCGAACCACGCCGCCGAACTCATCACGAAGGTCGTCATCTCCGCCGCCGCTAACGCGCAGGATGGGTGGGGGGCAGGTGTCGAAGAGCTGAAGGTACAGAACATTCTGGCCGACGGCGGCCCGACTTTGAAGCGGGTTCGCGCCCGTGCCCAGGGCCGCGCTTATCGCATCTTGAAGCGCACGAGCCACCTGACCGTCATTCTGACGGATGCGCCTGCCCCCGCGCCGCGTCCGCGTCGCGGGACGGCCGTCCCGGCCAAGCCGAAGGCGACGCAGGCGCCGGCCACGCCGAAGCCGGAGAACGTCGCGCTGGCGAACCAGAGCACGACGGAGCAGGCGGGTGAGGAAGTCGCGCTGGACGCGCCGGTGACGCCTGTCGAGGAGAGCCGGACGATCCCGGCTTCGGAGCAAGGCGAAGGCGCGACCGGCGACACGGCGAACACCCCGGAAAGCGGTCAAGCGCCGAAGGCGACGGCGGCTTCCGCCGAGGAACCGCAGGAAGCCACCCCGGTGACGGCCTCGGATTCGCCCGAGATTGATGTGTCCGACCGCGCGCCCGATCCGAGCGAAGGCGCCGATCAAAAGCGGGAAGAGGGAGAATAACGCATGGGACAGAAGATCCATCCCGTCGGGTTCCGCGTCGGCGTGAACCGCGACTGGGAAAGCAAGTGGTATTTGGACAAGGGGTATGCCAAAGCGCTGGTCGAGGATGTCCACATCCGCGCGTTCATCAAGAACAGCAAGACACTGGCGAATGCCGCCATCGCGCGGGTCGAGATCGAGCGGGCGGCCAACCGCGTCAAGGTGACGCTGCACACGGCCAAGCCCGGCATCATCATCGGGCGCGGCGGCAAGGGCGTGGATGACCTGCGCGCCGTCCTGGAAGACAAGTTCAAAAAGTCGTTCCAGGCCAATGTCAACGAGATTAGGCATCCCGAGCTGGACGCACAGCTTGTCGCCGAAAGCATCGCGCAGCAGATCTCCAAGCGCGTCTCCTACAAGCGCGCCATGCGCCAGGCCGTTACCCGCGCCATGAAGCTGGGCGCGAAGGGCATCCGCATCCTCAGTTCGGGTCGCCTGAACGGCAGTGAAATGGCCCGTAAAGAGGGCGACCGGCTGGGCAAGATTCCCCTGCACACCCTGCGCGCGGATATTGACTACGGCTTCGCGGAAGCGCCGACGACCTATGGCAACATCGGCGTCAAGGTCTGGATCTACAAGGGCGACATCCTGCCCGGCCAGAAGCGCCTGACGACGGCCGACATCGCCTTGCAGCAGCAGCAGCAGCGCCGCTTGAACGCCGAAGAGGGCTTCGGTGATCGCGGTCCGAGCGGTGGTCGCGGTGGTCGCGGCGGGGCTGGCGGCGGTGGTCGCGGCGGTCGCGGCGGGGCCGGCGGCGGACGTGGTGGCGGCGGCTTCGGCGGCGGTCGCGGCGGTCCTGGCGGCGGCGGTGGTCGCGGCCCCGGCGGCGGTGGCGGCTTCGGCGGTGGCGGCGGACGCCCCGGCGGCGGTGGCGGCTTCGGCGGTGGCGGCGGACGCCCCGGCGGTGGTCGCTAAGAACTTCGCCCCCCAGCCCGCAAATCCCACACTTGCGGGCTGGGGGGCTAACGGAGACAATCGTTATGTTGATGCCAAAGAAAGTCAAGTACCGCCGCGTCCATCGCGGCCGGCGCACCGGCCCTGCTTCGGGCGGCAACCAGGTGGACTTCGGCGAATACGCGCTGCAAGCCCTGGAAGCTTGCTGGATGACCAATCGGCAGATCGAGGCCGCGCGTATTGCCATGACCCGCAAGATCAAGCGCGGCGGGAAGATCTGGATTCGCGTCTTCCCGGATAAGCCGTTCACCAAAAAGCCCGCCGAAACCCGCATGGGCAAGGGCAAGGGCGCTCCCGAGGGTTGGGTTGCGGTCGTCAAGCCGGGCCGCGTCCTCTTCGAGATGTCCGGCGTCCCTGAAGACCTGGCGCGGGAGGCCATGCGGCTCGCCCAGCACAAGCTGCCTATCGCGACCAAGTTCGTGACGCGGCACGAGACGGCCTTGCAGATTGCCGCCCACGCGCTGACGAGCGAAGACGTGGCCGAAGACGGCGAAGCTGAAGAAATGACGGGAGAGTAACATGGCTGAGAAAATCACGAAGCGCCGCGAGGCGCTGCGCGGCATGGACGAGGCCGGTCTGACCGCCGCCGTCGCCGACGCCCACAAGAGCATCTATCAGTTCCGCAAGGACCGCCTGAGCAAGCCGCAGGAGAACGTCAAGGTGGTGCGGAACGCCCGCAAGGAGATCGCCCGCATCCTGACCATCAAGCGCGAGCGGGAACTGAGCCAGGAGAACAAGGGGTAAACGATGGCAGAAGAAACCCAGACGGAAAAAGCCCGCACCCGCCGCAAAGTTCGCGTCGGTGTCGTGTCGAGCGACAAGATGCAGAAGACGGTCGTCGTGACCATCGCGAACCTGGTCCGCCACCCCGTCTACGGGCGCATCCAGAAGCAGAACAAGAAGTTCAAGGCGCATGACGAAAATAACGACGCTCACATCGGCGACACCGTGGAGATCATGGAAACCCGTCCTCTGAGCAAAGACAAGTGCTGGCGCGTCGTTCGCATCGTCGAGCGCGCCAGATAAACCCCAGCGATTTCTGTTGAACGATGGAGCGTTGACAGAAGGGGAGCGACAGGCGCTGCAACGGATTGCGGATCAGTTCGGTGTGACCATTGATGTAGTCGGCAGCCGAGGGGCCGGCAACGGCAGAAATGTTGAGACTGATTTACCGTTCGGCAAAGGCGATGGGACGCGCAGCGACATTGACGTGCGGATTGATGGGCAGGTGGAGATTGACACGCGCGGTGCTTTGAGCGATGCGCTCTACAACACTGTTCCCGGCGTTTATCGAGATTATACCGAGGAAAGGGCTGTGATGCAAGAGGCGACGGCTGAAACAGAACATCTCTCGACTGTCGGGGACTTGAATCCGTTGCGGGTGCTTGAGCAGTCCGGCACAGGTCCCATTGTTTTGTGCGCTGTCGCTGTCTGGACGCGCCGGACGATGATCGGTAACCTTGAGGAAAAAGGCATCTGGGTCCGCTCTCTTTGGGGGGCTGCCCTGAAGGTCCTGCCGAAGACTGCCGGTTGTCGGCTTGGCTGGAACACTGTTTTCTTTGCTGTGCCTGATGTCGGCGTAGCGCAGGTCGCGCAACGGTTCAGTGAACTATTACAGATACGCCAAGATGCTCGCTTGATGAGTTTCTGCGCCCTCTGCGAAGCCTATGGTGAGCCGCAGCATAAGCTGAACGTTCTGGATGTGCTGGGGCACGAAATCAGTTCGCAGCGCGATTTCGGCAGCAGCCGAGATTACCGGCCAGACGGCTACAGGGTTTACCATCTGCGAGATGGTAAGCCGTACATAATCAAATAACTGCTAGGGTCGGTCACAAAGCCGGGCGCTTCCTAATCAGAGTGTTCGGACCTGGGCCGGCAGCGCAAAGGAAAAAGGATGATTCAGGATTACAGCCGCCTCCGGGCGGCGGACAACAGTGGGGCGCGGGAGCTTCTGACCATCCGCGTCTTGAAAGGCTCCAACGCCAAGTACGCGCACATCGGCGACATCATCGTCGCCGCCGTGAAGTCGGCGACGCCGGGCGCTCAGGTCAAGAAGGGCGATGTGGTCAAAGCCGTCGTCGTCCGCACCCGGCAGGCGATCCGCCGGCAGGACGGCTCCGTGCTGCGGTTTGATGAGAACGCCGCCGTGGTGCTGACCAACAACCTCGCGCCGCGCGGCACCCGCGTCTTCGGGCCTGTGGCCCGCGAGCTGCGCGACTCCAAGTTTGAGGGCGCGATGAAGATCATCTCGCTGGCCCCGGAGGTGCTTTAAACCATGTACACCCCGCCAAGAAAGAAAGGCCCGCGCCGCAACGACGCGCAGTTCACGGGCAAGATCCTGCTGAGGACCGGCGACACCGTGCGCGTCCTCGCCGGCAAGGACAAGGGCAAGGAAGGCAAAGTGACGCAAATCCTGCGCTCCGAGGGCAAAGTGGTCGTCGAAGGCGTCAACATCGTCATCAAGCACCAGAAGCCGCGCCCGCAGGGCGCTCCGGCCATGGGAGGCTCCGTGCCGCAGGGTGGCCGAATCGAGCAGGCGTCGCCGCTGCATGTCGCCAAGGTGCAGCTCGTGGACCCCGCCGACGGCAAGACCGCGACGCGGATCGGCACTAAAATAAATGAGAATGGGGAGCGCGTGCGCTTTGCCAAGAAGTCGGGAGGAGTGATTTCCAATGGCTAACGATACACAGAACGGGAACGCGCCGCAGCCGACCCTGAAGAAGAAGTATCAGGATCAGATCGTGCCGGCCCTTCAGAAAGAATTCGGCTACAAGAACGTCATGCAGGTGCCGCGCATCGAGAAGGTCGTCCTGAACATGGGCGTCGGCGCGGCGGGGCAAACCGGCGGCGACGCCAAGAAGCTGGACGGGGCGGTCGCGGACCTGGCGACCATCACAGGCCAGAAGCCGGCGGTAACGCGGGCCAAGAAGTCCATCGCAAACTTCCGGCTGCGCCAGGGCGCGCGGATCGGCGCGAAAGTCACCCTGCGCGGGGCGCGAATGTATGAGTTCCTGGACCGCCTGCTGAACATCGCCCTGCCGCGCGTCCGTGACTTCGGCGGCATCAACCCGAACTCGTTCGATGGGCGCGGCAACTTCGCGATGGGCCTGAAAGAGCAGTTGACCTTTCCCGAAATCGTTTACGATAAGGTGGATCAAGTGCGCGGCATGGACATCATCATTGTCACGTCGGCCAAGTCCGACGCCGAGGCGCGGTCGCTGCTGAAAGCGGTCGGCGTTCCCTTCCGGGGCGAGAAGCAGGGCGAGCGTCTTCAGTAGAAACGCCCTTCGAGAGTCATTTGGCGAGGTTTTCAGGTATAATAACGCCTGTTTCCACGCTCACGAGACAGTCTGAGGATACTTATGGCCAAAGAGTGCCTGATTCAAAAAGCCAAGCGGACGCCCAAGTTCAGCGTTCGCGCTTACAATCGCTGTCAGCTCTGCGGACGGAAGCATGGGTACATGCGCAAGTTCAGCATCTGCCGCATCTGCTTCCGCGAACTGGCGCACCAGGGGCTGATCCCCGGCGTGACCAAATCGTCCTGGTAGAACCTACAAACCATATCGAGACGGCGGCCCAGCCGCCGTCCGTCTGATGGGAGAATAAACATATGCCGGTCAGTGATCCAGTCGCCGACCTCCTCACGCGCATTCGCAATGCCAACTCGGCCAATCACGAATCGCTGGAAGTCGACTCGTCCAAGCTCAAAATCGAAATCATCCGCATCCTGCACGAAGAGGGCTATGTCAAGTCCTATGAAGTCGTCACTCAGCCAGTGCAGGACAAGATCAAAGTCACCCTCAAGTATGGGGCGCGCAACCGCGAAAAGGTCATCACCAACCTCAAGCGCGTTTCCAAGCCGGGCCTGCGCATCTACCGATCTCACGACAAGCTGCCGACCGTTCTGCGCGGCCTGGGCATCGCCATCGTCAGCACGTCGCAGGGCGTTATGACCGCCAAGCAGGCCCGCAAGCTGGGCATCGGCGGCGAAGTCCTGGCTTACGTTTCTTAAGGAGTCCTCCATGTCACGTATCGGAAAACTCCCCATTCCGCTGCCGCAGGGTGTGGAAGTCCAGGCCGCCAAAGACGGCACCCTGACGGTGAAGGGGCCAAAAGGCTCCCTCTCCCGTCATATCCACCCGCGCATGAGCGTGGAGCAGCAGGACGGCGCCCTGCTGGTCAAGCGCCCGACGGACGGCCAGGAAGACCGCGCGCTGCACGGCCTGACCCGGTCGCTGGTCAACAACATGGTGGTCGGCGTCTCGGCGGGTTACCGGCGCGTCCTGGAGATCGAGGGCGTCGGCTACCGCGCCGCCAAAGACGGCCAGCGGCTGCTCCTGAACCTGGGCTTCTCGCATCAGGTCCCCATCGAGCCGCTCATGGGCATCAGCTTCGAGGTCGGCCAGGACACCAACACGCGCCGCCCGTTCGTCACCATCGTCGGCATTGACAAAGAGGCGGTGGGCCAGCAGGCCGCCGTCATCCGCAAGCTGAAGCCGCCGGAGCCTTACAAGGGCAAGGGCATCCGCTATCAGGGCGAGATCGTCCGCCGCAAGGCCGGCAAGAGCGGCAAGGCGGGCGGCAAAGGCGGCGGCAAGGGCGGCAAGAAGTAAACCTACCCCCGCCGCGCGCGGCGACCCCTTCCTGCTAAGAAGGGGTAAGAAAGAGAGGCCACCTTTCTTTCCTTGTACCCTCCCTTAGCAGGGGAAGGTCGCCGCGCGGCGGGGAGGGGTTCTTATCCGGCTCACCACGCGGACGCTGGCGGCGTCCGTGACACGGTGGGTCAAGAGGAAACTCGAGCACTATGGCACAGATCAACAAAAACGAGACGCGGCAAAAGCGTCACTCACGGGTACGGAAGCGCGTCCAGGGGACGCCGGAGCGGCCCCGACTGAATGTTTACCGCTCTTCCAACAACATCTATGCGCAGATCATTGACGATCTCGCGGGGCGCACTCTAGCGGCGGCCTCGTCGCTCGACGCCTCGCTGCGCGGCGACAAGCCCGCCAAGAGCGCGGGCGGCAACATTGACGCGGCCAAGTCGGTCGGAACGCTGATTGCCGAGCGCGCCAAGTCGGCGGGCGTCGCTAAAGTGGTCTTCGACCGCGGCGGCTACCTTTATCATGGGCGCGTTCAGGCACTGGCGGACGCGGCGCGCGAGAACGGACTGGATTTTTAATTTATGGCACTGATCAACCCGGACACGCTGAATCTGGAAGAGCGCGTCATCCAAACCAACAAAGTCCAGAAGACCCACAAGGGCGGGCGCACCATGTCCTGGAGCATCCTGGTCGTGGTCGGCGACGGCAACGGCTATGTCGGAGCGGGCTTGGGCAAGGCACGCGCCATTCCCGACGCTATTCGTAAGGGCGTTGAAGCGGCCCGCAGGAGCCTGGTCCACGTCCCGATGGTCGGCACGACCATCCCGCACGACATCCTGCTGCGGCAGGGCGGCGCGGAAGTGTTGATGAAGCCGGCTTCGCCCGGTACGGGCGTCGTCGCCGGCGGCTCGGTCCGCGCCATCCTGGAAGCGGCGGGCGTCAAGGACGTCCTGGCGAAGTCGCTTGGCTCGTCCAACAAGGTCAACACGGCCTGGGCGACCATTGCGGCTCTGAAGCAGCTCAAGCGGGCGACGGATGTGGCCCGACTGCGCGGCCTGAACGTCAACGATTTGGTTTCCAAAGCCGTCGCCGACGCCTCGCGTGAGGCCGAGCAGGAAGACTCGGCTCTCGGCATCGCCAGCGTCGTTTCCGATGAGCCGACCGTCATCCAGTCTTCGGCGGCCGAGACCCCGGCGACGGAAACGCCCGGCGCCGTCGCGCAGCCGATGGACGCCGCCGACGTGACCCAGACACAGACGACGTCCACGGGCAGCCCCACGACCGAGGGAGGAGCATAACCCATGGCCGATTTGAAGATCACACTGAGTCGCAGCCTGATCGGCTACGAGAAGAGCCAGCGGCTCACCGCGCGTGCTCTGGGGCTGAACAAAGTCGGCTCCAGCGTCAGCCAGCCCAATACCGCCCCCATTCGCGGCATGATCAAGAAGATCACGCACGTCCTCACCGTTGAGACTGCGGAAGGCGAGCTGGTGTCGAAGCCCGCGCCGAAGATAGGCCGCAAGAAGCATTACGGCCCCCACGAGGGGCTTGGAGTTGGGCAATGAATCTTTCCGAACTGAAACCGAACGAGGGCGCGCGCAAAGAGCGCAAGCGCATCGGGCGCGGCCCCGGCTCCGGCACGGGCAAGACGTCCGGCGGCGGCCACAAAGGCGACAAGGCGCGCGGCAACACCAAGCCCGGTTTTGAAGGCGGTCAAACGCCGCTGCACCGCCGTCTCCCGCAGATGCGCGGCATCCCCGGCAAGGGCGGCTTCAACGCGCCCCCGAAGACCGGCTACTCCGTCGTCAACCTCAGCGCGCTGGAGCGCTTCGAGGACGGCGCGACCGTGACGATCGAGACGCTGTTCGATGCCGGCCTGATCGGCGACCTGAAAGACGGCGTCAAGATTTTGGGCAGCGGCGAATTGACCAAGAAGCTGATCGTCCGAGCGACGCAGTTCTCCAAGAGCGCACAGGAAAAGATCGCCGCCCTGGGCGGCACGACCGAGATCGTCTGAGGAGTCCCAACCGAGGCAAACCGATGGCTGTTAAAAGACCCTCCGCCAATGTCCCCGCCTCCCCCGGAGGCGGCGGTGGACGCAGACTGGCCGCAGCGCCCCGCACATCCAACACGCCGTTCATCGAGGCGATGATGGCGGCCTGGGCGATCCCGGAACTGCGCCGCCGGCTGATGTTCATCTTCGCCATGTTCGCTGTCTATGTGGTCGGCCTGCACATCCCCCTGCCGGGCATTAACTCCGGCGCCCTGGCTAATTTGTTCAACACTGGCGGCGGCGGCGGCATCCTGAATCTGGTGGACGTATTTTCCGGCGGCGCGCTGAAGAAGTTCACCGTCTTCGCGATGGGCATTGTGCCGTACATCAATGCCTCGATCATCATGCAGCTCTTGACGTTCGCTATTCCCTCCTGGCAGGAGATGTCGAAGGAGGGCGAGTCGGGCCGCAAGCGGATCGCGCAGTATACGCGCTACTTGACCATGGCGCTGGCGCTGGCGCAGGCAACGGGATTAGTCTTCTTCCTGCGCGGCAACAGCATTCTGGCGCCCAACATCGCCATCGCCGTCGAGGTCATCCTGACTATGATGGCGGGGACGGCCTTCCTGATGTGGCTGGGCGAGCAGATCACGGACAAGGGCATCGGCAACGGCGTCTCGTTGATCATCTTTTGCGGCATCATGGTCCGCTTGCCGAGCCAGCTTGTCGGCGTCGGCGAGGGTGTTCTGGCCGGAACGGTCAAGCCCTGGCAGGTGCTGATCCTGGTCGTCGCCTTCTTCGCAACCGTCATCGGCGTCGTATTCGTGACGCTGGGGCAGCGCAAGATTCCGATCCAGCATGTCCGCAAGATCGTGGGCAACAAGATGTCTCAGGGCGGCACGTCCTACCTGCCGTTCCGTGTGGCGTCCGCAGGCGTTATTCCGATTATCTTCGCTTTGTCCATTCAGTTGCTGCCGCAGACGTTCGCTTACTTTGTGCCGAAAACCTCGGTTCTCTCGCCTTTGCTGACGAAGGCCTCGGCCATCATGCAGCCTGGCTCCAGCCCGATTGTGGCCCTAATCTACGCGGCGATCATCGTGTTCTTCACCTATTTCTATACGGCCGTCACGATGAACGTGGAGCAGATCTCGGACGACCTCAAGAAGTACGGCTCGTTCATCCCCGGCATCCGGCCCGGCAAGCCGACGATGGAGTATTTGGACAAGGTCATGACGCGCATCACGCTGGCGGGCGCGCTGTTCCTGGCGTTCATCGCCCTGCTGCAATACTGGATTCCCGCCATCACGGGGACGAACGGCGCTAATCAGTTCACCCTGATCGGCGGCACGTCCCTGCTGATTGTCGTCGGCGTTGCGCTGGACACGATGCAGGCCATCGAGGCGCAGCTTTTGATGCGCAACTACGAGGGCTTTATCCGCTAGTGCGTATGGTTCTGCTGGGGCCGCCGGGGGCGGGCAAGGGGACGCAGGGGCAGACCCTGGCGCGGACCTTCGGTGTGCCCCATGTGGCGTCCGGGGAGATCATCCGGGACCAGGTCGCGCGCGGGACGGAGTTCGGACGCAAGGTGGAGGCGCAGATCGCGGCGGGGAACTTTGTGTCCGACGCCGATGTTCTGTATTGGGTCGGGCAGCGTCTCGCCGCGCCGGATGCCGCCGGGGGATATGTCCTGGACGGCTTTCCGCGAGACACGGCGCAGGCGGAGGCATTTGCCGCGCCGCTGGATGTGGTCGTGGATTTGATGATCGCCGATGAGGCGCTGATCGCCCGGCTGTCCGGCCGGCTGGTTTGCCCGCAGTGTGAGACGGCTTATCATGTGGTGAGCCGCCCGCCCAGGCGGTCCGGCGTGTGCGACCGGGATGGAACGCCGCTCGTGCGCCGAGCCGATGATGACCCGGAAGCCGTGCGGCGCCGTTTGCAAGTGTACCATCAGCTCACGGAGCCGCTGCAAGCCTATTACGAGCGGCGCAGCCTGTTGGTCCGCGTAGATGCCCTGGGGCCGCCGCCGGTCGTCACGGAGCGCATTCTTTCGGCAGTATCAGCCCGGACGCTTGCCAATGAGAGTTTTTGAGGGTATACTACGCGGATGATTCGGCTCAAGACTGCGGAAGAAATCGAGATGATGCGCCGGGCCGGGCGCGTCGTAGCCGAAGCGCTGGCCGCCATGCGCGATGCCATCGTGCCCGGCGTGACCACAACGCAAGACCTGGACGACGTGGCGGCGGAAGTACTTCAAAAGCGCGGTGCGAAGCCCGCTTTGCTCGGTTACAAGCCCAGCTTCAGCCGCGTGCCGTATCAGCACAACACCTGCATCTCAGTCAACAACGAGGTCGTGCATGGGGTGCCGAGCGCCAAGCGCATCCTGAAGGTCGGCGACATCGTCAGCCTGGACTTGGACGCTTCCGTGGACGGATGGTGCGCCGATGCCGCGCTGACGGTCCCTGTCGGGACTGTCTCCGCCGCCGCCAAGAACCTGCTGACGGTTTCGCGGGAGGCGCTCTTCAAGGGCATCTCGCAGGCGCGCGTCGGCAACACGCTGGGCGACATCGGCGGGGCGATCCAGCGCCATGTCGAGCGCAGCCGCTACAACGTCGTGCGCGATCTGGTGGGGCACGGCATTGGGCAGACGCCGCACGAGGAGCCGCACAATGTCACGAACTATGGCCGGCCGGGCCGTGGGGAACGGCTCCAGGCAGGCATGACGATTTGCATCGAGCCGATGGTCAACATCGGCAAGTCGGAGGTCGGGCACCACAAGGGCGATGTCTGGACCATCTTTACGGCGGACAATACGCTGTCCGCGCATTTTGAGCACACCGTAGCGATCACGGAGGACGGCCCGGACATTCTGACCCTGCCGCCCTCGCAAGAGAAGTAACGCAGGAGAAATAGAATCAGCTTATGGCTCGAAGACCACGAAAGCAGCATGTCGCGCGCGACGAGCGCCGCGCCGAGGAGTCGGAAACTTACGCGAAGGAAAAGGCCCTCGAAGTCGAAGGCGCCATCGCCGAGACGCTTCCGAACGCCATGTTCCGCGTCAACCTGGAAGGCGGCCATCAGGTGCTGGCCCAGGTCAGCGGCAAGATCCGCATGAACTTTATCAAGATTCTGCCCGGTGACCGGGTCAAGGTGGAGCTGTCTCCCTATGATCCCACCCGTGGCCGCATTCTGTACCGATACAAGTAGGAGACGACGATGAAAGTACGGCCATCCGTAAAAAAGATTTGTGACAAGTGCAAGGTGATCAAGCGCGACGGCGTCGTGCGCGTCATCTGCGTTATCAAAAAGCATAAGCAGCGACAGGGCTAATCGCCCGCACCATTGAGGAGGCTTCTTTTGGCACGAATTGCAGGCGTTGACTTGCCGCGCGACAAGCGGGTAGAGTACGCGCTCCTTTCCATTTTCGGTATTGGACTGACCAGCAGCCGCGACATCCTTGAAAAGAACGGCGTCAGCGCCGATACACGGGTGCGCGACCTGACGGAAGCCGAAACCAACAAGCTGCGCGAGACCATCGAGCGCGAGTACCGGGTCGAAGGCGACTTGAAGCGGCAGATTCAGATCAACATCCGCCGTCTGTCCGAGATCGGCTGTTACCGAGGCATCCGGCACCGCAAGGGCCTGCCGGTGCGCGGCCAGAAGACTAAGAGCAATGCCCGCACCCGTCGCGGCCCGCGCCGCGCCGTTGCCGGCAAGAAGAAAGTCAAGAAGTAGACCTACCCCCGCCGCAAGCGGCGACCCGTCCCTGTTAAGGAGGGGTAGGGAGTAGTAGACCGGCCTTTCCTGCTCCCCCTTCCTTAACAGGGAAGGGGCCGGGGGGTTAGGTTCCTGTACCGCCGCTCACTGCGACGGGATGATAGGAGACAGCACAGATCGAATGGCACAGAAGAAAACAACGCAGCGGCAGAAGCCGAAAGAGAAAAAGAATATCGCGCAGGGCCTTGTGCATATTCAGAGCACCTTCAACAACACCATCGTCTCGATTACCGACACGCGAGGCGACCTGATTTCCTGGGCCAGCGCCGGCTCCGTCGGCTTCAAAGGCTCACGCAAAGGCACCCCGTTCGGCGCGCAGCTTGCGGCGGAGAATGCCGCCCGCAAGGCGCAGGAGCATGGCCTGCGGCGTGTAGACGTCCATGTCAAGGGGCCGGGATCGGGCCGTGAAACCGCCATCCGCGCCTTGCAGGCCGTCGGCATCGAAGTCAGCATCATCAAAGATGTCACGCCGATCCCGCACAATGGCTGCCGTCCGCCCAAGCGCCGCCGCGTTTAAGTTTGTAGGGGCGCGATTAATCGCGCCCCTCACGGAGAAATGAGAACCGATGACCGCCGTTAAAAAAGGACCCGTCAGCAAGTCGGGCGATGCACGTTGCCGGCAATGCCGCCGCGAAGGCATGAAGCTTTACCTGAAGGGCACCCGCTGCTACAGCAAGAAGTGCGCCATTGAGCGCCGCAACTATCCGCCGGGCATGCACGGCCAGGGGATGCAGAAGAAGACGACCGAATACGCCCACCAGCTCCGCGAAAAGCAGAAGATGAAGCGAACGTACCGCGTTCTGGAGCGCCCTTTCCGCAACTATGTGGAGGAGGCTCTGCGCCGCAAGGGTGTGACAGGCGAGAATATCCTGTCGCTGCTGGAAACCCGGCTGGACAATGTCATCTACCGGATGAACCTGGGGGCCTCGCGCGCCCAGGCTCGTCAGTTCGTCTCGCACCGGCACTTCCTGATTAACGGCAAGCGCGTGGACATTCCTTCCTACCAGGTGCGAGTCGGCGACGTGATCACCGTCCATGACAACAGCCGCAGGCTTCAGCCTATGCTGGATTCGCTGCGCGGCATGGGACGCCGCATCCCGGAATGGCTGACCTTCGACGCCAACTCGCTGACCGGCAAGGTCGTCGCCGTGCCGACCCGCGACATGATTGACACCGATGTCGCCGAGCAGTTGATCGTCGAGTACTACTCGCGCTAATGGATCAGGCCCCGCTTTGAGCGGCCTGACGCCGGGACCGAAACCCGCCGCTTCCCTCCGGCGGGTTTTCGCCTGTACGCCCAAAGGCCGCTTTTCCGCAGGCTAACCTGGAGGAGTGAAACTGAATACGATGCCAGAGATGACTATGGACCCGGCTGCACCGCGCATTGAGACGCTGGAGCAGTCCGATACCTACGGCAAATTCGTGGTCGAGCCGCTGGAGCGCGGCTACGGCGTGACGCTGGGGAACTCCCTGCGCCGCGTCCTGCTGTCGTCCATCCCCGGCGCGGCCGTCACGTCCATCAAGATTGACGGCGTGCTGCACGAGTTTTCGACCATTCCGGGCGTCAAAGAGGACACCACGGAACTGATTCTGAACCTGAAAGACCTGTTCGTCAAGGTCCACGGCCGCAATGGCGTCCTGTCTAACGGCGTCAAACCGGAGCCGCACGTCATCAGGATTGACGTGACGGGGCCGGGCCATGTGACCGGCGCGGATATCCAGTGCCCGAGTGATGTCGAAGTCGTGAACCCGGAAGTGCATCTGGCGACATTGGCCGATGACAAGACCCATCTCTCGATGGAGCTGACCGTGGACGAGGGCAAGGGCTACGTCCTCCCGGAGAAGCAGGACAAGAGCAAGCAGGTGATTGGCGTGATCCCGATTGGGGCGTCTTTTACCCCGGTTCGCAAGGTCTCGTTCAACGTCGAGGCGACCCGTGTCGGCTTCAAGACGGACTTCGAGCGGCTGACGCTGGAGATCTGGAGCAACGGCACGATGGCGCCGGGCGACGCTTTGAGCCAGGCGGCCTATCTGCTGGAAACGTTCTTCCACCGGTTCGTCGAGTTCCCGATGGGCGTGGGCGGCCGGTCCGGCGGCTTGAACGGCGTCAGCTTCCCCATCGGCGCGGCCGGCGCTCCCGATGCGCGGATTGAAGAGTTGGACTTCTCGGTCCGTACCTACAACTGCTTGAAGAAGGCCAATGTTCTGACCATCGGCGATCTGCTACAGATTTCGGAAAGCGAGCTGATGCAGATCCGCAACTTCGGCAAAAAGTCGCTGACCGAGGTTCGGGAAAAGCTGTCCTCGCTGGGCCTGAGCATCCTCGGCGCGACCGATGACGACACGGCCTATGCCGATGAAGACGACGTCGAAGATGAAGACGATGCGGCTGTGGCCGGGGCGGACGAAGAGTAGCCCGAGAAGGCAGAGGAGACGATTCGATGAACCACCGTATCGGCGGCCATAAGTTCGGCCTGCCCAGTGACCAGCGACGGGCCTTGCTGAAGGGCCTTGTCCGCGCGCTGTTTACCTACCAGACAATCAAGACGACCGAGACGCGCGCGAAAGACGTCCGTTCGATCGCGGAGAAGCTGATCACAAGTGCGCGCGTGGACACTCTGCACGCGCGGCGGCAGGCCCGCCGCTTCCTGGGCGACGAAACCTTGGTGCATCACCTGTTCACGCAGATCGCGCCCGAATTCAAAACGGGGCCGGGCGGCTACACCCGCACCGTCAAGATCGGCCAGCGCCGGGGCGACGCGGCGACCATCGTTCAGCTTTCGCTGATTACAGATCGCGAGTTTGGGATGCCGACGGCCCCCGAAAAGACGGGGCAGCCGGGTCACGCCCGCTGACCTACCCCCGCCGCCAGCGGCGACCCCTCCCTGTTAAGGAAGGGTTAGGATGGCTCACTCCCCTCCCTTAACAGGGGAGGGGGCGGGGGAGAGGTCTTTTCGGGTGCGTAGGCTTAAGCTGACGGTGGAGTACGACGGCGCCGACTTTCACGGCTACCAAACGCAGGGCAAGGGCGAGCGCACCGTGCAGTCGGTGCTGGGGCAGGCAGTGTCCACGCTGACGCCGCGCGAGGAGATCGTCCTGCATGGGGCGGGGCGGACGGATGTCGGCGTTCACGCGCTGGGCCAAGTGGTTTCTTTCGAGACGGGAAGCGCCCTGCCGACCGAGCGCTGGGCGATTGCGCTGAACAGCCTGCTCCCGCGCGACATGGCCGTGGCGCGGGTGGAAGAGGCGCCGCCGGACTTCCATGCCCGGTTCTCGGCGCGGCAGCGGACTTATGGGTACTTGATCTGGACGCGGCGGACGCGCTCGGCCATCTGGGGCCGCTACAGCCTGCACTGCCGGCGTCCGCTGGATGTCGGCCTGATGCGTCAGGCGGCGCTTCCGCTGATTGGGACACACGATTTCGCTTCGTTCGCCCGCGCCGGCGGCAATCCGGGGCGGACCACGACTCGCGATCTACGTCGGCTGTCCATCCGGCGAATGCAAAACGGGCTGCTCGTGACCGTCACCGCGAACGGCTTCCTGCGCTCGATGGTCCGCAACCTCGTGGGTGGTCTGGTCACGGTCGGCGCGGGCGATCTGCCGCCGGAGACCCTGGAAGAAATACGCGCGCTTCGGGACCGTGCCCGGAACCCGATCCCGCCCGCCGCGCCGCAGGGCCTATGCCTGCTGCGCGTGGATTACTGATTAACCTTTGGAGAAACGAAATGTCAACCTATAGCGCCAAGCCGCTGGAGATGGAGCAGGGTCGGAAGTGGATCACCATTGATGCCACCGGTCAGTCCATGGGCCGCCTCGCCGTCGAAGTCGCCAAGATTCTGCGCGGCAAGAACAAGCCCGAATGGACCCCGCATGTGGACTGTGGCGACCACGTCATCATCATCAATGCCGACAAGGTCCTCCTGACCGGCAACAACAAGAAGGATGAGCCGATCTACCGGCACACCCTGTACCCCGGCGGCATCCGCAGCGTCACGCGCGGGCGCGAGATCGAGAAGGACTCGGTGGCGGCCTTGATGCGCGTTGTCAAGGGGATGCTGCCCCACAACACGCTGGGCGCGCAGACGTTGAAGAAGCTGCGCATTTATGCCGGCCCGGAGCACCCGCACCAGGCGCAGAAGCCGCAGGACCTCGCATAGTTTCACGTTTCCAAGGAACAAACATGGCAGAAACCACACGCTACTACGGAACCGGCAAGCGCAAGAACGCGATCGCCAAAGTCTGGCTCTCGAACGGGCAGGGCAACATCACGGTCAACAACCGGACAACGAGCAACTATTTTGGCCGCGCCTCGCTGGAGGCCCTGATCATGCAGCCGTTCGAGGTGACTGAGACCGTCGGCAAGTTCGACGTTTTCGTGCGCGCCCTGGGCGGCGGCATCTCCGGTCAAGCCGGTGCGGTGCGGCACGGCATCGCCAAAGCGCTGGTCGAGTCCGATCCCGACATGCGGCCCGTGCTGCGCAAACTGGGCTACCTGACCCGCGACCCGCGCGTCAAGGAGCGTAAGAAGGCCGGACGCAAGCGCGCCCGCCGCGGCTTCCAGTTTAGCAAGCGCTAGACCGCTGTGCCGCTGCTTACCGTCACGCTCAACGCTGCGGCCGATAAGCTGTATACCATCCCCGGCTTCGCCGTGGATCGGGTGCAGCGCCCGACGGGGACGCGGCTCTATGCGGGGGGCAAGGGCATCAATGTCGCCCGTGTCTACCGCACTCTGGGCGGCGAGGTCCTGGCGACCGGGTTTTCCGGCGGCGCGACCGGGGAATATATTCGCAACAACCTGAGTCGGGAAGGCATAGCTGCCGAGTTCGTCGAGATCAAGCAGGAGTCGCGCGTTTGTACGGTGGTTCTGGACCCCATCGGGCGGACGGAGACCGTGCTGAATGAAAATGGGCCGCTCGTCACGCCTGCTGAGTGTACGGCTCTACTGCAACGCCTGCGGGAACTTTTGCCCGGACACGATGCCGTAGTCTTATCAGGCAGTCTTCCCCTGGGGACGCCGCCTGATCTGTATGCCGCAATCATCCGGCTGGCGCAGGACGAGTTCGGCGTCAAGGCTGTTTTGGACGCCAGCGGGGAAGCCTTGCAGCGCGGTGTCGAGGCGAAACCGTTTCTGGTCAAGCCGAACGTGCATGAGCTGGAAGCGCTTTCCGTCGGCGGCGACGGCTGGGGCGTCTCGGCGCAGGCGTTGTGCGCGAAGTACGGCGTCGCGCTGGCGCTGGTGACAGGCGGGGCGCGGGGAGCGGTTCTGGCGAACGCGAAAGGCGTTTGGGAAGCGGTTCCCCCGGCTGTGGAAGTCGTGAGCGCGCTCGGCTCCGGTGACTCTCTGACAGCAGGTTTCGTCTGGGCCTGGGAACAAGGCTGGAGCCACGCAGAGGCCCTCAAATGGGGGGTGGCGGCCGGCGCGGCGAACGCGACCGTCTATGGCTCCGGTTTCTGCACTCGCGATCAGATTTTTGAGATGGCGGCCCGGACGGCTGTGAACAAGATCGCCTGAACAAATCGGCGACTGCGACAGTCTGAGAGGGTGGGAATAAAAAATGCTTCCCCTGGCCTTTTTAGGTAGCCCCGCAGATATTGGCATCATCTTGGTGCTGGCGCTCATTGTCTTTGGGCCGAAGCGTCTTCCAGAAATTGGGAAGCAACTCGGTCAGGCGATGCGTGAGTTGCGTAAGATGACCGATGAACTGACGGGTACAATGCACTCGGTACACAGCGAAGTTGAATCGGTCTACAAGCCGGTTCTGTCGCCGCCGCACGAGTATGGGAACCCCTATGCGGCGACGAGCAGCCCAACGGTCGAGAAGGTCATCGGGAATCGGCCTTATGATCAAGCCCCAGAAGATTTGATGGCGTCGGTCGTTCCGCCGCATTCTGTCGAAACGAACCCGCAGGTGGAAACGAATCCTGCGCCGGTGCGTCCGGGCGACGCTGACGTGAAAGGACACTGACATGCTTCCATTGGCATTTGGTTTTGGCGCTCCCCAGGACATGGTGATTATCGCCGTAGTCGTCCTGCTGCTTTTCGGCGGTTCCAAGTTAGCTGGCTTCGGCAAGTCGCTCGGCGAGGGCATCAAGGAATTCAAGAAGGCGACGACTAACGACGAGAAAATGCCTCCCACCCCCGGCGCGACGGTGTACGAAAAGACGCCCGGTGCGGCCCCTGCTCAGGAGACTCCGGTCGGCGCGGGCGTGAAGACCGAGGAGAAGCCATAACCCTATGAACGCCATTCAGATCATCCTCCTTGTCTTCCAGGGCCTCATCAGCATCGCCCTGGTCCTGATTGTCATGTCCCAGACGACGAAGAACGAGGGCTTGACCGGGACCATCGGCGGCAACGTCAGCGCAAACTTCAAGGGCAAGCCCGGCTTCGAGGAGCGCTTGCAGACCTACACGCGCTACCTGGGCATCGCCTGGTTCGCCGTCAGCATCCTCGTGGGCATCGCCTTCCGCAGCTACGGCGCGTAACAAAGCAGAAAAAAGCAGCCCGCCGAACTTCTCGGCGGGCCGTCTTGTCTTTGAAGCCGCCTCACGCGGCTTTACGGTTGTTCTGGTCACGCGCCCACTGCCGGTCGGTCGTCTCCGCCAGGGTAGCAATGCCCTCATACGGGTCTTCCTGAGCGGTCGTGACAATATACGAATAAAACGCGATGGCGGACAGCACATAGCCCGCCGCGATCCATAAGAACATGAGCGCCACTCTCCTTTGAGTGTATTATCGGCATGTTCGCCCCCTCCCCTTACAGTAATTTTGCCGTGTTTTTCTCCCCCGAAGCCACCCCAAAATTCTCACTTGGTGAGAATTTCCAAACATCGGTTTGCGCCCTTATCCCCGTTTGCTGATACTCACTGCCATTTACGCTATAATATATCTGTACCGCGAAGACTGAAGAAGACTGAACTGGTTTAGTGAGAGGAGAACGGAAGATGGACACGATACTGGAAACCAACGCCGCCGTGGAGAGCGTCCGCCAGGCGTATGACGGTAAATCCGACCGCCCCCGCCCCGAATGGGTGCGCGGCACCTGCCCGCAGTGCGGTTCCGAGCTTGTCTCGAACTGCTACTACGTCGGGGGGAAGGGGTATCTCGTAATTTGGGATTGTTGGGCTTCTTTGCAAGACAATCCCGTATGCACTTACCGCAAGGTGCTCTAAGCGACGAGAACAAGGATGAGGCTCATGCCACGGACGCAAGGCATTTATATCATCACGAACATGGTGACTGCCGAAACCTACATCGGCAGTTCCGTTGACATAGCCAAGCGGTGGTCCGACCACCGCTGGCATCTAAAAAACAATCGGCACAAGAACCCGCTTCTCCAGGCCGCATACGACCGCGACGGGCTGAATGCTTTCCATCTTGGCGTACTAGAACACGTCGAGCAAGCAGAACAATTAGTTTGTCGGGAGCAGCATTACCTTGATCTGCTCAAGCCTGTTTACAATGGAGATGAGGTTGCCATTCGCGCACCTTATCGAACTTGGCGGAGTGATGAAGCCGACAGGGAGCGGTTTTGGAGCAAGGTGGATAAAACCGCTGATGGCTGTTGGCTCTGGCAGGGGACGATGTTGCAGCAGGGCTATGGGTGTTTCAAGATCGCCGGAAAGATGTATAAAGCGCATCGCGTGGCATACCTTTATGCGGTAGATCCTATCCCTGTAGGTCTGGTTCTCTGTCATACCTGTGACAATCCCCGGTGTGTGCGCCCGGACCACTTGTTTCCCGGCACATACAAAGATAATATGCAGGATGCAATGCGTAAGGGGAGGATGGCAACGGGAGATAGAAGCGGAGCACGGCTGCACCCGGAAAGGCGTGTCAGCAGAGATCGCCACTGGTCCCACTTACATCCTGAATGTCGCCGGGGCGAACTCAATGGCCGTGCAAGACTGACCCGCGAGCAAGTTGAAGAAATACGCGCCCAATATGCCGGGGGCAATGTCAGCCAGTTCGCGTTGGCTAAAGCGTATCATGTCGCGCAAACAACAATCAGCGCAATCGTGCGCGGAGTAAACTGGAAAGAATAGACACTTTCGAGACCTGACCTGGTTTAAGGAGAACTGACCATGAACACCTATGAGAAGAACAGCGCCGACAACGGCGCGCGCGAAGTGACGAAGATCCAGATCTTCCGGTTCGTCGCCAAAGACAAGATTCTGGATATCACCGACCTGCTCGCCTTCGACCCCAAGCGCAGCAAGATCGCCTTCACGCTGGTCGAGTTCGACGAGCACAACAAGGCGACCCAGCGCGTCCGGCATTATGTGGACGCGGACGACATGAAGCTGGTCTGCCACGACCTGCTGGCGGGCACGTTCACCGCCTTCGAGGACCAGAAGGGCAGTGCCCACGACGACTACACCGAGGCGCGCGTGCTGTCTTTCAAGAAGGAGGCCAAGTACCGCCAGCCCTACGTCCTGCGCGTGGACAACGGTCAGGGCGAGGTCTATGGGCAGGGGCAGGTCAAGATGGTCAAGGCGACGGACAGCCTGACAATCCAGATGCCTGAATTCGAGGCCCGCAAGCTGGCCCTGACCGTGCTGGACTACATCCACCAGTGGGAGATGATCCACTTCCGCAAGCGGCAGGACGCCCGGACCGTCACCTTCACGCCCGCCACGGACACGGCGGAGCAGGCCGAGCCGCAGCGGCTGGCCGCTTAGTGCAAGGGGGCGGCAAAGGGAAACGGCGGGAGCGCCAGGCTCCCGTCGTTTCTTATTTCGCCGCCGCTGCCTCTTCGTCAATGCGGCGTTTCAGGGCCGTGTTATTCCGCAGCAGGCGCGGCGTTTCCGACTCGACGGAGTTCCGCCCGAACAGCAGGTCCAGCGTCCATCCGGAGACGACGCGGGCCTTGCGGCTCCAGTGCGGGATTTTGACTAGGTACACGCCGCGCCACAGGAACCAGGCGACAAACCCGGAGAACTTGAACCACTTGATCTGGGCCACGGCGACCCGGTGGCCGAGGTTGACGAACTCGCCCAGGGTGCGGAACAGGAACGGCTCCGCCTTGCGCCCCCGCAGGACGGCCATGACGTTCTGCGCCAGCCGCTTGGCCTCCCGCTCGGCGTTCTGAGCCGTTCCCGTGTACGGGCGGCCTTCTTCCAGCAGGTTGGGGATGTGCGCGCAGTCGCCCATCGCCCAGACGCCGTCCCTCCCTTTGACCGCCATCGTCGGCTCGACCAGGATAGCGCCTTTCTTGTCCTTCTCACAGTCTAATGTTTTCGTCAGCGGCGAAGGCACGACGCCCGCCGACCAGAGCAGCGTCCGGGTAGGGATGTACTCGCCTTTGCTGAGGGTGACGGAGTGGTCATCCACCTGTCCGATCTTCTGCCCCAGCCGCATCTCGATTCCACGCTTTTGCAACTGCCGGATCGCATAGTTGGCGAGCGACGGATCAATCGTCGGCAGGATCTGCTCCGCCATGTCCATCAGAACCACGCGGATTTCATCGGGCCGGACATGCGGGTAGTCGCGGGCGGCGTCTTTCATCAGGTCGCGAATCGCGCCCGCCGCCTCGACGCCCGTATAGCCCGCGCCGACCACCACGACGGTCAGGAAGGACTGCCGGGCGACGACCTCGCTTTCCTCGTTGGCTTGCTCCAAACAAGCCATCAGATGGTTGCGCAGCAGGGTCGCGTCGTCCAGCGACTTCAGCGTGAAGGCCAGCTTTTCCACATCCTCCTGCCCGTGGAACGACGTCGTGCTGCCCAGGCTCAGGACAAGCTGGTCCGCCTGCACCGTTTCCGTCTCGTCCGTCAGCGGGCGGCGGAAGGTGACGGATTTGGCGCGCATATCTATCGCCGTCACTTCGCCCATGACGAAGCGCGTCTTCTTCAGAAAAGCCCGTAAGGGGGAAATGACATCGGCCTCGTCCAGCATCCCGCCCAGCGCCTCGGTCAGAAAGGGCGTGAACAGCAGGAAGTTGTCCCGGCTGATCAGCGTCACGTCCACCGAGTCGCCGAGCCGTATCAGTTTTTCCAGCGTCTGCGCGACTTTGAGGCCGCCGAAGCCGCCGCCGACGATCACGATCTGGGTGTTAGCCATAGCCTTACCCCTTTCCGGGTGTCTCGCTGCCATTCTACCCACTTTGTTCGTGAAAAAAATCACAAGAGCAGGCCGCTTGACAAAACACCGCCGCTCCTCCATTATACAGATATGGCAGACGAACAACCGAGCAATTCTTTATTGAACCCCTGGCGCACGCGCGGCAGCCGGGAAATTTATGTCAATCCCTGGATTCGCGTCCGGGAGGACCACGTCATCCGCGCCGACGGCCGCGACGGCATCTATGGCGTCGTGGAGTTCCAGAACCACGCGCTCGGTATCGTGCCGGTCACGGACGACGGCGACACGTTCCTAGTCGGCCAGTGGCGCTACCCGCTGGGCCTCTACTCGTGGGAGCTTCCCGAAGGCGGCGGGCCGATCCACCTCCCATTGCTCGAAAGCGCCCGCCGCGAGCTGGCCGAGGAGACCGGGCTGACGGCGACGAACTGGACCGACCTCGGCCTGTTCCACCTGTCCAACTCCGTCACGGATGAAGCCGGCCAGATCTTCCTGGCCCAAGACTTGACGCTGGGTGAACCCGCGCCGGAAGGCGATGAAGTCCTCGCCCTCCGCCGCCTGCCGCTCCCCGAAGCCTACGCGATGGCGATGGATGGCCGCATCACCGATGGCGTTTCGGTCATCGGACTGGCCCGCGCTGTCCGCTTCCTCAACTTGTAAAAGAACACTTGACATACATAAGAATGCGATGTATAATAGCTCCATGAGTGAAGAGCAGGAACTGAAAAAAGGCAGCACGCCGATCCTGATCCTGGCCGTGCTGTCCGACGGCCCGCGCCACGGCTACGCCATCGCCCGCGAGATCGAGCGCCGCAGCCGCGACGCCCTTTCGGTCGGCGAGGGCGCGCTGTACCCCGCCCTGCGCGCCCTGGAGCGCGAGGGTCTGGTGCAGAGCGAATGGCAGACCCAGCCCAGCGGCCCCGCCCGCCGCGTTTACACCCTGACGGACGCGGGCCAAGCGAAACTTGCCGCGTCGCTGAAGTCCTGGAGCCGCTTCTCCCAAGCCGTCAACGACATCCTCGGCGATACCAACGGAGGAACCCCCCATGTTCAGCCCGCTTAACGACCCCCAGGTGGAGCAATGGTTTCAGCGCCTGAACGCGCCCTTGAAGCGACTGCCGGCTCAGGAGCGCGCCGAGCTGCACCAGGAGGTGCGTCAGCATCTGGAAGCCTTAGTGGCGGCCAATGAAGAACTGGGCAGTTCGCCGCAGGAAGCGTGGGGACACGCCCTGCAACAGTTCGGCGACCCCGCGCACATCGGACGGCGGCTGGCCTGGGAGTGGCGGCGAAGTCAGGGCTGGGTCAGCCCGGACATGGCCGCCGTGCTTTACACGCTGGGGGCGCATATTGTATTCACAGCCTTCCTGATCTTATGCACCGTTCTGGTGATGACAGCTTTTCAAGTATATGACAAAGCCGGAACCGTGTTCACGCTGGAATACCTTGTTGGTGTGCCGACCCTCGCGGGGGCCGCCGTCGGTAACAGGTTCCCGAACAGGGCGCTGACAGGGGCGTTCTACGCGGCGGTCGCCTGGCCCTTCTTTCCCTTCATGGTCGGCGCGGCAATGTCTACGACTTGCTTGCACTTTGCTGATCTGCTCCAGGTCGTTCTCTGGCCCGCCGGGTGGCTCATGCTCGGCTGCGGCGCCGCTTACCTCGCCAGCGTGCGCAGGCGGCGCCAGTGGTATCGGCCTCGGCTGGCCGATTTCACGCTGGCTCTGCCTGCCGACTGGAAGAAACAGATCAACTGGTAAATCAACGTGCGTCGGGCAAATTTCTCTCCGAGCCTCCTCCGTCTTTCTCGGTATAGTCCCATGCTTCTGGAAAGGCCACCTGATGAAGACTCTACTTTTCGTGTCGCTCCTGCTCCTCTGCATCCCAGCAGCCTTCGGCGACGCAACGACGGACGCGCGGCAGGCGATTGAGGCGGTTTATGCCAAAGTGGACGCGGCGGCCATGGCCGCCGACCCGACGATCTACACGCGAATCTCCACCCCCGACTGCCGGTTCTCGCAGCCGGGGCAGCCGCCGCTGACGGTGGCGCAGGTCACAAAGCAGATGACGGCGGTGATGGCTCAGTCGCACGTCTCGCAGACGCACACGGAGATCAAGGCGCTGACCCTGGACGGCGGCGGCGCGGTCGCGGAAACGACGCAGACGATGGACATGGTCTTCAACGGCCAGTCGCTGCACGATGTCGCGCAGAGCCGGGACACCTGGCAGAAGACGCCGGCCGGATGGCGGCTGGCGCTCTCCCAGGTGGTCTCGGACAAGATGACGCCGGGGGCGCTGCCGCCGACAGACCCCGCCCTGGCGCAAGCCGTCCTCGCGCAGCTCAAAGAAAAGGCCGTTCCGCTGACGACGACCGATCCGACCGCCCCGCTGTCCGATCTGGCCCCGCTGGATGCCGCCGTCGGCGACGCGCGGCTCGTCGCCCTGGGCGAAGCCAGCCACGGCACGCGCGAGTTCTTCCAAATGAAGCACCGGCTGCTGGAATACCTGGTCACGAAAAAGGGCTTCACGGTCTTCGCGATGGAGGCCAACTGGCCCGAAACTTTGGCCGTGGACCGTTACATCAAGACGGGCCAGGGCGACCCGAAAGCGGCCCTCGCCGGGCTGTACTTCTGGACCTGGAACACGCAGGAGGTGCTGGACTTGATCGAGTGGATGCGCGTCTTCAACGCCGCGCCCGGCGCCCATGCGGTCCTCAGCTTCACCGGCTTTGACATGCAGACGCCGGACGTGGCCCTGACTCGCGTCCAAAGCTACTTGCGTCTGGTCGCCCCGTCCGAAGTCCCCGCCATGCGGGCGTCCTACGCCCCCCTGCGCGCCCTGCTGGCCGCGCAGGCGCAGGGACAGAAGCGGCGCTCTGCCGGGCTGCCCGTGCCCCCGTCTCCCGCCGTTGCCGCCGCCTGCCGGGCCGGGACAGCCGCCGTGCTCGCCCAGATGGACGCCCGCCGGGCGCGGTACATCCGAGCCTCCTCCGCCGATGCCTTCCGGGACGCCCGCCAGAACGCCTTAATTGTCGCCCAAGCGACGCAGGAGCTGACGGCGACCTTTCAGGAAGGCGGGGAACTGCGCGACCGGGCGATGGCGGCCAACGTCCGCTGGCTGACGGAGCAGAAATATCCGGGTGAAAAGGTGGTCCTGTGGGCGCACAACGCCCACGTCGGCGCGTTCGACACGGCGGGCCACAAGTCCATGGGCGCCTACCTGCGGAGCGACTACGGCCCGGCGCTTTTCACCCTCGGCTTCGCCTTTGATCGCGGCGAGATCCGGGCCATACCGATGGCGGGCGGGCAGATGAAGGGCCCCGCCGTCCCGCTGCCGGTTCCGCCCGCCGGGGAAGGGACCGGCGACGCCCTGCTGCACCAGGCCGGCCTGCCGCGCTTCCTGCTGGACTTCCACGGCGTCACCCCCGATAGCCCGCTGGGCGCATGGCTGGCATCCGCGCATCCATTCCAGATGCCCGGCGCGGCCTGGGACCCTTCGGAGGCTGCTCTGTTTGCCCAGCCCGTGATCCTGCGGACGGCTTATGACGGTCTGATCTACATTGATGAGAGCCATGCCAGCCAAGAACTGCCGTTCCCGAAACGCGCGGCACGGTAGAGTTTGGGAGAACCGCACAAAAACGCCCGCTGCACGGCTTGGTGCAGCGGGCGGAACTGTTTCTATTATGGTGCGGAAGGTGACATGGGGGCAGTGTGGGGTGAGCCGAGGCCGTGGGCGACGCCGACCACGATCGCGATCCAGTAGATGATGCCTAGGGCCAGGAAAACGCACCCGACGATGCCGCAGATGCGTCCCGCGTTCACCATCCCCGCCTGCGACGGATCAACCGTGCCCGAGGCAAGCGCGTTGTTGCCCAGGATCAAGGCCACGGGGCCTAAAATGGGAAGGCAGACGATGCTCAAGATGCCGAGGACGAGGATCAAAGTGCCGTTGCCGCTGCCGGAAGCGCCGGGAGCGGGTTGAAGACCGCCGGGGGGAGGGGGCCAAGCGGGTGGGGGTGTACTCATGCGCATATCTCCTTTGTCTGTGAGGTCGGGAGTCTGTGAGGTCGGGAGCCTGCGAGGTCGGGAGCCTGCGAGGTCTGGAGCCTGCGAGGTCGGGAGCCTGCGAGGTCGGGAGCCTGCGAGGCTGGCCGCCTGCTAGGGCTGTTTTCCCCACTTTCCGCAAGGGATAAACGCTAAACCTGCTCCTGCGGGGCCGCCGCCGTCAGCAGGTCAGCGCGCTGGCGCTGGGCGGGGTAGGAGGCCCGCCCCAGGCCGATGGGGCAGGGGTGGGGGAAGCCCGCCGTCAGCTCGCTCAGGCGGGTGTGCAGGCGACCGATGACCGTCTCCCGCGTCGCCCCCGTGTGCGGCAGCAGGGCGATCAGCTCGCGCTCCTCATAGCGGGCGACCAGATCGGAGCGGCGCATGCAGTCCTTGACGACTTGGGCGATCCGGGCGAACAGGGCGGCTTCGGGCAGATCGCCTTCGATGCGGACGCGGATCACGGACAGCTCCAGGTGGTGCCGGCTGGCGCGCGACAGCTCTTCATCCAGGCGGCTGTCGAAGTAGGGGCGGGTGTAGAGGCTCGTGACGGGGTCAACCACCGTCGGCGGTGCGTTGTCCGCTTCTTCGGCGACTGCGACGGGGCCATGCGCGGCCATCCGGCGGCGCTTGCGCTCGTGCTGCAAAGCGGCCTCGCGGACAGCGTCACTGCGGAACATCTGCTGCAGCTTGCGAGCGGAGTTTTTGAGGATGTGGGAAACGTAATTGTTGGAAACGCCCAGCGCTTTGGCGATGTCGGTTTGGCTGCGGTCCTCGTAGTAGAACGAGTAGAGCACCTTCTGCTCGATCTCTTTGAGCCGGGTCAGCGCGTGTTCCAAGACGATCTTGTCTTCGATGGGCAGCTCGGTCCGGGCGGCCTGTGCGTTGCTTTCGGCCACCTGAACGCGGGACGTGCCGCTTTCCTGCAACTCGTCGAGCGACTGCGGGTTGAAAATGCCCCGCGTGGCGCGGATGCGGGCGACTTCGCTCTCGTTCAGCCCCAGCGCAGACGCCACCTCGCTGTCCGTCGGCTCACGCCCCATCTCCTGCGTCAGCGTTTCCGCCTCGCGCCGCACCTTCTGGGCCATCTCCTGGAGCCACGCCGGCTCCTTGATGATCTGTGTCCGGTCCCGCAGGAAGTGGCGGAGGTGCCCGTCAATGTGGTGCGTCGCATAAGTGATCAGCTTGACCCCGCGCGTCGGGTCGTACTGGTCAATGCCGTGCATCAGGCCCAGAAAGCCCTCTTGAACCAGGTCTTCCAGGGGGACGGCGGGCGTGAGGAACTGCCGCGCCTGTTTCTGGACCAGGGGCCGGAATTGCAGCACGAGCGCCTCGCGCGCGGCGGACGCCCCCGGCCCGCCCGCCGTGTATTCGGCCAGCAGCCTGCGTGCCCGTGCCTCGTCGTCCTGACGCCCCGGCCCGCGCCGGTCGCGTCCGTCCCAGCCGGACTTTTCCAACGAGCTAGTTGTGTCTGCCATGCGTGAAGAACCCCGCGCCCCGTCCGCCCCCCATTCGCTCTTTCAAGCGCTTTGGGGGGACGGGGTGGGGCTTCTTAATGGATTGAGCTGACCAGTTTGAAGATGGGCGACATGACCGAGATGGCGATGAAGCCGACCAGGACGCCCATGAACACGATCAGCATCGGCTCGATGAGCGACGTCAGTCCCTTGACCAGCGAGTCCACTTCGTCATCGTAGAAGTCGGCGACTTTGACCAGCATCTCGGAGAGCCGGCCTGTTTCCTCGCCCACGTCAATCATGTGAGTCACCATCGCTGGAAACAGGCCCGACGCGGCCAGCGGCTGGCTGATCTTCGCGCCCTCGCGGATCGAGGTCCGCGCGTTGACGATGGACTCGGCCAGCACGGCGTTGCCGGACGTCTCGCCGATGATCTCCAGCGAGCGCATCATCGGGACGCCGGACGCGATCAAGGTGCCGAAGGTGCGGCAGAAGCGGGCGACGCTCATCTTCAGCGAGAGGTCGCCAAAGATCGGCACGCGCAGCTTCAGCTTGTCAATGTTATAGTGCCCCTGGGTCGTCTTGTCGTACTGCTTGAAGCCGATGAAGCCGCCGACGCCCAGGATGAGGACCAGCCACCAATATGCTTGCAGCCAGTCGCCGACCGAGAACAGGGCGAGCGTCACGACGGGCATTTCCACGTTCATGGAGAGGAATATCTCCTTGAAGCGCGGCAGCACGAACATGAACAGGGCCAGGACCATGACGCCCGCGAAGTTCAAGACGATGATGGGGTACATCATGGCGGACTTGATCTTGCCGCGTATTTCCATTTCCTTTTCCAAGAATCCTGCAAGCCGGTCCAAAATCACGTCCAGGATGCCGCCGATCTCCGCCGCTCGGATCATGTTGACGTACAGCTTGGAAAAAGCGTTGGGATGCTTGGCGATGGCGTCCGTCAGCGACAGGCCGCCTTTGACGTCCTTGCGGGTGGCGTTGATGACCGCCTTCAATGCATCCTCTTTGGTCTGGCTTTCCAGAATGTCCAGGCACTTGATGATGGGGATGCCCGCGTCAATCATCGTCGCGAACTGCCGCGAAAAGACGACCAGCGTTTGCAGCTTGATTTTCTGCGCCTTGCCGCCCGCCAGCCGCATCTTCACACCAGCCCTGGCCTCGTTCAGCGAGACGATGTGGAACTGCTGCTCGTGGAGCTTGGCAAGCACCACCTGCTCGTTGTCCGCCTCCACCTTGTTCTTGACGATCCGGCCCGACGGATCCACGGCCTCATACACAAATGTCGCCACGGCGTTACCTCCTGCGCTCTCTGCCCAAATCTTTGGCTATGCCGTGTCCATTATCGGCAAGTTAGGCGAGGGGCATTAGGCTTCGGATGGCGGCTTCCATCAAGAGAAGTGTGATGGTCAGGGCGATTGATATGGAAGGCGGGCACAGGGGCAAGAAGGGCGGGCACAGGGGCAAGAAGGGCGGGCACAGGGGCAAGAAGGGCAGGCACGAGAGAGGGAGGGCAGAGCAACCCGATACAGAGGGCAGGCACGGGGGCCTGCCCCTACCCATAACGGGTGGCGTAGGGGCAACCCTCCGTGGTTGCCCTCTATAGGCAATCGCCCTGGCGTAACGGTGACGGTGCTTGACAAACATCTAAAGACATGCTCATACTGTCCCTATGAACACCACGCCTCCAGTCCCGGAAAACCAGACCGACCCCGAAATCCAGGAATGGCAGACGCTCGACGGGGAAGACTTTTATATGACGCTGGTGATGAAGCAACCTGAAAAGCAGAAGCGGGAGGCGAGCAGTGTTCATTTCCCGCTCACGTTACGTCTTGCCACTGCTTGGCGTTGACGTAGCGCGCCAGATGCCCTATGTTTGTTGTCGCCACAACAACATCTGGGACGCCCAGCAGAAGCGTTTGGGCCGCTAGGATGACGTCCCCGTCTAACTCCTTTGGGTCCGCCGTCGGCCTGCCCTGTTGCCGGACCTGTGCCCACAACTCTGCGGCCTTTCGCATTGCTGCCGTAGTGACCGGCAAATACTCAACGGTTGCCGCCAGACGATCCAGGCGCGTGATACCGGACAGGCTATTGATCCGCAGGAGTTCCCGGCGCACTTCATAGTCGGTGATTTCAGGCAGGACAACGCGAACACCTGCGGCAAGCAAATCCCTCTGCCATTGCCGGCAAGCCTCCGCAGGCACGACTCCTTTGCGCTGTGCCAGCAACCCTACCGGGCCACTGTCCAGGATGACGACGGCACTCATGGGTAGATAACTCGATCAGATGTGTGGTTCTCGTTCATGCCCTCTTTGAACTGTTCCCACTCCGCCCGGCGTCGGGCGATTTCTTGGGGATCGTCCGTCTCATCTTCCCGATCCCATTCTTCCAGCATGGCAAGAGCCGCCTGGTTTTTCGCAAGCTGCTCCTGTGAGTAGACGACGCGAGGCCCTGGCTTCACCGTCTCCTCAATCATCTTTTCCAAGTAGTCGGAAACTCCTGTCCCCTCGGCGGCGGCCTTCTGCGCGATCTCCGCTTCCACTTCGGGTTTCAGGTTAAGCGTCACGGTCATGTTAAGGCTCCTGGCTGGTCCGTTGTTGTGTCAGGTCACGCGCCTCGGAAAACATCAGGACGCTATTTCCATAGCGCCGCCATCTTCCAGCCGGTAAGCGTAGAAGTGGCGGTCCAGCGTGAAGACCTTTGATGTAGACAGGACTTCGGCGGCAACAACGACCGAAGCGTCCGCTAAATCCATTGGCGCATCCCGATATTGTGCCATGAGTGCCCGCATCCGCCGCCACTCGTCTTCGCTTGGTAAGTGCAGGCGCAGAAGTCCGTCGGCAACCCACTCCCAAAGCTCATCCTGAGCCGAATAGCCGCCCGCCTGGAACAGCAGATACATCACTTCTGTGAGGCAAGGCCAAGTCGTGACAAGCGGCACTTTCGGAAGTCGTGCCAACATGCTGCTGGCTTGCTCATGGTAGGGATCATTGGCGTTGACAAGCGCCACCAGCGGCCCCGTGTCCGTCAGTGTGAACTCCGGCGGTCCAGCCCGTCTTGTCCGGCGGCTCACAGGTTGCCTGCCTTGTGCTTCTCCACGACATACTCCGTGAACCGCTGTCCGCAGTTCTGCGAGTAGGCTTCCGTAGAACCCTTAATCCGCCCGATTCGGCCCGCGAACAAATCCGCCGCCGAGCCTTCCGAGGCGTCCGGTTCCTCTTCCTCTGCTTCGGCATCAGCGACCGCCAGCAGGTAATCAGGCAAACTCTGCCCCGCCCGCTCCGCCTTGCGCTGAAGCCGCGCCTCCGTCTCCGGCGAAAGTTCCAGCATCAGTGTCATCTTAGCTCTCCTTGTTGCGTCAACTGCCTAATCTGCTCATCTCATCGTTGTAGCACTTCGACTATCTTCTTGACCACATCATCAACAACGGACTGCTTCAGAGTACCGACCTGGTACAAGACAATGCGGCTGTCAGCCGTGAACAGCTTATTCGGCCTGATGTTGCTGGGCTTGCTCAACGCGCCGGAGGCAAAAGCCGTGTTGTCCAGCGGCAAGGCGTCTCCATCTGCGACTGTTTGGCTGGTGATCTGGCACAGAATCACGTCCGGGCCGGAGGAGGCAGCCAAGACCACGGCAGGACGCCGTTTTGCTTGGCTCAAATCAGAGTAGGGGAATGGTAGGACGACCACATCACCTTTTACAAATCCTGCCATGCTTCATCCTCTTCAGGCCGAAGCCAGTCCTTTGCCAGTGCCGATTCGCTCAACAGGTAAGTTTCAAGTCCTTCGGACATTCTCAGGTTGCGTTCGCGAATGACCGCAACGAGATAATCGGGGAGCGGCATCCCCTTCTGCGCCGCCTCGGTGGCTATCTGCGCCTCCACATCCGGCGGCAATTCCAGCGTGACTGTCATTCTGCTTCTCCTTTCCTCTCGGCGGCCTTCTGCGCGATCTCCGCTTCCACTTCGGGTTTCAGGTTAAGTGTCACGGTCATGTTGATAGTCCCTTTACGATGGAATTTCCGTGAACTTCACAAGCGCGAAGTTATTCACAAAAAACTCCACATCGTCACAGACGGTGTTGCATACCACAGCGATGCTGGCAACTCGCTGCAAATCCAGATAGCCGCACGGATTTTCTGCGGACCATTCTTGCCGATACATCTCTTGAAACAAGAATGTAGCTCTGCCATTGGAAATCAGAGCCGGTTTGCCAGCCCTATAGTTAGAACCATTCGGGGCATTAGGTATGACCACTTCCAATCTGATAGGGCTTTCTGGGTAGGGGCGATCACATCTAATGTCAAAGCTTATGCTCGCCCATCCACGATAATCCTGCACCTCGCTGAAAATAACCTCCATCTTGGCCCATCTGTCTATATCGTTTCTGAACCGCGCTCGAAAATGAAGACCTTTGGAAGACGATATGATTTCTGCTGAACCTCCAGGACAGGTATAAGTTGTCCAAAGGGTGAGGTCCTTCGCCCAATCGAGACGCTTTGACCCGTCAGGCAGAAACTTCCTGATGAAAGGATAGATTACCACCACTGTCAGTAGCAGAAGAAGAAGACAGTCCACGGCAAATAGCACCCCATTATCAAAGCCTCTACTCCCATGTGACTGCAATGCTGAGTACGCGAAGAATGCGAGCAACAACAGCTTTATCATCAGTTGGACGACGCCTGATACTGATTTGCTGAGGCCAGTCTTATTTAACCACTTTTGTAGACCCTCTAAAATGAAAGCCGCGACCAGGAACTTCAGAACATCATAGACTGTAGCACCTAACACATGAACTGTAACATCGTGTGTCATGTCTACTGCCCCAAATCCCCCTGCTGGCTGCCCGCGAAAAAGACTTCCAGGTTCTCCTTTTGGAGCAGGATTTCGCGGGGCTTGACGCCGTCCTGGGAGCCGACGATGCCTTTGGCTTCCATGACTTCGACCAGGCGGGCGGCGCGGGTGTAGCCGATCTTGAACTTGCGCTGCAAGCTGGACGTGGAGCACTGGCCCTGCATGACCAGCCAGCGGACGCAGGGTTCAAAGAGTTCGTCGGAGGAGCCGTCGTCTTCCTCGTCGCCGCCGTAGCCGCCGCCCCCGCCGGTCTCGGACGGGATCATGGTGTAGACGGCCTCCTCCTGCTCGCGCAGGTACTTGACCAGTTCCTCAGTCTCGCGCTCGCCGACGTAGCAGCCCTGGACGCGGACGGGCTTGGCGGCGTCAATGGGCATGAACAGCATGTCGCCGCGCCCGATCAGCCGGTCCGCGCCCGGCATGTCGATGATGGTGCGGCTGTCCACCTGGGTCGCCACGGCGAAGGCGATGCGGGAGGAAATGTTGGCCTTGATGGTGCCGGTGATGACGTCCACGGAGGGCCGCTGGGTGGCGATGACCAGGTGGATGCCGGTCGCGCGGGCGAGCTGGGCCAGGCGGCAGATGGAGGTCTCCACCTCCGGCCCCTGCTGCATCATCAGGTCGGCCAATTCGTCCACGACCACCACGATGTAGGGCAGGCGCTCCTCGGGCGGGACGCGGCCGTTGAAACCGTCAATGTTGCGCGTGCCGAGGCGGGCGAAGCGGTCGTAGCGCTCCTCCATCTCCTTCAGGACGCTGCGGAAAATGCCCGCCGCCTGCTTGACGTCCTTGATGACCGGCGCGAGCAGGTGCGGGATGCCGTCGTACAGGGACAGTTCCACGCGCTTGGGGTCAATCATCACGAACTTGACCTCGCGCGGCGTCGCGCGGTACAGGATGGAGGAAATGATCGTGTTCAGGCAGACGCTCTTGCCGCTGTTGGTGCTGCCGCCGACCAAAAGGTGCGGCATCCGGGTCAGGTCGGCGTACTTGAACTCGCCGGACACGTCCTTGCCCAAAGCGAACGTCAGCTTGGACGCTGCCGACATGAACTCGTTAGTCGCCAGGCACTCGCGCAGGGAAACCATCTGGCAGACGTCGTTCGGGACCTCGATGCCGATGGCGGCCTTGCCGGGGATGGGGGCTTCGACGCGGACATCAATGGCGGCCAGGGACATGGCGAGGTTATCGGCCAGCGCGACGATCTTCTTGACGAGGATGCCCGGCTCCAATTGGACTTCATAGCGCGTGACGGTCGGCCCCATCGCGACCTGGGCGACGTTCGCGCCGATCTTGAAGTCGTTCAAAGTCTGCATCAGGACGGCCTGCTTTTCCAGGGCGGCGCTCTCATGATGCACGGGCTTGGGCGGGGACTCGTTGAGCAGTTCCAGCGGCGGCAGGACGTACTCGTGCTTGGTGCCGTCGTCCGCCAGCGAAGGCGGGATGACGAGCGGCCCTTCCGGCGCTTTGGGCTTGTCGGCGGCCAGGGGCGTCATCGTCACCAATGGCGTCACCTTCGGCACGGTGGGCATATCGTCGCCGAGGGTGGGGGCGAGGGGCTTGAAGGGCGTAGACGTTTCCGTCGGCTCCCCCTTCGCGAAAGGCTTAACCCGTTCAGTGGGGGCGGCATCCGAAGACAGGATCGGGCGCGCGAAGACGCGCTCGGCCGCCGCCGCCTTTTCCTCGCGGCGGGCGTCCGACCGCTCCCGCAGGGCCGTCGCGCCCTGCCTCGCCGCCTGTGCGCCCGCGCGGGCCGCCTGTGCCCCGGCCTTTGCGCCCTGACTGACCGGCGCGGCGACCCGCCGCCCGCCTTCGACGGCATGGTCGAACAGGTGCAGCAGGCGCATGTCCGTCGCCCAGACGATTGCGCCCAGCGTGAAGACGAGCAGGAGGATGTGGCTCGAAACGTCGCCGACCATTCGGCGCAGGCCCGTCGAGACGACGGCCCCGACGATGCCGCCGCCGCTTTCGAGGTTCAAAAAGGGCTGCGCGCCGGACGTATGGCCTAAGTGCCACCAGGCGATGCCGATGACGAACAGCAGGGCGGCCCCGCCTGCGAAGTTCGTGCGGGTGTGCTGCTGTCGGCCCTGGATGAGCATGACGCCGATGGCGCTCAGGAAGAAGGGGAACAGCCACGCGCCGACACCGACCAGCCCGCGCAGGCCATGCACCAGCGCCTCGCCGAGCAGGCCGGCCCGGCTGCCGATGCTTAGGCTCACCAAAAGGATCAGACCCAGGGCGATCAGGGTCAGGCCCCAGATGTCATGGGCGAAGCGGTTGTTGTTGCGCGGCGGGCGGGGGCGAGTCGTCCGCGACGCCTGCGGGGCGCGCGGCTGGCGCGCGGCGGACTTGTTGGGCGGCGTTTTGACGGCCATACAGATGTTCTCCCGATAATCTTCTGTCTACATTATAACAGAAAAGGCAGGATTATCCTATCCCCGCGACTTGTCGCAGGGTTGGGGCTTCTTCGGGTATTATACTCCCGTCATGCCCTCCCGTCTTTTGCCCCCGTTCCTGATCGCCCTCGCCGCCATGCTCTGGGGGAGCGACCTGCTGCTGCGGCCTGCGGCCCTGAGTACGGGCTGGTCCCCGGCCCGCGTGGTGCTGGGGGAGCATCTGGCGCTCTGCGTCCTGTTCGCGCCGATTTTGTGGCGCGAGCGGCGGTTGCTGGCGGGACTGAGGCGGCGGCAATGGGGGGCGCTGCTGTTCGTCGGCTGGGGCGGGTCCGCTCTGGCGACCTGGCTGTATACGACCGCGTTCTGGGTCGCTCCCTCCCACGCCCTGACCGTCGTGCTGCTGCAAAAGACCCAGCCGCTGATGGCAATCGTCCTGGCGGGGTGGGTGCTGGGGGAGCGGCGAACGGGGCTATTTTGGGTCTGGTGCGCGGCGGCGCTGGCGGGGGCGTACCTGCTCATCGGCTTCCAAAGGCCGCCCTCGCTGACGGATATCCAGACGAAGCAGGCGCTGCTCGCGCTGGGCGCGGCGGGTCTGTGGGGGGCGGCGACGGTCGCCGGCCGGTCAATCACGGCGGCGCTGCCGCCCCGCCTGCTGGCCGGGGCGCGCTTCGCGCTGGCCGTGCCCATTCTGGTCCTGCTGACGCTGGTTCCGACGGGGGCACAGGCGCCGCCGACGCACTCAGCGCATTATGCGGGCCTGTTCTTGCTGCTCATCGTGCTGCTGCCGGATTTGGCGGGCATGGGGCTGTACTATCTCGGCCTGCGCGGGACGACGGCGTCAGTGGCGACGCTGGCCGAGCTGTGCTATCCGCTGACCTCGCTGCTCCTCGGGCTGTTCGTCCTGCACACGCCGGTCACGACGGGGCAGTGGCTCGGGCTGGCGCTGCTGCTGCTGGCCGTGCTGGGGCTGGGACGGAAGCCGGGCGTCGTCGCGCCGAAAGAACAACCGCATGAGTTCTCCGCCGCCGTCTCCTAGCCCCTTCTCTCCCGGCCCGTTCCCCCTGCCGCCCAAGCCGCCGGGAACATGGACTCTGGCGTCGTATAATGTTCAGGACTTGTTCGATACGACGGACGATCCAAACGCCGACGACCGGCGGCCCACGGAGAACCAGCTACGGAATAAACTGACGCGGCTGGGGCGCGCGCTGCACATCCTGGACGCCGACGTGGTTGGACTGATGGAGGTCGAGACATTGGGCGTTCTTCGCCGCCTCAATCAAGACGCGCTGGGCGATTTAGGCTACCGCGAGACTATTCTCATTGAGGGCAACGATCCCGAGCGCGGCATTGACGTGGCGTTGCTGTCGCGGTTCCCCGTCACCCAAACGGTTTCTCATGCCGGCGAGACCTTCACGGCCGCAGACGGCCAGGCGCACCGGCTGTTCTCGCGGGACTGCCTGGAATGCCATGTCGCGCTGCCCAGCGGCGAGACGCTGGCCGTGCTGGTCAACCACTTCAAGTCCAAGCGCGGCGGCGAACGGGAGTCGGAGTCGCTGCGAACGGCGCAGGCAGCGCGGGTGCGGGCGATCTCCGAGGCGCTGCTGCCTCGCTTCCCTCTGCTGGCGGTGGTGGGCGATCTGAACGACACGCCGGATTCGCGGGCGCTCGCCCCGCTGCTGGGAGCAAGCCCGCTGCCAAACTCGTTGACAGACCTGCCGGCGCGGGACGTGCCGGAACCAAACCGTTACAGCTTCGTCCACGCCGGGCAGACCGAGCGGATTGACTACCTGCTGGCCTCGCCCGCCCTGACCGCGCGCTTCGTCCCGAACTCCGTTCTGATGCCGCATGACACCTGGTTCCAGCGGGCCTCCGACCATGCGCCGGTGCGGGCGGCGTTTGGGAAGGCGCCGCCGTACCTGGAAAACCTGACGGCTTGGTATGACCGGACGTATCCGCCGTGCCTGCCGCGTCGCCGGCCGGCGCGCATCAACGCCGCCCGGTTCTTCCCACACGATCTGAATCCCCTGGGAGGGGAGCTCGTGATCGTGACGGGCCGGGTGGCGCGGGTAGAGGCGACGCAGGGAACCGGCGTGGTTCGGCTGTTCCTGGGGCACGGCGATCCGGCGCGGGCGTTCCGCGTGACGATCCTGCCAAACACGCTTCCGGACTGGGGGCGGGTGGGAATTGTGGACCCAGCCGGGTATTATAAGGGGCAGATGACGCAGGCTGTCGGAACATTGCAGTTTTACCAGGGGGCGCCGGAGATCGTCGTCTCCCAACCCGCGCAGTTCCGACGAATCCAACGATAGAGGTCACATCATGGCAACAGAATATAGTTTTGACATCGTCTCGAAGGCGGACCCGCAGGAGGTCAAGAACGCTGTCGGGCAGGCGCAGCGCGAGATCGAGACGCGCTTTGATTTTCGCGGCAGCATCAGCAAGATCGAGCATGACGACAAGGACACGCTGACGCTCCATTCGGACGACGAGGCGCGTCTGACCGCATTGATTGATGTTCTCCAGTCCAAGCTGATCAAGCGCGGCGTGGACATCAAGTTTCTCGACTACGGCAAGCTGGAGCAGGCGAGCAAGGGGACGGTCCGGCAGGTCGTCACCATCAAGAATGGCCTGCCGACCGAGACCGCCAAGAAGATCACCAAGCTGATCAAGGACAAAGGGCTGAAAGTGCAGGCGCAGATTCAGGACCAGCAGGTGCGGGTCACGGCCAAAAGCAAGGACGATTTGCAGGCGGTCATGGCGATGCTCAAGGGCGAGGACCTTGATGTGCCGCTCCAATACACGAATTACCGATAGCCCAGGACGTTTCGGGGTAAAATAGCCTTTGGACCCGTTCAAGATCATCGGCGGTGTGCTGGTCGCGCTCGGCTTTATCTTCCGCGCGATCAGCCTCGCCTACTTCAACCGGCGCGCCAAGTTCCTGCCGGACGATGCCAAAGCGCGCCGCCTGTTTGCGGGGCAGAAGCAGCGGGCGCTGATCATTGATGCCGTCTTCGTCGTGATGGGTTTTTACCTGCTGCTGACGCATTAGGGACCTCACCCCGGCGCGAGCGCCGGGGTGAGGTGCTTTACGGGTACGTCTTCAGCAGCTCGGCGGCGTTCTGAGCCTCCTGCGGATCACCCAAGCCCAACGCCTGATGCCACAGGCGACGGGCTTCGGCACGGCTGCCGGCCAGGTACAGCGATGTGCCGAGGCTGGAATAGACGGGGGCGTAGCTCGGTTTCAGGTGGATGGCCTTGCGGTACTGTTGGACGGCGGCCATGTGATCGTCCCGGTCGTCCAGCGCGCTGCCCAATCTGTAGTGCGCCTCGGCATTGCCGGGATCGGCGACGACGGCCTGCCTGAACGCGGCGATCGCGCCGACAAGGTTGCCCTGTTCATAGAGTGTTTTGCCGCGCTGGAGGAGCGCAGAGGTTGAGCCGCTTGGCGGTGCGGGCTGCGCCGCCTGCGCGGCAGCCATCATCGCCGCGACGCGCGCGGCTTTGGCCGCCTGAGCCGCTTTGGCCCGCTGCGCGACCCTCGCCGCCTGGCCGGCTTTGGCACGGCGCACGGCTTCCGCCAGCCGCGTCTGCTTGGCGGCTTGGGTGGTTCTCTGCGTCTGGGCCGCGCGCGCGGCTTGCGCCGCTTTCGCCTCCGCCGCTGCAACCCGCTTCTCCTCCCGGAGCGCTGCTGCCTTCCTCACCACCTCGGCCTGCTGCGCTTGTTCTGCACTGCGGGCGGTCTGCGCCGACTTCTTCTGCCGGATCAGCGCTTTCGCCAGGTACTGCCGCGCCACGCCCAGGTTCGGGTTGTCCTTCAGCGCCGTGCGGTATTCGGCAATTGCGTCCCCCGGCTGCCCCAGCGCGTCGAGCGCCAGTCCGAGATTGTAATGAGCCAGAGCGAAATCGGGCTTCAGCCGCAGGGCCTCGCGGTACTCCGTGACGGCGTCCCCGTGCTTGCCCTGGACATCCAGCACATTGCCCAGCGCGTTGTGCGCGTCCACATTGGCCGGGTCCAGCCGGATGGCCTCCCGGTATTCGGCGATGGCGTCGTCATGCCGCCCGCTGTCGTCCAGGGCGTTGGCAAGCGTGTAATGGGCGGGCGCGTACTTGGGCAAAATGCGGATCGCCTCGCGGTACTCGGCGACGGCCTCCTCGCGCGCGCCTTGCTTTTCCAGCAGGCGGCCCAGCATGAAGTGCGCCTGCCCGAATCCGGGCCTCAGCTTGATGGCTGCCTGAATCTGGTTGACGGCCTCTGGGGTCATACCCTGCCGATCCAGCGCGATGCCGAGGTTGTAGCGCGCATCCGGGTTGTCCGGGCGCAGCCGGACCGTTTCCCGGAACTCCGTCAGCGAAGCCGCGTGTTCGCCGTGTACTTCCAGGGCGATGCCCAGCGCGTTGTGGGCATCGGCATACTCCGGGCGCAGGCGGATGGCCTCCCGGAAGGCCGCGATGGCGGCCTCATGCTGGTTCTTCTGGAAAGCGGCGACTCCGGCTTGGAATTGAACCGAGGCGGCATCGGGGGCGACGGCCTGACTGTTGGCCGGCGGACCCTGTGCGAGCGTTGGGGCCGCCGCCGTCGCGGCAAGGAGCAGCAGGGCGGGGAAAAAGAGCGTTCGTTTCATAAGCGTTTACCTCGTGACGTGCCCTTCGGAAAGGCGCTGATAGGTTTATAAGCCCTAGTTGGCGACCGAGGGGCGGTTTTCCTGCTTCGCCGTCCTGCCCGCTTGCATATTCCGCGCCGAAGTCTGTATAATGAAGGGCAATGGACGCGGAAGATTGGGAAGAATGGCTGGCGGAAGGGCGGCGGGTGCTGTTCGAGGCGGCGCGGGCGCTGGACCGGGTGGCGGACCATCTGGACGGCGCGGCATGGGCCGAGGCCGTTCGGTTGCTTCTGGAAACGAGGGGGCGGGTCGTCGTGACCGGTATGGGCAAGAGCGGCAAGGTCGCCGAGAAATTCGTCGGCACCCTCGCCAGCACCGGCACGCCCGCCCTGTTCCTGCACCCCGCCGAGGGCGTCCACGGCGACCTCGGAATGCTCCAGCCGGGCGATGTCGTTGTCGCCCTCTCGTACAGCGGCGAGACGGACGAGATCACCGCCATCCTGCCCGCCATCCGCCAGCTCGGAACGCCCTTGATCGCGCTGACGAGCAGTTCGCGCTCCACCCTGGGCCGCGCGGCCTCGGTCGTGCTGGACGTGTCGGTCGAGCGCGAAGCCTGCACGATCCGCCTGGCCCCGACGACGAGCACGACGGCGATGATCGCGATGGGCGACGCCCTGGCCGTGGCCGTCATGGGCGCGCGCCGCTTCACGCCCGACCAGTACGCCCGCCTGCACCCCGCCGGGACGTTGGGCCGCCGCCTGACCCTGCGCGTCGCCGACGTCATGCGGACGGGCGACGCCGTCGCCCTCGTCCCTGACACCGCGACTGTCTTGGAAGCCATGTTCGCCATCACCCGCGCCAACGCCGGCGCGTCCATCGTCACTGACGCCCAGGGCCGCGTCGCGGGCCTGATCACCGACGGCGACATCCGCCGGCATCTGCTGGACGACCCGCACCTCCTATCCCGTCCCGCCACGGATGCGATGACCCGCCGCCCCGGCGTCGTCACCGCCGACCTTCTGGCGACCGAGGGCCTGCGCCGCCTGGACGACTTCCACCCCCTCCCCGGCCAGAAGGCGGGCGACGCCCCCGTCGTGGACGCCGAAGGCCACCCCATCGGAATGCTGATGCTGAAGGACTTGGTGAAGGCGGGGATTGTATGAAGGCAGAAGTTGAGTTAGAGCAGAGACCTGCACGGCGTTCGCCTTCAACGACGGGATGGGAAGTGCTGGGTGTGCTACTGACGACCTCCGGGTTATTTCTGACTGGCTTCTACCCAACCCATTCATTCGCGCACGGATGCGGCATCGTTGCTTTCGCTGTTGGTATAGTGCTGAGGCTTTATAGAAGCCATTACTTGTTGGCATCACCAGTCCGAGCGGCACGGAGGCCCCTGGATTTATCCATGGGGAGGAAGTGCCGCCTTGCCTGTCCGCAGGCAAGATATTCTCTCGTTCTCGCTTTAATGCCTGCCTCTTTGGGTATAATATCAGTGTGCATTTCAGCGTAAATGCACTGTTCAAAGGCACTCCGCTTGCGGAGATAACAGTTCTGAACATTGATAAGTCAACATATGCGGTTGCTGTGCCTCACGCCGTTGCACAGCGTAAAATGTTGAGACGGTTCTCAGTTTTCTGAGAAGTGGCCCCCAGGTGACTGGTGAGGCACGGGCTGCAAATGTAAGGCAGCCTCTGGACGGAGCGAGCCAGGGATGGCATTAGAGGCATCGCCTTTCGCTACTGTCAAAGCCCCTGGCTTTAGCCATGGGGTTACTTACTCATTATGTGTGTCGGAATGATCTTGGGTCTCCTCTTCGGGTTTCGGCGTATTCCCTGCGCTGTGTTTTTGTCGCTGGTCGTTCTGGCATTGATCTATGGATGGTGGAAGGAAAGACAGGCAAAGGAAGTTGCAAAACGTCAAAATCATCGTCCTTGACGTAGACGGCACGCTCACCGACGGGACGCTGCTGTATGGCGACGATGGCGGGCACTCCAAAGCGTTCCATGTCGCCGACGGGCTGGGCATCGTCATGGCGCAGGCGGTGGGCCTTCGCGTGGCAGTCGTGTCTGGCCGGACCAGCCGCGTTGTGGAGACGCGCATGGCGGAACTGCACGTCGAAGACCTGATCCAGAACTGCGGCGACAAGGCCGCGGCGCTGAACGGGCTGCTGGAAAAGTATCACCTGCGGGCCAAAGAAGCGGCCTACGTCGGGGACGACATCAACGACCTGCCCGCGTTTGAGGCCGCCGGGGTCAAAATCGCGGTTGCCAATGCGTCCGCACATCTGAAGGCACAGGCGGATTGGGTGACGCCGCGCGCGGGCGGGCAGGGGGCGGTGCGGGACGCCATCGAGGAAATCCTGCGGCGGCAGGGGCGGCTGGACGAGGCAGTCGCGGCGTATCTGGCGCGGACGAAGCCGGGCGAGGCGACGGCGCGGCAATAGACTTCTTGTTTTCCCTGCCCTGAACGGCAGGGCTTTAGAAGTGCAAGCCCCCGCCTTCGCGGGCGAAGAAAGAACCTTTCGGCCCGTGCCTCCTATGCCCGCGAAGGCGGGGATTTGCTCTCCCGAAGCCCAGGGGTTCAGCCCTGGGAAAAAGGACTGACGCAAGAGGTCCAATGACGATTCTGACTCTCCTGCACACGAACGACTTTCATAACCACCTGAGCGCGCGTCAGGCCGAATTTATCCGGCAGGCGAAGGCCGCGCAGGAGAACGTCCTGCTGCTGGATTCGGGGGACGCGATCTCGGCGGGCAATGTCGGCGTCCGTCCCGGCGGCGAACCGATCTTGACGCTCATGTCCGAAACGGGCTATGACGCCATGACGCTGGGGAACCGCGAATTCCATGTCGCGGACTCCCTGCTGCGGCTCAAGATCGGCAAGGCGGCGTTCCCTGTCCTGTGCGCCAACATCCGCTGGCGCGAGGACCGGGGCGAGACGCTGCCGACCGTCCCGTCCCTCGTCAGGACGCTGTCGAGCGGCCTGCGCGTTGGCGTCTTCGGGCTGACGGTGCCGATGGTGACGCCGCGCATGACCGCGCGGCTGGTGAGCGCGTTCGTCTTTGACGACCCTGTGGCCTCGGCGCAGCGGCAGATCGAAGCCTTGCGCCCGCAGGTGGACGCGCTGGTCGCGCTGACTCACATCGGCCTGCGGGAAGACGAGCGGCTGGCCGTCGCCTGCCCCGAACTGGACCTCATCATCGGCGGGCACAGCCACAACAAGCTCCACGAGCCGAAGGTGGTCAGCGGAGTTCCCATCGTGCAGGCGGGCTGGTTCGGACACTTCCTGGGCGAAACCGGCTTGACCTGGGACGCGCCGGACGCGCGGCCTCAAGTCACCGGGCGGCTGATAGATTTGCGGGACTGAAGGGCGACGTTTGCTGGACCTTTTCTTATTTCTGGTGACGGCCTGGGCCGCGACGGCGGCGGGGCGGGCCGTGCTGCGCCTGCTGCGTCTGGACGCCGACAGCGAGGGACCGACGCGGCTGGAGCGGAACCTGTGCGGCCTGGCGCTGGGCCTGGGCGGGCTGGCTTACGGGATGCTCGCCCTGGGCCTGGTCGGCCGCCTGTACCGCCCGGCGGGCATCGGCCTCCTCCTGCTCCTCCTCGCCGCCGGCGTCCGGCAGCATCCGGCGATGGCGCTGGAAATCAAAGACACCTTTCGGCGCGGCATCCGGCTGTCGCCCTGGGGCTGGGCCGTGACGTTCCTCTTTCTCCTGCTGGCGCTGATTCCCTGGGTCGGTGTCTGGACGCCGCCGACGGCGGGCCTGGAATGGGACAGCCTGGCGTACCATCTGGCCGACCCGAAGCTGTACCTTCAGGCGCACCGGATTTACTACATCCCCTGGGAAAGCCACTCCAACTTCGCCTTCACAGCCGAGATGTGGTACTTGTTTGGCCTGATGGAGAGGGGGACCGAAGCCGGCGTCCCACTGGCGAAGTTGTTCCACTTCACCTGCGGCGTCGGCGCCTGCCTGGCGGTCTATGCCTTCGGCGCGCGCCACCTGTCGCCCCGCGTGGGTTTGCTGGCGGCGGGGCTGCTGGCTTCGACGCCCCTCGTGCTGTGGGAGGCGGGCACGGCCTACACAGACCTGGCGGGGACCTTCTTCGCCATCCTGACGCTGCTGGCGGTCGCCAACGGCATGGCGGCGCGGGGCGGGCGCTGGCTGCGGCTGGGCGCGATCCTGATGGGGCTGACCCTGAGCACGAAGGCGACGGCGCTCTCGACGCTCGCGCTGCTGGCCCTCGCCCTGCTGTTCTGGCGGGTGCGTTCGCAGGGGCAGGGGTGGCCGCGCGCTGTGGGAGCCGTGGCGGCCTGGTGCGGGCTGGCCCTCGCCGTCGGCTCGCCCTGGTACATCAAGTCCACGGTCTACACGGGCAACCCGATCTATCCATTCTATTACAAAATCTTCGGCGGGCGCGGCTTCAACGCCAATCTGGCGGGGCTTTATGATGCGTCCAATGCCAACTTCGGCGTCACCTACGACACGAAAGGCAGTGACCCGAAACTGGTCCGGTCCCCCCTGATGGCCGTGCTCCTCCCGTGGAACCTCACCATGTACCTGATGCCGGGCCATCCGCCGTCCAACCCCGCCTTTCGGCCCTTCAACGACACTCAGAACCCGCTGGTGGGCGCGATGACGCCATTGGCCGCCTTGTCGCCGCTTCTGCTGGCGGCGCTGTTCTTCCCTGCCTTTCGCCCCGGAGCGCTGGGAACCGTAAAAGCGCTCGGCCTGTACGTCCTTTGTTCCGGCCTGCTGTGGCTCGAAACTTCGCAGCAGGTTCGTTACCTGCTTCCTGTCGTCCCTGTCCTGTGCCTCCTGACGGCGTGGGTCCTGGCGCGGGTTTGGGAGGGACGATGGCGGTCCCGGTATGCGTTGGCCCTCCTGGGCGTCTGCTCCGTCGCGTTCACGCTATACGTCGGCGTCGGCCTGCTCGCGCAGGAAGCGCCCGTTGCTCTCGGCCGGCAGCCGCGCGCCGGGTATTTGGAGCGCGACCTGTCCGGCTATGCGGTCCTACAGTATGTCAACACGCAGCTCCCGGCCAATGCCAGGGTCGTCTTCTACGGCCACCCATTCGGCTTTTACTGCGACAAGGCGTATCTCTGGGGGGATGCCAACCACAGCACCTACATCCCCTATGACACCTTTCACAGTGCAGAGGACCTACGCGCGTACTTGCAACGGGTCGGGGTTACGCACATCCTCATCAACCGGCACAATCTGCCTAGCTCGGCGGACGCGGCGGGTTACATACGCTGGGTCTACGCCCTCACGGATGGTTCCGGGCCGCCGGTCTTCCAGGCGCATGGCGTGGCGGTATACGCCCTGCCGGGGGCAAAGTAGTCAATGACGAAGCGCCTGACGCACGGGCTGTTGGTCGGCTTGGTCCTGGTGTATCTCCTCCTCGCCGGGGCGTACAGCGCGATCACCCCGGCGGCGACGGCGGAGCAGCACAACCCGGACGAGAACGCGCACATGCAGTATGTCCAGACGCTGGCCTCGGGGCATCTGCCGGTCTTCACGGACGCCATGCACGGCTATGAGAACCACCAGCCGCCGCTGTACTACGCCCTGGCCGCGCCGGTTTATCTGGCTGCGCAGGGACCGGGGGAAGCCGTGGCGACGCGGGCGGTGCGTGCCGTGTCCATCCTGCTCGGCGCGCTGCTGATCGTGGCCTCGTATCGGTGCATCCGCACGCTGTTTCCTGATGAACCCTGGCTGGCATTGGGGACGGCAGCGGGCGTGGGCCTGCTGCCCGGCAATGTCGCGCTGTCGGCCTCGGTGACCAATGACGCGCTGACGAACCTCCTGATAGTGGTCGCGCTGGGATTGCTGGCGAGGCTGGTGACGGCGACCGAGCCGAGGGATCGAACCCGATGGGCGCTCTGGCTTGGCGTGACATTGGGCGCAGGAGTCTGGACCAAAACCAGCGCCCTGGTCCTGTTCCCGACCGTGCTGCTGGTTTGCTACCTGCTGGCGGCGAGGCATCTGGCGACCACCGCCCAGGCGGCGCGGGCAGCGATGGTCGCCTGCGGCCTGGGCGGCATCATCGGCCTGCCCTGGCTGCTTCGCAATCAACTCTTGTACGGCGACCCGCTGGCGCAGCACATTTTCGTGTCCGCCTTTTCCAACACAGCCCAGGCGGACATCATCGCCCGCGCGCTGTACGGCGGCTCCATTCTGAGCTACCTCGGCGGCGTCGCGCAGTGGACCTTCGCGTCGTTCTGGGGCGGGTTTGATTCGATGCTCATCTTTTGGGGACAGGACCCGCGCGCACATCGGCGCCCCAATGAACCCGGCGCGTACTCGTTCCTCGCCCACCCGCCGCCGCTGCCCTACGCGCTCCTGGCCCTCCTCTGCCTGGCGGCGGCTCTGGGCCTGTTCCGGGCAGGGGGCCGCAGGGCGGCCCTCACGCCGCCGCAGAACATCCTGCTCGCCGCCTTCCTCGTCCTGACCGCCCTGACCGGACTGGTCTTCCTGCGCTTCATCCTGACATTCTTCCAGGCGCAGGGCCGGTACTGGTATCCCGCCCTGCTCCCGCTGGCCTTCTTCTTCGTCCTGGGCTGGCGTGGCCTGTTGCTCCGATCCGGTTGGTTCCCCGCGTTCGTCGGCGTCTGGACGGCGGCACTGGTGGCGCTGAACCTGTATACGCTCTTCGGCCTGCTCCTGCCACGCTTCAGGCAGCCTTAGCTCCTGTTGCATATTGACTACCATAGTAGTATAATAGAGGCATGAATAGACGAATCAGGCCAGGGGTTTGGCTGCTGACGGCACTCCTGATAGTTGACCTAGTACAACCTGTGCAACCCGCTCCGCAACATAACCCTGGGAGCACGACTAGGCAACCCAAGAACACGTTGCTGGCTGATGCGATAGTGGGCGGCGACCCTGCTCAGGTGAAGCAGTTGTTGAAGCAGGGGTAAACCCTAATGCGCCTACGATGCGCTCCGACCTACCTGATAGTAATGCAACGCCGCTCGTCTACGCTGTAACATACCGCAGGCCGGACATCGTCACGCTTTTGCTGGACGCAGGAGCCGATGTCAACGGCCTGTCCGCGCAGTTTCACCCTAATAGTTGGCAAGCCCCACTGGAAGATTCTCCCCTGGCGGCTGCCGCTTCCGGCGATGACATTTCTATGACGCGGCTCTTGCTCCACCGAGGCGCAGACATCAACGGCGGCGCGAGCCGGCGCTTTACCCCGCTCATGTCTGCCCTTTTTGACAGTGATCCACGGGCAGTCTCCGTGGCCCGTCTTCTGATAAGTCTCGGGGCGGACGTAAACCGGTCGGACGCAAACGGCATTACGCCTTTGATGCTGTCGCGGAGCCACCCTGAGATCGCGCGGCTGCTGCTGGCGCACGGAGCGGAGGTGAATGTACGGGCCAGAGACGGCAGCACAGCCCTGATGCTGGCGGCTCGGGGTAACGGCGAACCCAGTGGTACAGTGCCTGCCCTGCGTCTGCTGCTCGCACATGGGGCGGACGTGCGGGTGCGGGACGCTCAAGGACGGACCGCGTTGATGCAGGCAGGCACTCCGGCGGCGAAAGCAATTCTGCTACTCGCGGAGAATGCGGCGGAGCGGGTACACTAGGCAACATGGCCCATTCGTCTAGTCCGGCCCAGGACGCCGCGCTTCTCGGCGCGGAAACCGGTGGTTCAAATCCCCGATGGGCTATTCTTCACTTCCAGCCTCGCTCACGGCGCTTTCCCCAGCGTTAGCGCCACAAGGCGTTTTTGAGCACCGTCCTGAAGGAGCATCCACACTTTGGTTCCAACCGGGCGGTGGAACACGTCGAAGAGAGCGGGCGGAGGAAGCTGGCCGGCATCTTTGCTCTCGATTTGGACAACCCGGTCGCCTTCCTCGATGGCCGCCCGCGCCGCCGCCCCGCCCGGCGTGACTTCCGTGACGCGCCACCCGTTGCCCTGCGGCTCCAGCGCGATCCCGGCGTGGCCGTCTTCGGGCCTGCCGTACCCCTTGTTCTTTTCCAATATCACCTGACCGCGCGTGTAGTCGAAGGTGAGGTTGAACTGTTTCAGTACGATTTCTCCCACGTTTCCCGCGACAGTCGTATCCGAAGCCGCCCCCGCTCTCTGGGAAGACAGGATCGTCTCAACCTCCCGCACCTCGGCCGCGCCCAGGGCCAGCCACCGGACATGGACGGTCTGCCCCTGCATGATGCCGCCCACGCCCAGCCCCGTCGCTCTCTCGAAGCCTGCCGCGTACTTGTGGCGCAGATCGTGGGCCGCGACGAACGGCGTGAAGAGGTTCAGCCCGCCGCCCGATCCCGTGTCCAGGGTGAACAGGCCGGGAACGCCGTCCACCGCGCCGTCCACGGCGGGGATATGGCCGTGCAGGTGGAGCGGCAGGACGACGCCGCTGCCCTTGTAAACGAATTTATCGGGGCGGGTGAGGGTCAGAAGATGCGCGTCGTAGTCCACCCGCACCACGAAGCGGCGCAGCGCCTCGTAGCCGATGATCGTGCTGATCGGCAGTTCCCCGACATCCACCACGGCGAAAGTCGGGCCGGGCAGCGTCATGTCGCCGATCTGTACGGACTCGACTTCGGCCAATTGCGCGTCTACGGATTTCTTCCCAAAGCCGCTCGCTTGCAGCGCCCCCTGCGGCGTCAGATGCAGCTCTTTTGCCAGGGCGGGCGTCATCAAGTAAAGACCGCCGGTGTCGAAGAGAGCCGTGAATGGGCCTTTGCCGTTGATTTTGATGGAAACGAAGATGTGGTTCCCCGTGAACTGAAACGGGAGCGTCGCCGAGTCCTGGGCGGACGCGCAACTCGCCCCCAGCGCCCAGAGGACGCAAAAAATCAGCAGCGCTTTCATGCCACTATAGTAACAGAATACGCCGAGGGCGTCAATGTTGACGAAATGGCCGCAATCGGTTATAATAGTCCAGGAGCGTCCCGGACGCCGTCCACGCCAAGGCCCCCATAACCGATGCGCCGAACCAAAATTGTCTGCACGATCGGGCCTGCCACGCGCAGCCCCGAAAACCTGCGCCTCCTCCTGGAAGCGGGGATGAACGTCGCGCGCCTCAACTTCTCCCACGGTACCCACGAGCAGCACGCCGAAGTCATCGGCCACCTTCGCGCCATCGCCCGTGACCTGAACACGCCCCTGGCCCTCCTGCAAGACCTGTCCGGCCCCAAAGTGCGCGTCGGCAGCATCGCCGGCGAGGGTGTCACGCTCCGACCCGGCGCGGAGATCACGCTGACGCTGGACGACGTGCCGGGCGACGAGCGCCAGGTCAACCTGCCCGTGCCGGAGATATTTGAAGCGGTCGGGCCGAACACGCACCTGATGCTCGACGATGGGCTATTGGAGTTGCGCGTCAAGTCAAAAAGATCGAACTCGCTTGTCTGCGAGGTGGTCGTCGGCGGCCTGCTGACGTCTAACAAAGGCGTCAACGTGCCGGGCGTTTCGCTCCCCATCGCCGCCGTCACCGACAAGGACTTGGACGATCTGCGGTTCGGCATCGCGCAGAAGGTGGACTACATCGCCGCATCCTTTGTCCGCTCCGCCTCCGACATCGCCGTGCTGCGCGGGGTCTGCGAGGCCGCCCGCGCCAAAATTCCCCTTATCGCCAAGATCGAGAAGCACGAGGCGATCCAAAACATTGACGCCATCATGGAGACCGTGGACGGCATCATGGTGGCGCGGGGCGATCTAGGGGTCGAAGTCCCGATTGACGAGGTGCCCGTCATCCAGAAGATGCTGATCCGCAAGGCCAACCGGGCCGGCAAGCCGGTCATCACGGCGACCCAGATGCTGGACTCGATGATCCGCAACCCCCGCCCGACGCGCGCCGAGGTCTCGGACGTGGCGAACGCGATCTTTGACGGGACCGACGCGGTCATGCTGTCGGGCGAGACGGCGGTCGGCCTGTACCCGTTCGAGACCGTCCGCATGATGTCCAAGATCGCGACGCACACGGAAGGGTCCCTGGACTACGGCAAGATACTCGACGAGAAGGCGCGCTTCGACACAGGGCAGTCCATCACGGGCGCCGTCGGGCAGGCGACCTGCGACATCGCGCACGACCTGAGCTGCACGGCGATCCTCACCGCCTCGGCGACCGGGCGGACGGCCCGCGTCGTGTCCCGCTACCGGCCCCGCGCGCCGATTATCTGCGCGACGAACCGGCTGGAAACGTACCAGCGCCTCGCCCTCGTCTGGGGCGTCCAGCCCGTCCTGGTCGAGATCGCCGACGACTCGGACAGCATGATGCAGGCCAGCATTGACGCGGCGGGGCAGACGGGCCTGGTCAAGAACGACGACGTGGTGGTGCTGACCGGCGGCGTCCCCGTCGGGCGGCCCGGCAGCACGAACTTCATCAAGATCCACCGCATCGGCCAGCCGCTGCGACCGGAGTAACCCCAAGTCATCATGGACAGCGACAAGCGAGACACCCGGCCGCCCCGCCGGAATTCAAACCTGGAAACGGAAGAACTGGAGCGGCGTCGCCGGTCGCGGCGCGGCAAATCCGGCTGGAAGCGGCCCCGGCGCATCCTGGGGCTGTGGGCGCGGCTCGCCCTGCTGCTGGGCGTGATCGTGGTCTTGGTCTTCTTCGCAATCAGCCTGGTCGCCAAGGCCCTCCGGCCTTACCGGGAAGCCAGCGTCCAGAGCGGCCAGTTATCGTCCACGCGGCGGCAGAGTGATGCCCTCGTGGCCCAGAACGCAAGTCTGGAGCGCCGCATCCGTTATCTGCAAACCTCGGACGGGATCGCCTCGGAGGCCCGCAGCTACGGCTACCTGCGCCCCGGTGAGCGCCCCATCATGGTGAACGGCCTGGAACCGCCCGCTTCGCCCCCCGCTCCCCCAGCCGCCGCGCCCCCGGCGGCGCGAAGCGGCGGTGCGGCGAACCGCTTCTGGCATCACCTGACTGGGCATTGACAGATAGCAAAAGAAGCAGCAGTGTTGGATGAGATCAAAACAACCAAGCGGAAACGCGGCATTCATACCCGTTTTAGAAGTTTCTCCGAGGCTCGTGCTCTTGTTCATGATCTCAGGTTGCCCAACAGCGTGGAGTATCATCGGTGGGCTAGAGGGAGCAATCGTCTCGAAGATATACCTGTAAACCCAAACCTAGCTTACCGCGATTCCGGCTGGCAGGGCTGGGCAGACTGGCTGGGACCATCTTATCGACTTTTTAAAAGGCCCTTCGTTTCCTATGAAGACGCGAGGACTTTCGTTCACGCTCTAAACTTCCCTACAAAAGAGGCTTTTGATAAGTGGATAGCCAGCGGCGCGCGAGCCGGTCACATACCCGCCTGCCCCTCTCTGACCTACAAAAAATCGGGCTGGCGTGACTGGCAAGATTTTTTAGGGTATGGAGGGCGTAAGCGCGGGCACGGCCGAAACCACTTTTTACCTTTTCAGGAAGCCAGAGCCTGGGTACACGCCCAAAACTTCAACTCCACCGGGGATTGGCATCGGCTACGGGCGCAAAAACTACTCCCGGACAACATCCCTACTGCCCCGAACGATGTTTATCATCAATCTGGCTGGGTTAGTTGGCAGGATTGGGTCGGGTGTCCATCACCCAAGGAGCGCTGGCGCTCTTTCAAGGAAGCGCGCGAGTTCGCGCGCTCTCTTAGCTTCAAGGATGCTCCGACTTACAGGAAGTGGGCGATGACGCCGGAACGTCCTGTAGACGTTCCGGCTGCTCCGCACTCCGTATATCGGAATCGGGGGTGGGTAGACTGGTACGATTGGCTTGGACATCCTCGGATTGGGCCCCGCCAGTACCTGCCGTTTGATGAGGCTCGCGACTTCATGCACGAGCAGAAGTTGGCTGGATTTTCAGGCTGGGCCGAGTGGTGCCGGAGCGGGTTGCGGCCCAACAATATCCCTTCTGATCCACGCTCGATTTATCGTCACCGGGGCTGGCAGAACTGGCCGGACTTTCTTGGATCGGCGGGGCGGTGCCGCAGGGGCCGCCGACGAGCGGGCTGTCCTGGCCTTAGGCCTCTGAGCCGGAAATGGCGCACCTTTGAAGATGCAAGGAACTACGTCAGGGCCTTGGGTCTTACAAGTCTTGAACATTGGAAGCACTGGGCTGGTAGTTCAGAAAAGCCTCACGACATCCCGAAGACGCCGAGCTATGCTTATCGCGATCTCGGTTGGACCGGAATGGCGGATTGGCTGGGTCTAGAACGACGACAAGCAGGAAGGCCGAGAGGGTCCCATGCCAGCCCCCAGGCCGAAGATCAGCAGCTCTCGTTAGAAAACCTTTTTTAATCAGCCGAACTGGTCTACTGTTGTCGCCGCTTGCCGTCACTGACACACATTCGGAGCAGAGGCCCAGCGGCAATACTCTGTACGAAAGCATTTTATCAATGGCAAAAGAAATCATCGTCAACGTGGACCATCGGGAGACGCGCATTGCGGTCCTGCTGGACAAGCAACTGACTGAACTGCACGTCGAGCGCGAACAGCGCGTCGTCGGCAATTTGTATAAAGCAAAAGTGGACAACGTCCTGCCCGGCATGGACGCGGCGTTTGTCGAGATCGGCTTGGAGCGCAACGCCTTCCTGTATGTGGCCGACATCCTGCCCGAAGACGATGAAGACGGCGGGCCGCGCCGCAGCCGGCGCGACCTGCACATCACCGACCTGGTGCGCCGGGGCGACCAGCTTCTGGTCCAGGTCGTCAAAGGCCCGCGCAGCACCAAAGGCTCGCGCGTCTCGTCCCGCGTCTCGCTGCCGGGGCGCTTCCTGGTTCTGATGCCGGAAGCGAATAACCTCGGCGTCTCGCGCAAGATCGAGGAAGGCAAGGAGCGCGACCGGCTGAAAAAGATCGTCCAGAAGTTCCGCGAGCAGGGGACGGGCGTCATCGTCCGCACCGAGTCCGAGGGCCGGAGTGCCGCCGAGCTGCGTTTGGACTACCTGATGCTCTTGGAGACATGGAAGGGCATCCAGCAGAAGGCCAAAACGACCCCCGCGCCCGCCCTGATCCATCAGGACATGGGCCTGGTCCTTAAAATACTCCGGGACGCCTTCGGCTCGGACGTCAGCCGCCTCGTCATTGACTCCCCCACCGACTACGCCCAGGCGCACGAGATCATCGCGCGGCTCTCCCCCGACTTGCAGGACCGGATCGAGCTGTACGATGGGGACAAGCCGATCTTCGAGCACTTCAAGATCGAGGCCGATGTCGAACGGCTCTTGCAGCGCAAGGTCCCGCTGCCATCGGGCGGCTCGCTCATCATAGACCAGACCGAGGCGCTGGTTTCGATTGACGTCAACTCCGGCAAGTTCACCGGCAGCGTCGGCCTGTCGGACACGATCCTCAAAACCAACCTGGAGGCGACGGAGGAGATCGCCCGCCAATTGCGTCTGCGCGACCTGGGCGGCATGATCGTCCTGGACTTCATTGACATGGACAGCGCCCGCGACAAAAAGGCCGTCATGGACGCTTTCGTCAAGGCCCTCAAAGACGACCGCTCGCGCACCAAGATCTCCAGTATCTCCGCGCTGGGCCTGATCGAGATGACCCGCAAGCGCACCGGCGAGACCGTGGACACGGCCATGACCGAGATCTGCCCTTACTGCCACGGTTTGGGGCGCATTGACTCGGCGGAGACCGTCTCGCTGGCGATCGAGCGCGAGCTGCGGAAGCTGGCCGCCACGACGGGGCACGAGGGGTTCGTCATCAGCGCCCACCCGGACGTCTGCGCCCACCTCATCGGCGCACAGGGCGAGGACATCGAAGAGCTGGAGCGCGATCTGCGCCGCTCGATCTACGTCCGCGCGGTCCCGGCCTGGCACCACATCGAGAAGTTCGACATTGACGGTGGCGGCCTCCAGAAGTTCGAGCAGGCGCTGGCCCCGCCCCGGCGCGGCCAGATCGTCGAGGTGCAAGTGGGCCGCGACGACCCGCACGGCGACCGCGCGCCCTGGGCGACAGGGCACCTGCTGCCGCAGCGGGCCTTCCAGGTCGAGCTGTCCAACGGCGCGCGCTTCCAGGGGCAGACGATCAAAGCCCGCCTCACCGACGTCCGCCGCTCCGTCGCCATCGCCGAAGTGCCCGTGAGCGGAAACGGCAAGGGCCAGGGTGGGGGAGACCGGCAGGGGCAAGGGGCGGAGAACGGGCGCGGCGGGCGTGAGCGCGCGGCGGCGTAGGCGATGCAGCCCGGCACTGGAAGTGCCGGTCTACTCTCAGTGGAAGTCGCTCCGCGACTAAAGACAGGCCAGGCTGGCGAGACCGTCCTGAGTGCCGGAGGCACTTTCACTCCATAGTAGACCGGCACTTCCAGTGCCGGTTTCTTCTTGAGCCTACCCGTTGACAAATGGCCTGTAGACGTGTCATACTAACTCCCGTTGTCTTCGGGCAAATGCTTTAGAGTTCGCAAAGAGTTCGCAGCGCGCGAAAGGATACGCAGTTTCATGTACGCTATTGTCAGGTCCGGCGGCAAGCAATACCGGGTCGAAGAGAAAAACATCCTCACCGTGGATAAGTTTGAGGGCGAGGCGGGCGCGACAGTAACGCTTGGCGAAGTGCTTTACCTGGGCGGCGTGGATAACCCGCAGTGGGGCAAGCCCACGGTTGCCGGGGCCAGTGTCACCGTTACCATCATGGAGCAGACGAAGGGCAAGAAGATCAACGCCTTCACGTTCAAGCCCAAGAAGAACATCCACAAGCACTGGGGCCACCGCCAGCAGCTCACCCGCGTCCGCGTCGAGTCCATCTCGGCGGGGTAGGCAGCCCGCACCCCCAGCCCCTCCTCCGCAGGCGGGAGAGGGGTGTAAGATACAGGAAGGCAATGAAATGGCACACAAAAAAGGGGTTGGCTCAACCCGCAACGGGCGTGACAGCAACCCCAAGATGCTGGGCGTCAAAGAGTTCGCCGGTGAGCACGTCAAGGCCGGCCACATCCTGATCCGCCAGCGCGGTACGCAGTTCGATCCAGGCGTCAACGTCGGCATGGGCCGCGACCACACGCTGTTCTCGCTGATTGAGGGCTACGTCAAGTTCGAGGGCAAGAGCAAGCAGACCCGCCGCATCAGCGTCTACCCGACCGCCCCCGCCGTCGCCCCGACGGGCCTGGACGCAGTGGATTAGTCCGCGCCAGACAGTCAGAAAATGAAGAAGCCCGTTTCCTGTGAAGGAGGCGAGCCGGGGTGGGTTCTTACACCAGGGTGGGTCTGTGCTCACAGCCGCACCCTCACGCGCGGCGTCGTCTCGTACTCCGTCATATCCCCCGTCTGCCAGACATACGCGCGGCCTTCCGCCGTGGTGTAGGCGGCATGGTGGCCGTCCTTGTCCAGCGCGATCAGGTTCATCACCGGCTCGATGTCCGGGGGCAGGGGGATGCCGGCGAGGTCGTTAATCGCCTGTTCGCAGGCGTCGGCCAGCGCCAGCCCGTGCTGTAGGCCGGAGACCACGACACGAGCAGTGCCGGCCCGGATCGCCCATTCGCCCAATCCCGTACACGCGCAGGCGCCGTAGCGGTCGTCGCAGTAGTTGCCCGCGCCGATGAGCGCGCTGTCGCCGACGCGCCCCGGATACTTGAAGGCCCAGCCGGACGTGCTGACGGCGCTCGCGATCCGGCCCTGCGCGTCCTGCGCGATGAAGTTGACCGTACCCACCGTCCGCTCCGGGTCCTGCGCCAGTGTCACCTGGAACGACAGGTTGGCGGCATCATCTTTGATGACCCCCGCCATTCTCTGCCGCCACGCTTCCTCCGCGTGGCGCGTCAGCAGAGGCATCTTGGCGAAGCCACGCTCCCCAGCGAAGCGGGCCGCGCCCTCCCCCGCCAGCAGCAGATGCTGAGGCAAGTGCTCCAAAATGGCGCGGGCCACCGAGACCGGATGCGGGTACTCGCGCAGCGCAGCGACCGCCCCCGCCCGCCGCGTCGTCCCTTCCATGACCGAGGCGTCCAGTTCCACGTCCCCCAACAGGTTTGGGTAGCCGCCGACGCCGACCGAGTGGTCGTCGGCGTTTAGCTCCACCACCTTCGTCCCCGCTTCCACGGCGTCCAGGGCCGACCCGCCCGCCCGCAGGGCGTCCATCGCCGCCGCCATGCCGACGCTGCCGTTCGCGCTTGCGATCACGATCATGCTGATGCCCCTCTACTTTGCGCCACGCGCTTGGAGCATTGCCAATACCGCGGGCTGGCCTTCGGCAAAGTACAGTGGGTGCTTGTTATGCGCCCGCTTGTTCCCCTTGCAGAGAAGGGTCGGGTCGGCGTCCAGGAAGGCCGCAACTTGATCGGTCAGGCCGAGGACGCAGGCGGCGGAAATGTCCATTGTCTCCCCTTGCTCCAAGAGAAACCCGATGATGTCGGCGCGACGCATCTGGCAGGCCGCGCCGAGCGCCGTCTCGTTGCCGTTCGGCATCAGGAGCAGGCCAGGATTTCTCGCCAGCATCCGCTGAAGCTTCGGTAAGTCGCCATGTGCGGCCTCCACGAACTCTTTGACTTCGGCCTTCGTCGGTGTTGCCATTTCGTCTCCTCATCTCTTCCGCGCGTAAATGTACGCCCGTCGGCTTGGATGTTCCACGTCAGGATAGGGTTCCCGCTCGATGACGTCTTCGATTACGAAGCCTGCCGCCAACAGGTGCTCTTTGATCTCCTGGGAGCGAAAAAAGAAGAAGTCAACTGATACCGGCTCGCCGAACCAATCTTCCAAGTGCTTGGTCTCCTCCCCGACATGAAACGCCAGAAGAGCCAGACCGTGTGGCCGCAGGACGCGGTACATTTCGCCGACCGCTTGCCCCAATTCCGGTCGTGGCACATGGATGAGGGAGTAAAAGGCCGCGATGCCTCCCCATGCCCCCTCGGCGATGTCCATGGCGAGCATATCGCCCTGCATGAAGGGGATTCCGGGATCCCGCCGCCGCGCTTGCTCCAACATGCCTGCCGACAGATCCACGCCGCAGACCTCAGCGCCGCGCCCGTGCAGGTAGCGCGCGACATGACCGGGGCCGCATCCCAAGTCACAGATCGGCCCGATCCCTCCCACGCTCTCGGCGAGCCGGTCCAGGAGTTGACGGTCCAGCGGCTTCCCACTGAGTTCATCAAAAATCCGCTCCGCATACAGCTCGGCGACTCGATCATAACTCTCTTGCAGGTTGATACGGCTTTCGAGTTCCATTGCCTTTCTCAGTCCACAGGTGCAGTGTATAAGGAATAACCGTAACAGAAACTAACGTGCTTGCTGTCTGGCACCCATCTTACGGCAGTTGAGTCGTTGATCTGTTTGACGACGATATGCTCATTGCTCCCATCAATGTTACTGACACAAAGCGACTGATCTCCAGAGCGCCAAGCAAGACGCTTTCCATCAGGCGAGAGAACCACATCAAATAGGAAGCCTGAATGTACTTCTTTCCTCGGTACTATTCTTTCGACTGCCGCATTGTTCTTCAGAGCTAAGTCAAAATAAGGCGTATAGCTGTCATTAGCCTCGCCTTTTGTGAGCAGATGGTTATTAGACGTGAAGCCTAGCACAAGGATACCTGGATCATGAAAGTACATCTGACTGACATCCTTCGACCAGACGATTGGGTAGGTCTTGTATCCGGGCGCATCAAGGCTGTATGTCACGACCTCGTACTTGTCGCCGTCTCTGACAACCTCCGCCCAGTGCCGGCTGTCAGGCATCCAGGTGTTGCAAAAAAAAGATTGTGCAGCAGGCTTAGGGGGCCGCTGGACAATGCGCTTACCATCTGTTGAGACAGCCATCCATGCCCGCTGTGATGTGCCGTGGGTGAGAAAAAGAAGCCACTTCCCGTCAGGTGACGCTTTCCAGTGAGAAGCATGGTTAAAGAGGGCGTTGTCACCCGCCCCAAACATTTTCGTCAGGACTGTCAAACGCCGCTGTTTTCCAGTATTCGCGTCCACAACGACCGGTTGGGCGGCCCCACTGACTACCCAAACAACACCTGATCGTTCCGCATGAGGGGGAGCTAAACAGAAGTAGCTGTGTGGTGATAACCACTGATAGTAACCTTTGTCTGCTCCCCCAGACCCTTTCAGCCATGTTGCGTTTGAGGGAGGAGCTTCGGCCTGCTGTTTGGTTTGACGTGAACCACATCCCCCAACGACTATCGGCATAAGAAGGCTACTGAGTAGGAAGGCACTAACCAGCGGATTGAAGGTACGACTTATGTTCGGTCTCATTGTTGTCAATCCCTCAGCGTCCGCCCCTTCGTCTCGATGACGAGGGGCAGGAGCAGCAGGCCGACGAGCGGGACGACGCCGATCCAAAAGAGCGTGTGCTGGATGCTGTACGTCCCCTGCGCGGCGACCGAGCCGACGATGAATGGGCCGGCGGCAGTCACGATGCGGCCGAAGTTGTAGCAGAAGCCCGCGCCGGTCGCGCGCAGGCGGGTGGGGAACAGTTCGGTCAGGTAGAACGGGAAGCTGCCCAGGACGCCGAAGACGGTCAGGCCGATAAAAAAGTAGAGAGCCAGGCGCGTCTTCGGCTCCAGGTCCAGGCCGAAGGTGGCGAACAGGGCGGCGGCGGACAGCACGAAGTAGACGGCGAACATGGCCCTGCGGCCCAGCCATTTGGCGGCGGGGATGGTCAGCAAGGTTCCCAGCAAGCCGCCCCAGTTGAAGCTGTAAGTGGCGAGGGCCTTCCAATCCTCGATTCGGGCCTGCGTCGCCACTTTTGCGAGACCGTCGGCGGTCGCGGCGGTCTGGGCGAGGCCCGTGGCGAAGTTGGGGATGAACGTGCTGCAACTCCACCAGGTCAGCAGGGTGATCAAGGCTGGGATGAGGCCACTGATGGTCAGCGCGCGGTTCTCGGCGGTGAACAATTCGCGGAGCCGGGGCGGGGCGGACGCGGCGGCCAGACGCCAGCGCTCCGGCTCGCGGATGACCAGGCGCATCAGGAAGGCGACCAGGGCGGCGACCAGCCCGCAGGCGAAGACGTAGCGCCAGGAGACTTCGGGCGCGGACTTGAGCCAGACGCCGGCGATCTGGTGGTTCGCAAAGGTCGCCAGGAACAGGCCGAACGGGGCCGACGTATAGAGCAGGGCGCCCGCCTCGACCCGCCGCTCTTCCGGCACGACCTCGGCCACCAGGGACGCGCCCGCCGCCCACTCGCCGCCGATGCCCAGACCCGCCACGATGCGGCAAAGGATCAAAACGGCCATGTTCGGGGCCAGAGCGCAGCAGGCCGTCCCCGCCGCGTACAGCAGCATCGTCAGCAGGAGGGTTTTCGTGCGGCCGATTCGGTCGGCGACGCGGCCAAACAAAATCCCGCCTGCCGCCCAGGTCAGCAGCAGGAGGGCGGCCAGCAGCCCGGTCCAGAGCTGGTAAGCCTGCTTCGCGGCCAACGTCCCCAGGGGGATGTGCAGCAGGGTGGGGACGCAGTTCGGGGCGACGTAGTTGAACAACAGGCCGTCGAAGACGTCGAATCCCCAGCCGAGCCAGGCGGCCAGCAGAACCGTCCATTGGTAGCCGTTCATCCCCAGCAGCCCGCGCCCCAATGCCAACGTCATCGCGCTCATGAGACGCGCACCTCCGGGGGCAGCAGCAGGCGCTCGACGACCCCCGCGCCGTCGCCATGCGCTGCCAGCAGTTCCGGCACATCGGCGGGCGTCACACCCGCGTACCAGACGCCTTCGGGATAAACCACCACGTTCGGCCCCTGCTGGCAGGGCGTCAGGCAGCCCGTCGCGGTGACTTTAAGGCCCGCCGGATAGCCGCGCCGCGCCAGTTCCCGCGTGAACGCCTCGAACACGCCCGCGCCGCCGCGCGCCCCGCAGGAGGGCAGGGGATGCCCGTCCGGGCGGCGGTTGGTGCAGACAAAAAAATGGGCGCGGACGCGCCGTGGCTGAGGCATGGTCACGGTTCCCATTATAGCACGTTGAACTGCCGGGGGCAATGGAAAAGGGCGGCCCTGACGGGCCGCCCTTTTGCTATTTGATCGGCATCCGCTCGCGCAGAAGGTCGCGCAGCTCACGGAGTTCGCGCAGCTCCTCCGAGTCGCCGTGGAGGACCATGTTCGGCGGCGCGGGCGGGGCCGCATCGTCCTCCTCGATATAAGCGTTCAGCAGAGTGCAGGCGACGCCGAGGTCGTCGAAACGATCTTCGTCTTCGTCCAGGCCGGCGAACAGGTCCTCGGGAACCGTGCCGGTTTCGCTGAGATGGTTCAGAAGGCCGTTGTACTGTCGGATAGCAGTTTTTGCCCCTTTATCCAGGCTCCCGGTCATGCTGGATTCGCGGGCGAGATCGGTGATGGCGCGAAGCAGGCGCCTCGCCTGCTTGATGTTGACGTTCTCAAATGGAGATGGTCCCATCGTCTTCTTCCTTTCGCGGTCGGCTCAAACGGCGGCGTAAGACCTCGCGGCCATAATGCAGCCGCCATTTGATGGTGGTGATGGGGAGCGACAAAAACGAGGCGATCTGCCCGACCGACCATTCTTCCCAGTAGCGCAGGCGGAGCACGGTCTGGTAGTCCTCGCCGAGTGCGCCAAAGGCGTCGGTCAGTTCCTCGGAGGCTGCGGGTGTGGGTGTCTGTAAATGATCCAGATGGGACGGTTCGAGCGGCACGAGACGGTCTTCTTGACGCGCCACCCGCCGCGCCCGATGGCGCGTGATAGCCCCGAGCCAGGCGCCAAAGCGTGCCGGGTCAGCTAGCGTCGGCAGCGCGCGAAAGGCGATCAGTAGGGCTTCCTGCGCCACATCCTCCGCCCGTCCTGCGTCGCCGACGATCTGCCGGGCCGTTAGATAAACACCGGCCCGGTAGCGGCGCGCGAGTTCATCGAACGCCATCCGGCATCCGTCCCGCGCCCAGCGTACCAACTCCCCGTCGCCCGCCTGTCCTAACCGCGTCTCTTCTCGCATCATTGCCGCTCCCGAAGAATAGAGACTTGAACTGGTCGTCTGGATAGGCAGGGGGAAACGATTTCTGAATCAGCCCCAGGAGGCGACGTACTCGAACCAGGTTCGTTTTATGAGGTGCTGGCCCTCACGCACCGGCGGGGCCGTGCCGAGCGGGTAGGCGATGAGAGCGGTCGGGTCGCCCTCGGGCTGGCCGGGGAACAGCCAGTCCCGCCAGTTCCGCCCCGAGCCGGTGTCGGGCGGCGACCAGGCGTGTGCGCCCCGCATCGGCATGAAGCCGCAGAAGTGCAGGCTCTCCATGACGAGACGCTCGCCTTCCTTGCGGAAGGCCGCCGACCGCTGCTGTGCGTTCGGCGCACCCCACGGGAGCACTAGACGCCCGCCCTCGCGCAACTGCTCGAACCATGCGGGCGCAATGTCGTGGGCGCTAAACGTCGCGATGAGGCGGTCGTAGGGCGCGGCGTCGGGCCAGCCGCCCCAGCCGTCGGCACAGATGACGTGGACGCCGGAAACCCCCGCCGCCTCAAGGTGCGTCCGCGCCTCCGCGCAAAATGGCTCGTCCACATCCACGGCCCACACACGGTCGCCGCCCCCGGTCAATTGCGACAGGAGGGCGGCGTTGTAGGCCGTGCCCGCGCCGACCTCCAGCACCCGCATCCCCGGCGCGACTTGAAGCTGTTCCAGCATCAGCGCCATGATGGTGGGCTGGCTCGACGACGAGATGGAAACCTCCGTTCCGTCCGCGAAGTGCGTGGCGACGACATCATCCCGATAGACCCGGCCCCAGTTGGTCCCCGGCAGGAAGTGATGGCGCGGCACGCGGCGAAAGGCCTGCTCTACTTCGGGCGAGCGGATGGTTCCGGCGGCCCCCAAGCCATCCACAAGGGCGTCGTTCATGCTCGCGGCGTCCGCCTCCTCCGCCGTGAGCGTCAGGCCGGAGAATGTGACGCTGCCCTCGCCGGACAGTTCGGCGCTCACGCGAACGAACTCCGTGCCGTCCGGCAACACGATTCTCAGACTGCCTTCCATGTCAACGCCCGCTTGAGCGACGCCATCCGGGTCCCATGGAGGGAAGAAGGGGCAATCAACGGCTCCCAGGCTGATTTGCCCGGACATCGGGCTGACGGCGAAGGCTTCCAAAACGATCCTGGCCCCTCCCGACATGAAGCGGCCCTCACCAATGCTCTTCATGCAAGGTCCCTGCGTCTGTGCCTTACCTTTGAGCGTAAGCAGCAGTCGAGGAGAAAGCGCCGTAATGGCCTGCTCCCACCGGCTGCCTTCCGCATACGCGGCGTGTGCGATAACGAGGGCGAAGCCTTCGCCCTCATCGCGGGTCTGCCCGCAGTCAGCGCAGTCGGCTGCGCCGACGAACTGCCACCCGCCGAAAGGTAAAGCGATCTCGGAGACGCTGTGATTTTGATTGTGAGACATCGCGTGTTTATTCGGCGTGCAGGGCGGGGATTCCTGTAAGGAACAAACGTGCGGCCGGGCACGTTATAGAGATAGGCAGCGGCAGCCAGTCGTGGTTCGCTTTGCCTGTGGAGACGAACAAAATGAACAACTTTTCGCCCAACTCCTATAACAATCAGTCTAACCCCTATGCGGCGGGTGGGCAGACGGTCGCGGGGGCGAACGCGCTCATCCAGCGCGTCTCGTACCTGCTCTGTACGGCCCTGCTGGTGACGGCGGGGACGGCTTGGTGGGCGGGCAACTCCAACCTCTCGCCCGCGCTTTTCCTGCCGCTCGCCCTCGGCACGATTGTCTGTGTCTTTGCCCTGTCATTCACCCGGAATAACCCCGGCCTCAGCCTTGCCCTGCTCTACGGCCTCAGCGTGATGGAAGGGCTGCTGATGGGGCCGCTGCTGATGTCTATTGCGCGCGGCTACCCTTACGGCGCGGCGGTGATCGGTGAGGCCGCCCTGCTTTCCGCCGTGATCGTGGCGGGCTTAGGGTCCTATGTCTGGATTTCCGGCAAAGACTTCGGCGGCATCGGCAAGTTCCTGATCTTCGCCCTGATCGGCCTGCTGGTCGTCGGCCTGGTCCGCTTCTTCGTCGCCTTCAGCCCCGGTGTCAACCTGCTGTATGCCTTCGTCGGCGCGGCCATCTTCGTCGGCTTCACGCTGTACGACTTTTCCAATATCAAGTTCCGCTACGGGCCGAACGACTACGTCCTGGCGACGGTCGCGCTGTACCTGGACTTTCTGAATCTGTTCTGGTTCCTGGTGCAGATTCTGCTGTCGCTCAGTGGCGGCGGCTCCTCGCGGCGGAATTAGACCCCCTAGCCCCCAATTCTGGGGGAACCGGAAAAGACAGGCCCCTCTTGCTCCCCCATTATTGGGGGCCGGGGGGCCATTTTGCTGGCAGGAGCCGGACGGCTGCCCGGTGAACCTAATGCCATGAATGCAGCAAGCAAAACATTGGTCGCTCTGGACACGGACACGGCGGAAAAGGCTTTGCGCCTCGCGGAACAGCTTCAGGGGGAAGTCGCCGGGTTCAAAGTCGGCCTGGAATTAGTGAACGCAGCGGGCTTTGGGCTGTTCGGCGACCTGAAGGCGCTGGCGGGGCCGGATGTCAAAATTTTTTATGATAGCAAGTTCCACGACATTCCCAACACCGTGCTGGGCGCATCGCGGGCGGCGGCGCGGCGCGGCGTGTGGATGTTCAACGTCCACGCCTCCGGCGGGAGCGCCATGCTGCGCGCCGCCGTGCAGGGCGCGGCGGAGGGCGCGGCGCAGGCGGGCGTCCCGAAGCCGCTGGTCATCGCCGTCTCCGTCCTGACGAGCCTCAGTATGGAAGCCCTGCGGGACGAACTGGGCGTGACGCGCCCCCTTTCCGACCAGGTGGTCGCGCTGGCTCGGCTGGCGCAGGACGCGGGCTGTGACGGCCTGGTGGCCTCCTCACACGAGATCGGCGCGATCCGTGCCGCCTGCGGGCCGGACTTCCTGCTCGTCATCCCCGGCGTCCGCCCCCTCGGGGCCGAGGCAGGCGACCAGAAGCGTGTCCTGACGCCGGGTGAGGCGGTGCGGGCGGGGGCAGATTACATTGTGGTGGGCCGGCCCATCACGGCCGCGCCCGATCCCGTCGAGGCTGCACGGGGCATCAACCGGGAGACGGCGGGGAACTCCGCCTGAGCCGGTTTCATCCTCAAAGCAGATGTTGGGGGAGACGACCTTGCGAACGAAACTGATTTGCTTCGCGCTGTTGGCGGTGGGGTTGGTCGGCAGCGTGTCCATGCCGGGCGCCGCGCAGACGAATACTTCCCCGTATCGGTCACGCCCGTTCGTGATGGATGGCGTGATCACTCAGGTGGACGGCAGGCGTGACCGGCTGGTCATCACCGGCAGCAACGGGCGGGCCTACACGCTGGACATGGCCGAAGCGGATATTACCCTGCTCGACGGCAACCGGGCGGGGATGACGCCGGACCTGTCTCGGGGGATGCGCGTCCATGTCACCGGGCGGCAGATTTCCTCCGGCATCGCCGAAGTCGGACAGTTGCGCGTCCTGGAGCCTCCTCCCTCTGCTCTCTCCCGCCCGCGCGGCCCGGTCGTTCCGCAAGGCCCAGCGGCATTGGCCGTCGGCGAAGACATCCAGCTGCGCGGCACGGTGGACACGATAGACACGCGGCGCGGGGTCTTCATGGTCCGGGTGCAGAGCCATACGCGCACGATCTACCTGGCCGGCGACACCGACCTGTCCGGGATGGCGCTGCGCGATCCTGCTCGCTTTCCGGTCAAGCCGGGCGACCGCGTGACCGTGGCGGGCCGCTTGCAGCCCGATGGGGGTGTGCTGGCGGGCGCGGTCAGCCTGAGCAGGACGCTCACCCTTCCCGTCGGCGTCACTCACCCGGACCGGATATTGTTCGGGCGGATCACGTCCACAAGCAACCGCTTCACGAGCCGGAACATCAAGATCAGGCTGGCCGACGACCGGGAAGTCAAGATCAAAGTCCGGCGCGGGCTGGCGATCCGCCGGGACGGGCGGGAGATTTCCGTTCACGACCTGCGCGACGGCGATGACGTGCGAGTCACCGGCAGCTTCGACGGCCGTGACTTCAAGGCCGACCGGCTGGACGTGCTGTACCGGGACAAAGGGAGCGAGGGCGCCGGCGCGCCTGGGCCGACGCGCGGCCTGTAGGGGCGAACCTTGTGTTCGCCCTATCCCGCCCCTCTCCCCGCGAATTGTCGCGGGAATAGGACGCGCCACGCTGAGGTGTGTCCCTTCGGCGCTTTGTCCCCACGGCAGCGTGAATGTCATCGGCACTGCACGCAAATCTACCCTTTCAGACCAGCCATTCCGCCACGGTGGACAGCGGCAGATCGAACGGCTCGGCCACTTCGGGCAGGAAGAATTGGCCGCCGGCGACGTTGAGGCCCTTTGCCAGCCCCGCATCGTCCCGCAGCGCCTGCTTGACGCCCTTGCCGGCGAGGGCCAGCAGGTAGGGGAAGGTGGCGTTGGTCAGGCCATACGTCGAGGTGGCGGGGACCGCGCCGGGGATGTTGGCGACGCCGTAGTGGACCACCTCGTCCACGGTGAAAACGGGGACGGCGTGGGTGGTCGGGTGCATCGTCTCGATGCACCCGCCCTGGTCCACGGCCACGTCCACGATGACCGCGCCGGGCTTCATGCGCTTGAGGTCGTCTTGGGACACTAAGATGGGCGCGCGGGCGCCTTTGATCAGAACCGCTCCGATGACCACGTCGGCGGTCGGCAGGATCTCGCGGATGTGCAGCGAGTTCGAGAAGTAGGTCGTGACGTTGGCGGGCAGCACGTCATCCAAGTACCGCAGGCGCTCCAGGTTGATGTCCATGATGGTGACGCTCGCCCCCATGCCGGACGCGATCTTGGCGGCGTTGATGCCGACCACGCCGCCCCCTAAAATCACGACATGGGCGGCGGGGACTCCGGGGATGCCGCCGAGCAGGATGCCGCGCCCGCCCTGCGGCTTTTCCAGGTACTTGGCCGCCTCCTGCATCGCCATCTTGCCGGCGATCTCAGACATGGGAGTCAGCAGGGGCAGCGTGCCGTCGCGCGCTTCCACGGTCTCATAGGCGATGCAGGTGGCGCGCGTGTCCCGCATGGCCTCGGACAAGGCGCGGGAGGCGGCGAAGTGGAAGTAGGTGAATACCGTCTGGTCGGGCCGGATATGGGGGTACTCCTCGGGCTGCGGCTCCTTGACCTTGCAGATGATGTCCGCCTCGCCCCAAACGTCGGCGGCAGTGGGGACGAGGGTCGCCCCGGCGGCTTGGTAGACGTCGTCCGGCAGGCTGGTTCCCACGCCCGCGCCGGTCTCGACGAAGACCCGATGGCCCGCCCGCGTCAGCGTCTCCACGCCGGACGGCACCACGGCCACTCGGTTTTCGTTGTTTTTGATCTCACGGACGACGCCGATGTGCATGGGGGGCTTCTTTCTGGTCATGGGCGGGCTTTGGGGCTAAAATACGCCAAAGCGCGTTCGCTTTCCTGCCAGGGGGTATACTAAGGTCGTGAAGGACTTCACAGAAGACTTTCTCAGTGAGTATTAGAAAGAACCACGGCCATCGCACGCCCGCTCAACCCCATCACCTACTTCCGGCGCAACCTGGGGCGCACCCTGCCCCTGGCGTTTGTCATCGTCCTGTCCGTCTTCCTGATCGCCTCGGTCGTCACCATCGTCAACTCGATTGACTTGACCGTCCTGACCGTCTACAACTATACCAAAATCTTCACGCCCGTCCTGCCGCGCCTTTCCTCCGCGCCGCTGGGGCTTGGCCCGATCCGCGTGGCGCCCGACGTTCAAGCGCAGATACGCAAAAAGCCGGACGTTGACCGGATGATCGAGACGTCCGGGTTTTTCTTCAACATCAACACGGTCTTCGGCAAGCTGCCGTTCGTCTGCTTCGGCGTCACGGACGCCAACCGCGACTACCTCATCCGCCGGGCGGGCGACGCGCTCGCGCCGGGCGGGCGGATGCCGCTGCCCGGCAAGCCCGAAGCCGTCATCTCCGAGGGGCTGGCGCGCAACAAGAAGGTGAAAGTCGGAGACATCATCGCCTCCCCGCTGGACACCGGCACGTTTGTCCCCGCGCCGGCCAAGATCAAGCTGGTCGGCATCCTCAACGGCCCGACCTGGATAGCCTTCACGTCCAGCCGGTTCACCGACGAGAACCTGCCGCAAGTGCCGCGCTCGCTCCTGGTGACGACCAAAGACGGTTCGCAGCAGCGGGCATTTGGAGACGTCCTATTCAACTCGCTGGATAAAGTGCAGGTCGAGGTGCTGTCATTCAACAACCTGGTGGACACCCTGCGAACGTCGCTGGCCTCGATGTACCTGATCATGCACCTGGTCAACGGCACGGTCATCTTCGTGGTCGCGCTCATGGCGGGGATGCTGTCCAACATCTACTTCACGCAGCGCATCAGCGAGTTCGCCGTGCTGGCGGCCATCGGCCTGCGGCGCAGCACCCTGGTCTGGCACGCCGTTTCGGAAACGGCCATCTTGACGACATTGGGCTGGCTGATTGGATGCCTCATCAATTTCCTTGTCCTAAGCGCCATGAAGGGCAGCGTGTTCGAGCCGCGCGGGATGCTGATAGACCCCGGCGACCCGCTCTCGTACATCAACACGCTGCCGATCCCGGTCTTCATCACCCTGTTCGCCGTCGCCACCATCAGCTTCCGGCTGGCGAAGCTCGACCCCGTGACGATCATAGAAAGACGCTAACGTGACCGAGTCCATTCTTTCGACGGAAAAAATATCGCTGGTTTACGACGACGGCGCGCGTCGGACCTATGCGCTCCGCGAAGTCAGTATTGAAATCCCAAACCGGCGGTTTGTCGGCATCATGGGGCCTTCAGGGTCGGGTAAGTCGTCCCTGCTTTACATCCTGAGCGGGCTGAAGCGGCCCACGGGGGGGGACGTGCAGATCGGCGACTACCGCTACGGGAAACACTCCGACCTGGACCTGATTGACCTGCGCCGGCAGCGGTTCGGGTTCGTTTTCCAGCAGCCGTACCTGCTGGTCTGGCAGACGGCGATGGAGAATGTGCTGATGGGGGCGCCGGCGCTGGACGCCGCCGCGCGCCGCAAAGCCGCCGGCTACTTCGAGCAGCTCGGCATCGCCGACCTGGCCGGCAAGCTGCCCTCGCAGCTTTCCGGCGGCGAAAAGCAGCGCGTCTGCGTCGCGCGGGCCATGATGAACGATCCCGACGTGATCTTCGCGGACGAGCCGACGGCCTCGCTCGACCACGCCAACGGGCATCTGGTGGTGGATCTACTGTCCGCCTATCGGGAGCAGGGGACCGTGGTCGTCGTCACGCACGACCCCGAAATGCTTCAGGGCGCTGACTCGGTGCTGATGATGCGCGACGGGCAAAGCATGGGATGGCGCGACCCCGCCGAAGTGCTGGGGGCGGGGCCGAGCAAGACCGTGGCGGTGTGAGGCGGCTGCCACGTCCGCGCCTCCTAACCCAATCTCCCGTCACGAATCACGGAGGGCAGCAGGGCGGCGTCCAGGACGGTGGCGTGGGGGTCGGCCATGACGACGCAGCGCTCCACGACGTTTTCCAATTCGCGCACGTTGCCCGGCCAGGGATAGGACAGCAGGTGCATCATGGCCTCGGACGAGAACATCTCTACCGCCGTCCCGTTTTCCCCGTTGAACTTGTGCAGGAACTGCGCGGCCAGGAGCGGGATGTCCTCGACGCGCTTTCGCAGCGGCGGCATCGTGATCTGGATGACCTGCAAACGATAATACAGATCCTCCCGGAACTTGTTGTCCTTGATGAGCTGCTCCAGGTCCCCGTTGGTGGCGGCGACGACGCGCACGTCCACCTTGATCGTCTTGGTCCCGCCGACGCGCTCGAACTCACGCTGCTGCAAGACGCGCAGCAGCTTCACCTGCACGGCCCCCGAAATGTCCCCGATCTCGTCCAGAAAGAGCGTCCCGCTGTGCGCCATCTCGAACCGGCCCTTCTTCTCCGCCGCCGCCCCGGTAAAGGCGTTCTTCTCATGGCCGAACAGTTCGCTTTCCAGCAGCGTCTCGGACAGGGCGGCACAGGAGATCGGGACGAACGGGCCGCTCGCCCGGTCCGACTGCTCGTGCAGGGCGCGGGCGACCAGTTCCTTTCCGGTCCCGCTCTCGCCCCGAATCAGGACGGTAGCGCGCGAAGCGGCAGCGCGGCCGACCGTGGTGAGAATCTCCTGCATGGCGGCAGAAACGGCGTTGGCAAGCAGGGATGGCGCCGCCCCCGCGCTGCCCGGCTTGGCCGTGCCTGTGGCGACGGCCTGCGCTTCCGCCGCGCGTGCCGTGGCGCGCTTGACGACGGCCCGGATCTCGTCCATGTCGAAAGGCTTGGTGATGTAATCCGAGGCGCCATAACGCATCGCATCCACGCAGGTCTTGATCGTGGCATAGGCCGTAATCACGATGGCGACAGCGTTGGGATGGCGCTGCTTGACCTTTTGGATTAGCTCCACGCCGTTCATGTCCGGCATGATCAGGTCGGTGATCAGCAGGGTGACCGGGTTGGCGGACGCCCATTCCAGCGCCTTGACGCCGTTCTCGGCGACTTGGACTTCGTATCCGTCCTTGATGAAGATCGCTTGCAGGACCCGGCGGATGTTGGGTTCATCGTCGGCGATCAGAAGCGTTTTGGATTTCGGAGAAGCCTGCGCGGAAGAAGCGGGCGCGGCGGGTTCGACTGCCATACTGCGTATTATGTCCTTTACAACTCAGGCGGATAGGATTTAGGCGGAATAAACGGCCCAGGATTCATAAATCTGACCCGCCTGATCGCTGCGCTGGTCCGTGATCTCGGTCCGCGACGGCGGCACCATGCCGGCCGGCATGGGGTGGATCGGCAGCGAGATCGTGAACGTGGACCCCTCGCCGGGCGTGCTGCGGATCACTAGCCGGCCGCCGTGAGTCTCCACGATCTTGCGGACGATCGCCAGGCCCAGTCCAGTCCCCTTGGTCTTGGTCGTGAAGAACGGGGCGCAGATCTTGTCTATCTTGTTAGACGGGATGCCGACGCCCGTGTCCGTGAAATCCAGGTCTATGATGTCGCCCTGCGGCGGGCGGCGCGTGGCGACGGAAAGCGTGCCGCCGTGCGGCATCGCCTGGACGGCGTTGATGACGATGTTTTTGATGACTTGCTCGATCTGCGAGCGGTCCAGGGAAAGCTCCGGCAAACTCTCTTCCCATTCCTGGATGACGCGGATGTCCTGATCCCGCAAATAAGCGCTCATAAACTGGAGCATTCGGGAGAGCATGGCATTGACCTCTACGGGGCGCATCTCGGGCGGCGTGACGCGGGAAAACTCCAGGAACTCCGTCGCGATTCGGTCCAGCCCGTTGACCTCCTGGACGATCATGTCCAGGAACTCGCCATGCTCGGCCATGACGTCGCCTGGCAGCTCCTTACGCAGAAGCTGGGCCGCGCCTTTGATGGACGAAAGCGGGTTGCGCAGCTCATGGGCGATGTTGGCGGCGAGCTGGCCCGTCTCGGCGAGCTTCGACACGCGCTCCACCTCCTCCTTCATCTGAACTTCGTTCGTGACGTCCTCGAAGATGACCACGACGCCCAGCGAGTCTCCCGCCTCGCTGCGAAGCTGGGACGCGCTCAGGTTGATGTAGATTTCACCGCCCTGCGGGCCGGGGTAACAGAGCTGGTTGCGGGTGAAGACCTTGCCGGTCTGCGCGGTCAGCTCGACCATCCGCATGGTCTCCTCTCGCACGGTCCCTTCGAGTTGAAGCATCTTGATGAACTCGCGGTAGTGCCGGCCGATGACCTCGGTCGCGCGCAGGTTGACGATCTCCTCGGCCCTTTTGTTCCAGGTGACGATGTAGCCGTGCTTGTCCACGGTGATGACGCCCGCCGCGATGGAGCGCAGGATGTTGTCGGTGTAGCGGGTTAGATTGCGCAGGGACGTCATCTCGCGGTAGATGGTGGCCGCCTGCGAGGCGACCAGGTGCAGCATCATGACGCTGTCCTCGGTGTAGAGATCCGGCGTCCGGCTTTCCATCATCAAGACGCCGATCAGCTCGTCGGCGACGACTAGGGGGATCGCCATCCGTGAGCGTGAGCGGGGCGCTTCTTCGGCGGTCGGGATGTCCGAAGCGATCAGGCCTGTCCGGGCGCGCAGGGCGCGGGCGGCGATGCTGTTCCCTTCCAAAGTCAGCGTCTCCAGCCCGATGATCTCCCCAGCCCGTTCGCCCCGAGCCGCCCGCGCGGTCATGGTCTCCCCGTCCTCATTCACCGTCAGCAGCGAAGATTCGTCGCTCCAGACCAGGCTGGCGACGATGTCCAGGATGGAAGAGAGGGCCTCTTCCAGCGTCGTCGCCGCCCGGACTTTCTGCATCAGCTCGTAAACGGCGGACAGTTCCAGATCGCGCTGGCCGATGCGCCGCTCATAGGACGACGCGCTGCGCAGGACCGTGGCCGCCTGCGAGGAGGCGACGGCGATCAGCTTGAGTTCCTGATCGCCGTAGTCCGTGCCGTGCTTGCCCAGGATGAGGAAGCCGACGGCGGCGTCATCCACCACAAGCGGGACGAGGGCGGTCGCGCGGTGCCGCGTCAGGAAGGCCTCGCAGACGGGCCGCCACTCCGGCCCGAATATCCGCTCGGCCTCCTCCGTCGTCAGCAGGCGCGGCGCGCGCAGCGTCCGCGCCTGGGCGGAGACGGGGACGGGAGCGATGAAGGAGCGCAGCTGCTTGCCGAGTATGTCCGAAACGCCGCGCCAGTGCAGCGCGCTCAGGCCTTCCTGCGAGTCGTCGAAGAGCAGCAGCAGGCCGGCGTCACTGTCGGTGATCTGGGTCGCCAGGTCGTTGACGGTCTGGGCGGCCTTCTGGACGCCCGATGTCGCTGCCAGTGTCTTGCTCACCTCGTACAGCGTGGTCAGCTCGGCATAGCGTTTCTCCTGCCCCGCGATGATGCGGGCGTTTTCAATGGCGATGCCGGCCTGATGGACGAACGTGGAAAGCAGCTCGATGTCGGCGCGAGCGATAGCGCGCTGCGGGCCGGTATTGCTGACGACGATGACGCCGATGCAGCGCCCGCGCGCGACGATCGGCTGGGCGTAGAATGCTTCCATCTCCAGCGCCCGCCCGTACTCCCGTTCGCCCGCCCGCGCGTGGCCGATGTCCTCCACCAGCAGCGGCGTCTGCCGCTGCGCCACCATGCCGATCACGCCCTCGCCCATCCCGACTTCCGCATCGGGATCGTCGGGCGCGGCGCGGCGGAAGCCGCGCATGATGCGTGGGGAAAAGCGGCCCGTCTCCATGTCCAGCAGATAGATTCGGCAGCGGTCGAAGTGAACGACGTCCACGATGTTGTCCGCGACCTGGTTCAAGACCTGATCGAGATCCAGCGTGGACGTGATCGTTTCGGTCAGCGCGGCCAGCGTGGACAGCTCTTGGAGCTTATGGTTGAGCTTGGCGTAGAGCTGCGCGTTGTTGATCGCCAGCCCGGCCTGCGTCGCGAAGATCGAGAACAGGCGCACGTCTTCCTCCGTGAAGAACGGGGCGGCGGCCCGGCGGCGGATGCACAGCACCCCCTGAACCGCGCCGTTCTCGTTCTTCATCGGCATGCAGATCGAGGAGGAGACGTCGGGGACGCTGTGAACTGCCGACCCGTGGAACCGAGGGTCGTCCGCCAGGGAATTCAGCAGGAGCGGCTCGCCCGTCTCGACCACGCGGCCCGCGATGCTGCTGCCGACAAAGATGCGGGCGTTCTCCACCACGTCGTCGGGCAGGCCGTGGGAAGCGGCGATGACCAGCGAGTCGGACTCGGGCAGCTTGAGCAGGAGCGAGCAGGCCTGCGCCTCCATGACGGCAGCCGCCTTCTCGGTGACCATGTCCAGCAGCCGATCAATCTCGACCTTGTCCATCGCTTGGCCGATGTCATACACCGTGGCGACCTCACGGATGCGCCGCTCCACCTGCGTCCGGGCGGCGGCGACTTCGTCTTTCCAGACCGTCTGCCGCAGGGCGACCAGAAAGAACGGGGCCAGCGCCTCGGAAATTTCGTGCCAGCGCTCCTGTCCTGCTTCGGGCAGGGCCGCCGCCCAAACCCCCAGCGGCCCCTCGGCTGTTCCGAGCAGCAAGGCCGTCCCTTCGGAAACCGCCTCGCCGGGCGCGCCCTTGCGTCGGCGGGAGGCGAGACAGGCTTCGGCGCGCGCGCGCAGCGTCTCCGCCTCGTCCCCTTCCAGAAAATGGAGGCTGCCGCCCGGCCCCACGCGGTAGATCGCGGCCTGCTCCGTCCCCAGCGCCTGTGATGCCAGCGTCAGCAGCGGCGGCAGCGGCGACCGGGCATCGTCGGACACGATCAGCGCCGACTGCCGCAGCAATGACTCGCTCATATCACTGCCCACACCGCTCAGTAACATAGTATTCATAAGAAAGCCTAGCTTCATTATCCGGCACTTTTATCCGCTTGTCAAGCGCAACCCACAAATATAGTTTACCACTGTCTCAGGCCGGGGACAATAAATAATATACCCCTGGAGGAAAGGAACACACATTCATGGCAACCGATGCCACGCCGCGCGCCACGGACGCGCTGACGAGTAATCAACCGGACAAGCCCGCCTTCCGTGATGCGGCGGCGGAGACCGCCGACCGGGCCATCCTCGCGGGCGCGCCCGTGGACCACAGCCTGGGCAACCATGTGGCCGCCGTGACCGAGACCCCGCGCGAGAAAGAAATAGACGCCGCCAACGGCCTGCGCGGGGCGAAAGGCCGGACGCCGACGCCGGAAGACTTCGACGGTCTGCTGACGCCCGAAGGCGCGAGCGGCGACACCGTCGGCTCCGAAGTCTCCGACCGCACCCTTGTCTTCGGCGAAGACGGCGCCCTCGGCGGCACGTTATAGTGTCGGCAGCGGCACGTTATAGTGTCGGCAAACGGGGGTCGGCTTTGTAGTGAAGAAAGCCGCAGGTCATCCAGAGACGTGGGGAACGTATGCGACTGAGCACTTGGAGGTTCTGCTGTGTCGTCCTCGAAAAACGCCACTTCAAAAACCTCCGTGCCGCCCATGTGGACGACCCGCACGGCGGCTGCGGCGCCCACAGCGGCCCGCTGACGCAGGGCAGCCCGCACGTCTTCATCCAGGGTCGGCCCCTCGTCCGCGAGAAGTACCTGCCCCCCCCTGCGGCGAGCGGCCCGACCACCGACCGGCCTTCCACTGCCATGTCGGCGGGCGCGGTGGGTCGGCCATCTCTAGGCCCCGGCCCAAGAGCGGCGTCCAGTCCGCGTCCTGCCACCCGTGCCCACTGGTCTTCGGCAAGGACGACGGCCTCGGCGGAACCTTGTAGCAGCTTCGCGTGTTTCATCTTTGGAGTAGTATCAGGGATCGAGCCGCGAGGCTGTGGCGCGGTTGTGGCGAGGCTGTGTTCTAGGGCGACCTTGCAAAAAGGCGGGCGGTGTGCTATAATGGTGCATCAGTTTCAGAGAACACACTTCTGAAAAGAGCGGGCATTGCGCCCGCTCTTTCTGTCTGTTCCGTCTGTCTGTTCCGTCTGTCTGTTCCGTCTGTCTGTTCCGTCTGTCTGTTCCGCATCCGTCTTTTTGCATACGCATCGGGGAGCATGGGATAACTTTATGAACGGTGATTTTATCGAAGCCCTGCGGCAGATCGAAAAGGAAAAAGAGATTCCTTTCGCCACGCTGCTGAAGACCCTGGAAATAGCGCTGGGCAAAGCATATAAGAAGCACTACGGCATCACCGGCGACGTGGCCGTGCATATTGATACCACTAAGAATGCCTTCAAATTCGCGGCGGAGAAGGTGGTCGTGGAGGAGGTCGCCAACGAACACGCGGAAATGACGCTGGCGACCGCGCTCAAGATCAAATCGGACGCCGTTCTGGGCGACATGATCCCGGTCTCGGTCACGCCGGAAAACTTCGGCCGCATCGCCGCCCAGACCGCCCGGCAGGTGATGATGCAGGAGTTCCGCGAGACCGAGCGCGAGAAGGTCTTTGACGAGTACAACGCCAAGATCGGCGAGGTCGCCACGGGCATCGTGCAACGGACGGAGATGGGCAACGTCTACATCAACATCGGTAAGCTGGAGGCGTTGCTGCCCAAGCAGGAGCAGGTGCCGAGCGAGCCGTACCGGTTTAACGACCGGATTAAGGTATACTTGCTGGAAGTGCGCAAGTCCACGCGCGGCCCGCAGGTGATCGTCTCGCGCTCACACCCCAGCCTGATCCGCCGGCTGTTCGAGCTGGAAGTGCCCGAAATCGCGGATGGCTCCGTACTGATCAAGAACGTCGCCCGCGAGGCGGGGGCGCGCTCGAAGATCGCCGTGGCTTCTGAAGACGACAAGATTGATCCGGTCGGGGCGTGCGTCGGCCACCGGGGGGCACGGGTGCAGGCGGTCGTTTCCGAACTGTATGACGAGAAGATCGACATCGTCCGCTGGAGCGCCGACGTCAAGCAGTTCGTCCAGGAAAGCCTGTCCCCGGCCAAGAGCGTCCAGGTGAAGGTCAACGAGGAGAAGAAGTCCTGCTTCGTGCTCGTCCCGGACAACATGCTGTCGCTCGCCATCGGCAAGTCCGGCCAGAACGTGCGACTGGCCGCCCGGCTGACCGGCTGGCGCATCGACATCCGCTCCGAGTCGCAGGAGGCCAAGGCGGCCTTCACGCGGGCGGCGGAAGAAATCGAGGCCGAGGAGCGCGGGGAAGCGCGAACGTCATCCACGGCTCTGGCCGGGGACGGCGCCGTGGTCCTGCCGACCGACGAGAGCGGAGAGGCCGTCGCCTACGGCGATGAAGTAACCATCACGGCGGACATGCTGAAGATGCTGGATGACGAGGACGACGAGGAGTAGGGGAACAGGGATGCGCGCATGACGCCGCTGCCCACAAAACTGAAAAAGGCCGCAGAAGACGCTTTCCACGACAATTCTCTGCTTTTGGCGATTTCCATTGAGGAGCGTGAGCAGGCGGCGCGATGGTACGAAGCCTTCGCCGCGCAGAGCGTTGGTAATCGTGCGGAATTGGCCCGGCTCTACAACTTGGAACGAGCGGCGTTCCTCCGGGGGCAGGTGGCGCGGATCGCCCGCAGCGCCCCTGATTTTGGGAGAGAAATGGGCTATCGCCAGCCAGGAGACAAAGCATGACGTTCCGGTTCCAAGAGGGTGACACTGTTGCCCTCAAAGAAGATCATACTAAATTCCTGCCTGCCGGGAGCCGGGGGACTGTCTTCTGCCAGTATGACACGGCGCCACCAGCCTATGAGGTCAATTTTCAGGACGCCGCTGGCGATCTGTTTGGAGCGATTATGCACGAAGACGAAATTGAGCCGGCGCGAGAGGTAATGGCCCGGCGCAAGCGCGAGACGGTCGGGGCGGACTGACAGCACAGGAGGCTTTATGAAAACGCGCCGCGTGCCGATCCGAACCTGCGTGGTCTGTCGGCAGACTTCCGAGAAAAAGGCTTTGCTCCGCGTCGTCCGCGCCCCCGAGAAAGACGGCGGCGGCGTGGCGGTGGACCCGACCGGACGGGCGAACGGGCGAGGGGCCTATGTCTGCGCCTCCGCCGAGTGCATTGACAAGGCCGTGAAGCAGAAGCGGTTCGAGCGCTCCCTGTCGGTGGGTCCGGTGCCGCCGACGCTGGCGGAAGCGTTGAAAAGTCTTGCCGAAAAAGTAGCGGAAAAAACTGGGGCTGCCGCGCAGCCCACAGGAGCGCCCGAAATGATTTAAACGAAGCGAACGAGAGGTAAAGTGAATTTATGTCAGGTGTCCGTATTTACGATTTAGCGAAAGAACTGAATGTCTCCAATAACGAACTTCTGGACCTGCTGAAAGGCATGGGGGAACCGCCCCGGACCCCTTCCAGCACATTGCCGGATTCTACACTGGCAGCGGTGCGCCAGCGGATGGGCGGCAAATCCGCCTCCGTGGCGATTGCCCCTGCGCCCTCCGTCCCCACGCCCCTGGTCGGCTCGAACGGCAATGGCCTCGCCAAAGCGCCGGCCCCCGCCGCGCCCGCGAGTCTGGCCTCCACGAACGGCGCGGCGGCTGCCAGACCGGCTCCCGCCGGGAATGTCCCTTCCTCGGACCCGGCGCGCGTGGTGGATGTCCCTGAAATCATCACCCTGAAAGATTTTGCAACGCTGATCGGCGTCCCGGCCCCCGACATCCAGAAAAAGCTGATGGGCCTGGGCGTCCTTGCCTCGTTGAACCAGAAACTGAGCCGGGAGGTGACGACCCGCCTGGCGAAGAGCTACAAGGTCGCCATCAACATCGTCTCCGGCGGCGCCGCCAAAGCCGAGGCTGCGCTCCCCGCCGCCCCAGTTGCGCCCCGAGTCGCCGTCGTCGCTGCCAAGCCCCGCCAGAAGGCCGCCGGCCCCGTCGCGCGCCCGCCGGTCGTCACCATCATGGGTCATGTAGACCACGGCAAGACGTCGCTGCTCGACGCCATCCGCCATGCCAAAGTCGCGTCCGGCGAGTTCGGCGGCATCACGCAGCACATCGGCGCTTATCAGGTGGAAGTGGACGATCCTGAGACGCCGGGCAAGAAGCGTAAGATCACATTTTTAGACACGCCGGGCCATGAGGCGTTCACGGCGATGCGGGCGCGCGGCGCACAGGTGACGGACATTGCCGTCCTGGTCGTCGCCGCCGACGACGGCGTCATGCCGCAGACGATTGAGGCGATCAACCACGCCAAAGCGGCCGGCGTCCCCATCGTCGTCGCCATGAACAAGATTGACAAAGAAGGCGCAAACCCGACGAACGTCCTGACGCAGCTCACCCAGTACGACGTCATGCCCGAAGCCTACGGCGGCAACGTGCAGGTGGTGGAGGTTTCGGCAAAAGAAAATCTGGGGCTGGACGATCTGCTGGAAAACATCCTGCTGGTCGCCGACGCCGAAGTCGAGCCGAAGGCGGACCCCAGCGCGCCCGCCACGGGCACCGTCGTCGAGGCCGAGCTGGACCGGGGGCGCGGCGCGGTCGCGACCATTCTCGTGGATCAGGGGACCCTCAAGATGGGCGACTCCATCGTCGCCGGCACGACGTTCGGCCGTATCAAGGCGATGCTGGACGACCGGGGGCAGCGGGTCAAGATGGCGACTCCGGCCACGCCGGTCGTGATCCTGGGCCTGGGCAGCGTCCCCGCCGCCGGCGATCGGCTGGAAGTGGTCAAGGACGAAAAGACCGCCCGGCAGGTCGCTGGGGAGCGCAGCGCCGACTCGCGCGACGAGAAGCTGAACACGCGCCGTCCGGTGACGCTCGAAGACTTGCAGCGGCAGTTCAAGGACGGCGCGAACAAGGAGCTGAACCTGATCATCAAGGGGGATGTGCAAGGGTCGGTTGAGGCCATCCGGCAGTCCCTGGAGAAGATTCAGCACCCCGAAGTCAAGGTCCGCTTCATCTCGTCGGGCGTCGGCGCCGTCTCCGACTCGGACGTCCTGCTCGCCTCGGCCTCGTCCGCCCTGATCGTCGCCTTCAACACAAAGGCGGAGGCGGCGGCGCAGCGCCTGGCCGAAGCCGAACACGTCGAGATCCGCGAGTACCGCGTCATCTATGACCTGATTGACGACGTCAAGCGCGCCATGGCGGGCCTGCTCGATCCGATCTTCGAGGAAGTGGCCCTAGGCACCGCCGAGGTGCGGGCCGTCTTCAAGCTGCCGCGCGGCGGCGGCTCGATTGCGGGTTCCTATGTCACCAGCGGCAAGATCGTGCGCGGCGCGCAGGTGCGCGTCAAGCGCGGCGGCAAGCAGGTTTTCGATGGCAAGGTGGACACGCTGCGGCGCGAGAAGGACGACGCCCGCGAGGTCGCCCAGGGCTTTGAATGCGGCATCCTGATCCCCGGCTACGACCCCCAGGAGCCGGTCCAGGACCGCCCGCAGGACACGCTGGAGTGCTACGAGATGCGCCGCGTCGAGCGGACTCTGTAACTGCCCGGTAGGGGCGGACCTTGTGTTCGCCCCTCACTTTGACCATCCATGACCATCGGCCTTCTGACGGCGGAACTACACATCGAAGAGGCGAACTCGCTCAAGGACAAGCGGCAGGTTTTGAAAAGCCTGCTCGCCCATCTGCGGAGCGAGTTCAACATCTCGGCCACGGAAGTCGGCGACCACGACATCTGGCGGAAAACGACCATTGGTGTCGCCCTCGTCGCCACGGACACGTCCTTCGCCCATCAGGTCTTAGACAAAGTCATTGACCATATCGAGAGCAACCCGCGCGTGGACCTAACCCACAGCGAGATCGAGATGCTCTGAAAGACATTCCATCATGCCAGCCACACGCAAACAGCGGTTGCAGGACCAACTGCGGGAAGTGCTGTCCGAGATCATCCGGCGCGAGATGCGCGACCCGCGCTTCCAGGAAGGGCTGCTGTCCATCACCGATGTGGACGTGACGGCGGACTACAAACAGGCGACGGTCTATGTCAGCGTCTTGGGCAGCGAGGAAGCGCGGCGCGACAAGCTGAACCTGCTGCGCGGCGCGACCCATGTTCTGCGCGATGAGCTGAAACGCTCCAAAGCCTTCATCAACGTCCCGTCCCTGACGTTCAAGTACGATGAGGCGATTGAGCGCGGCAGCCACATTTTTGAGGTCATGGAGCAGGTCCGGCGCGAGGATGAGGCGCGGCCCAAACCGCCCGCTGAAGAAGCCGCTGGGGAAGAAGGCGAGGCCGAATGAGCGTCGCCGAAGCCAGCGGCTTGGCGCAGCCTTTGAAGGACGCGGCGGCGGCCATCGGGGAAAGCCGGAGCATCGTCCTCGCCTGTCACATCAACCCCGACGGCGACGCGCTCGGCTCACTGCTCGGCCTCGCGCTGGCCTTGATTCCGCTTGGCAAGCACCTTGTGTGTCTCTCCCAAGACGGCGTCCCCGACATCCTGCGCTTCCTGCCGGGGGCGGAGATGGTCGTCCAGACGACGGATGTTCCCATGTTCGACCTGGCCCTGGTGGTAGACAGCGGAGAATTGGCCCGCGTCGGCGAGACCGTCAAGCCGGTGGTCGCCCGCGCCCGCCGCGTCGTGGACATTGACCATCACATCACGGTCGGTTCTTTCGGCGACATCCGCATCCTCGACGCCCAGGCGGCCTCGACGGCGGAGATCGTCTACGCCCTGCTGCAAACACTCGGAGCGCCGATCACGCCGGACATCGCGACCTGCCTCTTCACCGGCATCATCACCGACACCGGCTCGTTCCGCTTCCAGAACGTCACCCCCAACACCCTGCGCGTCGCTGCCAAGCTGCTCGAAGCCGGCGCCCCGCCCGCCCACATTTCGGAGAATGTCTTCGAGAACCGGACCTTCGCCGCCACGCGCCTGCTCGGGCAAGCGCTCGCCGCGCTGACGCAGACGCCGGGCGGCCAGATCATCTGGACCCACATCACGGCCCAAGAATTCCGCGTTCTGGGCGCGACCGATCAGGACACCGAGGGCGTCGTCAACTATGTGCGCGGCGTGCGCGGGGCCGAAGTCGGCATCCTATTCCGGGAGATGGAAACCGGCAAGATACGGGTCTCCCTGCGCTCCCGCGAGAGCGTGAACGTCGCCGAGATCGCCGCCCGCTTCGGCGGCGGCGGGCACCGCATGGCCTCCGGCTGCACCGTAGACGCACTGCTGGCCGAGGCGGAACAGGCCGTGGTGAGCGCGGTTCAGGCGGCACTTGCCTAGCCTGCTCCCATCAGCTCCCGCACCGCCGCCCCGATGTCCGGGGCGCGCATGAGCGTTTCGCCCACTAGAATGGCCTTCGCCCCCGCGTCCGCCACGCGCCGCACGTCGGCGGGCGTCTTGATGCCGCTTTCGGCAACGATGAGCTGGTCATCAGGCATCATCGCCGACAGCCGCTCCACTGTCCTTAAATCCGTCTCGAATGTGTTCAGGTCGCGGCTGTTGATGCCGATGATGCCTTTTCCGCCCGTCGCGCGGATCGCTTCCAGCGCCGCTTCCAGTTCCGGCTCGGAATGCACCTCCACGATGGCCGCCATTTTTAGGTAGTAGGTGTCCGCCAGGAGCCGCCCCATGTCCTGCACCGACAGAATGGCCGCAATCAGCAAAACGGCATCAGCCCCCAAAGTGCGCGCCTCATAAACCTGATATGGATACAGCGTGAAGTCCTTACGCAGTACGGGAACAGCGACTGCCGCCCGCGCCGCACCCAGAAAGTCGTCATGCCCTTGGAAATATTTTTCGTCGGTCAGTACAGACAGACAGGCCGCGCCATTCTCCTCGTAGGTACGGGCGATCTGCACAGGGTCGAAGTCAGACCGGATGATGCCTGCCGAGGGGGATGCCTTCTTGATTTCGGCGATCAGAGCGACCCGCCCGCGCGGCGGCTGGCGCAGGGTTGCTAAGAAGTCACGCGGGGGCGGCATAGCCTCGGCGCGCTTCAGCATCTCGTCGGAGGAGACGCGGTCCATGCGCTCTTCTACTTCCTGCTTCTTGTGCAGGCATATTTCGCTCAAAATCGAAATACCGTTACGCATTCGTGAACTCCTTGAGCCGTTCCAGTGCCGCTAGCGCCGCGCCGCTGTCAATCAGCGCGGCGGCGCGCTCCATGCCCGCGACCAGATCCTCCTCCACGCCCGCCACCAGCAGCACGCCCGCCGCGTTCAGCAGGACGATGTCTCGGCGCGGTCCCCGGTCTTTTCCCTTCAGGATGTGCAGCAGCGTATCGGCGTTCTCGGCGGGGCTTTCACAGCCCGCGATGTGCTCGATGGTCGCCCGCGCGATGCCCAGGTCCCACTCCGGGTCCAGCGTGTACGAAGTGACCTGCCCGTCCTTTAGCTCGCTCACGGCCGTCAGCCCCAGCGTGGACAGCTCATCCAGCCCGTCCACGCCATGCACGAGCAGGGCGCGGCGGCTCCCCAGATGGCGGAGCACATGGGCCAGCGTCTCGCAGACCGCGCCGTCGTAGACCCCGATGAGCTGCACCGGCGCCCCGGCGGGGTTCGTCAGCGGGCCGAGAAGGTTGAAGATCGTGCGGATGCCGATCTCCTTGCGCGGCCCTGCGGCGTACTTGAACGACGGGTGCATGGACGGCGCGAACAGGAACCCGATGCCGACCTCCTCAATGCACTGCCCCAGCCGCTCCGGCGGCAGGTCCAGTTTGATCCCCAGGGCTTCCAGCACGTCCGCGCTGCCGCACTTGGAGGTGGCCGCGCGGTTGCCGTGCTTGGCGACGGCCAGCCGCCCGTCGGCGGCGACCACGAGGGCGGCGGCGGTGGAGACGTTGAACGTCTTCAGCGAATCGCCCCCCGTCCCGCAGGTGTCCACGATGACCTTGTCCGTCTTGACGGGGACCGACACGGCATACTCGCGCATGACGCGGGCGAACCCGGTGATCTCCTCCACCGTCTCCCCCTTCATCCGCAGGGCCACGGCCAGGGCCGCGATTTGCGCGTCCGTCGCCTTCCCCTCCATGATCTGCCGCATCACGTCCGACGCCTCGGCTTCGCTCAGGTGGTTCCCGTCAATCAGGTGCTGTATTGCTTGTTTCATTGCTTACTCGGTTGCTCTTTTAAGATCACTGGTCGGCATTAGGGTCTCTCTTCAGTCTGCGTTGTTCCTGCTTGTAGCGATAGTATGAGAACTCGGTGTAGCACTTCCACAAGCCGAACACGATACAAAAAGTCACGAAAAAACTGATGATGCCATAATGGTGTATGCGAGAATAATGAGGGCCAAAATGGCGAGTGACAAGGGTTGCGATCCCCCAGCTACAAAAAAGAGGCACACATAACTTGATGACATCTATTCCGGTCATGTGTGAATCAGCCCTCGTACCAACTCCGCCCGCTCCGCCTCCCCCTGTGCCTCCAGCGCCTCCGCGTCTAGCCGTAGCTGCCCGGCCAGCGGCGGCGGGACGCCCGCCTGCACATCGCCGCGCAGCGTCTCCAGCGTCGCCACGTTGACCGACGTTTCCAGGGGCGGTATGTTCGGCATGGTCTGGTAGAAGAAGGCCGACAGCGGCTCGGAGAGGGCTTCCACGGTGCCGTCGTCATGCTGCAACGACAGGGACAGGGCGCGGGCATCCAGGACAACGGGGTGAACTTGGGGCTTGCCGAAGCGCCAGCGGTAGGCGTTCAGAAAGCGGCGCAAAATCTCCTGGCTGGTGGCGAGGGCGGCGGCGCGCAGGTTCTCCGTGTCTCCGTTGCCTTCCACCGGCTGTTCCAGTACCAGCCGCAGGGTCTTGCCGGTCCACCAGGCCCACTCGCCGAAGATGCCCTGGCCGTCTGTGCCTTCGCTGAGGGACGGCGGGAAGAACAGGGTGGCGTCAAAGCCGTTCAGGGTGCAGACGAGCGGGTCCACGTCCGGCCCGCGCGCGCAGAAGTCCAGGGTGAAAGGCAGGTCAATCAGGGCGTCGGCGATGAGTTTCACAGGGCGGCTTTCCGGTTCCCGGCGATTAGGACACGGGGCTGAACCCCCGTGCTTTAGAAATGCAAGCCCCCGCCTTCGCGGGCGAAGAACTGCTTCCGAGAGCCGACTCTTATGCCCGCGCAGGCGGGGATTTGCTTTCTTAAAGCCCAGGGGTTCAGCCCTGGGAACTCCCAGGTGACTACAGCACCAGCAGTTCCGGCGGAATGGCCTGGTTGAAAACGTGGGCTGTGCCGTCGTCTTTGACGGTCAGAATGTTTTCCAGGCGGACGCCGAACTTGCCGGGGAGGTAGATGCCGGGTTCCACCGAGAAGCAGTGGCCGGGCAGCAGGGGCGTGTAGTTGCCGGACAGCATGTACGGCGCCTCGTGGTCGTCCAGCCCAATGCCGTGGCCCGTGCGATGGATAAAGAACTCGCCGTAGCCCGCGTCGGCGATGACCTGACGGGCGGCGGCGTCCACGTCATGCGCGGTCGCGCCGGGCCGGACGGCGGCGACGCCCGCCTGATGGGCACGGTAGACGACCTCGTAGACGCGCTTGGCCTCGTCCGATGCCTCGCCGACGGCCACGGTGCGGGTGATGTCGCCGTGGTAGCCGTCCGCCATCGCCCCGAAGTCCAGAATGACCACATCCCCCGTCTTGACCTTCGTTTTGCCCGTGTTGTGGTGCGGCGAGGCCCCGTTCGGCCCCGCGCCGATGATGGGCGCAAACGAGTCCTGATACCCGGCCCGCGCGATGCTCTGCCCGAGGGCGAGGCTGACCTCCATTTCGCTCGCGCCGATCCGGCACGCCTCATAGGCAACTGGAATGAGCGCGTCCGTCGCGTCCGCCGCGCGCTGCAAGGCGGCCAGTTCCAGTGCGTCTTTAATCGCCCGCAGGGGAGCCAGGGCGGCACCCGCCATCTTCAGCAGGGCGGTCGGCATCAGTTCCTGGATTTTGAGGGCGAACCGTGCGGGCATGTCGTCGTCCAGGCCGACGATGCCGATGTCCAGCATCAGGGCCTTGCTCAACGAAACCAGCAGCGACTCCCAGCCCTGCGCGTCGTCCCACACGCGGATGTCCGAAACGTCCGCCGGGTTCTGACGCGCCTGCCCGGCGTTGAGGGCGGGCGTGACGAACAGCCAGGGCTGGTCGTCCGGCACGACCAGGGCCAGAAAGCGCGAGCCATGCTCGGAAAACCCGGTCAAATAGCGCATGGCCGCGCCCGGCGTCAAGATCAGCGTGTCCAGCCCGTTCTCGTGCATGGCCGTCCGCACCCGGCTCAGGCGTTTCTCGTAAAGGTTCATGCGTCTATTATGGCACACGGCCCGGAGTAACCGTCACCGTTCCAAAAAGTTTCGCATCATCTGCTTGCCGTGCTCGGTCAGCACCGATTCGGGGTGGAACTGCACCCCTTCCAGCGGCCAGGATGTGTGCCGCAGCCCCATGATCTCGCCGTCGTCCGAATGCGCCGTGATCTCCAATGAGTCGGGCAGCGAAGCCCGCTCCACGACCAGCGAGTGATACCGGGTCGCTTCCAATGGGGTGGGGAGGCCCTGGAACACGCCCTGCCCGGTGTGGTGAACCAGCGATGTTTTGCCGTGCATCAGCCGGTCCGCCCGGACCACGCGGCCCCCCAGCGCCTGCCCGATGGCCTGCTGACCCAGGCAGACGCCAAAGATGGGTGTGCGCGGCCCGAACTCGCGGATCAGGTCCAGCGTGATCCCCGCGTCATCCGGCGTGCCGGGGCCGGGCGAGATCAAAATCTTCTCCGGCGCCATCGCGGCCACATCCGCCAGCGTCAGCGCGTCATTACGGCGCACATCCAGTTCCGCCCCCATCTCGCCCAGATACTGCACGAGGTTATAGGTAAACGAGTCGTAGTTGTCAATCACGAGTATCATGGCCGTGTCCTTATGCCGCTTTTTTCAGTGTTCCCCTCAGAAACCGCCGGAGGTTTTCTATCTCTGTTTGGTTCTGCAAGGTCGTCAAGTCAAACTTCGGCAGCCTTTCCCGGAAGATTTGCGTCCGGCTCTGACCGGCAAGCAGCCGCATCAGAACCTTCTTTGGCTCAAACTGCCCCTGTTGAAAAGTTGCTTCGCTGATGGGTTGGTCAAGGAGTGCTTCCAGTAGAGGGCGATCCTTGAAGAGCAGCACTTCAATTTCAGGGGCGATGACGCAGACCTGCCAGCGCGTCCGTAGTGCGACCGAGGCCAAAGAATGTGTTAGAAACCGCTTGCGCTCTTCCACCCTCTGCGGGTCGTAGGAGTCAGCGTCCACGATAAGAACCACATCATGCTGGCCGTCAACCAGGTAGGATCGTGCGAGAGAGTCGGCGCCGGACCAACCCCCGGCTTTGACAAACTCTGCTGTCGCGCTTGCCTCCCCAAGCAAGGCTTTGAGCAGTAAAATGTCGCTTTCTCCTTCTGTGACCACAACAGTCTTCATCGGTAGCCCCTTTCAATGTTGTAATCAGGTAACGCCTGTTCCACGGCATACTTGAACTTGGTCTGTAGTGCCGCCCTCATCTTCTGATCGGCGATTGCCATTCTCAACTCTTCAAACTCCCAAAGTAATATGTTCAACGGGGTGTGCATCTTAACCAAGTATTTCGCCGATGGCGTGTAGCCGCTCCGCGCAAAAATCAGCCCTACCGTTCCCGCCGGACGCCGGGCAAGCTGATTCCGCAGTTTCGCGACTGGCTCCACGTTAATCGCGTCGGCGTAATCCTTTGACTCAATCAGGCAGAAAAGCCCATCGCAGTAAACAGCGCCATCTATCTGCTCAATGGCGTGTCTGCCTTCACGCACCTCGAAAGGCCAGCGCACTTCCGCGCCTTCTAGAGCGAAAGCCTGCAATATAATGTGCTCAAAGGCTTTGCCTCTTGCCCAGCCTCGTACCTGTCTGCCCTCAGCCAAAGTATCGAGCATCCGAGACAATTCGGCAGTATCATCTGTGGCAATTCTGGCGATATAATCAACCGCCATTAAGCGATAGCCTCTTCTATGGCGGCAGAAACGCCTGCTGTCATCCAGTCCAGCGGCAGGGAGGGCAGGTGCAGCTTGTTCTCCAAGATCGCCTGCTCCGACGACAGCGGCAGGTGGACGAAGCCAGCACAGTAGCTCATATCCCACTGAATCGCGTAGTGCAGGGCTTGATACAGAATGTGGTTGCAGGCATACGCGCCTGCGTACCCGTGCGCCCGCGCCGGGACGCCCGCCTTTTCGCGGATGGTTGCGGCGACACGCTCGGCGTCAATTGTGGCAGACAGACCACAGATGCCGTCCGCGATGATGACCGACTGCGGCAGGTTCGGCTCGACGGGCTTGCTGGGGTCCACCTCCCCCGCGAAGCGCAGGTTGACGGCGAACCGCTCCACCTCCAGGCAGGTCGCACCCGCCGCCAGCCCCAGCGACAGAACGAGCGCGGGCTTGTGATCGGCGATGGCCGCCGTGAGCCGGTCCGCGTCCTCGCCCATTGCGACGGGCAGCGTCAAGCCGGAAACCTTTGCGCCACCAATGATCTCGCCGTGCAGGCGCTCGGCGATCTGCTGCGACGGGTTGGTTTTGCTGCCGCCGAAGGGCGCAAAGCCGGTGAGCAGAACAGTGGTCATTAGATGTTCCTCTGCTGTGGGATATAGGACCGAATCCAGTCCCGCTCCCGCGTAAAAACAGGTGGCACAACGGGGTTCCAGGCGTGGCGCTCCACGCCCGATGCCGTTCGAGTCTGCCCCGTCCGCTTGTCCACATACTCCTTGTCCTGGACGACCGCCTCGCGGACCACGCAGCGGCCCCGCTTGAAGCCGCCGGGCATGTCGTTCCAGTTGATGCCCTTCTCCTGCCACAGCATCTCCTGCATCTCATCCGATGTCTTCCCTTGCAGCCGCTCATGCGGGAACTGCGCCTGCGCCGTCATCGAGATCGAGTTGCGCGTGGCATCCTGCTGCCGCCACACGAAGTAGTTTTCCACTTCCACTGCGTCAGGAATCGTGAACGCGCGGCTGTCGAAATAGGCCGTCGGCTCTTGGAGCAAGTTCAGGCTGTCCTCAGCATTTTCCGTGTTCAGTAGAGTGCGCTGCCAGCGGAACGAGTTGAAATGCGCCGTGGCGATGGAGGCTGAGATCGAGACCAGCTTTTGGAGGTTGCCGTCGAACCACGCCTGCGTCTGGTTGTCGGCGAAGTCCGTCACCAGCAGGCTAATCTCGTCGGATTGCACATAGGCTATTGCTGCCCCTTCGATCTGCCGACACAACGCCACGGCGGTAAAATCCATGTCCTCCGCCAGCGGCACATCAAAGGGGCGTTCGCAACCCTTTGTGTAGGCGTGGAACGCCTTGCCGTCCACACGAATGACTGTGTAGGTTCGCCGGGGCAGCAGATACCGCATCCGGCTCTCGTAGTGCTCCTTCATCCGGTCGCCGAGTGAGTCTTTTTGTCTCATGCTATTCCAGCCCCGCCTCGGCCCACTCCACCGCCCGTGTCAGGGCGCGCATCTTGGCGAGCGTTTCGCGGTACTCGTATTCGGGGACCGAATCGGCGACGACGCCGCCGGCGGCCTGGAGGTAGATGGTGTCGCCTTTGACCAGGGCGGTGCGGATCGTGATCGCCGTGTCCATGTCGCCGCTGAAGGAGAAGTAGCCGATGCCGCCGCCGTAGTGGCCGCGCCGGGTCGGCTCCAGTTCCTCGATGATCTCCATCGTGCGGACTTTGGGGGCACCCGTCAGCGTCCCCGCCGGGAAGGAGGCGCGCAGGACGTCGAACTGGTCCAGGTCGTCGCGCAGCGTCCCCGTCACTTCCGAGACGATGTGCATAACGTGCGAGTATTTCTCAATTACCATCAACTCATCCACCGAGACCGTGCCGTACTGGGCGACGCGGCCGATGTCGTTGCGGGCAAGGTCTACCAGCATGATGTGCTCGGCCCGCTCCTTCTCGTCGGCCAGCAGGTCGGCGGCGATGGCATCGTCCTCGGCAGGCGTCGCCCCGCGCCCGTGCCGTGAGCCGGCGATGGGGCGGACTGTGACCCGGCCCTTGCGCTCGCCGACCAAAATCTCCGGGGAGGCACCGACCAGCTTGGTGTCACCGAAGTCAAGATAAAACATGTACGGCGAGGGGTTGATGGAGCGCAGGGCGCGGTAAACGTCGAACGGGTCGGCGTGGAGCGTTTTCGAGAGCCGCTGCCCGATCTGCGCCTGGAACGTGTCCCCGGCGGCGATATACTCTTTGGCCCGCAGGACGGCGGCCTTGTAGTCGGCCTCGGTGCGGTTGGGGACAAAACCAAGCGCGGGGGATTCAGGCCCCGGCACTGGAAGTGCCGGTCTATTCTCAGTGAAAGTCGCTCCGCGACTGAGGACAGGCTTATGAAATCCCTCCTCAGTGCCGGAGGCACTTCCACTCGCGAGTAGCCCGGCACTTCTAGTGCCGGCGCCTCTGAGCCGCCCCAGCAAGTCTTCCACCTTCACGACCGCCGCGTCATAGGCCGCGCCCGCGTCCTCGCCCGGCGCGATGCGGGCGTTGCAGAGCGCCAGAATCTTGTGCTTGACGTTGTCGAAGACCAGAAGCGCGTCGGTGAACAGGAACAGGCAATCGTCCAGCCCCAGGTCGTCCGTCGCCAGTGTCGGCAGCTTCTCGAAGAAGCGCACGGTGTCGTAGCCGATCATGCCCACCGCGCCGCCGACAAACGGCGGCAGTTCGGGGGAGGGAACGTAGGTGTATCGCCCCAGCAACTCTTTGAGGACGTGCAGCGGGTCGCGTTCCCCGGCCTTCAACGTCAGCGTCTCGACCTGCGTACCCTCGGTGATTGTCGCCGTGTCGCCTTTGGAACGGAAGATCAGAAACGGGTCGCTGCCGAGAAACGAGTAGCGAGCCAGGCGCTCGCCGCCCTCGACGCTTTCCAGCAGGAACGAGTTAGGGCGTCCGCCCGCGATCTTGCGGAAGGCGGATACGGGCGTTTCCATATCCGCCAGCACTTCGCGCCAGACGGAGATGAGGTTGCCGCGCTCGGCCTTTTCGATAAACTGGTCGCGGGTCGGTGATGTCATCGTTGGCATGGAGTATACCTCACGGGGAGTAGACACAAGAAAAAGGGGCCGGGACGTCCTGATGATTCAGGAAACGCCCCGGCCCCTCTTGAAATTCTGGTCTGCGTGCAGCAAGCCGACAAAAGGCGATCAGCGTTTCCCGTCCCAATGGAAGCGCCACCACCACAAAGTCAGGCTGTCGTCGCCGAAGTGCATGATAAGCTTAGTATACAGGCTGGCAACGGCTTTTGTCAACCCGCAAGCGCCGGCTAAAGATTCGTCTTCCCGGCTGTAGCCTTTTCCGTGACGGGAATGGTGACGATCACCCTGTTCCCGACTTGGTTGAGCGTGTAAGGGCCTGCCGAAGCAAGGCCCGGCGTGGCCTGGATCGCGGCGATCTCCTGGTTCAACTTCTGCTTGCCCTGCTTGTCCGCCACATCGCCCGGCTTGATGTGGATGCGCTTCATGATGTCGGACGTCGCCACTCGGTAGTTGCCCGTGATGCGGATGTCCTCGAAGTATAACGGGGCGGGGGCGACCGGGATCGTCTTCAACACCTCCGTGACGGGGATTGTCACGATCACTTTGCCGCCGCCGACCGTGGAGTAGTCGAAGGGGCCGACGAGGTCGAAGCTTCCCAGATCATAGATGGCCCGGACGTCATCCATGATCTTCCGGTCGTCCAGAACATCACCCGGCTTGGACCGGACACGCCCCATGATCTCCTGTGTACTGGCATAACGGTTCCCCGTGATCCGAATCTCTTGAATGGTGAGCGGGCCGGTCCTGTCCTTGGCCAGCAATGGCCGCTCGACCGCTCCGGCGGCCTGTCGCGGCGAGGGCGCGGCACTGCCCTTCAGGACGGTTGTCCCGACGCCAATTCCCACCAGGCCGAGGCTGATAGCGCCCACGGTCAATCCTGCCTTCGTCATCCACATCGTTTGTAAGACTCCTTGTGCGATCTGCTGGGCGTTGCCGCCCGAAGTGGAACCCGTTTTTGACGCTTTCAACACGTCAACGTCGGGTGGTGGGAGCGGTTCGGCGCGACTGCCTTCCGCCATGAGGATGCCGATTAGCGCGGCCACGGTCAGCGTAAATCCGTGCCTCGCGAACTGCATCCGCAGCTTGTCGAGCGCCCGCGAGACGCGCTTCTGGGCCGTGTCCTCCGACACGCCGAGTGCCGCCCCGATTTCCTTGAAGTTCAGCTCCTCAAAGAAGCGCAGCAGGACGGCCTCCCGCTCGATGTGCTTCAGCGCGGCAAGCGTCTCGTTCAGCACCCCTTGCTCCGGCGTCCCCTCTTCGGGCATCAGGGCGGCCTCCTCAACGGTCTGCGCCGCCCGCAGTTCCCGCAGACGGCGACGCTGCTCCCGTTTGAAGGCATCCCGTGCGCTCAGGCGGGCGGTCTGAAAGAGCCAGCCCGCCAAAGAAGGCTTGGGGTTCAGCGAAGGGGCCTTTCGCGCCAGGATGAGGAAGACGCTCTGAGTGGCGTCCTCCGCCATCTGTGCGTCACCGACTTCGCGAAGGCAAGTGAAATACACCAGCCTGCGGTAACGCTGAACGATCTCGGCAAAGGCCGCCTGCGACTGCTCCCGGACATAGCGACGTAACAGCAAGGCATCTTGCACCCGATTATGCTCCCATATAGGAATGGCCGGTGGAGGCGTGAATCCGACAAGTGCCCAAAAATTACGAGATGCGATAAATGCCGCCGCGAAGCTGCGGATACCAGTTCGGGCGGTAGGAGGCGGGGCGAACGGCGAATATGTCGCCGGACGGCAGGGCGACGGCGCTCAGGAAGCCGCCCAGGCCGCAGCCGGTGTCCACGCCGATATACTGCTTCGTCCGAGCGAAGGTGACTTTCGGGAACGGCGTGTGGCCGCGCACGACGGTCTGCTGCCACCAGGGCTGGCCCTGCCCTTTGACTTTGCCCCAGCGCAAGGCCCCTGTGGACTGCATGGGGAGGGGCAGGGCGAGGTCCCAGCCCGCGTGGGTGAAGATGTACTGGTCGGTGATGTAAAAGGGCAGCGTCCAGGAATGGGCCTGGGCGTACAACTGGTAATGGCCGAGGGGAAGTGAATTGGGGTCGCCAGGGGCCAGCGCGTACCCAGCGCGGGCGTAGGAGTCCAGCGTTGCCTGACCGTACAGCCCGGCCAGCGTCGCGACATCGCCTTCTTCCAGGAAGAGCAGCATGGCCTCTTCGTGGTTGCCCTGAATGAAGACTTTCGGGCAGCGCTTGAAGGCGATGATCTGTGCGATGCAGTCGAACGGGTCGGGGCCACGGTTGATGGCGTCGCCGAGGAACACGACGAGATCGGAGGGCTGAACGGGCAGCTTTGCCAGCAGTTCGCGCAGCACCTCCGCCTCGCCGTGAACATCGCCGACGGCGTAGATCACGCCGCGTCCCCGACGTAGGGACGGACGACCTCGCGCATCTGGTCGAGCGACTCCCATTCGTCGCCGGGGTCGCTGAAGATCAGGATGTGCGGCCCCGCAAAGCCCGCGTCGCGGCAGATGTCCAGGCAGCGGGTGAAGTCCTCCCGGTTCATCTCGCCTGGTGCGGAGAAGCTGGCTTTGGCGTGGGTGCATTCCGCCAGCGGCGCGATCTGGGGCAAGTCCGTAAATTTGCGCTCGCCCGGCCAGTTGCCGAAGTCCAGCTTCAGCCCGACCCGCCCCCCCATGTCTTCCAGGAGCGTGGCGACTTCGGCGGGGCGGTCCAGCAGCGCGTGCCAGTTCTCGGCCACGACACGAATTCCGTGCGCGTCGGCATGACGCAGGACTTCCTTCAGGCCCGCCTCGCTGACGGCCAAAGCTTCCGCGCTCGGCGCGGCATCGCCCGCGATGACCCGGACGCGCTTGCCGCCGCAGGCGGCGGCGACCTCGATCCAGTGCGCCATCATGGTAATGACTCGCGCGCGCTCGACGGGGTCGGGATGTGTCAGGTCGCCCTCGTCAATAAGAAGCGTGTAGAACTCGACGCCGGCCGCTTCCAGTGCCGCCCGGAACTCGGCCAGGTAGCCGGGGACCGTGCTGGGGAAGTGGAAGTGGCAGACTTCCAGCTTGCCCAGCCCATGCGCGGCCACCTGAGCGGGAATGTCCAAAAGCGGGGTCCCGGCAGAGATGGATTTGTGCAGGCTCCAGGTGGAGACGCCGAGGCGGGGATTTAAGTTTGACATGGTGATTGCTGCCTTTGCAGAACCGGCACTGGAAGTGCCGGTCTACTATCTGTGGAAGTGCCTCCGGCACTGAGGATAAGCCTAACTGCGGCACCTCCTCAGTCGCGGAGCGACTTTCATTCCAGAGTAGACCGGCACTTCCAGTGCCGGTGGATTATTTGCTCTCCGCGTACTCGCGCACCGAAGCGAGCTGGCCTTCGGAGCCGAGGTAGTGGGAGCGGCTGACGATGAACTTGGCGTACTCGGCGATGAAGACCTTGCCCGGCGAGCGCAGGTCGAAGTCCTCGGGCTTGTCCTGGAAGAACTCGCGGTGGACGCGGGTCCAGACCAGGCGGCCGTCGGTGTCAATGTTGACCTTGCAGACGCCCAGCTTGGCGGCGGGCAGGTACTGGTCGGCGTCCACGCCCTTCGCGCCTTCCTTCAGCTTGCCGCCCGCCGCGTTGATGCGGGCGACCTCGTCCTGCGGGACCGAGGAGGACCCGTGCATGACCAGCGGGAAACCCGGCAGTTGCTCCTGAATGGCCTTGATGCGGTCGAAGTGCAGGCCCTGGCCGCCGGAAAACTTGTACGCGCCGTGGGACGTCCCGATGGCGCAGGCCAGGCTGTCGCAGCCGGACTGCGCGACAAACTCTTTGGCCTCGTGCGGGTCGGTCAGGAGGGCGTTTTTCTCGTCCACCGCGATGTCTTCCTCCACGCCGCCGAGCATTCCCAGCTCCGCCTCGACGCTGACGCCCCTGGCGTGGGCGGCCTCGACGACGCGCTTGGTGATGGCGACGTTCTCTTCAAAGGGGTCGTGGGAGGCGTCAATCATCACGGACGAGTAAAAGCCGCTGTCAATGCACTCGTAGCAGGTCTTCTCGTCGCCGTGATCCAAATGCACGGCGAAGACGGCTTCGGGGAAGATCTCGTCACAGGCCCGGATAATGGCCTCCAGCATCCGCTTGTCGGTATAGGAGCGCGCGCCTTTGGAAATTTGAATGATGAAGGGCGCTTGCGAGTCGATGTTGCCCCGGAACAGGCCCATCGCCTGCTCGGCGTTGTTGATGTTGTACGCCCCGACGGCATACTTGCCGTAGGCGTGCTCGAACAGGGTTTTGGTAGTCACGATCATGGCCTGTGAATGCTCCTCGTAAAAATTCTGGTGAAAGATCGCCCCGATTATACCCCAGGCGCACAAGGAATTCGCGCCCTTTCTGTCGAATGCAGGCGGGCACGGCGGCGCCGCCCTGACTTTTTGCACCTCGAAGGAAACTGCCGCCCGCCATGAACTTCCTTGTCACGCTCCCGTTTCGTCGTCTCCTGCTCGCCCTGTGCCTGCTGTGCCTTGTCTGCGCCGCCGTCGCCCATGCCCAGACGCCGATCCTGGCTGTCGCTGCCGGTCCGCCGTTCAGCAGCGAGGACGCCGCCCGCGCCGCCGAGCACGGCTCCTGGCTTCTGCGCGGGCGCTCGCTGCTCGGCCTGATCGTCTTCGCGTGTGTCGCTTACGGCGTGGGGCGTTTGCGCGGTTCGCGGCAGCCGCCCCCTTGGCGGCTGATTCTCTGCGGCTTCTTCATCCAGTTTCTGTTCGCCCTTTTGGTGCTGGATACCACGCCCGGTAAGCTGGGCTTCGCTTACGTCAGCGCGGGCGTCAAGGAGCTTCTGGACTTCACCAAGCAGGGCGCGGGCTTCGTCTTCGGCGACATGGCCCTGGGCAACGACATCCCTGTCGGCGTCCCGCTCGGCGACCCGACAATGGGGCCGATCCCGCACCCGACCGCCTACGCGCACGTCGGCGGCTACTTCGCCTTTTACGTCCTGCCGACCATCGTGTTCTTTTCCGCCCTGACCACGCTGCTCTACTACTCCGGCGTCATGCAGCGCGTCGTCCAGGGCATCGCCTGGGTCATGCAGCGCTCGATGGGCACGTCCGGGGCGGAGACGCTGGCGGCGGCCACCAACATCTTCGTCGGCCAGACCGAAGCGCCGCTGATGGTCAAGCCGTTCCTCCAAAACGCCACCAACTCCGAGCTGATGGCAATGATGACGGCGGGCTTTGCCAACATCGCGTCCGGCGTCCTGGCCGCCTACGCCGCCATGCTGGGCGGCTTTTTCCCCGACGCGGCGGGGCACCTGCTGGCCGCCTCGCTGCTGTCCGCCCCGTCGTCTCTCGTCGTCGCCAAGCTGATCCTGCCGGAAACCAAAACGCCCGAAACGGCGGGGACGGTCCGAATCACCGTCACGCGCACCGACGTCAACGCTGTGGACGCGCTCACGCGCGGCGCTCTGGAAGGCTTGCAGCTCGCGCTCAACGTCGGGGCCGTGCTGATCGTGTTCGTCGCCATGATCGCCCTGCTCAACAGCCTGATCGGCTGGGCCGGCCACTTCTTCGGCCACCCGTCCCTTTCGTTCCAGCAGATTCTGGGCTGGATCGCCACGCCCTTCGCCTGGCTGACGGGGATGCCCTGGCACGATGCCCAGCAGGTCGGCCCGCTGCTGGGCCTGAAAACCGCCGTCAACGAGTTCGTCGCCTACCTCCAGATGTCCCAAACGCTGGGGACGGACCCGCACTTCATCACCCCGCGCTCCGCCGTCATCGCCATCTACGCCCTGTGCGGCTTCGCCAACTTCTCCAGCGTTGCCATCCAGGTCGGCGGCATCAGCGGCATGGCGCCCTCCCGCCGCTCCGATCTTTCCCGTCTGGGCCTCATCGCCATGTTCGGCGGCGCGCTGTCTTCGCTCATGGCCGCCTGCGTCGTCGGCGTTTTGCTCTAGCTGCTGCTTGACTTCTTTCCGGGCAGCAAGTATACTTCCATGTGTCGCAAACTGTTTTAGATTTGGAAGAGCCTGTTGCACTCCCCTCTCCGGCGGCGGAAGAGGTTAGTCCTTTTTTTCGGGATTCGGCATTCGAGGACAACAAGCAGAGTTCTGTTCATCGCTGGGTCCCCTGGATTGCGGGCTTCTCCGCCGGGTTCGTCGCCGACACGTTCAAGCATTACCTGCCTGACCCGGAACGCCGAGATGTGACGGTCCTGGAGCCGTTTTCCGGCGTCGGCACAACGCTGGTCGAAGGGCTGAGGCATGGCTATGACGTTATCGGCTTTGAAGTCAATCCCTTCGCGGCGCTGGCCTCCCGTGTGAAATGCACAGCCTTCCGCCTGGAACCGGAGTGCCTGCGCCAGAACATCATCGTCTTCGAGCACAAAGCGCGCGGGCGGACGGCCATGCTCGACCATGCGTTCACAGCCGGCGATGACGCCCGCTCCTGCCTGCCTCGGCCCCGATCCGCTTCGCCTCCCGGCTTCCGGTCGCGCGTCCCATTTTTCAGCCCCACGGTTGAGCGAAAGGTGTTGCACTGCCTGGACGTGATTCGGGAAATGCCACAGGCCGAACTGAGGGAGCTTGCCTTGCTGGCGTTCGGCGCCGTCATGGTCCGCTTCTCGAACTACTCGTTCGAGCCGAGTCTGGGATCGCGAGCAGCGGCGGGGAAGCCGGAAATCGCGAATGCGGATGTGGTCGGCGCGATCTCCACCAAGCTCACCGCGATGCACGAGGATTTGCAGTCGTATCGAGCGGCCATGCTCTCGTACAGGCCGCTGCCGACGGCAAAGGTCCTGGCCCAAAGCTCGCTCGACCTCGCGGCGGCTATTCCTGCGGGCAGCATAGACCTTGTTGTCACCTCACCGCCTTACCTGAACAATTATCACTACATCCGCAATACCCGGCCTCACCTCTTCTGGCTGGATTTCGTGGCGGCCCCTTCCGAATTGAAACAAATCGAAGTTGTCAACTTCGGCAAATACTGGCAGACGGTACGCGACGCGCCACGGGCACAACTGGACTTCCGGCTGCCCGAATTGGAAGAACGCATTGAGGCTATCAGCCGACAGCACCCGGAAAAGGGAGGCTATGGGGGGCAGGGATGGGCCAACTATGCCGTAGAGTATTTCGGCGACTGCCGGCGCATCTGCGAGGGCCTGCGCCATGCGCTAAAACCAGGTACGGCGGCGGTGTTCGTTCTCGGCAACTCCATCATGCAGGGAATCGAGCTGCCGACCGACCGATACTTCGGGCAGATCGGAGAACTCTGCGGCCTTCAGTTAGAAGACATCCACCTGCTCCGCAAAAAACGAGTCGGGAACAGCGTGGTAAACTCCTCGGTCCGCAACGGGGAACCCAGCAAAGCCACGCTCTACGAAACCGCCGTCGTGTTACGCAAGCCCGCCCAATGAGCCATGCCAGCGACTCCCTATAATCCCCTGGACAAAAACAGCATCGGGGACAACATCGTCCGGGAACTTGCGGCACGTCCGATCCTCCCGCTTCCGGCCCCAAAGGCAAAACTGCGCGGCCTGCCGACCAGAGAAGATGCTTTCGACGGCGCAGGCATTTATGCCATCTATTATGTCGGTGACTTCCCTGCCTACGCCCGTATTGCCGCCGCCAATGGGGAAGAACGCTTCGACACTCCCATCTACATCGGCAAGGCGGACCCGCAGGGCGGGCGCAAGGGCGCGCTGGAATTGGATGCGGGGACCGGCAGACCGCTCTACAACCGCCTGAAAGATCACGCATCCTCAATCGAGCAGTCCGCCAATCTGGAACTCGCCCACTTCTTCTGCCGCGCCCTTGTTGTTGATGACATCTGGATCAGTCTAGGCGAGCGTCGCGCTATCCAGAAGTACCTGCCCCTATGGAACACGACTGTTGACGGCTTCGGCAACCATGACCCCGGCAACCGGCGCAAAGACCAGTACCGTTCGGACTGGGACGTCGTTCATCCGGGCCGCTCCTGGGCGGTCAAGCTTGGACAGAATCCCAAGACTGCCGAACAAATCTTAGCCGCCGTTCTCCATCCCCCAACAACCGAGCAGCTTGAGCAGATGGCCGCCGAGGCGCTGCAAGCAGAAACGGGAGCGTAGTTCTGTCCTTGCTCATGGCCGCCTGCGTCGTCGGCGTTTTGCTGTAATTCGTGTCATAATAGAAGCGGAAGCGTGAGAAGGGGCGATCACTGCATGGAAGAAGACCGAGTTCGGGACGAACTAAACGCCGTCAAAGAGGCTGTGGAGCAGTTGACCGGCCTGCGCTCACGGTGGAGCGGCAACGTCATTCTGCTGGCTTCTCGGGAGATCGTTGCTCTCAAGGGAACGCTGACCTTCGCCGAGAAACGGTGGAACTGTGATGTTCTGGTAAACGCCGATCTCATAGCCACTCCGACTCGATGGCGGACCTACATTCACGAGATGCTCCACTCCGTTTCCGTGGGGCTCAACGAGACGGATGTGGGCCGCTTCCGCGGCTGGGAAGAAGGCGTCGTAGAGCAAACGCAGCGCCTCTTTCGCCAGGACATTTTTACAAGAATTCGCATTGACTCGCCAGAGTCGGCTTACGCGGAGATGGACCGGCTATGGAAGCTGAACAGTTACATCAAGGCTCTTGAAGAACTGCGCCAAGTTCTACTGCTTGATGCGGAACCCTACTACTTGCGGCTCCTTCAGACGCCGCTTAACGCCCGTCTTGGACTCGTTCGGGGGTTCAGCTCGGAACCGGATTATCAGCGTCTCTTTGCTTACACCATCGGCAAACTGCGCTGACCCATTGGCTAGGAGGTGTCACCATGGCAGTCGCCTTTCGCTTTGACTTTCCACCGGATGTTTTAGAGGAACGCGACAAGGTGTTCCAGGAGATCGAAGAACTGCTATTGCTGCGAACGGTTGATGCGGCAGAAAAAGCAGTGGCGCTACACCGAGCCTGGGTGGAGAGGTATCCAGATGATTACATCGCCCTGGACGCCGGCAGCCATCTGCTCATGTTGTATGATGCGATTATCGCTACGGAACAAAGCCCTTCCGCGAAGGTTATGGCTGAGGCGCAGCCAGCGGTCATCGGGTAGGGCGCTCTCTGCCCGCTGTAGGCTATAATCCTGTGGCGCTCATCGGCAGCCGACACCATTGATATTGATAAGGACATATCCAAACCTATGCGCTCTCAACTGGCTACCCTCTTTTCACTCACCGCCGCCCTGCTCGCCGTGACCGGCTGCGGCAAGCACGACGCGACCAGTTCGCATGCGACGTCTTCGAGCGGGGGCGTGTCTGCGCCGCTCAAGGTCGGCATCATCCCGTTTGAGGACGTGGACGCCATCCAAAAGGCGTTCCAGCCATACGCTACCTATCTGGGTAAGAAAAGCGGCCGGCCCGACGGGCAGGTGTTTGTCACGCCGTCCTACGCCGGCGTGCTGCAAGCCTTGCAGGCCGACCAGATAGACTGTGCCTACCTCAACCCGCTGTCTTATGTGCTGGCGACCCAGCAGTTCGCGAACACGCCGGAAAAGCTGGCGCCCCTCGCGATGCCCTTTTTCCACCACAGCCTGACGTACAAGGGGGTCATCTTTGTGCGTGCCGACTCCGGGATCAACTCGCTCAAAGACCTCAAAGGCAAGAGCTTCGCCTTCGGCGACCGGACCTCCACGTCCAGCTTCTTGTACCCCGCCGGAATGCTCAAGAAGGCCGGCATTGACCCTGACAAGGACCTCAAGCCGGTCAACATCAGCGGCACGGCGGGCGTGCTGGCAGTCTTCAACAAGCAGGCCGACGCGGGCGCAATCTACGAGACGGGCATCCAGCAGGCGTTCACGGACCCGGCGACCAAAAAGGTGGACCAGGCGAAGGTCAGCCAGTTCAAGGTCATCGCGACGACCGACCCAATCCCAAACGGCATGTTCGTGGCGCGCGGCAATTTGGACGCGGCGACGCTGGATAAGCTGAAGGCCGCGCTGGCGAACATCAACAGCGACCCGGACGGGCAGGCCGCCCTGAAGGCGATCCCCTGGGACAAGATGGTCCCGGCGGATGACACGATCTTCAACCCGGTTCGCCAGAACGCCCAGACCTTCGGCCTGGACATCAAGGCGCTGGATGCAGGCAAGAAGAAGTAGCCGCCCATGCCGGACGTCATCGCCATTGATAACCTGACGCACTCGTACAAAGCGGGCGTCCCCGTCCTGCGCGGCGTGGACCTGCGCGTCGAGACCGGCGAGGTCGTGGGCCTGATCGGGCTGTCGGGGGCTGGCAAGAGCACGCTGCTGCGCTGCATCAACGGCCTGGTGCGGCCCTCCGGCGGCACTTGCGCCGTGCTGGGGGCGCGCGTGGAGACGCTCCAGGAAGGCCAGAAGCGGCGGCTGCGGCGGCGCATCGGGATGATCTTCCAGGAATTCAACCTGATGGAGCGGCTGACGGTCCAGAAGAACGTGCTGATCGGGCGGCTAGGCTACACGCCGACCCTGCCGTCCTGTCTGCATCGCTTTTCGGCGGAAGACGTGCGGCTGGCGCGCGAGTGCCTGGCGCAAGTGGGCCTGGAAGGGCTGGAAACGCGGCGCGTCCGCGACCTGTCCGGCGGCCAAAAGCAGCGGGTCGCCATCGCGCGGACGATGGCGCAGGGCGCGGAGATCGTGCTGGCGGACGAGGCGACGGCCAACCTCGACGTGCTCACCAAGGACGACATCATGGCCCTGCTGCGCGACCTGGCGCGACGCCGGAACACGACCATGATCCTGTCCATGCACGACCTGCCGCTCGCCAAGCGCTACTGCACGCGGATCGTCGGGCTGAAGCAGGGCCGGATCACCTTCGACGCCGCGCCGGACGCCCTGGGCGACGCCGCCATCGCCGATGTCCTGGAGCGCCCGGCGCATGTCCTCTCTTAAAAGGCAGTTCTCTCCCAACCCCTGGCTGGTCCTCTTGGGGCGGCTGCTGCTGGCGGCCCTTGTCCTGGCCCTGATCGCCTGGTCGTTTGTCGGCCTGCAATTCGATTTCACGCACTTCCGCACCGGCGTCCGATCCGGGGCGGAATACGTCGGGCGCATGTTCCCGCACAAGCGCGCCGACTGGCGATACGACCTGGCCCTGGGGCGCGACCTGTGGGCGCCGTTTCTGACCACGGTCCAGATGGCGGTCGTCGGGACGACCCTGGGGGCGCTGCTGGCGTTCCCCGCCTCGTTCCTCGCCGCCCGGACCGGCAGCATCCCGCGCCCGGTCAGCGCCCTGCTCAAGACCTATTTAAACGTCTCCCGCGCCGTGCCGACCATCATCTACGCCCTGATCGTCGTCTCGGCCATCGGGCTGGGGCCGTCGGCGGGCGCGCTGGCGATCTCCTTCGTCACCTTCGTCTCGCTCGCCAAGCTGTGGGCGGAAAGCCTCGAATCCGTCGCCGCCGGTCCCATTGAGGCCGTGCGGGCGGCGGGCGGCAACGCCGCACAAGTCTTCGTGTTCGGGATGCTCCCGCAAGTCTTCCCGTCTTATCTTTCCACGACGCTCTACTCTTTGGAGTACAACCTGAAAGACTCCTTTATTGTCGGCATCGTCGGCGCGGGCGGCCTGGGCTTTCAGCTTTACAACGCCATCAACCTGTTCAAGCTGCTGGATGCCGGCGTGATTGTGGCGCTGCTGATTGTTCTCGTCAATCTCGTGGATTATCTATCGTACCGGGTGCGCCTGGTGTTCTCGTGAGGCCCCCTATGGAACGAACCAAAACACTTTTTGCCCTTCTCTTTGTCGCCGCCGCCTTTGCGCTGCTCTTCCTCAGCGTCCGACCGTCGGCGGTCGCCGACCAGTCCGCGCCGGGCTTGATCGCCGCCGGGGAGGCCAAAACGGCCCCGGATTTCGACCTGCCGGATGCGGCGACCGGGCAGCCGTTCCGCCTGCAAAACGCGGCGAAGTCGCGGCCCCTCGTGCTGGACTTCTGGGCGACCTGGTGCGGCCCCTGCCGCGCCGAACTGCCGCATTTGGAAACGCTGTCGCGCAAGTACGGGCGCCGCGTGGCCTTCTACGGCGTCAATTCCAGCGACTCGCTGCCCAACATCGCCGCCTTCACGAAACAAAGCGGCTTGACGTTCCCCATGCTCAGTGACGCGGGGCACAACGTCGCGTTTCTCTACGGCGCGGACTCCATCCCCCTGCTGGTCGTCGTGGACACCCAGGGGAAAGCGCGGGCGGTGATCAACGGGTACGATCCTGATGAAAACGTCGAGGCTTCCCTGTCCAAACTTCTGGACTCCTTGCTGGCGGAAAAAAAGAAAGGGCGCTGAACCGCCGTTTATGCCGCGCGGCAGGCGGGTAACTAACGGGAACAGACGGAGGAACATCATGTCTCAAGATCAAACGACGAAACACGCCTTTGAACATACGGCGAAAATGGAAAAGCAGGCCCGCGAAGAAGCGCACGAAGAAGACGCGCTGAACGCGGCGGCCCTGCAAGCGGACAATCACACGGGCCAGCAGGGGATGCTGCCGGTGGGCGGCGATCTCCTCGAGGGGACGGAGATCAAGGCGCTCCGCGACATGCTGCCCGACTGGCACAAGGACGAACTGCGGCGTCTGCTGGTGGTCTCGCCCGGAACGCGGCTCAATCAGGGCGACATCTTCTGCGACCTGCGGTTCCGCGAGCGGGGCGAGCTGGTCGCGCACGGCGAGGAGGAAGTGCATGAGGAGCTGCTGGTTCCGAAGCGCGCGGTAGACTACGAGATCTGGAACAAGCTGCTCGGCAAGCCTAACCTGGCGGGATAAGCACCGCAAACTTCATGCTCGAAATTTAATACTCGCTTAACACGATTACCAGGGCGGGGGCTTCATAATAGGGCTGTGACGGGCAGGCGGCGGGTTTCGCCGTGTCCGACCCGCACAGCCCTTTTTGACCAGAGGAGGTCACCATGAAGCGCACCCCCGCCGTCCGGCTCGCCGCCGGACTTTTCCTGCTCGGCGCGGCGGCGTTGAGCCTGAGCGCGCCCGCAGCCGCACAGACTACGCCCACCCCTGTCCAACATGTCCTGCTCATCAGCGTGGACGGCATGCACGCCGTGGACTTGCAAAACTACGTCGCCGCCCACAGGGGTTCGACGCTTTCCGCCCTGACTGGGGCGGGCGTCATCTATCCGAACGCCTCGACGACGAAGCCCTCGGACTCTTTCCCCGGCCTGGTGGCCCAGATCACCGGCGGCACGCCCAAAAGCGCGGGTGTCTACTACGACGTCTCCTACAACCGCGCCCTGCTCCCCCCCGGCGGCGGCAAGCCCGGCACGGCGGTCGCCTACGACGAGTCCATAGATACTGACAAGACTCTGCTCAACGGCGGCGGCGGCATCAACCCCGCCGCGCTGCCGCTCGATCCGAACACCCTGGCGCCTGTTTACCCCCACAGCTACCTGCGCGTCAACACCGTCTTCGAGGTCATACACGCCGCGAACCTCAACCTCCGCACGGCCTGGTCGGACAAGCACCGCGCCTACGACATCACCAACGGCCCCTCCGGGACCGGCGTGGACGATCTGTTCACGCCCGAGATCAACTCCAACACCGGCGTGGTCAACGGCGTCATCGTGGACAGGACCACCGCCCCCGCCGGCGCGGGGCTGGAGGACTCGACCTACCGCGTCAAGAACACCGAAGCCTACGACGCCTCCAAGGTGCAGGCGATCCTGAACGAGATCAACGGGAAAGACAGCAGCGGCCAGAAGACGGCGCCCGTGCCGGCCCTCTTCGGCATGAACTTCCAGGCCGTCTCGGTCGGCCAGAAGCTGACCGTCGAGCCGGCCCATCTCGCCCTCAACGACCCCGACCCGCTCGTCGGCAAGCCCGGCGGCTACACCAACGATGATGGGACGCCGAACGACGTCTACGGCCAGCCCGGCCCGCTCCTGCGGGACGCGCTTGGCTTCGTAGACGCCTCGCTGGGCCGGATGGTCGCCGCCCTCAAGGCGAACGGCCTGTACTCCTCGACGGCGATCATCATCAGCGCCAAGCACGGCCAGTCGCCGATCAACCTCGCGTCGCTGCGCAAGGAAAAGAACAACCCGGTCCCTAATCCCCCGGTCACCGACCCCGGCGTCACCCTCGGCGACATCGCGTTCGGAGCGGGCGCCGACCAGGCCAGCGCCGAAGGCGAGATTCAGGACGACGTCGCCCTGATCTGGCTCCAGGATCAGAGCAAAACCGCTGCGGATGTCGCCAAACTCAGCGACCCGGCGGTGCGCCAGGCGGACGGCATCGGCTCGGTCCTGTCGGGCGCGGCCATCAGGCGCGGCTACGGCGATCCTCTCACGGACCCGCGCGTGCCGGACCTCATCGTGGTCACCCAGCCCGGCGTCATCTACTCGGGCAGCAGCCGGAAGGTCGCCGAGCATGGCGGCTTCAATCACGACGACACCAACGTCCTGCTCCTGGTCGAAAGCCCCAACGTCACGCCCGCCACGATCAACGCGGCCGTGCAGACCACGCAGATCGCTCCGACGATCCTGCACCTGCTGGGCGTGGACGCGGGCGCCCCCGCCCAGTCCAAGCTCCAGGCCGTCCGCTTGGAGAACACCGCCGTCCTGCCTGGCCTGGGCCTGTAATGCACGCCGCTTGACGCGGAGAATGGAAACGGAAACGCTATGAATCGCATGAGCCTCATCACGGGCAGCCTCGCCCTCGCCGGCACTCTGCTCGTCCTGACCCCCCAGATGGCCCGCGCCCAGACCAGCCCCGCCGGAACCGTGCTGGGCGGCTACATCACCAACCAGGACGCCAACCAGGACCGCATGACGATCATCGTCAACAACCTGACCATGACGGACTTCACGAACGTCACGCTCTCCTACCTGCTTCCGGCCAGCCCCGGCTTCTCCGCAGTTGCAGACAGCTTCAGCTATGGCACGATCTCGGCGAACGGTTCCCGCAGCCTCGACCTGTCGCAGTTCCCCGACTTCGGGCGCGACCCGGCGCACACCTTCCCGGACGTCGCGCCGTTCAGCGTGACGCTGACGGCGCAGGACGGGGCCACGCTGCTGACGACGACGTTCAGCCAGGACAGCAATGACACGGGCGGGTTCGTCGGGTTTGAGGGGATCGGCGAGCCGGGCCACGACCCATACCTGCCGGTGACGCCGACCCAGGTGGGCACGCTGGCGGCGTCTCCCGTGCCCGAAGCCTCCACCACGGCCGGTCTGGGCCTGCTCCTGGTCGGTTTGGGCGGGCTGGCCCTGCGCGCGCGCCGCCGGGCCTAGCCCGCGCCGGCCTCAGCCAAGATGGCCCCTGAAGGCGCGCAGGATGCGCCTTCAGGGGCCATCCCCGTTTCTTGGGGGAGATAGCGCGCCGTCATCCTGCGGGCGGCCTCGGCGACGGCGGCGCGCAGGGGGACCGGCTCGATCACTTCCGCCTGCGCGCCGAACGAGAGGACCCAATAAAGCATTTCCTCGTACCCATGCACGGTGACGCGGAAGAGCAGGCTGCCGTCGGACTGCTTCTCGATCCGCTGGCTGGCGTGCCACTGCCCGCCGGCGATCCAGCCGGCGGCCTCGCGGTCGAAGTGGATGACCACCTCGGTCGGTTCGCCGCCCGCCTGCAACTGCCAGCCCCGACTCAGCCACTCGGCCAGATCGAAATCCTTTGGGTAGGGGAAGCGGGCGTCCTCGTTGACGCGCATCCACTTGATCCGGTCCAGGCCGAAGGTGCGGATGCCGTCCCGCAGGTGGCAGTAGCCGACCAGATACCACGCCCCGATCTTGTAGGTCAGGCCATACGGGTCCACGCGGCGCTTCGTCGGCTCCGGGCGGTTGCGGGAAAGATAAGTGATGTCTACCGGATGGTGGCGCATGATGGCCGCTTGCAGGTCCTGGTAGATGACGGCGGAAAAGTCGCGGACGACCGGCAGGCCGATGGAGACGCGCTCGTCCGACTTCTTGATCTCGGCGGCGATCCGCCGGGGCAGGACCAGGTCAATCTTTTTCAAGGCGGACGCCAGCGCGCCCTTGTAGGCCGCCCCGGCCTGGTTGGCGAAGCTGGTCCCGGCCAGCCGCAGGGCGAGGGCTTCGGGCGGCGTGAACGAGGTCGGCAGGAACTTCATCTCGGCCAGCCCGAACTTGCCACCCTTGCGCTTGACCTGCCCCCACTGACGCAGCACGGCGATGTCGCGCTCGATGGTGGCGCGCGACACATCGAACTTCTTTTCCAGTTCGGCGGCGTCCCAGGTGTACGGCTCCCGGTCAATCAGTTGCAGGATCTGGATCAGCCGCGAAAATTGTTCTTCAAGTGTCATAATGCGTCAGCGCACCCATCCAGGAGCCTATCTGTGGCGGAAGATCGCTCGCCACGGGTTGAAACCCAAGGCTACGGGAAACCCAGCGTCCGGGGGACGCGGAAGCGCCCATCCTGGTTCCTCCGTCGCCTCGACGGTGGGCACTTCTCAGCCTTGGGTTTCAACCCGTGCGAGCGTCATATCTCGTTCAGCAGGTGGGCCTCGCCACCCATCGAGATCGCGTAGCGGACCTTGACGACCTCGTGCTCGGGGTCCCAGTCTTCCATCCGGTCATTCGTGACCAGCAGCGCCCCCAGCAGCTTGGCCGTCCGCAGCAGCACCTCGTCGGCGACGGTCCCGGCGTCTACCAATGTCAGTTCCCGGCTGTCCCGCAGGACGCGCAGGGCTGCCGGCTCGTCTATGAAATACGGCAAGTTGGCGTCGGCGTACAGCACGACCGGGAAAAAGCCGCGCGCCCACAAGGCCCGACGGATGGCCCGCAGGTTCCGCAGGCGCGGCTTGCCGTGGACCAGCGACTCTTGATCGAACCAGGCAACGTTGCTGCCGTCCACCACGACCGGCCCCCGCGGCGTCCGCCGCACGGGAAGGAGACGCGCTGGGTCATCCGAGGCGGCCTGTTCCAGCGCGGCCCAGATGTGGGCGTAGGTTTCGGGATCGGCGATTTCGAGGGAAAACAGGGCGGCGCGGATCGCGTCCACAAGGAGAGCGCCGCGATCCACGGCTTCGACAATCTGCCGCGCGGTCGCCGTCCTCCCCGGCCCAAGCTGGAGCGGCAGCGGGTCATCCGGCCCGAGCGCGCCGGGCGGCGGCATCAAAATGGGGGCCAGCGTCGTCTGCTGAGTGATCATATTCACCAGCCAGCCATGCGCGTTAGGGTCGGTCCCGCGCAGGCGGGAGAGCAAGAGGCGTCCGGCCTCAACGGCAGCGATGTCGGAAGGAGAAAGCGCCGCGAAATACTGCCGCGCTTCGGCCTGCGCTTCTTCGGTGCGCGGTGTCTGGCGCAGCAGACGCCCCAGCGTCCCCGCTGCGGCAGTCATCTCCTGACGGGCGATCTCCGAAAGGAGCAGGCGCCGGGTATAGGGAACGGCGGAACGCAGATCTTTCTTGCCTTCCAGCGCTTGCGCCGCGATGTCCAAAGCATCGCCGTCCTCGCCGTCCGCCTTCAGGACATCCTCGGCCAGCGCCAGCGCCTGATCGAACTTGCCCTTGTCCAGCAGATGCCGAACGGCGATCAGCCAGGGCGAAACGGGGCGTTCAGTCGGGGCCTGGGCGGTCTGCGGGGAGCGGGCGGGCGTCGAGGGTGGGGGAGAGACTTTGTCTTCGCTCAAAGCTTTCAGGAGCCGCGTCTCGGCCTGCTGCAAGCGCGCCACCTGCCGATCCAGCCGGGCGATGCGGTCCGCCTGTTTTTTGGCAAGGCGCTCCGCCTCGTCCCGCTCCGCTTCCGCCGACTTCTGGGACTTCTGCGACACCTCTCGTTCCGCCTGCGCCAGCGCCAGCGCCTGCCGCGCCTCGTCGCGCTCCCGCCGTCGCTGGTCCCGCTCGGCGCGCACCGCCGCCACCGGGTCCGGCTTGCTGGGCGCCGCTTGTGTGGTCTGGGTCGGGGTGGGGGAAGGCTTGGGGGCGGCGGTGGCCGGCGCGGGTTCCGCTTCGGCGATTTCGCGCAGCTTGTCGGCCAGTTTGGCGTCTTTGACGGCGGCCTGGGCGAGCCGGCTGCGGACGAGGGGGTTGGCGTAGCCCTTGGCGTCCGGGCGGAAGCCGAGAAAGACGCGGCTGACGGCGAAGCCGTAGTCGGGGTCTTTGAGCAGGGCAAGGATGGCGGCAGGCCGGGTCCGGGCCAGCCAGCCCTGCACGACGGCGGGATCGAGCGGCTCTGGTTCCAGCGCGGCGGGTTCAGAGGCAGAAGGGTCGGCGGCAGAAAGAAGGGCGGGGGCAGAAAGAGGGTCGGGGAACCCGACCCCTACAGCCTCTTCGTGTAGGGGCGGGGTTCCCCCGCCCTTTTCATTCTCGCCCTTTTCATTCTCTTCTTCCATCTCAGGCGGCCCCCGCCAGGACGGGGAGCGGGCGCTCGCTCGGACGTCGCCGGGTCGCTTCCGTCATCAATTGCCCGCAGGCGGCAGCGATCTGGCGGCCCCGCTCCTTGCGCTGAGTCACGACGACCCCGGCATCTTCCAGCGCCTTGCGGAAGGCGGCAATGCGGGCCGGTTCAGGGCGGCCGAACGGCTCCGCGACGGACGTCGGGTTGTAAGGGATGACGTTCACCGCCGCCCCCATGCCCTTGATCAGCCGGGCCAGCTCGCGCGCGTGCTCCGGCTCGTCGTTGACGCCCCGCAGCAGGACGTACTCGAACGTCAGCCGCCGTCCCGTGTGCTCGGCATAGCGGCGGCAGGCGGGCATCAACCGGTCGAGCGGGTAAGTCTTGTTGACCGGAACCAGCCGCGTCCGCAGGGCGTCATTCGGCGCGTGGAGCGACACGGCCAGCGTCAACTGTAGGTTTTCTTCGGCCAGCTTCTCGATGTTTGGGACGATGCCGACCGTGGACAGCGTGATGTGGCGCATGGCGATCCCACACTCGGCGTTCAGGATGCGAATGGCCTTCAGCGTGGCCTCATAGTTCAACAGCGGCTCGCCCATGCCCATCAGAACGATGTGGCTGATGCGCCGCGATGACAGCGATTGGAGCAGCAGAAACTGCGCGACGATCTCGCCAGCCGTTAAGTTGCGCGTCAGCCCCTGCGTTCCCGTCGCGCAGAAGGCGCAGGCCATCGGGCAGCCGGCCTGCGTGGACAGGCAGACCGAGACGCGCTTCTCGTCGGGCAGCAGGACGCACTCGATGGGATGACCACCGTTCGTGAGCTTCGCCAGCGCTTTAATCGTCCCATCGCGCGGGTCTTCCTGCTTCTGGGTCAGGACCAGGGGCGGCCCGGCGAACCTCGCCGCCAGCGCGGCTCGCGCGTCGCGGGGCAGGTCGGTCATGGCGGCGAAGTCTGAGGCAAACCCGCCGCCCTGTTCCGGCATGGTGCGCCGGTACAGCCACTCGGCGACCTGCGCCCCGCGATACGCGGGCAGGCCCGTTGTCTCACCCGCCAAAGCGCGAATCTCGTCCGTCGTCCGCCCGATCAAGCTATCAAACTGATGTTCCAACACCCCTTTAGTATACCCGGAAAGGAGGGAGGGCGTCAACGAGCGGACAGCGAGACGGGCCGGGGCGGCAGGACTCCCAGCGTGACGCCCGGCACGTCGCCCTGCGGGTAGCAGGCCATTTTCAGGGCCGGGCTGCCGGCGGGCACGCGGAAGTCGCGCGTCGGGTAGTCCGCGAAGGCGAAGGGACGGACGGCGCTGCCCTGCTCCAAGCCGAGCTCCTTGCGGACGGCGGCCAGACTGTCATACCGCTTGCTGCGGCGCCAGGCGGCCCCCCAGTGGAACAGGCCCTGCCCATCGGGGGCGGCGTAAAGGTTGTCCGCAAACGTCAAGTGCAGCTTCTCCAGGGACAGCCCGACCGGCTGGCCGTTCTTGTTCTTGGCGATGTAGCCCTTTGCCTGGTCCTGGGCGGCCTCGCCCCCGTCGGCCTTTTTTTCCTGCATCGCCTGGGGCCAGTGGCGCTCGTCGCTCACGTCGAACCAGCCCCACGTCTGCGCGTCGCGGTTGTCGACCAGCACGTTGTGCCGGATCGTCTCGTCGTGGCTCCAGACCGCCTCCTCCGGCGTGCCTGGCTGCGCCCCCAGGCGCGGCGTCGTGCGCCCCTGCTCGCGGAAGTCGAAGCCCTCGCGGTTGGCGACCAGCAGGTTGCGCTCGACAAGGCAGCCCGGCGAGGAGGACAGACAGACGCCCGCCTGCGCGCCCCACGCGCCCGGCGTATCGGCCAGGCCGTTGCCCAGGATTACGTTGTCGTGCGCGTGCAGGCCGAAGGAGATCTCATAAAAGATTCCGGCGTCCTCGTTGTCGGCGATCAGGCAGTTGCGAACCTCGCCGCCCTCGTTGCCGATGTCGAACCAGACGCCCGCCCCCCGGTTTTCCAGAATGCGGCAGCGGTCCAGCATGGGGTGTCGCGACAGCACGATCTTCAGCCCGCCCGCCTCCCAGCCCCGGCTGAAGTCTTTCGCGTTGTTATTGCGGACTAGGCAGCGGGTGAACAGCAGCCGGTCCGCGCCGGCCGCCCCGAAGCCAAGCTGACCGTTGTCCTGGAAGGTGCAGCGCTCCACCGTGATGTCGGGCGCGTCAAAGGTGGCCCCGCTGCCGTTGGTGCGCTCGACGACGCAGTCCTGGACTACGTCGTGCCGCCCGCCCACCTGGAGCGCCCCCTGCTGGGCGGCGTTCGCCGCGTACCGGAACCGGACGCCGCGCAGGGTGACGTAATCTCCTTTGCATTGCCACAAGACGGCGCGCGTGGACGCCTCGACGGGGACGGCGTTCAGGTCCTCGCTGCCCGCGCTCCAGACGTACAGGCGCTTGGCGTCCAGGTCCGCGAAGAAATCCCCCCGGCTCAGGGCGCCGCGCCGCAAGACCTGATGCAAGGGGTAGCTCTGGACGAACACCTGCTCCGTGCGCCCAATCAGCGTGTGGTAGTCGTCATCCGGGTGCGCGTGCGTCGGCCCGCCGAGGAACGAATAGGGCCAGGCGATGCTGAAGACGTTGTCCGGCCCAGGCTCCTTGCGCCAGCCCGTCAGGCGGTCCGCGCCCGTCACGACCACATTGGCGGCGGGCGCGGCCTCGAAGCGGATTGGCTTCGCCGCCGTGCCGCTCACGCCGACGACCACGCCCTCGCGGTAGACGCCCGTGTCAATTACCGTCGGCTGAAGCCGACGGCTTGCCCTCGTCCTCTACACCAGGTGCAGATTCCAGGGCTTCCAAGGTTCCGCAGTGCGGAACGGGGCCTATTGACGGAGGCCCACCGTGCCGAGGCACGGCAAAGTGCGTATCCTGACGGACGGCAGAGTGACCATCCCGCAGGACGGTGAAGCGGTCGCGGATATTGCAGGCGGCATTGATGTCCGCGTGTTCCAGGAAGCCGCAGTGCGGACACTCGAACTTGTGCCGCTTTCGTCCTCCGCGCAGTCCGCAGCGGGAGCAATTCTGGCTGGTATAGGACGGATCAACTTCCGCGACGGCCAAGCCAACACGCTCCGCCCTGTTCTGGACGCATTGGCGGATGAGGCCATACTGCCATGCGGAAAGGCGACGCCGCAGGCTCTTGCCTTTGGCCTTGTCTTTCGCGCCGACCGTTTCTTTCGCTGGCTGAGGAACCGCGAGGGCTTCAAACACCAGCACCGATTCAGCCGCCGCCCAGTCACACAGCCGCCTCGCGGCGGTCTGTGCGAACGTGCGGGTGCGGTTCGAGTTCCTGCGCCCTTGCCGTTTCAGAAGTCGTCGCAGGGAGCGCGAGTCCTTCTTCTGTGCCTTTCGGGACGCGAGTCTGCCTTGCAGACGTTTCCTGGTCTTGCGGGTGCGCTTGTTCCGCACCTTGATGTGACGGCCAGAGATGAACAATGTCTGGCCGTCAGGGTCAACGGCGACGACGGCGTTCGTCTCGTTCAGGTCGACGCCAATCGGGTGAACGGCTTTCGGCTCAGGCACTTCCAGGGTGAGGACGACTCTGCCGAGTAGTTTGCCGTGACGTTCAATCACCGTCACCGAGTCAACCTCGCTGGCCTGCGCCAGCGTCTCCTGGAAGGCGGCAGGGACGGTGTAAGCCAAATGCTTTCGCCCCCCCGTCGTCCAGAGGGAGACAGTGTTGTTCTTCAGGAACGAGGCGTCCCTGCCGCGTGACCCGACGAGGAACATCGCCGCAAGCCGCTCGAACTGGCAGACGCCAGGCTCCTTGATGATGCGGGGGCGATAGTCCCAGCCCTTGCGCTCGTATTTTGCTTTACGCCTGGCCTCGGCCTTGAGCCTGCGCTGATGGCCCTTCTTAGCCGCAACGTAGGCCCCTGACACGAGGCGCATCGCCATGATGGTCATCTGGCTGGAGAGGACGCCCTTGACGGCGTGGTAGTGCTCGCGCTGGAGTTGCAGGGCGCCGACGGCCTTGCCGCCGTTGTAGCACAGGGGCGACAACTGGTTCTGGAGGGCCTGGAACCTGGCGAGGGTGTCGCGCAAGTCCTGGTCATCAGGGAGCCGTATTGTGATGGTGCGCTGTATGTTCATCGCCAGGAAGATTATACCACATGAAGTTTGCCTTTTCAACGCAATTGATGGACTTTCACGCAAGGTTTCAAGATGGCCTTCGGCAGACAGGAAGACATTCCCCTGTCGCCTAAAGTCGACAGCCCCCTGTCTTGATTCTCTGTGGATCAGCACCGTGTCCCCCGGCGCGGCGGCCTGGGCCGCCTCCCCGACGGTGCGGAACTGCCGGTCGGGCGGAACGGCGGCCAGGGCCGTCGGAGCCACATGGAAGACGCGCCCCGGCATCCGCCCGCCCGCGCGAGGCGGCGAAGCCGCAGACAGCCGGCAGCGTCTGGGCGCAAAGCAGCAGGGCGCAAAGCATCATTTTCGGCGGGAAGTTATTCATGGCGCCTCCGTTATAACACAAGTCGGCCCCGGACGCAAGGGGATGGGCGCATAAAGACCGGCGCATAAAGAAATGCCCGCACCTGCCGATAATACGGGCATGAAAGCGTCACTCAGCGAGGCCATGCAGGACCGGCCCGAGCAGCGGCGGGCATTCCAGCGATACGTGGTGAGCCTGACGGTGCTGGTGCAGCCGATGGCGGAGGACGGGGCCGGCGCGCGGCGCGGGGGGATGGCAGCCGCCGTCGTCACCGATGTCAGCCTTTCCGGTCTGGTCTTCGTCTCACGCCGCCCCCATCCGCCCGGCTCCCTCGTAGAGATACAGATCAGCCTCGGCGCGCACGTCTACCTGATCCGCGCCGTCATCAAGCGCAGCCAGGTCCTCGCCCTACCGGGGCGGCGCGCGTTCCAGTGCGCCGCGCAGCTCGTGCGCGGGGACTCCGTCGCGCGCTACATCCCCGCCATGGCGCGGTATCTTTACCGACGCACCGGCCCGAACTCTTCCCGCAAGCTACGGTGACAGACCCACATGTCCGCATTCATCCCCTCATTCAAGCGTCGGCGCGGCAGCTTGAATCACCTGCTGCCGCCGGCCCTGCTCGCTGTGCTCCTGCTGGCGCTGATCACGGCCGTCTCCTACCGATCCTCGCAGCGCTTCACTGAGGATGAGCCGACAACCCGGCCCAGCAGCGGCGGCTGGACGATCTGGAGCCGCTCGTCGAAACCCGTCTAGCCCAGTTGGACGGCCTGGCGCGGGCGGACCCCGGCATGGGGCTGACCGACCGGATCCAGGCTGGGGCGACGGACATGCAGGCCGAAGAAACGCGGCTGCTGAAAGCGCGGGCGGCGGCGGCGGAGGCGACGGACGGTTTCTCGCGGATCGTGATCGTTTCAGGCATGGCCGTGGTCTTGACGCTGCTGTGCCTGGCGGGAATCATGGCGGGGCAGTATGGGCGCGAGCGGAGCCGAAGCGAAGCCGACTTGCGGACCGCGCGCGAAGACCTGGCACAAAAGGTCCGGGACCGGACGCAGGAGATCGAGGCCGCGTTCCAAGCGCTGCGCGAGAACGAGCAGCGCTACCGGTTCCTTGCCGACTCGATGCCTCAGATCGTCTGGACCAGCCGGCCCGATGGCGCGTCCGACTACCTGAACCAGCGCTGGTATGAGTACACCGGGACTTCTCGGCAGGAGACCGTGGGGGCAGGAACCGTGGGGGAAGGGACGGCGACGTCCGAGCGGCGTCCAGTCATGCACCCGGACGATCAGCCGCTCCGCGATGCGGCCTGGGCCAAGGCGCTCGGATCGGGGCAGCCTTATGTGCAGGAATACCGCCTGCGCCGAGCGGACGGCGAGTATCGCTGGCATCTGGGCCGCGCCGTGCCGCTGCGCGATGACGGCGGCGAGATCATCATGTGGGCCGGGACCGGGACGGACATTGACTACTACAAGCGCGCGGAGGAATCGCTGCGAAAGGCGCAGAACGAGTTGGAGCGGCGGGTGGAGGAGCGTACCGCCGCGCTCTCCGTCGCCAACCGGACGCTGCAAGAGAGCGAGGCCCAGTTCCGTTCGGTGATCCACGCCATGCAGGAAGGTCTGGAGGTGCAGGATGCCCAGGGGACCGTGTTGTTATGCAACCCGTCGGCGGAAGCCATCCTCGGCGTACCTAGCGCGGAACTGATGGGGCGGAGCGCCATCCGGCGAAACTGGCACATCCTGCGCGAAGACGGTACGGAGTTCCCGCGCGCGCTCCACCCTAGCCAAGCGGCGCTGCGGACGGGGCAGGGACAATCTTCGGTCGTCATGGGCATCCGCAGGCCCAAAGGCGAAACAACCTGGCTTTCGGTCAACGCCGCCCCGCTGTTCCATGTCGGCCAGCAGACGCCCTACGCCGTCCTGACGACGTTCAGCGACATCACGGAGCGCCGCCGTTCCGAAGAAGCTTTGCGCCGCGCGGAAGAGAAATACCGGGGCATCTACGAGAATTCGGTCGAGGGCATTTTCCAGAGCACCGTCGGGGGCCGTTTCCTCAGCGTCAACCCCGCCGCAGCGCGGATGCTGGGCTATGACTCGCCGGAAGAATTAGTCGCCGAAACAACCGACCTGGGACGGCAGATCTATCACCTGCCGGAAGACGGCGCCCAGCTCCTGGAGCAGATCGGCGCGCAGGGCAGGGTCATCGGCTTCGAGACCCCATACCGCCGGCGCGACGGCGGCCTCGTGTGGGTCTCGCTGAACGCGCGGGTGCAGCGGGACCCGGACGGCAGCATCGAGTACCTGGAAGGGACCTTCCAGGACATCTCCGAGCGGCGGGCAACCGAGCAGCAGATGAGGGATTACAACATCGTGCTGGAATTTCACAAGTGTGAACTGGAAAAGACGAACGAGGAAATGGAGCGCGTCAACGCGCAGCTGGAGGCGCTTGCCACGACCGACGGGCTGACCGGACTGAAGAACCACCTCTCATTCCAGGAGCGCCTGGCGGAAGAATTCAGCCGCGCCCGGCGCTACGGCTCCCCGCTGGCGCTGGTGATGCTGGATGTGGACCACTTCAAGGAGTACAACGACGCCTTCGGGCGCGCTGCTGGAGACCGCGTCTTGAAACAAGTGGCGGCTCTCCTTCAAAGTTCGGTGCGTGACTGTGATTATGTGGCCCGTTACGGCGGGGAAGAGTTCGTTCTGATTCTGCCCCAGACGGGCAGGGAGGGGGCCGAGACAATCGCGGAGCGCTGCCGGGCCGCCATCGCGGAGGCCTCCTGGGACAAGCGTCCGGTCACGGCCAGCTTCGGCGTGGCCTCCTTGACGCCCGCGACGGAGGAGGTCACCGGCCTCATCGCCGAGGCGGATGAGCTGCTTTACGTCGCGAAGGCGAACGGGCGCAATCAAGTCGCCGTCAGCTGCCACATGACCACCCCGTCCGAGCCGGTGGTGCGGCTGTCCTGAACCCGCGCCTATCCGACAGCGAAAAACGCCCCCGATTCTTTGGCTTCGCACCCAGGGTCGAGGGCGTTTCCCGTCAGAGGTCATGGCACGGCGCTGTGCTTAGGAACAGGTCTCTAGAACAGGTCTCTAGAACAGGTCTCTAGGAACGGGCCGGGGAGACAGTCGTAGGGGCATCGCTCTCCTCACGGGAGTAGTAGCCCAGCTCGACGAGCAGGTCATCGGGATCGGTGTTCAGAAACGTGGAAATCGCGTGAATGAAATCCACGGAGGGGGTGTCGGCCAGACCTGTGCTGGGGGCAAGCATCTCTGCTTCGGTGTTCATGGTGATCTCCTTCGCGTCTTTTGCGAGTCGGCTTATGGGTCGGATTGGCATCAAGCCCTAACGTCCGGGCAAAAACCTCTTTGTTATACCATACTTGCTCCGGTTTTAGGCCCGACGTCCCGTTTTTCTTTGTAATCCCGCTCCTTGCAATCCCGCCGCGCATTCGGTATACTTTGGCTACCGTGAGCGCGATCATTGACAACCGGGAACAGCGGCTGGCGCTGTGCGTCCGCGACCGCCTGGAAGCCGGGGCGGTCGGCGCGCGGCTCGTCGTGGGCTACCTGTTTCTGGACGGGCTGGGGCCACTGCGGGCGCAGATCGAGCGGCTCGAGTCGCTGGAGATTTTGATCGGCAACGTGGTGAACCGCTTGACCGAGGAGCAGGTGCGCGAGGAGGCGTCGGCCAGGGCGCGGGGCGGGGAAACGTGGGGGCGGGGCGGGGAAGACGTGGCGGCGACCCTGCGCGAGAGCCACGACCGCGCCGCCGCCGAGACCGCCCTCAACCTGCGCGCGACGCTGGCCGCCCTGCCCCGGACGCCGGAAAATCAAGCGGTCCTTCTCGCGCTTGCGCGGCGCGTGGCGCAGGGCAATCTTCGGGTGCGGCTGTACACGCAGGGGCGCATCCACGCCAAAGTGACGCTGGTGGAATATCCTCCGGGGCATCTCGATGCGCCCGGCCTGGCGATTGTCGGTTCGAGCAACCTGTCGCTGGGCGGGGAGGCGCATCCGACCGAGTTGAACGTCGTCCTGCGCGACGTCGAAAGCCTCGACGCCCTGGCCTCGTGGTTTGGAGGGCTGTGGGCCGTCTCCCAAGATTTTCACCGGGAACTGTTCGACGAGCTGGGCCAGTGCTGGGCGTTCCGGCCACCGGCCGATTAGAGACTTGCCCCTAACTTGTCCCTAACTTGTCCCTAACTTGTCCCTAAGCGGCCCGCCTGGAAACCAGGCGTCTGTCTGGCGCGTCCGTCGCCGTCACCGGGGCTTTGCCGCGCGGGCCGTCTTCGAAGGAGTCGTCATCCAGCCAGGGCAGAGGCGCGGCGCGGTCCGCGTTCGGCGCCTCTTCCTGGGCGTCGTAAAGGGCTTCCGCCTGGGCAGGCGGAATTAACATGAGCGGCTTCATACGACCTCCTCGTCGTGTGCCGACCGGGACTGAGAGAGACGGGGCGGCGTCATTGCCGCTTCTCCCTGTATTTTACTCGTTTTCATGTGTTTTTTGACCATCCTGCGGCACTTTAACGAAAAGCGCGGAAGTCCCGCTGATTTATCAGCGTGGATGGATAGCGCAACGTCTCTCCTGAGACGTTATATGGAAGGCATTCCGGGTACAACCCAAGCATAGAGACACAGCGGAAAGTATAAAACAGGAAACGGGAGCCACGAATGTTCCGCCCGTGCTAAGAATAGGCTTTTGCGGGCTTGCCTGCTAAGATACTTATTTTTGCTTCGGGAACACGTTGGGCCACCAGTCACACCGTCTCACTCCGCTGTCATAAGAGTCGCAAGCCGCAGGAACCCGCTTCCTGTGAAGAGTTAGTGAGAGTGGGGCAACACTCTCTCGGTGCAAGACCGTAGAAACCCGCTCATTTATGAGCGCGGAGTTGTCACGCAGTTCTTTTTCCATCATCGGAGCAGAGCGGCGGCAAGTTCAGAGGTCGCTTCCCAGCAATCATGCCTGACATCGTTTTCGATAGGCCGCAGTCCCCGACAGACCTGCTGCCGCTTCTGCTCGCGTTGCCGCGCGGCGCGTCCGTGCTGCTGCTGGGCGGGGTGGACAGCGGCAAAACGACCTGGGCACGCGACGCCGTCCGTGCCCTCTCCGGCGCGGGCCGCACGGTCGCCGTCGTAGACTGCGACCTAGGGCAAAGCGAGATCGGCCCGCCGGCGACCGTCGGTGCCGCCCTGGCCGCCCCCGGCACGGACCCCCGCTCCCTGCGCGACCTCGCGTTCCTGGCCGCTTATTTCGTCGGCGCCGTTTCGCCTGCGCGTCACCTGCTCGACGTGGGCGTCGGCGCGGTTCGGATGGCGCGCGTTGCGAAAAAGCGCCGCCCCGATCTCGTTCTGATCGACACCGACGGCTTGATCGGCGGCGCGGCGGCGCGGGCCTTCAAGCGGCGTTTGGCCGAACTGCTGCTGCCCCAAGTCGTCGTGGCCCTGGCGCGCGGCCCGGAGCTTGACCCCCTGCTTTCCGCCTTCTCGCATTTGGACGCGCCCGAAGTCTGGCGTGTTCCCGTCAGCGCCGACGCTGGGCGCAAAACCCCCGCCGCGCGGGCGACCCGCCGCGCGGCCCGGTTCCTGGCCGCCCTGGCGGATGCGCAGTCGCTGACTTTCTCGCTGGACGACATCGCCTTGCAGGGGACCTGGCTCGGCGCGGGCGAGCCTCTGCCGCACCACCTCAACCAGTTCCTCGCCCGGTCGCTGGGCCGGCCCGCGCTGCACGCGGAACAGATCCCCGGCGGCGGCCTGTACGTTGTGCTCAACGGCGACGGTTGGGATGCGGCGGGCCTGGCCGCGGTCGAGAGCCACTTCGGCACCCGGTCGGTGACGATCACGGCGGCGCAGAAGTTCGCGGGTCTGCTGGTCGGCCTGATCTCCCCCAGCGGCGCGATGCTGGGACTGGGGCTGATCGAGCGCATTGATTTCCCGCGCCGCACGCTCACGGTGCTGACGCCCTGCCGCAAGCCGGCCGCCGTTGCCCAGGCATGGCTGGGCGGCCTGCGCCTGCGCCCCGACGGCCGCGAGATCGGCGAAGTGCGCCCCGGCGAAGTCTAAGCCGCCAATGGAGCCTAAGCGGCCAATGGAGCCTAAGCCGCTGAGACGCCTGCCATGCACCGATGTGTCAGTTCCCCATAATGCGTGACGCAGTTGCGGCCGGCCGCTTTCGCGTGGTAGAGCGCCTTGTCGGCCTGATCCAGCAGGATCGAAACGGGGGTCACTCCTGCGTGTACGGTCGTCACTCCCAGGCTGATGGTGACAGGCCGCGCGGACCAGGCATACGCAGACACCGCTGCCCGTAGGCGTTCCGCGACGACACACGCCCCGTCCGCCGCCGTATCGGGCAGCAGGACGGCAAATTCTTCCCCCGCAGAGCGCGCGACGAGGTCCGCGCTCCGCGCGTGGCCGCGCAGCAGCTCCGCCACCACCTTCAGGACTTCATCCCCCGCGGGGTGGCCGAAGGCGTCGTTGTACTGCTTGAAGTGGTCTACATCCAGCAGGACCAGGGAAAGGGGAGCGCCGGACCGTGCCGCTCGCTCCCTCTCCAGTTCCATCTGCGCGTGCAGATCGCGGTGGTTGCGAAGCCCGGTCAGGCCATCCGTGGTCGCAAGCGCGCACAGCTGCGCGTTGGCCTCTTCCAGCGCCGTTTTCTGCGCTTCCAGTTGCCGGCTGTACTCGTGGATGCGCGCGAGCTGGTCCGCAATCTGCTTCTCGTTGCGCTTGTGCTCGGTGATGTCGCGCAGCGTCGCCATGCAGTGGGTGATCGCGCCGAGATCGGACCGGATCGGCGCGATGCGCCACTCCGCATGGTACGGCAGTCCCCCCTTGCGGTAGTTGATGCCCTGCCCATGAAACGGGATGCCTTCCACGAGGCAGCGGCGCAGCCAGAGCAGCAAGTCACGGTCCGATTCCGACCCTTGAAAGAGACTGGGCGTTTGGCCCAGCGCCTCGTCGGAGGTGTAGCCGGTCATGGCGAGAAAAGCAGGGTTGACGTAAAGGATACGCGGGCCGGGCAGATCAATGACCGCATCGGTGATCAAGATCGCTTCGCCGGCTTGTTCGACTGCCGATTGAAGCAGCCGCAGCGCCTCGCCGGGGCAAAGAGCCGTCAGAGGGGAAAGTGTCGCGGGCTTGGCGGGCGGCCCTGAAGAAATGGAAGTCATGGAATCTTTCAAGCCGCCGCCGGCATCAGGCGCGGGAACGGGCGGCAGGCTTCCGGCGGGTTGGCTGGGCGCGCGAACAAAAAGCCCTGCATGAAGTCCACGCCCGCGTCGCGGCACATCAGCCGCTGCCCTTCCGTCTCGATGCCCTCCGCGATGACGTGGATTTCGAGCTGCCGCGCCTGCGCGACGATCAGGTCGAGGTTCTGCCGCGCCGCGTGGTCGTGTTCGGCGCGGACGACCAGGGCGCGGTCCAGCTTGACATAATCGGGCCGCAGGGCGGTCAGGTATTGCAGGCTGGTGAAGCCCGCGCCCATGTCGTCCACCGCCGTCCCGACGCCGCGCAAGCGGTAATAGTCCAGAATCGTTTTCAGCCGCTTCATGTCGGGGATGTTCTCCGTTTCCACGACCTCGAACACCAGGCGGGACAGGTCGGTGCCGCACTCCTCGGCCGTCTCCATCGTCGTCCGCAGGCAGACTTCGGGGTCGTAGATGGTGTTCGGCAGGAAGTTGATGAACAGCCGCATGTCGGGCATGGGCAGGGCGGCGGCATTGCGGATCGCCGACTGCCGGGCGCGCTGGTCCAGGACGTGCTCCAATTTGAGCTTGGCGGCGGCGTCAATGATCGGCCCCGCCCCGATGATCTCCCCGGTCTGCGGGTGCCGCGCGCGGATCAGGGCTTCATACGCGAACACCGCGCCTGTTTCCGCGCTCACGATGGGGTGGAACAGGCTGAACAGCCAGCCGTCGTCCAGCGCGTCGCGCACCCAGTCGTGCCGTGCGCGGTCAATCAAGGCCCCCAGCGGCTCGGCGTGGACGAACGCGCCCAGGGCGCTCGCCGCGTCGTCCAGATCCCCCGAAAAGAAGACGCCGACGACGTCCTGCGCAGTCGCTTCGGCCAGCCTTTCCAGGAACGCGGCGGGGAGGCTCGAAAGTCGCGGCTGCGGCGCGGGGAGCGCGATGACATCCGTCCGGGCCTGGTAAGGAGTCCCGGAGGCAGCCAGGGCTTTGACCAGCGCGGCGCGCGCGTTGCCGTTGTGCGGCCCCAGGAGCAGGTAGGTGTTTTGGTCGGGATCGTTTCGCTCCGTCATTTGACAGCGGAGGCAGGCTTCCCCCTGCCCAAAGCAGGCAGCGCGTTTTCCGGTGCTTGTCATGGCTTGGCGAGGCTTTCCGAATGATTGCTGTGCATCACCCCTTATTATGCCATACGGCTGCATTTCTATTAGAGGAAATTTTTATGATCGGAATCATGCAGGAAAATTGTTTCGGCGGCCCGAACCTGTTGTGACATCACCATTCCGAGCGGCGTGGAGGCCCCTGCTTTTAAGTATGGGGAGGAAACGCCGCCTTGCCCCTCCTGCGAAGCAGGAACTAGTTCCGAGGGCAAGATATTGAAGGCTTCACGTTCCAAAAAGCCTCTTATTAGGGTATAATAGCCCTGGAATGAAACAGGTCATCGTCATCAAGTTGGAGCCGTCTCAGGAGCAGTACCAAGCCCTCCTTAAAACGGTGGAAGCGTTCAATCGGGGTTGCCAGTATGCCGCCGATATTGCCTACGAGAAGCGGCTTGCCAACAAGATTGCCTTGCAACCGTTTGTCTACGGAACCCTGCGCTCCGAGTTCGGCCTGTCTTCCCAGATGGCGATAAGGGCCATTGCGAAGGCCGTTGAAGCCTACAAGCGGGACAGGCGCATCCACGTCAGGTTTGACGAACGCGGGGCGATGGTCTTCGACCCGCGCATTATGTCCTTCAAGGGTCTGACGCAGGTTTCGCTGATGTGCCTCGACGGGCGCGAACTCGTTCCCATGCGCTACGGCGCGTACCAGGCGGCGCGGCTTGACCGCGCCAAAGGGCAGGCCGACCTTATCCTGAAAGGCGGCACGTTCTACCTGTACGTCACGATTGACTTGCCATCGGCCCCGCCTATCGAATCAACCGACGTTCTCGGTGTTGACCTGGGCATCGCTCAACTCGCGGTGGATAGCGACGGCGAGGCGCACACGGGCGCGGGCATCAAGCAGTGCCGCCGCCGCTTCCAGCGGCTTCGGCAGGGGCTTCAATCGTGCGGTTCCAAGAGTGCCAAGCGGCACTTGAAGCGCATTCGGCAAAAAGAAGGGCGATACCAGCGGTGGGTCAACCATAACATCAGTCGGCATCTCGTAGACAAAGCACTCGTCGGGCAAAAGGCAATCGCTATTGAGGAACTCTCGTTCATCAATCAGCGAGTAACGGTACGGAAGACCCAGCGTTACGAGCGGCTTTCTTGGGCGTTTCATCAGTTGCGTCAATTCTTGACGTACAAGTGCGAAGCGGCGGGCGTAAGCCTGCTTGTCATTGACCCTAGAAACACGTCCCGAACGTGTCTTGCCTGTGGTCATTGTGCCAAAGAAAACCGTCGCAGCCAAAGCGAGTTCCTTTGTATTGAATGTGGCTACCAGGACAATGCGGATTTTGTTGGCGCGTCCAACATCAGGCGCAAAGGACTGGAAGAAGGACTGGAAGCACGGGCTATCGTAACTAAGCCTATGGACGCGCTTTCGCTTGCAATTTAGTTGCCTGCGTGAGCAGTGTCAAAGCCCCTCCCTTTAGGGATGGGGATAAGTTACTCTCTTCCAACCCACTTCGTCATCGGCAAAGGAGACACCGTGAAGCCATGAGCAGCTACACCCCGCAAAAATTGGATAAGTTCACGTTTGGCCTGTGGACCGTCGGCAACCCCGGCGTGGACCCCTTCGGCGGGGCCGTTCGCACCCCCGTCACGCCTATCGAGCGCGTCCGCAAGCTGGGCGAACTCGGCGCCTATGGCGTCAACCTCCACGACAACGACCTCGTGCCCTTCGACGCCACCCCGTCCGAGCGCGACGCCATCGTCAAGGAGTTCAAGCAAGCCCTGTCCAACAGCGGCGTCGTCTGCGCGATGGCGACCACCAACCTGTTCACCCATCCGGTCTTCAAAGACGGCGCGTTCACCTCCAACGACCCACAGGTGCGGGCCTTCGCCCGGCAGAAGGTCATGCGCTCCATAGACCTCGGCGTCGATCTGGGCGCCCCTATCTACGTCTTCTGGGGCGGGCGCGAGGGCACGGAAGTGGATGCCTCCAAAGACCCCGTCACGGCCTCCAAGCGCTTCCGGGACGCCCTGGATTTCTTCTGCGACTACGCGCTGGCGCAGGGCTATGACCTCAAGTTCGCCCTGGAAGCCAAGCCCAACGAGCCGCGCGGCGACATTTACCTGCCGACCACGGGCGCGATGCTCGGCTTCATCGCAACGCTGGCGCACCCCGAAATGGTGGGCGTCAACCCCGAATTCGCGCACGAGACGATGGCGGGCCTGTCCTTCTACCACGCCGTCGCGCAGGCATTGGAAGCCGGCAAGCTGTTCCACATTGACCTGAACGGCCAGAAGCCGGGCCGCTACGACCAGGACTTCCGGTTCGGCCAGGAGGACTACAAGCAGAACTTCTTTCTGGTGAAGCTGCTGGAAGACTACGGCTACGACGGCCCGAAGCACTTCGACGCCCATCCCCTGCGGACCTCCGACCCGGACGACGTGTGGGAGTTCGCCAAAGGCTGTATGCGGACGTACCTGATCTTCAGGGAGAAGGCGTTGGAGTACAATTCCGACCCGGAAATCCAGGCGCTGCTCGCCGAGATCAACACGCGGGACACCGAGTTGGACCCGATCCTGGACGGCAAGTTCAGCCCGCAGAACGCCCAGGCTCTGAAAGGCATGACGTTCGACGCTGAGGCCCTGGCCGCCAAGCCGCTGCCCTACGAGAAGCTGGACCAACTTGTCTTCGACCTGCTGCTCGGCGTTCGATAGGGACCTAAGCCCGGCGCTTGCGCCGGGGTTAGGTCCCAATGCGCCGGGCTTAGGTCTCGGGTATGGGGATCGGCCTGCCCCACGCCTCACTGTGGCGTTGCGCCCACGCTGCGGAGCTTGTCGCCATTGCTCCAGCCTCGTCGTCCGCCATGCCCTGCCGGATGGCAGGACACAGGACGATGGCCCGCTGCCGGAGCGCCGTCCGGGAAACGCCGCCTCAGCGAACATCCGTACAGCCTTCGCCTTGCAAGCCGACATTGATTCCCGCCGCTCACCTATGCAGGCAGCAAGCCTGTGACCGGTGCGAAGGTCGAAGCCGACGCCCAGATGACCAGCATGGACATGGGGACGACGCCCCCTGCATTTCGCGAGCCTGATGGCGGACGGTATCAAGGGGCCGTCGCCTTTTCCATGCCCGGCTCCTGGCGCGTGACGCTGCACATCACGCCGCCGGACGGCGGGCCGGTCGTCACGAAGACGCTGGACTATGCCGTCCGCCGTTAGGAACAAAGGCAAGCGGGGTAATATAAAGCCGGACTGCAAGCCGCGAGCCTATCGGCTCGCGAGAAAGTCGGCGACCTGATGATCTTGCGACTCTCGCTGGAACTGCCCGAAGATTTGGCTTATATCAAAATCACGCGCATCCTGGGCCGGGCGCTCCTGGAGCATTTGCAGGCCGATCCGACCGACATCAACGATGTCGAAATCCTGGTCGGCGAGCTGTGCTCTAATGTCCTGCGCCACGCCCAGAGCCACGATGACCGCTTTCATGTCGTGCTGGAATACTTCAGCGACCATGTCGCCATCATGGTTCAGGATCGCGGGCAGGGCTTCTCGTTCAAAAATGTCCCGCTCGCTGGAACGAGCCGCGCGGACTTCGGGGGCGGCGAGCGGATCGGCGGCTATGGCATGACGCTGATCCAGAGCCTCTCGGACCGCCTGGAGTTCCATCGGACCGACCCGCATGGGACGACCGTGTGCGCCGAGAAAAAAGTGCGGTATCGCACCGAAGTCGCCGCCGAGGCCGCCGCTCGGCTCAATGATTCGGAAGGGCACGCCGAGGTGACGACTACCTAGCGATTGACAGCCTCGCCCCCGCGTCGGGTATACTAATCGGAAAAGTTTGGGAGGGGGCCGATTTGGAACACGCCATCACGCTGGGGGGAAACAAGAAGGCGCGCCGCGCTTACGGCTTCGATGAAGTGGCCCTGGTGCCCTCCGCCTTGTCCGTAGACCCGCGCGATGTGGACACGGCCTGGACGCTGGGGCGGCATCGGTTCGCCATCCCCATCGTCGCCAGCGCCATGGACGCTGCGGTGAATCCCCAAGTGGCCGTCGAGATGACCCGTCTCGGCGGCTTCGCTGTCTTGAACGGCGAGGGTCTCCAGACGCGCTATGATGACGCCGAGAGCATCTTGCAGGAAATCGCCGAGGCGGGCGCCGAGGGCATCGTCGAGAAGATGCAGAAGCTCTACACGGCCCCCGTCCGCGACGACCTCGTTGCGCGCCGCATCGCGGAGATCAAGGCCGGCGGCGGCTTCGCCGCCCTCGCGTCCATCCCGCCGACCGCCCCCCGGCTGGCCGCCGTCGCCGTCGAAGCCGGCGTGGACCTGTTCGTCGTCGCCAGCCAGGTCGCCACCGCCCGCCACTACTCCACCCATTCCGAGGCGGTAGATTTGGCGAAATTCTGCCGCGACTCGCCCGTCCCCGTGATGATCGGCAACTGCGTCTCCTTCCAGGCCGCGACCGAACTCATGGAAGCGGGTGCCTCGGCCATTCTCGTCGGCGTCGGACCGGGCGCGATCTGCACGACGCGGACCGTGCTCGGCGTCGGCGTTCCCCAGGTCACCGCCGTCGCCGACTGCGCCGCCGCCCGCGACGCCTATGGGGCGCGGACGGGCCGCTATGTCCCCCTGCTGGCCGACGGCGGCATCAAAAACGGCGGCGACCTGTCCAAAGCCATCGCGGCGGGCGCGGACGCCGTCATGCTCGGCTCCTCGGTCGCCGCCTCGTCCGAGGCCCCCGCCCCCGGCTATTCCTGGGGCATGGCGATGTCTAACGCCGACCTGCCGCGCGGCACGCGCATCAAAGTCAACATCCTGGGGACGCTGCGCGAGATACTGCTTGGCCCCGCCCACAAAGACGACGGCACCATGAACCTCGTCGGCGCCCTCCGCCTCTCCATGGCGACCTGCGGGGCGCGAACGATTGCCGAAATGCAGCAGACCGAGATGGTCGTCGCCCCCCAGATTCAGACCGAAGGCAAATCCATGCAGCGCGCCCAGCACGTCGGCCAGGGACGCTAAGTGCCACCATAAGGAGGAGATTATGCAGGCAAGAGATCGTGTTGGCTTCTGGCTCTGGAACGCGATCTTCGGCGGCTTAATCGCTCTGTATTGTGGCTACAAAGTAAGTCACGCTTTCTATGTCGCGGCAGCAGTGCTCGTCGCTTACAATTGCCTGCGGGCTTTGCTTGTTTACCGCCGGCGTATCAAGATGCTCACCGAGTTAAAGGAGCTGAGGAAGAAGAGAAATGACTATCACCTTGAGACCGGAGACGGAAGCACGTCTGCTTGAGCGTGCGGAGCGAGAGGGAGCGGAGCGAGAGGGAGCGGATGTGAACGCTATCGCCGATGCGCTCGTTGTTGCTGGCTTGGAATGGGAGTCATGGGAGCAGGCGGAGGCGACAGAGAGCCTGCGCCGTGCCCTGGCGGAAAGCGATGCGGGAAAGGTTCGCTTGTTTTCCGAAGTCGCCGCCGAGTGGCGGGCCAAATACGATCTTCCCACACATCTTTCTGATGAAGAACTAGTCGCAGGTGAGACGGTAGACGCCCGGCTATGAACTTCATCGTGGAAACAAGTGAAGTGGCTGAGGCGGAGATGAGACGCGCCGTATGCTGTACCGGAACGGGCGGACTACTTACCGCATCGTATTCACTCTGGTGGATGCCGACGATGATGGGGAAGAGGAAACCGTGCGGGTTCTTCAGGTTCGGTCCGCTGCCCAACACTAGTCCGAAGGCAGGGGGCGGTGAATGCCCCCCGATTGAGAAGCAGGATGAGAGATGGCTGACATTGCTCAAACCCGTTTGAAAAGTGCTGAACTCTGGCCGCCGCTGCCTTGGGAGGAGTGGCGGGAGACCTGCGAGACGCTCCATCTGTGGATGCAGGTGGTCGGCAAGGTCCGTCTGGCGCTGGCGCCGCTCGTCAACCATTGGTGGGAAGTGCCGCTGTATGTCACGGCGCGGGGGCTGACGACTTCCCCCATTTCGTACCAGGCACGTTATTTCCAGATAGACTTTGATTTTATCAGCCACGAGCTTCGCCTGGATCGGGACGATGGACGCCGGTATGTGTTGCCCCTGAAGCCGCAGACGGTCGCCGCGTTTTACCGTAACGTGATGGACGCGCTGCGTTTTCTGGAGATTGAAGTCAAAATCTGGCCGGTGCCGGTGGAAGTGCCGGAACCGATTCCCTTTGAGCAGGATGAGACCCACCGGGCCTACGACCCCGAACAGGCGCAGCGGTTCTGGCGCGTGCTGGTCCAAACGGACCGCGTGTTCACCGAGTTTCGGGCGCGGTTTGTCGGCAAGGTCAGTCCGGTGCATTTCTTCTGGGGCAGCTTCGATCTGGTTGTCACCCGCTTTTCCGGGCGAGCCGCGCCAAAACATTCCAGTGTACCGGGAATAGCGGACCATGTGCTTCAGGAAGCCTACTCCCACGAATGCAGCAGTGCAGGCTTCTGGCCGGGCGGGGGCGGGGTAAATTTCCCAGCCTTCTATTCCTACGCCTACCCGGAACCGCCTGGCTACGACGGCTTCCGCATTCTGCCGCCGGAAGCGTCCTACGACCCACAGTTGCATGAGTTTCTGCTGCCCTATGAGGCCGTTCGTCTCGCCCCGTCACCGGATGAGATGCTGCTGGCGTTTCTGCAAAGCACTTATGAAGCCGCCGCCGATCTCGGCCGGTGGGACCGACCCGCGCTGGAGCGTCAACTATGAAAACAATAGTGTGTAATTTTGTAAAAACAAACCCCTCTCTTGTGCCTTTAGGATGGGGGCAGCCATGTCTCTGACGCCTCAGCACCAAGAGCCGCCGCCAATGATTGTTGATCAGCATCTCAAAGATGCTCTCAAGGCTGCATTCATCGAGGTCATGCAGGAGCGCCCTGACCTAATACGGGTAGTCCTGGAAGAGACACTAGAGGACATTGCTCTGCTACGGGCCATAAAGGAAGGCGAAGGAAGTGGGGAAGTGAGCCGCGAGGAAGTTTTCGCCGTGTTTCAGGGAGCGGCATGACCGTCGAGTTCCGCACCAGTTTTGCGCGCGACCTGCGGACGCTCCGGGATGCCGACCTGTTGGCCCGCATCCAGGCTGCCGTTGAGGCTGTGGAGCAGGCGGAGCGGCTTCAGGACGTTCCGAACCTGATCAAAATGCAAGGTGGCGGCGGTGCTTGAACCGGAGTGAGATTTACAAGAATTTCCCATAACATGGGAGGAGGCGGGGCGATAAAAACAATGCTATATAATTTTGCAAAAACGAACTCCTCTCTGATGCAAGTAGGATGGGGGCGGCCATGTCTTTGACGCCTCAGCATCAGGACCAGCCGATCCTGACCAACTATGCGCCGCGCGGCGCGGCCGTCAGTGGGGACGGCATGACGCCGCCGCAGCTTGTCCTCGTTTTAGACTTCGGCGCGCAGTATACGCAGCTCATCGCCCGGCGCATCCGCGAGTGCCACGTCTACTGCGAGATATTGCCCTATGACACGCCGCTGGACGTCATCCAGGCGCGCGGTGCGGTCGGGCTGATCCTGTCGGGAGGGCCGTCGTCCGTCTATGACGAAGGGGCGCCCCAGATAGACCGAGCGATCTACGACCTCGGCCTGCCAATCCTGGGCATCTGCTACGGGATGCAGGCGATGGCGCACGACCTGGGCGGCAAGGTGTCGGCGGCGACGCTCAAAGAGTTCGGCAAGACGCGGCTGGACGTGCTGGACCCGACCGTCTTGTTCGAGGGCCTGAACCCCGAACTGGTCTGCTGGATGAGCCACGGCGACACCGTGGAAGCGCCCCCGCCGGGCTTTGTCGTCGCCGCTGCCACCGACAACTGCCCCTGCGCGGCCATGTACGACGCCGAACGCCGCTTCTACGCCGTGCAGTTCCACCCCGAAGTCGTCCACACCCCCTGGGGGACGGAGGTCATCCGGGGCTTCGTCGAGAAGGTCTGCGGGACGCAGGGCCTGTGGCACATGGAGAGCTTCGTCGAGCAGCAGGTGCGGCTCATCCGGGAGCAGGTCGGCGCCAGCCAGGTCGTCTGCGGCCTGTCCGGCGGCATTGACTCCTGCACCGTCGCCGCGCTCATGCACAAGGCCGTCGGCGACCAGCTCGTCTGCATCTTCGTCAACCACGGCCTGCTCCGCAAGGGCGAGGCGGAGGACGTGCAGCGCCGGTTCGCCGCCGCCTTGAACATCAACCTGATCACCGTGGACGCCGAGGAGCGGTTCCTGGCGAAGCTGGCCGGCGTCACCGACCCCGAAAAGAAGCGCACCATCATCGGCGAGGAGTTCGTGCGCGTCTTCGAGGAAGAAGCCTGCAAACTGAAGGACGCCGACTTTCTGGCCCAGGGGACTCTCTACCCGGACGTCATCGAGTCGGGGACGGGCAAGGCCGCCAAGATCAAGACCCACCACAACGTCGGCCTGCCCGAAGACATGCAGTTCAAGCTGGTCGAGCCGCTGCGGTTCCTGTTCAAAGACGAGGTCCGTGCCGTCGCCGAGGAGCTGGGTCTGCCGACCGACCTGGTCTGGCGTCAGCCCTTCCCCGGCCCCGGCCTCGCCATCCGCATCACCGGCGAAGTCACCAAAGACCGGCTTGACTTATTGCGCTCCGCCGACTGGATCATCATTGACGAGATCAAGCGCGCGGGCCTGTACCGCAAGGTCTGGCAGTCCTTCGCCGTCCTGATCCCCACCAAGAGCGTCGGCGTCATGGGCGACCAGCGGACCTATGCCTACCCCATCGTCATCCGCGCCGTCACCAGCGAGGACGCCATGACGGCGGACTGGGCGCGTCTCCCCTACGAGGTCCTGGATCGCATCAGTAGCCGCATCGTCAACGAAGTCCCCGGCGTCAACCGCGTCGTCCTGGACATCACCAGCAAGCCCCCTGCCACGATTGAGTGGGAATAGGAGCAGACCATGCCGTTCATCAAAAAGGTCGCCGTTGGCCTGTGGGCAAACATCGCTGAGTATCTCGCCACAGGCTTAAAGGTGGCGATGAAGTCGCTCTTTTTTGGCCCGGTTTTTTACGGCATGAGCTGGCTGATTTACCATCATGCGCCGTCGCATGAGACGTGGTACGGCTTCTTTTGTGCCGCATATTTCTTCACCAGCGCCCCCAAGAAGATAAAAAGCGGCCCGAACAAAGAAGAACCGCAGCAACCATCATCTCCTATTATATTGCCTGCGTCCCATTGGAGGAAAAGCAATGACCATCACGCTTGAGTTGCCGCCCGCCATGTCCGCGCGGCTGGTGGAAGAGGCGACAGGGCTGGAACTGCCGCTGGAAGAATACCTGAAAGACTTGATTGCTCAGGCCATGCCTAAGCCGCGCAACGGCGCGGAACTGGTAGCGCGTCTGGAGGAGGACGGCGTCATCGGGATGTGGGCGGATCGTGAGGACGGGATGTGGGCGGATCGTGAGGACATGAAAGACAGCACAGCCTGGGTTCGGCAGCAGCGGGACGAAACCAGTGAACGCGCACGAGAAAAGATGCGGGGGCTTAAGTAGACCATGCGGATGCTGGACACGGACGTTCTGATTGATGTGGGGCGCGGCTATCCGCCTGCCAGGCAGTGGCTGTCTTCTCTGACGGAAACGCCGGGTGTTCCCAACATTGTCTATATGGAACTGATCGGCGGGTGTCAGAACAAAGCCGCGCTCCATCAAGTCCAGAGGCTGATAGCATCCTATCTCCTGTTTTGGCTCAGAGAGCCGGACTGTCAACTCGCGCTGGCTTTATTCCTGCGGTTCCGCCTCAGCCACAACCTCGGCCTCGCCGACGCGCTGATCGCTGCGACTGCAATCGGGCAAGGCGCAACGCTCTGCACGTTCAACATAAAGCACTTTGCCTCCATCCCTGGCCTTGTGACCGAACAGCCTTATGCGAAGCCCTAGCGTTGGAGAAGACCTCAGAAATATGGTATGCGCCTCCTTCTGTGCCGTGCCAATCTCGGTCAAACCGGCAAGTTCGTGCGTGAGAGCAGTCGGCGGATTGTTGATGCCGCTATTGTGATCGTTGACCAAGGAGTGCTCAAATGGAACATTTAAGACAACAACTAGAAGTGTGGCTGCCGGAGCAGTTCCCCCAGGCGGAAGTTGTTCTCGACCCGGCGCGGCGCGGCCAGAAGATCGGCGGCATTCTGGCCTGGGATGGCTTTCAGGGATTGGAACCCATAGCCTGCCAAAACCTGCTCTGGCGCGCGATCCGAGCGCGCTTCAACCGCGAGGATCAACTGAGCATTTCATCCATCATCATGCTGACGCCCGCCGAGTACGCCGTGTACCGTGAGCCGCAGATGGCTTAAAGTAGGAAAGCGCCATGCCACCTCTCGCCGCGTTTCTGTTGCTGGTACTGATCCTGGCCGCTGTCGGTGAATTTGTTTCCGTATTCGGCCTTCATCATGTAATTGTGGTGGCAACACGGCTCGGTTTGATCTATGCAGTGGCGGCAGTGGTGCGATGGGTGGTAAGTAGAAGTAAGCCGGGAGCAAAAGGGTGACGGCCGTGCCCCCAGCGGCGCGGTGGGTCGGCAATATGTTCGTCCGTTAAAGAGAAAGGAAATGGGACAGTGGCGACAACGTTGGAAGAGCGTGTGAGCGCGCTGGAAGCGCAAGTGGCGCATCTGCTGGTGGACAAGCAGGCGGCGAACGCCGAAGTTCCCTGGTGGCGGCAACGCTACGGTGCGTTTCAGGACGATGAGATGTATGACGAGGCGATGCGTCTCGGCGCGGAGTACCGCCGCTCTCAGCCGACGGCGGCGGACGAGATTGAGGCATTGGAGAAGGCAGGCGTCCATGTACCCCTACCTGATGGACAGTGACCACATCTCTCTGATTAGCAGGGGCGGCGAACTGAGTGAGCGAATTACGCCATGTGCCGTGAACCGCAGACGGCTTGATGTGTCAAGCCATCGCTGAAGATAAGAGGCGCGGAATGGAGCGGATAAAGAACTCTCTGCTGGAAGGGATGGTGGGTATACTCCTGACGATTGGAAAGGTCGCCGCCAAGTCGCTTATTCTCGTGCCGATGCTCTACTTATTCTGCTGGCTGACAGGAAGACACCTTCCATCTTATGAGACGTTCCTTTGGTTTCTTCTGGGAGGCTTTTGGTTTACCAAAAGAGCCGTAAGGCCCCTACCTTTAGGTATGGGGATATAAGGCTCAACGGGCGAAGCCCGTTCTCTCTCTGTCCGTTTAAGCTCTGTCCGTTTAAGTCTGTGCCTGCTGGGGTACGATGTCCTCAGCACCTTGAAAATTAGTGTATGGCGTTGCAGGTAACGAAGCGTTAAGGTTTTATTGGGATAATCCGACCTGCGTAAAACACGGACGGTAGTGCCGTAAAAAGTTGCAATGGGATAACATTGCATGGGTTGAGATACCCTAGAAGCCCCGCACTTTAGGGCTGGGGAATTGTCACTGATGTGCCAAAAAAAGTCCGCCAAGATCTTCTCCGCCGTTTCCAGGGCAAACCTCGTGAACCTGCTCAGACGAAGTCCCTATAACCAGTCCTTAAGACAGCGTCAATACGCATGAACCCTGTGACACCAGAAACCGTTCGTTCCGTCATGGACACGCTGGCCGCGACGTACCACGGGCGCGGGGCGGTGGAGCTGGGCGACTCGTACAAGGTTCTGGTCGCCACGGTCATCTCGCAGCGGACGCGGGAGGAGCAGACGACGGCAGTTTCGGAGCGCGTCTTCGCGCGCTACCCGGACGTGTTCGCCCTGGCGTCCGCCTCGGAGCCGGAGCTATACAACCTTTTGCAAGGCAGCGAGTACCGCGAGGAGAAAGCGCCCCGGCTGCTCGCGCTGGCCCGGCTCCTGCGGGACGAGCACGGCGGGGCGGTGCCCGACACAGTGGAGGCGCTGCTGACCCTGCCCGGCGTCGGGCGCAAGACGGCAAACTGTGTCCTGATCTATGCCTTCAATAAAGCGGCAATTTGTGTGGACACGCATTGCCATCGAATCGCAAACAGGTTAGGGTGGGTGACAACGAAGACGCCAGATCAGACGGAGAAGGCTTTGGAGAAGATGATGCCCCAGGACTTGTGGGCAGGCAGCAACCGGCTGTTTCTGCAACATGGCCGCGCCCTCTGCTTGCCGACGACGCCTATTTGCAGTCGCTGTCCCGTCCGGGAGTGGTGCGCCTACGGTTAGGACGCCCAGACGAAGAAGCGGTAGCGGCTCACCTACTCTCTGTTTGGCTGCGCGGCCCGCTGGTCTATCTCCTGGATGAACTCGTCCTTGCCGTCCATATACGCCTCGCTGTCATCCGGGTACTTCGCCGCCAATTCCCGTTTCAAGTTACTGTAGGCCTGAGCCACGTCGGGATTGTCAATCATATAGTCGCGGAAGGCGAGATGGCGCTCGATTTGTGGTGAGCCGTTCTCATAGGCATGAACTTGATGCGTCCTGTCGCCGAACTCATTGTCCCGGCGGAAGTAGCGTCGTCCTGGGATGCCGAACTCGCCCAATGCTTCGTAGCCCATCGCCTCCATCAGCGGCTGCTTCTCGTCCAGAGCCGCGAGGTCTTGAACCACGAGCAGGAGATCAATAATAGGCTTGGCATAGATAGTGGGAATGGCTGTGCTGCCGACATGATGCACGGCCACGGCGTTGTTTTCGAGAGCGGCAGTGATCCGCTCCGTCTCGTGCTGGAACTGCTGCCGCCACTGGGGATCATGGGGAACCATGTAAATTTTCATTGTGCCTATTTCTCGCAGAGGAATGTCAAACAATCGCGCTCAACGTTTGATCTGGCTGACAATCGTGGGGTCCTTGATCTTGGTGTCGTCGGCGAGCAGGAACGCTTTGCTGAGGATGATCGCGAGCATCCGATCCCCCTCAAAGGGCAGGAACAGATCGCCGGAATCATCGCCGCGCCCCGGCACGATGCAGAGGTACTGGTCGTTCGGCTCCATCAGGATGTTGCCGCTGCCCAGGTGAATCTTGTACGTCCGCATCTCCCCCCGCACGACGAGAAACTTGCCGTCCAGGCGGCAGCGCGCCGCGATCTTCAGGCGCGGGAGCAGCCGGGCCAGCACCTCCGCGCGGGTTTTGGCCGTCTCGCCCAGGTCGCCGAAGGCGTACTCCTGCCAGTAGTCCCGGTAGCGCCCCTGCGGGCCGCCGTCCGACCACGCCGGGTCATTGCCGACGCTGGCGACGCCGACGAAGAGGTCCACATCGCGCATGACTTCGGAAAAGGCCAGCGGCGGAACCTGGTCCAGCGGCAGCGCCTCGGCGGGCGCACCGTCCCGGCCCCCCGCATAGCCGCCGCCCGAAGCGTGGGCGTAGTTGACGGCCGCGTCCTCGCGGTAAAAGCGGACCTGATCCGTGGCGACACGCAGGTAGGTCCCCGCGTCATTGGTGTCCGTCCCGTAATCGTCGCCGATGCCTTCTATCCAGAACTCGGTCCGCAGGCCGTGCTGTGGCAAGAAGCGGGTCGCGGGCGGGTACGCATCATCCACCATGAGGCGCAGGGTGTTCCTCCAGCCGCGCAGGACGCACAGGCTGTTGAACTGGTGCTGCTTGAGGATGTGGGCCGCGAAGCGGTTGGAATAGGTGCGCGTGGCCCGTTCGGCGTCGGTGAGTAGGTACACCTCCCGGTGCGCCTGCTTGAACGGCTGGACGATGCCGCGCGCCTCCAGCCCATCGCGCCACTGCCTGACCACTTCGGGCGCGGCGTGGATCGGATGCCACAGGGCGACCGGCGTTTCGTCCGTCAGCCCCTCCATTGTCCGGCCGGAAACATCCTGGGCGGCCTCGCCGACCAGCAGGCCAGGCACACCGGCGAACGTCCAGATCAGCCGCCGCGCCAGATTGCCCAGCACGGGATGCGTGAGGTAACGCTCACGCCAGACGGCCAGCGGCCAGGCGCGCTCGTCGAGCAGGAACCGATCAAAGCGGGCCGATTGCGCGGACAGCGCCTGCTTGACCTCTTCGTCGGCGGCTTTGAGCGCCTTGACCTCAGCGGCGAATGCGCGCCTGATTCCGGCGGGGACCGCCTTGCGCGGCTTGCCGTCCGCCCCGAACCACTCCAACCGTGTCCGCCCCGTCGCCGCGTCGAGGCTCAACAGCGCCGACCCTTCCGCCCCGAACGATTCGCGCCGCGTCCCGTCCGCCTCCAGGCCGCCGGTCGGGACTGCTAGGTCTTCGAGTTCCTCCACGGTCATGCCGGCGGCTTTGGCCGCCGACTCGATGGCCGCCGCAATCAGCTTCAGCGCCCCTCGGTCCCGCAGCCGCGTCCGCAGCCGCGCCAGCGGCCCGACTCCGACGCCCCTCGGCATCTGCCCCAGCGCCCAGATGCCCGCATTGCCCGCGCGTGAGGCCGTTGTTCCATACCCCGCGACGCTGGTAAACGCTGCCTGGGTCATGTGTCCCAGTCCTCGCGCAACCTCGGCGTGATCGGAAGCGGCGGCGTACCAGGCCAGCCCTTTCAGCAGTGAGATGTTCTTCTCGCTGATGTGGCTCATATACTCTTGATGGGCTGCATAGTATTCCGCCGAAGCGCGCCGATACTCGGCGTAGATGTGAGCGTTGTTCCCCAGATGTGCGCCCTCGTACTTCGGGGCCAGGCGATCAAATGCGGGCGGCGGGGCCACTTTGCTGAACCATGCCGCCAAGTGCCGGTTTAACTCCGCGTTACCGACTGTCTGCCGGTGATGCGTTGCCTCCGCCAGCCACTTCCCACTCGGTTTGCTGCCGTCAGCGGTAAGGGCATGAGCGAAAAGCGCCTTCCATGCTGATTGCTCTTCCAACATCATTGTCTTCAACTCAGATAACGCCATGTTCGCCCAAGCGTCGCCACCCTCCGGCTGACAGTTTGAAGCATTGCCTCGTAGCTCATCAATCTGCACGAGGAGTTTACAGTGCTCCGCACTGCTATAATGGGTTGCTCTTGTGCGAATAGAGTCAGCACCCAAAGGTTCGGTCGCTTTCGTGCGTAACGCTTCCAGACCTGCTGCGAGAGCGGGCGTGAGTTGTCCCTCCGCCTCAATATGCTGCCGCACCTTTTTGAGCGTTACCTCCCATTGACCATCCCATGAGTTCAAGGTGGCCGCTAAGTTCAGCAACGCTTCAATGTCGCTCGGTAGCAGCGGTAATTTTCGGCCCAAGAGCTGCGCTTTGAGCAGAGAGAAATGACAGCCCTGATAATCGCCGTTGTGCGTGATGATCTCTCGTAGAACCTCTGCCTGGATGTTCGGCTTGCTGTCTAGTAGGGTGCGGCCAGCGGGGAAGTCGGAAGGCTTCCCCTCATAAGACGAGTATGGCCATACTTGTTTGCCGGCTTGTGCCTCAATATGATATTGTTCAATTAAGCGCCGGGCCTCCATGGTCTCTGGGGAAACAGGTTTGAGGACATCCACAATGCGCCCGGCAATTTCTTTCAGTCCCATGTCAGCCTCCCACCAGCGGAACCAGCTTGACGAACGAGACGGTGGTGTCCACTTTCAGTTCCAGCACTTCATCCAGGCTTTCCACCTGCCGGTCGCCGACGAGGACGAAAAAGCCGTTGCGGGCGAAGGCTGACACCGCCCGCTCGTACTGCGCTTCCCAGTCCACGCGACGCTTGGCGGCGGGGTGGGCGGGCTTGGGGCCGTTCAGCGCGATCTCCGTGTCGGTCGGCGTGACCAGACCGCGAAAGACAGCAGAGGGTGGGGCGGCGTGGTACTCCTGCACTTCTTCGTAGACCCGGCGGCGGATCAATTCGCGCAGGGTGATCGTCGAGGACAGCAGATCGAGCCGGAGCGAGCCGGTCCGCTCGCCGGAAAGCGTCTCATCGGAAATCGTCACACAGATAGCCATTGCCAGGTTTCCTCCCAAAGCGTTTCGTACAGGCTGATTATACCAAGCCGGGCGGCTTTCCTCGCCGGTCTCGCCCCGGCGCCGGGTGCCAGTTTGGGAAATTCTCACCACATGAGACGGAAAACAGGAATTCAGGTCGGCAAAGGCTAACTCAGCGAGAGCAACACGCCCAAAGGACAACTCGCATGGCTTTGAGTGAACTCGCCGGCAAGCCGGCTCCGCACCGTTTATTGACCAACATCCCGCAGCTCATCGCCGCTTATTATACGCAGCAGCCGGACCCAGACGAGGCGGCGCATAAAGTCGCCTTCGGCACGTCAGGCCATCGCGGCTCGTCGCTGAAGAACTCGTTCAACGAGAACCATATCCTCGCCATCTGCCAGGCCATCGCCGAGCAGCGGGTATTGGAGGGCGTCACCGGGCCGCTGTATCTGGGCATGGACACCCATGCGCTGTCCGAGCCGGCCCACCGGACGGCGATTGAAGTGTTCGCGGGGAACGGGGTAGACGTGCGGGTACAGGCGGGCGGTGGGTACACGCCCACGCCGGTTATCTCGTTCGCGATACTGACCTACAACAAGGGCCAGATGACAGGACTAGCGGACGGGGTCGTCATCACGCCGTCGCACAACCCGCCGGAGGACGGCGGGTTCAAGTATAACCCGTCCTCCGGCGGCCCCGCCGATACGGGGACGACGAAGCGGATACAAGATCGGGCGAACGAGCTTCTGCAAAGCGGCCTGGTAGGCGTCAAGCGGCTGCCGTATGCGCGGGCGATGAAGGCGGAGACGACCCAGGCGCATGACTATGTGACGCCGTATGTGGACGCTCTGGCGACAGTGATTGACACCGAGGCGATTGCCGGGGCAGGGCTGAAGATCGGGGCGGACCCGATGGGCGGGGCGGGGCTGGCGTACTGGGAGCCGATTGCCGGGCGCTACGGGCTGGACATTGACGTCGTCAACCCGAACGTGGACCCGACGTTCGCGTTTATGACCGTGGACAAAGACGGCAAGATTCGCATGGACTGCTCCTCGCCCTATGCGATGGCGTCCCTCATCGGCCTCAAAGACCGTTACGACATCGCCTTCGGCAACGACCCGGACACCGACCGGCACGGCATCGTCACCCGCAGCGCGGGCCTGCTGAACCCCAACCATTACCTTGCCGTCGCGATCTCGTATCTGTTCCAGAACCGGCCCGGCTGGCGCGCGGACGCCGCCGTGGGCAAGACGCTGGTGTCCAGCGCCATGATTGACCGCGTGGCCGCGTCCCTAAACCGGCCGCTGGCCGAGGTGCCGGTTGGCTTCAAGTGGTTCGTGGATGGCCTCCTCAGCGGCGACTACGGCTTCGGCGGTGAGGAAAGCGCGGGGGCCTCGTTCCTGCGCCTGGGCGGCGGCGTCTGGACGACCGACAAGGACGGCATTATCCTGGACCTGCTGGCGGCGGAGATCACGGCGAAGACGGGCCGCGACCCCGGTGAGCAGTACGCCGCCCTGGAAGAACGCTTCGGCCATCCCGTCTACGAGCGCATGGACGCCCCCGCGACTGCCGCACAGCAAACCATCCTGGCAAGCCTGTCGCCGGAGCAGGTCGAGGCGGAGGAGCTGGCGGGCGAGAAAATCACGGCCCGTCTGACGCGCGCGCCGGGCAACGACGCGCCCATCGGCGGCCTCAAAGTGACGACGGAGAACGGCTGGTTCGCCGCCCGGCCATCGGGCACGGAGCACATATACAAGATCTACGCCGAGAGCTTTTCGGGCGCGGCGCATCTGCGGCGCATCCAGGAGGAGGCGCAGGCCATTGTCGGCGCGGCCTTCCGCGCGGCGGGGCTGTGAAGGCGGGAACGGCTTGACTTCCATGCCGCGTTGAGGCGATAATGGAGGGCATGGACGCTCCGTTTCATTCCCTCTACGCACACGGCTTCGTGCGCGCCTGTGTCTGCATCCCCTTCCTGCGTGTGGCCGACCCGGACTACAACGCCGCGCAGACGCTGGGGCTGGCCCGGCGGGCGTCGGAGATGGGCGCGGCCGTCGCCCTGTTCCCGGAACTCGGCCTGTCCGCCTACTCCAACGAAGATTTATTTCATCAGGACGCTCTGCTGGAAGGGACTCTGGCCGCGCTGGGCCGTCTGGTGGCCGAAAGTCAGTACCTGACGCCGCTGCTGCTCGTGGGGGCGCCGTTGCGCTTCGACGGTCAGCTCTTCAACTGCGCCGTCGCCGTCTACCGGGGGCAAGTTTTGGGGCTGACGCCCAAGACCTACCTGCCGAACTACCGGGAGTTCTACGAGAAGCGCCAATTCACGTCGGCCCGCGACGCCGTCTGCCGCGAGGTGACGGTCTTGGGCAACCGTGTCCCGATGGGCAATGACCTGATCTATTGTGCCGAAAACGTCCCCAATTTCGCCGTCCACGCCGAAATCTGCGAGGACGTCTGGACGCCCATCCCCCCCAGCACCTACGGCGCCCTGGCCGGGGCGACCGTGCTTGCCAACCTGTCCGCCTCCAACATCACCATCGGCAAGGCCGAGTACCGGCGCGACCTGTGCGCCTCGCAGTCGGGCCGCTGCGTCGCCGCTTACCTTTATTCGGCGGCGGGGCCGGGCGAGTCCACGACGGACCTGGCCTGGGACGGCCACGCGCTCATCTACGAGAACAACGAGCGGCTGGCCGAGACGGAGCGCTTCGCGGGCGAGGAGCAGATCATCGCCGCCGACATTGACCTGGAGCGGCTGGCCCAGGACCGGATGCGGCTGACCTCGTTCCACGACTCGATTGGCGACCACCTCGCCCGCGTCCGCGCCATGCGGCGTGTGGGATTTACGTTTCAGGTGCCGCAAATGGCCCCCCCCACCCCCAATAATGGGGGAGCAGGATTAGGAGCAGGCCCCGCAAACGCAATTGCCTTCCCTCTGGCTCCCCCCCCGTCAACGGTGGTAGGGGCGGGGGGGCCTCTCCTCCGCTCCGTCGAGCGCTTTCCCTACGTCCCCAACGACCCCGCCGTGCGCGACGAGCGCTGCTACGAGGCGTACAACATCCAGGTCCACGGCCTGATGAAGCGGCTCACGAGCACGCGCATTGAGAAGATCGTCATCGGCGTGTCCGGCGGCCTGGACTCCACCCACGCCCTCATCGTCGCCGCCCGCACGATGGACCGGCTGGGCCTGCCGCGCCAAAACATCCTCGGCTACACCATGCCGGGCTTTGCGACCAGCAGCGGCACCCGCTCCAATGCCCTGGGCCTGATGGACGCCCTGGGCGTCACGTCCCACGAGATAGACATTCGCCCGTCCTGTGGGCAAATGCTGCGCGACATCGGCCACCCGTTCGTCGGCGGCGAGCCGGTGTACGACATCACATTTGAGAACGTCCAGGCCGGCGAGCGCACCTCGCACCTGTTCCGCCTGGCGAACTTCCAGAACGGGCTGGTCCTGGGCACGGGAGACCTGAGCGAGCTGGCCCTGGGGTGGGCGACTTATGGCGTCGGCGATCACATGTCCCACTACAACGTCAATGCTTCGGTCCCCAAGACATTGATCCAATACCTCCTGCGCTGGGTCATCGCCACCCGCCAGTTCAGCGAAGCCGCCAGTGACCTCATTCAAGCCATTGTGGACACTGAAATCTCCCCCGAGCTCGTCCCACATTCCGGCTCCGACCCCGCCGCCTCCCCGTTCCAATCCACCCAGGAGAAGATCGGCCCTTACGAATTGCAGGACTTCCACCTGTACTACACCACCCGCTACGGCTTCCGCCCCTCCAAAGTCGCCTTCCTCGCCCACTGCGCCTGGGCCGACAGGACGCGCGGCGCGTGGCCCGACCCGTTCCCGGACGACAAAAAGAACGAGTACGATCTGCCCACCATCAAGAAGTGGCTCGGCCTGTTCCTGTACCGCTTCTTCCAGACCAGCCAGTTCAAACGCTCCGCCGTCCCCAACGGCCCCAAAGTCGGCTCCGGCGGCTCCCTCTCCCCCCGAGGCGACTGGCGCGCACCCTCCGACTCCGAGGCGACGGTCTGGCTCAAAGAGTTGCAGGAAAACGTGCCGGATTAGAGGCGGCCCAAGAGGCTGGCGAAAGAAGGCCCGTCATGCCGAACCACATAAACTTTGCTGTTGTCCTCGCCGGACTATTCGGCTTTGCCGGCTTTGCTCTCCTGGTGCTCAGTGTCATAGAGCTACGCAAGCCATCACAGACCGCGAAATTGATCGGCTTCACTTGGCTGTTTTTTGCCATAGCGGCTGGAAGCATCTCGGTTTTTTTGCTCATCCTGGAAATCAGCTTCCGCTTGCCCAATGCTCATAAACAATGGGTCTCATTCGGCATAATGGTTGGCTCGGCTCTCTTCTTCCTGTTCCTCGCCTTCACGATGCTGATGCGGGCCGAAGTGTCTGAACAAAGAGAGCTAGCCGAAACGGCACGCACAACACGTCCCGCAGAAGGCGTTTGGCCGCCGCCCCCAGCGGGGCCATAAGGACTGGCATTGGAAGTACCGGTCTACTCTGAGTGGAAGTGCCTCCGGCACTGAAGAACAGCCGACGGCGATCTGTCCTCAGTCGCGGAGCGACTTTCACTTGGAATAGGCCGGCCCGCACTGGCGGACCCGGAGGGCTTTCAGTGCCGGTGATTTCTATCGCCAAAACGCGCCGCATATGATATAATGCCGTCAAGACTCTCAGCCCAACGGAGACACCAACCATGCCCGCAACAATCGAACTGGAAACAGCCGCTTACCCGTCCCTGCGCGCGCTTCAAGTCGAGGCGGGGAGCGGGAAGAAGCCCAAGATCGTCGCGCAGATGGGGGACTGGCAGTACCTGGAGCGGTCGCTGCACCGGCTGGTGACGGCGTGGGCGCGTCACTTTGCGGACTGGGAGGACAAGCGGGCGGTCTGCCGGCACGTTTGGGAGCAGTCCGAGTGCGTCCGACGGCTGCGGGAGCGGCTGACGGAGTTCCCCGGCACGACCGGCAACCTGGACGCGCCGGTGTCGGGCCGCCTGGAGGCGCTGGCGAACACGGTCCTGCTGGCCCCCACCCACGAGGACGCGGTGGACGGCGTGTACCAACTGCTGACGGGGGCGCTGGTGCGGTCGTACCTGCATTATGTGGAACACGCCCACCCGGTTCACGACGCGCCGACCGTGGCGATGCTGCAAGAGATCGTGCGGATCAAGGAGGGGCAGCGGCTGTGGCTGCGCGACTACCGGCGGCGGCACCCGCACACGACGGACGCGGCGTACCGGGCGGCGGTGGAAGGGCAGCTGGCCGCCTGTGGCGATCTGCGGGAGACGCTGCCTGCCGACGGCACGGCGGCGCGGCCCGTGGGGGTGGGGACGGGCTTCCGGCTGCCGTCGCGGGCGGGGCGGCCCCCCGGCAGCGAACCCAAGCACGACTTCATGCCGTTCATCGAAGCCGATTTCACGGACAGCATCGAGGCGCGGCGCTTGTTCTGGTGCTACGGCTACCTGCTGGAACAGAACCTGGCCGACGACCAGATGCGCTGGCTGTGGGACGCGCCGGATCTGCCGTGGGAGTTCTTGCAGGACGTGTCCCGGCACCTGTGGGACGAGTCCCGGCATGGCGATTCGGGCCACTCGCGGCTGCTCGACTTCGGGATCACGGTCCAGGACATCGGCTTCGGCAGCTACGGGACCGCGCCCGAAGAAGCGCCGGGTGTCGCCAAGCCAATGTCGGCGGACGACTTATACGAGGCCGTTTTCTTCATCGGCATGTGCGCCGAGACGGGCCATTTCCCGGTCAAGCACGAGGCGTATGCGGACTTCAAGGCGGGGGGCGATCTGGAGTCGGCGGAGATGATGCTGTTCGACATCATTGACGAGACGACGCACGTCCAGTACGCCCACCGCTGGCTGCCGCTCCTGGCCGAGCGCGCGGGACGGGACGCGGGCGACTTCAAAGAGCACGGGCAGCGCGAGCGGCAGCGGTATCAAGAGGCGGCGGATACGCGGCTGGCCGAGCGGAGGACCCTGCCGCGTGACCCAAACGACCCGAACTACGCTTTCTACCAGCATCTGCTGGCGGTCATACGTCAGAAGCAGCCGCTGTCCAACGCCGAGACCTGCCCGCCGCGCTCGTTCAAGCCGATGTAGAAAAGAAAGGACCGGCACTTCCAGTGCCGGTCTACTCAAAGTGAAAGTCGCTCCGCGACTAAGGAACTGTTGGTGCGCGCCAGCCTTCAGTGCCGGAGGCACTTCCACTCAGAGTAGACCGGCACTTCTAGTGCCGGTTGTGCTTCTCCCGCCTCTTTCTCTTTACCCCCGCATCGCCTTCGGATCCACCCCCACGCTCCGGCAGAAATCGCGGTAGGCGGTGGGGGCGATCTCGGAGGGTTTGATCTCGCTGCGGCCGCCCCAGAAGACGTTGGTATAGCCGACGGGGATGCCGATGCTCTCCAAATGGGCGTCCATCGCGGCCTTGTGAGCGAGCAGGACGCCTTTGTCCAGGCCGTGCGCGACGCCCATGATGTTGACGTTGCGGAACTCCGGGCCGCCCTCGCGCCAGTAGGCGTGGGTCATAATGTGGAACCGGCCCACCTCGCGCCCCGCCTCGATCTCGCGCCCAGCGGGCACGGCCCAGTGGAACAGGGCGTTGTAGCGGGTCACGCGCTGGTCTCCCGCCGTGGGCTTGACGTGCTCCAAAAACGTCGAGAAGCGCCCGATGACGCCCCGGTCGTGGAGGGACTGAGCCACCGTTAGGAAGGTGTCCATGTCCACGCCTGCCTCGGCGGCGCGTGCCCGCCAGAGATCCTGCACGATTTCCTCCGGCTCGAATTCCCGCTTTAAGGCCGTCAGCACCTGCCAGTCCAGCTCGCTCAACTCGACGATCTGCGTGTCCAGCACGTCGGCGGGCACGTCCGCCTTGCTGCCGATGGCGAGGCCCTTGCGGCGGATATGCCCGACGCCCAGCGCGAACAGGCGCTTGGCGGGCATCAGCCGGTAACTGTCCGCGCCGACTCGAGCGGCCAAAAAGTCCGCATGTTTAGTGAGCGAATAACCTTGCGGCACTTTCAGCGTGGTCCATAGCCGGAATTGCGAGCCGGGCGTCGCCGAGTCGGTCGAGCGGATGACGACATGGCCCGAAAAGGGGTCCTGCTCGAACATATAAGAAAAGGCCGAGTCCAACCTGTCGGCGGGGATTTGCCAGGCGACGAGCGAGCCTTGCGCCAGGTTGGTCGCCATCAGGGTCTGCCGGACGCGGCGGATCGTCCCCGCCCGCAGCATGGCCTGGATGCGCTCGATCACGACCAGCAGCGGAACCTCGGACCGGGCGGCAATCTCGCCCAGCGGGTCTGGCGTGAAGCCCTGGATGGTGTCTTCCGAAACGGACAGGATCGCCGCGTTGACGGCGTCGTCAATCTCAACGGGAACGCGCACTGGAGAGGGGGGAGCTAAAGTCGTCATGACCTTATTGTACCCGAAAATGCTTTCACGGGTATAATAGCTTTAGCCAGCCGACACTGGCCTGTGGAGGGTGTCATGGGTAGTTCTGAAATCGTGACCACTTGGGTTGCAGAAAACCGTGGGGTCTTTGATCAGTGGATCGGCGAAGCGATGCGACTGTTTTGGGAAGATGCTTCGGTGCGGCTGCCGCGAACGGAAGCCGAACGACGGAACGGAATGGAAGGATGGCTTGAGCAGCGGCGGCTGAAACTCGGTGCAGCCTTACAAGAAGAGTTTCCACATCAGTTCCCATCCCTAGCGCAGCATCTTTCATCTTCGTTCATCACAAGCGTGTTTGATGGACTTGTCTGGCCGGAGGTGAAGCCGGAGATACAGCGCTACGCGATCTCCGGCTTTGCCGCAGCGTGGGTCGGACGCCACATGGGTGATGCAACGACGCTCGGTACGCCGAAGCGTGACGGACAACAGTGGTGTGTCCCGATAGGCGTGAGGGGACATGGTGACGACTTGGGCCAGATCGTGCTAAACCTGGATGGCGAAGTGATCCCGGAAGTGACGACCACGCGCAGTGATCTGCTTGAGGCGATGCGTGAACCCTCCCTTTCATCCCTGGCGACAGCCGCCCGGTAGCCAGAGTTGTCTCCCAACTTGCGTCCGGGCTGTGTTGGCCTGGCATGGGCAAGAGGTCTCACAAGACCAGGTCTCGGAATGGTGCCGCGAAGAGGCCGACGGCTGTAATGTCTTTCTCGCGCTCCAAAGTCTCCAGGAGGAAGGCTTTGATGTCGTAGAAGTGCAAAACGAAGATGTATTGCTGGAACTGTTCGCCGGGGAAGACCCTGAACCAGTCATTGTAATGATTCGTACCCCTTCCATGCCGCCTGACTCAGATCATGCGGTCGTCATACACGCGATTGAGCAGCAGGGGACGGCACTGATTATTGACTACATGGACCCGCTGGACGGCTCCAACCACCGAGACGCGGCGGGATTGGTGTTGCGATGGTGGAATGTCAACGGAAGCAGAGGCTTTGTCCTTCGTCCTTAAACGTCGTCGGACGCCTGGAAAGCACTATGACCGCATGATTCAGGACACCCTCGCGCCCTCACAGTTCCGGGAGCATCAGGAAGCGCTTGAAGCGCAGACCCTTTCGCCCTACGCCGTCCGGGCGGCGGACACGCGCGGGCGGGCGAAGCCCGAAGAGCGGGACCCGATCCGCACCGAGTTCCAGCGGGACCGGGACCGGATTCTGCACTCCAAAGCCTTCCGGCGCTTGAAGCACAAGACGCAGGTCTTCATTGACCCGGAGGAGGACCACTACCGGACGCGCCTGACCCACACCCTGGAAGTCGCCCAGATCGCCCGGACCCTGGCCCGCGCCCTGCGCCTGAATGAAGACTTGACCGAGGCCATCACGCTGGCCCATGACCTGGGCCATACGCCGTTCGGGCATGGGGGCGAGGAGGCGCTGGACCAGGTCCTGCGCGAGTATGTTCCCGGCGCCGAGTTCCGGCACTACGACCAGAGCCTGCGGATCGTGGATGTGCTGGAAAAGCACGGCGAGGGCCTGAATCTGACCTGGGAGGTCCGCGACGGGATTTTAGGCCACTCCAAAGGCAGCAAAGATTTGGGCATCGTCGAGGGGACGAACCTGCCGACCTCGCTGGAAGGCATGTGCGTCCGCATCGCCGACCGCATTGCTTACATCAACCACGACATAGACGACAGCGTCCGGGCGGGCGTCCTGGCCCTGGACGATCTGCCCCAGGACACGCTGGACGTGCTGGGCCGCTCCCATTCGGGGCGCATCGGGACGATGGTGATGAACGTCCTCCAGAGCAGCGTCGGGCTGCCCGAAGTGAAGATGACCGGCGAGGTGCTGGCGGCGACCAACAAGCTCAAAGACTACATGTACGCGAACGTCTACACGATGGACACGCGCGGCAACGTCGAGCTGCACAAGGCGCAGTTCATGCTCAAAGAGCTATTCCGGCTCTACATGGGGTCGTCGCAGATGCTGCTGCCGATGGAGGACTTCGGCCCCGGCGCGTTCGAGGGCCTGACGACCGAAGACCGCGCCCGGCGCGTGACGGACTTCATCGCGGGCATGACCGACCGCTACGCCACCATGAAGTTCAAGCAGCACTTCTTCCCCGCTGCCTGGAACGTCGCCGAATAACCACGTTGGTGTCCCGGTCCTCTCTTGGTCGGTTGTGGATTAACTCCTTGTTCGTGGTTTGAAGCGAAAAGTGAACTCAGTAAGGAACTGCCCCTCCCTAACGGGGAGGGGTGGCGAGCCTCCGGCGAGCCGGGGTGGGTAAGCAAAGAATAGGGATAGAACATGAGGTGCCGGAACACGAAGCCTGTTGCACATATCATAGTAGGGGTCGCCGTTTCTTTCTGTCTTCTGGCGCAGGCTGCGCCGGGCGTGACGAAGGCCGCCAGCCGGAAGAAAGGGTTTGACACCGTGGTCCGGCCCGACAGGCGCTGGCGGGAACAGGTGACGGCGCTACGGGCGCACTGGTTCTATAGCTGGGGCGGCGACGAGCCGGCGAATCTGCCTCCCGGCGTCCAGTTCGTGCCGATGGACTGGGGCTACTACGGCAACAAGGACAACGGCCTGATGCGGTGGCTGGCGAAGGTCAAGGCACAGCCCCATGTCCATGCCCTGCTTGGCTTCAACGAGCCGGACGGCAGGGATCAGGCCAATTTCAGTGTAGACAGGGCGCTGGAAGGGTGGCCGTACCTGATGCGGACCGGCCTGACGCTGGGCAGCCCCGCCGCCGTCCACGCGGACGGCGACTGGATGAAGGCGTTCGTGGCCGGGGCCGAAAAGAAAGGCTACCGCGTGGACTTCATCACGATTCACTGGTACGGCGGCGCGGACCCGCAGGGCTTCCTCGGCTATCTCAAGCGCGTCCACGACCTGTACCACCGCCCGCTCTGGGTGACAGAGTTCGCCCCTGCCGACTGGTCGGGGCGCCGGGGCGTCTCGCCGCAGCAGGCGGCGGACTTCATGCGGGTCGCCCTGCCGGGCATGGACAAGCTGGGCTATGTGCAGCGCTACGCCTGGTTCTCCGCCGCCCCGGAGGACGCCGCCCTGGGCGCGTCGGCCCTGTTCCAAAAAGACGGCTCGTTGACTGACCTGGGCCGGCTTTACGCTTCGCTCTAGGGCCTGCCTGCAAATCCGCGCCTTGGTGTAGAAACGGGGGTTTGCGGGCAGGCCGCTAGCTCAGGACTGCGGCCTTCGGGATGTCCCGCAGAGGGGTTGCCGGTCAGCTCCCGGTGTCGTCACTGCCGACCTTTTCCGCGATCAGGTCTCGCATGCTGATAGGACTACGACCTAGCAGCCGCTCAAGTGTCGGATCCACGGCGGCGAATTCCCCCTGCCGACTCGCAAGATAGAAGCCCTGCGCGATGTCCGCGACGCGATCCGGCACTCCGCGTACTGCCATCTTCGCCCGCAATTCCTCGTCCGAAAGGATTTGCCGGTGGACCGGCTGGGCCTGCAGCTCCGACGCGATCTTGGCGAGGTCGGCCAGGTCAAGCGACTGTGATCCGGTGAGCGGCGGTGTCGGACCCTCGTAGCGTCCCTCGTCCGCCAGGAGGATCGCGGCGACCTCAGCCAAATCAGTGTGCGCCGTCCACGAGACCTTGCCGTCCGCCGGCGCCTCAAGTACGCCCGTCTTCAGGGCATCGCCCATGAACATGATGCCACTGCCCGCATAGAAGCCGTTGCGAAGCGCGGTCCAGGCGAGACCGGACTGACGAAGCATGTCCTCGGTCGCAGCATGATCGAGCATCGGCGGGAACAGCGAGGCGCTGCCCGCGGCCATGTGGCTGGTGTAGACGATCCGCCCCGCGCCGGCAGCGCGGGCCGCCTCGATGGCCGAACGGTGCTGGGCAAGCGGGTCGCCGCCATAGGCGCTCGCGTTGGACGACACGATCAGCACCTGTGTGGCCCCCTCGAAGGCATGGGCGAGGCTGACGGCGTCGTCAAAATCACCCCGGCGGACGCGGACGCCCCGCGCTTCAAGTTCCCGCGCCTTTTCCGGGTCGCGGACACTCACGCCGATCTGCGCGGCGGGAACCCGTTCGACAAGCTTCTCGACAATAGCCCGGCCGAGCAAGCCGTTGGCTCCAGTGACGATGATCATGATACTCTCCTATAAGTTCAAGCAGTTTGGCAGACCTATGCGATTCTCCTGCCTATGCCCATGAATGTTCCGCGAAAGTTACTGCCCTGCACCGACCCTTAAGGCGTCGCCCTTCTTCAGAAAGAACACGAGCGGCAGGACCAGCACGAAGACGGTTCCCGAGACCAAAAACGGCGTTTCATACGCGATCACGGTGGCCTGGGTCTGCACCGCGCCGTCAATCATCCGCAGGGCCGCAGTCTGAGCGTCGGCAGGGCCATTACCTGCTTCATGAAAGCGGAGGTGAGCGTTCTCTTTTATAGCTCTTCTGTGGCAGGAGAAATCAGGACAGGCCCCATCGAGTCAAACAGGTAGCCAGCGGCCAGCGAACGATGCGGCCGCCACCGCTCGCCGAGGGCCTCCACATCCTTCTCCGACGGCAGCTCGGGGAGGCTGTAGGCCCGCTGAACCGCCTTCCGCAACACTAAATCTCCTGAAACGAGCACGTCAGCCCAGCCATATGCAATCAGCAAGGCCCCATCGGCAGTCCAGGGGCCGATACCTTTGAGCAAGACCAGCTTGGCCCGCGCCTCCGCGTGGGAAAGGTTCGCCAGCCCGTCCAGCTCCCCGGCGGCGGCACGCCGTCCGAGGTCCTGCGCGTACTCGGCCTTGCGGGCTGAAAGGCCGACGTGGCGGAGCACGTCGGTCGAGGTCTGCGCGAGAAGTGCCGGGTCGGGACGGCCCTCGGGAAAGATGGCACACAGGCGCGTGTGAATGGCGCTCATGGCAGACACTGAGATTTGCTGCCCTACGATTTGAAACAGGAGGGCCTCAAAGAGGCCCTCCACCGGAAGCAGCTCCCGCCAGGAATTGAAGTCCAGGTCGGGTTTGGCGTCAATCAAGCCGCGCAGCACCGAGTCAGCGGCCCGCAGCACTTCCCGTGCCTCGGCAAGCTCTCGCTCCCGGAGGCTGGCTGTGCTACTTGACATCTGCACCCAGCCCTTTCCCGGCGCTGACGAGCGCCTGCCCCAGGCTCTCGATCTTGCCGCCGCCCTCGGCGTGCGCCGCCGCCCGCTCGGTGGCTTCGCCCAGCTTGATCAGCAGCTCGCCAATGGCGACGCCGTCCCGCGTGTCGCTTTCCAGGTGGTGGCGCAGCTTGGTCAGATCTGCGTGGATCGTTTTGGCCCCACGCCACTCGGCTTTTTCGAGGTCGGCTTCCCACTTGCCGATCATCTCCGCTCCGTGCTTGACGGCGGCTTCGGTCAGGTGACCTTTGACCAGGGTCAGGGTCGAATCAATTTTAGTGGACATGACTGTTTTCTCCTTTATGGTAACTACGCGGCTGCCCGATTGCAGTCGTCGCGTATTTCTAAGCTTAACTTTGAGACCGGCGAGCGATGGACCCCCTCCGCGCCGGGAAAAACGGCTTCCAGCATTTGCCGCACCTGGGCGCGGGCCAGCAGAAGCTCATTGGCAGCGGCGCAGTGCTGCTGCTGAATGTCAAGCAGGGCTTGCTTGGCACGCTGAAAACGCGCTTCGGCTTCTGTCCAGTTGGTTTCCGTCCATTCGCCTGTGCAGGGGCAGACGATATCTTGGGGCGCGTTCATGTTCTTCTCCTTAAATGGCTTTGTTTAATGGCCCGCGCCGGCAGCTTTTGACGCCTCGCCTTTTTTCAGAAAGAACACCAGCGGCAGGACCAGGACGAAGACGGTTCCCGAAACCAGGAACGCGGTCTCGTAGGCGATCACCATTGCCTGCGTCTGCACAATGCCGTCAATCGTGTGCAGGGCAGCCGACCGGGCTTCGGCGAGGCCGTAGCCCTGCGACACGAATGATTGGGCAAGACCGGCCTGCCGCTCCGGGAATGCCGACTGCGCCGAAGTCACGTGTGCGACGATCCCCGCCCATGCCGTGACCGTGGCGTTCGTCACCCAGGTGTTCAGCACCGCGATCCCGACCGAGCCGCCGATCTGCCGGCCCAGGTTCAGCAGGGACGACCCAGTCGCGATCTGCGGGCCTTTCAAGCCGGCGAACGCGGTCAGCGTCAGCGGGATAAAAAGGCAGCCGATCCCGAAGCCCGCGGTCATCAGGGCGAGGCGGCAGTCCGGGATGCCGCTGGCGGCGGTCAGATGCCCGAGCAGCCACAATCCGACCGCTCCCACCGCAAGGCCGGTAAAGATCACCGGGCGCGGGTCGGCGCCTTTTTCCAGCGCCGTGCTGCTGACCCCAACGGATACGGCGATCACCAGCCCCTGCGGCAGCAGCACCAACCCCGTTTCTGTCGGCGAGAAGCCCAGGATGTTCTGCGAGAACAGTGGAAACAAGAACAGCATCCCGTAAAGCGCGAACCCCTGTGCGAACGCCAGCGCGACACTCGCGGCCAGGCCCTTGTCTTTGTAGACGCGCAAATCCAAGACGGGGTGCTTGTTGCCCCGGCGCAACTCCCAGTACAAAAACAAGGCCAGGCCGACGACCGCCACTACCGTCAGCTCTTGGATCAGGTTGCTGTCAAACCAGTCCAGCCGCTTGCCTTCTTCTAAAACATATTGATGTGAGCCGAGACCGATCGCGAGAAGGCCGATGCCGATGCTGTCAATCGGACTGCGGCGTGCCTGCTCGCCGCCGGGTGTTTCCGTATCCTGCAAAAACAGGCCAACTAGAAACAGCGCCGCGATCCCGATGGGGATGTTGATAAAAAAGCACCAGCTCCACGAATAGTTGTCGGTCAGCCAGCCTCCGATCAGCGGGCCGATAGCGGGGCCGACCCCCAATCCCAGCCCAAAAAAACCCTGCACCATGCTTTGCTGATTGGCCGGAAAAATCTCGGTCAAAGTTGCCTGCGCGGTCGAAATCAACGCCGCCCCCGCGCCGCCCTGCAAGACGCGGAACAAAACGATCTCGACCAGCGAGTGCGACAGGCCGCACAAAAAACTCGCGATGACAAACGCCGTGATTGACAGGGTGAGGTAGCGCTTGCGTCCAATCCGCATCGAGAGCCAGGCGGTCATCGGCAGCACGACAACGTTGGACAGGATGTAGCCGGTAGACACCCAGGCGATCTCGTCAGGGGTCGCCCCGAAGTTGCCCGACATGCGCGGCAGGGCGACATTGACGATGGTGGTGTCCATGACTTCGAGGACCGCCGACGTGATCAGGCCGACCAGAATGATCCACTTGTGCCAGTCCTGCATCCCCGCCGGGGCAGCGGGCTTTTGCGGCGCGGAGCTTTCCGGCTCTGCCTGCGGCTTTGTTTGTTTTGTCTGCCGATCCTGCGGGCGACGGGTGCGGAGCACGACTGCCATACAGATCTCCCATCTATTGGTTGAACGTACAGTCAATTTTAACGGCAAAAAAAGCGCCGTGTCACGCACGGCCTTTTTCCAGTTCATTGAACTGTCATTCAACTATGGCAGTATATCCCAAAGTCCGACAATGTCAAGCGCTTATGCCCGAATCCCCCGCATTAATATTTCCAACATCTCATGGATGGTCCTCTCATTGCCAGTGGTCTTTCCGCCGCCCGGCAGGTACAGCGCGACGACCCCGTTCATCAGCATATGCGCTGCCACTTCCACCCCATGCGGACGCAGCTCCCCCGTTGCCACCCGCGCTCGTAGAAAGTCTTCCACCGTGCTGACGACTTGGCGGCGGATGGTGTCTTCCCATAGCCCGCGCACCCGTGCGTTGGTTTGCAGCTCCCGCAAAATGAGGCGCATCAGCGGCTGCCGGGCCTCCAAAAACGCATTGAACCGGAGCGCGACATCCCGCAGCACGTCCTCCGCCGAGCGCATCTCATCCGCCGAAAGCGTCTGCTGAAGATGGGGCATGAAGACGTGCGTTTCCAGCACCCCCCACAGCAGATCGTCCTTGCCGGCAAAATAATGGTACAAAAGTCCCTGCGCGACGCCTGCCTCGCGGGCAATGTCTTTGATGGAAGTGTTGTCCACTCCTTGCCGAGAAAACAAGTCCAGCGCTGTCTCTACCAGCTTTGCCCGCGTTTCCCGTGCCTGCCGGTCCCGGCGTGTCGGTTCACCACCGTCCTCTGCTGAATGGTCGTTCATTGAAAGCGTTATACCCAATCCGCGCTCGTGTCATCAACGCCGCTTTCCATCGGCGAAGAAGGTTGCTTACCCCTTTTGGGCCGACTACCGGTTGTGCCGCTCTTGACAATCGGCCCCAAGTTTTGTATACTATAACGAATAAATCTATAATGATCGGTGGTCATCCGCCTTCCCCGCCTCTCAAGAACCACCGGCGCCCCATGCAGGAGGACCCGCATTTGCAGAAGATACGAACCGTCGGCGGACGAAGCCTTGAAGGCGACGTGCGCCTGAGCGGCAGCAAGAACGCCACCGTCAACATTCTCGCCGCCGCGCTCCTGCCCTCGACCGGCAAAACGGTCCTCAAAAACGTCCCCCGCATCAGCGACGTCCTGACCCTGCTGGACATTCTGAAGTACCTCGGCGTCGGCGTAGATTTCACCGACAACGTCGTCACCCTCGACTCCACTTCGCTCGCCACCTCGGAAGCCCCATATGAGCTGATCCGCAAGATGCGCGCCTCGTTCCTCGTCCTGGGCCCGCTGCTCGCCCGCTTCGGCAAGGCGCGCGTCGCCCTGCCCGGCGGCTGCGACATCGGCGCGCGTCCGGTGGATTATCACATCGAAGGGTTGAAGCGACTCGGTGCGCGGACGGCGGTGGATCACGGGAACGTCGAGGCAACTATCCCGCAAGGCCTGCACGGGGCGAACATCTACCTGGACCGCAGCAGCGTTGGCGCGACCACACACTTGATGACGGCGGCAGCCCTCGCCCAAGGCGTTACGACGATCTCCAATGCGGCCCAGGAGCCGGACGTCACGGCGACGGCGGACATCATCAACCTGATGGGCGGCAAGGTGCGCGGGGCCGGGACAAAAGAGATCACCATCGAGGGCGTCCAGGCGCTGCATGGGGCCGAATACACGGTGCAAACGGACCGGATTGAGGCTGGCACCTTCGCCGTCGCCGCCGCCATCACGCACGGCGACCTGTTCATCCGGGGGGCGGTCGAAGAGCACGTCCAGCCGATCATGCGCAAGCTGGCCGAGGCGGGCGCGAATGTGAGCTTCAACGACGATGGGGTGCGCGTCCGGGCGTCTAAGGGCCAGCCCTTGAACGCGATCAGAATCACGTCCAGCCCCTATCCCGGCTTCCCGACCGACATGCAGCCGCAGTTCGCCGCCATGCTGACCCTCGCGAAAGGGACTTCAACCATCACGGAGACGCTGTTCGAGCGGCGCTTCAAGTACATTGACGAATTGGCGCGCATGGGGGCGAACATCAAGACGGAGGCAAACGCGGCCATCATTGACGGCGTTTCGCGGCTCACGAGCGCGCCGGTGGCCGGGTCGGACCTGCGGGCGACGGCGGCGCTGGTCTTGGCGGGGCTGGCCGCCGAGGGCACGACCGAGATCACGGGCATCCATTACCTGGACCGGGGCTATGAGGGCTTCGAGGCGAAACTGCGCGCGGTCGGGGCGCAGATCGAGCGCGTGGGGGCGGGGGAAAAGAGCCGGCAGAACAAAAACGCCCAGGGCAAAAGCGAAGACGACAGCCGGCGCGTGGCGACGGGAGCGGCCTCTTGATGCGTCTGAGCCAGGACATCGGCATTGACCTGGGAACGGCCAACGTCCTCGTTTACGTCCATGGCAAGGGAATCATCATGCGGGAGCCGTCCGTGGTGGCGATGGACGTCAACACCCGGAAGGTGCGCGCGGTCGGCGAGAAGGCCCGCGAGATGCTGGGGCGCACCCCGGTCAACATCGTCGCCGTGCGCCCCATGACCGAGGGGGTCATCGCCGACTACACGACCACGCAGCGGATGCTGGAGCACATCCTGCACAAAGTCTGCGGCGTCAAGCGTCTGTTCAAGCCGCGCGTCCTGCTCGCCGTGCCGTCCGGCGTCACCAGCGTCGAGCAGCGGGCGGTCAAGCAGGCGGCCCTGGCGGCGGGCGCGGGCGAGGCGCTGACTATCGAGGAGCCGATGGCGGCGGCCATCGGCGCGGGCCTGCCGATCTCGGCGCCCGGCGGCAACATGGTGGTGGACATCGGGGGCGGCACGACCGACATCGCCGTGCTCTCTTTAGACGGCATCGTGCTCTCGCGCAGCCTGCGCATCGGCGGCATGAAGCTGGACGACGTCATCATCCGGCACATCCGGCAGGCGTATAACCTGCTGATCGGTGACCGGACGGCGGAGGAGATCAAGATCGCTATCGGCAGCGCCGTCGCGCAGCGCGAGGAAAGTTCGCTGGAAGTGCGCGGGCGCGACCTCCTCAGCGGCCTGCCGCAGACGGTCACGGTCACGTCGCAGGAGATTCGGGAATGCATGGCCGAGCCGATCAGCCAGATCGTGAGCCGGGTCAAGAACGTCCTGGAAAAGACGCCCCCCGAACTGGCCTCGGACATTATCGAGCGCGGCATCGTCCTGACCGGCGGCACGGCCCTGCTGCGCGGCCTGGACGCCCTGATCGCCGAGACCGCCAATGTCCCGACGCGCGTCGCCGACGACCCTCTCTCCTGCGTCGCCCTGGGAACGGGCATGGCGCTGGAACAGCGACGCGGAATTACCGAGGACCTGCTGGCCGCCGCCTAACGCCCGACGCTCTCATCTGATAAAGAGAATCGGGCAGTAGCCCAATGGTACGAGCGGGTCAAACTCGGCGTGGTCCGTCGTTACGACCGTACCAGAAAGCCGTCGCGCAAGTGCCAGGCAGAACGCATCCGGCAACGCTAGGGCGTGATTACCCTTGAAAGTCGCCGCGTCCTTCCAGAAGGCGGTATGGGCATCCTCACGCGGAATGATTCCTGCGTTCAGCAAAGTCTGAATCGCTGTTTCGGCACTGCTTGTTCCGCCCCGACGAAAAAGAGGTAGTAAACCTCGGCCAGATTGAACACATGCGCGAAGCATTTGCCGGAGTTGGCAATGAGTGTCTGCGCGACGATCTGATCCCCCTGTTCCCCTTCCAGAAGCGCCATCATCGGCCCCGCATCGAGCACATGAATCATCGTATGTTTCCTGCGTTATCCCGCTCCTCCTCCTCCTTGTCCGCCTGCCGTTCGCGGTGCAGGTCGTCCACGGTCACTCCCACATATGCCATGCTTCCTCTGGCGGCATGGATGGCGGCGATACGCGCTTGCTCACGGGAGTCCCCATCCGATGGCAGGTGTTCGGTCACAAGCTGTCTCGCGAGGGCTGCCGGCTCCAATCCTCTCTGCCGGGCGGCTTCCGTGAGACGCGCTTGCTCCGTAGGCGAAAGATCAATCGTCAGCACCATGGGGAAACCTCCTCGTCACGAGTTCGCCGTCTTCTCCGTCAGATGCAGGACGATGGGCTGTTTGCGGAGGGTGACGATCTTTTCGTGCTGGGCTTTGGCGGCGGCGTAGTCGCTGGGGGCGATCTGGCCGGGGTGGGAGGAGACGACCAGCTTGACGGTCAGCGTGTTGCCGTCGAGCGTGACCGTCTGGTCGAAGTCGCCCAGGGCGGTCTTTTCGTGAATCTCGTCAGGCTTGTCTTCCAGTGCATAGCCAACGGGCAGGGTGATCACCGTGTCGTCCTCGGCCTGGGCGGTGCGGCTCTCGTAGATCGGGAACGTGCGGTCCGTGCGGTCATACGGAGCGCTGGTCATGTCCTGGCCGTTAAGGATGAGCAGGTGGCCGGTCTTGACGGCCCACAGCGGGGCGTGGAATTTCAGGTCGAAGACGACGGGCTTGTCGCGGTCGGCCAGGGGACTGAGGGTGTAGTCGGACAGCGTCGCGTTGGGGCTGAAGTGGCTGACCATGTTCTGGAAGCCGGGCTTCACCTGCGCGTCCTGAAGGCCCCGGAACGAGACGCGCGCGCCCAGGCCGCTGTCGCCGTCCAGATGGATCGTGGTCCGGCAGTCCGCGCTGCCGTCGGGGTGCAGGTCCACCTGGGTGACGGTCGTTTGGCGGTTTTCAGCGGGCGTTCCGGTCGGGATGGTCTCGAACCGGCCGTTGCCGTCGCGAATGACGAAGGCGTCCACGCCCTGGTCGCCGCCGGGGATCTGGCCGAAGGGGCACATCTCCGCCGTCGAGTCGAACCAGTACGGCTTGCCGTCAATGTCGGCGCGGACAATGGCGTGGTTGAAGTACGAGGGCGCGGCGAGGTACTCATGCACCGGCTCGATGCGCCCCGCGCCCAGCAGGACGGGCCAGGCGGTCTTGATGCCCGCCTCGTGGAGCATGGTGACCAGCAGGGTCGCCATGTCCTTGCAGTCGCCGTAGCGGTTGCGGCAGACTTCGCCGGCGGGGTGGGGCTGGAAGGCGGACAGGCCGAGTTCCAGGGCGACATAGCGCGTGCGGCCCTCGACCCAATAGTAGATGGCTTTGGCCTTTTCCGTGTCGGTCGTTTTGCCCGCCGTCAGCGTCTTTACCGTGTCCTTGATTTCGGGCGAGACGGCCATCTGGCCCGCCGCCAGCCCCTGATACCAGTGGGCGATGGTCTGCCAGGAGGGGATGGTGGACAGTTCCAGGGTGGGGAGGAAGGTGGAGGCGGGCGGCATCATCGGCTCCGGCACGAGGGGGGCCAGGTTCTTCATTTCCCAGACATAAGTCCGGCGCGTCCCGTCGGGCGACAGCGTCTGCGTCGCCGTCATGCCGGACGTGTTGCGTGGCAGGGTCTGGATCTTCATGGCGGCGGGCGCGCTCAGGGTCATCTTGCTGAACTTGACGGGGTCCACGCCGTCCCGGAACGACCACTGCTCGCTGTACTGGCTGGGCAGATAGGACTTGGTGATGGTGCGGGTGTAGACGTAGTCAATGATCGCGCCGTCCTCGACGCCGGGCATGGAGATGCCGATGTCCTTGGCGTCGTCGTACATGGCATACTCGGAGAACGGCGCAGTCTGGTGGATGTCCCCCGCGCCCGCCGTCAGGACCGTGCCGTCCGGCTTGATGGTGCGGGCATGGAGACCCGTGATCTTCTCGTTGGAGGCATTGAACGGGATGGACACTTCGCCCTTCTCGTGGCCGCGCTGGTTGAAGATTTTGAACGTCTCGTGCGTCACATCCACGCTGGTGCCGTCGGCATTCAGCTTGGTGACGCTCTCGTCGCGCAGGGTCATGGCGGACGCATCGGGAAATGCGGTGGCGGCAGGCGCGGACTTGAGCAGGGTGGCGGCGGAAACGTCAAAGACCGGCGCGGGGACGCCGGCCTGCGCGGCGAACGGCGCTAGGAGGCAGGCGAGTGAGACTGAGAAATAAAGAGCAGGCCGGTTAGGCATGGGGAGTCCTTTCACAGAAACCGAAGGCGTACCTAAGCATACGCGGGAACAGGCGGCGATGTTACCGGGAAGCGCCACAGGCTAATGCCCGCCGCCCCCGCCGGGCGGCGGCTTCTTGACCCGGCCCAGCAGCAGGAGGGCGGGGGTGGCGAGGACGAACGTCACGCCGAGCAGGAGGAAAGCGTCGTTGTAGGACATCGTGGCGGCGTTGGTCATCACCCGGCCATCCATAATTCGCAGGGCGCCCGCGTGGGCGTCCGTCAGACTCTGGCCGGATTGCAGGATGCGGCTCGTCGCGCCCGCCACGCCCTGACTGTAGAACGCATTGCCGGCGTCCAGGTGGGACACGATGTTGGCGCGGTGATAGGCAGTCTGGTTGGAAATGTAGGTGTTCAGGTAGGCGATGCCGAACGAGCCGCCGAGCTGCCGGGCGAGGTTGATGAGGCCCGATGCCTGCTGGATTTCCGGGCCTTTCAGGGCGGCAAAGACGATGAAGTTGATCGGGGCGAACAGGAAGCCCAGGCCCAGCCCGCGCACGATCAGGCCCAGCCGTGTGTCCGGCTCGCCGGATTGGGGGGTCAGGTGGCCGAGCATCCACATGGATATGATGAAGATCGTCATGCCGATGAAGATCAGGATGCGGGGGTCTATCAGGGGCTTCGCGCCGTTGAGCGCCCGGCCGCAGAACATCGCCGCCGCACCGGTCGCCAGGCCGCCGGGGAGCAGCACCAGCCCGGTCGCCGTCGGGCTGAAATGGAGCACGTTCTGGACGAACATGGGGAAGATGAAGACGCCGCCGTACAGGCCGAAGCCGAGCGCGAGGAACAGGATCAGGCCCGCCGTCAGGTCCTTGTTCGCGAGGATGCGGAAGTTGACGATGGGGAACTTGTTCCGGGGGGAAAGCTCCCAGGCGAGCATGGCGGCTAGGGTGACGGCGGCCAGAAGGGACAGGCGGACGATCAGGGCGCTGTCGAACCAGTCGTCCCGCTTGCCTTCCTCCAGGACGTATTGCAGCGACCCCAGTCCGACGGTCAGCAGGGCGATGCCGGGGATGTCAATGGCGCTGGCCTTCGCCTGATTGGGGGCGTCGTGCAAGAATGTGACGACCAGGAAGGCAGAGAGGAGGCCGATGGGGATGTTCACGAAGAAAATCCAGGGCCAGTTGTAGTTGTCCGTGATGTAGCCGCCGACGACCGGCCCCAGGGTGGGGGCCATGACGATGCCCAGGATGAACAGGGCCTGCACCACCCCCTGCTGCTCTTTGGGAAAGATCTGCCGCAGGGTGGCCTGGCCGGTCGAAAGCAGGGCTGCGCCGCCCGCGCCTTGCAGGACGCGCCAGAAGATGACCTCGTTGAGCGTGCGCGACGTGCCGCAGAAGAACGAGGCGACGATGAAAATCAGGATGGAAGTGGTCAGGTAGCGCTTGCGCCCGAAGCGCTGCGAGAGCCAGGCGGTCATCGGCAGGATGATGACGTTGGCGAGGATGTACGCGGTCGAAATCCAGGCGATCTCGTCCGTCGTGGCGTTCAGGTTGCCGGCCATTTGGGGTAGGGCGACGTTGATGATGGTGGTGTCCAGCACCTCCATGATGGCTGCCGTGATCAGCCCGATTAGGATGATCCAGCGGTATGGGTCGGCGGCGGCTGCCGCACCCGCCCCACCGGCTTGTGCGCCCCCGCCGCCCGACTGCGGCTGGGGGCGGCGGCCCCGATGATCTAATGTTTGCGTCGCCAATCCACGCCTCTCGCTTTCTAGCCCTTGTGCTTGCCGGTGCTGACGTCAATCGTCACCGTCGTGGAACTGCCCTGCCGGAGATTGGCGATGTCCTGAGCGGTGGCGTACTTCTTGTCCTCGCCGGCCTTCGCCGGGCGCAGCTCGATGCGGACGGGAATGCGCTGGACGACTTTGGTGAAGTTGCCGGTGGCGTTGTCCGGCGGCAGCAGGGCCTGGGTCGCGCCCGTGGCCTCGTTGATGCTCTTGACATAGCCGTGGAAGATGCGTCCGGGGAACGAGTCCACCTCGACCTCCGCCGACTCGCCCGGCGCCACGTCGCGGAGCTGCGTTTCCTTGAAGTTGGCCGTCACATAAACGTAGTCGCCCTGCGTGATCGTGACGATGGTCTGGCCGGGCGAGAGCGATGCCCCGATGTTCACGGCCTTTTTGACGACGGTGCCGTTTGTGGGGGAGGGGATTAACGTGTCGTTCAGCGTCACCTGCGCGTTGGCGAGGGCGGCCTGGGCGGACTGCGCCTGGGCGCGGAAAGTGTTGATCTGCGCCCGGCGCAGGGCGATCTGCGTCCTGCCCGCTTGGGCGGTCGAGAGGTCGGCCTGGGCGCTGGAGTTCTGGCCGAGATTGCCTACGACGTTGGCCTGCTGGATGCCGATCTGGGACAGGTTGGCGCGGGCGATTCCCAGTCCGGCGCGGGCGACCTCGACGTTCTGGTGGAACGCATCGGCGGCGCGCTGGGCGGCCCGAAGCTGCGCCTGAGACTGGGCGACGTTGGCACGGGCGGCGTTCACCTGCGAGTGCGCCTGGGCCGATTGGAACCGCGCGGCGTTGAACTGCGACTCAGAACTGTCTGTCGCCGCCAGCACGGAGTCATACTGCTGCTGGGTGACCGCCTGCTGAACGAGCAGCTTGGCGTAGCGGCCTTGATCAGTCCTGTTCTTGACAAAGGTGGCCTGTGCGCCCTGAATCTGTGCGTCGGCGGCGTCGGCGGCGCGCTGGGCGGTGCGGACGGTCTGCTGCTGGGCGTTGACCGCGGCGCGGGCGGTCTGCACCTGGGCGTCGTACTGCGCGGCCTGCTCCTGGGCCTGCTGGACCTGGCTCTGGGCCTGCTTGACCTGGTTCAGAACTTGGTTGCGGCTCAGGATCACCTGCTGCTGCGCCCCGGATGTTTTGGCCTGCTGGGCGGCCAGGCCGGCCTGGGCCTTGCGGATGGCGGCCTGCGTGGCCTGCTGCTCGTAGAGCAGGTTCTGCTCGGCCTGCGGCAACTGGCTCAGGGCGGCCTGATAGGAGGCCCGCGCCTGCTGGACGGCGGCGCGCGGGCCGCTGTCTTCCAAGCGGGCGATGACCTGCCCCTTTTTCACCACGTCGCCTTCGTCCACCAGGAGCTGGTTCAACGTGCCACTAATGATCGGGCTGACGTTGACCAGGTTGCCGGTGACGTAGGCATCGTCCGTGCTGACGTGGTCCTGGCTGTAATGGTAGTAGGACAGCCCGTAGATCAGGCCGGCGATCAGGGCGGCGGCGACTAGCCCCGCGATGATCAGCTTCCTGAGGGGGCCGGCGGGCTTTTTGTCGTCCTTGCCGTCGCCCGGCTTGTCGCCGTCTTTCTTGTCTTCTTTGGCGGCGTACTTGGTCCCGTCATGGCCGTCTGGGGTGACGGCGGGGAACTTGCCCTGACCATGCCCATTGCCGTTCGGAGATTCCTTCCCGTCTTTGGCCGGCGCGGGATAGACCTGTGATCGTGTTTTCTGCTGCTCGTCTGCCATTTCTTTGCCTTCCTACTGCACTTGCGGTGCGCCGACCGCGTTCTGGAACTGGGCGCGCGCGACCAGATAATTGTAAACCGCGTCCACCTGATTGTTTTCCGCCTGCACGAGCGCGGCCTGGGCGTCGGTGACTTCCAGGTAAAGCCCGACCTGGCCCTGATACCGAAGCTGGGCGAGCTGCCGGGCGGCGATGGCCGACTGCAAGGCGGCGTTCGCGGCCCCGATCTGCTGGGCCGCCGTCGCCAGGTTGAGATAGGACTGCCGGACGTCCAGGGCCACATCGGATCGGGTTGAGGCCAGCGACGTCTGAGCGTTCTGCGTCCGCAGCCGCGACTCCTGCACCCGGTCGCGCGTCGCGCCGCCGTCATAGAGTGGGATGTTCAGCGTCGCCGTGAGCTGCGCGACCCGCTGGCGCGGGAACTGGAACGAGGGCGTCGGATAGTAGTTCCCCGCTGCGCTCAGGCTGAAGGTCGGCTCCAGGCCGACGCGGGACAGCTTGACGCCGGTTTCGGCCACGCGGACGTTGACCTGGGCCTGCAAGATTTCGGGCCGCTGGGCGTTCGCCGTTTGCAGCGCCCGGTCAACGTTAATCGCCCCGACTTCCCCCGGAGCGCCGGGCAGCGGCGGCTGCGCCTTCAGGTCGGGGGCGCCGACCCCCGAAAAGTCCGTGACCGGCTGCCGGATGATGACGCCGGGCGGGTCGAGGAGCCGCACCGGGGCGCCCAGCGGCCGCCCCACCAGGTCGTTGAAGCTGGTCAGGGCGATGCCGAAGTTGTTCTGGGCAGCCTCCAGGTTCTGCTGGGCCGTCGCGACCTGCGTCTGCGCGCGCAGCACGTCTATCCTCTGCCCGACCCCGGCGGCGCTCAGGTTGGTCGCGTCCTGCAACTGCCGCTCGGCGTTGCTTAAGGTGGCCTGGGCGACATCCACTTGATGCTGGGCACGCAGGGTGTTGAAGTAGATGGTCTGCGCCCGCAGGATGCGCCCGTTGCGGACCTGCCCCAAGATGAACTCATCCGCCAGGCTTTGCAGCCGCGCCTGATCCGAGGCCACCCGGATCTGGCCGGTGAGGTCGAACCGGTTGCTGACGTTGAGCGTCAAAATCTCCTGATGGGTCGGCGTCACCTGGATCGCCGGCCCCGGCCCGATGGCGATCTTGGTCGCCTGGTCGTACCGGATGGCCGTCCCCGAAGCATCCACGTTGGGCCGCCCCTGCGCGGCGGCTTCGTCGGAGCGGTGGCGGTCAATCTCGACGTTGCGCGCTGCCGTCTGGATGTCCGCACTGCTTTGAATGGCGGCGCGCACCGTCGCCGCTAGGTCAAACAACTGCGGCAGGCCGGATGCGCCGGGAACCGGCAGGCTTCCCTGACTGCCGCCGGCGCCGTTCGTCCCTGTGCCATTCGTTCCTGGCGTCCCATTCTGCGAGGAATCGACCCCGTTTGTGCCAGCATTCCCATTTGTGCCAGCATTCCCATTTGTGCCGTTGTTGCCCGCCGTGCCCGTGCCGTTGGCGTTCCCAACGCCCGTCGCCGTTCCGGGAGCCGCGACGCCGCTGCCGGTTCCGCTGCCAGTCGCCCCGGCGTTTCCCGTCGCGCCCGCGCCCACGCCGGTTCCTCCAACACCGTTCCCCCCGACGCCGGTCGCGCCGGTTCCGTTCGTCCCTGTTCCCGCCGTGCCGTTATTCCCGTTGCCGCCGGCATTGCCCGCGCCGTTGCCGCTCGCTCCGCCCGCCGCTTGGCCGATCCAGATGAAACCAGGGGGGATTGGGCCGGCAGCCAGGGCCGGTGCTGCGGCGAGACTGAGGGCCGCGCCGAGCGCGGCGGCGCTGCGGGCGCGTGTTCGTTTTGTCATGGTTTGCGAAGTCCTCGGGTCGTTAGGTCTACGATTTGGGAGATTTCCGTCGCGATTTCATTCGGGGACGCGGCGCACGGGTACGGCGGCAGGAAACCCAGGCACATAGTTTTCAGGGTGCGAGCCGTTCGCAGAGGGTCCGGGACATCGAAAACGCCCAGTCGGTTGCCTTCCTCCAGAACCCCCGCCAGCAGCGCCCATTCCTTTTCCATGTACGGGCGAAGCCGTGCCTGCCAATGGGGCTTCATCGCGACCACCAGTTCCAGCGTTGCCGGAGATTCGTTGCAGCGCTGACAGGCATTGAGCATCGGCTCCTGAAGCATCTCTTTCAGCTTCTGGACCGGTGTTTTGCCCCCGTCCTGGGCGATGGCCTGGATCGTTTCCAGACTCGTCTCCTTATACTGGGCCATGATAGCCAGCCCGATGTCTTCTTTACCCTCGAAGTAAAGATACACCGTGCCCTTGCCAACGCCGGCATCGGACGCGATCTCGTCAATTGTCGTCTTCTTGAAGCCGTAGTGCCAGAGCCGCTGCTCCGCCGCGTCTAAGATTTTCTGCCGCACATCTCCGTGCCGTGTCATGATTCCCGTTCTCACTTGCTGAACAACTGACTGTTTTGTTATTCTGGTCAGAGTATACCACGCTAACATCGGTTTTCAACCCGCAGTTCCCAGTTATTTTCAGCACATTGATCCCTTGCAAAAAAGCGCGGAACCGGCTAAACTGGTATCGGAGAACCTGCCCATGCCTACCGTGCCGTTTTACATCGCCGATTCGTTCACCCACACCCGGTACGCCGGCAACCCCGCCGGCGTCGTCTTCCCCGACGCGCCGCTTTCCGAGGCGCAGATGCTTGCCATCGCGGGCGAGCTGCACCTTGAGTCGGCGTTCGCCACGCCGAGCGCCGACCCCGAGGCGGATTACGTCGTCGCCTATTACACGGGGGTGCAGCGCATCCCCCTGTGCGGCCATGACACCATCGCCCTGGCGACCGTGCTGGCGCAGACGGGGCGGCTGACCGCCCCAGCGACGGTCCGGCTGGCGACGGACGTCGGCGTCCTTGTGGTGAGTATTGGGGAAGACGGCACCGTCGTCATGGGGCAGGCGCTGCCGGTCTATGGCGAGGTCGTGGACGCCTGCGACGCCGCCGAGGCGCTGGGCCTGCCGCTTTCCGAGATCGAGGAAACGCGCCTGCCTGTCCAGGTCGTCTCGACCGGGACGCCGTTCCTCATCGTCCCGGTCGCCCGCCGCGCCACCCTGGCCGCGCTTGCCCCAGACATGACGAGCCTGACGGCTTACGGCGACAGCCTGGCCGCCGCCATCGCCGGCTTCTACGTCTGGACGGCAGAGACGGAAAGCGCCGATGCCAAGGTCCATGCCCGCTGCTTCTGCCCCGCCGTCGGCCTGCCCGAAGACCCCGTGACCGGCACCGCCAGCGGGGCGGTCGGCACGTATCTCGCCCGCCACGGCCAGCTTGCGCCGGACGCGGACGGCGTCCTGACCCTCCGCACCGAGCAGGGCTACGCGATGGGCCGCCCCGGCAATGCCCGCGTGCGGCTGAAGACGGACGGCAAGCAGGTGACGCGCGTCCAGATCAGCGGCGTGGCGGTTCTCGTGGGGGAGGGGAAGCTGTGGGTTTAACCCTGACGACGGAACTCGTCGCGCGCATGAATCGCTTCTTCAAGGACAGCGCCGTGGCGCGCGCCCGGCTCTGCGAAGGGTTGGATGGGAACCCGCTGGGGGCGAGCCTTCAGTCGTTCGGTGAGGCCGTCGCCATCAAATACCTTGATGGAGGGCCGATACACGCAAACCAAGTGTTCGGCCTGGAGGCGGACGATCTCGGCCCCCTTGACGCTATTCTCCGCTTCTACCGCGAGGACGGTCTGCGCTGCGGTTTGCAGGTTGACACCCACGTCATTGAGCCTGAAGCGGCCCGTCGCTTGGCGGAGAAACAAGTACTCGTCACCAGCCTCATCAGCACCCAGTATGGTGCCCTGACTGCCGCACCGCCGCCGCCGCCGGGCGTCACCGTCAGTCAGGTGTCGGACGAGGCGCGGGACGACTGCCTGCACCTGTTCCTGGACGTCTTTGAAGTCCCGCCGGAAGAGCGCGAAGGGCTGCTGTTGACGGAGCGCTTGGAAAGCAGCCAGCCCGGCTCCCGCCTTTATATCGCCTCGGTAGACGGCGTCCCGGCGGCGGCCGCCGCGCTCGACATCCGCGACGGTATCGGGCACCTGACGGCAGGGGCTACGCTGCCGCAGTTCCGCCGTCGCGGCTGCCAGGCAGCCCTGATACAGCAGCGACTGGCGGACGCACAGCAGGAAGGCTGTGATCTGGCGCTGGGCAACGCCGCGCCATTCTCCGGCAGCCGGCACAACATGGAGCGGGCAGGAATGCGAACAGCGGTGCTGGGTCTGCTGCTGACGGACTGCGGTTAGGAGAGTTCGCGCGAGCGTTCGGCGGCGGCCTGGATGGCGTCAATGAGGGCGGTGCGGAGGCCGGCGCGTTCGAGGACGTGGAGGGCGGCGATGGTGGTGCCGCCGGGCGTGGTGACATTGTCTTTGAGCTGGGCGGGGTGCTCGTCGGAGGAGAGGACCATCTGGGCGGCGCCGAGGACGGTCTGGGCAGCGAGGAGGCGGGCGGTGTCGCGGGTGAGTCCCTCTTTGACGCCGCCGTCGGCGAGGGCTTCGATCATCAGGTAGACGTAGGCGGGGCCGGAGCCGGACAGCCCGGTCACGGCGTCGAGCAGGCGTTCGGGGACCTCGACGGAGAGGCCAACGGAGGCGAAGAGGGATTGGGCCAGCCGCAGGTGCTCTTCGGTGGCGTGGGCGCCCCGGCTGAGGGCGGTCGCGCCTTTGCCGACGAGGCAGGGGGTGTTGGGCATGGTGCGGATGATGGGGACGTCCGGCAGCACGGCCTCCATCTTGGCAAGGCGGACGCCCGCCGCGATGGAGATAACGAGTTGGCGGCGCGAGGAAGTTGACCTGATCCTCAGAGATGAGGCGATGCCCTCCAGCACTTCCGCAACCATCGGGGGCTTGACGGCGATGAGGATCAAGTCGGCGTCGGCGACGGCGGCCTGAGCCGTGGGGGCGGCCTGCGCGCCCGGTCCCAACTCGGCGGCGAGGGCCTCGGCTTTGGCCCCATGCGTGTCGAAGAGTCGGATGCCGGACGCGGGCATGGCGCCGCAGGCGACGAGGCCGCGCGCCAGGGCGCCGCCCATCATGCCCGCCCCCAGCACGGCCAGTGTCTTGTCGCGGAGCATACCCACCTCTGTCGAGACTGCCGGCAACGCGAGCATCTTAGCCCCGGTCGTAGACGGTGGCGCGGATGCCGGTGGCAGCGGGCTTGTCCTCGATGTCAATGATCACCGTGGACGGGGTGAACAGGTAGACCTGTTCGCCGATCTTTTCGACGCTGCCGTCGAGGGCGTAGGTCGCGCCGTTCAGGAAGTCGGTGATGCGCTCGGCCATCTCCACCGGAGTTTGCTCCAGGTTGACGATTTGCTGCTGGCCGTCTTTGAGGCCGTCGGCGGCGCGGCGGGCGTCGTCGAAGGTCTGGACGGAGCGGCGGACGGTGATTCGGGTCTGGCGGGCCTGGTCAATGCGCAACGTCGTGCCTCGCTTGAGCGGGTTGTAGGAACCGCCGCTGGCACGGGCGGATGCGGGGATCGGCTGGGTCTGGTTTTCGGCGGCCATGTCCTCTTCCTCCTCCTCCTCGTCGTCATGTCCCCCGAATCGCTTGAATGGATTCAATATCCGGGACATAAGCCCGCCGTCTCGGGCAGGGGTGTTGTTGTCATACTCTTCCGCTTCCGCATTATGGTTCATCGCGCTGCCTGGCCTCCTGTCGTGTCCTCTTGCTTAGTTATGATTTTGCTTGTCTAGGCTCGCGCCCCGAAGATCGCCGTGCCGACCCGCACCATCGTTGCGCCTTCTTCGATGGCGGCCTCGAAATCGCCGCTCATGCCCATCGAAAGGACGTGACGGTTTGGCTGGGGCAGCGCTTCGAAGAGGCGGCGCAAAGCCTGGAAGTGGGGCCGGGGGTCTACCCCAAAGGGGGCGATGCCCATCAGTCCGCGTAAGGTCACGCCCGGCACGGCGGCGATCTCTCCGGCCGCGTCCATCGCCTGCTCCGGCGGCAGCCCGGTCTTGGTCGCTTCGTCTCCGAGATGCACTTGCAGCAGGATGTCCTGCGTCGTATTCGCGGCTTGGGCGTGCCTGCCGAGCGCCTGGGCTAGCTTGACGCTGTCTACACTCTGGATCAGGTCGAAGAGCGAGACGGCCAGCTTTGCTTTATTGCTTTGCAGATGCCCCATCAGGTGCCAGCGCCCGCCAGTGACTTGTTCGCGCTTCTCCGCCGCTTCCTGCACATAATTTTCGCCCAGGTCAACTGCACCTGCCGCCAGGGCTTCGGCCACGGCGGAGGCGGGCTGCTTTTTGGTCACCGCGACCAGCGTGACGGCTTCGGGCTGCCGCTCGGATCGCCCGGCGGCAAGGGCGATCCGCTCATTTACCCATGCCAGGTTGTCGGCGAGGGCGCTCACGACGCTTCGGAGCGCGCGCCCCGGCGGCCCAGCGGACGGCGGTCGCCGGTCTCGATGTAATACACCCGCTCGGCGATGTTGGTGGCGTGGTCGGCGATGCGCTCCAGGTAGACGACGGCCAGCAGCAGGTACGAGGCGGGAAAGACAAGGGACGGCTGGTTCTGGGTCATCGCCAGCAGATCTTCGCGCAGGGCCTTGAAGGCGTCGTCCGCCTGATCGTCGTTGTCGCAGACGCGGACGGCGAGGTCCAGGTCGTGCCGGACGAGGCTTTCCAGGCTCTGGCGCAGCATGGTCAGCGCCGTCTGCGCCAGGGGGCCGATGTCCAGCAGGGGGGCCTTCAGGTAAAACTCCTGGGTCAGCTTGCGGGCGATCTTGGCGATGTCTACGGCATGGTCACCGATCCGCTCCAGGTCGGTGATGACCTTCAGGGCGCTCTCGATCTGCCGCAGATCGCGGGCCATCGGCTGCTGCAAGGCGAGCAGGCGGATGCACTGGGCTTCGATCTTGCGGTCCATCTCGTCCACGGTGTCGTCCTGGCTGAGAACAGTCTCGGCCAGCGTGACATCGTTCTGCTGCACGGCTTCGACGGCCTGGTCGAGCATGGTCCCGGTCAGGGCGCCCATCTGAAGCAGCTCCTGTTCCAGAGCGGCCAGTTCGTCGTGAAAGCTTTGTCGTGTGTTCAACATCACTGCGTTTTATTCCGACCCGTTATGACCTTTGCCCATTATAGCACAGTTGTTGCCATTTGACAAGGCTGCGCCCAACTTTTTCGCTACATATACGCCTTTTTTTACGCCGAGGCTACTAAATGTAGGCAGGAGGAAGCGGAGGCCGCCGTGGGGAATGTAAAAGCCGAAGGAGAACACCATGCGATTCGGCATCTGTACCGGGCCGGAGAACCGGGACGCGCTGGCGCGGGCCGGCTACGACTACATTGAACTGGGGATTACGAGCGCCTTGCAGCCGGAGAAGCCCGACGAAGAGGTGATGCCGCGGCTGCGGGCGGCGTTTGACCTGTCGGCCTTGAAGCCGGAGGCATATAATGTGCTGCTGCCCGGCGACCTGAAGGTGGTCGGGCCGGACACGGACGCGGCGCGGCAGGAGCGGTATCTAGAGGCGGCATTCGCGCGGGCGGCGGCGCTGGGCGGCGAGGTCGCCGTCTTCGGCAGCGGCGGCGCGCGCCGCATTCCCCCGGAGTGGCCGGTGGAGGAAGCGCAGCGTCAGATCGTGGACTTCCTGCGGCGCGGTGGCCCCATCGCCGCGCGGCACGGCATCACGGTTGCCATCGAGCCGCTGAACGTCTCCGAGTGCAACTTCATCAACAGCGTCGCCGAAGGGGTCGCGCTGGCGCGGGAAGTCGCTCATCCCGCCGTCATGGTCCTGAGCGACCTGTACCACGTCGCCCACGACGGCCAGAACTACGGGGAGACGCGGGATGCCGCCCGGTTCCTGCGCCATGTCCATGTTGCCGGCGAGGGCCGGCGCGCCCCCCAGCCGGCGGACCATGCGTTCCTGCGCGACTACCTGGCCGTGCTGAAGGGGAGCGGGTACGCGGGCCGCGTCAGCATCGAAGGCTCCTGGGACGACCTGCCGGTGCAGGCGCCGGAGGCGCTGGCGACCCTGCGGCGGGCGTGGGAGGAGGCTTAGGCCGCCACGGGTGGGAAGGCCGATGTTGGATTGCTTGGCGGCTGCCGCCGAGGAGCGCAGCCGTTAGGCGTCGTCGGTAAGAGGGAAGAACGATTATGGAGCAGACACAGGCGCCAGGGCAAATCATCATTCTGAATGGCGTCCCGCGCTCAGGTAAGTCGAGCATTGTCGCTGAAATCCAGGCAGCTTTTGATGGTCTGTGGATGAACCTTGGCGTCGATAGGTTTATGCAAGCTACCCCAGCACGGTATCTGCCCGGCATCGGTCTGCGGCCAGGGGGAGAACGCCAGGACATCGAGCCTTTGGTCCCCATCCTTTACCGCGCCTTGTATGAGTCTATCGCCGCCCACAGCCGACTGGGTCTCAATGTCGTGGTTGATGTCGGACACCATGACGCCTACGCAGTACCGCGCGGGATTCTCTATGAAAGCGCCCAGTGTTTAGCGGGATTGCCCATCTTGTTCGTGGGCGTTCGTTGCCCCATCGAGATTATTATGGAACGGCGACGCGATACCGGGTGGGACGCGGGGAATTCAACCGAGTCACCGGCGCCACCTCCGGTGCGCTTGTGGCAGCGTGAAGTCCACATTCCCGGCATCTATGACCTTGAAGTAGACACCGCGGTACTGAGTCCGGGCGAGTGTGCCGAGATGATACGAAAGCGCCTCGCAGACGGTCCAGCACCGTCGGCATTCCAACGACTCGCGGCAATGCCTACCGAAAATACTTGATGCAGCTTGGCGTTAGCCCCACTCGCCGTGGAACCGGCCCCGCGCAATCAATTCCCGCTCCTCCGCTGAGGACAGCACTGGGGCGCCTGCCTCGCGCAATTGGCGCAGGCGGTCCGTGAGGGTCCAGAGGGATAGGCCCGTTTCACGGATCATCAGCTCGCGGCCTAGCGCGCGCCACTGCACCCAGGTCAGCCACAGGACATCGGCGCGGCTGGGGTGGGGGATGGCGGCGGCGACCTGCGCCTGGACGGTGTGTGCTTCGGGGCGGCGGCAGACGGCGGCGACGCGGCGGGCGGCTTCACATTCGGGGAGAACAGCAGCAGAGGACATGGAGTAGGCTCGCTTTCGGGAAAAGACTAAGCCTATTATCGCCGTTCCGCCCCGAAAAACCCACGGTGAATGTACGGGTTTCGGGGCAGGTGGGAATGCTGGTTTGTGCGTCTAGGTGTAATTCAGATGCTGGGCGAAGGTACGGTTCTCAATAAACTGTGTGGTTTTGCAAGTGATGGGATTGATATGAATGTAGCACTTTCCTTGACACCTCGCGTAATTGACTACATCTCCAGTGCCACCTAATCCAGCAGCAGGCTTTCCGTTCCAGACAGCCACAACTAAGTCTGAGACATCTACGACTCTTTTCCCTGCGGAGAAGTAGGACTCCTCATGCGAACCTATGGCGGGTAGCACTTCAATAATGGCAGCACTTGCTAGCAAACGCTCATACTCCTCGCGTCCATCAGCCTTGAAGCTGTCTACATACCCAGCGAATGGGACAATTACCTGCAAAGCCCCACCACATTCTAGCACTGCCTGTGCAAAGAGTTGATCCGCCCCCACAGCAAGGGATGTGACGCCAATCAACGGCCTGCTCTGCAAATGCAGAACACTAAGTATCTCCCGCTTCACCCAAGACGAGTCATTTAGCTCCTGATGTCCGGTAATACCTATCTTCATATACGGCCTTCCTTGGCGAGAAGCCAATAGAGTTTTCCGACTTCTGTAAGTTCAACGGCCCCAGCCTCCATTACTGTGTAATAAAGATGTCCGCCGCCAACGGTCCTGAGAAGGCGTGCGTCACGAAATTGAGTTAGGTTCTGGTAGATAGCGGTGTGATCGGGTTGAGCCGAGGGGTCGCTAGCTTCATACGACGGGTCAAGAAGATAGCGATCATCGGCTGTAGGAAAGTAATTAGGCAGTTCGCGCAATAAACTGTCTGGAACCGCAGGCTCACAAAGACGAACGGGTGACAAGCGATCCGCATGAGATTTATAGAGGGGCCGCTGATCCCAAGGCCCCAAAGCTTGCTCCACATAAGCATAGACCGCAGCAGCAGATACCCGCCCCCGTATGTCTGCCGCTCCGCCCCGAAGGGCATTTAAAACAAGCCATGTGAAAATCCCATGCCCACCAGTTTCTTCCATCGAAACCTCTGTTGAGCGCGAAGCAGAAAGAACCGTGACTCCTTCTCGAAGTTGGGCTTGATATTCAGGAAGATTTTTGGGATTACCGAGAGCGCCAGAGAAGCAACAATCGAGGATAAGCAACACCTCTCGTGCTTTAGAGTTATTAGCAAGGGAGAGAAGTTCGTCCATAGGCAACCCAGGCTCTTTCTCCGTGGCGTCTTGTGTGACGACATAGCCTCCTGTTTGAGTCGGTGTACCGTGGCCGGAGAAATAAAATAGGATGTCTTCAGTGTAGTTCTCGAAAAGTTGCTCCCATACTTCCCGCAGACGAGCGCGAGTGACATTTTCGCTAGGACTTGTTAAAAGGCGGCAAGCGTAGTTAGGGCTACCATCGTCATTGCGAGCAAGGAGACCTTCCATAGCAGTAGCGTCGAGCACGCATCCTGTTAGGTTTCCGAAATTGTCGTATCTGTTAATGCCGATGAGAAGCGCGCGCCCAGCCATAACTTTCCCCCCTTAGCGACCGCCGCCTATGAGCACTTTCAAATGAGGCCATGTCCAGTCGTATATTTTGTCGCTGGGCAGTGCGCTCTTTGGCTTCTTGCACACCTTGTTGGCCCTGCCCTTAAGCAGAAAGTATGGCTTTTCCTTCTCCTGAGCGATGGTAAGTTCAACAGATACGCCTGTAGCTGTGTCTGTGTATTCGCCGCAAATTACGCATACGACATCAACTGATCCGATCCTGGTACGGACCTTCTCCTTCCAGTCGCCGGTGATGTGTTCTTTCACAGACCAGTCCGCGATCTCGAAGGGTGAGTCGTCAAACGCCGCCTGATTGACCAGAAGAGTTTTCAAGTCGGAATCATTATCGTAGTCGAAGCTGATGAAGGTGCGCTTTTTTGCCATTGGGTTTCCTTATGCGACCTCAACACGCCCGTCTGCCAGAGTCAAGGCGCGCTGGCCCTCACTGCCTTTGTTGAGCAGCAGGGTGTTGACCCCGGCCTGGGAGGAAAGCTGGGCGATGACCGGGCCGGGCAGGACGACGGCACTGCGGCCCGTCGTGTCCCAGACGCGCATGGCGGCCTCGCTGGTGAAGCAAAGCAGGGCATCCTCCTCGGTCAGCAGTTCCAGCTCCTGCGGCGTTTCGGGCGTGTCTTGCGGGGCGCCGGTGCTGAGAACGACGCATTCGGCGTCCTCGTCCGAGTCGCCGGCCACGGGGATGCGGCTGAATTCCTCCAGGAAGGCTTGGATGACGGCGGCACGGTTTTCGCCCGTGTCCTCGCGACCCAGGGCGGCAAGGGCCGCTTCCAGACGCTCGTTGCTGCCGGCGGCCTGCTGCTGCATCTGGGCCATCATCTGCGAGGTCTGGGCCATCATCGCCAGCTCGTCCGGCCCGACTTCCGCGTGCAGGTCCGGGCCGTCCACGAACAGCAGGTGCTCGCTGCCGCCCAGGATGCCGCCGAGCTGCGCGCCGGACAGGAACATCCCATGCTCAAGCTGGGGCAGGGCGGCGCGGAGGATGCCAAGCTGCGTGAACGCGGGGACTCCGCTGACGCCTTCGGGGTTGGTGGCGATGATGAGCTGGATGTCCGCATTGGGCGCGATGGAGCCGTCGGGGGCGGTCGGCACGGCGCTCAAGGTCGGCACGGCCAGGATGCTGTCGCGCAGGATGTCCAGGAAGCGCCGCCGCGCCTCGTCCTCCTCCTCATCCGTCAGGGCCATCCGCAGGCCGAGGATGGCGGATTCGAGCGAGACGTTCTTCAGCGGCTCTTCCGTCGGGTCTTGTTGCATTGTGTCTGCTTTCTTCGGAGAATTCCTGGGTCATGCCAGCGGGTTTTTCGGCGGCGCGACTTTGTTCTGCTTGCCGAGCCGCTTCAGGCGGCCCAGGATGCCGTGCTGGGCTTCTTCCTGAATGACGGCCTCTAACTCGGCCCGTTCCTGCTGGTCGCGCTCCAGGCGGCTTTGCGCCGCGCGCGCCTGGTATTCGGGGCTGTCTATCTGCGCGCCGCACCAGTTGCAGAGCGGGCTGGTTTGTGTCAGCAGCTTCCGCTTGCAGGTGGGGCAGACCACGATGTCTGCGGCTTGAGCCGGCGAGACGGCTTCACTGGTTTGTGTCTCCGGCGCGGGGGGCAGGGTCTCTTTCTCGTTCATAGTCGTTTTCGTTCCCAAAGATGGACGGGCCGCGCTTCAGCCGATGCTCCCGGCCAGCGCGGGGGAGCGCGACACGGAAAGCCGCCGCAGGCGCGCGACGGCGTCCGGCAATCGGTCCAAGACGTAATCAATCTCCTCGTCGGTCGTGAAGCGCGAGACGCCGAACCGGAGCGAGGAATAAGCCCGCGCATCACCCATCCCTAACGCCCGCAGAACATAACTCGGTTCCAGCGATTCGGACGAGCAGGCGGAGCCGGTGGACAGGGCCACGTCCGGCAGGGCGGCGAGCAGGGCGTCGCCCTCGACGCCTTCAAAGGCCAGGTTGGCGTTGTGCGGCAGGCGCTCGGTCGGGTGGCCGTTCAGGGCCGTGCCGTCAATCGTTCCTAAGATACCCCCGATCAGCCGGTCCCGCCGCCGCGTGAGGTATGCCTGCTCCCCGGCCAGTTCGTTTTCGCAAAGTTGCGCCGCCTTGCCGAAGCCGACGATGCCGGGCACGTTCAGCGTCCCCGACCGCATCCCCTGCTCGTGGCCGCCGCCGTCCATCTGCGCGGACAGCCGGACGCGGGGCGAGCGCCGCCGGACATAGAGCGCGCCGACGCCCTTCGGCCCGTGCATCTTGTGGGCCGTGAAGGACATCAAATCTATAGGCAGGTCTTGAATGCTGACGGGCATCTTGCCGACACATTGCGTGGCGTCGGTGTGGAACAGGACGCCGCGCGCCCGGCAGAGCGCGCCGATCTCGGCAATCGGCTGAAGCGTCCCGATCTCGTTGCTGCCCATCATCACGGACACCAAGACCGTCTGGTCGGTCAGCGCGTCTTCCAAAGCGTTCAGGTCCACGCGGCCCTCCTGGTTCACGCCAAGATAGGTGACGCGGCGGCCGGTCACTTCGAGGTGTTTGGCGGCGTCCAGTATAGCCTTGTGCTCAGTCGTGACGGTGACTAAGTGATCGCCTTTGTCGGCGTAACGCTCCATCACGCCTTTGAGCGCCAGATTGTCCGCCTCGGTCGCCCCCGAAGTCCAGACGATCTCGCGCGGGTCGGCCCCGATCAGACTCGCCACCTGGGCGCGCGCCTGGGCAACGGCCTCTTCGGCAGCCCAGCCGAAGGAGTGCCCGCGCGAGGCGGCGTTTCCGTAAACCTCGGCGAAGAATGGCAGCATCGCCTCCACCACGCGCGGGTCGGTCCGCGTCGTCGCATTGTTGTCCAGATAGATCGGGAGGCGGACCACAGTGTTTAACCTATGTTTAACCTACGGGCAGGCCGGCGGCGAACCGGCGGCCCGAAAAGTCCTGAAAGGGCGGCCAGTCCGTCGGGACCGGGGCCGACCCGGACCCGCTGACGTCTTCCAGCGTGATTTCTTGCAGCAGGGCCTTGACGCGCCGCTCGATCTCGGCCAGCGGGTCCCGGATGGTGCAGTGGCTGAACTGCTTGCAGGTGTGCCCCAGGCCGTTTGAGCAGGGCAGAATGGAGAGGGGGCCGTCAATGACCGTCAGCACCTCGGCCACGGTGATGGCGCTGGGCGCGCGCAGCAGCTTGTAGCCGCCGGTGGGGCCGGGGTGAGAGGCGACGATGCCGTTTTTGGCGAGCGATTGCAGCAGCTTCGCCAGCAGCTCGACCGGAATCTCGTACTGCTCGGCGATCTCTTTGGTGTTGACCAGCCGCTCCGGGGCGGCGGCTTGGGTCACGGCCAGGTGCGACAGCGCGAGGAGGGCATAATCGGCGCGTTTGGACAGGCTTAACATGGTCTCGCACCGCCCCTTTCTCCGACCGTTGGGGTCGTAAATTCTGTCTTAGTATACCGAATCCGGCGGGCGAGTGTCAAGAACCCACCCCGGCGCTTCCAGTGCCGGGAAAAAGGCTCAGAACGAAAAAGGCTCAGAACGAAAAAGGCTCAGAACGGGTCCACGGACAGCGTCGTCACTTTGACCGCGCCCGGCGGGGGGGTGAACGTGAAGGTGTTCTTTGGGGCCGTCGTCAGCGGGACGAGCTGGGTGATCTGCTCCCGGAAGCCGATCTGGACGCCCTTCTGCGCGCCCGAAAGCTCCACCTGCCGGAGCGCATTGCCCGCCGCGTTGACGACAAAGCCGTAGGTCAGGCCCTGCTTGGTCAGCGTCATGCGGTAGGCGAGATCGTCCTCGTTGTTGCCCGCCTGCACCTGGCGGGACAGCGTCACGCCCATCCCGGCCAGTGCGTCCAGGACTTCGGCGCTGTTGTCCCTGGTCAGGCCCTGGAAACCCTGGGCCAGTTGGTGCCCGTCGCCCAGGAAGAAGCCGCCGACGGCGAGGCCCAGGGCGGTGACGTCGTTGTTGGCCGCCTTGAAGGCTTTGAGGGAGGTTACGGAGTACTGATGCGTGCCGGGCCGATAGGTCCAGACTGTGGCTCCGTTCGAGATCACGACGAGACGCTGCTGCGGGGCGTTGTCGGCGGAGAATTGGGTCAATTCCGCCCGAAACCGTCCGGGGCGCTTGGCGACGATGCGAGCCTCCTCGCGAAACGTAAACGAAAGGCCCTGCTTGCTGCCCGTCATCTGGAAGTTGGAGCGGGAGCGGAGCATGCCATCCGCCGCCAGCGGCCTCAGCGCCTTTTTGAGCGGCAGCAGGTCGAGAGGGGAGGCAGCGGCCGTAGGAGGAGCGGCCGTGGAAGGCGCCGCAGTGGAAGGTGCAACGGGAGCGGGCGTCTGTGCCTGTCCGGGAGCGGTGAGTGTCGTCAGCCCGGTTAGGGCGAGAAGCGCGGCGAGAGGGTGGAAAGAATGCAACGGAGTTGCCCTCCTTGGAGTGGTTGGCAACCATTGTACCATAAGCAGAGGAGCATTGCGACTGTCGCACTGCGATTTTTGAGCCGAGTCGGGCGACTGAAGTCGCCCGCTCTGTGATGCCCGCTTACGAAAGCCCCGCCAAGCGGGTGAGGGTGCGGCTGAGGGCGCCGGAGAAGAAGCCGACGGCGGGGACGGCCCGGTCGTAGTTCATGCGGGTTGGGCCGACGACGCCGATGGTGCCGCGCTTGCGGGTGCCGACGTAGTAGGAAGCCGTCACCACGCTGCACTCGGTCATGGCGGGGACATGGTTTTCCGCGCCGATGACCACGGTGACGTCCGGCCCCAGCAGGGCACGCGACAGCGTCTGGAACAGCAGCGTCCCGCGCTGCAAGGTGCCCAGGACGCTCTCGATCTTGGCGACATCGCGGAATTCGGGCTGGCGCAGGATTTCGCTCGCGCCTTCCATGTAGATGCTGTCCTCGTCCACGGCGGCCTGCGCCATCTGCCGGGCGGCGACCGTGAGCATCGCGTACAGCGAGCGCAGGGCTGGCGCGAATTCAGGTGGCGCTTCGGTCGGCAGAACCGGCAGCACGTCCAGCGTCTGGCCGGCGAACGCGGCATTCAGGGCATTGCCGAGGGCCACAATGTCGGCGGTGGAGACAGCGGGGGCGTCGGACTGCGAGGGGCACAGCAGCCGGTTTTCCACCTGGCCGGTGCTGAGGAGCATCACGACCAGCAGGCGGTCGTCCCCGGCGGGCGTCAGGAAGATCTGCCGGACCTGGGTGTCGGCGGGGCGCGGCGGGGTGGCGACGGAGGTGTACGAGGTAGTCTGGGTCAGCAGCGCGCAAGTCTTCCGCAGCAGGCGCTCCATTTCCAGCGCCTGGTCTTCCTCGTCCCAGATGGGCCGGACGCCCTCTTCCAATTCCTGCGCCACCATCAGGTGGTCCACATAAAACCGGTAGCCCTGGTCCGAAGGGATGCGCCCCGCGCTGGTGTGCGGCTGGCGCAGGAAGCCGAGTTCGGCCAGTTCCGCCATCTCATTGCGGATCGTCGCGCTCTTGATGCCCCACTGGTGCCGCGCCGCCAAATCCTCGCTGCCCAGCGGCTTGATGGTTTCGACGTAGTCGCGCACCACCGCGCCTAAAATCTTCTGTTTTCTGTTATCGAGATACATTGTGCCGACAATAGTATACCATTTGCCGAGGGAGATGTCAACGCGCGAATACCTGTTTCCTCCAAGAACCAAGACTGACAGCAGAGCACGGCAGCCGTTGGCAGAGGATGGGGCCATGTCATCCGTCCGATGAAGAAGCTGGCTCCTGATACTGCGGCTCCAACTGATGCTCCGGCCAATCATCGCCGGTCAGGCGAGCCAACCAGTCAAAATACATCTCAGTGCCGTATGGCTCAACCGCTAATTCAACACCATTGCGCCACAAGCGATGTCCCTCAAGGTTGATTGCGTCCGTCAGGTAAGCAAGTGCATCGTGGATGCCACCGTCGCGCCCCTGCTGGATCAGTTGTGCTACGACTTCCTTCTGCTCGGATGACAGTTGCGCCAGGAGGCGATTGACTTCCTCGTTTCGATCCGACGGGTGCAGTCGCCCCTGGTGTTTGATGGCACGCGCTGTAACACTGGGCCGCCTTTGCACCAAATCATCTATCAACTTTTTGTATTCGGATAGAGGCGTTGCCATAGTGGTTCTGATGCAGGGTTGTAATGAAGGCAGGTGGTTATGTCTCGCCCTGACCGCCGCCGAATGTCTACAGATAGTGTCCTACGAGCGGCAGAAGGTTCTGTCGGGACCAAGACTTTTGACCCTCGTCGCGGGCGAACAGCACGGCGACCCCGGCGTCTTGCAGGGATTTCTTGCCCAGGTCGCGCGGCGGCGACAGTTCAAAGCCCAGCCCGACGGCAACAATCCCCGGCAGCGTTTTGGCGGCCTGAACATAGGGCAGGAAAAGCTGCTCGAACGAGAGGACGGTGGCGCGGGCGAGGTGAACCACGGCCTCCTCGTCGAACTCAAGGTGGAGGAACACTTCCTCCCCCTTTTCTTGGGCGAAGACGATCATTTCCTGCATCGTGCCGCCGAGGGACGCCCAGGCGGAGAACGGTTCCGTCTCGGAGCAATGAAGCTCTTGGATGGGAATGGAAGATCGGAGCGTCTGGATGACCTGCTCCACACTCGTAAAATATGCCTTGTCCAGCAGCACAAGGCAGCCGATGGTCGGGTTAAGGCCAGTCATTTGAGTTGTACCCCTGTCCGGTAGTGCGAGAGTTGGTCCGCGTTCGCCGACCACGCGGACTCAAAGGTGCCGCCTAACTGCGTGACGACAACGTTGCTGCCGATGATGTGAAAGAGGCGGTCATTGCCGCGATAGGGCGCTCGCCAGACCTCATCGGAGTTTGCCACATGGTCGGCGATCACCTGAGCGAACGCGCGGGCGAGATCATCGGTCACGTTGCCGGTGAAGCCCCAGGCGGCCCCGCGCCTTGCGAGTATGCTTTTCAGCTTGTCCAGATGATCGGCAATCAGATCAGCGACATCACAGGTATTCGGCATCCCAGCTCCCCATGGGCCTCTCCTTCGGCGCAGGACACCTTCAGTATACCAGAAAAAGCAGGCCGCTCACGGCAGCAGGCCCCAGCGTTTCAGGAGCAGGGGCATGGCGATCCCCTGAACAATGACCGAGAAGGCCACCACGCTGAAGGTGGCGATGATGATCTGGTCGCGGTAGGCCAGGCCGGGCGGCAGGCTCAGGGCCAGGGCGAGCGCCAGCGCGCCGCGCATCCCGCCCCAGAACAGGACGTGCTGGTGATGCCACGCGACCCGCAGGCGCGAACGGGCGAACAGGGCGCAGAGCGGGTAGACCGTCAGCGCCCGTCCGGCCCAGACCAGCCCGACGGCGACGGCGAGGACGCCCGGCCCCAGCGCGGCAAAGGCGATGCCGGCGTTGCCCTGGCCGATCAAGAGGAAGATCAAGGAGTTGGCGACGAAGGCGGCGAATTCCCAGAACGCCAGCACGACCTCGCGGCCCCGCACGGTGAAAAAGGGTGAGTCGCTCTCGTGCAAGGCCCCGACATTGCCCATGACCAGTCCCGCCGTCACCGTTGCCAGAACGCCGGAAACATGGCAGCCGTCCGCCAGCAGGAACGAGCCGTAGGCCGCCGCCGCCGTCAGAGCCGTCTCGACCAGATGGTCCGCCGTGGAGCGCCCCGCCAGCGCGACCGCAACGCCGCCGCAGAGCGCTCCAATGCCAATGCCACCGAGCGTCGCCGTCGCCAGGGGGGGCCAGCCGGAGTGTCCCGCCGCGCTATGGCTTCCTTGGGCATAAGTGACGGCCAGAGCGAACAGCACGGCGGCCACGCCGTCGTTGAACAGGCTTTCGGCTTCCACCAGCAGCCGCAGCCGCCCGACGACCCCGCTCTCCTTGAACGTCGCCAGGACGGAAACCGGGTCCGTCGCGGCGAGGAGGACGCCGAACGCGAGCGCGGCGGGCCAGGGCCAGTGAACCAGCAGCGTCATCCCCGCCGCGACCACGAGAGCCGAGATGACCACGCCCGCCGTCGCCAGCGTCAGGATCGGAAGCGCGTCCCGCCGCAGCTCGGCCCAGGACAGGCTCAGGGCCGCCTCGAACAAGAGCGGCGGCAGCAGGGCGCTAAACAGCAAGTGCCCAGTCAGCGCCACCCCCGTATGGACGTGGGCCAGCGCCAGCCCCGCCCCGGCCGCCACCAGCCCGACGGTGTACGGCACATGGAGACGCCGCGCCGCCAGCGCCACCAGGGCGGACACGATCAGCAGAAGCGTGATGCTGTAGACTGTCAACGCGCCGCGCGCCCCCCGGCCAGTCCCAGGGCAAGGACCCTGATAGTCGGGTAGACCAGGAAGCCGCCGCGCCCGTTGTCCATGACGCGGTGGAAGATAAAGGGGAGGCGTTTCATCAAGGCGTCACGGGTGCGCTCAGTGTCCTCAACACCTGGTTAGACCTGGTTAGGTGAGTGGTGGATCGGGCTTGTTTGCTTCCGCCGGTTATGGCGTCGGCGCAGACGGCTTCGGTGTGGCAAAGACTGTGACACAAGTGTTGATGCCCAAAAATATCACGCACAACGAGGCGACGCCAAGAGAAACCGGCAAATCCGCCAGCTTAGGGAAAATCTCCGGGTGAAAGCCGCAGAAGAACAAAAAGAGGGCTTTGACGATGCCTCCGCCGGCCAGCGTGACCTGAATCAGAGGCCCTAGCAGCGCGGGACTTAGCTCCGTCTTTTGCCGCAACCTGACGATCAGGCAAATCAAAAAGTCAATCAGACCACAGAGGGCTGCGGTCTGATTCTGGGCCACTATGAGTTTGTCTATCTCTGCGGGCGCGAAGGCGCCGGCTTTGAACAGCAGTCTGATGGCTTCCATCTTCAAGGGCCTCCCTGCCCGCCGTTCTTACCGCCGCCCGCTTTTTATGCCATGATAAGAGGCGGCGCTGACTAAGCCCGCGATCAGCCCGACGGCCCCGCCGACAAACGCGCCGGCAACACCTGCCGCCGCTCCGCCCAACAAGGCGCCGCCTGCCGTGCTTCCCGCTGTGCTTGCAGCCTCTGAAAACCAGGCATTGCCTGCTGGCGATGCTGGGGAGAAGTCGCGCTCCCGAAGAGGCCAGCTGGCCTTTTGCAGTTTGCTTTCCGTTGCCATTGTTCCACTCCTCGTTTCGCTTCTGCGCTCCCACACCAGCCCAAAGACTTCGCCGCATCTTACCTTGAAACCTGCCGCTTTGTCAACGATTACCCCTTACTTAATCAGGGCGAGAGCATCTTAATTTCGTACGAACATTTGTCCTTTTTTCGTAGCAGAGTACGGCAAAAGGCATCGAATAATAGCGTCGAATCTGGCTCGCTGCTTTTGAGTTCTCTGGTTTTGACCGACATTTTTGACCAAAATGCTGCTGTTGTTGCTGTTGATAATTTAAGATGCTCTCGCCCTGCTTACTTAATAGGGTTCTTTATGCTATGAGCGAGATTGGTGCGTTGCGATGTGATTTATGGCATCTACAGCTGCTTGGCGGACTCGGGGGTCAGCATCTTTGGTTAATGGCTCAATATAAGGAATAGCCTGAAAATTTAGGTCGTCTAGGACAAGAAGCGCAACATGTTTATCAGTATAAGTAGAACTTGCCAAAAGAGGAGCGACTGATGCAAGTACTTTGTTTTGTTGAAGTGGAGTAAAATGTTTTACTTCAACAAGTGGCGACAACGCTAACAGATGCACACCCGCCCGATTTTCAGCAGCACCATTTAAGGGTTCGGATTGTGACGTTTTCAGCAGAAAGTCTAAATCACCATCCGAAACTGTTCTGTTTTTCTCGATACCCGCAGAAATGCTCTCAATTCTGCGGGAAACATCAACTGGAAATATCCCTCTTACCTGATTCTGTTGAGCATAGTCTTGCGGCAAGTCATTGTGCCCCTTGTTCTGTAAGCTGTGCCATATAAAGGCTATCAGCAAAGCCGAGAGGATTGCGATTAACACCGCGACCAGATTCTTGCGTCTCATATAAATTACTTCTCCATCAGCACGGCGGGGTCCGCACCGAGGAAGCCGCGCAGGGTTTCGACGTATTCGGGGCGCTCGGCCTGCTCGCAGTGCGCCTGCGCCCGGCCCAGCCGGGTGGTCACGTCCTGGCGCAGCGCGGGGGACAGCGGGTTGGGCTTGTTCAGGAAGTCGCGCAGGGTGTGGATGTGGCGCTTCCAAAGGCGGACCTCGACGGCCTGCTGGGTGCGGAGGCGGTCGCGATACCAGTCGCTTTCCCATAGAGCGTCGCGGGTGAAAAGGGCGCGGAGGGCGGGGTCGTTCAGGTCCTTGCCCTCGTAGACGCCGTCGCGCATGAGGTGGAGCAAGGCTTTGAGCGGCGGACAGGCGAGGGCGACCGAGCCGTCGCCGAAGTAGTTCTCGGCGATCTGCTTTTGGGTCGAGACGACGTTGTCTATGCCGTCTACGAACGAGGCCAAGTCCTGCGTCTCAGGCCGCAGCATTTCGGGCGTGAACACGTCGTTCGGGTTGTCGAAGACGATGCCGAAGAAGGTGCGGACGAAATCGGCCGTGATGCGGTAGCCCAGGCGGCTGGCGAGGACGAGTTTGCCGTTGTGCTCGAAGTCTTCCAGTTTTTCCAGGTAATTGTTCTCGATGAGGTAGCGCGGGGCGCGCTCGGAAACCTCCATGCGGGACCAGATTTCGGGGATGAGCAGGCTGATGTCGTGGTCCACGCGGAAGTTCGGGCCGACGAAGCCCGCTGCCGTGGCGAAGGTCTCGGACCCGGTTAGGAGGTGCGAGACGAGCGCGTTGTTGAGGTCAATGATCGGCGGGAGGGCGTTGAACGGGCCTTTGGTCAGCGCGCCCTCCGAACCGGCGCCCGTGGTGGAGGGGGATTTCCCGGTCAGGCTGCTGATCAGCTCCATGAACAGCTCGGGCGTTTCCTGGTAATGGACCGGGTTGTTGACGGCCAGCGACCGGATGCCCGGCTCGGGCGGGTTCAGGCGGCGGCCCGACAGGACGGCGTTGACGGGCGTGGGCAGGGGCTGGTCGAGCGGCGTCTGCCGGTACAGCCGCCTGCCGATCTCGGAAAGATAAGACGGCTTCCGGTCCAGGAGGTCCGCGCGGATCTGGAGGTAGCGCGGGTTCTTGGTCGGCTTGCCGTCCACGATGCGGGGGTGTGCCGAAGAGACGAAGTAGCCGGGCGCTTGGGCCGCGCGCCGGATGACGTCCTGCATCGGGGCGGTGAACTCGCTCAGGGTGATGGACGCATCCAGCAGCCTTTGGGCGTCGGCCTGGGTCAAGGGGGCGTAATTGGAAAAGAAGTTGTCGGGCAGGGCGAAATGCGCCTCGGTCAGCTTGTCGTAGCCGCGATGGATCGCCTCGTCGGGCCGCTGGAACAGGCGGCTCTCGGCGTTCTCGACGATCTTAAAGCCGGCGGGGCCGTCGTATTTAGCGTTGAGGTTGTGCAGGCGCGCGGCGGGGACGACGACCGAGGCCGAAATGTCGTCCTCCAGTTGCAGCTTCTCGGCGGGGACGAAATCGGAGCGCAGGGTGAAGATGCGCCAGTTGCTGCCTTTCGTGAACCCGACGCGGGCGTAGTGCGCGACCAGTTTTTCGCCCCGGAAGCGGATCTCGTTGCCCGGACGGCCGTTGACGACGTCCACGCTGAAGTGCTCACGCCAGTTTTCGCCCATTTCGGGCTGATAAAACCGCTTGACGAGGTAGACCAGCTCGCGGATGGTGTGGGGGATGGACTCCAGCCAGTCGTTGTACTGGTCCGAGTAGAGCGTCCCCGACGGCGTCAGCAGCTTGATGACCGAGCCGAGCGAGCGTTCGGGGCTGAGGATGGGGCGGCTGTCCCCGGCGGGCCGCGACCGGAAACGGTCGGAATAGTCGTGCGTCAGCAAGGCGGCCACGGCGTCCATGTCCTGGTGGAAGTCGGCAATGAAGAACGGCGCGTGCATGATCGAGTCCGAAATGGACTTGGAGATCTCGGACTTGCCGCCGCCCGACACGGTGCTGGGCTTGTGGCACAACGTCCCTTCCGCCGTGGTGCCGATGAGCCGCCACTGGCCCGAATCGGCCTCTTTTTCCAGGCGGACCTTGTACCCGGCGGGGACGACATAGGTGATCTTCGGGTCGAGCGGCAGCGTGTGCCGCCCGCTCAGGTTCTGCCAGCGGACGGTCTGCGTGTTCAGGTTGATTTCGACGCTTTCGGGGACGTAGTAGATGTCCGGGTAGCGCCTGTCAATCCCGTAGCCCTCTTTTTGGATCTCCATCCGCTCGCCGAAGAGCCGCCGGACCTTTTCAAATGTGTGGTCGCTCTTCCGCAGGTGGGTGGCGGGGCTGAACAGCTTGCCCAGGTCATACTGCGGGTGGACCAGGGCGCCGCCGGCGTGTTCCTCCTCGACCATGCCCAATAGATTGGCGGCGAAGCTGATCTGGGTCTTGACCTCTTTCTTGCAGTAGCCGTAGTAGTTGTCGGCGATGATCGTGACCATGACGCCCTGCTCGTCGCGGGCCGTCACTTTGAAGGCGTCGCCGTTGTTATAGCGCTCGTCGGGGGAAGCCCAGCACATCCGGTCCCGCTTCTGGCGGTCGGTGGCGGCGTCGAAGTGCGGCAGGCCGAGTTCTTTTTTGGTGAGCGTCGGGAGGTGCGGGGCGAGGATGACGTAGCCCGTGTGGCCGGTCCAATGGTCAATGTCCAGGCCGGCATCGCTTTCGGGCAGGTGCGGGTCGCCCGCGTTGCCGAAGATGCGCTCGATGAAGTCCACGTTGCTGACCAGGTTGCCGGGGACCAGGAAGCGCACCTCCATCGTCTTGCGGGGCGTGACGCCGGGGACGTCGGGGACGACGAGGGGGCGTGTCATCAGCGAAACGAACGTCTCGATGGGATGCTCTCCCGCCGCCGTGAAGGGCAGCCGCAGGAGGGAGCGCGGGGCGTTCAGGGCCGCGCGCAGCAGGCCCGCGAAGGCGATCTTGGGGACGGCGACCTTGTCGAAGGGAATGGGGGCGCCGCCTTCGGCGACATGGAAGACGCCCTGCGTCGTCCTCCGGTCGCTTTTCGGGTTGTGCAGCACGCCCTGGTCATTGCCCAGGCGGTAGGAGCTGACGATGTCGGACTCAAAGTGGTCGCCGTTTTCCGGCAGGGACAGCTCACGGGCCATGCCGGGCCGGTCCAGAATAAAGCTCTGGCCCAGGCCGGGCAGCCTGATGGCCGGTTCGGGTGCAATCTCGGCCAGGTAGCGGTCTAAAAACACCTGCGCGCGGGCGTCTATCGGACTCGGCTCGCCGTAAGAGAGCCGGATGCGCTCCTTGAGATGGGCCACGACCTCATGGGGGATGGTGAGGCGGGAAACGAAGTCGTCCTGGCCCAGCTCGCCCCCGGAGACCATCAGCTTCAGCTTGATGTAGTCAATGAGTTCTTGCTGCTCGTTTGTCATGTGTCTTTCTCAAAAAGAAAAGCCCCCGCCCTCATCCTGGGTAGGGCGAGATTTATCGCGCCCTCTTTCGGATCGCGCCCTCTTTCGGGCGATGCCGAAAGAAGGGCGTGGTGAACCACGCCCCTACACCGGAACAAGGATCAGGGGCCTCATTGCCTCCGCAGTGAAATCAGAACAGCAGACGTCAGGGCAGGTCTGTCTCGCCCATCAGGTAGCGGTCGCACTCGCGGGCCGCTTCCCGGCCCTCGTTGAAGGCCCAGACGACCAGGCTCTGGCCGCGCCGGGCGTCGCCCGCCGCAAAGACGCCGGGGATGCTGGTGGCGTACTTGCCGTACTCCGCCCTGACGTTGGAGCGGGCGTCGCGCGCGACGCCAAGCTGTTCCAGCAGAGCGTCTTCGGGGCCGAGGAAGCCCATCGCCAGCAGGACGAGGTGGGCGGGCGAGACGCGCTCCGAGCCGGGGATCTCGACGGGAACGAACTGGCCCTTCTCGTTCTTTTGCCAGTCAAGCCCAACCGTGTGGACTTCCTTGACCTGGCCGTGTTCGTCGCCGACGAACTTTTTGGCCGTGGTGCAGTAAACGCGCGGGTCGCTGCCGAAGACGGCCAGCGCCTCTTCCTGGCCGTAATCCAGTCGGTATACTTTGGGCCACTGCGGCCAGGGGTTGTCCGGCGCGCGGCTTAGGGGCGGCTTGGGCAGGATTTCCAACTGGACCAGACTGCGGCAGCCGTGCCGCATCGACGTGCCGACGCAGTCGGTGCCCGTGTCGCCGCCGCCGATGACGACGACGTCCTTGCCTTCGGCGGAAACGAAAGCTCCGTTCGGCTGGCCGGTCAGGACGTTCTGCGTGTTGGCCGTCAGGAAGTCCATCGCGAAGTGGATGCCCCCCAGGTCGCTGCCTTCGATCCCGGACAGGCCGCGCGGCTTGGTCGCGCCGGTCGCCAGGATCACGGCGTCGAACTCCTTCAAGAGCCGGTCGGCGGCGTACTCCTTGCCGACTTCCGTGTTGAGGAGGAAGGCGATGCCCTCCTGCTCCATCTGGTGGACGCGGCGGTCTACCAGTTCCTTGCCGAGCTTCATGTTCGGGATGCCGTAGGTCAGCAGGCCGCCCACGCGGTCGCCGCGCTCGAAGACCGTTACCAGATGGCCCGCTTTGTTGAGCTGGGCGGCGGCGCACAGGCCGGCGGGGCCGGAGCCGACGACGGCGACGCGCTTGCCCGTGCGGACATCCGGCGGTTCGGGGACGATCCAGCCTTCCTCCCAGCCCTTGTCCACGATGGCGCACTCGATGTTCTTAATCGTGACCGGCGGCGCGTTGATGCCGAGGACGCACGCCCCCTCGCAGGGCGCGGGGCAGACGCGACCGGTAAATTCGGGGAAGTTGTTGGTCTTGTGCAGCCGGTCCAGCGCCTCGCGCCACAGGCCCCGGTAGACCAGGTCGTTCCATTCGGGAATGAGGTTGTTGATGGGGCAGCCCGACGCCATGTTGTTCAGCAGCGTCCCCGTGTGGCAGAAGGGGATGCCGCAGTCCATACAGCGCGCGCCCTGCTCCCGGAGCTTTTTCTCATCCAGGTGCAGGTGGAACTCTTTCCAGTCCCGGATGCGCTCGACCGCCGTCCGGTCGAGCGGGAGTTCGCGCAGATATTCCATAAATCCCGTGGGTTTTCCCATGTGTGATCTCGTGTGTCCCGTCAATCGTAGGGGCGCGATTCATCGCGCCCTCTTCTTCTGCCGCGCCCTCTTCTTCTGCCGCGCCCTAATTGCAGAGGGCGTGATGAATCACGCCCCTACTAGCTGCCGCCCGCGCGCGCCGTGTCGTGCGCGTTGTCCTCGAAGGCGGCGAGCAGGGCTTCCTCGCCGCTCAGGCCGGATGCCTCGACGCGCGCGATGGCCTCCAGCATCCGCTTGTAGTCGTGCGGGATCACCTTGACGAAGCGCGGCACGGTCTCCCCCCAGCAGTCCAGGAGAGCCGCCGCCTGGTCGGCCCCGGTGTCCTCGACGTAGCGGCGGATCATCTGGCGGACTTCCTCGATCTCGGCGAGGTCTTCCAGCTTCTCCAGCCCGACCATCTGCTTGTTGCAGCGGCTGGCGAAGTCGCCGTCTTTGTCCAGGACATAGGCGATGCCGCCGGACATGCCCGCCGCGAAGTTGCGGCCCGTGGGGCCGAGGATGATTACCCGGCCTCCCGTCATGTACTCGCAGCCGTGGTCGCCGACCGCCTCCACCACGGCGTTCGCGCCGGAATTGCGGACGGCGAAGCGCTCGCCCGCGCCGCCCCGGATGTAGACCTCGCCGGACGTTGCCCCGTACAGGGCCGTGTTGCCGATGATGATGTTCTCGCGCGGCACGAAGGTCGAGCCGGGCGGGGGCGTGATGACGATCTTGCCGCCGGACAGCCCTTTGCCCAGGTAGTCGTTGGCATCGCCGCTCAACAGAAGCGTCATGCCGGCGGGGATGAACGCGCCGAACGACTGGCCCGCCGAGCCGTGAAACGTCAGCTTGATGGTGTCCTCGGGAAGACCCTGCGCGCCCCAGTGCCGCGTCACTTCGCTGCCGACGATGGTGCCGACCACGCGGTTGACGTTTTTGATCGGCAGCGCCGCTTCCACGCGCTCACCCCGCTCCAGGGCTGGCGCACAAAGCGCGAGCAGCGTGGTGTTGTCCAGCGCGCCGTCCAGCCCATGGTCCTGCGCCATTTGCTTGTAAAGGCCGACTTCCGGCCCGACTTCGGGCTGGTAGAACAGGTGCGAGAAGTCCAGCCCGCGCGTCTTCCAGTGGTCCACCGCTTTTTCCGCTTCCAGCCGCTCGGTGTGGCCGATCATCTCGGGGAGCGTGCGGAAGCCCATCTGTGCCATGATCTCGCGGACTTCCTCGGCGATGAAGCGCATGAAGTTGACGGCGTGGGCCGGGTCGCCGGTGAAGTTCTTACGCAGTTCCGGGTCCTGGGTGGCGACGCCGACCGGGCAGGTATTCAGGTGGCAGACGCGCATCATGATGCAGCCCAGCGAGACCAGCGGCGCGGTCGCGAAGCCGAACTCCTCGGCCCCCAGCAGTGCGGCGATGACGACATCGCGCCCCGTTTTGAGCTGGCCGTCCGTCTCGACGGCGATGCGCGAGCGTAAGTTGTTCAGAACGAGCGTCTGATGAGTCTCCGCCAGCCCCAATTCCCATGGGATGCCGGCGTGCTTGATGGACGTCTGCGGGGACGCGCCCGTGCCGCCGTCATGGCCGCTGATCAGGACAACGTCTGCTTTGGCCTTGGCGGCGCCCGCCGCGATGGTGCCGACGCCCACCTCGGCGACCAGCTTGACGCTGATGCGGGCCTGCGTGTTGGCATTTTTCAGGTCGTGGATCAGCTCGGCCAGGTCTTCAATCGAGTAGATGTCATGGTGCGGCGGCGGCGAGATCAGGCCGACGCCAGGCGTCGAGAAGCGGACCTTGGCGATCCAGGGGTAGACCTTCGGGCCGGGGAGCTGCCCGCCCTCGCCGGGCTTGGCCCCCTGCGCCATCTTGATCTGAAGCTCCTGGGCGTTTACCAAATAGTGCGAGGTGACGCCGAAGCGGCCTGACGCCACCTGCTTGATGGCCGAGTTGCGCGAGTCGCCGTTGGCGTCCGGGATGTAGCGGGCGGGGTCTTCGCCGCCCTCGCCGGTATTGGACTTGCCGCCGATGCGGTTCATGGCGATTGCCAGGGACTCATGCGCCTCCCGGCTGATCGAGCCGTAGGACATGGCCCCAGTCTTGAAGCGCTTGACGATCTCCGTCCACGGTTCCACCTCGTCCAGCGGGATCGGCTCGTTCGCAAGCTTTAAACCCAGCAGGCCGCGCAGGGTTGCGCGCTTTTCCAATTGCTCATTGACCAGGCTGGAATATTCTTTGAAGACGGCGTAATTGCCCGTGCGGACGGCCTGCTGAAGCTTATGCACCGTCTGCGGACTGAACAGGTGGTACTCGCCGTCCGCGCGCCACTGGTACTGGCCGCCGACATCGAGCGTGTGCGGGTAGGTGCCGCGATCCGGGAAGGCATGGGCGTGGCGGATCGTCGCCTCGCGGGCGAGGACGTCCATGCCGACGCCGCCGATGCGCGAGGCCGTCCGGGTGAAGTAGCGGCCGATGACGGATTCGTGAAGCCCGATAGCCTCGAAGATTTGCGCGCCGCAGTAGCTTTCCACCGTCGAGATGCCCATTTTCGAGATGACCTTGACGATGCCCTTGACGACGGCCTTGACGTAATTTTTCTTGGCGTCGTAGGGGGTGATGTCCCGCAGCAGGTCCTCGCGGATGGCGTCGTCAATGGTCTCGAACGCGAGATAGGGGTTGATGGCGGCGACGCCGTAGCCCACCAAGAGCGAGAAGTGATGCACCTCGCGCGGTTCGCCCGACTCCAGAACCAGCCCGATGCGGGTCCGCGTCCCCTGACGGATCAGGTGGTGATGCAGGCCCGCCGAGGCCAGCAGGGCCGGGATGGGGGCGTGGTCGTGGTCAATAGTGCGGTCCGACAGGATCAGGATGTTCTTGCCCCCGGCGATGGCCGCGTCCGCCTGGGCGAACAACGCCTCCATCGCCCGTTCCAGGCCCTCGGCGCCCTCCGATGCCTTGAACACGATGGGAAGATCAATCGAGTTGAAGCCGGGCCGGTCAATCTGGCGCAGTTTGGCGAGGTCGTCGTTGGTCAGGATCGGCGAGTCGAGCGCGATCAGGTGGCAGTTCTCGGGTTTGGGGTCGAGCAGGTTCCGTTCGGTCCCGATGGTCATGGCCGACGACGTGACGATCTCCTCGCGGATGCAGTCAATCGGCGGGTTGGTGACCTGGGCGAAGAGCTGCTGGAAGTAGTTAAACAAGGACTGCGGCTTGTCCGAAAGCACGGCCAGCGGCGTGTCGGTTCCCATCGAGCCGATGGCCTCGATGCCGTTCCGGGCCATCGGCGCCATGAGGATACGCAGATCCTCGAACGTGTAGCCGAACGCCTGCTGGCGCTGCAAGACGGTCTCATGCGTGGTCGTCGGCACGTCCGTCGGGGCCGGCAGGTCGGACAGCTTGATTAAATTGTCGTTGAGCCACGCGCGGTACGGGTTCTCGCGAGCGATGCCTTCTTTGATCTCCTCGTCGGCGACGATGCGGCCCTGGGCGGTGTCCACGAGGAACATGCGGCCCGGCTGCAAGCGCCCTTTGGACAGGATGCGCTCGGGGGCGATGTCCAGCACGCCCACTTCCGAGGCCATGATGACCAGGTCGTCCTTAGTGACGTAGTAGCGGGAGGGGCGCAGGCCGTTCCGGTCCAGCACCGCCCCGATCTGGATGCCGTCGGTGAAGCCGATGGAGGCGGGGCCGTCCCAGGGTTCCATCAGGCAGGAATGGTACTGGTAGAACGCCTTCTTTTCCGCGCTCATGCTTTCGTGGTTCGCCCACGGCTCCGGGATCATCATCATCACGGCATGGGGCAGCGAGCGCCCGGCCAGCGTCAGGAACTCCAGGCAGTTGTCGAAGATGGCCGAGTCGCTCTGCTGATCGTTGAGGATCGGCAGCATCTTGGGTAGGTCGTCCCCGAACAGGGCCGAGGCGAACTGCGCCTGCCGGGCGCGCAGCCAGTTGACATTGCCCCGCAGCGTGTTGATCTCGCCGTTGTGGGCGATCATGCGGTACGGGTGGGCGCGCTCCCAGGAGGGGAACGTGTTGGTGCTGAAGCGCGAATGGACCAGGGCCAGCGCGCTTTCCATGTCGGGGTCGGCAAGGTCCGGGTAGAACTCCGCGACCTGTTCCGGCATCAGCATCCCCTTGTAGACGAGGGTGCGGGCCGAGAGGCTGGGGATGTAAAACTTGTCGCTGCCCCCCAGCCCTTCCTGGCGGACGGTGTGGGCGGCCCGCTTGCGGATGACGCACAGCTTGCGCTCGAAGTGCTGGGCATCCGTGATGGCTTCGCCTCGCCCAACGAAGAACTGGCGGATGACCGGCTGGGCGGCGATGGCCGTCTCGCCCAGCGTCGCGTGGTCCGTCGGCACATCGCGCCAGCCAAAGAACCGCTGCCCCTCCTCGGCGACCACCGACTCCAGTATCTCCTCACAGGCCGCGCGCGCGGCGGGATTGGCCGGCAGGAACGCTGTTCCCACCGCGTACTGACCCGCTTCCGGCAAGGTGACGCCCGTCTTCGCCATCTCGCGCGCCAGGAACGTGTGCGGGACCTGGAGCAGAATGCCCGCGCCATCGCCCGAATTGGCCTCGCTGCCGCAGGCGCCCCGATGAGCCAGGTTGCGCAGGATGGTCAGGGCCTGGCTGATGATCTCGTGGGACTTCTTGCCTTTGATGTTGACGACGAATCCTGCGCCGCAGGAGTCATGCTCGAAATCCGGGTCATACAGCCCCTGCTTGGGGGGCAGGCCAGTCGGTGTCATGGCGGAAACGGTTCCTCTTCTAAGTCGAATATCAAGAGCAAGGCGGGTGAAGTCGGCGGGCGCCGGGCAGGTCTGCGAAGCAAGGCGAACAGTCGGGCCGGCCGCGTCGGAGCGGCAGGGCTTGCCTCGCGAGAAAGTCTCGCATTGGGACGGAGATTATAGCACAATTGCCGTGTCGGCGTCAACGCCCCGGTTCGGCGATTCAGGGCGATTGCCTATAAAGGGCAACCACGGGGGGTTGCCCCTACGTGCCTCGTGATCCGTAGGGGCAGGCCCCCGTGCCTGCCCTCCTTGCCCGTGCCTGCCCTGCCTTGACGGCTATGTGCGATTACCCTGTTCGGCGATTTCCTTGCCGAAAACCGCGCGGCAGCCACGCGGCAACGGGCAGAAACGGGTAGAATAGGGGATATGTTCGCCCCGATCCCACTTCCCGTGCTGGACTCGCGCCACAGGCCGCTGCGCGACCTCAGAATCTCGGTCACGGACCGCTGCAACTTCCGTTGCACCTACTGTATGCCGAAGGAAATCTTTAGCCGCGACTTCGCCTTCCTGCCGCCCGCCCAGCTCCTGAGCTTCGAGGAGATCACGCGGCTGGCGCGGGTCTTTGTGCAATTGGGCGTCGAAAAGATACGCCTCACCGGCGGCGAGCCTTTGGTGCGTCGTGACGTGGAGAAACTTGTCGCCATGCTGGCGCCCTTGCCGGGTCTGCGCGACCTGACCTTGACGACCAACGGCGCGCTCCTCGCCAAAAAGGCGCAGGCATTAAAAGACGCCGGGCTGAACCGCGTCACCGTCAGCCTCGACTCGCTGGATGACGCCGTGTTCCGGGCAATGAACGACGTGGCCTTCCCCGTCGCGTGCGTTCTGGAAGGCGTTGGCGCGGCGCAGGCGGCGGGGCTGGGGCCAATCAAGGTCAACATGGTGGTCCAGCGCGGCGTCAACGAGGACAGCATTGTCCCCATGGCCCGGCATTTCCACAACACGGGCTGCATCCTGCGCTTCATCGAGTTCATGGACGTGGGCGCGACGAACGGCTGGCGATTGGGCGATGTCATCCCTGCGTCCGAGATCGTCCGCCGCGTCGGCTTGGAACTGCCGCTGGAACCCGTTGCCCCGAACTACCCCGGCGAGGTCGCCTCCCGCTACCGCTATAGGGACGGCGGCGGCGAGATCGGCGTGATCTCCTCCGTCACCCAGCCCTTCTGCGGCGACTGCTCCCGCGCCCGCCTGTCCGCCGAAGGGCGGCTTTACACCTGCCTGTTCTCCGCCGAGGGCTTTGACCTGCGCGCCCTCCTGCGCGGCGAAGCGTCGGACGCCGAGATCGCCGAAAAGGTGCGCGGCATCTGGAACGCCCGCGCCGACCGCTACTCTGAGGTGCGGACGGAGGAGACGGCCCGGCGGCCCAAAGTGGAGATGTCGCACATCGGAGGGTGAAATCAGGAGGAGAGCGTGAAGCTAATATACTTGCTGATTGGTGGCGGTTTACTTCTCTCTATACTGGCGATACTTTTCCCTGTGCTTGCGCCTTACTTCGACGACGGGCGGCGGGCGGCATTTCGGCAGGTGGTAGGCTTCCACGCCGCCAGCCAAGCGCCACAGGACTTCGGGGGGAACGGCAGAGGCAGAGGGCAGCAGCCCTTCCTATACCTATCCTGGTTCCCGAAGAACGATCCCCGGCACGCGGATGAGTTTGCCGTCTATCCTAGTGGTGATGTCTACGGCAGGCGCGTACTGTGGAACTACGCCATCCAGGGGGGAGGTGGGCAGGCGAGCAACCCCGCGAGTTTCGTAGCCTTACAGAAGTTGGCGCCGTTGCCCGCTGGCCTATCCTCGCCTGACGGTCTGCCATACTCACGGCTGCTGATCATCAGCCAAGCCCAGGTGGGTGGCTGGCGCACCTTATTTTATGACCGAAAGGCATTACCCGCTGCTGTGCGGCAGATGCTCCGAACTTCAGAAGCCGCAGGCGCCCCGGTAGGCGCTTTGGCGGCACCATGATGGCCCAAAGGAGAATACCTGTCTTGTTGACCCGACTGCGCCCCTTTACCTTCCCGCTGCGGCTCATCGCCGTCCTTGTCTTTCTGCTGGCCGTCTGCCCGGCCCGCGCGGTGGAGACGGACTGCCTGGTGCGCGACCCGTCCACGATGATCAAGCGCGGCGACACCTACTGGATTTATGGGACGGGACACGGAACCCAGCAGTTCTCCTCGAAAGACAAGGTCCACTGGACCAACCGGGGGCCGGCCCTGCCGACAGCGCCCAACTGGCTGGCGAAGACGGTCCCCGCCAACAAAAACGAGGTCTGGGCGCCGGACGTTCACCTCTACCACGGCAAGTATTACCTGTACTCGGCGTACTCGCAGTGGGGCACGAACAACTCCGGCATCGGGCTGGCGACCAGCACGACGCTGGAGCCGAACTCGTGGGCGGAGCAGGGGCTGGTCGTCCACTCCGCCAACGGCGGCGATGTCAACGACATTGACCCCTGCGTCTTCGAGGACGCGGCGGGCGCGCTCTGGCTGTCTTACGGTTCCTTTGTGTCGGGGATCAAGCTGATCAAGCTGGACCCCAACACGGGGATGGCGGACGCGGGCAGACCCACCGTCTACAGCATCTCGTCGAACGGCGAGGCGTCTTACGTCTACTTCCGCGACGGCTTCTACTACCTGTTTATTAACTGGGATAGCTGCTGTGCGGGCAGCAAGAGCAAGTACAACATCCGCATGGGCCGCTCCCGCACCGTCACCGGTCCCTACCTGGACAAGAGCGGCAAGGACATGGCTCAGGGCGGCGGCACGCTGTTTCTAGGGGCCGTGACCGACAACGGCTCCGGGCGTCCCCCGGATGATGAGGTCGGGCCGGGCCACGTCGGCATCCTGCATGAAGGCGGCGACTACTGGCTCACCACCCACTACGAGTGGGCGCGGGACAAGAAGGGCGCGACGACGGTGAACCTGAACAAGCTGGCCTGGGACAGCGACGGCTGGCCGCGCGCGGTGCTGGACCCCGGCCCCTTTAAGATGGTGTCATTCCTAGCGACGCACGAGGTTCTGAGCGTCGTCGGCGCGTCCCTCCAGATGGAGCCGGACAAGAACGCCGCCGCCCAGAACTGGACGCTCGGCTTCCAGGGCGACGGCTACTACAGCCTCCTCAGCGGCGGCAAGGCGCTGACCGTGGCGGGCGACTCGAAGGAGGCAGGGGCGAAACTCACGCTGACGCCGTTCGCGAAGCGCGACTCGCAAATGTGGTACTTAGGGCAGAACGACGACGGGACGTACACGGTGCTGTCGAAAAACAGCGGCAAGGCGCTGGCCCTGGACATCGCCGACTGCGGCCTGGCCGATGGAACGCCGGTCGGGGAGTGGACGGCGCTGGGCAATGACTGCCAAAAGTGGTCGTTCCGCCGCTACTGAAGCCCCGAACATGGCGACCCTGGAAACATCCCTCGGCCCGCTCCTCCTGGAACCGGCCCGCCCGGAGGAGTTAGCCCTCGTCATGGGCATCCTCGACGAGTGCGCCGGCCGGCTGCACGGGCGCGGCATCGCCCAGTGGGCCTTGCCCCAGCCCCCGCACGAGTGGGAAAAGATGCGGGTCCAGATCGCGCTGGGGCACGTCACTCTGGCCCGCCTGGAAGTGGATCGGAGCATCGTCGGCACCCTGCGAGTTGAGTGGGAAGATGCCCACTTGTGGCCCGACGACCCTACTGGGGGCGGCTACGTCCATGCGCTCGCCATCCGCAGCAGCGTCCGAGGGCATGGCGTTGGAGCGCGGCTTTTGGATTGGGCGCAGGCGCACATCGCCGCGCAGGGCAGGGAATACATCCGGCTGGACTGCTGGGACAAGAACGCGCGGCTGTGCCGCTACTATGAAAGCCTCGGCTTTCGGCCCTGCGGCCACTTCACGGCGGGGGACTGGACCGGTGCGCTGTATGAGAAGGAAGCCGCCCCCTAACCCCCAATTCTGGGGGAATCGGAAAAGCCTGGGCAGCTTCCTCTCCTACTCCCCCGGAATTGGGGGCCGGGGGGCGATCCGGCGAACCCTTTTCACGCCCCGCACCGTTCTATCAGCATCTACCGTCACTATCGGAGGTGTCTGATGCGAAACAAACTTGACCGAAGGACGAACCGCGTCGGGTTCACGCTGATTGAACTGCTCGTGGTGATCGCCATCATAGCGGTCATCGCCGCTATCCTGTTCCCCGTCTTCGCGACGGTGCGGGAGCGAGGCCGGCGAACCGCATGTCAGAGCAACTTGAATCAGATCGCGCTGGCGATGCAGCAGTACGTCCAGGACAACAACGGGACTTATCCGCTGTCTCTCAAGTGGGAAAATGCGGCTTACGCATACGCCAAGAACGTCCAAGTGTTCCGCTGCCCAGACCATCCTAATGATAGTCCCGACATGTTGCTTCTTGACCCACTTACCGAATGAGCCGTAAGGCCCCTGAATTTAGGATTTATTCTTTATTCATGGGGATATAAGGCTCCATGCCTTTCTCTAAGTCTGTTTGAAGGCATGAGATTGTCTTAATCCTTGCACCTTTCGGGTATAACACAAGAAATCACTGAGCCAGTTCAGAGCAAGAGACTTAACGGGTTGTTAGGCTGAAATCTTGTTAGGCTGAAATCTTGTTAGGCTGAAATCGTTCATCCTGCCTAGCGTAACCCCAATAAAACCCTAAATCTTGCGGGTCGCTCCGTAAATAAACACTGCCGTGAACACGTTGCTTGAAACACAGCAGCCTGAGTGCAGAACCACATTGGGATAACAATGTGTGGGTTGAAAGACCCTAGAAGCCCTCGGCTTTAGGATTTATTCTTTAGCCGTAGGGAGTTGTCACTGTTTCCGGCGTTTATCCTGTAGACTATACCTATGATATGATGCGGCTGAACACCTTCCTGCCGCCGTACCCAACGAAGAACATCCAGGGCACTCGCGAATCCATGTTGGCGACTCCGTCTAGCATCTGGCTCAACGTGGATGCGAGTTGGATCACTCCTGATGATGTTTATCATTACGGGCGGTTAGTCCCCAAGACTTCCTGTGGACGGTCATCCAGCGGAAGTACCATCCATTCCGGGGCCGGTAACTACTCGTTCGTAGACGGTCATGTGAAGTGGCTGACGCCGGAAGAGGCCGGGGAATTCGAATGCCTCAACGGCCCCTTGCCCCCTCCGTTCAAGAATTAGCCGTTGATGTGGGGCAGCATTTCGCCACGGATTGAAATCCGAGGCTGCCAAGCGCCCACCGTCGAAGCGACGGAAGACTCCGAGCAGGACGCCTTTGCGTCCTCTGGACGGTGGGAACTTTGTAGCTTCGGATTTCAAGTCGCCTTGGGCGCGGTAATCCCTGGCCTTTAGCCGGGAAGGAAGCGACCCGCCCGGAACGAGCGCCGCTAACACGAGGCTAGATGCCCACGTCCAGAGACATAGTGCGCTCATGCTATAATCTATAATGGTGTGCTCATGCTATAATCAGGCTTAGAATCTATTTCAAAACAGCAAATCAGAGCAGTTTTGCTTCTGATAAAAGTGCCGAAAATGGCCTTTTGAAATAGATTCTTAGGCCGGGGTGTTTTACTTCGTGGACTTTATCCCGTGGCTGTCCCCGCCGCCAGCGGCGGGGAGAGGTCTTCTCCGAGGCCGACGACGAATGACGCCATCCGCCCACAATCAGACGGCCATGCCTCAGCCCGACAGCGCCGCCGTTCGCCGCAAGCGCGACGCCTCGCGCTGGTCGCTGGTTTCCAACGCCACCTTGCTGGCGATGAAGATCATCGTCGGCGCGCTCACCGGCAGCGCGGGCATCCTGGCCGAAGCCGTCAACTCCGCCGCCGACCTCTTCGGGTCCGTCGTCGCCTTCCTCTCCGTGCGGGCCTCGGACGAGCCGCCGGACCGCGTCCACGCCTACGGCCACGGCAAGATCGAAAACCTCTCCGGCGCGGCCACCGCCGCCCTGATCCTCGTCGGCGGCGTCTTCGCCATCGGCGAGGCCGTCCGCCACCTGCTGCACGGCGGCTCGCTCCCCGACCTGGGGTGGGGCATCGCCGTCATGGCCGCGTCCGCCGTCATCAACTTCCTTGTCTCAAGCCATCTACTGCGCGTGGGGCGCGAAACCGACTCGCCCGCCCTCGTCGCCGACGGCCACCACCTGCAAACGGACGTGCTGACCTCGCTGGGCGTGTTGATCGGCCTGGTCCTGGTGCGCCTGACGGGAATGCCCTGGTGGGACTCGCTCGCCGCCCTGGCCGTCTCCGTCCTGATCCTGCGCGTCGGCGTCGGCCTGGCCGGGGACGCCGTGCGGACGCTGTCCGACACTGCCCTGCCCGACGAGGAAGAGCAGGCCCTGACACGGGTGCTCGAAGCCCACCCGGAAGTCCTCAGTTTCCACAAGCTGCGCACCCGCAAGTCCGGCTCGCACCGCCATGTGGACGTCCACGTCCAGATCGCCGACACCCACACCTTTGTCGAGGCCCACCGGCTGACCGAGGACCTGGAGGACGAGCTGCGCGCCGCCCTGCCGAACCTGCACCCCATCATCCACATCGAGCCGTATGAGGACGAGGCCCAGCACCAGCGCGAACAGCACGGGACGGATCACTAACAGGCGCCAGCGAAGTGACCGGCACTGGAAGTGCCGGCCTACTCGGAGAAAGTCGCTCCGCGACTAGGGAATGAGGTTATGGCAGTGCAGCCACAAATCAACGAGTCTGCGCCGCGCGCTCCGTCGGATTGTCAGGACAAGTCACAGAACGTTATGGCTGACGCCGCACGCCCGCAGGCGCAGTTGCAGGCGCAGGATAACCAAGTCAAGCCTTTGTCCGACCGGGACCGAGACATCTTCTTGGCCTGGATGGAGTCGGACACAAAGCCTAACGAGGCATTGGTCGAGGCGGCGCGTCAATTCAAGCAAGAAGGTTTCTGAGCCGGGGGAACCGTCCGTGCCTTTTGAACTGCTTTCCAGAAGCCATCACTGCGAGGCGTTCGACTGCGGCATGGAGGACATGGACCGCTACCTCCGGGAAGAAGCCAACAAAAACGCCAAAGACAACCTCAGCCGCACCTATGTCTTGACTGATTCACAGAGGCCCAGAACCGACCCCAACAAACAGCCCCTTGACGGGTTCTACACGCTCGTCGCGCATAGCATCCGCTTCGACGTGGTTCCGGCCAATCTCCCTGCCTACCCTATCCCCGTCATCCACCTGGCGCGGCTGGCCGTTGACGTGAAGAGGCAGCGGTAGGGCATCGGAACAAAGCTGCTCCTCGACGCCCTGCGGCGCTCTTATGCGGTTGCTCAAGAAGTCGGCGTGTACGCCGTGGAGCTAAGATCCTATCCTAATAGGCCCGCGCTTCAATTCTGGAGAGCCGGAGTGAGGAGGCTTGCTCTTCTCCTGTCCCCCCAGAATTGGGGGCTAGGGGGCCTCTCCGACAGCCTATTAGGATAGGCTCTAACGGCCCTGACCGAGCAGGCGCGAAGCATGTACCAGAAATTTGGCTTCTTGGTACTCTAAGGATGACCGGATGCACTTCTACTACCGCATCAAAGACATTCCGGCCCTGGGACTGGTTGACGGCTAGAATAGCCAACTCCTGACCCCTCCGGCGCAGCGTCACTGATGAGCGGTATGAGGCATGAGAAGATGCACCAGCCAGCCGCTGATCCAGTAAAAGGCCAGCGCGAAATACCCACTCCTACAGCGTTCCCGCCAGCTTCTAAACTGCCCTCGCCAGTAGGCCGCATCTCGGACCTCTGCTGTTTGATTATCCGCTCTGTGCCGGATAAATCCAACAAACAAAACAAGGCCAAGAGCGTGCCAATAAGCCAGCGGTTTCAGCCCCAGCGACACCACGAACCAGCGCCAGAATAGTAACGTGACGAAGGCTTCG
>JAABUJ010000090.1_pt1 | contig 201346 bp, 175 predicted proteins | sample 5559131 | NCBI WGS metagenome assembly JAABUJ01 (sample SAMN10711875, study PRJNA513366) | rock metagenome | isolation source: Antarctica rocks | place: Antarctica: Victoria Land, Mt New Zealand nord | collected 2016-01-07
ATCGCTGACTTTCGCCACTCGCTGCCTCCTCACAAGCAGGCCAACCTAGCCCCAGAACCGACAGCTGGGAATTCCACACGCCTCGAAACCCGCCCCCCCGAGTCAATCAGACGGAAACCGTATGAACCAGTTCGATCGAGTTCTTGTCCTCGGCGAGATCCCACATCGGACCGTGACCGCCTGGATAGAAGACCGTGTCGAAATCAGCCTGCGAGATGCTGTCCAAGCGCACCGTGGTGGCCAGTTGTGCGTTCGCTGCCGCATCAGCCTCGAACCGGCGGGTGTGGTCGGTCTGGAATGCAGGTTCGTTGCTCTTCGGATCGAGCGGCGGCTGGCCACCGTCGGGTGAGGCAAGCACGATTTCCGCGCCCGCGTCCTTGAACGCGTAGTAGGGGGCGGCGAGCTCTTCGAGCCAGAAGCCCGTCTTTTTTCCCGTGTTGCCCAGTTTGTCATGCGAGGTCAAAACCATCACGATTTTCATGTTGCTTCTCCTGCGCTTGCAAGTTGACGCCGAGAGTAGACCGGTCGTCTACATCTTAGGCGTGACATGCATCTGTAGTCGAGGTGCGGCCGACACCTTCCGGGTCAGTGGGGAAGGTGGAGGATCTGGCGGGTCGTTGTCATCGCGGCTTCGAACGGTCGCGTATCGCGGACGATCTTCACCAACACGCTGGCTCCGAGCCAGAGCTGGTAGAGGCTCTGCGCCACGCAGTCCGGCTCGCCATCGATCGAGAGCGATCCTTCCGCGACACCGGACTCGATGGCCCTCGTGAGCCGTTGGGTGATCCCGGACGTGCCGTGTTTCAAGGCCGAGCGCATGGCCTCGGAAAGGTCCGCGACCTCCGCACCCAACTTGACGGCGAGACACTTCCCTTGGCAGCCGAAGAAGGACTGGGTCTCCTGCCATTGTTGCAAGTAGGTCATCAGACGCTGCGCCATGGTGAGGCCAGGCTGGCGAAGCGTTTTGTCGAGGTCGGTGAGGTAGTCTTCGAAATAGGCCGTCAGCATCGCCTCGCCAAATGCATCCTTGGAGCCGAAGTAGTGATAGAACGAGCCTTTCGGCACCCCGACCGTCGCCAGGATCTCGTTGAGGCCAACGGCAGAGAAGCCCTTGCCGGCCATGATCCTCTGGCCGGTTTCGAGGATCCTCTGACGGACATCGATCGTGTCCTGCGAGGTTGAGGTGTTCATAGCCACCATCGAGCACAGAATAGACCGGTCGTCTACCACTTTATGCAGGTCGAGCCCGCCAAGGCCGTCGCGGTCGCCAAAAAGGAATTTCCCACCCTCGATCCCGCGATGGTCGAGGCGGCCGTGAAGCGCATAGTGGCCGACAAGGTCTACCCCGACAGGGTCGACATCACGCCCGCGGCTTTGAGGATCGCCCTCGACACGCAGATCGCTCTCGGCAATCCCGCGGCACAACCCGATTACGCGACCTTCGTGCAACGCGAGTTCATCGCCAATGCGATCGCCGCTCATCGAGCAGCGTCGTTGCCGATCCACGCCGACCAGGTGTGGCCGACGATGCCGGGCGACAGGCCGCCCGAAGGCGTTCAGTGCCTCGATCCCGGGGCCGGACGGTCACGACCGAGGCCGGCCGGCGGCATCCCGGCCCGACCGGCAAATGTTGGAACCCGATAAACGCTGGGCAAGTCGGGGGGTCACCCTGACCCAGCCCCGTCGATTGCCGCGCCTCTCAATATGGACCCGATCGGACCCATGCTGTCACTTCTGTCCCTGCGTGCCCGCATCGAGGCCGGCGCGCTCACGCCCGAAGGCGCGATCGCCATGGTTCGGGACGCGATCCAGGCGCGCGAGCCCGAGATCCGCGCGTTCGCCAGCCTGAATCAGGACCCCGTCGTGCCGGTCTCCGGCCCGCTCGCCGGCATCGCGGTCGGAATCAAGGACATCATCGATACGGCGGACCTGCCGACCGGCATGGGATCGCCCATCTACGACGGTTGGCGACCGCGCGCCGACGCTCCCGTAGTGGCGCGTCTGAAGCTCCTCGGGGCGGTGCCGCTGGCCAAAACCACCACCACGGCCTTTGCGTTCCTCGACCCGACGGCCACCCGTAACCCTCGCGCGCCCGGCCACACGCCGGGCGGATCCTCGGCCGGGTCGGCCGCCGCGGTGGCGGCCGGCATGCTGCCGCTGGCGTTGGGCACCCAGACAGGCGGTTCGGTGATCAGGCCGGCCGCCTATTGCGGCGTCGTCGGGGTGAAGCCCTCCTTCGGTCTGCTACCGACCGCCGGCACCAAATGCTTTTCGTGGACACTCGACACGCTCGGCCTCTTCGCGGCGGGAGTCACCGATGCGGCCCGCGCTCTAGCCCTGATGACGGGCCGTCCGGATCTCGACGGGCGCGACGATGCGCTCAGCGCATTCCGGATCGGCGTCCTGCTCCAGGATTTCTGCGACGCGCCTGCGCCGGAAGCGGTGGCGGCGCTCCGGCGGGCGGCTTCGGCAGCCGAAGCTGCCGGCGCGGTCTTGGGCGACATCAGGCTTCCCTCCGTCTTCGCCGATGCTTTCGCAGGGCACGGCGCGATCCAGGACTTCGAGTGTGCACAGGCGTTGCGTTGGGAATACGAGACGCATCGCGACGCGATCGCACCGATGTTGCGCGCCCACCTCGACGCGTCGCAGACGGTGAGCCCGGACCACTACGACGCCGCGCTGGGCGTCGCGCGCCAGGCACGTCGTGCATTGCAGGACCTGTTCAGTGATTTGGACGCGATCCTGACCCTCTCGGCTCCGGGCCCGGCCCCGGCCGGCATGACATCCACCGGCGACTCCCGCTTCAACCGTTTGTGGACCCTGATGGGCGTCCCTTGCGTGACGGTGCCGGTGCCCGCCGACGGGCCGCCACTGGGCGTGCAGGTGATCGCGAACGTAGGCGCAGACAGGTCGGCCTTGACGGTTGCACGCTTCATGGAACGCGCGCTGGCCCGAGGCCCTTCTGCCGCTCGCAGCCTCGATCGATGACCAGCCCCGGAACGAAAAGCCTGCTGGACGTCGGGCAGGGCGGCCTCTATCTCTCGCACTTCGGCCGACCGGGCCGCGTCGAACGGATGTGAATCGAACATGCGGGCCGAACCCATGGCGCTCGTCGAGCAGATCAAGCAGTCGGTCGGACTGCTGAGGAGGCATCTTTGACGTCGAGACCGCGACACGGCGCCTAGCCGAACTCAACGCCAAATCGGAGGACCCCGCCCTCTGGAACGACGCCCAGGCGGCCCAGAAACTCATGCGGGAGCGGACCGAACTCGAGGATCGGCTCGGTGCCGTGTCGCGTTTCGAGCGCGACCTCGACGATGCCATCACGCTGGTCGACCTCGCCGAGGCCGAAGATGACGCCGATGTCGAACGCGAGGCCGTTGACCAGCTGAAAGCCCTCAAGGTCGAGGCCGAACGGCGGCAGGTGGAGGCCTTGCTGTCGGGCGAGGCGGACGGCAACGATGCCTATATCGAGGTGCATTCGGGGGCCGGCGGCACCGAGTCCCAGGATTGGGCCCGGATGCTATTCCGCATGTATGCGCGCTGGGCCGAACGCCGCAACTTCAAGGTCGAAGTCATCGAGGAGAGCGCCGGCGAAGAGGCTGGCATCAAGTCGGCCACGATCCTGGTCAAAGGCCATAACGCCTATGGCTGGGCCAAGACGGAATCCGGCGTGCACCGTCTGGTCCGCATCTCTCCCTTCGACAGCAATGCCCGGCGTCACACGAGCTTCGCCTCGGCCTGGGTCTACCCCGTGGTGGACGACAGGATCGACATCGTGGTCAATGAATCCGACTGCCGCATCGACACCTATCGCTCTTCGGGCGCTGGCGGCCAGCACGTCAATACGACGGATTCGGCGGTGCGCATCACCCACGTCCCGTCCGGCATCGTGGTGGCGTGCCAGGGCGAGCGCTCTCAGCACAAGAACCGTGCCACGGCCTGGAACATGCTGCGGGCGCGGCTCTACGAACTCGAACTCGAGAAGCGCGAAGCCAAGGCCAACGCCGATGCTGCCTCCAAGACCGAGGTCGGCTGGGGTCACCAGATCCGGTCCTACGTGCTCCAGCCCTACCAACTCGTGAAGGACCTGCGCACGGGCAAGACATCCGGCACCCCCGATGAAGTGTTGGACGGCGATCTCGACGCCTTCATGGAGGCTTCGCTGGCCCAGCGTCTGTCCGGCCGAACGGTCGAGGTCGAAGACGTCGACTGATACGGGCGCATCGACAAGCTCGGCGCGCCGCCGCTCGGAGCGCTTTCGCCCCTAACGAATTCGCTCCAGCCAAAAGAATGCGAGCGGTTTCATCGGGGTAGGATCGCGGGGCGATTCCACCTCATCCGATACTGCTTTAGTGCACCGCTGCCGTCAGGTCGTGACCGGCCGGGTCGGTCGATAGTGGCGGGTGCGTCGCCCAGGGTGACGGCAGCCGACCGTGCGCCTCGCCGCGCTCGAACAAAGTGGTCATATATGCGGTGTTGAACTGATCGGTTGCGTCGCCCGGTGGCTCCGGTACGTCCGCGTCGATGAACGCGATATGGTAGCCGATCCCGTGCGACGCCGCGTAGGTATAGCTGCTGAGAACGTTGTTGCGCCCCTCGCGTTTGAGGACCGTCGACAGCCCGCGGGAGGCCAGCGCGACGGTGGTGTCCTCGACCACCTTGAACGACGGGTCGATCTTGTTGTTCACCAGGATGTACAGATCCTTGATCTGCTGGCCCTTGCCGTTCCCGCTGCCGCCGTAGATGACCTCATCGGGTGCGACGTAGACCTGACGGATCGCGGCCCCGTCGACATGCATTTCCTGGAATCTATGGCCGCCGCTCTCGACATCGATGAGACGCGGCGGGAACAGGGCCGGGATCGAGGCGGACGCGGCCAGCACCTGGCGGAACAGCGCGAGTGAGTTCGGCGAGCGCGTAGCCGCGATCGCTCCCATATTCCAGACCACCGAACGTTGCTGATCGAGGTTGGTGGTGACGACCAGCAGCCGGCGACCCCTGCGGTGCTCGGCCGCCACGGCGTCGAGCACGCCCTGGTCGATGTAGTGGGCGATGAAGCGTCCGAGCTTGTCGCTGTCGACCAGGGCATTGCCGATCAGGCCGTTGAGGACGCTGGCATCTTTGACCAGTGCCGATGCGAAACCGTTGGTGTAGAGATCCTGCAGCGTTGGGTCGTATTGCGTGCCCAGGAACGCGAAGGGCGCCATGAGCGCGCCCGTGCTGACGCCCGTGACGATGGTGAACTGCGGGCGCTGATGGGACTCCGAAAGTCCCTTCAGGAATCCGGCCCCGAAAGCGCCGTCGGCCCCGCCGCTCGACAAGGCCAGGAGGGTGACCGGCTCGTGACGGGCCTGCGCCTGAGTGAAGACATCCTGGCGGAAGCGGTCGAACACGAAGGCCGGCGCATCCGCGTAGAAGCGCATGCCGCTCATGTCGGGGATGTCGGCGCTCTCCGCCTCGGCGAGCGAGTAAGGGATACGGGGCGTGGTGGAGGCGCAACCTCCGACCGCCACGCTCAAAGCGGACATTCCGGCAAACAACAGGCGGCAAGTCTTGGACATGGACGGGACACTCTGACGGCCTTCCGGCACTCGGCACCCGCGCGGCCCCGGCAGGGACCGTGTGAGGCGCTCCGCCCTCGATACTGACTTACCCCGGGGAATGTCCAAAAAGTGCGCATGTTCCCGCGCGCCGCTTGGAATGCCATGCGGTGTGACTTCCGTGTACCGGTGCTACCGAAGGTTCCGACCGAGACTCGTGGTCTCGTTCGCATACGGCATCGCCTCGGCATACGCGAGGGGCCTCGAAGCGGGCCGCCGTGACGGTCCCGGCGGTCCTGGCGGGTCGGGCCTTTCAACGCGCGGCGAGCAGGCCCGCCATGTCGGCACGATCCGCAGTCTCGATGAACCGCATGGGGTCGATCGGCTCACCGTCGACCCGAACCTCGTAATGGAGGTGGGGTCCGGTCGCACGACCGGTCGCGCCGACGTAGCCCAGCACGGTGCCGCGCGTCACGCTTTGGCCCTCCGCAATGGCGATTTGACCCATATGAGCGTAGCGCGTCGCGACTCCGGCGCCATGGTCCACTTCCACCATATTGCCGTAGCCACCGGCCGTACCGGCCAACGCGACCCGGCCCGCGGCGGTCGCCCGGATCGCGACGCCGTAGCCTTCACGGAAATCGACGCCGGTATGCAGCGCGGGACGGCCCAGGAACGGATCCAGCCGTGCCCCGAACGGTGAAGAGATATCCGGATGGCCCGGCAGCGGTGTCGCGATCGGAAGCCGCGTCAGGGCATTGTCGAACTGCGCGGCCGATGCGGTCGCAACGCGAAGATCGGTCATGGCCCGACCGAACTGTCCATCCGCCCCGCTTGGCAACGGCACGAAAGGACCGCCCATGGCGGGCTGCGTTGCCGGTCCGACTTTGGCGAGATAACGGTCGGGAGACAATCCCGCGGTTTCGATGAGGTTCCGGATGCGGGCAACCCTGTTGCGGACTGCGGCGACCGCCTGGGACAAGGTCCCGACCTGATCCTTCTCGATTCGATCGAGAGAACGATCGGCGGTGGCCAACCGGTCCCCGAGCGCGAAGGCCGGGTCGTCCATCAGGGCCGCATGGTCTTCGGCGTGCGCCGCGGAGGCAGCTTTCGGTCCGCCGCTCGCCGGTTCCGTCAGAGGGCGAGGCTTGTCGGGCGCATAGCCGAGCGCCGCCGCCGGCAGGGCCGGGCTGCCACCCGTGATCTCGGGCGGCAGGGGCAACCCGCGTGCCAGCCTGGTCCCGGGCTGCGTGACGGTCTGGGCCGCGAGGTCGGCCACCAGAGCGGCCCGCGTTTCGAGTGTGGCTTCCCGCGCGAAGAGGTCATGCACGCGAGCGTCGAGGGTCCGCTGTTCGGCGCGGCCCCGGGTGGACTGCCGTTCGAGGTCGAGACGCAGCGCCTCGATGCGATCCTCGTAGGCATATTGCATCTCGCTCTGATGAACCATCAAGCCCGCCATGAGGTCGTCATGGAACGCGAGATAGAGGGTGCTGCCGAGCCCGGCCAGCAGGACCAAGGGCAGGACCGCCGCCAGAGCATGGACCATGACGGATCGCGCCGCGTAGGTCCGCATGGTCGCGCCACGCGACACCGTGAGGAAGTAATGCGAGCGGGGTAGAGCTTCGGGAAGCCTCTGGCCTGGCATGGTTCGACACCTTTGGACGCCGCGGCATGACGGTCGTGACCGGGTCGAGATAATGCGATCAGGGTTAATCCTTCACCAACGTCGCGATGCTTTTCGGCCTGCTCCGCTTCGGGCCGATGAAGTGCCGGGCCCCCCGGTGCCCACCTTCGGTGACGAGCGGCACGACGATCTCCGGACGCCGGTCGATCAGGAGGATCGCTCCGGCCTGCTCGCCCCGCGCACCGCCGCCAGCACGGCATCGGCGTGCCCCTTCACGTTCACCTTCGGCCAGATTTCGGCAACGCGGCCGTCCGCCCCGATCAGGAAGGTGGTCCGTTCGACGCCCATGTACTTGCGCCCGTACATGGATTTTTCCTGCCAGACTCCATAAGCCTGACACATGTTCTTGGTTTCGTCGGAGATCAGGGCGAGATCGAGCCCGTGCTTGGCCTTGAAGGCGTCGTGGCTGCGGGTGGAATCGGGAGACACGCCGACGATTTCGGCTCCAGCGTCGCGAAAGGCCGAGGTGAGAGCGTTGAAATCGATCGCCTGGCGCGTGCAACCGCTTGTATCGTCCTTAGGGTAGAAATAGATCACAAGCATCCGATCGGTGAAAGACTCGAGGTTCAGTTCGCCGCCGCCGTCCCTTGGCAGGCGAAAGGCCGGCGCGGGATCGCCGACTTGCAGGGGATCGGCCATGAGGTCTTCCTTTCGTCCCATTGAGGGCCCATGCCATTCGGCCGATGCCGTCCACGCCGGCATATGGCGCCACATAAGGTCGGAACCAGCCTTTCCGTCAATCCAGGGAGCCTGACGGCTTGGCCGAACCGTTCAGCAGATCGGACGAGGATATCCGGCGGGCGGGCGCTCCGGCGATGGGACCGACCGTTGCGGATCGGTCCGACCTGGATAGGGCCGACCCGCATCCGGCTGATACGGGCTGCAAGCGTCATCTGGTGCGCCGGCCGCCGCGCCGCCGCACCGGCATCCGGAGGGCCTGCCTGGCCTTGATGGCCTTTGCGGCCAGCCTGCTGTTCATCGCCGCCGTGGCCGCTACCCTGGTGTTCGTCCGATTACGACAGGGGCCGATCACGCTGGACCTCAAGTCTCAGATCGTGGCGGCCCTGAACAGCCGCGTCGGCCATGGCTATGGGTTCGATCTTGCCGGAACGTCGATCGAGGCGACGGACCACGGACCCGCGCTGACCATCGATCGTCTGTCGATCAGCGACGCCTCGGCCCGGCTGGTGGTCTCGGCGCCTCGCGCCGCCATCGCGGTCGATCCGATGGCCCTCCTGGTCGGGCGGATCGCGCCGAGGAGGCTCGACATCCACGACGTGGATTTGCACCTCGTCATACTGCCGGATGGCCAGGTGGCGGTGTCGGCAGGTTCGAACGAGGCGGCTTTTCCTCTGTCGAACGCCTTTTTGGCGCCGGCCGGCGGTTCCGGGGAGAGCGCTGCGATCCCGGTCTCTCGGCCCGACGCCACGGGGTCGACGCCGCCTCGGCCCGCCAATGCGGCGCTGCGCGCCATGTCGGCCGCACTTCGGTCGCTGGTCGATGCCACGACGGCATCGGACAGCGCCTTGAACGCGCTCGAACGCGTCAGCGTCACGGGGCGCCTCGTGCTCGACGACCGAACCCACGGCACCAAGACGGTGTTCAACAACACCGTTCTGAGCTTCGATCGGGCATCCGACGGCGCCGCGACCCTGTCGGTCGCGGCCGACGGGCCGACCGGTCGCTGGTCGCTGCGCGCCCACGCCGCGGTCGGGGCCGGTGACTCGAAGGAGTTGACGGTCGATGCCCAGGATCTGTCGCTGGACGAAATCACGCTCGCGGGCGGATTGCACAGCCTGGGTTTCGATTTCGATACGCCGGTGTCGGCCCATCTGGCGATCAGGCTCGGCTCCGACGGCGAACTCGACACCCTGAAAGGCACGTTCGCGTTCGGCCAGGGTTACTTCCGGCTCGACGATCCCGATCACGAGCCCTTGCTGATCGATAGCGTGTCGGGGGGGCTTCACCTCGATCGGAGTACGAACGGCATCGACATCGACCGCACTGAGCTCCGGGCCGGCGGCTCCGATTTCGTCATGACGGGACATGTGGACGTCCCGCACGCCGCCGATGATCCCTGGGCCATGCGGATCGAGGCTTCGGGCACTTTCGGGGCGGAGCGGCCGGGTGAGAAGCCCGTTCGCATCGCCCGGGCCTCCGCCGGGCTGCGGCTGTACCCGTCCGGGCATCGCCTGCTCATCGACCGCGCCGAGGTTACCGGCCCCGAGGTCGATTTCAGCGACACCGGCGAGATCCGCCAGGTCGACGCCGGGATCCGCTTGAGGAACACGGCCAGCGTCAAGCACATGCCGGCCGAGGTGTTGGCACGGCTCTGGCCAAGCTTGATTGCGGCGCCGGTGCGGGCCTGGCTGCTGGCCAACCTCCGAGGTGGCATCGTGGAGTCCGGCCGGGCGACGGTCGACCTCAACGGGGCCGACCTCGCGCTGATGCGGGCCGAACGCTCGGTCGCCGACGATCACGTGCGAGTCGATTTCAAGGTGTCCAACCTGTCGCTGGCCTTCATGCCGGGCGTTCCGACCCTCGATGGGATCGACGCGCAGGGCGTGGTGACGGGGCGCACGTTCAACATGGACGTCGCCCGGGGCACTATGGACGTCTCGGCCGGTCGCCGGCTGACGTTGGCCGACGGCAACTTCCATGTCGCCGACAACGACCCGAAGCCGACGCCGGCCACGATCGAGGCCCATGTCCAGGGCGGTGTCGACACCGTGGCCGACCTCCTGGCACGCGACGCGCTGAAGCGTTACGCCGGCCCGCCGCTCGACCTGGCGGCCGTCAGGGGCCAGATCGACGGGCATCTCTCGATTCGCCTGAAGCTCGGCAAGGACGTGCCGCCCGACGAGGTCAAGGTCGGCGTGACGGCGACGGCCACGAACTTCGGCTTCGATAAGCTGATCGGTAAGGAAGGGCTGAGCGACGCGACGATCAAGCTCGACGTCGACCCATCCGGCATGCACGCCAAGGGTGAAGGTCGGATCTATGGGTCATCGGCCACGATCGACGTCAGGAAAGCCCCGAACGGCGTCGGCGAGGCGGTCCTCAGCATGGCGCTCGACGATGCGGCACGTGCCAAGGCGGGGCTCAATGCCGGGGGAGTAAAGGGTATCGTAGCGGCCCGGATCACCGCCGCACTGGTTCCGGGTGACAAGACCAGGGCCGCGGTCGACCTCGACTTCGCCAGGGCTGCAATCGATGGCGTGGTGCCCGGTTTTTCGAAACCGCTGGGCCGGCCCGGCAAGGCAACCCTGACGGTGCTGCAACGCGACAACGGCACTACGCTCGACAATATCGCCTTCGAGGGTGGTGGGGCGACGGTGCGCGGCACGGCCGAACTCGACCGGGATGGCGATTTCGTCGCTGCCAGGCTGAGTCAAGTCAAGTTGTCGCCGGGCGACGACCTGCGGGTCGAAGCGCAACAGAGCGGCGACGTGCTGAAGGTCACGGCGCGCGGCGCCAACCTCGATGCGCGGCCCTTCCTGAAATGGCTCACTGCGCCGACACCGGCCGGGGGCGGGAGCGCCAATGCCGACACCGGTGCCAAGGGCGCGCTCGATCTCGATCTCCGCAGCACCGTCCTGAGCGGTCAGAACAGCCAGGCCGTGACGGGGGCCGACGTCCACCTCACGCGGCGCGGTGGGCAATTGAAGCGGCTCACGATCGCCGGTCACATCGGCCGTCAGCCGCTGACGGTCACGACGACACAGAACGACGCCGCGCCGCATTTCCTGATCCGCTCGGGCGACGCAGGTGCGACGCTGCTGTTCATGGATCTCTACAAGCGCATGGTGCGAGGCCAGTTGGACGCCAACCTCGTCATGGCGGGGCAGCGCCTGGATGGCCACGCGACCGTGCACGACTTCACGATCCGCGAAGATCCCGCCATCCACAAGCTCGCGGTCGAGGGACTGGCCAGCCAGAAGCACGAGGCCGCCGACGGCGGCGAGGCCAGCCCCCCGAGCGTCGATACGTCGGCCATGTCGTTCGGTAAGCTCGACGCGTCCTTCAGCAAGACCGGCAATATCGTCGAGGTGCGGGACGGGTCGATGGTCGGACCCGCACTCGGCGCCACCGTTGCCGGCACGATCGACTTCAGCCGCGATCAGGTCAGCCTTGCCGGTACCTTCGTGCCGCTGTTCGGCGTCAACAACCTGTTCTCGCAGGTGCCGCTGTTCGGACCGCTGCTGGGGGGCGGTCGTCAAGAGGGACTGTTCGGCCTCAGCTATCGGATCACGGGATCGGCCGGAAACCCGGTGCTGAACGTCAACCCGCTGTCGGTCCTGGCGCCGGGATTCCTCCGGGAGGTCTTCGGGGCCCTCGACGCCTCGGCACGAGGCGCATCCCCGCCCCGCGACCGGGCCGACGGCCCGAGGCCACGGGCCGGGGAGGAGTGAGCGGACCGTTCGGGTGCCGGCACCACGTCACAGGCCCGCAACGACCCCGCGGTGTCGGCCGGCGCCGCCGTCACTCCGGCTTCAACAAGACGTGCTTCTTGCGGCCCAGCGACAGCTTCACGACGCCTCCGAGGAGGTCGCGCGGGCCGAGCGTCGCCGCATCGTCGGTCACGGCTCGGTCGTTGACCCTGAGACCGCCACCCCTGATCTGACGCCGGGCCTCGCTCGTCGATGCTACGAGCCCGGCCCGGGTGAAGGCCGTCAGCACGCCCATGCCGGTTTCGAACTCCCGTGCCGGAACCATGACGGTGGGAAGGTCCTGGGCCAGGATCCCCTGTTCGAAGGTCAATCGCGCCGTCTCGGCCGCGACATCCGCCGTCTCCCGCCCATGCATCAGGGCCGTGGCTTCGGTGGCCAGGCGCTTCTTGGCCTCGTTGATCTCAGTGCCGCCCAGGGCCTCCAGCCGCGCGATCTCACCTAAGGGCAGCAACGTGAACAGCCGCAGGAAGCGGCCGATGTCGCCATCTTCGGTGTTGCGCCAGAACTGCCAGTAGTCGTAGGGGCTTCGCAGCTCGGCCTTGAGCCAGACGGCGCCCGAGGCGGTCTTACCCATCTTGGCGCCCGCTGCCGTCGTGATGAGCGGGCAGGTGAGGGCGTAGAGCTGTGGCGTACCCATGCGCCGGCCGAGATCGAGGCCCGTGACGATGTTGCCCCACTGATCGGAGCCACCCATCTGGAGTCGGCAACCGTAGCGGCGCTGCAGTTCGACGAAATCGTAGGACTGCAGGCACATGTAGTTGAATTCCAGGAACGACAATTCCTGGTCGCGCTCGAGCCGCATCCTGACGCTATCCATCGACAGCATGCGGTTGACCGAGAAATGCCGCCCGGCCTCGCGCAGGAAATCGATGTAGTTGAGCCGGGTCAACCATTCGGCGTTGTCGACCATGACGGCGCCGAGATCGCTGTCGGCGAAGCGCAGGAGGCGCGAGAAGTTTCCCTTGATGCTCTCCTTGTTGGCGTCGATCTGCTCCACCGAGAGGATCTGGCGCGACTCGTCCTTGCCGGACGGGTCACCGACCCGGGTCGTGCCGCCGCCCATCAGCACGATAGGCCGGCCAGCGCCCGTCGCCTGCAGCCAGTGCAGCATCATGATGGAAACGAGGCTGCCGACGTGGAGCGACGGTGCCGTGCAGTCGTAGCCCACGTAGGTGTGGAGCTCGCCACGCCGTGCCAGGGCGTCGATGCCAGCCTCGTCCGAGACCTGATGGATATAGCCCCGCTCGCGCAGCACCCTGATGAAGTCCGCAGCGGCGACCGGCTCGACGTTGGAGGACATGAAACGGCTCGTGGGCTCGATGGGCACGCGGCCGGCTGGGATGCATGAACATGCCCCAATCGATGACGGCCGACCCTGGGGCCGCTCGTCTAGGGTGTCTTGCAGGGTGACGCAACATGGGCGACCCTGCCGTCCATGCGGCTCGACCGGGACGGCGTGGATGTTGGCACTGGGATTGATGAGCGGCACGTCGATGGACGGTATCGACCTTGCCGTTCTGGAGACGGACGGACGAGCCACCATCCGGTCCGGCGCGGTGGCCTTCGCGCCTTATGCAGCGGAGGACCGTGCGCTGCTGCGGCGCGCCATCGGCGCAGCCACAGGCCTGACGGACCGGCACGCGCGGCCCTCCCCCCTTGCCGAAGCCGAAGCCCGGCTGACGGCCCTCCATGTCGCGGCCGTGCGGAGCTTCATGGCGCGGCATCCCGAAGAGGCCGGCCGGCTCGAGGTCCTGGGTTTTCATGGCCAGACCGTCCTGCACCGGCCCGAGCGCGGTCTGACCGTGCAGATCGGGGACGGCGCGGCGCTGGCCCGCGGCTGCGGGATCGCCGTGGTGGCGGATCTGCGGGCCGCCGACGTGGCGGCGGGCGGGCAGGGTGCGCCGCTCGTACCGGTGTTCCATCGCGCCCTCGCGGAGGCGTCCGGCGTGGCCGCGCCCGTGGCACTGCTCAACGTCGGTGGTGTCGCCAACGTCACTTTCCTGCCCGGCAACGGCGCGGACCCGATTGCCTTCGATACGGGGCCTGGAAATGCGCTGATCGACGACTTGATGCTGGAGCGCACCGGCGAGCCCTTCGACCGTGACGGCGCGTCGGCCGCGAGCGGCCGCGTCCAGGCAGCCCGCGTCGATGCCATGCTGCGGCACCCCTATTTCGAGGCGCCTCCGCCGAAATCGCTCGATCGCAACGACTGGTCTCGCGAGGCCGTCGCGTCGCTCTCGACCGCGGATGCGGCCGCGACCCTGACGGATTTCACGGCCGCAGCCGTGGCCCGCGCCCTTCATCTGTTGCCGGCGCGGCCCAACCTCGTCGTGGTCTGCGGTGGCGGGACCCGCAACCCGACCCTCATGGCCCGCCTGCGAGTCCGATTGCCCTGCCCGGTCGAGGACGCGGCCGCACTCGGCTGGAATGCCGACGCCATCGAAGCCCAGGCTTTCGCCTACCTCGCGGTGCGCTCCCGCCTGGGCCTGCCCCTCACGTTTCCGGGCACCACGGGCGTGGCGGCACCGCTTACGGGCGGCGTGTTCCATCCGGGACGCTGACCAGCGATGACGGTGCCACCAAGCCGCTTCCAGCGAACGACGGAGGTGGTGCCCGGCGGTGCGGACTATCCGTTGCTGCGCGCCGGGATCGCCGTGCGGACCGGGTTGTCGAGCCGTCGGTCGAGGTAGGCGCTGACCTCGACCACGAGATTGTCGACGCAATTCTCGAAGAAGTGGTTGGCGTTCGGGATCACCGCGTGCTCGATCAGGATGCCTTTCTGGGTCTTCAGCTTCTCGATCAGCGTCTGCACCTCCTTCAAGGGCGCGACCCGGTCCTTGTCGCCATGAACGAAGAGCCCCGACGACGGGCAGGGCGCCAGGAACGAGAAATCATACAGGGTCGCGGGGGGCGCGATCGAGATGAAACCCTCGATCTCCGGACGGCGCATCAGCAGTTGCATGCCGATCCAGGCACCGAACGAGAAGCCGGCGATCCAGCAGGCGCGGGCATCGGGGCTGACGGTCTGGGCCCAATCGAGCGCCGCCGCCGCATCCGACAGTTCGCCCGCACCGTGGTCGAAACTGCCCTGGGAACGGCCGACCCCGCGGAAATTGAACCGTAGTACCGAGAAGCCGCGCTCAGCGAACGCATAATAGAGGTTGTAGACGATCTGATTGTTCATCGTCCCGCCGAACTGTGGGTGCGGGTGCAGGATGATGGCAATGGGTGCGCCGCGCTTCTTGGCCGGATGGAAGCGCCCTTCGAGGCGCCCGGCAGGTCCGGTGAAGATGACTTCAGGCATGGGAACTCCGAAAATCCGGGACTGCCCTGAGACGCCGCGAGCGCCGATGGATCCCCCGGCGCCGGTCGTCCGACAGGGCAGGGCGCGACGGGCAGGTCTGCGCCGCAAGGCTGGATCGCTTGACTCCGTCCGCACCAGACCGTAATTCTGTTAGAATAATTCTAACAGAATTACGGTCTCCGCTTCCGGCATCCAGCGAAGGCTTGCCCCTCGGGCAGGCGGCCTCTTAGCATGCCTGCCTCTTGCAATTGCAAGACAATTTGAGTGAGCCGTCCTTGACCGCATCGACTGGCAGCCCGCGTGTCTACCTCGACCACAACGCCACGGCACCGCTGCGGCCAGAGGCCAGGTCCGCGGTTCTGGCCGTGCTGGAGATGGCCGCCAACCCGTCTTCCGTTCATGCCGAGGGTCGTCGCGCCCGAGCCGCCGTCGAGGAAGCGCGCGCCCGTGTCGCGACAATGGTCGGGGCGCGTCAGGACCGCGTCGTCTTCACGTCGGGGGCCAGCGAAGCTGCCAGCCTGGCGCTGGCGCCCGACCTCGTTCACGGTGGACGCCGCGGTTTCGACCGCCTCGTCGTGGGATCGACAGAGCACGCGGCCGTGCTGCACGGCCACCGGTTCCCGGTCGAGGCCGTGTCGGTCGTCCCGGTGCTGTCGAGTGGGGTCATCGACCTCGCGGCCCTTTCACGGGCGCTGGCCGACGGAGGACGTGCCATCGTCGCGGTTCAGGCGGCCAACAACGAGACGGGCGTGCTCCAGCCGCTCGAGGCCGTGTCACGGATCGCCCATTCCACCGGCGCGATCCTGGTTACGGACGCCGTCCAGGCGGCGGGGCGGATCGCATGCGACGCCATGCCGGCCGACATGGTCTTCCTGTCGGGCCATAAGCTCGGCGGCCTCGCCGGCGCGGGCGCGCTCGTGCTGCTCTCCGGCGACCTCGCGCTGGGGACGCCGATGCTGCGCGGCGGCGGCCAGGAGCGGGGGCTGCGGGCCGGGACCGAGAACGTGCCCGCGATCGCGGCCTTCGGGGCGGCGGCCGCCTGTGGCCACGGCGACGGCCGGCGGATCGGAACGCTGCGCGATCGGTTCGAAACCGCGTTGCTGCACTTGGCCCCCGACGCCGTCCTGTTCGGACACGATGCCCAACGCCTTCCGAACACGAGCGCCTTTGCGGTGCCGGGGGTCGCGGCCGAAAAGCTGCTCATGGCACTCGATCTCGCCGGCATCGCGGTCTCGTCGGGCTCTGCCTGTGGATCGGGCAAGGTCGGGCGGTCGCACGTCCTTGAAGCCATGGGTGTGGCGCCCGATCTCAGGAGGAGCGCCATCCGCGTGAGTTTCGGATGGACTTCGGCGGATGCCGACGTCGAGCGGGTCATCGATGTGCTGGGCACGTCGATTGACCGCATAAGGCGCAGGTGGCTCCAAGCCGCCGCGTAAGGTTTTCGGGACAATCTCGGCGCGAGCCGATGAGGTGATAGGGATCGGAGCGCGAAAGTGCTCGGTCGGGAGAATCGAAATGGCGGCTGTCCAGGATACCGTCGATCGCGTGAAGGCGATCGACGTCAGCGAGTATAAGTACGGCTTCATCACCGAGATCGAGTCCGACAAGGCTCCGAAAGGTCTCGACGAGAGCACCGTGCGGTTCATCTCGGCCAAGAAGGGCGAGCCCGCCTGGCTGACCGAGTGGCGCCTCGAAGCCTATCGGCGCTGGCAGACCATGGAGACTCCCGACTGGTCCCGGGTGAAACATCCGCCGATCGACTACCAGGACCTTTACTATTACTCGGCACCGAAGAGCTCTCCGGGGCCGAAGTCGCTCGCGGAGGTCGACCCCGAACTGCTGCGCACCTACGAGAAGCTCGGGATCCCGTTGCGCGAGCAGGAGATCCTGGCGGGCGTCGAGCCGTCCTCGCGCGTCGCTGTCGATGCCGTGTTCGATTCCGTGTCGGTCGCCACGACTTTCAAGGCCGAACTCGCCAGGTCGGGCGTGATCTTCTGCCCGATCTCCGAGGCCGTGCACTCGCATCCCGAGCTCGTCAGGAAGTACCTCGGCTCGGTCGTGCCGGTGACCGACAACTACTACGCCACGCTGAATTCGGCCGTGTTCTCGGACGGATCCTTCGTCTACATTCCGCCGGGCGTACGCTGCCCAATGGAGCTGTCGACCTATTTCCGCATCAACGAGAAGAACACCGGGCAGTTCGAGCGCACGCTGATCATCGCCGACAAGGGCTCGTACGTCAGCTATCTCGAGGGCTGCACGGCGCCGATGCGCGACGAGAACCAGTTGCACGCTGCGGTGGTCGAACTGGTGGCGCTGGAAGACGCGGAGATCAAATACTCGACCGTCCAGAACTGGTATCCGGGCGATGCCGAGGGCAAGGGCGGCATCTACAATTTCGTGACCAAGCGCGGCGATTGCCGCGAGGCACGGGCCAAGATCTCCTGGACCCAGGTCGAGACCGGTTCGGCCATCACCTGGAAATATCCGTCCTGCATCCTGCGGGGCGACAATTCCCGCGGTGAGTTCTACTCGATCGCGATCTCCAACGGCATGCAGCAGGTCGACAGTGGCACCAAGATGATCCATCTCGGCCGCGACACGACGAGCCGCATCATCTCCAAGGGCATCGCGGCCGGTAAATCGGACAACACCTACCGCGGCCTCGTCTCGGCTCATCGCAAGGCCAGGAACGCCCGCAACTTCACCAACTGCGACTCCTTGTTGATCGGCGAGAAGTGCGGCGCCCATACGGTACCGTATATCGAGGCCAAGACCGCGTCGGCCGTGTTCGAACACGAGGCCACGACCTCGAAGATCTCCGAAGACCAGCTCTTCTATTGCCGCCAGCGCGGGCTATCGGCCGAGGAAGCGACCGCGCTGATCGTCAACGGCTTCGTGCGCGACGTGCTCCAGCAGCTGCCGATGGAATTCGCGGTCGAGGCCCAGAAGCTGATCGCCATCTCGCTCGAAGGCAGCGTGGGCTGACCCGATCGCTGCAATGATTGAAGCGCCCAGAGCTTTGGGGTGCTTTCGCTGATCACCGACAAGGTAACGGAATGCTTGAAGTCAGGAACCTCCACGTCGAAGTGGATGGGCAAAAGATCCTCAACGGGCTCGACCTCACCGTGCGGCCGGGCGAAGTCGCGGCCATCATGGGTCCGAACGGCTCCGGCAAGTCGACGCTGTCCTATGTCATCGCGGGTCGCTCGGATTACGACGTGACCCAGGGCGAAGTGCTGCTCGACGGCGAGAACGTGCTGGAGATGGACCCGGAGGAGCGCGCCGCCAAGGGCTTGTTCCTGGCGTTCCAGTATCCGGTCGAGATCCCCGGGGTCGCCACGATGACGTTCCTCAAGGCATCCGTGAACGCCCAGCGCAAGGCGCGCGGCGACAAGGAGATGACGACACCCGACTTCATGCGCCACGTGCGCGAGGGAGCGGCCAAGCTCGAGGTCGATCCCGACATGCTCAAGCGGCCGCTGAACGTCGGCTTTTCGGGCGGCGAGAAGAAGCGGATGGAGATCCTGCAGATGGCGCTGCTGGAGCCGCGCTATGGCCTGCTTGACGAGACGGATTCCGGGCTCGACATCGACGCGCTGCGCATCGTGTCGAAGGGCGTGAACGCATTGCGGGCCGCCAACCGCGGCTTCGTGGTGATCACGCACTACCAGCGGCTACTCGACTACATCAAGCCGGACGTGGTCCACATCATGTCCAAGGGCCGCATCATCAAGAGCGGCGATGCCTCGCTGGCGCTGGAACTGGAGAAGAACGGCTACCGCGACTACGTCGCCGATGCAGCTTGAGGTCGCCGCCATGCCCATGATCGCCAAGACGTTGAACGGAGCCGAGCAGGCGCTCGAAGAGCAGTTCCGCGCCATGTCACCGGTCGGCGCCTTGGCGACCGGCCGCGGCGACGCCTTCAAGCGCTTCGCAGCGGCCGGCCTTCCCCACCGCCGGATCGAGAGCTGGCACTACACCGATCTCCGGACCATCTTGCGGGAGGCTCCCCCGCCCGCGGCTCGGCCGGACGCCGGCACGATCGCGGCGGCGCGCGAGCGGCTGAACGGTCACGCGGTCCCGGGTGCCGCCCGCATCGTGGTGGTCGACGGCTGCTTCTGCCCCGAGCTTTCGGACATCGCGATCCTGGGTCCCCATGTCCGGGTCAGCCCGGTGCTGGAAGCACTCGCGACGCAGGACCTCGACGCCGACCTCGTGACCGCGCAGGCGCTCGGCGTCGCGGAATCGATGGTGGCGCTCAATGCCGCCTTCTTGCAGGGCGGCGTCATGGTCGATGTCGAACCCGGCACCACCGTCGAGGCGCCGATCGAGATCGTGTCGCTGCTTTCGAGCAAAGGGCCGGCCGCCACCTACGAGCGGAGCTACCTGCGGCTCGGGGCCCATGCCTCGGCGACCGTGATCGAGCGCCATGTCGCGCTCCGGGAGGCGCGGTCGCTGGCCAACGCGGTGCTCGTCGTCTCGGTCGGGGACGGTGCTTCGTTCGAGCACATTGCCCGCATCGACGGCATCGGGGCGGAGGCCGTGCATCTCGGTACGACATTGATCCGGCTCGGAGCCGACGCCAAGTTCAACGGTACGACGCTGATCGCCACGGCCGGCATCACCCGCCGCCAAGCCTATTTGGAATTCGCCGGCCCCCATTCGACGGCGCACTTCTACGGCGTGTCGCTGCTCGATGGGCGTTGTCATGCCGACACCACGCTGATCGTGACGCATACCGCGCCCCATTGCGAAAGCCGCGAACTCTACAAACATATCCTGGATGGCGAAGCGACCGGGATCTACCAGGGCAAAGTCGTGGTGGCGCCCGGCGCGCAGAAGACGGATGGCAAGATGCTGTCCAAGGCGATCTTCCTCGGGGAGGGCGCCAGCATGTACAACAAGCCGGAGTTGGAGATCTTTGCCGACGACGTGGTCTGCGGCCATGGCGCGACGGCAGGCTCCCTCGACGACGATCAGCTCTTCTACCTCCGCGCCCGCGGGATCCCGCTGCGCGAGGCCCAAGCTTTGCTGCTCGAAGCCTTTGCGTCCGAAGCGATCGATGCGGTTTCGGTGGACGCGATGAAGAACGAGATGGGCGACCGCGTCGGGCAATGGCTTCGCCAGCACGGAAAGTGAACGAGATGCTCGACCAGCCCCGCGCCGGCCTGCCGGCCTACGACGTCGCCCGGATCCGTCAGGACTTCCCGGCTCTGTCGCTGACCCCTTATGGCAAGCCGCTCGTCTATCTCGACAACGCGGCGTCGGCCCAGAAACCCCGGGCCGTGATCGATCGTATGACGCTCGCCTACGAGACCGAATATGCCAATGTGCATCGCGGCCTCCACTACCTGGCCAATGCCGCGACCGACGCCTTCGAGATGGCGCGCGAGACGGTGCGGGCCTTCCTCAATGCCGAGTCGGTCGACGAGATCGTGTTCACGCGCTCGGCCACCGAGGCCGTCAATCTCGTGGCGTCCTCGTTCGGATTGAACAATATCGGCGAAGGCGACGAGATCGTGCTCTCCATCATGGAGCACCATTCCAACATCGTGCCCTGGCACTTCCTGCGCGAGCGCAAGGGCGCAGTGCTGAAGTGGGTCGGCGTCGACGACGATGGCAACCTGTCGCTGGAGGATTTCGAGCGGGCGCTGACGCCCCGCACCAAGATCGTCGCCATGACCCACATGTCGAACATGCTGGGCACGATCACTCCCATCAAGGAGATGGTGCGTATTGCCCACGCTCGCGGGATCCCCGTGCTGGTCGACGGCTCGCAGGGTGCCGTGCACCTCGACGTCGACGTGCGCGACCTCGATGCCGACTTCTACCTCTTCACGGGTCACAAGGTTTACGGCCCGACCGGCATCGGCGTGCTCTACGGCAAGAAGGAGATGCTGGCGAGCCTGCCGCCCTTCAACGGCGGCGGCGAGATGATCGATGTCGTCACGACCGAGTCCGTCACCTACAATGCGCCACCCCACCGTTTCGAAGCCGGCACGCCGCCGATCGTCCAAGCCATCGGTCTCGGGGCCGCGCTCGACTATATGCGCGACGTCGGCCGCGACCGCATCCGGGCGCACGAGCAGGACTTGACCGCCTATGCGCATGAGCGGCTCGGCCGCATCAACTCGCTGCGCATCTTCGGCAAGGCGAAGCACAAGGGTGCGATCCTCAGCTTTGCGATGGAGAATGCTCACCCTCACGACGTCGCCACCGTGATCGACCGACACGGCGTGGCGGTGCGGGCCGGCACGCATTGCGCCATGCCGTTATTGCATCGCTTCGGCGTGACCGCGACCTGCCGGGCGTCTTTCGGCCTTTACAACACGCGCCAAGAGGTCGATGCGCTGGCCGACGCGTTGCTCAAGGCCGAAGCGCTCTTCGCTTGAACGGGACCGAGATGTCAGACATTTCCTTGAAGGCGCTCGCCGCCGTGGAGCCGAACCGGCCGGAAATCGAGCCGGCTTCGGCGATCCCTGCGGCCGAACTCGACCACTTGACCGAGGGGCTCGTGGCGGCCCTGAAGACCGTCTACGATCCCGAGATCCCAGTCGACATCTACGAACTCGGCCTGATCTACAAGATCGATATCGACGATTCGAAATTCGTGTCGATCGACATGACCTTGACGGCTCCGGCCTGCCCGGTGGCGGGCGAGATGCCGGGCTGGGTCGAAACGGCAGCCTCAGCGGTGCCCGGCGTGGCCGGCGCCAAGGTCAACATGGTGTTCGACCCGCCGTGGGATCAGAGCCGCATGTCGGACGAAGCCCGGGTCGCGCTCGACATGTGGTGAGGCCGTCGGTTCCACGCGCGGGACCGCCCGAAACTCACGGCGCCGGGAGCCGCTCCAGTTCGTCGATGAGCCCTTCGATCACGCCGAGGCCTATGCTCCAGAAGTCCGGATCATGGGCGTTGAGTCCGAAGGGTTCGAGCAACGCGCTGTGGTGCTTGGTGCCGCCGGCTTCCAACATCGCGAAATAGCGCTCGGCGAAGCTCTCTGGCGATGTGCGGTACGCGCCATAGAGCGAGTTCACCAGGCAGTCTCCGAACGCGTAGGCGTAGACGTAGAAGGGCGAGTGCACGAAATGCGGCACATAGGCCCAGAACACGTCGTAGCCCGGTCCGAGCCGGATCGCCGGCCCGAGACTATCGGCCTGCACCGACATCCAGAGTTCGCCGATCCTGTCGGCCGTCAACTCGCCGTGACGCCGCTCCTCGTGGAGCTTCCGCTCGAAGCTGTAGAAGGCGACCTGCCTCACCACCGTGTTGAGCATGTCCTCGACCTTGGCGGCCAGCAGGCCGAAGCGCGCCTCCGGCGTCGCGGCGCGGGCCACCATGGATTGGAACGTCAGCATCTCGCCGAAGACCGAGGCCGTCTCGGCCAGGGTGAGGGGCGTCGGCGCCATCAACGCGCCCTGCGGGGCCGCGAGCGTCTGGTGCACGCCGTGGCCGAGTTCGTGGGCCAGCACCATCACGTCACGGGGCCGGCCCTGGTAGTTCATCAACACGTAGGGATGCACGCCCGGCACGGTCGGGTGCGAGAAGGCGCCGGGCGCCTTGCCGGGTCGGACCGCGGCGTCGATCCAACGATCGTCGAAGAAGCGTTTCGCGAGGCCCGCGAGCTTCGGCGAGAAGCTGCCGTAGGCGTCGAGCACCGTGTCGCGGGCCTCGGCCCAGGGCACGGTGGCGAGCGGCGCCTGGGGCAGGGGGGCGTTGCGATCCCAGTGGTTCAGCTGGTCGACGCCGAACCATCGCGCCTTGAGCTTGTAATAGCGGTGCGAGAGCCTCGGATGGGCCGCCTGCACGGCCGAGACGAGCGCGTCCACGACGTCGCGCTCGACCCGGTTCGACAGGTGGCGTGAATCGGCCACGTCCGCGAAGCCGCGCCAACGGTCGGAGATCTCCAGGTCCTTGCTCAGCGTGTTGGTGATCAGCGCGAAGGTGCGCCGATGCGCCGCCAGCGTTTCGGCGAGCGCGTTCGCAGCCTTCTCCCGCTTGTCGCCCTGCTGATCCTGCAGCAGGTTCAATGTCGGCTCCAGCGATAGCGGCTCGCCCTCGACGTCGAAGCGCAGCGACGTGATGGTCTCGTCGAACAGCCGCGTCCAGGCCGAGCGCCCCGTCATCGACTTCTCGTGGAAGAGCTGCTCGAGCCTGGTATCGAGCTGATGCGGGCGATCCTTGCGGATATCGTCCAGCCACGGCTTGTAGCGGGCGAGGGGCCCGGACGCGGCCAGCTGGTCGATCACTCCATCGGCGATGCCGTTCAGTTCGAGCACGAAAAACAGCAGGTTCGACGATACCGACGTGACCCGATCCTGCGCGTCGGACAGGAACTTGGCCCTGGCCGGATCGGACGTATCCTCGGCATAGAGCAGCTGGGCGAAGGACGCGGCGCGGCCCAGCACCTCTTCCAATGCCTCGAAGGCCGTTACGGCTTCGGCCAGCCGGTCGCCGCCACGGGCGCCGTCGGCGAGCGAAGCCAGTCGACCACGATAGCGTTCGGCGAAACGCTCCGCGTCTCGCTCGGCTTGCGACAGGTCGTCCGCGAAGTTTGGCGCGTCCATGCCGGCGTAGAGGTCCGCGAGGTTCCAGGTCGGCACGGCACCAAGGGATTCGGACGACGAAGTAGCGCGGGCCTGGTGGAGGGCGAGACGGCGACGGAAGAAGGTCATCGAACTGGGTGGTCCCTGGTTTTGGCCGCGGGCGATCCCGCGCTTCAGTAAGCCCATCCGACGATGGCGCCATGGGGGCAAGCCGGCTCCCGTGCCCTGCCGCGACAAAGGTCGGAACGGCAGCGGCGACCCGTGGCGTTAAGGGGGGATTTACCCTGCTCGGCCAGGGTGGAGATGCGAGCGGCATGGAGTCCGCCGGCCCGGGAACGCATGACAGCCACGATCCTCATCGTTGACGACGACCCCGTCCAGCGCCGGCTGCTGGAAGCGATGGTGCGCCGGTTCGGCTACGACGCCGAGGTGCTCGGCGGTGGTTCCGCGGCCCTGGCGCGTCTCGAAGCCCCCGACCTCAAACCCGTCGACCTCCTGATCTGCGACCTCGTCATGCCGGACCTCGACGGCATGGCGGTGCTGGCGCGCTTGCGCGAGCGCAAGATCGCCGTGCCGGCCATTGTGCAGACGGCTCACGGGTCGATCGACGCCGTGATCTCGGCCATGCGGGCCGGGGCGATCGATTTCGTGGTCAAACCGGTCGGGGCCGAGCGGCTGTCGGTGTCGATCAAGAATGCCCTGCGCTTCGATGCGCTGGAGGACGAGGTCCGCCGCATGACGCGCCGGGCCTCCGGTGCGCTGACGTTCCGCGACATCGTCACGAAGAGCGACGACATGGGCCGGGCGATCCGGCTCGGCGAGCGCGCCGCGCGGTCCAACATCCCCGTGCTGATCGAGGGCGAATCCGGTGTCGGCAAGGAACTGATGGCCAGGGCCATCCAGGGATCCTCGGACCGTAAGGGCAAGCCCTTCGTGCCGGTGAACTGCGGCGCCTTGCCCGAGAACCTGATCGAGTCGATCCTGTTCGGCCACGAGAAGGGCGCCTTCACCGGCGCAACCGAGAAGCATCTCGGCAAGTTCGTCGAGGCCAACGGCGGGACGCTGTTCCTCGACGAGATCGGCGAACTGCCGCTCGAAGCGCAGGTCAAGCTGCTGCGCGCCTTGCAGGAAGGCGAGGTCGACCCCGTCGGCGCCAAGCGCTCGACCAAGGTGGACATCCGGCTGATCTCGGCCACCAACCAGAACCTCATCGAGTTGGTCAAACGGGGCCGGTTTCGCGAGGACCTGTTCTACCGGCTCAACGTGTTTCCGATCACGATCCCGCCCGTACGGGCGCGGCGCGCCGACGTGCCCGACCTCGCGCGGCGCTTCGCGGCCCGTTTCGCTGCCGAGGAGGGTAAGAAGATCGCCGGTATCGGGGCCGAAGCGCTGGCCCTCCTGTCGCGCTTCGATTGGCCCGGCAACGTGCGCCAGCTCGAAAACGTGATGTTTCGGGCCGTGGTGCTGGCCGACGGCGGCGAACTCGGCATCGCCGAATTCCCGCAGATCGCGGCCCAGGTCGAAGGTTTCGAGGTCAGGGTCCCCCCACTACCTCCGGCAGCCCCGGTCGCGATCGAGCGGGACATCGTCCATGTCGAGGTCCGCGACCCCAATGTCCTGAAGCTGCTCGACGATTGCGGCGACGTCCGCCGCATGGAGGAGATGGAGGCCGAACTCATCCGTTTCGCGCTCGGCCATTACCGGGGCCAGATGTCCGAGATGGCCCGCAAGCTCGGCATCGGCCGGTCGACCCTCTATCGCAAGATGAGAGACTTCGGCCTCAACGACGATCAGGCCGATGACGAGGCGGCCGCCTGACCTGTCACCGGAGTGCGACGGTGACGGGGAAAATCGCGTTTTGTTCCGCTTTGGCGGGGGTCTCGGTTGCGTGGAGGCGGCACCGCGCTCCACCTTCCGGCCGCCGCGAAGGCCCTTAGCCTCTGGGTCGCGTCCTCGACGGTTCCGTGTTTTGGGAAGGTTGCAGCCGGGATGATTGCGCAGCGCGGCCGTGCCGCCCTCATGACGTCCACCGCCCTCCTGCTCGGCCTTGCGGCCGTGCTGCCGGCGGTGGCCGGGCAGGTCTCCCGCAAGTCCCAGCCGATGGGGATGCAGGATCCCGACCTGTTCGCCCCTGGCGGCGATGCCAGGGCGGCGCTGGCGCGTCTCGTGGCCGAGCCCGGCGTCGTGCTGAAGGCCTATGCGCCAATCGCGGATGGGGAAGCCCAGGACGATATCGTCTTGCCATCGCCGGACGCCCTGCGGCGAACGAAGCCGGCCGCCATCGCGCCTGTCGTAGCCTCGGCGAACCGCGGCGATGCGGCTTTGCCGACCGGCTCTGTCGCGTCTCGGCAGCCGAGCGCGACCGGAACCGCGGCCTTGCCCGACCTCCCGCGGCTGGCTCCGGACCCCTCGATGTCGGCCAATGCGGGACCGTCGGACCCGATGGCCTTCGCGCCCGTATCGGGCGATACGCCGGTTCTGGATGCGGCAACACTCCAGCAAGCGCTGGCCGGCTGGGTCGGTCCCGAACCGGCCCTCGACCGGAAGCCGGTGCCGGCCGAGGCGCGCCAGCGCGCGGAACGCCTCGCCATCCAGAGTTTCTATGCGGACCGTGGCTTCGCTCCCCTTTGGGTCGAGGAGGGTCGCTTCGACGCGCGCGGTCGCGCGCTGCTGTCGCGCATCGATCACGCGGCGGAGGATGGCCTCGACCTTCACGGCGTGTCGGTTTCGGTGCCGCACGGCGGGGAAGCCGATGTTCTGGCCGTGTCCGAGATCTCGCTCAGCGAGGCCGCGGCCCAATATGGTCGCCAGGCGAGCGGCGGGCGCATCGACCCGTCGCGCATCGGTCCGTCGGTGGCGGTGAAGCCCGACGTCGCCGATCCGACGCGCGTCCTGGCAGCATTACGGGACGCGGCCGACCCCGCGGAAACCCTGCGGGCCTTCAACCCGCCCCACAATGGCTACCTCCTGCTACGGGCCAAGCTGGCCGAGTTGCGCCGGAACAGCGAGATGTCCGATCGGGGTTCGATCCCCTCTGGCCCGGCGCTCAGACCCGGCATGCGGGACGCTCGTGTCCCCCTGATCCGCGCCCGCTTCAATCTCGACATCGCGCCGCGGCGCGATGTCGATGCAGGCCTCGTCTACGACACGCAGGTGGCCGGCGCGGTGGCCGATTACCAACGGGCGCATGGCCTGCCGGCCTCGGGCGTGTTGACGGCCCGCACCATCGCGAGCCTGTCGGGCGGCAACCCGCGCCGGCTCGAGGACGAAATCCTGGCCAACATGGAACGCTGGCGCTGGCTGCCGCGGGACCTCGGGCAGCGTTATATCGCGGTCAACATCCCAGACTATTCGCTCGACCTCTATCAGGGCGACAGCATCGTTCACCATGCTCGCGTCGTGGTGGGCAAGCCTGACCACGAGACGCCGCTGTTTTCGGAGACGATGAAGTTCGTTATCGTCAATCCCTATTGGAACGTACCCCTTTCCATTGTGAAGAAGGAGATGATGCCGAAGCTCGCGGCCGATCCGAACTACTTCGCCAACCATGGCTACGAGACGGTGGAACGCAACGGCGAGACCTTCGTGCGGCAGCCGCCCGGAGACAGCAATGCGCTCGGACATATCAAGTTCATGTTTCCGAACAGGTTTTCGGTCTACCTGCATGACACGAACGCCCGCGCGTTGTTCGGCAAGACCGAGCGGGCGCTGAGCCATGGTTGCGTGAGGGTCGATGAGCCCCTGAGCCTGGCCGAGGCCGTGCTGGGCCGGGACCACGGCTGGACCGAGGCGAGACTGGCGAGGATGGTCGGCGGCGACGAGCGAACCATCAATCTCCCGCATCCCCTGCCGGTCCACATCGACTATTTCACGGCCTTCGTCGACCAGCATGGCGAGTTGCACCTGCGCGACGACGTCTACGGCTATTCGGCCCGGGTGCGGGCGGCACTCGGCCTGCAGAGCTGACCGGGCGCCGCCGGGTCGGTGTCGGGTCGCCCCGCCTTTCCGGGCCATTGGCGAGCCGGCCTTCTTCCAGCCGCGTTTCTTCGCAATCTGACGGGCGGCCCGTGCCACCCCTGGGCGGATCCCTGCCGCTCGGTTTCGAGCTATTTTTCTGTTCACCGTCACTGTAAGGAGACATAAGGGTCAGACGCCGACCACGGGCCGAAACGGCGGTGGGCGGGAATGCCGGCGGGAAAATGACCGATCGCCTCACCACTCGTTAACTTTGTCCGACAATAGTCCATCGAGTCCTTGCGCGTGTCCTTCGGGTCGCACCGCGCTACAGAAGCGAGTTCCGCATTGAGACGTTGGCGTCCGCGATCATGGCCCAAGGCCGCTGCCCGGCTTCCTTCGTTTCTGGCCGCCATGACGGGGGCCCTCATCCTGCTGGCGCCAGGCACCACCGAAAACGCAGCCGCCAATGGCGACACCCGGACGATCCACCTCCATCACGCCCATACTCAGGAAAACATCGACGCGACCTTCATGGTCGACGGTCAATATGATCCGGGCGTGCTCCAGAAGTTGAACTGGTTTCTGCGTGATTGGCGGCACGACGAAGCCACCAAGATGGACCCCCGCCTGTTCGACACGATCTGGGAGGTCTACCGCGAATCCGGCTCCCAGCAGCCGATCGTCGTGATGTCGGCCTATCGTTCTCCCGAGACCAACGCCATGCTGCGCCGCCGATCGCGCGCCGTCGCCGAGCATTCCCAGCATATCCTGGGCAAGGCCATGGATCAGCACTACGTCGACGTTCCCGCGTCCCGGATCCGCGAGATCGCGATGCGGCTGCAGCGTGGCGGCGTCGGCTTCTACCCGACGGCGGGATCGCCCTTCGTGCATATGGACGTCGGCGGTGTCCGCCATTGGCCGCGGATGAGCTACGATCAACTGTCGCGCCTGTTTCCCGACGGCAAGACGGTGCACATACCGTCGAACGGCCAGCCGCTGGCGCGCTATGAAGAGGCACGAGCCGAACTCGAAGCCCGCGGCGACAATTTCGGCTATCCCACGGCAGTCGAGGTGAAATCCAAGGGGTTCTTCGCCTGGCTGTTCGGCGGCGGGGGCGAAGAGGAAGGCGACAGCGAGGCCGCACGCGACAGCGGCGGTTCGCGCCCCGGCACACCGGCTACGGGTCGCATGGTCGCCTCCATCGATCGCAATTCCGTCGGCTCGGTCGTGAGCGAACAGGCGACTGCCAACCGCAACGACGCCGGCATGCACTCGTTCTTCGCCTCGAGCGGGGCTCCGCCGTCGGAGGCCGTCGCGGTCCAGCCGGCCCCAGCTCCGGCACGCCGCGGTCGAGGGGCTCGCGTTCAGGTGGCGTCGCTGCCGCCGGCCGGTGCGGAACCCTCCGAGGTCGAGGCGCAACAACGTCTCGCGCAGGAAATGCAACGCCAGGAGCAGGCCAAGGCCGCGGCTGCCGCTCAGGTGCAGGCCGCCCAGGCACGCGCGGACGCAAAGGCCCAGGCGGTCGCGGAGGCCCAGGCCGCCGCAACCGCTCAAGCGCAGGCGGCTGAGACTCCCGCCGTGCTCGCGGCTCCGCCCGCCGTTCCGGCTCAGGTCGCGGCGTTACTACCCGAGACAGCCACGAGGGGCGGTGCACCGCTGCCGCCGCGGCGCCCTGTCGAGTTTGCGGCCAGTGGGCCCGGACAACTGCCGCTTCCGCCGAATCGGCCGACCGAGACGGCTGCTCACACCGACCACGCCCCGGGCGCGCCGCATGACGCCATCGCGATGTTGGCGGCAGCAGCGGTCGCGGGTCGACCTGCGCTTCCCGCGGTCATCACCCAAGGGTTCGGTCAAGGGACAGGCTCTGCGCCCGCGCACATCCTGTCCTATGCCGCGCCTTCGACGCGGCCCGCCGTGGTGCCGCTTCCGGTCGCGCGTCCGCAGCTCGTCGCGGCTCGACTCGACCGGTCGAATTTCCGCAGCCTCACGGCTGCGACGCCGGCCGAGCGCAGCCCGGGCCACGGGGGACTGGGTTCGTCGATGTCAGCCTTGCGCCCTGCCGTCCAGACCAGCCTCGGGACTCTCGGCGGGGCAGCGGCTTCCAGCCAAAGCCAGGGCTTCCATGTGCGCGCGACGGACCTCTCGACCGATCGGTTTTCCGGCACTGCCGCACGGCCGATGGACCGCATCAGCACCGCGATTTTGAGAAAGCCTCGTCCGACGACGGACGACTGAGCCAAGCCGCCATCGTCTTGACCGGAGCCGGCGGAGCCGCCATGAAACGCCTCCGGTGTCCTCAACCGAGCCAGGCAGCGTCATGGACAAGTTCGATCACCTGAGCGGTATCGCAGCGCCGCTGAAGATCGCGAATGTCGACACCGACAAGATCATCCCGAAACAATATCTCAAAACCATCAAGCGCACCGGTCTCGGCAAGGGCCTGTTCGCCGAGCTGCGCTACAACGACGACGGGTCCGACAACCCCGAGTTCGTGTTGAACAGGCCGGCTTATCGCGGCGCTTCGATCCTTGTTGCAGGCGACAATTTTGGGTGTGGCTCTTCACGCGAGCACGCGCCCTGGGCATTGCTCGACTTCGGTATCCGCTGCGTGATTTCGACGAGCTTTGCCGACATCTTCTACAACAACTGCTTCAAGAACGGGATCCTGCCGATCGTCGTGGCGCCCGACGTGCTCGAAGCGCTGTTCGACGATGCTGACCGCGGGGCCAACGCCCGCATCTCGGTCGACCTTGCGGCCCAGGAAATCCGGGGCCCGGATGGCGGCGTCGTCCATTTCGACATCGACCCGTTCCGCAAGCATTGCCTGCTCGAAGGGCTCGACGATGTCGGTTTGACCATGGCCAAGACGGACGCGATCGACCGCTACGAGACCGCCACGGCAGCGTCCCGCCCCTGGGCCTGAATCGCCGTCCTGCCAGACAGGTCGAAAGGTCGCGCCCATCCGGTCCGCCCCGGCGCGTTGAGTCGGGCCACGAACCAAGGAGAAACCCAGTCATGGCCGACGTCAAGAAGCTTGCGAAGTTCACGGTCCTCGAGGCCGACAAGGCGTTCAGCCTCCATATCGAGGACGAGGCCGGACACGTTCTGGAACTGAGCGCGACGCGCGACCAGATCGACATCATCGTCGACAAGCTCGACGAGATCTTGTCGCAGGACGATTCCGCCGACGAGATCGATGGCGACGACAACGAGGTGAAGAGCGGCGTCGAAGCCACGAAGCGCTGAACCGCCCCAGGCGCCGCGGGCTGCCCGGCAGGGCAGCAGTTGTCGTTGCGGCGTCATGGCCGACTTCGTGCCCGGCATTCGCGCCGAGCGGTCGTCGTTCCCGCCGCGGGGCTGATGTGCTGCCGGAGCGTGGGATGCCGGTGACCAGCGGGCCGAGCCAGCAAAGTCCGCTCGGCAACGCCACCTGAGCGGACGCGTTCGGGTGCGGGCCGGGAGCAAACGAGAACCCCGGGCCGGCACGGCGGCTGCTTTGCACGTCGCCTCGCATAGGTTAGCGTTCCCGAGCCGCGCTCCGCGGCACCGGGGGCCATGGATGAGGTCGATCTTTCTCGCGGCGGCCTGCGCGGCCTCGCTACTGGCGACAGGGCCTGTCCATGCCGCCGCCGACTTCCCGGCCTGCCTCGCGCAGTTGAAAGCCACGGCGGCCCGCCATGGCGTCTCGGCCGCCGCCTTCGACGCCGCCACAGACAATCTGCAGCCCAACGACGTCCTGCATTTCCAGGACGAGCAGCCTGAATTCACGACGCCGGTCTGGGATTACATGGCCGGCCTAGTCGACCAGGAGCGTGTCGACGACGGCAAGGCCATGCTGGACCGCCACGCCAATGCGCTGGCGCGCATCGAAGCCCGCTTCGGTGTCAGCCGCTACGTGCTGGTGGCACTGTGGGGTGTCGAGTCGGATTTCGGCAGGAACTTCGGCGATCGGCCCGTCGTGCAATCGCTGGCGACGTTGAGCTGCTACGGCCATAAGCCCGCCTATTACCAGAGCGAATTGTTCGCGGCGCTGTCGATCCTGCAGCAGGGCGATGTCAAGGCCGATCGGTTCGTCGGCTCCTGGGCGGGCGCTTTCGGGCACACCCAGTTCATGCCGTCGACCTTTCAGCGCAACGCGGTCGATATGGAGGGCGATGGCCATCCCGATATCATCGCCTCGGTCCCGGATGCCTTGGGGTCCACCGCCAATTACCTCCGCAAGTCGGGGTGGACGACCGGCCTGCCCTGGGGTTTCGAGGTCAAGCTGCCGGCGAGTTTTTCGGGCCCGAGCGGGCGCAAGAACCGGCATCCGATGTCGTTCTGGGCCGCGCACGGCTTGAGGAAGGTTGACGGCACAGCCCTTGGCGGCGGCGGAGCGGCCGGCCTGCTCCTGCCGGCCGGGCGCCATGGCCCTGCCTTCCTGGTGACGCGCAACTTCGAGGCCATCTACGCCTATAACGCGGCCGAGACCTATGCCCTGGCCATCGGTCACCTATCGGACCGCCTGCGCGGCGGCGGCCCGTTGGTCACGCCTTGGCCCACCGACGATCCCGGTCTCGCGCGCGTCGACCGTCGTGAACTGCAGGAACGCTTGGCCGGCAAGGGCTATGACATCGGCAACCGCGACGGTGTGATGGGCACCAAGACCCGTGCCGCGATCGCGACCTACCAGCAGTCGCTCGGCACGGCGCCGAACGGGCGCGCCAGCGACAGCGTGCTCAAGGCCCTGCGGGACGGCAGGTAGTGCCGGGTCAGAACAGCAGACCGGGGAGGCTCGCAGTGCCTTCCGCCGCCACCGCAATGACGGAGCCTTCCGATACCATCGTTTATCCGACCGAGCAGCAGGTCGAAAACATGCTGCGGGATGCTGTCAGGAGCGCATGGTCGGCGGGGAGCAGTGGTGGCCGCAATTCGGGCGGTGTGGACGTCAGGGTCGCCGCGGTCGAAACTCACGTCGATATCCTTCGCAAGGACGTCACGGAGGTCAAGGCCGGTCTTAATCAGGTGAGGCTACAGCTCGCAACAGTGACGGAGCGTATCGCTCACCTGCCGTCGGAGGGTTACACGGTCACAGTTGCGCTGGCCGTGATGGCTGTCGTTGCAGCCTTCACGACGTTTCAGCAACAAATCCAGCATTTCGTGCATCTCGCCCCCTGATCTTTGGGCGTTGGCATCGTTGGTGGATTTGGCCGAACGCCTCATGACGGGCCGCCAAGTCCGATATCGCGCCTGCAGAAACCCTCCGGCCAATCGAGCGCGGCCACACCCGCATAGGCGCGGTCGCGGGCCCCCTCCGCATCTGCGCCGAGGCCCAAGACGGTCAGCACGCGCCCGCCATCGGCCAGGATCACGTCGCTCTCGCGGCGCGTGCCGGCGTGGAACAGCGTCACGCCGGGCAGGGCGGCCACGCGGTCGAATCCGCCGATGACCGAACCCTTGAGCGGCGCGTCCGGATAGCCCCGCGCCGCCATCACGACGGCGACGCCGACTTCGGGACGGAACCGCACCGGACCTTCGGGGAGCGTCCCGCGCGCAACGGCCGCGAGCAGCGGCAGGAGGTCCTGGTCGAGGCGCGGCAGGATGGCCTGGGTCTCGGGATCGCCGAAGCGCACGTTGAACTCGATCAGCTTCGGACCTTCCGCCGTCATCATCAGACCCACGAAGAGCACGCCCCTGAAGGGCGCGCCGCGCTCCGCCATGCCGCGCAGCGTCGGCTCGACGATCTCGTCCATGATGCGGGCTTCGAGCGCCGCGTCGAGCATGGGCGCGGGCGAGATCGCGCCCATGCCGCCCGTATTGGGACCCGTGTCGCCGTCGCCGAGACGCTTGTGGTCCCGGGCCGAGCCGAAGGCGAGAGCGCGATGGCCGTCGCAAAGCGCGAAAAACGAGAGTTCCTCGCCGACGAGGAATTCCTCGATCACGACCGATGCCCCGGCCGCCCCGAAGCCGCCGCCGAACATGAAGTCGATCGCGCGCTCCGCTTCGGCGCGGTCGGCCGCGATCACCACGCCCTTGCCTGCCGCGAGGCCGTCGGCCTTGATGACCGCGGGGTAGGGAATGCCGGCCAGATAGGTCTTGGCGTCCTCGGCGGCGTCGAAGCGCCGATAGGCGGCCGTCGGGACGGCGAAGTCGCGCGCGAGGTCCTTGGTGAAGCCCTTCGAGCCTTCGAGCCGCGCTGCGGCCCGCGACGGCCCGAACACCGCGACGCCGGCTTCCTCCAACGCGTCCGCCACGCCCGCCACGAGCGGTCCCTCGGGGCCCACGACCACGAGGTCCACGCGCTCCTGCCGGGTCAACGCCACGACGGCGGCCGGATCTGCCGGGTCCATCGCTACGTTGGTGCCGAGCGCCGTCGTACCCGGATTGCCGGGCGCGACCAGGAGGCGGCCGAGCCGGGGACTGGCTGCGACCGCGGCCGCCAAAGCGTGCTCGCGTCCCCCGGAGCCGAGGATCAGGACGTCGATGGTGTCGGCCACTGTCTCTGTACCGTTCCGGGCAAGGCTGTCGCGCGTTTGTGGCACGGATCCCGGCCGCGTTGAAGCCGGCCACGCCGGCGAGGCTTGGTCGGACTGCCTATTTTACCGGCCCTTAATTCGCCGCCGTTAGCCTCGAAGGGGTCCGGTATCGCACCGGATGCAAGGCGCGCCATGGCGAGGGTTCGGGACAGGAATGGCGACCGGGGAGAACGTCGCGAACCGCGTCTCGCCCCGGCCCGCGGCCGTGGCGACGATCTGCGCGCCTATCCCGAGGATCGTGCCGGCGGCGGCCCTGCACCGGCACAGACCCGAGGGGCGTCGCGCAAGGCGCCGGACGACGCTCGCCGCGAGCCGACGTTCGAACCCCTTCGGGACCGCCGCGCCGCGCCGGACCACATCGACGTGAGCCGCGAGGGGAGGGCCTCCCGCTCGAGCGGCGGGGGGCGCGGCTCCTCCGGCGGCGGGCGCTCGCCCGGCCGTCGCCGCCGCCGCACCGTCTTGGGCCGACTCGTCTACTGGTGTTTCATCCTCGGCATCTGGGCCATCGTCGGCGCGGCCGGTACGGTCGTCTTCTACGCGAGCCGCCTGCCACCGATCGACCAGCTCGCCGTGCCGAAGCGGCCGCCCAACATCGCGATCGTGGGGGAGGACGGCACGCCGCTCGCCAACCGCGGCGACACGGGCGGCGCTGCCGTCAGGCTCGCCGATCTGCCGCCCTATGTGCCGAAGGCTTTCGTGGCCATCGAGGACCGACGTTTCTACCTTCACCACGGCATCGATCCGGCCGGCATCGCGCGCGCCGTCCTGCAGAACCTCCTGCACCGCGGCGGCGGCGTACAGGGCGGCTCGACCCTCACTCAGCAACTCGCCAAGAACGTGTTCCTGACCCAGGAACGAACGCTGTCGCGCAAGATCCAGGAAGCCATCCTGGCGCTGTGGCTCGAGCACAAATACACCAAGGATCAGATCCTCGAACTCTATCTCAACCGCGTCTATTTCGGCTCGGGGTCCTATGGGATCGAGGCGGCGGCCAACCGCTACTTCGGCCACGGCGCCTCCAAGCTCACGCTCGCCGAGGCAGCCGTGCTGGCCGGGCTCATGAAGGCGCCGAGCAAGCTCGCACCCAACCGCAACCCGACCGGCGCTGCCGAGCGCGCCGCGCAGGTCATCACGGCCATGGTGCAGGAGGGCTTCGTCTCGGAGGCGGCCGGCAAGGCCGCCATGGCGGCGCCTGCCCATGCGGTCAAGGAGCACGGCAACGGCGACGTGAACTACGCGGCCGACTACGTCATGGACATGCTCGACGACACCATCGGCGCGGTCGAGGAGGACATCGTCGTCACCACCACGCTCGATCCGGCGCTGGAGCGGGCAGGCGAGCGGGCCTTGGTGGACAGCCTGAACAAGAACGGGGGTAAATACGGCGTCAGCCAGGGCGCGTTGGTCTCCATGGACCCGGAGGGCGGCATCAAGGCGCTGATCGGTGGGCGCGACTATGCCGACAGCCAGTTCGATCGCGCCGTCTCGGCCAAGCGCCAGCCGGGTTCCTCCTTCAAGCCCTTCGTGTACCTGTCGGCGTTGGAAGCCGGCCTCACGCCCGACAGCGTGCGGGAGGACGGCCCCATCACGATCAAGGGATGGCACCCCGAGAACTACAGCCGCGAATATTTCGGCCCCGTCTCGCTCACCAAGGCGCTGAGCCTGTCGCTCAACACCGTGGCGGTGCGGCTCGGGGTCGAGGTCGGACCCAGGACCGTGGTGAGGACCGCGCATCGCCTGGGCATCGTATCGGAGCTGCAGCCCAATGCCTCGATCGCGCTCGGCACCTCCGAAGTGTCGCCTCTGGAACTCACGGCCGCCTACGCACCCTTCGCCAACGGCGGGATCGCGGTGCAGCCCCACATCATCACGCGCGTCAAGACAGCCGCCGGCAAGATGCTTTACCAGCGCCGCAGTGCCAACCTCGGCCGGGCCGTCGATCCGGTCTATGTCGGCATGATGAACGCCATGATGGAGGAGACGCTGCTGACCGGCACGGCACGCAAGGCCGAGGTGCCGGGCTGGCAGGCGGCCGGCAAGACCGGCACCAGCCAGGATTGGCGCGACGCCTGGTTCGTGGGCTACACGAGCCGCCTCGTCACGGGCGTGTGGCTCGGCAACGACGACGGAACGCCGACCCGCAAGGCATCTGGCGGCAACCTGCCGGTGGACGTTTGGAGCCGCTTCATGAAGGTGGCGCTGAAGAACATGACGCCGTCGCCGCTGCCCGGCAGTTGGCACGGATCCGGCGGCGTCCAGCCCGCCCCCGACGAGGGGGGCCCCTTGGCGGCCCTGCTCAGCCGGGCCGGCGCCCTGCTGGGCCACGATCCCGCTGGCGGGCACGATCCCGCTGGCGGGCGCGGGCCGGCGCCCACCGCCCCGGCGCCCGCCACGACGGGCTCCATACCGGCCTCCCCCGCGGGAGCAACGGCTGGGGTCGACGATCCCCGCTACACCGACGAGCCCATCCCGCCGTCGGTCGTGCCCGACGATCCGCCGCCTGCCGCCGCGGTCTCGCGGCGGGACCGTGGCCTGCTCGACCAGCTGTTCGGCGGCTAGAGGCTTTCAGACTGCGGTTGAAGCTGGCGTCTTCGTGAGCCGGTGACCGGGCCCGCATACTTTCAGCGGGGCATGTCGGCAACAGCATGAAATGGGCTAGCCTACCGGCGCCGGCGCGGTGCTGGCGTTCCCGAGGACAACGCTTGCCCGACGATCCCGACCTGACCCAAACCGCAGCCGCGACCCCGTCTCGTCTCTACCCGCCGGTCGAACCCTACCGGCACGGCATGCTCGATGTCGGCGACGGCCACAGCATTCATTGGGAGCTCTGCGGCAACCCGGATGGGAAACCGGCCGTGTTCTTGCACGGGGGGCCGGGCGGGGGTGCCTCGCCGGTGCATCGGCGGCTGTTCGACCCCACACGTTACAACCTGCTGGTCTTCGACCAGCGCGGCTGTGGCCGTTCGACTCCTCACGCGAGCCTCGACGCCAATACGACTTGGCATCTCGTCGACGATATCGAGCGCCTGCGCGAGATGATGGGCGTCGAGCGCTGGCTCGTGTTCGGTGGCTCTTGGGGCTCGACCTTGGCGCTCGCCTATGCCGAGGCCCATCCGGAACGCACGGCGGCGCTGATCCTGCGTGGCATCTTCACGCTGCGCCGGTCGGAACTGCTCTGGTACTACCAGGAGGGGGCTTCCTGGTTGTTCCCCGACAAGTGGGAGCGCTTCCTGGCCCCGATCCCCGAGGCCGAGCACGGCGATCTGATGGCGGCCTATCACCGGCGCCTCACCGGCGTATCCTCCGAAGAAAGGATCGCGGCCGCCCGCGCCTGGTCCTTGTGGGAGGGCGAGACCATCACGCTGCTGCCCAACCTCGAGTTCACGGCACAGCACGGCGACGATCGTTTCGCGCTCGCCTTCGCGCGGATCGAAAACCACTATTTCGTCAACGCGGGCTTCCTGGAGGAAGGGCAGCTGATCCGCAACGCGTCGCGGCTGCGCGAGATCCCGGGCACCATCGTCCAGGGACGCTACGACGTCGCGACCCCGATGAAATCCGCCTGGGACCTGCATCGCGCCTGGCCGGAGGCCGAGTTCCGGCTGGTGCCCGATGCTGGCCACGCCTTCAACGAGCCCGGGATCCTGTCGGAGCTGATCCGGGCCACCGACCGCTACGTCCGCGAGCCTTGACCGGGACATCCGATCGCGGCGCGAGCGATGCGACAGGCGGGAGCCATTCACGCTGTCGCCGGATTGCGGAGGACGGCGCACCGCGCGGGCATTATGGCAACTTGTCGGGGCCGCGACCGACGCGGTAGAGCTTGCCGCAACGGCCGGGACGAGCACCGCCGACGGATCGGATCACCATGCGACGGGACTCAAGGCCGCCGTCATCGGCCAAGATCACGGCGGCTTTCAAGCTCGCCATGCGTCGGCTCGCCACTACCGTCACGATCGTCACGGCCGGCCGGGAGGGTCGCCGGTTCGGCATGACCGCAACCGCCGTGACGTCGGTCACGGCCGAACCTCCGACCCTGCTGATCTGCGTGAACCGCAGGGCCAGCATCCATGCCATCATCGTCGATTCGGGGCGTTATTGCGTCAATATCCTCGGCACCCATCACGCCGGCCTCGTCGGTCCGTTCGGCGGGCTGGCCGAAGGGGAGGCGCGTTTCCTGCACGGGGGGTGGAGCCGGGACCTCGAGGGGACTCCTTACCTTGACGACGCCCAGGCGAGCCTGTTCTGCGCGGTGCGTCAGTCCGTGGACTATGGCTCTCACTCGATCCTGATCGGCGAGGTCAAGTCGGTGCTGCTGTCCGACGCGATCACGCCGCTGCTCTATCAGGACGGCGGTCTCGCGGCCTCGCGCCTGCTCGATCCGTGACGGTCGACGGATCGGCATTGCCGCATGACGGACGAGCCAGCCTCGACACCTGCCGGAGAGCGCCGTGAAGCCCATCTACATCGATTACCTGAACGCCCTCGACGTCCACGAACTGGCGCTCACCGACGACGAGATCATCGCGGCTGTGGAAGCGGGTCTCGCGGCCCAGGGCCGCGGCCAGACCGTGATCGAGCCGCGCATGCATCTCATGCCGGACGCCAGCTTCAACGGCCATTTCAACGTGCTGCGGGGCTACGTCGCGCCCATGAACCTAGCAGGCGTCAAGGTGGTGGGCGATTTCGTCGACAACTACCGGCAGGACCTGCCGTCCGAGTTCGGCGTGCTGAACCTGTTCGATCCGCGGACAGGGGCGCCCCGCGCCATCCTCGATGCCACGGCCATCACGGAGATGCGCACCGGCGCCGTCACGGCGGTCGGAGCCAAGCATCTGGCGCCGCCGAACCCAAGGGTTCTGGGGCACGTCGGGGCGCGGGGCACGGCCTACTGGAACGTCCGCCTGCTCGACCGGCTGTTCGGGTTCGACGAGATCCGGGTCCACTCCCGCCGGCCCGAAAGCCGCGATAGCTTCGCGGCCCGCCTGTCGCAGGATCTCGGCAAGCCTGTGCGGGCCGTCCCCTCCTGGCGCGACTGCGTCGAGGGCGCCGACATCGTGGTCGAGGCCACGCGGCTCGAAGCACCTGCGCCGCTGCTCAAGACCGCGTGGATCAAGCCCGGCGCCCTGGTCGTGCCTTACGGCACGATGAGCGCCGTCGAACTCTCGCTGACCGACATCATGGGCAAGATGGTGGTCGATGATTGGGGCCAATGCCGCTCCGGACCGTTCGGTGCCCTGCGGGCGCATGTCGAGGCCGGCCTCTTGACCGAGGCAACGCTCCACGCCGAACTCGGGCAGATCGTGGCCGGTCTGAAACCCGGCCGCCAGACGGCCGGCGAGACCGTCCTGTTCTGGCACCGCGGCCTCTCGCTCAGCGACATCGCGCTCGGCCACGCCATGCTGGAAAAGGCCGCGCGGCTCGGCATCGGTCAGAGGCTGCGGTTCGCCTGATGCCGCTCCATCGCGTCGACGCGGTCGAGGGCCTCAGCTCGTCGGACGAAGTCGCGACACCAGCGCCGCGATGGCCGCGATGGAGCCGAAGTTCCTGAGCGTGATCTCGGCCGGCGGAATGGTGAGGTCGAACTCAGCCTCCACGCCGAGCATGAGTTCGACCATGTCGATCGATGTCATGCCGAACCGGGCGAGATCGGCATCTGCCGCGATCGGACCGTCCATGCCGCGCCTCGCCAGGATTTCGCCCACCACGGCGCCGATCTGTTCTGCCGGAGCAAGTCTCGTTTTATCGAGCATCGTCTTTCCTTTCACGCCCGTCGCCCTTCCGACACGGCAGCAATCGCCATCTGCTCCGCAAGTGATTGCTCAAACGTAGACTTTAGCCGCGACTCCAGCATTTGCGAGTTTTCGATGTAAAATCCCGAAATCCATAAGGGCCGATGTCTTGGGTCAGATTAGATGATTGTTAACGTAACGGGCGGTTACGATGGCTTCACCATGAACGGGTTGGAACATGGATTTGCCGAGGACATCAGTGATAGGGTACAAAGGACTGTGGCAGCAACGGCCGTCCGGGGAGTCGTAACCATGACAATGTTGGAGACACGGGCTGATCATGGCGCCATAGCTCCCGCCGTGTTCGGTCTTGGTGGCGTGAAGACCCCGGCGATCCCGTTCCGCGCCGAAGCGGCAGCCGCGGTCGCGGCCGAGCATGCCACCGCGGTCGACCGGGATGCGCGCTTTCCGGCCGAGGCGATCGCGGCCTTGAAGCGCCATCGCCTGCTCGGCATGGCCGTGCCGCGCCGATTCGGGGGCGAGGGCGCGTCCATGGCGGAGGTGGCCGATGTCGGCTTCAAGCTCGGTCGCGCCTGCTCGTCCACCGCCATGGTCTTCGCCATGCACCAGATCAAGGTCGCCTGCATAATGCGCCACGGTTGCGGCAGCGCGTGGCATGAAGCGATGCTGCGGCGCCTTTCCGACGACCAATGGCTGCTCGCGTCGTCCACTACCGAGGGGCAAAACGGCGGCAACGTCCGGTCGAGCGCCGCCGCCATCGAGGCAGAGGCGGACGCGATTACACTCGACCGCGAGTCCACCGTCATCTCCTACGGTGCCGAGGCCGACGGGATCGTCACGACGGCGCGGCGTTCGTCCGAAGCCGCCGGGTCCGACCAGGTGCTGGTGGTGCTCCTCCGCGAGCACTACCGGCTCGAACCTGTGTTGCAGTGGGACACGCTGGGCATGCGCGGCACCTGCAGCGCCGGCTTCCGTTTGCGGGCGCGCGGCTCCGCCGAACAGGTGCTTCCGGTGGCTTATGAGACCATCCACAGCCAGACCATGACGCCGGTGGCCCACATCCTGTGGGGGGCGGCCTGGAGCGGCATCGCGGCGGCGGCGGTCGAACGCGCCCAGAATTTCATCCGCAAGGCGGCGCGTCACGGCAAAGGCCAGTTGCCGCCGGGTGCTTCGCATTACACGAAGGCGCAGTCTTCACTGCGCGTCCTGCGAACCCTGGTGCAGGCCGGAGTCGCACGCTACGAGGCGGCCCTGGCGGACGAACGCCTGTTCGGGTCGCTCGACTTCCATGCCGCCATGAACCTGCTCAAGGTCGATGCTTCGGAGACTGCCGTCTCGACCGTGATGAGCGCCATGCGGGCCTGCGGCCTGTCGGGCTATCGCAACGACGGCGAGAGCAGCATCGGACGCCACCTGCGCGACATCCTGTCGTCTCCCATCATGATCAACAACGACCGCATCCTCGCCAATCTCGCCACGACGACGCTGATGAGCGCAGTGCCGACGTCATTGATGGATTGAGCGGTGGAGCGGCTTGAGGCCGAGTGATCTTGTATCCGGCGGCGCCGGAAATCGGGTTAGGTAGGCTCTCGCCCGCGGCAGAGCATCGTGGAGGAACTGGCTGGGCTCCCGGAGCCACAAGCCGCCATGAGCCCGCGATCGTACCCCGGAGATCAGCACGTCGGGCGTCGACTCGATCAGCGAGGCATTCCCACCCCGGCCAGTAGCGTCTCGCCTTGCGGTAGGTGTGCGACAGGAACGCCTGCGGTCGGGAGTAGCCATGGTAATCGAACGTCCAGGCCTCGCCTTGGATGAAAATGTGATTGCCGGCGAACCCAGGATCCGGCTTAGGCCAGACGATCTTTTTGTCGAGAACGCCATAGAACTGCATGAAGGCCTAAGCCAGAATGTGGCACGCGCGGCAGGCGAAGAAGACGCGATCCGGCAAGGCCCTCGCATGACTTGGTCGCGCTTACGAAAGTTCGGCGTTCTGATCCGGTACATGCGTCGAGAAGCCCAGGAGCAATGTGGGGAAGCTGTGCGGGCCGATGGCCGCTACGGCGCTGGTTCCGCCGTGAAGCACAGCACGGTTCCGCGCCAGCGTGAACCGTCGCCGACCGCCTCGGTGCTACCCGGCAGCGCAGTCGCGACCGAACGCCAGAAGCTCAGGGCAGCGTGATTGTAGCTTGCGACGCCGAGTTCCCAGCGTCCCGGGTAGCGGTCGAAGATTTCCAAGGCGGCCCGGCGGCCGATACCGGCCCGCCGATATTTGCGCAGGACGAAGAACTCCGCCAATGCGTGTTCGACTGCCCTGTCCAGGGGCGACCATCGGTTCACCAGGGCGAAGCCAGCGATCCGTCCGTCGGCACGGATCAGCAGGGGTATATGCCCGTCCTGCCGCCAATAGTCGTCGGTGCCCGGCGGGTAGGGAAAGATGCCGGCATCGTCGACCTCGGCGTAGGTGGTGCCCAACTCCGCGAAGTCGGAGAAGTCGTGCAGGTAAAGCTGGAGCAGCCGATCGAGGAGGGGTTTCTCGGCGAGCGGCAACGCGGTGACCGTCACGGCGCGGATCGTCGGCATGGCGTCTCCTCACAACGCATCCGGCTTCGAACGGCGCACTCCCTCGCGCCCAACCCAGGTTACAGCAGCTCATACCCCGTCGTGTGACACGCGCCGAGCCCACATTGCAGGATCGCCGAGACGAGGTTCATGGCGCAGAGCGCGATCACGTAGACGCTCGCAACCGCCGCGATCCTCGCGAGCAACGGCGACGATGCTTCCTCTCGCGCTTCTCCTCCACCCAGCACGGCGAGTTGGATCGCGAAAGCCGCGATGACGGCGAGCGCCACGAGCACCGACCAGACCGGCATGTGCAAGCCGAGCACCGCACTGCCGACGTAACTGCGTCCGGGCAACGGACAGATGTCGAGGAGGGTCTGCCGCGCCGAGACGACGAGCAGGAAGAGGGCCGACACGATGCCGAGGCCTACGCATCTCACGCGATCGCCTCGCCTGAAATGCAGCATGAGCGCGAAGCAGATACCGAACATGGCGACCCGTTGCAGGAGGCAGAGCGGGCACGGCACCTCGCCATAACCGTATTGAAGGACCATCGCGGCGGTCAGGATGGCGGCGAGCGCCGTCAGCATGACCAAGCGGGCGAGGTCGTCGAGGCGCGCCGCCAGGCTGGCGCGGGAACTGGAACCGACGGGCATGGGGTCTTCCCGGGTACGATCGGTGCGGGACGGCGGAATCATCCCTGCAACCACGGCATGCGGAAACCGTCGTCGGGGCTGTGGATCTCGAATAGGAACAGGCCCGCCGACAGCGCGAGGGCGGCGGTGAGCGCCGTCACCGCCAACCAGCGCGGCCCGAAACGTATGCAGGCTAGCGCCAGCGACATGGCGGCGAAGCACAGGACCATCATGATGTCCGTCTCCCCGGCACCGATCGAAGGCCATCCACGACGCGTGCCGTCCGGCCCAGGAAGAGCCGCCGGCTTCTTCTCCGGTCCACGCCGTCCGTCGAAGGCGCGCTACCTATGCGGTGTTCCCCGCGTCCACGGTCATGACGGTACCCGTGATGTTGCGGGCGGCGTCGCTCATGAGAAAGCCCACCGCCTTGGCCACGTCCTCGACCTCGGCCAGGCGCTTCAGCGCGCTACGCTTGGCGATCTGGTCGCGTTGGCCCTGGCCGAGCCCGCTCGTCATCTCGGTGGCGATGAAGCCCGGCGCCACGGCGTTGACCGTGATGTTGGCGCGCCCGACCTCGCGGGCCAGCGACTTGGTGAAGCCGATCAGTGATGCCTTGGTGGCCCCGTAGACCGACAGGCCGTTGTAGCCCGTCGAGGCGATGATCGATGCCATGTTGATGACCCGGCCCCGGCCTTCCGCCATCATGCCCCGCACGGCATATTTCGTGAGGACGATCGGCGACAGGGTGTTCAACCGGATCAGGGCCTCGATCTGCGAGTTGTGCATGGTGGCGAGCATGCCTTCGGTGCCGACGCCGGCATTGTTGACGAGGCCGTAGAGCGGGCCGTGCCGACCGCGCAGGTCGTGGACCAGGCTCGGGATCGCATCCACCTCACCGAGATCGAACGCCACCATGTGGATTTCGCCCTTGCCGTCGCGTGCCGCAGCCTCGCGGGCTTCGAGCAGGGCCTCGCTGGGCTTGCGGGCGATCGCGAAGACGCGGTGACCGGCGGCGGCGAGGTCGCGCGCGATCCCGAGCCCGAGTCCGCGGCTGCCGCCCGTCACGATCACGTTACGCATGGGCGCGGTCGAGCTTGCCGGCGGCCGTGACCGTAAGGCTCGTGGCGAAGCGCAGCAGCACCGGCACCTTGTGGCTCGGCAGGGTGTCTCGGCACATCTGCAGGATCTCGGCCTTCAGCTCTGCCTGACGGGCCGCGTCACCCTCGGCCAAGGCCTGCTCCGGCACCACCTCGGCCACGACGATAGCGCCCGTGATCGGGTTGGCCCGCGCCTTGACGAGCGACATTCGAACGGCGGCATGCCGGTTGATCACGGCCTCCACCTCCTCGGGATGGACCTTGAGGCCGCCGACGTTGATGATGCCGCTGCGCCGACCGACGAAATAGAGCCTGTCGCCGCGCTGCTCCACCATGTCGTCTGTGTCGACGAACCCGTCCTCGTCGCGGAGCACCGCGGCGCCCCCGAGGTAGCGGCTCGCCGCGCGGTCGGACCGGATGCGGAGCGACCCGGCCTCGATCTTCATCCGCACGGGGCGGTCCGGATCGAGATAATGCGCCGGAAAGCCTTCGAGGCCGTCGTCGACCTCGAACCCGACCCCCGCCTCGGTCGACGCATAAGCGTGCCCGACCCTGGCGTCCGGATAGGTGCGGGCCAGCATGTCCAGGATGGCCTGGTCGGCGATCTCGCCCGAAAGGCGGACATACCGGGGCGAGATCAGCGCCCCCTCCGAGCTCATCGCGACCCGCCGCCAGTGCGACGGCGTCCCGGACAGATGGGTGACGCCGGCCGCGGCGAGGCGCGCCAGATGGTCGCCGACGGTCTCGCCGGCCTGCGACAACACGAGCGAACCACCGCACAGCACGGCGCGCAGCAGGATCTGCAGGCCGCCGTAGCGCCGGATGTCGTAGAAGGTGCCCCAGACCGGCGGCGACGGGGCGGCGTTGGGCACGATGGCGCCGGTGAGGGCGGAGCGGCTGTGCACCACCATCTTGGGCGTGCCGGTCGTTCCCGACGTCAGCAGCACCCATTCGGTGTCGAGGTCCTCGGCGCCACGGTCCGCATCGGCGCGGGCGAGTGGTGCGGGCGTCAGGACGAGCGCGCCCGAGCCAGGGCGGAAGGTCGACGGGTCGCCGTCGGTCAGCACGGCATCGACGTCGGCGCCCCCCATCACGGCCGCGTGGTCCCGAGCCTTGAGGTCGGGCGGAGCGATCACGATGCGCCGCGCCGTGCCGTCGAGTTCGATCAGGGCCTGGGCCGTCAGACCCTGCGTGCTCAGGCTCAGCAGAACGGAGCGGCCGCGAAGGCGGTCGCGGCCGCCACCCAGCACCGTGCCGTCCCGCATGTCCGCGAAACGAACGCGGCCCTGCGTCGCGTCGAGAAACCGTTGGCCGGCCTCGGGATCGTCAATCAACCAGCGTCGAAGCGCTCTGCTGCCGTGCTGCATGGTCGTAGAACCCGATGAAGTCGCCGAGCGTGACGGGGAAATAGACGTCGTCGGATATCGTGAACGGGTCGAAGCCGATGTCGTCCTCGAGTCGGGTCACCAGGATGGCGAAGCACAGCGAGTCGAGTCCGGAGTCGAGGAGCACCAAGTCATCGTTCAGGGGCTTCAGAACCTTGCCCTGCTCGGCAGCGATGGTCTCGATCGCCGAGAGGATGGTGGCTCGCATGTCCATCGGATGTTTACCTCAGGTTTGAGACTTGACGCTAATGAGGGGTTCTCACAGTGACAAGTCGATCGGTCGGCCATGGTGAACGAAATAGTGGCTGACGGGCAGGTCCGTCGCCGGGAAATCGGCACGTCCGACCTCGGGGCCGTGGCGGACCTTCTAGCGAGGGGGTTCCCGGGTCGGCGCCGCGAATACTGGAGCCGCGGGCTCCGCCGCATGACGGAGCGTTCCCCCCTGCCGACCGGCTATCCGCGCTACGGCTACATGCTGGACACCGCAAGCGGGCCGGTCGGCGTCGTCCTGCTCTTATTCCACGACGGCGTCGCCCACGGAGAGCCGGGCCTGCGCTGCAACCTGTCGAGCTGGTACGTCGAACCGCCCTATCGCATGCATGCGCCTTTGCTGGTCGCCTCGGCCCTGAGACGGCGCGACGTCACCTATACCAATATCACCCCGGCGCCTCACACCTGGGCCACCATCGAGGCCCAGGGCTTCACGGCCTATGCGACCGGCCAAATCCTCGTCGCGCCCGCCCTGAGCCCCGTCCGGGAGCCGGCCCGGGTCCTGGACTACGCGACCGGGTCGGGTCGCGACATCCCCGAGGCGGAGTTGCTGGCCGATCACGCGGGTTACGGCTGCAGCAGCCTCGTCGTGGAGGCGTCGAGCGGGACATATCCCTTCGTGTTCCTGCCGCTCCGGGTCCGAGCGGGCCGGCTGCCGACGCCCGTCGGGCAACTGATCTTCTGTCGCGACATCGCCGACCTGTCCCGCTTCGCCGGCGTTCTCGGCCGAACCCTCCTGCGCCGCGGCATGGCCGGCCTGCTGCTCGACGGCGAGGTGCCGCCCGACGGGATGCTGCCGATCCGACGATTCGGAGGGCGCAAATACTATCGCGGACCGCACCGCCCGCGGCTCGGCGACCTCAGTTATACGGAGCGGGCGATCCTCGGCGCCTGAGGCACCGTCGTCGTGTTCAATCACCCGTAAGCACGTTGCCGGGCGCCGCTTGCCGGGAAGGGGTGCTTTCGGCACCAGTCAACACACGAACCCGGAGCCGAGCCGCACCATGCCGCATACGCCGCCGAACAACCGCACGGCCGCCGAGGTCCTGGTCGACCATCTCGTGGCCTATGGCGTGGACCATGTCTTCTGCGTCCCCGGCGAGAGCTACCTGTCGGTGCTCGACGCCTTCCACGACCGGGACATCGCCGTCACGGTGTGCCGGCAGGAGGGGGCCGCCGCTATGATGGCGGACGCCTATGGCAAGAGCACCGGGAGGCCCGGCATCTGCTTCGTCACGCGAGGGCCGGGCGCAACCAACGCCTCGGCCGGCATCCACGTGGCCCATCAGGACTCGACCCCCCTGATCCTGTTCGTCGGGCAGGTGCAGCGCAGCGTCAAAGGCCGCGAGTCGTTCCAGGAACTCGACTACGTGGCCGTCTTCGGCAGCATGACCAAATGGGCCACCGAGGTCGACGACGCCGAGCGCATGCCCGAGATCGTAGCCCGCGCCTTCCACCTCGCAACGAACGGCCGGCCGGGCCCGGTCGTAGTGGCACTGCCGCGCGACGTGCTCGACACCCGGGTCGCGGTCGAGGATATCGCGCCGACGCCTCGGATCGAGACCGCGCCGGGGCCGGCCGACATGGATCGCCTCAGCGCGATGCTGGCCGAGGCGAGCCGCCCGATCGTTGTGGTGGGCGGCAGCCGATGGGACGAGGCGTCGCGGGCAGTCCTGCACGCCATGGCCGAGCACCTCGGCCTGCCCGTGATGACAAGCTATCGACGTGCGCCGCTGTTCGACGCACTGCATCCGCATTATGCCGGCGACCTCGGCCTGGCGCCGAACCCCAAGCTGGTGGCACGGGTGCGCGACGCCGACCTGCTCGTCGTCATAGGTGCGCGGTTGAGCGAGATCGCCACCCAGGGCTATGGCCTGTTCGACGGTCTCGCCCACAAGCCGAAGCTGGTGCATGTCTATCCGGCCGCCGAGGAACTCGGCCGCGTGTTCCGACCCGACCTCGCGATCCACGCCACGCCCAAGCGCTTCGTCGAGGCGCTGTCGGGCATGCCGACGCCGCAATCGCCGGGCTGGCGCGACACGATTGCGGCGGCCCATGACGAATATCTCGCCTGGAGCGAGGTCGCGACGCCGCAGCCCGGCGGCGTGAACCTCGGCGAGGTGATGGTGTGGCTCCGCGAAAACCTCCCCGCGGACGCGATCCTGTGCAATGGCGCCGGCAATTACGCGGCCTGGATCCACCGTTTCTTCCGTTTCCGGCGCTTCGGCAGCCATGTCGCGCCGACCTCGGCCTCGATGGGCTACGGCATCCCGGCCGCGGTCGCCATGGCGCGGCTCCATCCGGACCGCCTGATCCTGTCGGTCAACGGCGACGGCGACTTCCTCATGAACGGCGCCGATTTCGCGACTGCTGTGCAATACGAGCTGCCCATCGTGGCGCTCGTTGCCGACAACGGCATCTACGGCACGATCCGCATGCATCAGGAGCGGGCCTATCCCGGCCGCGTCTCGGCCACGACGTTGCGGAACCCAGATTTTGCGGCCTATGCGCGGGCCTTCGGCGGCTTCGGCGTCACGGTGGAGCGCACGGCGGATTTCGGCGACGCCTTTGCGGTGGCGCGGGCCTCCGGCCTGCCGTCGATCATCCATCTCAAAATCGACCCCGAGGCCATAACCCCGAGTACGACGCTGAGCGCCATCCGGGAGAAGGCGCTGGCGTCTGTTTGACGGACTACAAGACCGCAATCAACATCACGGACTGACGAGCACGTCCGTCGCTGCGCCGGCATGACCCCTGAAGAGCAGCGGCACGCCACATGTCCCCGGTATTCAGCCAGGGGCCATCTCGGTGACGTTTTGAGAGTGGCCAGCCGGGCCGAATGCTTGTGGCCCCCGGTCACCGCTTACACGACGCTCTGCCTACTGAAACAGCTTGAGCGAGTTCAGGACGGTCTGCCAGACGCCCCAGAGGAGCGGGATGCCCACGAAGCTCCAAGCGAGCACGAGCTTGAGGGAGGTGGTGCTGGTTTGGCTCTGCATGATGGTCCTTCCTCAGGCGCCCTGCGGCGCCGTTTGGCCCGCCACCTCCGCAGCGGCCCGTTCCGCCTCGTCCGTCTTCATGTGGTAGCGCGCGTCCACGGCCTTGACGAAGAGGTTGCAGATGAATCCGATCACCAGCAGCACAGCCATGACATACATCGTGGCGTTGTAAGCCTGGGTCTTCGGCACGCCGTGAGTGACGTTGTACTCGCGGATGTAGTTCACGAGGACTGGGCCGAAAATCCCGGCCATCGACCATGCCGTCAGCAGCATGCCGTGGATAGCGCCGACGTAGCGCGTCCCAAACATATCTTTCAAATAGGCGGGGACAGTCGCGAAGCCGCCGCCATACATGCTGATGATCACAACGAAGCAGAGCACGAACACGGTCACGCTGCCGATCGACCCCGCATAGGGAACCAACAGGTAGAGCGCCGTGCCGAGCGCAAAGAACGCGAAATAGGTGTTCTTGCGGCCGACATAGTCGGACGTCGAGGCCCACAGGAACCTGCCGCCCATATTGAAGAGGCTCATCAGGCCGACGAACCCGGCGGCCGCTACGGCCGTGATGTGGCCCGGGAACATCTCCTGGCTCATGGCCGAAGCCTGCCCGATCACACCGATGCCGGCGGTCACGTTGAGGCAGAGCGCCATCCAGATCAGCCAGAACTGCGGTGTCTTCAGTGCGTCGTAGACGAACACGTCGTTGCGCGTGATCAGCTTCCCGGCGGTCGTATGCTCCACGTAGCCCGCGGGCTTCCAGCCGGGCGCAGGCACCCGCACCAGCATGGAACCCACGATCATGAACACGAAGTAGACGATCCCGAGGACCCCAAATGCCTCCATCACGCCGACGTGGGTGGGCGAGGAGAACTTCTGCACCAGCCAGACGGAGAGCGGCGAGGCGATGAAGGCGCCCCCGCCGAAGCCCATGATGGCCATGCCCGTGGCCATACCGGGACGGTCCGGGAACCACTTCATCAATGTCGAGACCGGCGAAATGTAGCCGATGCCGAGGCCGCATCCGCCGAGCACGCCGTAGCCCAGGTAGACGAGCCAAATATTGTGAAAATGGACGCCGGCGGCCGAGACGAAGAAGCCGGCGGTCCAGAGCAGGGCCGCGGTAAACATGGCGCGCCGCGGTCCGCCTTCCTCGACCCAACGGCCGAAGACAGCCGCGGAGAGCCCGAGGACGAAGATAGCAATGGAAAAGATCCAACCGAGTTCCGTGAGCTTCCAGTCGTCCGGAGCGGACTGGTTGATGCCCAGGAGCTTGGTCATCGGCAGGTTGAACACGCTGAACGCGTAGGCCTGGCCGATGCACAGGTGAACGCAGAGCGCTGCCGGTGGCACCATCCACCGGCTGTAGCCCGGCTTGGCCACAGTATGCTCACGGTCTAAGAACGACAGAATCCCCATGTGCTTCCTCTCCTGACCGGCGCTGCAGGTGCCCGTTCCGGGCCGTTGGCGCGCTAGTCGCGATTCATCTCGGAGAGCCTGCCCATCACGGGCGTGACCTCACCGGCCCAGTACGGTCGTCAATCGCCGTCTCTTCGACGAAAGGCTTATCGGTCATAGATCCACTGCCCTGATCTGGCCAGCATTTGCGGGGCTATGCTCCACAACCACTTGGCCCTTCAGGTCGGGCGGGTGGCGCTGAACCTTCCGGCCGCTCGACGACAGTGCTCCCGTTCCGGCCGGGCAGCACATTGTACGGGCCACGGATACCGAGACACCGATCTGCAACCTACGCGGCCAGAGCCGCGAGTGAAAACGGGTGGTCCTGTCGGACGGCGGTTGGCGTGCGCTGCCCGAGGATCCAGGCGGCCAGATCGGGTTGTGGGTGTCCTTGAAGGCGAGCCGCGCCGGCACGCGCGCCCTGCCGGGGGAGGTCACCGGCCCAGCATCTTGTGGCCTCCCCCTTCATGGCCTACGCGACCTTATCCGTGGAAGCTGAAATCGGACTTGTGAGCTTTCAACTCAGCCTTATCGACGCCGGCAAGGCGTATCGTATCGCCCGAGGTCGCGTCATGAATTACTACTCCGTCCCCAGCGTTGTGAGTTTGTCGTAGAACGTCGGCGATGCTGGCGAAATCCGATGATGGGAGGTCAAGCTTGTCGTGTTGTGATCCCGCGGCCTTGAACCCGAGAATGGTGTCCTGCCCGTATCCAGGGGTGAACACGAACCGAGTATCACCCTCGCCGGTCGCATTGAATGTTTCGTCGTGTCCTGATCCAACGGTCTGGCCGGGAGTGTCGAGATCGGTGAATTTGGCGCCGCCCTTGTTGTCGTAGGTGGTTCTCAGCAACTGACCGTCGCTCGAATAGACGTCAGTGAAGGACGAGTATCTTTTGTTATCGAAATAGGTTCCCTCGGAATATGTATAGGCCGTTGTTCCGTTTCCATGTTCATGGACCGTGTCTTTGTAGAGCACTTCTCCATTTTTCTTGAAAAACGTCTCGTTGGTTAGCTCTCCTTTTTTGTTGTAAACGTCCTGAGCGGCGACATACGGCTGCCCTGTCACATCTGCTGTCAGGGCAAAATCTGCAGTTTGACGGATGGTATCCCCGTTGCTTTTCGTTTCAGTGGCGATGATATTGCTCTGGGCTGCTGCCCCAACCTTGTCCACAAAAGAGAAATTGCCGTTCGGATTGAGTGTGGCAGTTCCTAGGTCCCGCTGGACGCCGTTGATGTCAGCGGAAATCTCGATCTTGGAAATCCCGCTTGGATCCTTCGCATCCCCGGTCAGAGTGAAAGTACCTTTGCCATCATAGGATACGATTGGATCGAATTTGAGTCGGCCATCCATGGTCGGTTCTCCGAGTTTCTAACGCGCCCACGAACGAACCTGAAGGTGCTTTCAAATGTTCCAGGACGTCACCCACGTTGGGCGTCGTCCATCTCGACGGGGCCTACGCTGCTGTCGATCCGCGTCTCACCGCCTGTCGAAATGGTTCACGCGCATGGAGTTTCCACGGAGAGCGCCTGTCCGATTTGTGGACTGGCATTCTCTGACGAGCGCCCGCCATCGATCCCTAGTCTCCGCGCGCTTCGCTCGTAGGGAAGCCGGCGAACCGGCGACGAGGAACTCGATCGAAAATCGGTTCGAGTTCGGCCACGCGTTGATCCTCGGATCTGGCAGCTTTATCCACCCATACCCTGCTCCCGACCGTCTCGCGAGATCCAGCATCTTCCATGACCACCATCGGCATCCTCGAAACCGGCGTTCCGCCCACTGATCTTGCGGAGCGTTACGGCCGCTACGACGCCATGATGCGGCGCATGCTGGGCGACGGCTTCGGCTATCGCAGCTACGACGTGCAGGCCGGAGAACTCCCGGCAGCGCCCGAAGACAACGCCGCCTATGTCGTCACGGGATCCTCGGCCGGGGTCTACGACCCGCTGCCCTGGATCCCGCCGCTGAAGAGCTTCATCCGGTCGGCGCAGGGGCGGGCCAAGCTCGTCGGCATCTGCTTCGGCCACCAGGTCATGGCCGAGGCCCTGGGTGGACGCGTGGAGAAGAGCCACAAGGGCTGGGCGCTCGGGCTCCACGCTTACGATATCGACCATGCCGCTCCCTGGATGGACCGGGGCGTCTGCCGGATTTCCGTCGCGGCGTCGCACCAGGACCAGGTCGTGGCGGTGCCGGACGGTGTCAGGGTGCTGGGGCGTAGCGCCTTCGCGCCCTTTGCCATGCTGGCTTATCCGGGGGGCGACGCGATCTCGGTGCAGTTCCACCCCGAGTTCGAGCGCGGCTTCGCCGAGGCCCTGGTGGATCTGCGCCGCACGCGCATCGGTCCCGAGGCGGCCGAGCGCGCTATGGCGTCGCTGCGCGAAGCGAGCGACGCGCCCCGCGTCGCAGGCTGGCTCAGGAGCTTCATCGCGGGCCCGTGACGTGTCACCGGTCAACCGTGGGCAAAGTCCCAGTAGAGTTGACGGGCCTTGGCATACACGGGGCCGGGCTCGATCGCGCGGTCGTCGATGCGGGTAATCGGCACCACTTTCGAGAAATTGCCGGACGAGAAGATCTCGTCGGCGACCTCGAAATGCGCGTAGCTCATGGTGGCCTCGACGACGTCGAGGCCGGCGCCGCGCATCAGGCCGATCACGCGCGCCCGCGTGATGCCGGCCAGGAAGGTGCCGTTCGGCACCGGCGTATAGACCACGCCATTCTTGACCATGAAGACGTTGGCGTTGGCAAGTTCGGCCATGTTGCCAAGCCCGTCGCGCATCAGGCAGGTGTCGAAGCCGCGCCGCTTGGCTTCGGCCAGCGCCCGCGCGCCGTTGGGATAAAGGCAGCCCGCCTTGGCCTCCACGGGTGCGCTCTCGGCCGTCGGGCGGCGATAGGGCGACAAGGTGACGGACAGGCCGGCCGGTTTCGGCATGGGGGCGTCGTAGATGGTGAGGCACCAGCGCGTAGACGCGGGGTCGTACAGCACGCCGCCACCCACCATGCCTTCTTCGGCCCAGTACATAGGGCGGATATAGAGTTCCGATTCGGGCCCGAATTTCGCGATGCCCTCCCGGGCCAGTTCCGACCAGCGCGCCGGCGTCACGATGGGGTCGAGCCCGAACGATGCCGCCGAAATGTTGATGCGGGCGCAGTGGAGATCGAGGTCGGGCGTCGTGCCTTCGAAAGCGCGGGCGCCGTCGAACACCGTGGAACCGAGCCAGGCGCCATGGGTCCGTGGTCCCATGATGGGCACGTTGCCCTCGTGCCAAACGTCCTCGAAGAAAGTCCAGGTTCGCGAATGCATGTGGCGTGTCCTGCTCGGTGCCGATGGCCGGGCAGATTAACGGAAGCCATCGTCAAACGTCACCCTCGGCCCGGTTCGGTCTGGCCGAGCCTGGGTTCCATCCGGGCCGGGTCGGCGCGCCGCCGCACCCCGACCCGCCCGATGGCGAAGATCGCGAGGGCAGCGTGGGTGACGGCATTCTGCAGGAAGAGCGCCTGGGCGCCGTAGCGCGCCATCAAGGTCGAGGCCAGCACCGGTGCCAGGATCGCGCCGAGACAATACAGGAACAGCAGCCCGGACGAGACTGACACCGCATGTTCGGGTCCGGCGCGATCGTTGGCGTGCGACACCGCCAGCGTATAGAGCACCATCGTGGTGGCCCCGACCGCGACCCCGAGCCCGCACACCACCCCGAACGGCAGGGTGCTGCCCAGCGCCAGCAGCACCTCGGCTACGGCACCGACGGCGGCGAAGACGGTCAGCACGATGCGCCGGTCGACCCGGTCGGATAGCCGGCCTACGGGGTAGAGCGCCACCGCCGTCCCGAGGATCACGGCCGTGATGAAGCTCGCCACCCCGGCGGAGCCGAAACCAAGGCTCAGGCCGTAGACGGGCGCCAAGGCCCAGAACGCGCCGTTGGCGCATCCGATGCAGAACACCGACACCGCCGCGACCGGCGCCGTGCGGGTGAGCCACGGGAGGCGCAGGCTGATGGTGCGGGGCCGAGGCGGCGGTTCGGCCTTGGTGAATGCCATCGGCAGCATGGCGAGCGCGAAGCAGCCGGCCGTGATCGAGAACAATGTCGTCGAGCGCGGGTCGACGAAGGCCAGGATGCCCTGGCCACCCGCCGTCGCGCCATAGCTCACCACCTGGTAGATCGCGTAGACACGGCCGCGGTTGCTGTTGTCCGACTTGTCGCTGAGCCAGGCCTCGATCACGGCGTAGAAGCCCGAGAACACGAAGCCGATGCAGTAGCGTAGGCCCACCCACACGGCCGGGTGCACGAGGGCCGGGTAGATCAGGGTAATCAGCACCGCAACCGACACGAAGGCCGAGAAAGCCCGGATATAGCCGGCCCGCGAGATGAGGCCGGGTGCCGCCAACGTGCCGGCCAGCATGCCGGCGAAATAGGCCGAGCCCAGCAGGCCGATGGCGAGGTCTGGGAAGCCCTCAAGCTTGCCGCGCAAAGGCACGAGCGTGTTGATGAGGCCGTTGCCGGCGATCAGCCAGAGCACGGACGAGAGCAGCGCGATGATCGAGGAAGCGGCGGGCATGTACCCTCAATGCGCCGCGCAACTTGGCGAAAACAAGTTTGTACACGAATGAAGCTTGCGAAGCCGCCGTTTCGACGCAGGCCGTTGCAGGATCGCCGCGCCGCTGCCGAGCGGCGACGCGAAAGGCCGGCCAGCGGCGAGCGGTGGACCCCGGCCGCCGCTGGTGTATAAACGCCGCCGGAGAGCGCTCGTGCGAGGCTGCCGCTGCCCCGAGCTGCGGGGGCGTGTTGGAGGCGGATCCAGGGCCGCGCGAGCACGCGCCTTCGCCGTGTGGGGACCAAGATGGTGCAGGATCGCAAGCAGGTGGACGGAGGCAGCCGCGTGACATGGTCGCCGTCGAGCTGGCGGTCGAAACCGGTCGAGCAGGCGCCCGCCTATCCGGACGCCGACGCACTCCAGGCGGTCGAACGGCAGATCTCCGGTTTTCCGCCCCTGGTGTTCGCCGGCGAAGCCCGCAAGCTGAAGCGCTATCTCGGCGATGTCGCCGGGGGCAGGGCGTTTCTGCTGCAGGGCGGCGACTGCGCGGAAGCTTTCGTCGAACACGCGGCGGACAACATCCGCGATTCCTTCCGCGTCTTCCTGCAGATGGCGCTGGTGATGACGTTTTCGGGCGCGGTCCCGGTCGTCAAGATCGGCCGCATCGCCGGCCAGTTCGCCAAGCCCCGTTCGGCTCCAACCGAGGTCATCGACGGCGTCGAACTGCCGAGCTACCGCGGCGACATCGTCAACGGTATCGAGTTCGACGCGGCCGCGCGCGCGCCCGACCCGCATCGCCAACTCGACGCCTACCGGCAATCGGCCGCGACCCTCAACCTGCTGCGGGCTTTCGCGAGCGGGGGTTACGCCAACCTCGAGAACGCCCACCGCTGGATGTTGGGCTTCGTTCAGGACAGCCCGCAATCGTCGCGCTACCGCGAGGTCGCGGATCGGCTGACCGAGGCACTCGATTTCATGAAGGCCATCGGCCTCGACCCCGAGCACCATCCGGAACTGCGGCAGACCGACTTCTACACGTCTCATGAGGCTTTGCTGCTCGGCTACGAGCAGGCCATGACGCGCGTCGACTCGACCAGCGGCGACCACTACGCCACCTCGGGCCATATGATCTGGATCGGCGACCGAACCCGCCAGCCGGACGGCGCGCATGTCGAGTTCTTCCGCGGGGTGAAGAACCCGATTGGCCTGAAGTGCGGGCCCACGCTGACGCCTGATGGGCTGCTGCGGCTCATCGATGTCGTCAACCCGGCCGACGAGGCCGGCCGGCTGACGCTGATCTGCCGGTTTGGCGCCGACAAGGTGGCCGACCATCTGCCGGCGCTGGTCCGGGCCGTGCAGCGCGAGGGCCGCACCGTGGTGTGGTCCTGCGATCCCATGCACGGCAATACGATCAAGGCCTCGAATGGCTACAAGACCCGGCCGTTCGACCGCATCATGGGCGAGATCAGGACCTTCTTCGCGGTCCACCGGGCCGAGGGAACCCATGCGGGCGGCGTGCACCTCGAGATGACCGGCAAGAACGTGACCGAATGCACGGGCGGAGCCCGCGCCATCACGGAGACCGACCTCCGCGACCGCTATCACACGCACTGCGACCCGCGCCTCAATGCCGAGCAGTCGATCGAGGTGGCGTTCCTGGTCGCGGAACTGTTGAAGGCGGCGCGCCAGGATCGCACGCCAGCCTGGCAGGCCGATGCGGCGTAATGATCCCGGGCCGGAGACAGGATTCCGCTAAGGACCCGGCCCTGCCGTTCCGGCTTCACCGCGAGCCTGACCCGTTCGGGCGACGAGAACGTCATGCATTGCAATATTTGCGGCGGCACCGCCTTCACGGACATGCCCAAGCGTCCAAGGGTGCGCTGCGCCGATTGTGGCTCGCTGGAACGGACCCGCGTGGCGGCCCTTCACCTGACCGAGCACCTGCGCCCGCGCCTCGGCAGCCACATCCTGCATTTCGCGCCCGAGCGGGGGTTCGCTGCCCTGTTGCGCGAGCTTGGGGGGGCCAACTACCGTGCCGTCGATGTTGACCCTTCGCGGTACCCGGGGCTCGACGTCGAGCCGTTCGACCTCTGCCGGGATGTTTTCGACCTCCCGCCCGACCGGTACGACCTCATCGTCCACAACCATGTCCTCGAGCACATCGAGTGCAACTACACGGCCGTGCTGTTGCGTCTCGCGCGGTCCCTCGCCGACACCGGCACCATGATGTTCAGCGTGCCGATCCTGCCCGGGGAGTTCACCGACGAACTCGTGGACGCATCCTGGGATGAGAAGCAGCGGCGGTTCGGCCCCATGGTGCATGTACGGCGCTTCGGGCTAGACTTCCTGCAGAGAACGCTCGGAATGATCTTCCCGATCCCCGAGAGCTACGACCTGCGTGCCTCGTTCTCCGAGGACCTCCTCATGGAATGTAACATTCCGCGGCATCACTGGGCCAACTACACGGGCGCCAGTGTCTTCCGCCTGCGCAAGGCGGATCTCCGCTGTTGAGGCAACAGGAGACCGCGACCCGATTGGCCTAGCGCTTCAAGGAAAGGCGCTCGTTGTCCCCGACGTTGCCGGGTTTTTGGCCCGTCACCAGGGCTTTGGCGTAGGCGTACAGCACGACCATCTTTCCGGAGGGCGCGTCCCAGTATTCGGCGTCTTCGATGACGACTGTGATGAGGGCGATCGATGGGTCGTCCACGCCCTTCGGGAACCACGCCTTTGCGGAAGCGGTCCAATGGTCGCGGATCGCGGCCTTGTCGGTGGTGATCGATCCGCGGCCGCGGATCGCCACGTATTTCTGCGCGTGGTGGTCCGAGAAAGTGACGATGGTCTCCGGATCCGTTTCGAGGTCGTGCACCTTGCCGGACTCGACATCGGTCAGGAAATAAAGAGAGCCGCTGAATTCGGCATCGCTGGCCGCCATCGGCCGACTGTGAAACTTTCCATCCGTACCGCGGGTCGACAGCATGGCGATCTTCAGATCCTTGACCATGTCCATGAGCTTGGTCCTGGTCGCCTCGTCGTGCTGATCCATGTCGCTGTCCCTCTGCGGCTTCGTGTCAGCTTAATACCGGCCCGAAGCCGCAGTTCCTGACAGCAGGTGCGACCCTTGCACCCGGCTGGTCGCCCTCGTTCAGTTCCGGTCGTCGGGTAGCGCCGGGATAGGCATGACATGGACGCCGTCTTCGTGGAGGGCGCGCAGTTCGTCGTCGGTCGCGGTGCCATAGATCGCACGCGGAGCGGCATCGCCCTCGTGGATGCGGCGTGCCTGTTCGGGGAAGGTGGCCCCCACGTCCTCCGCGCTCTGCTTCAAGCGCAGGTGGAGTTCCCGCACGGCCGCACGCAAACTGCCGAAAGCCTCGTCGGCGATGAGCGTGGGTGCTACCTGTCCCGTCGCTCCGGGGGCGGGTGGCGCCGGAGCGGCGGTCTCCACCGCCTCGGCCGGCGCGGGAGAAGCGGGACTCCGGGATCGGCGCACGGCCGGTGCCATCAAGGCCTTGCGGACCTCGGCGGTGCCACAGGTCGGGCAGCCGACCTGGCCCGAATCGCTCTGCTGATCGAAAGTCTCACTGTCGCGGAACCAGGCCTCGAACGGATGATCATGCCGGCACAGGAGGGCGTATCTGATCATGGCGCGTCAGACTGCCGAGATCATGTCGAGCTCGCCGGCTGCTTCGAGGTCGTAAAGATCGTCGCACCCCCCGACGTGCCGCTGGCCGATGAAGATCTGCGGCACGCTGGTGCGTCCGCCCGCACGCTCGCTCATGGCGGCCCGGCCGGCACGGTCGCCTGTCACATCGATCTCGTCGAAGGAAATCACCTTGCGGCGCAGGAGGTCTTTGGCCGAGTGGCAGTAGGGGCAGAAACGGGTCGTGTAGATCGTGACGGGCGACATCGGCTGTCCTCGGGTCCTTGTCTCTTCATATGGCCCCGTCAACTTTCCGTAACAACCCGCGCGAAAACCAGGACGTCGACGCTCGCCGCGCCGGCCCGCAGCAGCGCACGGGAGGCAGCGTTGAGCGTCGAGCCTGTCGTCAGGACATCGTCGACCAGCACGATGCGCCGCGCCGCCAGGCTGCCCTTCGACGCCGGCGGCACCGCGAAAGCGCCCTGCACGTTCTCGGCCCGTTGGGCCCGCGTCATTCCGACCTGGCTGGCCGTCGCCTTAACGCGCTGGAGTGGCATCGGATCCCAGGCGACGCCCGAGGCCTTCGACACCTCGCGGGCCAGGGCGGCAGCCTGGTTGAACTGCCTCGTCCACAAGCGCGTCCGATGCAGCGGCACCGGCACGATAAGGTCCGCATCGGCCAAGAGTTCGAGCCCAGCCCGCGCCATCCAGGCGCCGAGCGGACGCGCCAGATCGAGCCTGTCGCCGTATTTGAGGCCGTGTATCAGCTTGCGGGCCGGACCGTCCTCGAAGCGCACCACGGCTCTGGCCCGGCCGTAGACGGGCGGATGGGCCAGGGCGTCCGGTGACTGTAGACCCCGCCCCAGATCGTGGGCGAAGGGCGTACCGAGCCGCTCGCAGAATGGCCGCTCGATGAAACGCATGCTGCGCCAGCAGGCGCCGCAAAGGCCCGAATGTCCGTCGATCGTGCGCCGGCAGCCCATGCAGGCCGGCGGAAACAGGATATCGAGCGCCCCCGTGTAGAAGCGCCTCCCGGCGGCCGAAAGCCGGCCCCCGACGGATAGCGCCTCGGCAGCATGGAAGTGATCGGGCCGGTCCGTCATGGCAGCAGGGTAGGGGCGAAAGGGCCGGCCCGCCACTCTGACGGTCCGGTCAGCGCAATGTTGCCGGGTTTGGGACATTGTGGCGTCATGCTGAGGCTTGTCGGTGTGTTACGCTCTCGACATTCGGCAAATGCAGACTTTGCAAGCCGACAGCGTGACGTTAAACCGTTCGCAGCCGGGAGCTATCCTCGTTTCGGCTGGCCCTGCCACGACCAATCGGAATGTCCTTCGATGAAGTTTACGCGCTCGTTCTGGCGCTCGGCCGGCTCGATCCTGGTATTCGGCCTGATGGCCGGCGCCCCGGCCGCGGCTAATCCGGCTTTGGTGGTCGACGCGGCTTCGGGCGAGGTTCTCTACCAGGACATGGCGGCGGCGCCCTGGTTCCCGGCTTCGCTCACCAAGCTCATGACCACCTATGTGGCGCTGAGCAAGGCCCGCGAGGGCAAGATCACCATGAATACGCCGCTCCGCATATCGGCCTACGCGGCCAGCATGCCGCCATCGAAGATGGGGTTCCGCCCCGGCACGCTGGTGACCCTCGATAATGCGCTGAAGATGCTGATGGTGAAGTCGCCCAATGATATCGCGGTCACGATTGCGGAGGGAATTTCCGGGTCGGTCCCGGCCTTCGCCGACGAGATGAACGCCTACGCGGCCAAGCTCGGCCTGCGCGAATCGCATTTCGTCAATCCCAACGGACTGCCGGACCCGCAACACGTATCGTCGGCCCGCGACATGGCCATGATCGGCAGGGCGCTGCTGCGTGAATTTCCGGAAGACAACGACCTCTTCAACATCGGCGCGTTGCAGTTCGGCGGCAAGATCATCCCCAATCACAACGGCCTGCTGGGGCGCTACCCCGGGATCGACGGCATGAAGACCGGCTACACCTGCTCGGCCGGCTACAACGTCGTCGAGAGCGCCACCCGCGGCGACAAGCGACTGATTGCCGTCATCCTGGGTGCGCCCTCGACCAACGAGCGCAATCTCAAGGCCGTCACCCTGTTCGAACACTTCTTCGGCAGTCCCGGCAGCGGGCTGGGCGATCTTGCCAGCCTGCCGTCGAGCGACATCGTGGTGCCGCCCGATCTGCGTGGCCAGATCTGCGGCCCCGGCCGGCGCAATGCCATCATGGAGGCGGAAGCCGAGGACGCCGCCAGCGGGTTCGCGCCAGCTGTGGCGGCTCCGGTGGCGACGCAGTTGTTCGGCAAGGCACCCGAGCGCGAAGACGTGCTCGCCATGGCGGCCGCCCCCGGCACCGCACTGAGCGGCCCGGCCGCCCTGCTGCACGCGCGCGACGCCTTCGTGCCCGTGAAGGTCTTCATCGGCGCGGCTCCCGGATCGAGCGTTGCATCGGTCGGATCCGTCGAGGCCCCCGCGCCCGGGCCGAAATCCGCCTCCGACGCCACCAAGGCGAGCGCGGCCGCGGTCGCGACGGCTCCCGATCGGGGTCCCGCCTCGGCGGCGGTGGATCCTGGTCTGCCGGCCCCCATGGCCCTGGCCGGTGCCGTAACGTCGCCGGCACTCGCGGCGGCCAACAAGGCCGTGAAATCCAAGGGGCGCATGAGCCTGCGGGTCGCCGGCAAGGCGGCCGCCAAACCTGCCGCGCCCGCCAGGGCCGCCACCCACAAGGCCGTGCCCGTTGCACCGAAGCCGGCCACCAAGGCGAAGCCGGTGGTCAAGGTCAAACCATCGGCCAAGACCGCCAACAAGCACGGGAAGGCCGCCGCCCGGTGATGGCGTCAAGCGCCGCGCCTGCAGGCACGGTGCCGATCACGATTCTGACGGGGTTCCTCGGCGCCGGCAAGACGACCCTGCTGAACGCCGCTCTGCGGGACCCGGTGCTGGCCGGAACAGCCGTGATCGTCAATGAATTCGGCGAGGTCGCGGTCGATCACCTGCTGATCGAAGCCGTGCACGGCGACATGCTGGTGCTGACCACCGGCTGCATCTGCTGCGCGGCGCGTGGCGACCTTCTGACTGCAGTCGAAAACCTGCTCGACGGGCGACGTGATGGAGCCATGGCGTTCGACCGGATCGTGATCGAGACCACGGGCCTGGCTGACCCGGGCCCCATCCTGAATGCGCTCCTCTCCGGCCCTGCGCTCGATCGCGGCGCTACGCTCGAGGGCGTGCTGACCCTCGTTTCGGCGGTGGACGGTGGGGCGACGCTCGACCGCTACGACGAGGCGCGCCGCCAAGTCGTTCTCGCGGACCGCATCCTGCTCACCAAGGTCGACCTCCTGGCCGACGTCGTCACTGGCGCAGAAGGAGCGGCCTTGCTGGCGCACCGACTGGCCGCGCTCAATCCATCGGCCATTGTCGGAAGTGCACGGCAAGCCGGCGCCGAAGCCTTGATTCTGCTCGGCACCGGAGCACAAGCGATCCGGCGAATGCCCACGCCCGCACGGCATCTCCATCACGGGGCAGACGCGCCGATACGGGCCGTTACGCTCGAAGCTGGCGTCGTCGATGCCGCGCGGCTGTCCGGCTTCCTGGCGCTCGTGCAGGACCGTTACGGCCCCGCGCTGCTGCGGTTGAAAGGCATTGCGGCTTTCCCTCACGATCCGCATCGGCCGGCGGTGGTTCAGGTGGTTGGGCCTCTGCTGCATCCGGTAAGGCGTCTCCCCGCGTGGCAAGGCCACGACCGCCGCACCCGCCTGACCGCGATCCTCGACGACGCGGATCCGGCCGCTCTCACATCCTTATGGAACGACCTGTTCGGGCCACCCGCCATCGACAGGCCCGATGCTGCCGCGCTGCTGGAGCAGCGATCGAGCGCGGCCGGCCTTTTCGGATAGCCAGCGTTCCGCCGGCCAAGTGCGAACGGCGCTCCCGCTAGCCAGGCCCAGATGGCCCCGAACCCGGGCCGGTCGCGGGCATCCGTGCGGATGGGAGTATAGGCTCAGTCGCCCGTGCCGGGGTTCGGGGAAAAAAAAGCATCGAGCTTGCCGGGCTGGCCATCATAGTCCTTGCCGTCAGCCGGACCTTCCTTCTTGACCGTGATGTTGGGCCAGGATTTCGCATATTCCGCGTTGAGGCCGAGCCACTTTTCCAGCCCGGGTTCGGTATCGGGCTTTATCGCTTCGGCCGGGCATTCGGGCTCACACACACCGCAGTCGATACATTCGTCGGGATGGATCACGAGCATATTCTCGCCCTCGTAGAAACAGTCTACGGGACAGACTTCCACGCAGTCCATATACTTGCACTTGATGCAGTTTTCGACGACGACGTAGGTCATATCCTATCCTTTGATGCGCCTTGCGGATGCGGACGCAATCCTGTGGCGCGGAGCGAACGCCGCAAATGTCGGCTTCTGCTATCGGCTTTGGCGACCCCGTGCAAGCGCGGGGCCGGGTCGGCAATGCCGCGTCTGGTCAAGGATGCTCCGGGGAGCCGGGCGATGGTGTGAGATCCGCATAGAGGGCCTGCGCCTCGGCGGCCGGGCCTCGCCGCTCCCCGGCGGCCAGCACCTTCATCACCCGGACCGTGCGCTCGAGCGCCACCGTGACCACGTCTCCGGGCTTCACGGCTTTGGCGGCTGCCTCGACCCTCTGAGAGTTGACCCGCACATGACCGTCAGTGACCAGCTTGGCGGCCAGCGAACGGGTTTTCGCCACGCGCGTGAACCAGAGCCATTTGTCGAGACGCTGGCGCGCGATGCCGGGGGGTGGGGGCGGCCGGTCTGGCAAGCCGCGTCAGCCGTCCTTCTTGCCGCGCTCGAGCTCGAGCTTCAGTGCCAGGAGCTTGGCGAAGGGCGAATTGGGATCGGGCTGGCGGTCGCGCGAGGTGCGCTCGTTTGAAGCCTGCTGCGGGTGGCCTGCATCCTGGCGGTCGCCGCCGCGATGGCCGTCCCGCCGCGGATGGTCGCCCCCGCGGAAGTCGCGTCGCGGGCCGTCGTGACGGCGCTCGTCCCTCCGGCCGTCGAAGCGCGGCTTGCCGCTGCTGCGGCCCGGAGCGCCGGCTTCGGTCCCCGCAGGCCGCTCGTGTCCTGGTCCGTCTAAGCCGTCCGCCGGCACGGTCTCGTTCGGCTGCCGATCGCGGTGCTGTCCGCCACCGCTCCGGCGGTGCTGACTGCGATCGTTCGGCGCCCTGTCGTTCGGCCGAACCCCCTGGGGACGACGGTCGTCGCCCCGCACCGGCACCGGCGCGCCGGAGACGCCTTCGCCCGTCGGCGCGGCCATGGGCGGCCGCATGTCCGATCGCGCAGGGCCGCGACGGTTGTCCTGCCGCGGGCGCCCCCGCTCCGGGCGGCGCTGCGCATGGTGATTGGTCCGATGTGGACGCCAGACTTCGATCAGAACGGGCTCGGCCGGAGGCTCCGCCTCGGGCAGCGCCGCCGCCGCACCAGGAGCCGCGGGCTCCTCGGGCTCGCCTCCGCCGACCACCCGTCCGCCTTCCAGGGCCGAAGCGGCATCGTCATGGGCTGCCGGGACCACGAGAACCGGCTCCGCATCCGAAGGAGCCGCGTCGGCGCCGGCAACCGGGGCATGGTCCGGCGCGGTCCCGGGAGGCGCCGGCTCGGGCAGTAGCTTTCCGGTCCCCTCGGCCAGCACACCATCGTTCACCGGCAACCGATGCGGCGCAGGGTTGCCGGCCTCGGGTTCGTCGGCGACGCCGACGGGATCGGCCCCGGCCGGTGCTTCGCCGACCGAGACGGAAGCTTCGGCCGGTTCGGTCGGCAGGGCTTCGCCGACTGCTTCCGTCACGGCGGACGCTTCGCTCGCCGGCTCTCGGCTCCCGAGTTCTTCGCGGGTCGAGCTCTCACTTGCCGACTCGACGTCTCCCGGTGCCGAGTCGCTCCTCGAAGAGGCAGCCTCGATCGTGTCGGTCGGCTCCGGTTGCATGGTGGGCTTCAAGGGCTCCAGCGGAGCCACGGGCAGCAGCGGGACCGTGATGGCGGGACCGGCCCGGCGGTCGAGCACATAGCCGAGAGCCTTCAGGATCGAGGCGAAATCCTCGCCCGAGCAGCCGGCCAGCGACGTCATTTGCACCGTGGTGACGAACCCGTCTCCGTCGGCGGTGCCCGACGGCGGCGTGCCCGGGGTCGTACCGGGCCGATAGGCGACGGCGGGCCGGATGAGGTCGGCCAGCCGTTCCAGGATGTCGACCCGCACCGCGCGTGCGCCGCAAACACGAAAGCCGGCCGCGCGGTAGAGCCCTTTGGGAACCTCCTGGTCGGCCACGAAGGAGGTCCGTCCCGACGCCGCGAGATGCGGCACCTCGTCGAGCCCCTTCACGGTTTCAACGCCGCCGTGCTGCAGCGCCCAGAGTTGCGCGGCGAGCGCGCGGGGCGCCGGCTTGACCAGGGCCGGAAGATAAATGTGATAGGCGCCGAACCGCAGGCCGAGCTTGCGCAGGGTGGCGCGCGCGGTCTGGTCGAGGGTCTTCATATCGTCGGCCACGCGGGAGCGCTCCAGCACCCCGAGCGACTCGGCCACCTGGAACGCAATGCCGCGCACGATCCCGTCGAGGCCTTCGCCTGTCTCGAGGTCCGCCAAGGCGCCGAGGTGCTTCTTGACGTGCTGGGCCAGCCACAGGTCGAGGCGGCGCTGCACGGTCTCCAGGGCAGGGCCCGTGAGGTACTCGTCGGCCACGATCCGGGCGCGCGGCGCCAGAAGCTTGTCGCCGGCCGCGAGCTTCGCCACGGGATCGCCGAGCCAACGGATGGTGCCGTCGTTGGCGAGCGCGAAGCTCTCGTCGACGGCGGCGGCGAAGCGGTCGGCACGGCTCTCGATCTCGCCGCCCAGCGCCTTCAGGGCAGCGGCATTCAGGGCCCGCGCTGCCTCGCCAGCCGCCAAGGGGTCGGGCGTGAACCGAAACCCGTGCAGCTGGCCCACATGCTGGCCTTCGACCAGCACGTCGCCCCCGGCCGTGATCTCCGCTTCCAACATAGCGTTCTCTCTCAACCGTCGCATCAGCACGCTCGTCCGCCTGTCGACGAAGCGCTGGGCCAGTTTTTCATGCAAGGCGTCGGACAGCCTGTCCTCTAGCTGACGCGTGACGCCCTGCCAATGCTCGGGATCGCCCAGCCAGTCGGGCCGGTTGGCGATGTAGGTCAACGTCCTGACCTGAGCAATACGGGCCGAAAGCGTGTCGATGTCGCCTTCGGTGCGGTCGCACAGCGCGACTTGCTGGCCGTACCAGCCGTCCGGCACCCGTCCGGCCCGCACCACGTAACCGAAGAGCGTCAGCGCGAATTCGGCATGGGCCGCCGGCGACACCTTGCGGTAATCCGGCACTTGGCACACGTCCCACAGCCTCGCCACGTCGGCCCGGGTCTTGGCGGCCCTGCGGACCCCCTCGTCGCGCGCCGCAATGTCGAGCACCAGAACGTCCTCGGCGAAGGGTGCCCGGGTGAGGCCCGGCTCGCCGGGGAACAGTTCGAGCGAGGCCTGCAGCGCCTCGATCGAGGAGAAGTCGAGGTCGCTGTTGCGCCATTGCAGGACGGAGACCGGGTCGAAGCGGTGGTCCTCCAGGGCCTCCACGAGCTCCTCGTCGAAGGCCGGGCAGCGGCCCGTGGTGCCGAAGGTGCCATCCTTGACGTGGCGCCCGGCGCGGCCCGCGATCTGGCCCATTTCGGCGGCGTTGAGCCGGCGGTACTGCCAGCCGTCGAACTTCCGCTCGCCCGCGAAGGCGACATGGTCCACGTCGAGGTTCAGTCCCATGCCGATGGCGTCCGTGGCCACGAGGTAGTCGACGTCGCCGTTCTGGTACATGGCGACCTGGGCGTTGCGGGTGCGGGGCGACAGCGCGCCCAACACAACGGCGGCCCCGCCACGCTGCCGCCGAAGCAACTCGGCGGTGGCGTAGACTTCCTCGGCCGAGAACGCCACGACGGCGGTGCGGTGCGGCAGGCGCGACAATTTCTTCTCGCCCGCGAAGCTGAGCTTCGACAGCCGCGGACGGTTGACGATCCTGACGCCGGGCAGGAGCTTCTCGATGGGGCGCTGCATCGTGGAGGCGCCGATCACCAGCGTTTCGTCGATGCCACGGCGATGCAGCAGGCGGTCCGTGAAGACGTGTCCGCGGTCGAGGTCGGCACAGAGCTGGATCTCGTCGATCGCCACGAAGGCCACGTCGAGGTCGCGCGGCATGGCCTCCACGGTGCAGATCCAGTAGCGCGCGCCCTTGGGTTTGATCTTCTCCTCGCCCGTGATCAGCGCCACCTGCTCGGCCCCGACCTTGTCGCACACCCGCCCGTAGACCTCGCGGGCCAGGAGGCGAAGCGGCAGGCCGATGATGCCGGACGGGTGCGCCAGCATGCGCTCGATGGCGAAATGCGTCTTGCCGGTGTTGGTCGGCCCGAGCACAGCGGTGACGTTGCGGGCCCGCACGGTACCGCGCACGCTCGCCAGGGCACCGGCGAAGTCGCCGATGGACCTGTCCGGACGATGAGGAAGCTGCATGGGGCGGAAGGACCTCAACGCGGAAGACCTGAGATCGCCCAGCTTCGACGTGGGCGCTGAACCAAGTCCGCAGGCGCGGTCCTGGACGACCGGCAGACGTCATGTCGGCGAGCGTAGGTCCGAAATCAAGCGAGACGGGGATCAGCGCGCCACCGCGGCCTTCACGAGCGGTTCGAAGGAGACCGAGGTGGCCTCGATCACCGTCATGCCGATCATGCTCATGACGGCGATGCGGTAGGGATACACGAAGCGGCTCTTGCCGATCGGGGCCAGCCAGGTCTCCATGTCCTTGTTGTCGATCATGAACTTCGTCGCGGGCCGCGCCGGCCGATAGCCTGAGATCGGCTGGTAACGCGCCGCGCAGACCGCGACCGGCCCCGTATAGGCGGGCGATGCCACCTGCCGGACCTCCTTGAAGCTGAGCAGGACGTTGAACCGCACGCCGCCATCGAAAAGCGGCAGCGTGCGGTTGCAGGCCGCAGGGCCGATCATATCGACGACCCCCGGTACGGGCATGATGAAGGAGCTCATCGGGTCGATGATGTTGCGCCGGTCGCCGGGCGACAGGGGAATGCGGTCGGGCGTCTGAGTGTAAGGTGGGGTGATCTCGACGCCGGTGGCGCTGCCACGCTCCTCGGCGATCCGGATCGTGAGCAGGTAGTTGGGTGTGCCGGCCGTGGCCGCAAAGCCGGCCGGCGTCAGCTGGCCGTTCTTGACCACGCCCGTTGCCGTCACGGCACCCTTCGTGTCGACGATCACGCCGGCGAGCCCGGTGAGCTTGCCGGTGCCCTGGAGCCGATAGTCCTTGGGCCCGAGCGTGCCGTCGACCGTGGCGGTGCCGATCGGCAGGCCGATCAGGCTGACGCCGTAGCGCAGGTGGATCGCCGTCGGCTCGCCGGGGGTCGGCGGGGCCGCGAGCACCGGGTGCGACGGAAGCACGGCCGATGTGGACAGGCAGAGGGCCGTTGCGGCGCATCGGGCGGCGGGCGGGACAAGGCTTCTCATGGCATGACCATCGTCGAGACCGGGCGCGGAGGTTCGGCCCGGAGAGGCCGACGATTCGAGCGCTGTCGAAACCGTTAACCCGTGTGGCCTCGCACCGCAAAGCGGCTTCTTCGGTCCTCTGGCCCAGCCCGATCGTCGCGCGCGCGCGCTCGGGCCGACGGAACCGGGCTCCGACGGCGAGGCCCCCGAGGCCCGGGCTTGCAAGCCCCGGCCCGCCGTCATACGTCCGGGAACCACCGATCCGGAGACCTTCATGCCCCCTGGCAACGAGACGAGCCCGCCCTTTCACGCCACAACGATCCTTCTGGTCAAGAAGGGCGGCCTGACGGTGATCGGCGGCGATGGGCAGGTGAGTTTCGGTCAGACCGTGATGAAATCGACGGCCCGCAAGGTGCGACGGTTGTCGAAGGGCAACGTCATCGCCGGGTTTGCCGGCGCGACCGCGGACGCCTTCACGCTGTTCGAGCGGCTCGAAACCAAGCTCGAGCAGTTTCCCGGGCAGCTGATGCGGGCCTGCGTGGAACTCGCGAAGGACTGGCGGACCGATCGCTACCTGCGGCGCCTTGAGGCCATGATGCTGGTGGCCGATGCCCAGACCGCGCTGGTGCTGACCGGGACGGGCGACGTGCTGGAACCCGAAGCGACCGATCACGGCAGCGTGGCGGCCATCGGCTCCGGTGGCAATTACGCTCTGGCGGCCGCACGGGCGCTGATTGATCTCGATATGCCGGCCGAGGCCGTCGTGCGCAAGGGCATGGCGATCGCGGCCGAGATCTGCGTCTACACCAATAACAATCTCGTCGTCGAAACCATCGGCGCGTGAGCGGGACGTGATCGATATGACGGATTTTTCCCCGCGCGAGATCGTCTCCGAACTCGACCGGCACATCATCGGCCAGAACGACGCCAAACGCGCGGTGGCGATCGCGTTGCGCAACCGCTGGCGGCGCCTGCAACTGACCGGCACCATGCGCGACGAGGTGATGCCCAAGAACATCCTGATGATCGGGCCGACGGGTTGCGGCAAGACCGAGATCTCGCGCCGCCTGGCCAAGCTCGCCAACGCACCTTTCCTCAAGGTCGAGGCGACCAAATTCACGGAGGTCGGCTACGTCGGCCGCGACGTCGAGCAGATCGTGCGCGACCTCGTCGAGATCGGCATCGGGCTCGTCAAGGCCGCGAAGAAGAAGGACGTCGAGGCCAAGGCCCATCAGGCGGCCGAGGAACGCCTGCTCGATGCTCTGGTGGGGGCCGGCAGTTCGGCCGGGACCCGCGACTCGTTCCGCAAGAAGCTTCGGGCCGGCGACCTCGACGACAAGGAGGTGGAGATCGAACTGGCCCAGACCGGCCCTTCCATGCCGATGATGGAATTGCCCAACATGCCGGGTGCCTCGATCGGCGCCATCTCGATCGGCGACATCTTCGGCAAGGCCATGGGGGGCCGCACGAAGCCGCGCCGCACCACGGTCAAGGAGGCTCATGCGCCTCTGTTCAACGAGGAAAGCGACAAGCTGCTCGACCCCGAGCAGGTGACCCGGCTGGCGATCCACGAGGTCGAGAACAACGGCATCGTGTTCCTCGATGAGATCGACAAGATCTGCGCGCGAGACGGGCGCGGGGGCGACGGCGGCATTTCGCGCGAAGGCGTCCAGCGCGATCTGCTGCCGCTGATCGAAGGCACGACGGTGCCGACCAAGCACGGGCCTGTGAAGACCGACCATATCCTGTTCATCGCGTCGGGCGCCTTCCACGTCTCCAAGCCGTCCGACCTCCTGCCGGAGTTGCAGGGCCGCCTGCCGATCCGGGTGGAACTCGCGGCCCTGACCGAAGAGGATTTCCGGCGCATCCTGACCGAGACCGAGGCTTCCATCATCAAGCAATACGTGGCCCTGATGGAGACCGAGGGCCTGACACTGGCCTTCGATCCGGAGTCGATCGACGAGCTCGCCCGCGTGGCCGTCGAAGTGAACTCCACGGTCGAGAACATCGGAGCGCGGCGGCTGCAGACCGTGATGGAGCGCGTGCTCGACGACATCAGCTTCACGGCATCCGACCGCTCGGGCCATTCGGTCACGATCACGCGCGACTACGTGCAGAAGAACGTGGGCGATCTGGCAAAGAACGCCGACCTGTCGCGGTTCATCCTTTGAGGTCTGCCCTTCTCCCGCCGGCGGGAGAAGGTGTCGGCGCGAAGCGACGACGGATGAGGGTGATCCGCGCTGCGTGACGTTCCCTCATCCGGCCCTTCAGGCCACCTTCTCTCGTAGACGGGAGAAGGGCAGACCTTAAGCCTGTGCCGACACGAACCAGCATTGCGCCCCGAGCCTGATTCCTTCCGGCCCGTCCATCTCGGCCAGCGCGGCCGCGACGGCCCGCTCGGCCGCTTCGCGCTGCTCGTCGGTGCCGGTCGCCAAGGCCCGCGCCACGGGGCCGATCTGCGCCACGAAACGGAACGTGTCCTCGACCTGCCCGGACGGACCGAAGGTCAGCATCGTGTCGAAGGGCTCGATTGCAATTCCCGAGAAGCCAGCGAGGCCGAGGATGCGGCGCACGCGTTCCGGTTCCGCCAAGGCGAAGGGCCCCGGCGCGTCGGGCTCCGGCTTCTCCTGCGGCGGCAGGTGGGGCAGGGCCGCCTTGTAGGGCAGGGCGAACCACGGATTGGTCTTGAACGGGCGCCAGCAGGCGAAGAACAGCTTGCCGCCCGGCTTCAGGGATCTATGGATGTTGATGAAGGCCTCGGCCGGCGCGTCGAAGAACATCACGCCGAAGCGCGAGAAGACGCGATCGACCGACCCCGGTGTGAAGGGGTAGGCCGCGGCGTCGGCCTTCAGGACCGCCGCCTGCGACAGGTTCGCCGCCGTGATGCGATGCTCGGCGACGTCGAGCATGGGCGCCGAGATGTCGACGCCAGTGACGCGGCCGAGCGGGCCGACGGCCTCGGCCAGAGCCAGCACGGTGGCGCCGCAGCCGCAGCCGATGTCCAGCACATGGTCGCCATGGCGCGGGGCCGCCGCGGCGATCGCGGCCGCGCTGATCGGGGCGAAGAGGCCGTCGAGCCGCTCCTGCAGCTTGGCCCATTTATCCCCGGCGTCGCCGTTCCAATAGGCGACCTGGTCGATCTTGGGGGCGGCTGTCGGTTGTTCGACGTTCGCGGTCATCGACGTGGCTCCGGTCTTGATGGGCAGGGTTGCTGCGACGGGATGATGCCCTCAGCCAGCAAGTCCGATGACGAGCAAGAGCGTGTGATTAAGGGCCGCCAACTCGTCGACCGTTAGGCGGCCCAAGGGAACGCTGCATTTGCGCCGTGGAACCGCCAGGTCTTTTCGACCATGATCTGAGACGTCTTCTGCAAGCCATTGCTTCCAGTCGGCTCGATCGTGATCCGATAAATCGGCGCATCGAGTATCGATCCGGTCATCAGGCTGACGAGCACGCTGTCGGTATGGGCGAGCGCGTCGGATTGGACGATGACGGCCGGTCGGGCCTTGCCGTAGTCACCGGCGGACGCGGTCAGAACGATGTCGCCCCGCTTCACCGTTCATCACCCCAATCCGCGGTTTGAGCGATGAAGTCCATCACCTCCGTCGCATCAGCCGCATCATTGATGATTTTGGCTTGCCGAAGCGCTTCGGCTGCGAAGCCCGGCGCGTGTGGATCCGGCACCCAAATGCGCAGCAGACGCATGCCACGCCGGCGCTTGTTGTCACGGTATCGCCCGAGACGGCTGCGTCCTTTTTCGGGGGCGGATTGTGGCACGATACCTCTCCCATGCGGTCATCAGACGTAGCGCGCTACAATGGTCGGAGCACGGCGCGGGTCGGGGCTCCGCGACGCAGTTTCCCGAGATCGTCCAGCCGGCAGGTCGCTCAGGCATTGACGTAATCTACGATGCTCGTCGGTTCAGGCGTGATGCCGTCTTCGCGCATGCCATCGAGATGGAACCCGATCGCTTCGATCATCTCGAGTTCGACCTCGGCCACGGTCTCACCGGTCGCCACGCATCCCGGCAGATCCGGGACATAAGCCGAGTAGTTTGTTCTCCGCTTTCTCGATCACGATGGCGTAGCGCATCACCTATTCCTCACAGCCCAGCTTGCTTGAAGATGCTCGCGAGCGTTCCAGGCTTTAGATCATCGGAGGACTTGCCTGCCACCGTCACGCGTCCCGTCTTCAGCGAATGTTGAACTGGCGATGCGAACCCCGCGTGGTGAGCAGGATGCAGCCACCGGCTTCTACGATCTGTATAGCGCCTCTGACTTTCACGACCTCCGGTCAGTCCCTCACCACCCGCACAGCACCGCGCGAGGCGCTCGTCGTCATCGACGCATAGGCTTTCAGCGCCGTCGTCACCTTGCGCTTGCGCACTTCGGCCGGCTTGAAGCCGCGGCCCTCGATCAGCGCGGCGCGGCGCCGTGCCAGTTCCGAGTCAGCGACGTCGAGGTGGATGCGGCGGTTCGGGATGTCGATCTCGATCCGGTCGCCCTCTTCCACCAGCGCGATCGTGCCGCCCTCGGCGGCCTCGGGCGAGACGTGGCCGATCGACAGGCCCGAGGAGCCGCCCGAGAAGCGGCCGTCGGTCACAAGGGCGCAGAGCTTGCCCAGCCCCTTCGATTTCAGGTAGCTCGTCGGATAGAGCATCTCCTGCATGCCGGGACCGCCACGCGGGCCCTCGTAGCGGATCAGCACGATCTGCCCGGCCACCACCTTGCCGCCGAGGATCCCCTCGACCGCCGAATCCTGGCTCTCGAACACCCGGGCCGTGCCGGCGAAGACGAGGTTCGACGGGTCGACACCCGCCGTCTTTACGATGCAGCCCTCTTCCGCGAGGTTGCCGTAGAGCACCGCCAGGCCACCGTCCTGGCTGAAAGCGTGGGCGCGATCGCGGATCACGCCGCCCTCGCGATCCGTGTCGAGTTCCTCGAAGCGGCGGCTCTGGCTGAACGCTACCTGGGTCGGCACGCCGCCGGGCGCCGCCCGGAAGAAGTCCCTCACCGTCTCGCTGTCGGTGCGCACCACGTCCCAGCGGTCGAGCGCGGCGCCGAGGCTCTCGGCGTGGATCGAGCCGCAATCCGCGTGGATCAGCCCGGCGCGGTCGAGTTCGCCCAGGATCCCCATGATGCCGCCGGCGCGGTGCACGTCCTCCATGTGGACGTCGTTCTTGGCCGGTGCCACCTTGCACAGGCACGGCACGCGGCGCGACAACCGGTCGATGTCCGCCATGGTGAAAGGAACCTCGCCCTCGTGGGCGGCGGCCAAGAGGTGCAGCACCGTGTTGGTCGAGCCACCCATGGCGATGTCGAGCGTCATGGCGTTCTCGAAGGCCTCGAAGGACGCCACGGCACGCGGCAGCACCGACATGTCGTCCTGCTCGTAGTGGCGGCGCGTCACGTCGACGATGAGGTGGCCGGCCTCGACGAAGAGACGGCGGCGGTCGGCGTGGGTGGCCAGGGTCGATCCGTTGCCCGGCAGGGCGAGGCCGAGCGCCTCGGTGAGGCAGTTCATGCTGTTCGCCGTGAACATGCCCGAACAGGAGCCGCAGGTCGGGCAAGCCGAGCGCTCGATGACCCCGACCTCCTCGTCCGTCATCGTGTCATCGGCCGCCGCCACCATGGCGTCGACGAGGTCGAGCGCCTGCACCTTGCCGCGCAGGTTGACCTTGCCGGCCTCCATGGGGCCGCCCGAGACGAACACCGTCGGGATGTTGAGGCGCAGGCACGCCATCAGCATGCCGGGCGTGATCTTGTCGCAGTTGGAGATGCACACCATCGCGTCGGCGCAATGCGCGTTGACCATGTATTCGACGCTGTCGGCGATGATCTCGCGCGACGGCAGGCTGTACAGCATCCCGTCGTGGCCCATGGCGATGCCGTCGTCGACCGCGATGGTGTTGAACTCCTTGGCGACACCGCCGGCGGCCTCGATCTCGCGGGCCACGAGCTGGCCCAGGTCTTTTAAATGGACATGGCCGGGCACGAATTGCGTGAAGCTGTTCACCACCGCGATGATCGGTTTGCCGAAATCGCCGTCCTTCATGCCGGTGGCGCGCCACAGGCCGCGGGCGCCCGCCATGTTGCGGCCGTGGGTCGTGGTGCGGGAACGGTAGGCGGGCATCGGTGCAGTCTCAGGCGGGAGGGCAGGGAGGTCAGCCCGGGTTGTAGACCCGTCCGATGCGGGAGCCAAGTTGCGCCGTGGTGTTCCGATCCGCCGATGGCGCAAGCCCGCGCTTCAACGGCGGTAGTTGAACCGGCAGGACGCAATTTCGAGCGCTCGGTCCGGATCCGATCCGCTAATTCGGTAGACCAGGCGATGCTCAAGCGTGATGCGGCGCGACCACCAGCCCTTAAGATTGCCGACGAGCGGCTCCGGTTTGCCTATGCCGGTGAAAGCCGAACGCCGCGCATCGGCCAGAAGACTGTTGACCCGGATGAGGACAGACCGATCCTGGGTTTGCCAATGCAGATAGTCCGCCCAGGCTTGCTCCGCGAAGACGAGTTTCACGGCTCGATCAGACTGCGCTCGACGCCGCGGCCGCTGTTCAACTCCTCGATCGATCGCAGCAGGCGGTCGGCGTTGGCTGGCGTGCTGAGGAGATGAAGGGTCTCCCGCAGGCCTTCGAGTTCGGACAGTGCCATGACAACGAGCGGCTCATGGTTCTGCCGCGTGACCACCAACTCAGTACGATCTGCCTCGACGCGATCGAAGTGCTGAGCCATGTTGGCGCGCAGATCGGTGAAGGATACCTGTGCCATGGCCGTCTCCCCGCCTATGTACGGTGCTAGGTACATAAAGACCGGAGCGCAATCCCTTTCACAGGGGCTCCTGAGAGCTTATCTGGGCTCGAGAACGGTGCCTCGTTGCCGACGGTCCTGCGGGGACACAGGCAGGCGCTGATCGGGCCGGTGCGCCGAACGGAAGAAGCCATGCTCCCCCTCTCGGTCCTCGATCTCTCCCCCGTCCCGCAGGGGCTCGATGCGGGCCGGGCGCTGGGCAACACGCGCGACCTCGCGCAGCATGCCGAGCGTTGGGGCTACCATCGGTTCTGGCTGGCCGAACACCACAACATGGCCGGCATCGCCAGCGCCGCGACCTCGGTGGTGATCGGATATGTTGCCGAGGGGACCTCCACGATCCGGGTCGGCGCGGGCGGCATCATGCTGCCCAACCACGCACCGCTGGTGATCGCCGAACAGTTCGGCACGCTGGCGACGCTCTACCCCGGCCGGATCGACCTCGGGCTCGGCCGCGCGCCGGGCTCGGACGGCATCACGGCGCGGGCGCTGCGTCGCAACCTCACCGAGGCCGACACCTTTCCGCGCGACGTCCTTGAATTGCAGCACTATTTCGCGCCGACCGAACCGGGACAGTCCGTGCAGGCGGTGCCGGGGGCGGGGCTCGAGGTGCCGCTGACGATCCTGGGGTCGAGCACGTTCGGCGGCCAGCTGGCGGCGGCGCTCGGCTTGCCGCATGCCTTCGCGTCGCATTTCGCGCCGTCCCAGATGCGGGAATCGGCGGCGCTCTACCGGCAGCAGTTCCGGCCTTCGGCCCAGCTGAGCCGTCCCTACATGATGTTCTGCCTCAACGTTACGGGGGCCGACACGGATGCCGAGGCGCGTCACCTCTTCACATCCGTCGAGCAGCAGTTCATCAACCTGCGGCTCGGCACGCCCGGCAAGCTGCCGCGGCCGTTCGAGGACCCCAACCACACCTGGGGGCCGCGCGAGCAGATGGTGCTGCAGAGCGCCCTCAGCCAGGCGATCGTGGGATCGCGGGAGACGGTACGCCGGGGGCTTGACGCTTTCGTAGCCGAGCATAGGCCCGACGAGATCGTGGTGACGGCCATGATCCACGACCATGCGGCACGGCTGCGCTCATTCGAGATCGTCTCGGAGGTCTGGGCCGAGATGGCGCGAGCCATGGACGCGCCCCGGTCCGCGGCGGCAGAGTAAGGTATCAGTCGCTCCGCGGCGCGTAGGCTCGCAGGAACATGTCGACGGCCTGGCCGATGTGGCGGTCGAGCACGGCGGAACCGGGTGGCGGCGCGACCCCGAGCGCGGCTTCGAGATAGTGCCGTGCTTTGCACAATTCGAGGAACTGCGCGGCCGCGAGTTCGGAATCGTCGATCGCGAGGTGGCCGGCCGCGACCTGACGGTCGAGATATTCGGCGAGACGCCGACGCCCGAACAGCGGCCCCGATTCGTAGAAGGCCCGGCCGACGTTCGGGAACTTGGCCGCCACCGCCATCACGGTGCGAAGATGGGCGATCGAATCTGGCCGCAGCATCAGGTGGAGCAGCTTGACGCCGAGGCCGTGCAGATTCGACCTCACGTCGTCTTCGTCGCTGTCGAACTGGCAGAGCTGTTCGGCCTGGGCCTGCTTTTCCTCGCGGATCAAGGCTGCGAAAAGGTCTTCCTTGTCCGTGAAGTAGACGTAGAGCGTGCCTTTGGAGACCGCCGCCGTCCGGGCTACCTCGTTCATGCTGGCCCCGTCGAAACCTTCCGCCAGAAACACCCTGCGGGCTCCGTCGAGAATCTGACGACGCTTGGCGCTCTCCTCGGGAACCGACAAGCGGGTCTCCTCGGAGGCGGCATCGATCGGGAGGAGGGATGCAGGCACGAGGTTTCCTCTGCAGATGTCCGGGTCGGTCGCAGCTTGATCTAAGGGTCGATCTGGACTATGTCAAACAATGACCGAACGGTTCAGTCATCGTTCGGCTAGGGTGGATGGGGGCGTCACGGGCGCTTCGATCCGGCGCGGAACGTGTGGAGCTTGCGATGGCCGATACGGCTTTGGTGGAACCGGCGACGGTCGCGGGCCCGGCATCCGCCGCGTCAACCGGGGACGGTGCCGTCGCGGTTCGGTCGTCGCCTCCGCCCACGGCGAACGTTCGCAACGGTGAGATCCTGCCGCCGACCGGCGGGACGCCCAAACGGCGCAAGAAACGCGTCATCCTGCCGCTCGTCGTTCTCGCGGCTCTCGGAGCGGGCGGGTACGAGGGCTACCGCTACTTCGTGGAAGGGCGCTTCCTGGTCTCGACCGACGACGCCTATGTGAAGGCCGACATGTCGACGATCGCCGCAAAGGTTGCAGGGTATTTGACGCTCGTCCCCGTGGTGGACAACGCGGTCGTGAACAAGGGGCAGGTGCTGGCCCGCATCGACGATGGCGACTACCAGAACGCCGTCGATAGCGCCAAGGCGCGGATCGAGACGCAGAGTGCCACCATTGCGCGCATCGGCCGACAGGTGACGGCTGGGGTTGCCGCGGTCGACCAGGCCAAGGCCATGCTACTCTCGGCCAAGGCCGACGCCACCCGCGACGCCGCCGAGTTCGAGCGCGCCGACAGCCTCATGCGCTCCTCCTTCGGCACCCAGCAGAAACTCGACCAGGCGCGGGCCGACCGCGACCGCGGCGCGGCCTCCGTCGCCAATGCCACCGCGTCCGTGACGGCGGCCCAGGCCGCCATGGACGTGCTCCAGGCCCAGAAGGTCGAGGCCGAGAAGGTGCGCGGCGAACTGCAGACCACGCTGGCCAAGGCGCAACGCGACCTGTCCTTCACGATCGTGAAAGCGCCGTTCGACGGGGTTGTCGGGAACAAGTCGGCCCAGCCCGGCCAGTACGTCCAGCCGGGCACGCGGCTGCTGGCCCTGGTGCCGCTCGACAGCGCCTATATCGAGGCCAATTTCAAGGAGACCCAGATCGGCCGCCTGAAGCCCGGCCAGAAGGTCACGATCAAGCCCGATGCCTACGGCGACCGCGACGTCGTCGGCACGGTGGAGAGCATCGCGCCCGCGTCCGGCGCGGAGTTTTCCATGCTGCCACCCGAGAACGCGACGGGCAACTTCACCAAGATCGTGCAGCGCCTGCCCGTCCGCATCGCGGTGCCGGCCGCGGTGGCGCGGGAAGGCATCCTGCGGCCCGGCCTTTCGGTCGAGGTCGCGGTCCACACCCGCGACGAGAGCGAGCCCGCGCCCACCCTGGTGGGATCGCTCGGCCTCGCGCCACTTGTCGACCGGGTCAACCGCACCATCCGCGACGCGGCCGCGGCGGCGCACCTGAACGGGCGGGCTTCGGGCGGCGCCGAAGCCGCAACTCCGCAGCACACCGCCGGCCGCTGACCGGAGTCTCCGCGATGGCCGCCGCCACGTCCGCGCTCACGCCCGCAACGGCCCCCGGTGGTCCCTCACCCGTGGCCGCTCAGACGCTGGACGCCCGCAAGCTGATCACCTTCATCGCCATGGTGTTCGGCATGTTCATGGCGATCCTCGACATCCAGATCGTGTCGGCCTCGCTGAGCGAGATCCAGGCCGGCCTGTCGGCCAGTTCCGACGAGGTCGCCTGGGTGCAGACCAGCTATCTCATCGCCGAAGTCATCATGATCCCGCTCTCCGGGATCCTGTCGCGCGCCTTCTCGACCCGCTATCTCTTCTTCGTGAGCTGCGCCGGCTTCACGCTGATGAGCTTCATGTGCTCGACCGCGACCGACATCAATCAGATGATCGTCTACCGGGCCCTGCAAGGCTTCATCGGCGGGGCCATGATCCCGACCGTTTTCGCCGCGTCCTACACGATCTTCCCGCGCGAGAAGCAGCCCATTGTGGCGCCGCTGATCGGCCTCGTGGCGACCCTCGCCCCGACCATCGGGCCGACGGTCGGTGGCTACCTGACCGACCTCTTCTCGTGGCACTGGCTGTTCCTGGTCAACGTCATCCCCGGCATCGTCGTGTCGCTGATGGCCTGGTTCCTGATCGACTTCGACAAGCCGGACTTCTCGCTGCTGGAGAAGTTCGACTGGTTCGGTCTGATCGGCATGGGCTGCTTCCTCGGTGCCATGGAATATGTGCTGGAGGAAGGCCCTCAGAAGAACTGGTTCGACGAGGACCTCGTCACGATCTGCTTCGTGGTCTCGATCCTCGGCGGACTGTTGTTCTTCTGGCGGGCCTTCACGGCCGCGCAGCCGATCGTCGACCTCAGCGCCTTCAAGAACAAGAACTTCGCCTTCGGCTCGCTGTTCTCCTTCGTCATGGGGGTCGGGCTCTACGGGCTCACCTACATTTACCCGATCTACCTGTCGCGGGTGCGCGGCTATTCCTCGCTGCAGATCGGCGAGACCATGTTCGTGTCGGGCCTGTGCATGTTCGTGGCGGCGCCGATCGTCGGTCGCCTGATGGGCAAGGTGGACCCGCGCGTCCTGATCGGCATCGGCTTCACGGGCTTCGCGCTCGGCACCTGGATGATGTCGTCGATCACCAGGGACTGGGACTTCTGGGAACTGTTCGTGCCCCAAATGCTGCGCGGATTCTCGCTGATGACCGCCATGGTGCCGATCAACAACGTCGCGCTCGGCACCTTGCCGCCGCAGCGGCTCAAGAATGCGTCCGGACTCTACAATCTCACCCGCAACCTCGGCGGCGCGGTCGGGCTCGCCTGCATCAACACGCTGATCAACGACCGCTGGGATCTTCATCTCGCCCGCCTGCACGAGAGCGTGGCCTGGGGCCACGAGCAGGCCGAGCGCACGCTGGGCAACCTCACCGAGGCCTATGCCAGGTTCGGGTCCGATGCCGGTGTTGCGGCCACGAAGAAGCTGGCTGCGATCGTGCGGGGTCAGGCGCTCGTGATGTCGCTTGCCGACGTGTTCCTGGCCCTGACGGTGCTGTTCGTGGTGCTGGTCGCCGTGACGCCGCTGATGAGCAGGCCCGGCAAGCCGAAAGCCGGCGCCGGCGCGCACTGAGGACAGGGTCGCGTCCGGCATGCTGAGCCACGCCGCCGCTTCCTTCGGCGCGCGGCCGCTCGCCCACGCGCTTTCCCACCTGCGGGATCAGCCTTCCACCGGGACGCACCCAGTCCTATACCGGGCGAGGGTTGCCGGAGCGGCATCGCCGGACCTCTCGTGCGCGGGCCGGTGCCGCGCCCCGCCGTGCGGATCGCGATGCTGACCAAAAAGGGCAAATATGGGTTGAAGGCCCTGGTCCATCTCGCCGGTCTGGCGCCTGGGCAGACGGCGCAGTCCGTCGAGATCGCTCGAGACAACAACGTCCCCAAGAAGTTTCTCGATGCGATCCTCGGCGAATTGCGCGTCGCAGGCATGGTGGCGTCCCGCAAGGGAAAGAACGGCGGCTACATGCTGGCGCGCCCGGCGGCCGAGATCATGGCGGGCGCCGCCATCCGGGTCCTCGACGGTCCCCTGGCCCCGATCGCCTGTGCGAGCCGCACCAGTTACCGGCCCTGCTCGGACTGCGCTGACGTCGAGCACTGCGCGGTCCGCCTGCTCATGGCGCAAGTACGGGACGTGTCGGCGAAGCTGCTCGACGGCACCTCGATCGCCGGGATGAGCCGGCGCGACGCCCCGTCGATCCACGGGTTCATGGACCAGATCTGAGGTCGATCGCCGGCTCGGGGGCTTGTGGCCTTTGATTCCGCGGTTCCGACCCCATTCTCACCTGCGCCACGCACGACGCGGCGGTGTGAGGAACGGGTTCATGGGAATGATCGCGGCCGGGACCGCTCCCGAGGGTCGGGAGGAGATCGCGGCGCCGGATACGACCGGCGGATACCCGGCGCTCTGGGATTGGCGTCGGCGCGTTGCAGCGCTCTATGCGGACATCCGGGCCGAACCCGACCCGGCCGCGGGCTGGCGCCACTGGCGGGGTGCCCGCGACCGCTTGTTCCGGGACCATTCGCAATCGCCACTGAACACTGGCACGCGGCCGTGCTTCGAGGCCCTGCCGTTTTTCGACTACGATCCCGGGCTGCGGTTCGCCGTGGCGGTCGAGCCCGGGGATGGACCGCCCGTGTCGGTCGAGGCGGGGCAGGATGGCGCGCTGGTCATGAGGCCTTTCGCGCGGACGCTGGGGTTGGCCGGACCGCTCGGCCGCGAACTGACGCTGTTCTGGCTGACCGGCTATTGCGGCGGCGTCTTCCTGCCCTTCGCTGACGCGACGTCGGGATCCGAGACCTATGGCGGCGGCCGCTACCTGCTCGACACGATCAAGAGCGCCGATCTCGGCAGCGAGCCGGACGGTCGCCTCATCCTCGATTTCAACTTCAGCTACAATCCGTCCTGCTCGTATTCGGCCGCCTATGTCTGTCCGCTGTCGCCACCCGCCAATCGGCTGCCGGTCGCGGTGCGGGCCGGCGAACGCGCGCCGGATCTGGGCTGAACAATATCCCGCGCCTGCGCGGCGCGGCGCTCGAGCCGGGAAAGCTTGAACCCCCGTCCTGCGAAGCGGGTCGGGAAAGGGGTCGGAGAGGAAGCTGAAATCCCCATCGCGAAGCGATCGACCGTATTTCGGATGGCGCTATTTCGCCATCGCGGGCTCGGCCCGCGCGGCGCTCGGGCCCTCGGCCCTCTCCCGCACCATACGGGCGACTGCCGTATGATCGAGCTTGCCGGAGCCGAGCAGCGGCACGCGGTCCACCACCACAACCTCCGCCGGCACCGCGAGGTCGGCCAAGCCCTTGATGCGGGCATGGGCCTGGAAGAGGGCGCGGGTGGCGTCCCGCTGCTCGGTGACCAGCACCAGGCGTTCCCCCTTGCGCAGGTCCGGAATGGCCGTGACGGCGGAGGCGGCGTCCGGCCAAAGGTCGGCCGCCAAGGTCTCGACCGCGGCCAGCGACACCATCTCGCCGGCCACCTTGGCGAAGCGCTTGGCCCGACCCTTGATCGTAATGAAGCCGTCGGCGTCGATCGCCACGATGTCGCCCGTGTCGTGCCAGCCCTCGGGCGGCGCCTCGATGGTCCCGGGCTTGTCGGCCCTGAGATAGCCCAGCATGACGTTCGGGCCCCGCACCACGAGTCGCCCCCCATCCTCCACACCCGGCACCGGGTCGAGGCGCGCCTCCATCCCGGGTAGCAGCTTGCCGACGCTGCCGGAGCGGTTGAACATGGGTGTGTTGACGGCCAGCACGGGTCCGGTCTCGGTGATCCCATATCCTTCGAGGATTCTCAGTCCGAACTTCTCCATGTAGGTCTTGCGGGTCGATTCCTTGACGGGTTCGGCGCCTGCCACCACGTAGCGGAGCGAGCGGAAGTCATACGGGTTGGAGGAGCGCGCGTAGCCGGCCAGGAAGGTATCGGTGCCGAACAGTGCGGTCGCGTTGCAGCTGTAGACCAACTCCGGGACGATCCGGTAATGCAGCGGCGACGGATACAGGAACACCGGCACGCCCGAAACGATCGGCAGGATCAGCCCGGCCGTCAGCCCGAAGGCGTGGAACACGGGCAGCACGTTGAACACCTTGTCGGATCGGCCGAAGTCGATGCGCGCCGCGACCTGGGCCACGTTGGCCAGCATGCTGCGATGCGACAGCACGACTCCCTTGGGGGCGCCCTCGCTGCCGGAGGTGAACAGGATAGCGGCCGGATCACCGGGCCTGCGGGCAACCAGGGGCTTGCGGCTACTCAGGAGAGCCCCGAGCTTGTCGGCCGCGCCGACCGTGGCGCGTACATCTTCGAGATAGACGATCCCGATCTCGGCACCGACCGCCGCCACAAGGGCCTCGAGCTTGCCTTTGGTGACGAAGGCCGTCGACGTCAGGATGGTGTCGACCTCGGCGGCCCGGCAGGCTGCCAGGACATTGGCGGCGCCACTGGTGAAATTGATCATGGCGGGAACCCGCCCGGCCGACATCAGGGCCAGGATCGTGACGGCTGCGCCGTTGGCGTTCGGCAGCATCACGCCGACGGCGCGGCCCTCCTGGGCGAGCGGCATCAGCTTGGTGCCGAGAACGCGGACCGCCATGGCGAGGCGGCCGTAGGTCAGCTTGCCGGTGACCGCATCCTCGACCGCGACGCGCTTCCAGCCGTGCTCATGGCCGGCCGCCAGGACGGCCTCGACGATGGTCCGGTCGATCGACGCGGTCTGGAAGGCGGCGTCCGACATCACATCATAGAGTGCCGCCCCGGCCGCCAGTCGGCGCCGCTTGCCGAAGAGTTCGGGATCGACGTGGAGCATCACGGGCTCGAGAATGGTGACGTCGATCTTGGGCAGCATGCGGGGCTGCGTCTGCGCGGCCGTCAGATAGGAGAAGGGCGTGCGCTCCAGCCCGGCGATCCGTACCGGCACGACCGGTACGCCGGACCTGTCGGCGATGAGCCCAGCCCCGTCGTACACCTTCATCAGGCTGCCCGTCATGGTGAGGCGTCCCTCGGGAAAGATCACCAATGTCTCGCCGTCCCGCACGGCGTTGATCAGGGCCCGGGTCGCCATGGGCTTGGCGGGATCGATCGGCATGGCGCGGGTGAGCTTCAGGAAGGGCTTCACCCACCAGCGCGTCGCAATGGCGGAATCGATCGCGAAGACCGGATCTTTGTCGAGCAACGACAGGGCGAGGCCGGCGTCGAGGAAGCTCACATGATTCAACGCCAAAATCGGGTTCGGGCCACCCCGGGCGATATTGTCGCGCCCTGTGATGTCCAGCCGATAGAAGCAGCGCAGGATCACCCACAGCAGGTCCCGGAACGCGCTGGTCGGCAGATGTCGGAGGATCCACCACGCGGCAGCGAAGTTGCAGAGCCCGAGGATCGCGAACAGCGCCGGAGTCGACAGGCCGACCGCCTGCAGCACCGCGACCGCGACCGCCCCCCCCACCATGAAGCCCGCTGACAGGATATTCACGGCGCCGATATTGCGGGCCCGGTCCTCGGTTGTGCTCCATACCTGCACGGCGGTGAAAACCGGCACGATGAACAATCCGCCCGAGACCGCGATGCCGAATAGGTCGATGGCGGCGTGGAGCCCCGCGCCATGCAGGAAAAGGTCGCTCGCTCCCAGCACCGCCTCGGGAACGAAGCGCGCCGAACCGATCGCGAGGTCGAGCGAAAACAGGCCCAGCAGCACGGCTGCGATCACGGTCGGCAACAGGATGACGCGCCCGGCCGACAGCCACGATGCCAGGCCCGAGCCTACCCCGATGCCGATGGAGAAGACCGCCAGCGCCGCCGTCATGGCGCTCTCCGAGCCCTGGAGATTGGCCTTGACCAGGATGGGCAGCAGCGTCAGCGTCACGGCTCCGGTCAGCCAGAACCAGCTTACGAAAAGCCCACAGGACCACAGCCGGCCGTCGGCCCGCAGATGGCGCAAGAGTTGGCCCGAGGAACGGAACAGGTTGCGATCGATCGCCAGGGTTCTCTCGCCCTCGCCGGTCGGCGGGATCAGGAGGCTCGTGCCCCAGGACAGGGCCGCGAAGCCCGTCACGGCCACGCCATAGGCGACCGCGTGGTCGTCGGCCGCGGCCCAGCCGCCCGCGATGGTGCCGAACAGGATGGCCAGGAACGTGCCGCCTTCCACGAGTGCATTGCCGGTCGGCAGTTCCTCGGGCCTTAGCTGATCCGGCAACATGCCATATTTGACGGGGCTGAACAGCGCCGCGATGGTCGAGAACAGCACCAGGGCCACGAACAGCAGCGGCAGCGACGACAGCACGAAGCCCGACACCGAGAACACGGCGGCCGCGACCTCGGCGAGCCTCAGGCACTGCGCCACCCGGGCCTTGTCGTAGCGGTCGGCCCATTGGCCGCCGAGGCCCGACACGATGAGGGGCGGCGCCACGAACAGGGCGCCCGCCAACGTGACCAGCATCGCGGCCGACGTACCGCCGAGCTTGAACAGGATCAGGAACACCAGCGCATTCTTCAGGACGTTGTCGTTGAAGGCCGAGAAGAACTGGCACCAGAACAGCGGCGCGAAGCGCCGCGACGTCATCAGCGATCTCAGCATGGCGGCTTATCCTTCGAGCGGCCGCGACGGATCGCAGGATCGGTACCGCGATGAGCGCGACCGGACCCGGTCTGCCGGGAGAACGTTCAGGTTCGACGGCGCGCAATCTATCAGTGGTGCGCCCCGCGCGTCACCCTGGCGATGGCGGCCGATGAGGCAAATTGCCGGGCGTGACGGCGTTCTCCTTGTCCCGAGCGTCGAAGGTCGGGCAGGAGCCGTGTGTCGACCCGTCGTTTTCCGGGGAGATGCAGGCGCGCCGCTACCGGCCACCAAAGTGACGGCGCCGAGCTGCGTTGCGGGCTGCTGGGCTGCCGTTCTCGTCCATGTCGGGGCATCGCGGCCGGGCGCGATCTCGGCTCGGCGGAGATGGTGGCGCGGCCCGTTGCGTGACCGGGTTCGACTCCGCGCAACCCTGCTCGGCGGCCCGACTTCAGGAGAGCCGTGTGCCGCAGGCACGGTCGCTCGGCCTCACGGTCTGCGATCGGCCCCGCGGCCGTCGCATCGGCCACCGAATGGGATCGCTCGCCCTCCACCTGAGCGAACTCAGGGGTGGAAGCGGAAGTCAGCCGGGTGCGTGATGAGTTCTGCCTTGCTGACGCCGTCCACCTTGATCGAGTCGCGCTTGTCGAGGTGGATGACAGCGTCCCCGTCGAGCGCTGTCGTTATATGGTGGAACAGCGACGCCAGCGAGGCGAATTCCGTTCGCGGAACGCTGATGAAATCATGGGGTTGGGCGGAATTGTCGTATTGGAAGTTCGTGATCTCGTCCTGGCCGAAGCCGGGCTTGAACAGGAAGGTCGCACTGCCGGTGCCGTCGCCTGTCATGACGTCGTCGTACTGGCTTCGGAGAACCTCGCCGGTGGCGCTGCCGCCGTTCACCGTGGCGCCACCACCGTTGCTTCGCGACACGATCGAGCCGTCAGGGGCATATAAGGTCTTGGCCGCCACGGAACCGCTGGCCCCGTGATCGATCTCCTCGAAGACGTAGGGCTCGCCGACGATGCCGGTCTGCAAGGCGAAAGGGCTCTGGGCCACCGACTCTTGCCCGGTCACGCTGGTGGCGACCGCCGTGAACTGGTGGTACCCGGGGCTGACGTTTGCGTCGAACGACCAGGTCCCGTCCGGCCCGGCCGTGGCATAGCCCAGCGCGAGGGCGCTGCCGAGGAGCGCGCCCGTCCTCGGATTGATGACCGACGATTCGGCGCCATCGTAGATCTCGATCGTGGCGGCGCTGCCGTAGGCCGATGTCGTGCCGGTGATCGTGGCTTCGGTCGCGCCGACGAACGTCGTCGAGGGATCGAACGCCACCGTGAATGGCGCGGCGCTGGAGCCGTTGACCGCGACCGCACCCTGGCTGACGAGCGTACCCGATGCGTCATAGCTGCTGACGCTGGCGACGACGCCGTCACTGTTCTGGTCGCGCTCCTGATAGACGTAGGGCTGGTTCTTGATGCCCGTGACCAGTTCGTAAGGCGCGAAAACCCCATAGGTGGCGCCAGAGAGTTCTGTGACGGTTGCCGTGATGAAGTGGCTGCCAGGGCTGAGGGTGGTGGTCTCGCTCCAGCCCGTGTTCGACGTCCGGAAGCCGGTGATCAAACCGATCTCGTTGCCGTTGTCGTAGAGATCGATGCTGGCGATGTTGCCGGCGTTCGTGGCCGATCCCTTGATGAGGACGGTCGATGGGCTGATCGTCGGCTCGTAGATGGCGCTGGTGTCGAAGCTGGCCGTCGAGACCGGTACCGTGGGACTCGTGCTCATCTGTTGTCCACCCGTTCGCGTGAAGTCCTTCACACGAACGGTTAGTCCAAGCTGGTTAACGCCTCGCTACGGCGCGCTGCGCACCAGCCCTGCCGGTCGTCGAACCGCGCTCGATCCACGGTGTGGTCGAGCCGCTCATCAACTGTTGCCTTGCTGGATCGTCGCTCGGCGTACAATGGTCGATAAGATTAAGACTTGCCTCCCTGCCCGTGCAGTTTTGATCGAACAACGATAGTCATGTTCGACCCGAGGACATAGGGCCCGATGCCACGCTACAGGCTGACGATCGAGTATGACGGTACGGCTTTCGTAGGCTGGCAGAGGCAGGCCAACGGCCTGTCGATCCAGGAGGCGATCGAGACCGCCGGCGCGCCGCTCGGCGTCGCGGTCAACGGCTTGCGCGGCGCGGGACGGACCGACGCCGGGGTTCATGCCCTGGGGCAGGTGGCCCATGTTGATCTCGCCAAGGAGTACCGCCCCGACAGCGTGCGCGACGCCATCAACAGCCGCCTGAAGCCGCATCCGATCGCGGTGCGCGAGGCGGCCGTCGCCGACGCGGCGTTCGACGCGCGCCATGCGGCCGTGCGGCGGCGCTACCTCTACAGGATCGTGAACCGCCGGGCGCCCCTGGCGCTCGAGACCTCACGGGCCTGGCTCGTCAAGCCCAGCCTCGACGCGGGCACCATGCACGAGGCCGCGCGGCGCCTGCTGGGCCACCACGATTTCACGACCTTCCGCGACAGCGAATGCCAGGCCGCGAGCCCGATGCGGACGCTCGACGGCTTCGACGTCGTCCGTCAGGGGGAGCTCGTCGAGTTCCGGATCTGGGCCCGCTCGTTCCTCCATCGCCAGGTGCGCTCGATGGCGGGATCGCTCGTCCTGGTCGGGCTGGGACGCTGGACGGCGGACGACCTCAGCGGCGCCCTCGAAGCTTGCGACCGGGCGCGCTGCGGCACGGTGGCGCCGGCAGCGGGCCTCTACCTGACGCAGGTGGATTATTGACGGGCGGCTTTCTTACTGTCAGGGCCGTCCGGCCCGGAGTTCCGCCTCGTCGTTGGCGCCGAGCGAGGGGGCGAACCCACCACCGATCCCGAGCGGCAGGCCGAACATGCCGTCCGGAGTCGCGTCCTGGCGCAAATCGGTCAGGCCGAACAGCGAGCACAGATCGCGACGGCTCGAAGCCAGGCCGCGGAAGGCCGCCCGGGCATCGAGGGCCGTGCGGATCAACCCGGGCAGCTGCCCGGGCCTGCGCCCGAGCGAACGCAGCACCGCACCGACGTCGGTCGAGCCGTCGTGCCTCATGCCGGCCAGGGCGGCCGGTGGAAGTGCGCGTTCCGCGGGATCGGCCACGACGCGCAGTGCCGCGAAGGGCAGGCCGTGCAATGCCGCCAGGCGAGCCGCCACATGCGACTCCATGTCGACCGCGTCGGCGCCCGTGCGGCGGCGCAGATCGGCCTTGTCGGCCGTGCCGCAAACCGCGGCGTCGACGCCGGCGAGATCCGCGATGTGGGCATGGGGCAGGGTCCGGGCGAGCCGTTCAACCCAGGCCGGAGCAGCCTCCAGCCGCGTCTCGCCATCGTCCACCGCGCGCGCGATCACCACACTTCCGGCCCTGAGACCGGGCCGCAGCCCGCCCGCGATGCCGAAGCTGATGACGGCACGAATGCCGCGCGCCATGGCGGCCTGGACCAGGAGAGCGAGACGCGCCGGGTCGCCGCCGCCCGCCACCGCGACCACGCCGCTGCCCGATGCGATGCGCGCCTCCGCCGCCAGGCCGGTGACGGCCAGAATGGGACGCTCGCTCCTCACATACCCACCATGACGGTCTTCGAATTGCTGCCCTTGAGATTACGGTAGCGCGCCAACGCCCAGAGCGGAAAGAACTTCGGGTAGCCATGATACCGCAGATAGAACACCCGCGGGAAGCCCGTGCCCGTGAAGGGCTCTTCGGGCCAGAAGCCGTCGTCGGTCTGGCTATGCTGCAGGTAGGCGATCCCGCGCTCCACGGCTAGGCTCTCGACCTCGCCGGCCGCCATGAGGCCGATCACCGCCCAGGCGGTTTGCGAGGCCGTGCTGGGTGCCGGCCGATAACCCTTGTAGCCGAGATCGTAGCCGGCATCGCTCTCGCCCCAGCCGCCATCCGGGTTCTGGATGCCGAGCAGCCAGGCGACGGCGCGGCGCACGGCCTCCGTGTCCGGCTGGATACCGGCCGCGTTGAAGGCGCAGAGCACCGACCACGTGCCGTAGACGTAATTGACGCCCCAGCGCCCATACCAGCTACCCTCGCGATCCTGCTCCCGCAGCAGATAGGCGAGGCCACGTCGCAGCGCCTCGCTCGTCTGCGGTGTCTCGCCGAGTTGGGCCAGCATGGACACGACACGGGCCGTCACGTCGGCCGTGGGCGGATCGAGCAGAGCGCCGTGATCGGCGAACGGGATATAGTTCAGGTAGTAAGACGTGTTGTCGGCGTCGAAGGCGGCCCAACCGCCGTTCCTGCATTGCAGACCGACCACCCATTCGCGCGCCCGGGCGATCGATTCGTCGAAGCTGTCGTCGCCCGAACGGCTGCGCGCCCGGTCCATGGCCATCACCACGACCGCAGTGTCGTCGAGATCGGGATAATGGTCGTTGCGGTACTGGAACGCCCAGCCACCCGGCCGAACATCGGGCTTCTCTTCGGCCCAGTCACCCTTGACGTCGAGCACCTGCAGGGGTTTCAGCCAGTCGAGGCACCGCCGGCCCGCCGCGGTACTGACTCCGCCGGCTTCCATCAGGGCATGGGAGGACAGCGCCGTATCCCAGACCGGCGACAGTGCCGGCTGGCAGAAGGCTTCCTCCCCTTTGATAGCGAGGAGTTTGTCGACCGCGGCCCGGGCCGTCATCACGTCCGGGTGGTCGGCCGGCAGGCCCAGCACCTGGAACATCATGACGGTGTTGGCCATGGCGGGATAGATGGCGCCGAGCCCGTCTTCGCCGTTGAGCCGTGCCCGCACGAAGGCCACGGCCTTGTCGATGGCGCTCTGGCGCTTGCCCTTCGGGAAGTAGGGCTCGGCCGCCTGCAGCACCTTGTCGAGCGCCCCGAAGATGATGCCCCAGCCCCCGACCTGGTTCGTCCCCTTGGGCCAGATCCGGACCCGGTCGGGAGGGGTGACGAAGAGTTCCGGAATGTCGATCCCCAACGGATTGGCGCCGCGCGGCTTCAACGCCATCAGCACCAGCAGCGGCACCAGCGTGTCGCGCGCCCAGTAGGAGATCCGGTAGATGTGGAACGGGAACCATGATGGCGCATTCATGATCTCGATCGGCATGACCGGAACGGCGCGCCAGGGCACCATGCCGAACAGCGCCAGCGTAGTCCGCGTGAAGACGTTGCTGTGTGCGGCCCCGCCGTGGCGGAGGATCGCGTCCCTGGCCAGCATCATGTGGGGTGCGTCGGCCGCATCGCCGATCATACGCAGCGCCACGTAGGCTTTCACGCTGGCCGAGACGTTGAGGGCGCCGCCGCGCAGCAGCGGCCAGCCACCGTGCTGCTCCTGGGTGCGCCGGAGATAGACCCCGATCTTGCGTTCGACGACGAGATCCGTCTCGCCCAGAAAGTGCTTCAGCATTACATATTCGGCCGGGATGGTCGCGTCGGCCTCGAGGTCGAACGCGAAATGCCCGTCCTGGCGCTGCTCTCGGCGCAGCGCCGCCGCCGCACGATCGATGGCGAGATCGAGATCGTCGATGACCGAAGCCGGAACGGAACCAGGGGAATATGCTGCGGCGACGGCAAGCGACATCGTGGTTTCGGGCTCGGCAATGATGCTGCAGGAACGTCGATCAAGGCTTTCCACGTCGCCCGGGGAGCGACAAGCGCGAATCCCGCCGATGGGGCCCAAAGCCGAGGCCCGTGACATCAAGGTAACATTGAGGCTCTCGGGAACGGTTAACGTCGGGACGTCACGATCCTCCCGCGTCGGGCGCATGGCACGAACGCGCTTCTTGCCGACGCCTTGCTGGCGCACCGCCGCCGGGCCTAAGCAGCTTCTCCCGAAGCCGCTCAGAGACGCGCCACGCCGGAGGCAACAATGGACGACAGAGTGAACCGGGTGGCGGTCGGCCTGTCGCCGACCGCCTCGGCGATGGCTCGTCCTGCGGCCCTGGTCCTCGGCGCCATCAGCCTGTCGCACGGGCTGAACGATCTGGTCCAAGCACTCATCCCGGCCGTCTACCCGCTTCTGAAGCAGGAGTTCGCGCTCGATTTCGGACAGATCGGGCTGATCACGCTGATGTTCCAGATGACGGCGTCGCTCCTGCAACCCTTCGTCGGGCTCTACACCGACCATCGTCCGATGCCGTTCTCCCTGGCGATCGGCATGGCGGTCACCCTGGCCGGCCTGCTGCTCTTGTCGGCAGCGCCGAGCTTCGGCGTGATCCTGGGGGCGGCCGCTCTCGTCGGCATCGGTTCGTCGGTGTTCCATCCGGAAGCATCACGGGTCGCGAGGCTGGCGTCGGGTGGCCGGTTCGGCTTCGCGCAATCCTTGTTCCAGGTCGGCGGCAACGGAGGCTCGGCGCTCGGCCCCCTGCTGGCGGCCTTCATCGTGGTGCCGCGAGGGAAAGGGAGCATCGCCTGGTTCTCCCTGGTGGCACTGGCCGCCATCCTGCTCCTGACCGCCATCGGGCGTTGGTACGCGGCCCAGATCGGTGGCATCCGCAAGAAAGCCCCGGAGGCCGCCATACAGCCGCTGCCGCGCCGCCAGGTGGCGCTGTCGCTCGGCGTTCTGATGATGCTGGTGTTCTCGAAGTACCTCTACCTGTCGAGCATCAACTCCTATTACCCGTTCTACCTCATGACGAAATTCGGCATCGACAAGCAGGACGCCCTCATCCGCCTGTTCATCTTCCTCGCCGCCGTCGCGGCCGGCACCATCGTGGGCGGCCCGCTGGGCGATCGGTTTGGCCGAAAGCTCGTGATCTGGGGTTCGATCCTCGGCGTGCTGCCGTTCACGCTGATGTTGCCCTTCGCCGACCTGCTGTGGACCACGATCCTCTCCGTGGTGATCGGCCTCATCCTGGCGTCCGCCTTTTCGGCCATCCTGGTGTTCGCGCAGGAGCTCGTGCCGGGCAAGGTCGGCATGGTGTCGGGCCTGTTCTTCGGCATGGCGTTCGGGATGGCGGGAATAGGCGCGGCGGTGCTGGGCATCCTAGCCGACCACACGAGCATCACCTTCGTGTACAAGGTCTGCGCCTACCTGCCGGTCCTCGGACTGCTGACCTACTTCCTGCCGGACGTGACGCGGCCGGAACCGTAGCGCACGCGCCTCCGGGCGGTCGTCACGCCTTCCGAAAATGCTTCGACAGCTTGAGACCCTGAGCCTGGTAGTGCGAGCCCGGGACGGCGCCGTAGAGTACGCGGGGCCGCTCTGACATGCGCTCGTAGACGAGCCGCCCGACGATCTGGCCATCCTCCAGCACGAAGGGCACGTCGCGCGAGCGCACTTCGAGCACGGCGCGGGCGCCGGCGCCGCCCGCCTCGGCGACACCGAAACCGGGATCGAAGAAACCGGCGTAATGAACCCGGAACTCGCCGACGAGCGGGTCGAAGGGCGTCATCTCGGCGGCATGGTCGGGCGGGACTCGAACGGCCTCCTTGGAGGCCAGAAGATAGAATTCGCCCGGATCGAGGATCAACTCCTTGCGGTCGCGGACATGGATCGCCTCCCAGTAATCCCGAGGATCGAGTTCCCCCACGAGGTCGACGTCGATGATGCCGGTGTGGCGCTTGGCCCTGTATCCGACGAGGTCCGAGCCCTCGAAGCCGCTGAGATCGACCGACACCGCGACACCACCGGCGATGACCGGCTCGGCCCCTCCCACCAGCGGCACCGTCGCGTGGAGCGCGCGATGGCCGGCGTCGTCGAGCCTCGTATCGCCCGCGGAAAACCGGATCTGCGCGAGCCGCGATCCGGCCCGAACCCGGACCGGAAAGGTCCGAGGCGACAGTTCGGCATAGAGCGGCCCTTCGTATCCCGGCTCGATCGTGTCGAAGCGCCGCGCCCGATCCGCGATCACGCGGGTGAAGACGTCGATGCGGCCCGTCGAGGACTTCGGGTTCGCGGCGGCCCCCAGACCGGCCGGCAACCTCAGTCGATCGTCGAGCTCAACCACCGTGACCGTGCCGGGCTCCAGGATGGCCCCGGCCGATAGGTCGAACGCGATGGCCGCCTGGGCCGCGATCCCGTCGAGGACGCTTCGGTTCCGGCCGGGCAAAAAGCTCGCCCGCACGCGCCAGGCCCGGGTCCCGAGACGCAGATCGAGGCTTGCCGGCTGCAGCACCGGGGTGAGGTCGCCGACCGGGAACGAACGGCCGATATGGCCGGCGTCCAGCAGGATCTGGATCTGCTGCGCGGCCAGAAGACCCGGCGCAAAGGCCGCAAGTTCGGTCATGGTGGTGGCTTCTCATGGGAGCTGTTCACGGGCCTGCCTAGCGGACCCATATTGGTCCACCAAGGCAACACGAAGCGAGACTGGAATTACAAACAAATCGTTCTTTATACCGGTACGTCCCCTTGCGGAGTGCCGCGGTCGTGTCTTAAGAACGCGGCCAATCCCGCGGCCCCGTGGTCTTTCGTTGTCCAGGAATGGCGCCATGACACACTTTCCCCGCCGGTCGCAGTCGAAGCTTCGTCCGGCCACCAGATTGGTCCACGGCGGCACGCTGCGATCCTCCTTCGGCGAGACCTCCGAAGCGCTCTTCCTCACGCAAGGCTTCATCTACGAGTCGGCAGAGGCCGCAGAGTCGCGCTTCAAGGGCGAGGATCCCGGCTTCATCTATGCGCGCTTTTCCAATCCCACGGTGGCCATGTTCGAGCAGCGTATGGCGTTGCTGGAGGGCGCCGAAGACGCGCGCGCGACGGCGAGCGGCATGGCGGCCGTGACGGCGTCGTTGATGGGGCAGGTGAAAGCCGGCGACCACGTCGTGGCGGCGAAAGCGCTGTTCGGATCCTGTCGCTACGTCGTCGAGGATCTGCTGCCGCGCTTCGGTGTGGAAGCGACGTTGGTCGATGGCGACGACCTCGACCAGTGGCGTGCCGCCATGCGGCCCAACACCAAGACCCTGTTCCTCGAAACACCGACGAACCCCACGCTCGACCTCGTCGATATCGCGGCGGTGGCCGAGATCGCCCATGCGGGGGATGCCACTCTCGTGGTCGACAACGTCTTCGCCACGCCGATGCTGCAGAGCCCGCTCGCGCTCGGGGCCGATTGCGTGGTCTATTCGGCCACGAAGCATATCGACGGGCAGGGGCGCTGCCTGGGTGGCGTGATCCTGGCCAGCAAGGCCTTCATCGACACCCATGTTCACAACCTGTTGCGGCAGACCGGTCCCGCCATGTCGCCGTTCAACGCCTGGGTGCTGCTGAAGGGGCTCGAGACCCTGCAGGTCCGCGTGGCGGCCCAGACGGCCGCGGCGGGTCGCATCGCCGACATGCTGGCCGAGCACCCCGCCATCGCCAGGGTCATCTATCCGGGCCGCGCCGACCATCCCCAAGCCGATCTGGCGCGACGCCAGATGAGAGGTGGTTCGACCCTGATCGCCTTCGAGGTCGCGGGCGCCAAGGCGGCGGCCTTCCGGGTCGCCAACGCCCTCGAGATCATCGGCATCTCCAACAATCTCGGGGATGCCAAGAGCCTCATCACCCATCCCTCCACGACCACACACCAGCGCCTGTCGCAGGAGATCCGCGAGGGCTTGGGGATCTCCGAAGGCATGCTGCGGCTGTCGGTGGGACTCGAGGACGTCGACGACCTGATCGAGGATCTCGCCCAGGCGCTCGACCATGCCGTCCTGCACCAGCGCAGCGCCGCCGCGGCCGAGTAGGGCCCGATCTGGGGGTCCGTGCGGCAGGCGCTCGGGCGTGCTCCAGTGACCGGGGTGACGGCGGCGTCGGCTTGCGCCATTATGTGCAGGGTTCGAGCCCGGTGCTGCCATGTACACAGCCGTCACGCGCGACATCCAGATCACGGTGATTCCGCAGTACCTCGCCGATCGGTCCGATCCCGACGAGGGACGCTTCGTCTGGGCCTATACGATCGAGATTGCCAATCTGGGCCGCAACACCGTGCAACTCCTGGCCCGGCACTGGGTCATCACGGATGGGGCCGGCAAGGTCGAAACGGTGAGCGGCCTAGGCGTCGTCGGCGAACAGCCGGTGCTCAATCCCGGCGACACGTTCCGCTATACGTCCGGATGTCCGCTGAGCACGCCATCGGGCGTCATGGCGGGCCATTATCGCATGGCCGACGAGGACGGCCGCGGTTTCGAGGTCGAGATCCCCGCATTCTCGCTCGATACGCCGCAGCTGAAGCGTGTTTTGAACTGAACGGCGGCCGTGCCCTGCGGGGCTGGCGTTCGTGGCTCAGGCCGCGTGGGCCTCGACCGTTCTGGCCGCAAGCCAGGCCTCCAGGTCCCGCTCGGCCCTGAGACTCATGGCCCGCTTGTTGGCCTGCGCCTTCTCGGGCCCGCGAAGCTTCTTGCCCGACTCGGACCGGGGCGCTTCGGGCAGTGGCGGGAACAGCCCGAAATTGACGTTCATCGGCTGGAACGAAGGAGGCCCGGCGTCGATCGTTTCGATGTGACCTCCGGTGATGTGGTTCAGCAGCGCTCCTATGGCGGTGGTGGCGGGCGGCACCGAGAGAGGGTGACCGCGCCGCTCGGCCGCCGCCATGCGGCCCGCCATCAGGCCCACGGCCGCGCTCTCGACATAGCCCTCGCAGCCCGTGATCTGGCCGGCGAAGCGCAGCCGGGGTAGAGCCCTGAGGCGCAGTTGAGCGTCGAGCAGGCGCGGCGAGCTGATGAAGGTGTTGCGGTGCAAGCCTCCGAGCCGCGCGAACTCGGCCTTCTCGAGCCCTGGAATGGTACGGAACACCTCGACCTGGGCCGAATGTTTCAGCTTCGTCTGGAACCCGACCATGTTGTAGAGCGTGCCCAGCGCATTGTCCTGGCGCAACTGGACGATGCCGCAGGGCTTCACGGCCGGATCGTGCGGGTTCGTCAGGCCGACGGGCTTCATCGGCCCGTGCCGCAGCGTTTCGCGGCCCCGCTCGGCCATGACTTCGATGGGCAGGCAGCCGTTGAAATAAGGCGTACCCTCCCAGGCCTTGAACGACGTGGTCTCGCGCGTCAGCAGCGCATCGACGAAGCCTTCGTACTGGGCGCGATCTAGCGGGCAATTGATGTAGTCGAGCCCGTTGCCGCCCGGTCCGACCTTGTCGTAGCGCGACTGGTACCACGCCTTGCCGAAATCGATGCTGTCCCGGTAGACGATCGGCGCGATAGCGTCGAAGAAGGCCAGATGTTCTTCACCCGCGAGGCGTGCGATAGCCTCGGCCAGCCCCGGCGAGGTGAGCGGGCCTGTCGCCACGATCACGTCGGTCCAATGCTCGGGCGGCAGGTCGTCGATGGCTTCGCGCCTCACCGAGATCAGCGGCTCGTTCATGAGGGCGGCCGTAACGGCAGCGGAAAAACCGTCGCGGTCGACCGCGAGCGCGCCCCCGGCCGGCACTTGGTGGCTATCGGCGCAACGCATGATCAATGAGCCCATGCAGCGCATCTCGCGATGCAGCACGCCGACCGCGTTGCCCAGCGCGTCATCGGAGCGGAACGAGTTGGAGCAAACGAGTTCCGCGAAGTCGTTCGTCCTATGCGCGTCGGTGGGCCGCACGGGTCGCATCTCGTGCAGCACGACGGCGAGACCGCGGCGGGCGATCTGCCAGGCGGCTTCGCTGCCCGCCAGGCCGCCGCCGATGATGTGAATGGGCTCGGGGTTCGACATGGTCCGAGCTAAGCAGCCTTGCGCGGCGAAGGCCACGATTGATTTCGCTTCGGGGACGGGAAACGAGGGCCCTGGCACCTCAGGGCGGCGGAGGATTCATAACGGCTTGCCGATACTAGGAGAATGCAGCGCCAAGTCGACCGCCGGCGCATGGACTCGGAACAACTATCGGCGAAGCGCTCGCCGGAGTGGGGGTGCTCGGCGGGCGCAGGTCGATGCTGTGGAAGGTCGGAGGCTCAAGCCTCGCTGGCGGGGCTCTGGCGCACGACCGTGTAGATATCGGCGCGACCGATACCGAGATCGTTGAGTTCGCGATCCGAAAGACGCGACAGTTCGCGAACCGATTCGCGGTAGCGGCGCCAAGCGGCGATCTTGGTGGCGAAGGTCTTGATCATGGAATTTCTCCAGCATTGTTAGCCCGGTCCGGCCTCTGCCGTTCAGGCGATGGATTTGATGTCCGCCCACACAAACCGGCGGATATGTCGTGCGGTCGCGAGATCTCGCGGCCGATGCTGTCGGGCCGAGTGTCAGCCCTGCAGAGCCAAGCGGCCCTGCTCGACCGAGCGGGCTGCAACCGACCTCGGATCAGAGGTCGTTTTCATTTCGCGACGGCTCGTCTCCGCTGCGAAACGAACGACCGACTCGATTTCGGCGCGGTGGATGCCGATGTCGGCGAGTTCACGATCCGACAGTCGGGACAGTTCGCGGACCGACCTGCTTTGCCGTCGGAGATTGTGGAAGAATGCCAGCACGAAGCCTCCTGTTGCCGTTCGCCAAATACGACGCCCCGGCAGGAGCGCCTTTGATGCACTGCAATATATTTGATTTAGCGCTGGCGAGAAGGCGAGATCGGAACATGCAGCTATGCGTCCTCCGCATGACATGTTTAACATTTCTTCAAGGAATTACCACGCAAGCTATCGGCGCGATGACATCGTGAGAGCGTGGGACAGTGCTTGAGCCTCGCCGACATGTGAATTTTGCACGACAGGCACCGCCGACGCCGACACTCTGCTCACCTCGGAGGCAAGGCTGGACCGGCTCAGAGCTTCGTGCCCGCAACTGCTTGCCGGGGTCCATGCTGCAATGCACAACGGCCGCCTCGGCCCCGGTTCCCCGCACTCGGGGTCGACACTGGCGGCAGATGGGGCCCCGGCACTCCCGCGGCGCACGCCAGTTATTCGGCGGCGGCCCGCATGGGCCGGCGCGCCAGAACATCGCGAAGGAACCGGCCGGTATGGCTTTTCGGGTTCCTGGCCACGTCTTCGGGCGAACCCACCGCCACGATGCGGCCTCCTCCGTCGCCGCCCTCGGGCCCGAGATCGACGATGTAATCGGCCGTCTTGACGACTTCCAGGTTGTGCTCGATCACCACAACCGTATTGCCCTGGTCGACGAGTTCCTGCAGGACGGCCAGGAGCTTGGCCACATCCTCGAAGTGCAGGCCGGTGGTGGGCTCGTCGAGGATGTAGAGCGTGCGCCCGGTGGAGCGGCGTGACAGTTCCTTCGACAGCTTGACACGCTGCGCCTCGCCGCCCGACAGCGTGTTGGCCTGCTGCCCTACCTTGACGTAGCCCAGGCCGACCCGGGCCAGCGTCAGCATCTTGTCGCGGATCGACGGCACCGCCTTGAACAGGCCGGCCGCCTCTTCGACCGTCATGTCGAGCACGTCGGCAATGGAGCGGTCGCGGTATTTCACGTCCAGCGTTTCGCGGCCGTAGCGTTTGCCTTTGCACACGTCGCAAGTGACATAGACGTCGGGCAGGAAGTGCATCTCGATCTTGATGACGCCGTCGCCCTGGCAGGCCTCGCACCGCCCGCCCTTGACGTTGAACGAGAAACGGCCCGGGAGGTAGCCGCGGGCCTTCGATTCGGGCAGGCCCGCGAACCAGTCGCGGATCGGTGTGAAAGCCCCCGTGTAGGTGGCAGGGTTGGACCGCGGCGTGCGGCCGATGGGCGACTGGTCGATGTCGATGACCTTGTCGAGGAACTCCAGCCCTTCCACGGCATCGTGGGGTGCGGGATGCTCGGCAGCACCTCCGAGCTTCCGGGCCGCTGCCGCGAAAAGCGTGTCGATCACCAGCGTCGACTTGCCGCCGCCCGACACGCCCGTGACGCAGGAGAAGGTGCCGAGCGGAATCTCCATCGACACATTCTTGAGGTTGTTGCCACGCGCGTTGACGACGCGGAGGTACTGGCCTTCCTTGGCGGCGCGGCGCCGGCGCGGCAGCCCGACGTGCTTGCGCCCCGCCAGGTAGTCGCCGGTGAGGGACGCCGGGTTGGCCATGATCTCGGCGGGCGTTCCGGTCGCCACGATGTGGCCGCCGTGAATGCCGGCGCCGGGTCCGACGTCGACCACGTAGTCGGCCGCCAGGATCGCATCCTCGTCGTGCTCCACCACGATCACGCTGTTGCCGAGGCCCCGCAGGCGCCTGAGCGTCCCGAGCAGCCGTTCGTTGTCGCGCTGGTGCAGGCCGATCGAGGGCTCGTCGAGCACATAGAGCACGCCCGTCAGCCCCGAGCCGATCTGACTGGCCAGCCGAATGCGCTGGCTCTCGCCGCCCGACAGCGTGCCGGCGCCGCGGCCGAGCGTGAGGTAATCGAGCCCGACGTCGATGAGGAAGCGGAGCCGGTCGCGGATCTCCTTCAGGATCCGGCCCGCGATCTCGTTGCGCTTGGCATCGAGTTGCGCCGGCAGGGCATCGAACCAGGCGATCGCCTTGGGGATGGACAGTTCGGCCGCGGCCGAGATCGTGCGGTCCGCCACCCGCACGGCCAGCGCCTCGGGCTTCAGGCGGGCACCCTCGCAAGCCGCGCAAGGCACGGCACCCATGTAGCGGGCGATCTCCTCGCGCGCGAACTCGCTGTCGGTCTCCTTGAAGCGGCGGTCGAGGCTCCTCACGACGCCCTCGAAGGGCTTGGTGACCCCGTAGGCGCGAGACCCGTCGTCGTAGTTGAAGCGGATGTCCTCGGTGCCGGAGCCGAACAGCACGACGTCGCGGAAGGCCTGCGGGAGCGCGTTCCACTTGATGTCGAGCCTGACCTTGTAGTGCCGGGCCAGCGAGTCCAGCGTCTGCATGTAATAGGGCGACGAGGCCCTGGCCCAGGGCGAGATGGCGCCGCGTTTCAGCGACAGCGTCGGATCGGGCACGACACGTTCCGCATCGACCGTCATGCGCGAGCCGAGCCCGCCGCAGACCGGGCAGGCGCCGAACGGGTTGTTGAAGGAGAACAGCCGCGGCTCGATCTCCGAGATGGTGAAACCCGACACCGGGCAGGCGAACTTCGAGGAGTAGACCGTCTCCTTGGGGCCGCCATCGACTGGAGGATCGGCATATTCGACGATCGCGATTCCGTCGGCGAGGTCGAGCGCCGTTTCGAAGCTTTCGGCCAGCCGCGTCGCGATGTCGGGCCGGACCACCAGCCGGTCAACAACGACCGCGATGTCGTGCTTCAACTTCTTGTCGAGAACCGGCGCCTCGTCGATCGGATAGAACTCGCCGTCGACCTTCAGGCGCTGGAAGCCCTTGCGCTGGAACTCGGCGATCTCCTTGCGGTATTCACCCTTGCGGCCGCGCACCACCGGCGCGACGAGATAGAGCCGCGTGTCGGCGGGAAGCGCCAGCACGCGATCCACCATCTGGCTCACCGTCTGGCTCTCGATCGGCAGGCCGGTGGCGGGCGAATAGGGGATGCCGATGCGCGCCCAGAGCAGGCGCATGTAGTCGTAGATCTCGGTCACGGTGCCGACCGTCGAGCGCGGGTTCTTCGACGTCGTCTTCTGCTCGATCGAGATGGCGGGAGACAGGCCGTCGATCTGGTCGACGTCCGGCTTGCCCATCATCTCGAGGAATTGACGCGCATAGGCCGACAGCGACTCGACATAACGGCGCTGTCCCTCGGCATAGATGGTGTCGAAGGCGAGGGACGATTTGCCGGAACCGCTGAGGCCGGTGAAGACGACCAGCTTGTCGCGCGGGATCGTCAGGTCGACGTTCTTGAGGTTGTGCTCGCGGGCGCCCCGCACCACGATGGCATTGCGATCGGGCAGGCGCGGCGCATCGTGAAGGTCCACCGCATGGGCCAGGCTGTCGTCCGACAGCTCGGGCGGATGCCCGGCCTCGGTCGGCGCCGGCGCTCTAACGGGCCGGACCTTGCGCAACCTACGCGGCAGCTGATCGGCCGGCTCCGGCGCCGCAGCCTCGGACGATGTCTTGCCGGTCTTGGGGCGGGGCTGCTGCGCCATGGCGGGACGAGGGCTCCGGAGATCGAGGGGCCGGCCGCGGCCGGAACGGGCTAATATAGGAGCGGTGTCGCGCGATGGGCACCGGCCCGGCTTTCGCAGTTAGCACGATCCGTGCTATGGAACAAAAAAAGAACGGATGGTCCGCCGGATCTGTGCTTTCCGGTGGATGGCCGGCCCGCCGCGATAGCGTCGGCGCTGCGCGGCCCCTACAAGGCGTCCGTAGAAACCGGTTTCGCCCCGCGAAGCCATTCCGCAGTCATTCCGGTCCCGAGGAGGGGTCCATGTCGGGCAGCGTCAACAAGGTTATCCTGATCGGCAATCTCGGCCGCGACCCAGAGGTCCGGCGCATGCCGTCCGGGGATGCGATCGTCAACCTCAGACTCGCTACCACGGAAAGCTGGCGCGACAAGGCCAGTGGCGAGCGCAAGGAAAAGACCGAGTGGCATTCGGTCGTCATCTTCAACGAGAACCTCGCCAAGGTCGCCGAGCAATACCTCAAGAAGGGCTCCAAGGTCTATATCGAAGGCCAGCTGCAGACGCGGAAGTACAACGACAAGGACGGGGTCGAGAAGTACAACACCGAGATCGTCCTGCAGCGTTATCGTGGCGAGCTGACCATGCTCGAAGGTCGCGGGCAGGGTGGCGGCTTCGCCGGGAACGACGACGGACCCGGGGCCTCCGCGGGCGGGAGCGGCGGCGGATCGAGTTTCGGTCGATCATCGCCGATGGAGCAGCGCGGCGGCGGCGGCCGCGTCGGCAGCATGTCGGACGCCATCGACGACGACATCCCGTTCTGACCGGACAGGCGATTGTGTCATCCTCCCGCAGGCGGGAGTGAGGACACGTCCACACTGAGTGAATGTTTGAACCGTCTGGTCACGGCGCGTCGATCGACAGTCGCCCGGACCCCGATCGCTTGCAACCTTCCATCTCCCCATGCCCGACACGCCTCTCTCCGCCGATTTCGCGCAAGTCCGAGCCGCATACGAGGCCTTCAAGGCCCGCGGCCTCCGGCTCGACATGACCCGCGGCAGGCCCTCGCCCGAGCAGCTGTCGCTGTCCGACGGCATGCTGCTCCCCGGGAGCAACCGCGACACCACCACGTGCGCTGGGGAGGATGCGCGGAACTATGGCGGCCTGCAGGGCCTGCCGGAAGTGCGGGCGCTGTTCGGGGAGGTGCTGGGCCTGTCTCCCGAGTCGATCGTCATGGGCAACAATTCCAGCCTTGCCCTCATGCACGACTGCATGGTCTGGGCGTTGCTGAAAGGCGTGCCGGGATCGGAGCGGCCCTGGTGCCGCGAGCCCTCCTCCGGCGGAGCGGCCCCGGCCTTCATCTGTCCGGTGCCGGGCTACGATCGGCATTTCGGGCTTTGCGAGGAGTACGGGATCCGCATGCTGCCCGTGCCCATGACCGGGCAGGGGCCCGACATGGACGCCGTGGAGGCCCTGGCCACCGATCCGGCCGTCAGGGGCATGTGGTGCGTGCCGCGCTACTCCAACCCGACCGGGGAAACCTACTCGGACGAGGCCATCCGGCGCCTCGCCGCGATGCCGACGGGGGCGCCCGACTTCCGCCTGTTCTGGGACGACGCCTATGCGGTGCATCATCTGACCGAGCGCCGCACCACGCTGCCCCGGATGCTCGACCTGCTGGCCGAAGCCGGCCACCCGGACCGCGCGTTCATCTTCGCGTCCACCTCCAAGGTCACGCTGGCGGGTGCGGGGCTGGCGCTCTTCGCCTCGTCGCCCGCCAACGTCGCCTGGTATCTGGCACGCGCCGGCACGCGCACCATCGGGCCCGACAAGCTGAACCAGTTGCGCCACCTCCGTTTCCTGTGCGACGCCGAGGGCCTGCATCGCCACATGGACCGCCACCGTGCCTTGGTGGCCCCGAAGTTCGATGCCGTGCTGGCGGGGCTGGAGCGGCGGCTCGGCGGCACGGATCTCGCCCGCTGGTCGCCGCCGGCGGGCGGCTACTTCATCAGCGTCGACGTCACTTCCGGCACGGCGGCCCGGGTCGTGGCCCTGGCCAAGGCGGCCGGACTCGCGCTGACGCCGGCGGGAGCGACTTGGCCGAACGGCCGTGATCCGCTGGACACCAACCTGCGTCTGGCTCCCACCTTCCCGTCGCTCGGGGAGGTGGAAGTCGCGGCCGAGGGCATCGCGCTCTGCATCCTTCTGGCGGCCCGCGAACGGGACGCCGGGGGCCAACCGATTGCCATCGCTTGACGCTGCTTTCCTTGGCTTTTCGGGGCCGGACCGGCTAGACTCGGCGTGAGTTGAAGCGCGTTGAGGCGGGCCACCCTGGGCGGCCGCCGGTCGAGGATCGAGACGTTTGGCCGATAACGAAGAAAAGACCGAAGATCCGTCCGGGATCCGCCCGGTATCCATCGTCGACGAGATGAAGCGCTCCTACCTCGATTACGCCATGAGCGTGATCGTATCGCGGGCGCTGCCCGACGTGCGCGACGGCTTCAAGCCCGTGCACCGGCGCATCCTGCATTCGATGCAGGAGAACAATCACCTTCCTGATCGCCCCTACGTCAAGTCGGCCCGCATCGTCGGCGACGTGATGGGCAAGTACCATCCGCACGGCGACAGCGCCATCTACGACGCACTTGTCCGCATGGCGCAGAGCTTCTCGATGCGCCTGCCGCTGATCGACGGGCAGGGCAACTTCGGTTCGGTCGACGGCGATCCCGCGGCCGCCATGCGCTACACCGAATCGCGCCTAGCCCCGCCTTCCCTGGCCCTCATCCAGGACATCGACGAGAATACGGTCGACTTCCAGCCCAACTACGACGGCAAGGAGCTGGAGCCGGTCGTGCTGCCGGCACGGTTTCCGAACCTCCTCGTCAACGGTGCCGGCGGCATCGCGGTCGGCATGGCGACCAACATTCCGCCCCACAACCTCGGCGAGGTGATCGACGCCACGCTCGCCGTGATGGACCGCCCCGAAATCGACTTCGAGGATCTGCTGGCCATCGTGCCCGGGCCCGATTTCCCGACCGGTGGCGCCATCTTGGGCCGGGCCGGCATCCGCTCGGCCTATGCCACCGGGCGCGGTTCGATCATCATGCGGGCCAAGGTCGAGGTGGAGGAGATCCGTCGTGACCGGGAAGCCCTCATCGTCACCGAGATCCCGTTCCAGCTCAACAAGACGACCCTGATCGAGAAGATCGCCGAACTCGTACGCGAAAAGCGCGTCGAGGGCATCTCGGAGATGCGCGACGAATCCGACCGAGACGGCATGCGGATCGTCATCGAACTGAAACGCGACGCCGTGGCGGACGTCGTTCTCAACCAGCTCTATCGCTTCAGCCAGCTCCAATCGAGCTTCGGCGCCAACATGATCGCGCTCAACGGCGGTCGGCCCGAGATGCTGAACCTCAAGGACTTCCTCACGGCCTTCGTGGACTTCCGCGAGGAGGTCGTCACGCGGCGGACCAAGTTCCGCCTCGGCAAGGCGCGCGCGGCCGCCCACGTCCAGGTCGGTCTCGCCATCGCGGTCGCCAACATCGACGAGGTGATCCGTCTGATCCGCACCTCGCCCGACACCGGAGCGGCGCGCGAGGCCCTGATGGACCGCGACTGGCCGGCGCTCGACATGGCGCCGCTGATCACGCTGATCGCCGACCCGCACCATACGTTGAAGGAGGACGGCACCTACCGCCTTTCCGAGGTGCAGGCGCGCGCCATCCTCGAACTGCGCCTCGCCCGCCTCACGGCGCTGGGCCGCGACGAGATCGCCGAGCAGTTGAACAAACTGGCGGCCGAGATCGCCGACCTGCTCGACATCCTGGGCTCGCGCGTCCGCATCTTCGACATCGTCCGGGGCGAGCTCGAAGCCATCAAGCTCGCCCATGCCTCGCCGCGCCGGACCACGATCCTCGACAGCGAAGCCGACATGGAGGACGAGGATCTCATCCAGCGCGAGGACATGGCCGTCACGGTCAGCCACGCCGGCTACATCAAGCGCGTGCCGCTCTCGACCTATCGGGCGCAACGGCGCGGCGGCAAGGGCCGCTCCGCCATGCAGACCCGCGACGAGGATTTCGTGGCGCGCATCTTCGTGGCCAGCACGCACCAGCCGGTGCTGTTCTTCTCGTCACTCGGCCAGGCCTACAAGATGAAGGTTTGGCGGCTGCCGTTGGCGGCCCCGCAGGCCCGCGGCAAGGCGCTCGTCAACCTGCTGCCGCTGGAGCAGGGCGAGCGCATCACCACCATCATGCCGCTGCCCGAGGACGAGCGGGTCTGGGCCGACCTCGACGTGGTCTTCGCCACCACGCGCGGCACGGTGCGCCGCAACAAGCTCAGCGATTTCGCCCAGGTGAACCGCGCCGGCAAGATCGCCATGAAACTCGACGAGGGGGAGTCCATCGTCGATGTGCAGATCTGTTCGGACCGTGACGACGTGCTGCTCACCACGGCGCTCGGGCAGTGCATCCGCTTCGCCGTCACCGACGTCCGGGTGTTCAAGGGACGCGACTCGATGGGCGTGCGCGGCATCACGCTGGCGCAGGGCGACAACGTGATCTCGCTCGCCATACTCAACCACGTCGAGGCGACGCCCGCCGAGCGCATCGCCTATCTGAAGATGCGCCGCGCCGTCGAGGGCGAGGCGGTGGGCGAGGATGACATCGAGAAGGAAGTCGTGGGCGCGGATGGCACGCCGCCCGAGAGCCTCGCGAGCTTGTCGCAGGAGCGCTACGCCGCCATGTCGGCGGCCGAACAGGTGATCCTCACGATCTCCGAGAAGGGCTTCGGCAAGCGGACCCTGTCCTACGAATACCGGATCACCAACCGTGGCGGCAAAGGCATCGGCGCCATGGCGGTCAACGCCCGCAACGGCAAGCTCGTGGCCTCCTTCTCGGTCAAGCACGGCCACGGGATCATGCTGGTGACGGACGGGGGCCAACTGATCCGCTGCCCGGTCGAGGGAATCCGCGTGGCGGGGCGCAACACCCAGGGCGTCATCGTCTTCGACACCGCGGAGGCCGAGAAAGTCGTGTCGGTCGACCGCATCGCCGAAGTGGGCGGCAACGGCGACTCCGAAGAGAGCGACGGCGAAGCGGGCGAGGGCGGGCTCGACGCGTGACCAGCAAGGCTGACCGCCCGATGAGGACGGCGCTCTATCCGGGGTCCTTCGATCCGCCGACCATCGGCCACCTCGACGTGATGCGGGCTGCGGCCGGGCTGTGCGACCATCTGGTGGTGGCGGTCGGCCGGCACGCCACGAAGCTGCCGTTGCTGGACCACGACCGTCGCGCGGCGCTGATCCGCGATCAAGCCGGGCCCATGCTGGCCGCGGCAGGCTGCGGGCTGCGGGTCGAGAGCTTCTCGGGGTTGGCGATCGAAGCGGCGCGGAAGTTCGGCGCCACCTTGATCGTGCGGGGCCTCCGCGGCGCCACGGATCTCGACAGCGAGATGAGCATGGCCGGCATGAACGCCGCGATGGCGTCCGGGATCCAGACGGTACTGATCCCGGCGTCGCCCGGCACCCGCTTCGTCACCGCGACGCTGGTGCGCCAGATTGCCTCGATGGGAGGCGACGTCTCGGCCTTCGTGACCCCGGTCGTGGCGATCGCCGTCGCCGAGGCCATCGCGGCGCGGCGATCCTAAACCGGCACGTCGAGTTCGGTCTTGGCCAAACCGGTCCGCACGGCCCGGTGCAGCGCCGCGCGGATTGCCGGGAGAATTTCGTCGACCGCACGGACGACTTGGTACGGCACTTCGGCGCTTGGTTGGACGAAGCCGGCGTCGCGCATGTGATCGATGAGGGAGAGCAATGGTGCCCAAAAGCCGTTGACGTCCGCGATGACGACCGGTTTCGAATGGCGGTCCAGTTGCACCCAGGTCATCTGTTCGACCAGTTCCTCCAGGGTACCGATGCCGCCCGGCAGCGCCACGAAGGCGTCGGCGCGCTCGAACATCAGGCGTTTGCGGGTGTGCATGTCGGCCACCACGACCATCTCCTGCGCGCCCTCGAGCATGCGTTCCCTGCTGCGCAGGAACTCCGGAATGATCCCGGTGACATGGCCGCCCGCGGCCAGGACCGATCGTGCCACCGCACCCATCAGACCATTGTTGCCCCCGCCGTAAACGAGTCCGATGCCGGCCTCGCCCATGGTGCGGCCGAGCTGCGCTGCAGCCCGCACCATGGCAGGGTCCGCGCCGTCGCTGGAGCCGCAGTAGACGCAGATCGCATTCAGTTCTGTCATGACCTGGGGTGTAACACGCGCCGCGGCGAGGCGGTCAACCCACGCCGGCGCAGGGCTCCGGGGCATGCTGCGCCCGAACACCACCTGCGCGCGCCTGATCGAAATCCTATATGAGACGCATCAGGTATTCATTTGTCGCCAAGGCCCGTAACCTCCTCCATGCTCGTTTCCCCGCCCGCCGCCGCACGGAGCTCCGCGGAGGCTCCCCCGCCTTTACGCGACGGCGAGGGCACGAAAGCTCCTCCGTACGCCGCATCGGCAGTCCGCCCCGAAGCTCAGGCATCGCTGGTCGCCACGATCCGGCACCTTTGGCCCTACATCTGGCCCCATGACCGGGCGGACCTCAGGCGGCGCATCTACGCCGCTTTGGTGCTGATGATCCTGGCCAAGCTCGTGACCGTGGCGATCCCTTATTCCTTCAAATGGGCCACGGACGCTCTCGTGGGTCGCGAGGATTTCGGTGTCAGAAGCCTGCCTGTCATGCTGGCCGGGCCGGTGGCGCTCACCTTGAGCTATGGCCTGCTGCGCATGCTGATGGCGTTGCTGACGCAGGTGCGCGATGCGCTCTTCGCTTCGGTCGCCATGCATGCCGTGCGGCGGATGGCCAACGACGTTTTCGTCCACCTGCACGAGCTGTCGCTGCGGTTCCATCTCGAGCGGAAAACGGGGGGGTTGACACGGGTGCTCGAGCGCGGTCGCACCGCAATCGAGACCATCGTCCGCATGACCATGCTGACCGGGGTGCCCACCATCATCGAGTTCGTGCTGGTCATGGGCGTGTTCCTCTTCCAGTTCGACTGGCGTTATGCCCTGGCGGTCGCCACCATGATCGCCGCCTACATCTTGTTCACCACGGTGGCGACGAACTGGCGCATCGGCATTCGGCGGGTGATGAACGAGAGCGACCAGGACGCCAACACCAAGGCGATCGACAGCCTCCTCAATTACGAGACCGTCAAATATTTCGGCGCGGAGGGGCGCGAAGCGAGCCGCTACGACGGGTCCATGACGCGCTACGAGGCGATGAGCGTGCGGACCTACGTTTCGCTCGCGGTGCTCAATGCCGGACAGGCCGTGATCTTCAGCGCAGGCCTGGCGGCCGTGATGGCCATGAGCGTCGGGGGCATTCGGGCGGGGCGCAACACGGTGGGCGACTTCGTGCTGATCAACGCCATGATGATCCAGCTCTACCAGCCGCTGAACTTCATGGGCCTGGTCTATCGCGAGGTGAAGCAGGCCATCATCGACATCGACTTGATGTCGAAGATCCTGGGCCAGTCGCCGGAAGTGCAGGACCGTCCGGATGCGCAGGACCTCGTCGTCACGGAGGGGCACCTCCGATTCGAGAACGTCTTCTTCCGTTACGATGCCAAGCGCGAGATCCTGAAAGGCGTCAGCTTCGACGTGCCGCCCGGCAAGACCGTCGCGGTCGTCGGGCCGTCGGGCGCCGGCAAGTCGACCCTGTCGCGGTTGATGTTCCGCTTCTACGAGCCCTATAAGGGCCGTATCACCATCGATGGGCAGGATATCGCGGCCGTCACCCAGGAGTCGCTGCGCCACGCCATCGGCATGGTGCCGCAGGACACGGTGCTGTTCAACGACACGCTGGGCTACAACATCCGCTATGGGCGCTGGGCCGCCACCGAGGCCGAGGTGACCGAGGCCGCCAAGCTCGCACAGATCGACGCCTTCGTGGCCACCTTGCCGGACGGTTATGCGGCCCAGGTGGGCGAGCGCGGACTCAAGCTCTCGGGTGGCGAGAAGCAGCGGGTTGCGATCGCCCGCACCATCCTCAAGGCCCCGGCCATCCTGGTGCTCGACGAAGCCACCTCCGCCCTCGACACCTTTACGGAACGCGAGATACAAGACGCGCTCGATCGGGTGTCTCGCGGCCGCACCACGGTGGTGATCGCGCACCGTCTATCGACGGTGGTCAATGCCGACGAGATCCTGGTGCTCGACAAAGGAATGATCGCCGAGCGCGGGACCCATGAGGGGCTGATCGAGCAAGGCGGGATCTATGCCGCGATGTGGAACCAGCAGCGCGAGGCGGAAGCTGCCGCGGACGCCCTTCGCCGCTTCGAGGCCGATGATATCGGCGATCAAAGGGTGAGGATCGAGGCGTGAGCACGCCCCGAGAGAATTTGGATGAGTGGGTCATGCTTGTTGACGTCGCGCCGGTCCGGCTCGGGGGCTACGCACAATGTCGGTGATCAGGAGCCTCCGTCGGCAAGTCGTGCCGGTCCATCCCGAGGGCTACGTGTTCATCGCCGGCTTCGCGGTGGCGGCGCTCGTGCTGGACTGGCTTTGGAGTCCGTTCGGCTGGATCGGCTTCATCGCCACGGCCTGGTGCGTCTACTTCTTCCGTGACCCCAAGCGTGTCACGCCGATGCGGGAGGGGCTCGTCGTTTCGCCAGCCGATGGCACGGTCTCGTCGGTCGGTTTTTTCGTGCCACCGCCCGAACTCGGCCTCGGTGAGCGCCCCATGCAGCGCATTTGCGTGTTCATGAGCGTCTTCGACTGCCACGTGAACCGTGCCCCGATGACCGGGCGGATCGTGAAGGTGGCCTACAAACCCGGCCTGTTCGTCAATGCCGACCTCGACAAGGCCAGCGAGGACAACGAGCGCTCGTCCATGCTGCTGGAGACCGGGGTCGGGCGCATCGGCGTCGTGCAGATCGCGGGGCTGGTGGCACGCCGCATCGTATGCTTCGTGCGCGAAGGCGAGACGGTGGGGGTCGGCGACCGTTTCGGGCTGATCCGGTTCGGGTCGCGGGTCGACGTCTACCTGCCCGACAACGTCAGGGTGATGGTCGGGATCGGTGCGACCGCGATCGCGGGCGAGACGATCCTGGCGGACGCGCGCGCCATCGAGGCACCGCGCAGCTTCAAAGCCGGATGACCATGGAGCACCCGACGATCGATCCGATACGAGGCTCCGCGGCGCGAACGCGCGCCGAGCCGCACGAACTCTGGGCCGCCGACATCTTCGACCTGCCGACCGAGCGCCTCGACGACATCATGGATCGCGACCTGGCCTACGGGATCTCACTTGTCTCCGATTGGTTGATCCGCAACTCGCGGACGGCCGATATCCCGAGCGAGCGGATCACGATGCTGTGCGAGAGGTTGCGGGCCCTCGGCTTGCCGCTCGACCGCTACGGTTCCTCGACCGAAATCCTCGACGTCGAACACGATGCGATCGCCAGGATCTGGGTCCGCGGCCGCGGCGTGACCACACGGACCTACGTCAGAGAGATCGGCGACTCGCAATATCTCACGTCACCGTTCTACGAGGCGGCGCGGACCGGGCGCGCCGTGGAACTCCGCCTGCCCGAGACCGACGACGCGCGTTTCGCCGTCGTGGCGGAACTCAAGGCGGACGGCTTCGTACATTATCTGTGCGTGCCGATCACTCTCATGAGCGGAAGCCATGGTTGGGTGACGTTCGCGACCCGCCGCCGATCCGGTTTCTCGCGAGCCGAGGTCGCGGCACTTGCGCGTCTGTTGCCCGCCATCGCCATGCTGATCGATCTTCGATCGACCTGGCTGTCGCTCGACAAGCTGTTGCGCACCTATGTGGGCGACGAACCCCACCGGGCTATCCTGCAAGGCAACACCAAGCGCGGCCAGGTCTCGACGATCCGCTCCGCCATGCTGTTCGCGGACATGCGCGATTCGGTCGGCTATACGGTCGATCTCGACGCCGTGACGGCGGTCGGCGTCTTCAACGCCCTGTTCGATTGCCTGGTCCCGCCGATCGAGAGCCGGGGTGGCGAGGTGCTGAAATATATGGGCGATGGTCTCCTGGCCATCTTCCGGGAGAATGACCGCGACGGCGGCGGTGCCGCCGACCGCGCGCTCGCAGCGGCCGTGGATGCCATGCAGGTCTTGGACGACCGCAACACGGCGCATCCGGATGAACGCCCGATCGAAGCCGGGGTGGCGCTACATTACGGCGAGGCCGCGTACGGCAATATCGGCTCTGGTGTTCGGCTCGATTTCACCGTCATCGGCAAGGACGTGGGCCTCGCCAGCCGCATCGCGGCACTGAACCGACCGCTGGAGCAGCCGGTCCTGATGTCGAGCGAATTCGTCGAACGGCTCGACGGCACGGCCGTGCGGATCGGGGCCTTCCCGATGCGGGGCTTCAGGCAGCCGATCGATGTGTTCCGCCCCGCGGCGGAAACGGTGGCGAGCCGGGCCGTCCGGTCCGCCTCGTGATGGACGACATCGACGCGGGGTCCGTGGTGACTGGACCTGCCTTGCCTCTGCAGCGGGCGCGCGGGCGCCGGTTCCGCAACGTGCCGTTGCGGATCGTTCTGCCCAACATCATCACGTTGCTGGCCCTGTGCCTGGGCCTGACCGCGATCCGCTACGCCACCGAGGGGTCCTTCGAGAAGGCGGTCTTCGCCATCGTGGCGGCGGCCTTCTTCGACGGGCTCGACGGCCGCCTCGCCCGTGCGCTGAAGGGGACCACCCGGTTCGGTGCTGAACTCGATTCTCTGGCCGACTTCGTGGGTTTCGGCGTCGCTCCGGCGCTCACGCTCTATTTCTGGAACATGCACGAGATCAAGAGCTTCGGTTGGTTCGCCGCCATGGTGTTCGCGATCGCGATGGCGCTCCGCCTGGCCCGGTTCAACGTCGGGCTCGAAGATGCCGAGAGGCCGGCCTGGGCATCTCACTTCTTCACCGGGATGCCGGCACCGGCCGGCGCGATCGTGGCGCTGCTCCCGCTTTATTTGCATCTTTCGGCGCTGGGCTGGGTGTTCGGACGCGCAGCGATCGGCTTCGAAATTGTCTATCTCCTCTGTGTTGCCGGTCTGATGGCAAGCCGCATCCCGCATTTCTCGGGGAAGTCGATCGGCCGTGTGCCGCGCGAACAGGTCATTCCAGTGCTGTTCGGCGTGGCGGTTCTGGTGCTGCTGCTGGTCACTTTTCCCATGGAAGTTCTGGCCGCGCTGACGGTCGGCTTCGTGGGCCTCATTCCGTTCAGCATCCGCTCGCATCGGCTTTACCTGCGTCGCGACCTCGAGCGGTCGCGCACCAATGCGGCCGATAAGGCGCCGCTTGCCACCTGAGGGGTGATGTCGTGCCCCGGCTCGGTATGACGTCTTCCGGGATGGCCCCGCAATCCCCATCTCGTGTTCACAAACGTGGCGATCTCGATTACGGTCGCGCCAGTTCACGAGGGCGCCGTTCCGGCGCCCCCTCGCTTCGTGGAGGTTGTCCGCGGCGCTCGAAAGATCGGATCATATGGCGAAGGAAGAATTGCTCGAGTTTCCCGGCATGGTAACGGAGTTGCTGCCCAATGCCATGTTCCGGGTGAAGCTGGAGAACGAACACGAGATCACCGCCCATACGGCGGGCAAGATGCGCAAGAATCGGATCCGCGTGCTGACGGGGGATCGCGTGTTGGTCGAGATGACGCCCTATGACCTGACCAAGGGGCGGATCACCTATCGGTTCAAGTGAGGCCTCTCCGGTGATCGGGCTCGGGCGCCTCGGGGCCGCGGCGGCCGAACCACTTCGTCTCATCCTGGCGTCAGGGTCTCCGCGACGCCTTTCTCTGTTGCAGCAGATCGGTGTCGAACCCTTCGCCCTGTTGCCCGCCGACATCGACGAGACCCCAGAGCGATCCGAACTGCCGCGCGTGCTCGCGGCCCGGCTTGCGGCCCAAAAGGCCGAGGCGGCCCAGGTGTCGGCGGAGGCGCGTGGCACGTTCGGGCCGTCCTTCATCCTGGCGGCCGACACGGTGGTCAGCGTAGGGCGACGCGTGCTGCCGAAATGCGAGACACGCGATGAGGCGGAGGCCTGTCTCAGGCTGCTGTCGGGCCGGGCTCATCGCGTCTACACCGCCATTACCTTGCTGACCCCGCGGGGCGGCCGCCGGCATCGCCTCGTGGAGAGCCGGGTTCGTTTCAAGCGCCTGTCCGGGACCGAGACGGAACGCTATCTCGCCACACCGGAGTGGCAGGGCAAGGCTGGCGGATATGCGATCCAGGGCCTCGCGGGCAGCTTCGTCGTGAAACTCGTCGGGTCGTATTCGGGGGTCGTCGGGCTACCGCTCTACGAAACGATGTCGTTGCTCGAAGGGGAAGGCTTCCAGGTCCACGCCGGCTGGGCGCGGCCTCCGTCCAGGTGACGGGTCCGGGTGGCGCTCCGGTGCCGCCGTCAAAAGAAGGATCAGGACCTTGGACCAGGCTGCAAACGACAACGCCGGGCCGGGGGGTTCCGCCGTGAGGCGGAAGTGCCCTATCTGCGGAAAGCCCGCGTCGGTAGAAGTGGCGCCTTTTTGCTCCAAGCGTTGCGCCGACGTGGACCTCCATCGATGGCTCGGAGGGCATTATCGCGTCCCCGTCAGTGCGGAGGCCGAGGAAGAACGGGACAGCCACGAGGGCGAGGGCGAGGGCGAGGGCGAGGGCGAGTGATCGGTTGTGCGGCACCTAGCCCTGGATGCACCCCCCGAGGATCACTCGTCCTCCTGATTGGCGTCCGGCTGTTTGGGCGGCTGCGGATGGGAGAAGACCGCCTTGCATGCGCCGCTGAGTTGCGACTTATGTGCCTGTAAACAGGCCACGATCGCGTCCTCATCAGGTATGTTCTGACCGCAGAGACGGTATACGTCGGGCGTGCAGGACAGTTGATCTTCCGCGCTGCCCCGATCCTGCGCCAAGGCGGCCGTCGGTAGGGCTAAACCGCAAAGAATGACCCAGTAAGCTGTGCTTTTCACGTCGGCGAAACCTTTCTGTTCCTGGTTCCCGACAACGCTGGCCCGGCGCAATGGATCCTCGGTGGCCTCCTGCATCCCTTGGATCTTGTCCTGTCTTACTGCGGTCGGGGACGGCCCGCCCCGGGGCGATGTCGGCTAGCCTCTCTGCCCTCGCCAGCAACGAACCATCCAGGCTGGGCAGATCACGCAACCTCACGCCGGTCGAGCTGGGCTACCCTGCCCACCCCTTGCGGACGGCATGGCTCGGCGAGAGGCGGCGTGGAAGGCGCTGGACAAGCGGTCGGCGCCTTCACTATAAGCACCTCGGTCGCGGCTTGGACTGGCCCCGGACGCCCAGGTAGCTCAGTTGGTAGAGCATGCGACTGAAAATCGCAGTGTCGGTGGTTCGATTCCGCCCCTGGGCACCACCTCAACGCAGCGGCGTTGATCAGTCTTTTCCTTTTGGCGCATTATCGCGCTTCTTCCGAACTGGTGTTGCCGCGCGGTGCCCTGGCGCTCGCCGGCGCTTTCACGAGGTAGCCCTTCTACCGAGCGCAGGGCTCACTGGTGCGCCTCGGCGGGTGATCGGCAACTCGCCATTGATGGTGGCCCGGGAGGGGTTCAAGACGACGGCACGCTGCACCGCGACCTTGGCTGGCCCGAAAACCTCTACGGCTACGGCGCGACGGGCTTCGTTCGGTGGGTCGCGGGAGGATATCTTGTCCGCGGGCCGATCGCTTCGGCGGCTGCGCAAGGGGTGAGTTGAGCACTCAGGAGAACGAAAAAGCGAAGATCACAGCCACCTTCATCAATACCTTGGCGGTCGCGATCATTGTTGCAGGATGCGTCGCACCGCTTTTCAGTGTCCTGTACGGCCTTGGGAACCTGACACCCGAGCAGGTGCGTTTGATCGAGATCGCGGCGCCGACTTGGTTTCTGATCGGCGTCGTCATACATTTCCTGGCTCGGGTGGTTCTCGGCGCGGTAGGAACAGAGCCATGACGTTCTTCGAAATCTATGCCGTGTTCGGCGTCCCCCTGATGGTGTTGGCCGGCTGCGCAGGTCTGGCCTATTACGCCCTTCACAGCCACTGAGGCGCGCCACCGGCGTCACGGCCGCATCTCGTTCGCGAGGAACGGAAAGACGCCGCCCAAATGCGACCTGGGCATGCGTGCGTCCCGCGCAGCGTTGGCGGAGAAGAAAGCTCAGGACATCATCGTTACCGCCTCACGCGGCATGAAATGGCTCTTCAAGTCGCCTCAGCGACCCCGCTGATGGCTGCACGCCCCGCCACGATCTGCTAATCCCCCTCCGACCCCGTGCAAAAAGCCGGGCATGCGATTCATCGGTCTCGACGCGCCGTGGATCCGGAGCCGCGTGATGACCGCCGAGCAGACCAGCATACCCCCGCATTTCGATCCCGAGGCGGTCGAACCCAGGCTCGTCGACCGCTGGCTCGAGACCGGTGTCGGCCGCGCCGACGTGAACTCGCGGAAGCCGAAGTTCAGCATCGTCATGCCGCCCCCCAACGTGACGGGCCAGCTCCATATCGGGCACGCGCTCGACATGACGCTGCAGGACGTCGTGGTGCGGCACAAGCGGCAGCGCGGCTTCGACGTGCTATGGGTGCCGGGCACCGACCACGCCAGCATCGCGACGCATTTCGTGCTCGAACGCGAACTCGCCAAGACCGGGGAGACGCGCTTCACGCTCGGCCGCGAGCGCTTCCTCGAGCGGGCCGCCGCCTGGAAGGAGCAGTCGGCCGGCGCCATCCAGGGACAGTTGCGCCGCCTCGGCTGCACGCCTGACTGGTCGCGCGAGCGCTTCACGCTTGATGCGGGCACCACGCGGGCCGTCGAGCATGTCTTCGTGAAGCTCTACCGCGAGGGGCTGATCTACCGCGGGGCGCGCCTCGTGAACTGGGATCCCAAGTTCCGCACCGCCATCTCGGATCTCGAGGTCGAGACCCGCGAGGTCGAAGGGCATCTCTGGTATATCCGCTATCCGCTGGCCGACGATGCGAGCCGCCACATCGTGGTGTCGACGACACGCCCGGAGACGCTGTTCGGCGATCAGGCCGTGGCGGTCAACGCCGAGGACCCGCGCTACCGGGACATCATCGGCCGACGCGTCGTGCTGCCGCTGACCGGCCGCACCATCCCGGTCTTGGCCGACCCCCATGCCGACCCCGAGCAGGGCACGGGCGCCGTCAAGATCACCCCGGCGCATGACTTCAACGACTACGAGGTCGGGCTGCGGCACGGGCTCCTGCCGCTCGACGTCATGACCGACGACGCGCGCATGAACGACGCCGTGCCCGAGCCGTTCCGCGGCCTCGACCGTTTCGCGGCCCGCGAGGCTGTCGTGGCGGCACTGGACGCCATGGGGGCGCTCGAGCGGGTGGAATCCAAGACCATCGCGCAGCCCTTCGGCGATCGCTCGGGCGTGGTGGTGGAGCCGCGCATCACCGATCAATGGTTCATGACCACGAGCGACGTCGCGGCGGCCGCGGCGGCGGCGGTTCGCGACGGGCGCACGCGCTTCGTGCCGGCGAGCTGGGCCAACGTCTTCTTCCGCTGGATGGACAACATCAAGCCTTGGTGCATCAGCCGCCAGCTCTGGTACGGCCACCGCATCCCGGCCTGGTACGGGCCGGACCGCGCGGTCTTCGTGGCCGAGACGGCCGCGGAGGCGCTCGCGGCCGCGCGCGCCCATTACGGCCGCGACGACGTCGCCCTGGAGCGCGATCCGGACATCCTCGATACTTGGTTCTCCTCGGCGCTGCAGCCCTTCGCGACCCTGGGCTGGCCAGACGCGACGCCCGAACTCGCCCGCTACTACCCGACCGACCTCCTGGTCACGGGCTTCGACATCATCTTCTTCTGGGTGTCCCGGATGATGATGCAGGGGATCGAGCTCTGCGGCGAGGTGCCGTTCCGCGACATCTACATGCATGGCCTCGTGCGCGACGCTTCCGGCCAGAAGATGTCGAAGACCAAGGGCAACGTCATCGATCCCTTGGACCTCATCGCCCAGCACGGCGCCGACGCCACCCGGCTCACCATGATGACCATGTGCGGCCACGGCCAGGACATCCGCATGTCGGTCGACGCCGTGCGGGCCTCGCGGCTCTTCGCCAACAAGCTGTGGAATGCCGCGCGCTTTGCGGCCATGAACGGCTGTTTCGCGGCCCCGACTCCGGTGCCGGTCGCGCCCGCGAACGCCATCGACGCCTGGGTGGTCGACAAGCTCGTCGCCGTGTCTCGCGCCTCCATCGCGGCGCTGGAGGAGTACCGGTTCAACGACGCATCGCTGGGGCTGCAGAGCTTCGTGCGCGACGTCTTCTGCGACTGGTACATCGAGCTCGCCAAGATCAGCATGAACGGCGACGATCGCGCGGCCGCCGACGAGACGCGCGCCGTTCTGGGCTGGTGCTTGAGGGCGATCTGCCAATTGCTCAACCCCTTCATGCCCTTCATCACGGAGGCGCTGTGGGACGGGTTCGGCGGCGATGCCGCCGCAGGGACGGCCCCCATCACGACGGCGCCGCTGCCCGATTTCGACGCCATCGAGGTCACGGTCGGGGGCGATGTCGATTTCGCCATCGCGGTGATCTCGCGCATCCGCTCCGTCCGCAGCGAACTCAAGGTGGCGCCCGGCCGCCCGATTCCCCTTGTCGTCGCGGCCCCCACCGACGCCGTTCGGAGGCGGCTCAGGGACTTCGGGCCGCACATCCGGCGGCTCGCCAACCTGTCCGGGATCGACGAGCGTGCGGTGCCGGCGGAAGGGTCCGTCCGGATCACCGTCGAGGGCGTCGAGTTCGTGCTGCCGTTGGCCGACATCGTCGATTTCGCGAAGGAGAAGCAGCGGCTCGAGAAGGAACTCAAGAAGGTCGACGGCGACATCCAGTCGATCGAACGCCGGCTCGGCGACCAGGCGTTCCTGGACAAGGCCGACCCCGACGTCATCGACAAGAACCGCGCCCGCCTCGAAGCCGCGCAGGGCGAACGCCAGCGGCTAGCGGCAGCGATCGCGCTGATCTGAAGCGTCGGGGGGGAGAGCCCGCCGGGACGGACTGCCGATCCGGCTGTTGCCAACCGGCTCGTCAAAGCTGCTAAGACAAGGGGGCGACGACGGGTCCAGGTGGGCGCCTTCGTCGAAAGGCCGGCATCCGAGGATCGGCCTCAACGAGGTCCCGAGAGCTCCCGATGTCCGATTTCATCCGCGAGGTCGACGAAGAATATCGTCAGGACCAATTTCGCAACTTCCTCAACCGACATTGGGTGTCGCTTCTGCTCGTCGTGGCAGTAGTGCTGGCGGGGGCGGGGGCCTGGCGCGGCTATGGCTATTGGCGCCAGCAGCAGGCCGAAGCGGCGGGCGCCCGCTATTTCGACGCGCTCGACCTCCAGGCGGCCAACCCCTCCGGCTCCGTCGCGGCGCTCGACGCACTCGCCAAAAACGGGCCGGCCGGCTATCGCGTCCTGGCACGCTTGCGCGCCGCAGGTGATCTCGGAAGCACCGATGCTGCGGCCGGGGTGACGGCCTTCGACGCGGTTGCGGCCGATGCCTCGATCGATCCCGACCTCCGCGACGTCGCGGCGCTACGGGCCGGTATTCTCTCGGTGGACACGGCGGAACCTGCCGAGTTGCGCCGCCGCCTGGAGCCGCTGGCCGACGCGAATTCAAGCTATCGCGGTATCGCGCGCGAGATGCTGGCCGTGGCGGCCCTGAAGCGCGGCGACGATGCCGATGCCGGCAAGTGGCTCGACGCGATCGTGGCAGACCCGATCGCCTCCGCCGACACCCGGCAGCGCGCTGGGTTCTACCTCAGCCTGCTGCGCGCCGGAAGGCCGATCGCGAGTCCGGCACCCGCGGCGCCTGAACCCGCCACAGCGGGCCAGCCCGGCGCTGGCGCACCCGCCACGACGCCATGAGCAAGGTCGCCATCATCGGCCGGCCCAACGTCGGTAAGTCGACCCTCTTCAACCGGCTCGTCGGCCGGAAGCTGGCCCTGGTCGACGACCAGCCCGGCGTCACGCGCGACCGACGCGAGGGCGAGGCCGAGTTGCGCGGCCTCGCTTTCACGCTGATCGACACGGCCGGGCTCGACGACGCGGCCGAGGAGACGCTGGCGGGCCGCATGCGCCAGCAGACGGAAGTCGCGGTGGTCGATGCCGACGTGATCCTGTTCGTGATCGACAGCCGCGTGGGCGTGACCCCGGTCGACAGCCACTTCGCCCAACTCGTGCGGCGGGCCGACAAGCCCATCATCGTGGTGGCCAACAAGGCGGAAGGGCGCGCCGGCGAAGCGGGCGCCATGGAGGCCCACGAACTCGGGCTCGGCACGCCGATCGCGATCTCGGCCGAGCACAACGAGGGCATGATCGACCTCTACGAGGCGCTGGCCGCGGTTCTGCCGAAGGCCGTCGACACGCCGCCCGACGACCTCGACGTCGCTCCTGCCTTCGGCGAGGACGAGGACGGCACCGAGTTCGACCCGACGAAGCCGCTGCGCATCGCCGTGGTGGGGCGCCCCAATGCCGGCAAATCGACGCTGCTGAACGCCATCCTGGGCGAGGATCGCCTGCTGACGGGACCCGAGCCCGGCATCACCCGCGACTCGATCGGGCTCGAGCTCAAATGGCGCGACCGCGATCTCAAGGTGTTCGATACGGCAGGCTTGCGCAAGCGCGCCCGCATCGACGACAAGCTCGAGAAGCTCGCGGCCGCCGATGCGATCCGGGCCGTGCAATTCGCCGAGGTGGTGATCGTGCTGCTCGACGCCACGATCCCGTTCGAGAAGCAGGACCTCACCATCGCGGCCCTGGCCGAGCGCGAGGGCCGCGCCGTCGTGATCGGCGTCAACAAGTGGGACCTCATCGAGGCGCGCGGCGCGAAGCTGAACGAGATGCGCGAATCGGCCGAGCGCCTATTGCCGCAGATCAGGGGCGCTCCGGTGGTGCCGGTGTCGGGGCAGACGGGCTTCGGTCTCGACAAGCTGCTCGAAGCCGCCTGGGGTGCCGCCGAGACCTGGAACCGGAGGCTGTCGACCGCGCGGCTGAACCGCTGGCTCGCCGGGGCCATCGACGCCAACCCACCGCCGGCCGTCAGTGGGCGGCGCATCAAGATCCGCTACATGACGCAGGCCAAGGCCCGGCCGCCGACCTTCATCCTGTTCGGCAACCAGCTCGCGGTGCTGCCGACGTCCTACCAGCGCTACCTCGTCAACGGGCTGCGCCAGACCATGGACCTGCCCGGCGTGCCGATCCGCATGGTCATGCGCCAGGGCGACAACCCTTACGACAAGAACAGGCGGCGCTGAGCCGGCTCAGGGCGGCGGTAACCGGGAGACACGCCCAGATGAGCTTCGGCCTGAACAGCCCTGCCGTCACGATCCTGCCGCCGACCGGCCCCTTGCGCGGGCGCGTCGTCCCGCCCGGGTCGAAGAGCATCACCAACAGGGCCTTGCTGCTGGCGGCGCTCGCCCGCGGCACGAGCCGGCTCACCGGCGCGCTGAAGAGCGACGACACGCGGCTCATGGCCGACGCCTTGCGCCGCATGGGCGTGCGCGTCGACGAGCCGGGCGACACTGCATTCGTGGTCTCCGGCGACGGGCGGTTGAGGGCGCCGGACGGCCCGCTGTTCCTCGGCAATGCCGGAACGGCGACCCGCTTCCTCACGGCCGCGGTCGCGACCGTCGACGGCAACGTGGTGATCGACGGCGATGCCCACATGCGCAAGAGGCCGATCCAGCCCCTCGTCGACGCACTGCGGTCGCTCGGTGTGTCGGCCGAGGCGCCCACGGGTTGCCCGCCGGTGACGGTGCGGGGACGGGGCCGGCTCGGGTCCGGACGAGTGATGATCGACGCCGGCCTGTCGAGCCAGTACGTCTCGGCCGTCCTCATGGTGGCGGCGCTCGGCGACGGCGCCATCGAGGTGAAGCTGGCCGGCGCCGACATCGGAGCGCGGGGCTATGTCGAGCTCACGCTCGCCACCATGAAGAGCTTCGGCGCGACCGTCGAGCAACGAGATGCCGCGGCCTGGATCGTGGCGCCGACCGGCTATCGGGCCGCCGACCTCCACATCGAGCCCGATGCCTCGGCCGCCACCTATCTCTGGGCCGCGGAGGCTCTGACCGGGGGCGCCATCGACATCGGCGTCGGATCGCGGGCCTTCACCCAGCCCGATGCGCGCGCCAAAGCATTGATCGACGCCTTCCCGCACTTGCCGTCCCTGGTCGACGGGTCGCAGATTCAGGACGCCGTCCCGACCCTGGCCGTGCTGGCCGCCTTCAACGCGAGCCCGGTGCGCTTCACCGGCATCGCCAACCTGCGGGTCAAGGAATGCGACCGCGTCCGGGCGTTGGGGACCGAACTCAACCGGATCCGGCCGGGCCTCGCCCGCGAGGAGGGGGACGACCTCGTGGTAGCGTCGGATCCCGGGCTCGCGGGCCAGAGGCTGCCGGCTGCAATCGAGACCTACGCGGACCACCGCATCGCCATGAGCTTCGCGCTCGCGGGACTGAAGATTCGCGGGCTCACTATCCGTGATCCCGGTTGCGTCGCAAAGACCTACCCGGGGTACTGGGATGCGCTCGCCTCGTTGGGAGTTCGACTGGAGCCATATCAAGGCTGAGGTCTGCAAAAGAAACTTCGACCGCCTGTCCGCGCGGCGGCTCGCGACGCGCATAACCCAATAGGACCATACTCACCGGTCACGCCGTGCCGAACAGTTTGCTAACGCCACACCCGCCCATGCCCGACCTCGTCGCCGAGATCGCGGCACTCGATGACGCCGACCTCCTTCGTCTGCGCGCCCTTGCACGTCTGAGGGCGCGCGGGCTGCCCGGCCTGGACGGGATGGACCTCCTCAACGAGGCGATGCTCCGGCTGCTCGATGGGTCCCGGTCGCGGCCGCTCGACGTGCCGCTGGTCGCCGTGCTCGCCACTGCGATGCGGGGTGTCGCCCACGACCACTGGCGCAAGGTGAGGCGCGAACGCCCGGTTCTCGTGCCGTTGGCCGACGACGCTGCCGCGCGGCAGCCGGACCTGTCGCCGACGGTCGATCCGGAGCGCGTTACCGCGGCCGTACAGGCGCTGGCCGAGATCGACCGGCTGTTCGCCGACGACGCCGTCGCCCTGCGGATCATCGCCGGCCTCGCCGAGGGGCTCGCCCCTGAGGAGATCCGCCGGCGCTATGCCATTGGCGGCACGGCTTACGACAGCGCGCGCAGACGCATGCGCCGGGCGTTGCTGCGACAAGACGGGGATGGGGAAAGGCCATGATCCGGGACGACAAAGCCCCCGCGGCCTACGAGCGCCTCGTCGACGCTCTCTCGGCCGACATCCTGCGCGTCGACGAAGCGGAGATCCTCGCCACTCACGCGGGGCGGGAAGGCCGGGTGGCGGCCGATGCCATGCGCCAGGCCGCGCGGCGCTGGGAAGCGAGGACGCGGGACGGCGAGGGTGTTCCATGCGGCCTCGATCGAGATCTGGAGACGCGCCCGCATCGGGAGGAGAAGCCATGACGCCTGATGAACTCGCTACCGTACGGCGCGCCTATGCCAAGCAGGTTCTGGCGGCAGCCGGGGTCACCGACGAGGCGCTGGAGCGCGCCTTTGCCGAGACGGAGCGCGAACGCTTCCTCGGCGCCGGTCCCTGGCAGATGCTGCGGTACGGCCGCTATGTCGCGACGCCCAGCACGGATCCGGTGTACCTCTACACGGACGACCTCGTGGCGATCGACCCGGCGCGGGGGCTCAACAACGGCCAGCCCTCGTTCCTCGCATTGCTGATGCATGGAGCTGCCGTGAAGCCGGGCGAGCACGTCGTCCACATCGGGACGGGAACCGGCTACTACACGGCCATTCTCAGCCACTTGGCCGTACCGGGAGGGCGCGTGACCGGTATCGAGTACGATGCCGACCTCGCGGCGCGAGCCCAGGCCAGTCTCCCCGATGCGGCCGTCGTGGCTGGCGACGGCAGCCGCACCGGGTTCGATCCCGCGGACGTCATCTTCGTCAATGCCGGCGCGGTGCGGCCGGCCGACCTCTGGCTCGACCGCTTGAAGAACGGCGGCCGGCTCGTACTGCCGCTGACGACCGCGAAGGGATTCGCCAAGGTTGATGACGCCGACACGGGGCTGCAAGGCGCCGTTTTCCTGATCACGCGGAGCGGGTCCGACTTTCTGGTGCGCAGGATCTCCGGTACCCGGATTTTCCCCTGTGTAGGCTTGCGCGACGCGGAGGGCGAGCGGCGGCTGACCGCAGCCTTCGCGCGCAGCGATGGCAGCAGCGTGACACACCTCCATCGACACGACGACTTGCCCGAGGAGATCTGCTGGCTCCGCGGGCAGGGCTGGTGCCTTACCACCGAGTAGCCGCCTCAGGCGGGTCCCTGGAAGCCGAGGACCCGGTCGGTCGGAAAATCGTAGAGCTTGCCGGTCTCGGTCGCATCGGGCCGGCAGAGCGCGATCAGCCTGGGCGCGAGGTCCTCGGGCGTCCTCAGCGTCTCGGGATCCTCGCCCGGCATGGCGGTGGCCCGCATCCGCGTGCGTAGCGGCCCCGGGTTGACCACCATGACCTTGACGTTGGACGTCGTGGCGGTCTCGGCCGCATAGGTGCGGGCCAGGGCATCGAGCGCCGCCTTGGTGATGGCGTAGGGTCCCCAATAGGGGCGCAGGTCCGCGCGATGCGCGGCACCCGAGGAGACGAACACCGCGCGCCCGGCATCGGAGGCGCGCAGCAGCGCGTCGAGCGAGCGCACGAGCCGCCAGTTGGCCGTGACGTTGACGGCTAGGACATCGTCCCATTGCTGGGGCTCGACGTGGCTGAGCGGCGTGATCGGGCCCAGCACGCCGGCATTGGCCACCAGGATGTCGAGCTTGCCCCAGCGCTCGTGGATGGCGGCGCCGAGCCGGTCGAGGGCCTCGACGTCCTTGAGGTCGCAGGGCACCAGGGTGGCTTCGCCGCCGACCTTGCGGATGTCGTCGTCGAGTTCCTCCAGCGCGCCCTGCGTGCGGGCCAGCGCCAAGACATGGGCGCCGGCCCGAGCGAGATCGAGCGCAACGGCGCGGCCGATACCGCGGGACGCGCCCGTGACGAGCGCCAGCCGACCGCCGAGAGATTGAGCCATGATGCGAGCCTCGTTCGACAGTCCGGTGCGCCGTGCGGCACCGGGTCCGAATAGGCCTAGCTAGACGGCGGTTTTTGGCTAAGCAAGCGGGCGATGGCTGCGGCTTACTCCCCGGCGCAGCGCCGGGAACGAAGGCAGGCGTGCATGAACGACCAATCCCGACATCGTCGGCCCAAGGGCGTGTGGGCTCGCGGCCAGCAGGCGCAGAGACTCCGTAAGGTCACGGTGGGCAAGCGCGAGGTGCTCACCTCGGGCCTCGCACCAAGCTTCTGGAACGATGTCTATTTCAGTGCCATGACGGCCAGTTGGCCGGGATTCCTTGGCAGCCTTGCGGCCACCTTCGTGCTGCTCAACGGCTGCTTCGCATTTCTCTATTCCCTCGTTCCGGACAGCGTCGCCAATACTGGCGGACGGCTCGAGAACCTGTTCTTTTTCAGCGTCGAGACGCTGACGACGGTGGGCTACGGGGAGTTCTTTCCACAGTCGATCTACGGCCATGTCGTGGTCAGCGTCGAAACGTTCGCCGGGTTGTTCTTCACGGCCTCCATGCTGGGGCTGATCTTCGCCCGGCTGTCGCGGCCACGCGCACGCCTGCTCTTCGCCAAGAACCTGATCGTGGGCCCTTACGAGGGACGACGCACCCTCTTCGCCCGGGTCGCCAACGAGCGCCTCAACGTCATCAGCAGCGCCAATGCGCGCCTGTGGATGCTGCTCTCCGAGGTTACCGCCGAGGGCGTGCGGTTCAGGCGCTTCGCGGAACTGAAGCTGCTGCGCGCCGAGAACCCGAGCTTCGTCCTCAGTTGGACCGTCCTGCACGTGATCGACGAGGCGAGTCCGCTCCATGGCAGGACGGCGGAGGACCTGTTGGCGCAGGACGCCTTCTTCATCCTCAACGTCTCCGGCCAGGACGATACCTCGACCCAGACCGTGCAGTCGCGAGAAACCTACGGGGCCGCCGATCTTCGGTGGAACCACCGTTTCGTCGACATCCTGTCGGTGACGGAGGACGGCCTGAACCTCCTGGATTACGATCTGTTCCATGCCATCGAGCCCATCGCCCCGGCCGTGGAGGAAGAGAGTCGCTGATCCTCGGGGATCCGCCGATCAAGGGCTGCACGCCCTCGGGCGGAGCATTCGGGCCAAGGCAATGAGGGACGGTGCGGTCGAGGATGAGGGGCGGGAGAGTCGTCATCGCGAGCGAAGCGAAGCGACCCAGCCTTCACGACGGTTGATCTGGGTCGCTTCGCTCCGCTCGCGATGACGGTTATGGCACAAGCAGGGGCAAACACCCCTCCCGGTGAGGGCGATCGGAGCCGCCGGTCCCGGTGTTCCCTCAGCTCGCCTCGGCCAGCAGCGCCCATTGTTTCGGGCTGGATTCGGCCATGACGTCGGTGAGGCGGGTCGGGTAATCTCCCGTGAAGCAATGGTCCGTGAATTGCGGCCGAACGGGATCGCGCCTGACCTGTCCCATGGCGCGGTAGACGCCGCCGATCGACAGAAAGGCGAGCGAATCGGCGCCCATGTAGCGCCGCATACCTTCCAGGTCCATCTGCGCGGCCAACAGCTTCTCGCGCTCGGGCGTGTCGATGCCGTAGTAATCCGGATGGGTGATGGGCGGGCAGGCGATGCGGAAATGCACCTCTCTGGCACCCGCGTCGCGCATCATCTGCACGATTTTGACCGAGGTGGTGCCGCGCACCACGGAATCGTCGATCAGCACCACGCGCTTCCCCTCGATCACGCCGCGGTTGGCGCTGTGCTTCATGCGCACGCCGAGCTCACGGATCGACTGGCTGGGCTGGATGAAGGTGCGCCCGACGTAATGGTTGCGGATGATGCCGAGTTCGAAAGGCACGCCGGAAGCCTGGGCGAAGCCGAGTGCCGCCGGGACGCCGCTATCCGGTACCGGTACGACGACATCGGCATCGGCAGGGCTCTCGCTCGCGAGTTCGGCGCCCATGTCCTTGCGAACCTGGTAGACCGAACGGCCGTTCACGATGGAATCCGGGCGGGCGAAGTAGATGAATTCGAAGATGCAGGGCCGGGCCGGCTGCGGCGGAAACGGCTTCAGGCTCTCGATCCCCTCTTCCGAGATCACCACGACCTCGCCGTTCTCGACGTCGCGCACGAAGCGCGCCCCGATGATGTCGAGCGCGCAGGTCTCGGACGCGAGGATATAACGGCCATTGAGCTCACCCAGGACCAGCGGGCGGATCCCCAACGGGTCGCGGGCCCCCACCAGCTTCTTGTTGGTGAGGGCCACGAGCGCATAGGCGCCCTCGATCTGGCGCAGGGCCTCGACGAAGCGCTCGACGAATCGGGGCTTGCGGGACCGAGCGACGAGGTGAAGAATCACCTCCGTATCGGAGGTCGACTGACAGATCGCGCCGTCCCGCACCAATTGCTGGCGCAATGTCAGGCCGTTGGTAAAATTGCCATTGTGGGCCACCGCGAAGCCGCCGCCGTCAAGTTCGGCGAAGAGCGGCTGCACGTTGCGCAGAATGGTCTCGCCCGTCGTCGCATAGCGCACGTGGCCGATCGAAGCGGAACCGGCGAGGCGGGCGATAACGGCCTCGCTGGAGAAATGGTCGCCCACCAGGCCGTGGCGGCGTTCCGAGTGGAACTGCCGGCCGTCGAACGCCACGATACCCGCAGCTTCCTGGCCCCGATGCTGCAGCGCGTGCAGTCCCAGGGCCGTGATGGCGGCCGCATCGGGGTGCCCGAATATGCCGAAGACGCCACACTTCTCACGAAGCGTTTCGGTTTCCAGATCGCTCAATGATCGGTCCTCAAGCCAGATGCCCAATCCACTTCGCGGTGGAAGAGAGGGCCGATAGGGAACGGGGCCGCAGCTATACCGCATCCTTGGCGTGAGATGGAACGAGTCAGTGCAAATCGTTAGAGCTGGCTCGCTCGGGCTCACTGTTTTTTGTTGGTGGCTTTGGCAGGGCCCGGGGTTCCGTTGACCTTGCCCAGCAATGCGTTGAGGCCTTGCTTGTCGTCCGGCACCGCCGCATTGGCGGTTGCCGCGGGCTTCGGCGCCGCGGGAGCGGCATCGGTCCGACGACCTGGGGTTGCCGGCGTAGCGCCCGGCGGTGCCGGCACGGCCTCGTTGTCGGCCGGCACGTCCTCGTTGGGCGAGGTCTTGTCCTTGCGGAAACGTTTGAGGAACGTGTTCTCAGGATCTTCCGGCAGCATGGCGACGATCAGGTCACCCGTGGCTTGGAGCAGGGGCTTCGACTTCGCAGCCGCCACCCACTCGGGCTGCGACTTCGGCAGCACGAGCCAGTTGAAGAACAGGAACGCCACCACGCCGAGCAGGAAGCCGCGGCCCGCACCGAACAGGAAACCGAGGGTGCGGTCGAGCGCCCCGACCCTGCTGTCGAGGATCGCGTCCGACAGCTTCACCGTGATGATCGATACCAAGATCAGGGTGGCGAAGAACACGATCGCGATTGCGGCGATCATGCGGATCGTGTCCTTGGCGATGTAATGGTCGAGATAGGGCATTACGAGCGGGTAAAGGTAATAGGCCGCGATAGCGGCCGCCGCCCAGGAGGCGATCGCCAGAACCTCGCGCGTGAAACCGCGCACCATCGAAAGAAGTGCCGACACCACGATGATGAACAGCAAAGCCAAATCAAGATAAGACGGCATGGCTCGTGCTCTCGCCTGTGTGTCGTTGCCCCCGCCGTTGCGGCGGACCTGTTGGTCGCCGGTTATAACGAAGCCGTCCGGCGCCGTCATCTGTTGCGGGCCGGGCGAGACCCGCCCCGCTCTCGGGCAGACGGCGTCGCGGTCGCCGGATGACCAGGATGGAGGCTCCGGCTTGCCCCGACCTGATGACTTCCCGGCCTGTCAGCCGAACTCTTCGGCCTCGAGCGCGGTCGCGCGGGACGTAACGCCGCGCCGCCCATCTGCGGCTTCGCGCGTCCTGGTTTCGCGGCCACCGGGGAGGGCCGCGATCCTCGCCACCACGTCTGCGATATGGGTCGAACGCTCGACCTTGAGCCCCGCCGAGTCATCGCTGCCGGTACCGGGCGCCACCGCGGCCTCGAAGCCGAGCTTGGCCGCCTCCTTCATGCGGGCACCGCCGTGCACGACGGGTCGGATCGACCCCGAAAGTCCGATCTCGCCGAAGAACACGGCATCCACGGGCAGGATCTTGCCGGTGATCGACGACACCAGTGCGGCCGCCGCAGCGAGATCCGCCGCGGGCTCGACGATCCTCATGCCGCCCGCCACGTTGAGATAAACGTCGTACTGCCCGAGACGCACCCCGGCATGGGTCTCGAGCACCGCGATCACCATGGCGAGGCGGTTCTGGTCCCAACCCACGACGGAGCGGCGCGGCATGCCGAGCGCCGTCGGGGCCACGAGCGCCTGCATCTCGACGAGAAGAGGCCGCGTACCCTCCATGCCGGCGAATACCGAGGTGCCCGCCGCGGTCGCGTCACGGCCCGAAAGGAAGAAGGCCGACGGATTGCCCACCTCGGCGAGTCCACGGCCCGTCATTTCGAAAACGCCGATTTCGTCGGTCGGCCCGAAGCGGTTCTTGAGGGCCCGCAGGATGCGGAAATGGTGGCCGGCGTCGCCGTCGAACGACATCACGGCATCCACCATATGCTCGACCACCCGGGGCCCGGCGATCTGCCCGTCCTTGGTGACGTGCCCCACCAGGATGACGCAGGCGTCGGTGTTCTTGGCGTAGCGGATCAGCCACTGGGCCGCGCCTCGGACCTGCGACACGGTTCCGGGCGCGGCATCGATGGTCGCGGTCCACATGGTCTGGATCGAATCGATCACCACGAGGTCGAAGCGCTCGACGCTCAGCGTGCCGACGATCTCCTCGACGTTGGTGGCGGCCGCGAGCCTCACAGGCGCCCCCGAGAGCCCCAGGCGTTCCGCGCGCATCCGCACCTGGGCGGTCGCTTCCTCGCCCGAGATGTAGGCGACGCGCCCGCCAGCCAGGGCGAGCCTGGCGCAGGCCTGGATCAGTAGCGTGGACTTGCCGATGCCGGGCTCGCCGCCCAGCAGGATCACCGATCCCGGCACCAGGCCGCCCCCCGTGACACGGTCGAGCTCGCCGATGCCGATGGGGGTGCGGGGTGGCTCCGCGCCCGTTGCCGCGAGGCTCTGGAAGGCGATCTGCCGTCCCTTGGCGGGTGCCTTGCGGGCCGTCGCGGCGCCGATACCCGTCGCGGCCTGCTCCTCCACGATCGAGTTCCAGGCCCCGCAGGCATCGCACTTACCCTGCCAGCGGTTCGATACCGCGCCGCAGCTCTGGCAGACAAAGGTGTTCCTGGCTTTGCTCATGCCTCAGCATATCCGGGTTTTGCGGCGTCACGCTTCCTCGGATCGGGAACCGGCCGCCGTCACACTCCGGCGCTCGAGCAAGGGCCCGGCCCTGCGCAACGGCCGACCTCCCATGCCGGGGAGGGACGTTGCCGCGCCGCTCCCGATATAATGCCGCCGATGACGCCGCCCAAGATTGACCAGGATCTCGTAGCCGATCGTGCCGCAACTTCGGGCAAGGTCGTCGATTCCGGTCTCGGACCCGAGCCATTCGACCCACTTCTCCGCCTCGACGATTCCGGGGGGCACGTGCGTCACGTCGGCAATGGACAGGTCCATGGAAATTCGGCCGACGAGCGGGCAGGGGATGTCGCCCACGAAGACCCGCGCTCCGCCACCATCGCCGAGGCCACTGCCGCCGATCGGGACGCCATCGGCATAGCCGAGCGCGATCGTGGCGAGGCGGGCGGGCCGTTGTGCGGTCCAGCGGCCGTTATAGCCGGCGGTGGCGCCCGCCGGCACGTCGCGCAACTGCAGGATCCTGGCCCGGAGCGACACGACCGGGCGCATCGGATTTGGCCGGCCGGGGGTCGGATTGCCACCGTAGAGCGCATAGCCCGGCCGCACGAGATCGTGGAACGGGCGCTCCGGCAGGAAGATGCCGGATGAATTGGCAAGCGACGCCGGATACCCGCCCAAAGCCCCCTGGCGGGCACGGATAAAATCCGCGATCTGCCGCGCGTTCATCGGATCGGCCGGGTCCTCGGCCGAGACGAGGTGGCTCATCACGAGGGTGACGCCCGCGGCCTGGATCACCGCCTCGGGCAGCAGGCGCGCTTCCTCGACCGGGATGCCGAGCCGGTTCATGCCCGTGTCGACGTGGAGCGCCGAGCCGGGCAGGTCCGCCCCGGTCCAGGCGGCGCGCGCCGCCTGCCAGGCGTCGAGCTCCTCGGCCGAGCCCAGCACGGCATCGAGCCGGTGGTCGCGATAGTCGGACGCGGGTGCGCAATCGGGATGGAAGCCGTTCAGCACGAAGATGCGGCCCCCGAGCCCGGAGGCTTGCAGCGCGTGACGCGCCTCGCGCCCTTCCCAGACATGGGCCACGAAGAAGGTCCGGCATCCGGCCCGCGCCAAGGCCGGCACGACGACCGCGATGCCGCAGCCGTAGGCGTCGGCCTTGACGGCGGCCCCGCATTCGGCCGGCGCCGCGCGCCGCGCGAGGGCGCGCCAGTTGTGGCCGAGCGCGTCGAGGTCGATGGTCAGTAGCGCCTGGGCGTCACGATCGCCGTCCCGGGAAAGGCCGGGCAGGGGAGCGACGGTCACATCCGCACCGGCAGGTGGTCGGCTTCGATGAGGTCGGAGAAGCGCGTCACCTGGGCGTCGAACTGCAGCTTCACCGTGTCGGTCGGGCCGTGGCGCTGCTTGCCGATGATCACCTCGGCCTTGCCGTGCGCGCGCTCGCAATCGGCCTGCCAGGCCGGAAACTCCGCCGAGTCCTCCTTCGGCATCCTGTTTTGCAGGTAGTACTCCTCCCGGTACACGAACATGACGACATCGGCGTCCTGCTCGATCGAGCCCGATTCGCGCAGGTCGGACAGTTGCGGCCGCTTGTCCTCGCGGCTCTCGACCTGACGGCTCAACTGCGACAGCGCCACCACCGGGACGGCGAGCTCCTTGGCGAGCGCCTTGAGCCCCGTGGTGATCTCGGTCAGTTCCTGCACGCGGTTGACCTGGCCTCCCGACTTGGAGCCGGACAGGAGCTGGAGATAATCCACCACCAGGACGTCGAGACCTCGCTGGCGTTTCAGGCGGCGCGCGCGAGCGGTCAGCTGGGCAATCGAAATGCCACCGGTCTGATCGATGAAGAAGGGCACGTGCTGCATGTCGCGCGCCGCCTCCGTAACGTGGCGGAAGTCCTCGTCGCTGACGTCACCGCGGCGGATCTTGTACGAGGGAACGCCAGATTGTTCCGCGATGATGCGGGTCGCGAGCTGCTCGGCCGACATCTCGAGCGAGAAGAAGCCCACCACGCCGCCGTTGGTGGTCTGGCGGGACCCATCGGGCTTGGTCTCGAACCGGTAGGCCCTGGCGATGTTGAACGCGATGTTGGTGGCGAGCGAGGTCTTGCCCATGGCCGGGCGGCCCGCCAGCACGACGAGGTCGGATTTCTGCAAACCCCCGAGCGACCGGTCCAGATCCCGGAGGCCCGTCGAGATGCCGCTGAGCTTGCCGTCGCGTTCATAGGCCTTGGCCGCCATGTCGATGGCGGTCGTCAGCGCGTCCGAGAAGCGCTGGAAGCCGCCCTCGGTCCGCCCCGATTCGGCGATCGCGTAGAGCTGGCGCTCGGCCTCTTCGATCTGTTCGCGGGGGGAATGGTCGACGGGCGCATCGAAGGCGACGTTGACGATCTCCTCGCCGATCGTGATGAGGCCGCGGCGGATCGCGAGATCGTAGATCATGCGGCCGTAATCTGCCGCATTGATGATGGTCGTGGCTTCGGCGGCGAGCCGGGCGAGATATTGCGGCACCGTGATGCCGCCGAGGTCGTGATCGCCCAGGAAGGTCTTCAAGGTGATAGGGGTCGCGATCTTACCGGCCCGCACCAGCGACGACGTCACCTCGAAGACGCGCCGGTGGATCTCCTCGGCGAAATGCTCCGGTCGGAGGAAATCCGACACGCGGTCGAAGGCATCGTTGTTGACCAGTATGGCGCCGAGCAGGGCTTGCTCGGCCTCGACGTTGTGGGGCGGCAGGCGGAAGCTCTCGGGCTGCGGCACGGCGGCCCACCGCTGGACGGTCTCTACATTGGACATGGTCGAATAGCCTCGGGCAGGCGCCGTTCGGTTTCGGGCAGTGTTCGGGTCGCCCGGATCCGGCGTTCTAATCCGGCAAGGCCGGCCGCGACAGCGCCTTCGCGCAAAGCGTCCCGTTATTCCCGCTTCCCAAGGACCGACGCGACATCAGGGATGCGGGCGAGAAGCTCTGCCGCCTCTTGCACCGTCGGCATGCGGCGACTATAAGCCGCCCTATCCCACACGCGGAATGAAGCGGCCCTGATTCAAGGGCTGCGCCGGTGGCTGGCACGACCTCATCGTCGTCGCCGGCCGATTTTTCGCGGAGGTCGAACCGGAGAATGGACCACCATGGCGCTTCCAGACTACAATATGCGTTCGCTCCTCGAAGCCGGCGCGCACTTCGGCCACCAGTCCCATCGCTGGAACCCGAAGATGGCTCCCTTCATCTTCGGAGCCCGCAACAACATCCACATCATCGATCTCGCCCAGACGGTGCCGCTGCTGCACCGCGCCCTGCAGGCGATCTCGGATACCGTGGCCAACGGCGGCCGCGTGCTGTTCGTCGGCACCAAGCGCCAGGCGGCAGATCCGATCGCGGATGCCGCCAAGCGATCGGCGCAATATTACATCAACGCGCGCTGGCTCGGCGGCATGCTGACCAATTGGAAGACGATCTCGGCGTCGATCCAGCGCCTGCGCAAGGTCGACGAGACGCTGGACGGGGGCGCCACCGGCTTGACCAAGAAGGAGCGCCTGATGATGGGGCGCGAGCGTGAAAAGCTCGAGAAGGCGCTCGGCGGCATCAAGGACATGGGCGGCGTCCCCGATCTCATCTTCGTGATCGACACCAACAAGGAGCAGTTGGCCATCAAGGAGGCCAAGCGCCTCAGCATCCCGGTGGTGGCGATCGTCGATACCAACTGCGATCCGGACGGCATCACTTATCCGATCCCCGGCAACGACGACGCCAGCCGCGCCATCCTGCTCTATTGCGACCTCGTGGCCCGGGCCGCCATCGACGGCATCTCGCGTGGCCAGGGTTCGCTTGGCGTCGACGTCGGCGCCATCGAGCAGCCGATGACCGAGGAGGCCATCGAGCAGCCGATGACCGAGGAGGCCATCGAGGCCGCCCCGACGATGCCGGTCGAGTCGGACGTGTCGGCCGAGCAGTTCGAACTGCTCAGCGCCCCGCGCGGCGCCCCCGACGACATGTCGAAGCTGAACGGCGTGGGTCCGCAACTGGCCCAGAAACTGAACGACGCCGGCATTTACCACTACTGGCAGCTCGCCGCCATGAAGCCGGAAGATGCTGCCACCATCGACCGCGACCTCAAGCTCAATGGCAGGCTGGACCGCGAGGGCTGGGTCAATCAGGCGCGCGAGATCGTCGCCGGCGTCTGAAGATCGCCGACATGGGTCGGCTTGCCCGATGACCCAAGACGATCGACGCGGCAGGGCCGGGTGTCGCGCCGCCTTGCGTCGACACGAACCCGAACTCGAAGGATGACGCTCATGGCCACGATTTCGGCCGCGATGGTGAAGGATCTTCGCGAGAAGACCGGCGCCGGCATGATGGACTGCAAGAACGCCCTCACCGAAGTGGCGGGCGAGTTGGAAGCTGCGGTCGATTGGTTGCGCAAGAAGGGGCTGTCCAAGGCCGCCAAGAAATCGGGCCGCGTCGCGGCGGAAGGCCTCGTGGCGGCCCTGGTCCAGGGCCGGAAGGGCGTGCTGGTCGAGATCAATTCGGAAACCGACTTCGTGGCCCGCAACGGTGATTTCCAGGCTCTCGTCAAGAGCGTGGCCGAGGTGGCGCTGGAGAACGACGGCGACGTCGATGCGACCCTCAAGGCCGTCTACCCGGGCGGTGGCACCGTGTCGGACGCCGTGGCCAACGCGGTCGCGACGATCGGCGAGAACATGACGCTGCGCCGCGCCGCGAGCTTGGCCGTCAAGCAAGGCGTGATCGGACATTACGTCCATGGCGCGACCGGGGACGGCCTCGGCAAGATCGGCGTGATCGTGTCGCTCGAGTCGGCTGGCAAGCCCGAGGACCTTTCGGTCCTGGGTCGACAGATCGCGATGCACGTCGCGGCGTCGAGCCCGCTCGGCCTCGACGCTACCTCGCTCGACCCGGCCACCGTGGCACGCGAGAAAGCCGTGCTGGCCGAGAAGAATGCCGGCAAGCCCGCCCATGTGCTCGACAAGATCGTCGAGAGCGGCCTTAAATCCTATTACAAGGAGGTGAGCCTGCTCGACCAGAGCTACATTCACGACAGTACGAAGACGGTGGCGCAGGCCGTCAAGGACGCTGAAAAGACGGTCGGTGCGCCTATCGCGGTCACCGGATTCGTCCGTTTCGCGCTTGGGGAAGGAGTCGAGAAGCCGGAGGGCCCCGATTTCGCTTCGGAAGTGGCCAGCATGGTCTAGGCAGACTTGCCTAGTTTGCGCCGCGGTTGATTGCGCCTCTCCATGGCGGAATCAACACTGCTCGACATTTTGGGTGCAAGCAGGTCCGCCGGGATCTGCTTCAGGTGCGCTCAGTGACTTTTGCTAAGCCGATGGACGGCGGGGGATGCCCTCAGCAATGCCTTGCGCCTCCGCGGTCGATGAGACGCATGCCCGCGTTGCAGCACGGCGTCGGGGCGCGCGGTCCGGCCGCGCTCTTGCATATCTATCGCGCCTCGACATCGGTCTGCCGACCTGGAGCGGGGGCTGACCCACCCCGCGGGTTCTGAGGAGTAACCGATGAACGATGGCCACGGCGCAGGCATGTTCAGGCGGATCGTCGTGAAGCTGTCCGGCGAGGCGCTGACAGGGCCGGACGACCACGGACTGCACGCTCCCACCGTGCAGCGCATCGCGGCCGACCTCGCGAGCGCGGTCGAAAGCGGCACCGAGATCGCCGTGGTGGTGGGCGGCGGGAACTTCTTCCGCGGCGTCCAAGGCGCCACCAAGGGCATCGAGCGGGCGAGGGCCGACTCGATCGGCATGCTGGCTACCGTGATGAACGCCCTGGCGCTCGAGGCCGCCATCGAGGCGGAGGGCTTCGCGGCGCGTGCCCTTTCTGCCGTGCCCATGCCCTCGGTTTGCCAGCCCTACTCACGACAGGCGACGCTCCACCACCTGTCGAAAGGCCGGATCTGCGTGCTGGCCGGCGGTACCGGCAACCCTTTCTTCACGACCGACACCGGTGCGGTGCTGCGCGCCGCCGAACTCTCCTGCGACGCCGTGATGAAGGCCACGCAAGTGGATGGCGTCTATTCGGCCGACCCCAAGCGCGACGCGTCGGCGACCCGGTTCGACCGGCTGACCCACGACGAAGCGATCCGCAGGAACCTTGCCGTGATGGATACGGCGGCCTTCGCGCTGGCACGCGAGAACAGCATCCCGATCATCGTCTTCTCCATCGCGGTCGAAGGCGCCATCAGAGCCGCCCTGGAGGGCAGTGGGGTCTTCACGCTCGTAACACCGTGACGCGAGGCGTTTGCTGCGGCCCCCACTCGGGGAGGGCGCTTTCTTGCGTGCCTCGGCCCGATTGGGCCTGCGAAAACGGTGCCGTGCGTGCTATGGGATTGCACCGTGTGGTCTGGAGCAGGCGTTCCGGACTCGCCGAGGATTGCAAAACGGACAAGCGAACGTGAGTGCAGATTTCGACGTCGCCGAGCTGAAACGCCGCATGCAGAGTGCGACCCAGTCCCTGAAGCATGAACTGGCCGGCTTGCGGACCGGACGCGCCAGCGCCGCCCTGGTCGAGCCCGTGGTGGTCCACGCCTACGGCCAGACCATGCCGCTGAACCAAGTGGCCAGCATCACGGTGCCGGAGCCTCGCGCGCTCGCCGTGCAGGTCTGGGACAAAGGCATGGTGGCGGCAGTCGAGAAGGCCATCCGGGACGCCAATCTCGGGCTGAGCCCGACCGTGGAAGGTCAACTCCTGCGCATCCGCATTCCGGAACTCAACGAGCAGCGCCGCAAGGAGATGGTGAAATACGCTCACAGGTACGGCGAGGAGGGCCGGGTCGCGGTGCGCCACGTGCGACGCGACGGGATCGACCGCTTGAAAAAGCTCCTCAAGGACAAGGTCATCTCCGAGGATGACGAGAAGCGCTTCGTGGCCGAGGTGCAGAAGGTCACCGACCAGTACGTCAGCGAGGTCGACAGCACTGTCGAGGCGAAGGAAAAAGAGATCATGCAGGTTTGACGCTGCAGGATTTTCGGCTGGATGCTGCGGGCACTGAAGATGCAGATCACGCATGGCGATGACGGCTGCGGGCATCCCGATTTCCTCGATCGGGGAGGCCGGAGGAGCGTGCCCGCTCATGTCGGCATCATCATGGACGGTAACGGCCGCTGGGCCGCGGCGCGTGGCCTGCCGCGCCTCGAAGGGCACCGTCGAGGCGTGGAGGCGTTGCGGGCCGCCGTCGGTGCAGCCTCCGATCTCGGCGTGGACTATCTGACGGTCTACAGCTTTTCGTCGGAGAACTGGGCGCGCCCCGCGGAAGAGATCTCGGATCTCATGGGATTGCTGAAGCGCTTCATCCGCAAGGACCTCGCCGACCTTCACCGCAACGGCATCCGGGTGAGGATCATCGGCGACCGTGATCGCCTCGCCCCCGATATCAGATCCTTGCTGGCCGAAGCCGAGGATTTGACCCGCCAGAACGACAGGCTCGTTCTCGTGGTCGCGTTCAACTACGGCAGTCGTCAGGAGATCTCCGGCGCGATGCGGAGGATCGCGGCCGGCGTCCGGTCCGGGGAGATCGATCCGGCCGCGATCGATGTCGAGATGATCACGGCGCATCTCGACACGGCCGGCATCCCGGATCCCGATCTGATCATCCGCACGTCGGGCGAACAACGACTGTCCAATTTCTTGATGTGGCAGGCGGCCTACGCGGAGTTCGTGTTCCTCCCCTGCCACTGGCCCGACTTCGACCGCGTCGCGTTCGAGACCGCAATCGAAGCCTACATGTCGCGCGAGCGGCGGTTCGGGGGCATTCGCACGGTCCCGTTGGAGCGCAAGGTCAAGACCGCCTTATGACGAATGTCGGATCCGGGCACGACCGGACGGGACCCGTCCCTCCGCGCGATGGCCTGCGGCCCGGCCGCCGGGGGGAACTCCTCATGCGCGTCGTCTCGGCGGTCGTCATGGCGACTCTGGCGCTCGGCACGGCCTGGATCGGCGGCCTGGTGTTCGATCTGTTCTGGCTCGCCGCCGCCGTCGTCGTGCTTATGGAATGGCACGGACTCATCGGCGCGACCCGGCGCTTCGCCGCAATGGTGCCTGGAGGTGCCGCTCTGACGGTTGCTCAGATGTTCAGCGCCCAGGCGCATCCGGCAGGAGCGATCGGCATACTCGCACTCGGTGCGGCCGCCACCTTGCCCCTGGCCGATGCGGGCCGGCGCCTCATCATGGCCGGCGGAGTCCTTTACGCGGGCGCGCTCGTGGTGGCTCTCCCGATCCTGCGCCATTCGGCGGTGGACGGCATCGCGGTCATGGTGTGGCTCTTCGCCATCGTCTGGGGCACCGATACGATGGCGTTCTTCGGGGGCCGGCTGATCGGCGGGCCGAAGCTGGCGCCGCGGCTCTCACCTTCGAAGACCTGGTCGGGCTTCGTCGTCGGCATCACCTCGGGCGCCGTCCTCGGCCTGCTGGTGGCGCCGCATTCGGGCTGCGGCGGATGCATCGTGGTGGCCGGCCTCCTGGGGGGAGCCCTGGCCCAGGCCGGCGACCTCTTCGAATCGTCCTTGAAGCGACGGTTCGGCGTGAAGGACGCAGGCTCTCTGATCCCGGGGCATGGCGGACTGATGGACCGTCTCGACGGTTTCATCGCGGCGTCCATCTTCGCCGCCACGGTGGGCCTTTGGCGGTTCGGCGGCATGGAGTCCGGCGCTGGTCTGCTCAAATGGTGAGAAAGCACATGACATCGGGCCGTGACGCCGCATTGAGATCCGGTCCCGATCCGGTGGATCGCATCCCCGCACCCTCGTGATCCTCGGCGCCACCGGCTCGATCGGTCGATCGACCGTCCAGATCCTGGAACTTCATCCCGGCCGGGATCGCGGACCCGCTGGCCGTTGACCATGTCGCGAGAGAAAGGGCCGCGGCGCTCTTACATTGAGCGAGTCGAAGTGAGAGGGTAACTTCCTAGTAACCATTCGTGCTTGCGGCGCCTCGGCCTCGGGGCTCTGCTCATCCAACGCCGGGCATGCGGACCGCACCGCGAAACATGCCATGGATGGATCCGTAGGAGTTATCGATGTCGCTGCTCGGCCCCGTCGTCGCGGTCCTCTACATGGTGGTTCCGTTCGTCTTCGTGATGACGGTCGTCGTGTTCTTCCATGAACTCGGTCACTTCCTGGTCGGGCGTTGGTGCGGCGTCAGGATCGATACGTTCTCGATCGGCTTCGGTCCGGAGCTTTTCGCTCGGATCGATCGGCGGGGGACGCGGTGGCGCATCGGGGCCGTTCCGCTCGGCGGCTACGTCAGGTTTCACGGCGACATGAACGCAGCGAGCGTCCAGTCCGACGAGACCGCCTCCCCCATGCCGGCCGAGGAGCGCTCGTCGACGTTCGCAGCCCAGACCGTGGCCGAGCGCGCCGCCATCGTGGCGGCCGGGCCGATGGCGAACTTCCTGCTCGCGATAGTGATCCTGACCGGCATCTTCTATGTGGAGGGGCGCAGCATCCTGCTGCCCCGTGTCGCCTCCGTGCAGCCCGACAGCGCGGCCGCCAAGGGCGGGTTCGCGCCCGGCGACGTGGTGGTGTCGATCGACGGCCAGCCGATCCAGAGCTTCTTCGACATGCAGAGCGTGATCAGCGGGGCGAGCGGTGTGCCGCTCGCCTTCGTGGTCGAGCGCGATGGCCGGGATGTTCCTCTCACGGCGACCCCCGAACGGCGCGATGTCAAGAATGCCGTGGGAACCTCCAGCATCGGCGTGCTCGGGGTCGCGGCCTCGACCAGCGCGGCCGATATCCGCAGGGAGAAACTCGGCTTCGTACAGTCCGTTTCCGAGGCGGCGCACGATACCTGGTTCATCATCCAGCGCACCGGCAGCTATGTCGGCGGACTCGTGATGGGACGCGAGAAACCTGATCAGCTCTCGGGGCCGATCGGGGTGGCCGGCGTGGCCGGGCAGGTGGCCAGGATCGGCATCGGCCCGCTCTTCAACCTGATCGCGATCCTGTCGATCTCGATCGGCCTCATCAACCTCGTACCCGTCCCGCTCCTCGATGGCGGCCATCTGCTGTATTTCGCTTTCGAGGCGCTCCGCGGCAGGCCGATGAGTTCAGGCGCGCAGGAATTCGGATTCAAGGTCGGCCTCGCGCTGGTCTCGATGCTGATGATCTTCGCCACATACAACGACCTCCTGCACTTTGCGCGCGGCTGAACCCCTGCGGCGATGGAGGCCGTGTTGCGGGGGCCCCGTCCCCGGGGGCGTGTCGTCTTGGCCACGTCCTTCCATAAACCGCCGGCCCCCTCGCGTCGCGCGTTTGCGCGGCACCGTAAACCTTGTAGAAGCGAAGTTGCCGGAAAAGGGGATGCTGGAACCTGTTCGCAGGTTCGGGTAGTGACGACGTCGCAGCCCCTCCGGGGGTGAGTCGGCCGCGGCGTTGTTTTCGCCCGCGAGATGTTCAGGGATCGACTGTCGATGCATGTTCTTCGAGGCTTTCTGACCAGAGTCGCCTTCGCCTTTTGCTTGGCGGCGTGTGTCTGGAGCCCCAGTTCTTCGGCGTTAGCTGCAGCCGGTCCCGGTTCGGGGATCGTAGTCGAAGGCAACCGCCGCGTCGATGCCGACACGGTAAGATCCTATTTCCAGGGCACCGACGAGGCCAAGATCAACCTGGCCGTGAAGCAACTTTACGCCACGGGCCTGTTCTCCGACGTCCGGGTCTCCCGCGAGGGTGGGCGCATCGTGGTTCACGTGGCCGAGAACGGCGTCATCAACCGCGTCGCTTTCGAGGGGAACAAGAAGGTCAAGAGCGAGCAACTCGAGCCGGAGATCACGTCGAAGACGCGCGGACCTTATTCCCCGGCCATCGTTCAAGCGGACGTGCAGCGGATCGCCGAACTCTATCGCCACTCCGGCAACGGCAATGCCAAGGTGACGAGCCGCACGGTCGACCTTCCCAACGGCCGCCTCGACGTCGTGTTCACCATCGACGAGGGCAGCAAGACCGGCGTGAAGTCGATCGAGTTCGAGGGGAACAAGGCCTTTTCCTCGCGCAAGCTGCGCGGCCTCATGGCCACCACCGAGATGAACCTCCTGTCGTTCATCAAGACCACGGACGTCTACGATCCCGATAAGATCTCGACGGACGAGGAGCTGATCCGCCGCTTCTACCTCAAGAACGGTTATGCGGATTTCCGCGTGGTCGGCACCGATGTGAAGTTCGATGCCGAAGAGGGCGGCTATAACATCGTCATCACGGTCGAGGAGGGTGCTCCCTACACGGTCAGCAGCGTCAGAATCGATTCGCAGATCCCCGGCGTCACCAGCGACATGCTGCTTCCCTTCGTGCAAGTGGGGGCCGGCGATACCTATGACGGCGACCAGATCCAGAAATCCGTTGAAGCTTTGACGCGGGAAGTGGCCAGACGGGGCTTCGCCTTCGTCGAGGTTCGCCCGCGCGGTGATCGCGACAACGCCAGGCACACGGTCTCGATCGGCTTCGTGATCGACGAAGGACCGCGGGTCTACATCGACCGGATCAACATCCACGGCAATACCCGCACGCGGGATTACGTGATCCGTCGCGAGTTCGATATCGGCGAGGGGGACCCCTACAACAAGGTCCTGATCGACAAGGCCGAGCGCCGGCTGAACAGCCTCGGCTTCTTCAAGAAGGTGAAGATCACCAATGAGCCCGGCAGTTCGCCCGATCGCGTGGTGGTCGACGTCTACGTCGAGGATCAGCCCACCGGTTCCTTCGGCATCTCGGGCGGCTACTCGACCTCGGACGGCTTCATCGCGGAACTGTCGGTCAGCGAAAGCAACTTCCTCGGCCGCGGCCAGTTCGTGAAATTGGCTATCCAGGAAGGCCAGAACGCGCGGGGCGTCGACTTCTCGTTTACCGAACCCTACATCCTGAATACGCGGATCGCGGCGGGCTTCGACGTCTTCGCCAAGCAGAACGACAACACCCAATACACGGATTACCGCACCTTCGTGACCGGCGGCACCCTCCGGCTCGGCGTGCCGATCACGGACGAGTTATCGTTCTCGCCGCATTACTCGATCTACAACACCCGCATCACCATCCCGGACACGGCCAGTTACCCGTATAACGACTGCCAATTCCCGGTGAATGGCGTCACCCCAGGCGTCGGTCTGCTCGGCGGCACACCACCCAGCCTCGTGTCGAACTGCTTGACCAATGGCGAAGCGTCGCTGGCCATCAAGCAGGCGCAGGGCTCGACCCTGACGTCGCTGGTCGGCTTCACGCTCGATTACAACACGCTCGACAACCGCAAGGACCCGACGAGCGGATTGTTCATCGAATTGCGCAACGACGTTGCGGGCCTCGGCGGAACGTCGGAGTTCGTCCGGACCGGAGGTGACCTCCGCTACTACCACGGCATCTTCGAGGACGTCGTCGGCATCCTGCATCTGCAGGGCGGCGAAGTCACTGGTTTCGGAAGCGAGAAGCAGCTGCGGATCTCCGACGAATTCCAGCTCGGCCCGACGCTCGTCCGCGGCTTCGCCCCGACCGGCATCGGCCCGCGCGACATCAGCAATCTTGCGGCATTCAAGTACAACCCACTCGGCGGCTCGACTTATGCGGGTGCCTCGGCGGAAGTGCAGTTCGCTCTGCCCTACTTGCCGCGCGACCTGGGTCTCCGGGGAGCGCTCTTCTCCGACGCCGGCACGCTGTTCGGCTACACGGGCAGGACGAACTTCACGCCGGGAGGCGGGGCCTGTATCGTGAGTGAGGTGGCGCCCGCCTACACCCAGGGGACCTGCGTGACGGTCCGCGACTCGGCGGCCATTCGCTCGTCCGTCGGCGCATCCATACTTTGGGCATCGCCGCTCGGCCCGATCCGGTTCGACTATGCCTACGCGCTCAGCAAGGACAAATACGACGTCACCCAGGCGTTCCGCTTTTCCGGTGGTACCGCCTTTTGATCGGACCCCGGATCGTGACGCGTAGCCGCGGACCCGCGGAGTCATCCGGGCGAGGCGTCCTGCCGCGTGACGGAGGTCCACGCGTCCGTCTCGCGCCGGTGGGCTAAGGGGGCCGGCAAGCCTCGCTTGGGTTGGCCCAGACCAGGCCATGACGCGATCGATCGTCGGGATGCCATGTCCTCTCCAGTGTTCTTCTCCGCGGCGATCGAACCGACCCTCGGCGATGTCGTCCATTGGACCGGTGCGGTACCGCCGCCGGGTGCCGACCTCGCCGCGACCGTTGCAACCGTGGCACCGCTCGACCTTGCCGGCCCCGGCGCGCTGACCTTCCTGGATAATCCGCGTTACGCCGCCATGCTGGCCGACACCAAGGCCATGGCCTGCCTCGTGCCGGCCCGCTACGCCGACAATGTCCCCAAGGGCACCATCGCGCTGGTGGTGGCCGAGCCCTATCGGGCCGTGGCGATCGTGGCCGGACGGATCTATCCCGACGCGCTTCGCCCGGGTTCGCTCTTCGGCACGGTCGGGATCTCACCGGGCGCCGTGGTCCATCCCGAGTCGAGGCTCGAGGCTGACGTCACCGTGGACCCCGGCGCGGTAATCGGCCCGCGTGCCATGATCGGCTCCGGTACCGTAATCGGTTCCCATGCCGTGATCGGCCCGGACGTCAGGATCGGCCGCGACTGCGCGGTGGGGGCTCATGCGACGGTCGTCCATGCCTTGCTCGGAGACCGCGTCATCCTGCATCCCGGTGCGCGGATCGGTCAGGACGGCTTCGGCTTTGCAATGGGTCCAGCCGGTCATCTCAAGGTGCCGCAGATCGGGCGCGTGCTGTTGCAGGACGACGTCGAGGTCGGCGCCAACACGGCCATTGATCGAGGTTCCAACCGTGACACGGTCGTGGGCGAGGGTACGAAGATCGATAACCTGGTCCAGATCGGCCACAACGTTTCCATCGGCCGCCACTGCGTGATCATTTCGCAGACCGGCATTTCGGGCTCGACGACGCTGGACGATTATGTCGTGACAGGTGGACAGGTTGGTTTGGCCGGCCACCTCAGGATCGGCGCGGGGGCGCAGATCGGTGCCAAATCGGGCGTCATGAACGATATCCCGGCCGGCGAGCGCTGGTTCGGCATCCCGGCTCAGGCGGCTCGCGAACAGTTCCGGCTTCATGCCACGTTGAAGCGCCTCGCGCGCCGCGCTGGACATGGCGAGGGGCGTACCGATCGGGACTGAAGCAGGCGGCAAAGCGCATCCGGCGGCTCCTTTCCGTCTTACGGTGGATTTCGAAGTGGTGGACCAGACTCCGCATGACGTCTTGGCGTAGCCGTCGAGGTGTGCCACATCGGCGAAGGGCCGCAGTCGAAGGCCCGGGTGCCGGCGACCGAGGATGAGGATGGACGATACAGCCCGGACGGACCTCGAATCGATCGACATCCTGAAACTGCTCGAGTACCTGCCGCACCGGTATCCATTCCTGCTGGTCGATCGGATCAGGTTCATGCTGGGCGACGAGTCCTGCGTGGGCATCAAGAACGTCACGTTCAACGAACCCCAGTTTCAGGGCCACTTCCCCGGTCGCCCGATCATGCCCGGCATCCTGCTGATCGAGGGCATGGCGCAGACCGCGGGGGCGCTCTGCGTCCATGCTCAGCGGCTCGACAAGCCGCGGCTCGTCTACTTCATGACGATCGACAAGGCCAAATTCCGCCGGCCCGTGGTGCCGGGCGACACCGTGGAGTACCACCTCCGGAAGCTCAACCGACGGCGCAACATGTGGTGGTACAAGGGCGAGGCCAAGGTCGATGGCGCGCTGGTCTGCGAGGCCGAGCTCAGCGCCATGCTCGTGATGGAATGACCGTGCGGAGCGGACGTGGGCCAAGACAGCCGACGACGGTCGGCTTCAACGGAGACGATCATGCTCGACCCGGATAGGCGCGACGGTGACGGCGGGCCGCAGATCCATCCTTCCGCGGTCGTCGCCCACGCGACGCGGCTCGGGCGAGGCGTCACGATTGGACCATTTTGCGTGCTCGGCCCGGACGTCGCGCTGGGCGACGACGTCCACCTCCTGTCCCATGTCGTGGTGGCGGGGCATACCCGCATCGGCGACCGCACCCGGATTTTCCCCTTCGCGTCGCTGGGCCACGAGCCGCAGGATCTGAAATTTCGAGGGGAAACGTCGGAACTGCGGATCGGTCAGGATTGCGTCATCCGCGAGGGCGTCACCATGAACCCCGGCACGGCCGCCGGAGGGCTTCTGACCTCCGTGGGGGATCGTAGCGTCTTCCTGGCTCAGTCCCACGTGGCGCACGATTGCCACGTCGGCAACGAGGTCATCTTCTCGAACAACGTCATGCTGGCCGGCCATTGCAGCGTCGGCGATCATGCCATTCTGGGCGGCGGCGCCGCCGTGCATCAGTTCGTACGCCTCGGCCGGCACAGCTTCATCGGCGGACTTGCGGGTGTCGAGCACGACGTCATTCCCTACGGCATCGCGCTCGGCAACCGGGCCAATCTTGCGGGGCTCAACGTCGTCGGCCTGAAGCGTCGCGGCTTCTCGCGCGAACAGATCCACGACCTGCGTCGCGCCTACAAGCTGCTGTTCGCCGCTCCGGGCACGTTGAGGGAGCGCACCGACGCGATGGCGGCGGAGTTTGGCGGGCACGCCCAGGCCGACGAGATCCTGTCGTTCCTGCGCGAGGGCGGCGAGCGGGCCATCTGCACGCCGCGCGACGGGCGCGACCTGCCGCGCGAGGACGCGAATCCCGAGTGAACCGGGCCGGCGGGGCACCGGAACCGGTGGGCCGTCGCCCGTTGCGCGTCTTCATGGTGGCGGGCGAACATTCGGGCGACCACCTCGGGGCGGGCCTGATCCGGGCGTTGCGCGACCGAGTCGGCGATCTTTGCGTGGATGGCGTCGGCGGACGCCATATGATAGAGCAGGGGTTGAGGCCGCTGTTTCCGCTGGCCGACATCGCCGTAATGGGCTTCGTGCCGGTGATCGCTCGCCTGCCATCGCTCGTGCGACGCATCCGCGAGACCGCGGAAGCTGCGGTCGCGGCGCGACCCGGTGTGCTCGTGATCATCGACAGCCCCGATTTCACGCACCGCGTGGCGCGACGTGTGCGGTCCCTCGATCCGACGATCCCCATCGTGGATTACGTCAGCCCCACGGTCTGGGCTTGGCGGCCTGGGCGGGCGCCCGCGATGCGCCGCTACGTGGATCATCTGCTGGCCTTGCTGCCGTTCGAACCCGACGCACATCGCCGCCTCGGCGGCCCCCCCGCCACCTATGTAGGCCACCCGCTGATCGAGCGCCTCGACCGCCTGCGGCCGAACCCCGACGAGGCTGCAGCGCGGGAGAGGCCGACGCTGCTGGTGCTGCCGGGTTCGCGGCGGTCGGAAATCCATCGCCTCACGGCGCCGTTCGGCGAGGCCGTGCTGCGGGTGTCGAAGGCAATCGGCGGGCTGGAGGTCGTGCTGCCGGCCGTGGACGACCTCGCGGCCGAGATCCGGCAGCGCGTCGCGTCCTGGACCGTCGCGCCGCGCATCGTGACCGGTGAGGCGGCGAAGCTGAAGGCGTTCCGCACGGCGCGCGTTGCGCTCGCGGCCTCCGGCACCGTGACGCTCGAGCTGGCTCTGGCCGGCGTTCCCCTGGTGGTGGCCTATAAGGTGTCGCCCTTCGAAACCTGGCTGCGCTTCGTCGTCAAGGTGCCGTCGATCGTTCTGCCCAATCTGATCCTGGGCCAGAACATCATCCCCGAGTTCCTGCAGGATGCCTGCACGCCCGAGGCCTTGGCCGATGCCGTCGTGCCGCTGTTCGGCGACACGCCGGCCCGCGCCGCGCAACTCGCGGGCTTCGCGCGCCTGGATGCGGCCATGCGGATTGCCCCGGGGTCCACGCCGAGCCAAGAAGCCGCCGCGATCGTGCTGTCTTTGGCCGATAATGTTCGAGGTACTTAACCTTTTCGCCTCGGATTTAAACAATCGTGAACCTTAACGCGCTTTACTTCGCGGGCCGGGTTCATGCGTTCCAGCCCGTCGTGCCGCGACGTTCCTCGACGGGGCCGACGGACATCAAGAGATCGCGTGCGGACCCGCTGGAGCAGTATCGGATCGGATGGGATCGCCCGGCGAACCTATCCCCGATGAAACTGCTCGCATCTTCAAGCTAGAGGGAATTCGCCAGGGGCGAATGCGCTCTAGGGATCGAGGTCGATGATGGCGACGCGAAGCAAGATCGAGTACGGGCAGGCAAGACGCACGACCACAGAGCGCGAACTCGAGCTCGGCGCTCTGGGCCGGACGCTGGCTGCCCGCAAGTGGTGGATCCTGGTCCCGACCCTGCTGTGCTGCCTCGGCGCCATCCTCTTCGTATCGTTGGTCCAGCCGCGCTATACGGCCGAGGCCAAGGTGCTGGTCGAGAACGGCGAGAACTACTTCACGCGCCCCGACAAATCCGACCAGCTCGCCACGGCTCTCCCCGACGACGAGATGGTGCAGAGCCAAATCCAGTTGATCTCGTCCCGCGACATCGCCCGCCAGGCGATCCGGAGGCTCGATCTCAAGGGGGACCCGGAATTCGACCCGCTCGCCCGGGGCCTGAACGCCCTGTCGCGTGTGCTCATCATGCTGGGCCTCGAGCGCGATCCGACCTCGGTTTCCCCCGAGGAGCGGATCCTGGCCGCCTATTACGAGAAGCTCACCGTATACAACGTGACGAAGTCGCGCGTCATCGCGATCGAGTTCACGGCCTCGAACCCCGAACTGGCAGCGCGGGCCGCCAACACGATCGCGGAACTCTTCATCGAGGCGCAGTCGACGGCCAAGCGTGAGAGCGCCAGTTCAGCGGCCGCCTCCCTCGCGTCGCTCGTGACCGATCTCAGGGGGCGCGTGGCCGACGCCGAATCCAAGGCCGACAGCTACCGTACGCAGGCCGGCCTGCTGATGGGCACCAACAACACGACCATCTCGGCCCAGCAACTGGGCGACATGAACACGCAGCTGGCCCAGGCCCGCACGGCGCAGGCCGACGCGCAGTCCAAGGCCAAGCTGATCAAGGAGATGATCCGGCAGAACCGCATCGGCGAGATTCCCGATGTGGCCAACAATGAATTCGTCCGCCGCATATCGGAACAGCGCAGCACCCTCAAGGCCGAAATCGCGCTCCAGGCCCGCACGCTGCTGCCCGGCCACCCGCATATGCAGGAGCTGAACGCGCAACTTGCCGACGTGGACAACCAGCTCCGCGCCGCGGGCGAGAAGCTGGCGCGCACGCTCGAGAACGACGTTCACATTTCGGCGGGGCGCGTCGACAATCTTCTCGCCGCCCTCGACTCCCAGAAGAAGACCGCAGGCACGGCCGGTGTCGATCAGGTCCGTCTCAACACACTCGAAACCCAGGCTCGATTGCTGAAGGATCAGCTCGAGTTCAACACGGCGAAATACCAGGAAGCCGTCGCGCGCGAGACCGCGGTCTCAACCCCGGCCGACGCTCGCCTCATCTCACGGGCCTCGCCGCCACAGCTGCCGTCCTTCCCGAAGAAGCTTCCCACCATCATGATCCTGACGATCGCCGGGCTCGTGCTGTCGCTTGGCACTCTGGTGGCGCGCGAGTTGCTGTCGGGACGGGCTTTCGCGACCGACAATGTCGACGAGGCCGGCCGGGAGGCAGCCGCGACCCTGCCGCCTCAGCTCGGGCTGCGTCCGGGGCTCGACGCTATCCCCGATCCGGTCGCATCTCAGGCGGCCTCGCAGGCCACCATCCTGGCCGAGGAAGAAGCAAGCCTGCTGGCGGCCCTCGATGCAATTCGCGAGCGCCGCGTCCCGAATCACGCCGCCCGGGCACTCGTTCTGCCACCGGCGGCTCGTGGCGAAGATCCCCTGGCGGCGCTCGGGCTGGCGCGTCGGCTGTCCGGGGAAGGCCGGACCATCCTGGTGGATTTCCATCGCCGCAGCCCGGCCGTGGAGCCGCGCAACCTCGCCGCCGACGGTTTCGACCGGGGCGAGGCCGGTCCGCTCGGCCTGACGGAACTGCTGGCCGGCAAGGCGAGCTTCGCGGAGATCATCCATCGCGACGGCCAGTCGCGCCTGCACGTCGTACCGGTCGGCGGCCTGACGCTCGATGCGGACTCGCTCGGGCCGCTCGGGTTGGTGCTCGGCGCCCTGAGCGAGACCTACGACTACGTCGTGATGCACGGGCCGGCGCCGACGGACCCCGTCTCGCTGCGGCTGGCGGCCGAGGCCGATGTCGTGGTGCTGAGCTTTGCAGGCGATCGCATCACGGGCGACATCGACGCTGCCCGGGCTGCCTTGGCGCGCCACGAGGTGCTGGCCTCGGCCGCGACCCCGGGGGTCGCCGCGTCCGGGCGCGAGATGCCGACCATCCACGTCGTGCCGTCGTCAGTCCTCGCGCCCCGGAGGCTCGTCCGCGCGGCCGCGTGATAAAGCGGCCCGCAGCTTGCGGAGGCGCTGCACCGCGGGCCAGGCCCAGTTCGATTGCTTGATCGACCTCTTGGCCTGGAGCTTCAGGGCTTCGGCCCTGGCATGGACATGGCCTCGTGGCGTCAGCGGCACTAGGCTGTCGAACAATGGCTCGACGTCGGGGCAGTAGGTTTCCTTGTACCGTGCTTCCCCTACACCGAGGTCGAAGGTGGCAATGCCCTTCTCGCAATCGTGCCGCATCACCTCGGCCAGGAGGAGTTCGCCCGGGCTCGTGCGCTTGAGATCGGCATGGGCCGTGAAAGACGTTAGCATGCCCGAGAACCTGCCACCCCGCCGCACGCCGCCCAAGGTGGCGACGATACGGGTTCCGCAACGCAAACCGTGGAACTCGACGGGTCCGGCAGCCTCTCCGCCCGGTCCGGCCGGCGCGGTCGCGCGGTCGAGGAAGCGGCGCAGCAGAGGAATCTCGTCGACCGGCAAACCGTAGGCGGCGCAACGTATCGTCCTTTGCTCGACGAAGGCATCGAGCACCTCGACGATCTCGGCAGGCGTCTGGGCTCGGAGCACCTCGACGGGTCCGAAAGCGCGCAGCCGGTTCATCTTCTGGCGCAGCTTCTTGCGGCTCTCGCGAGACAGCTGCGCCTTGAAGAAAGCGTCCGGGTCGGGCGAAAGCCGGGCCTTGTAGGCGAAGCTCGGGCTCGGTTGGCTGGGGAGCGCCAGCAGGGGATTGGGGGCGCCCTCCCAATCGTGTGGCTGGTTGCGGAGCGCGAACAGGTCGACTCGCCGGCCGCTCGCACGGACGGCGCGGCGCAGGAGGTCGAGCAAGGCTGCTCGGCTCCAGAGGGGGCCGGACCTGAACAGGCCCATATTGAAATTGCTGTCCTTGGCGCCGAGGAACACGGCCGTGGTGAGCCTGCCCTGGCGCAGGAGGCCGAAAGGCAGCAGCGCCAGGGCCTGCCCGCCTCCGCTTCGCGCCACGACGATCATCGGTTCGATGCCGATCGCAGCCCCGACGGTGTCGATCCATGGCAGCAGCCAATCCGGCGTCTGATAGGGTGTGGCGGGAGCTGCAATGGCTAGATCGCGCCATTCCGCCAGGGCGGCCCGCGGATCCGTGTGCACCTCCACCGAAGCGACCAGCGGCAACGAAGGTTGGCTCAGCATGAGGGGACCCGCAACGCCGTCGAGGGCCTGCCCATACCGCATCGCGACATCAGACATCAACGCACGCCTCTTCCCTGCGTTGCCGCACAGGGAACGCCCCCTCCAGCATAGCAACGTTGCGGCAACCCCTCGCTGCTAAACCGCGAGCTGGGTAAACGAGCGGTTCAGGCAGGGCAGGGCGATGCGCGAGGCATTGATCGGAGCAGGATTTCGGCTGCTCGGCGCGACGGGCCTCCATCGCTGGATGGCGCCGCACCTGCGGGGCCTCGGCGCCGTACTGATGTTCCATCACGTGCGTCCCTACGAGGCACGCGCCTTCGCGCCAAACCGCATGCTGGAGATCACGCCGGAATTCCTCGATGCCGCGCTGCAGCGCCTGCGCCAGCTAGGCTACCGCATCCTCGGCTTGGATGCTGCCCTGGAGGAACTACGGGACGGGACGGCAAGGAGCGCCTCGCCCTTCGCGGTCCTCACCTTCGACGACGGCTATCGCGACAATCTCGTCCATGCCCTGCCGGTATTGGAGAAGCATCGAGCGCCGTTCACGCTGTTCATCACGACCGGTTTCGCCGAACGGTCGGCACGGCTCTGGTGGATCGAACTCGAGGAGTCCGTGCGCCGCGCCGAGCGGATCGACGTCCGCATCGAGGGCGAGGCCATGTCGCTTCCGGCCCGTACGGCGGCAGAGAAGAGCGCGGCTTTCGCGGCCGTCTACTGGCGCCTTCGGGCCGGACCGGAAGGTGGTCTTCTCGCCGTGATCGGAGATCTCGCAAACCGTCAAGGGATCGATGGGCGAGCGCTGGTCGAGCGATACTGCATGGAGTGGACGGAGATCGAGGGCCTCGCGCGACACCCGCTCGCGACCATCGGCGCCCACACCCTCACCCATCCGCGCCTTGCCCGGTTGGAGGAGGCCGAGATGCGGACCGAACTCGGCGCAGGCCGCAGCCTCCTGGAAGCGCGCCTCGCCCGGCCGGTGGTCCATCTCGCCTACCCGGTGGGCGACCCGGGATCGGCGGGCCCGCGGGAGTTCCGGGCCGCGTCGGCCTTCGGCTACACGAGTGCCGTGACGACCCGCCCCGGCCTGATCCATGCGGTCCATCGGGATCACCCGACCGCGCTGCCCCGCGTATCGGTCAACGGCAACTGGCAGGATCTGCGACACTTCGAGGTGCTGCTGTCCGGCGCGGCCTTCGCGCTCTGGAACCGCGGGCGGCAGCTCAATGTGGGTGAGGGTTAGCGAGCGATCTCGGCCAGGCGCCGATCCGGGCGATCGTGAAGCAGCATGCGGTCGAGCAGGTCGGTCGGGGTCTCGATACGGGCCACGTGGTCGGCACCCGGCCGACCCGCCGGGTGACAGTGCCCCGGTCCGCCCTGTACAAAGCCCATCCATCGGAGGCCCTGCACCATGTCAGATCCGTCCCAGCAGCCCGGCAAGATCCTGGTCGGTCGAACCGGTGCCTTCCCCGGGCAGCAGGAACGGTACGATTACCTCTCGCTCGCGCTCGGCAACCGCCACGGCCTGGTCACCGGCGCGACCGGCACCGGAAAGACCGTGACGCTGCAGCGGCTGGCGGAAGGCTTCAGCCGTGCCGGCGTGCCGGTCTTCATGGCCGATGTCAAAGGCGACCTCGCCGGCCTGGCCATGCCGGGCGACGGGCGGCAGGTCCTGGTCGATCGCGCCCGAGGCCTCGGACTGCCCTATGCGCCCGAAAGCTTTCCTGTCGTCTTCTGGGACCTGTTCGGCCAGCAGGGCTCGCCGATTCGCGCCACCGTGGCCGAGATGGGGCCGCTGCTCATGGCCCGGCTCATGGAACTCAACGACACCCAGGCGGGCGTGCTCAACATCGTCTTCCGCGTGGCCGACGAGCAGGGCCTGTTGCTGCTCGATCTCAAGGATCTCAGGGCGCTCCTGGGCTACGTGGCCGACCATGCGGCGGAACTGACCACGGCCTACGGGAACGTCGCCAGTGCCACGATCGGCATCATGCAGCGCCAGCTGCTGGTCCTCGAAAACCAGGGCGGCGCTGCATTCTTCGGCGAACCGGCCCTCGAGATCGCCGACTTGCTCCAACTGGCCCCGGACGGCCGCGGCATCGTCAACGTGCTGGCGGCCGACAAGCTGATGCGCTCGCCCCGGCTCTACGCCACGTTTCTGCTGTGGTTTCTCTCGGAGCTGTTCGAGCGGATGCCCGAGGTCGGGGACCGCGATAGGCCGAAGCTCGTCTTCTTCTTCGACGAGGCCCACCTCTTGTTCGATCACGCGCCCCGGGCACTGGTGCAGTCCGTCGAGCAGGTCGTAAGGCTGATCCGCTCCAAGGGCGTCGGCATCTACTTCGTGACGCAGAACCCGCTTGACGTCCCCGACAGCGTGCTGGGCCAGCTCGGCAACCGCGTCCAGCACGCCCTTCGGGCCTTCACGCCGCGCGACGGCAAGGCCGTCAAGGCAGCGGCCGACACCTTTCGCCAGAACCCGGCCTTCGATGCCGCGGCCGTCATCAAGGAACTCGCGGTCGGCGAGGCTCTGGTCTCGATGCTGGCACCGGACGGTACGCCCGAGGTCGTCGAGCGATGCTGGATCGCGCCGCCCGAGTCCCGGGTCGGCCCGGTCACGCCCGAGGAGAGGCAGCGGCTGATCGAGGCCGGGCCGATCTACGGCAAGTACGACACCCCGCTCGATCGCGAATCGGCCTTCGAAATCCTGGCGAAACGCGCCGGCGGCTCGCGGATGCCGCCCCCCGTATCCACGGCGCCACCCGGGGCCGTGCCGTCGCCGCGCAACGATCCTTGGTCACGTGGTGCCGCGCCGACATCACCGGCCCAGCCGCGTGGACCCTGGGGGCCATCAGCCTCCTCGGCGCAATCGTCCGCACCTGCGGCTTCGCCGCAACCCGCGGCCCCGCCGTCTTCGGCGGCAGCAGGGCAGAGCGGAGAAGCGGTGGGGGGATTGCTGGGCGGGGTGGGCGGCCTCGTCGAGGATTGGTGGAACGGCGGCGGATCGACCCGCGGCCGCATGACGAACGGCCAACTCGTCGTGCGCTCCGCCATCCAGTCGGCCTCCCGTTCGGTGGGAACCCAGGTGGCGCGCGAGATCATGCGAGGGGTTCTCGGGGGCTTGCAGCGCTGACCGGCAAGGGGCCGGCAAGGCAGCGTGGCCGAGTGCTGTGCGTCGGTGGCGCCACCGTGGACCGTAGCTATCGATTGGCCGGGCCGCTGCGCTTCGACACATCGAATCCGGTCGAGGGCCGCCGCGGCTTCGGCGGCGTCGCCCGCAACGTCGCCGAGAACCTGGCCCGTATGGGCGCGGCGGTCGGACTGTTGACCGCGATCGGCGACGACGAGGGCGGTCGCGCAATGGTGGCGACTCTCGCGGACAGCGGTACCGACACGGGCGGCGTCATCGAGGTGCCCGGGGCTTCGACCGCGGACTATGTCGCGGTCCTGACGCCTGCGGGCGACCTGGCCTTCGGTCTGGCCGACATGGCCGTCCTCGACACGCTGACGCCGACCGTGCTGGCGTCCCAGGCTCCGCTGATCGCGGCGGCCGAATGGGTCTTCGCCGACTGCAATCTTCCGGCCGCGTCGCTGGCCGCCCTGGCCCGGCGATCGCTCCCGGGTGCCCGCTACCGCCTCGCCGTCGATGCCGTATCGGTGGTGAAAGCGGCTCGCCTGCCCGAGCGCCTCGACGGAATCGATCTCCTGATGCTCAACGGCGCCGAGGCCGAGGCCGTGCTGGCCCGGACCGGCGCGAGGTTGTCCTCGCCCGAGGAGGACGCTGCAGCACTTCGCCGCGCCGGCTGCGGCGCCGTCGTGCTGACGCTCGGGCCGCTGGGCGCCGTTGCGGCGACCCGAGAGGGTGTGGCCACGCTCCAGGCCGTCCCCGTCCGACCGATCGACGTGACCGGCGCCGGCGACGCGCTGGTCGCCGCCACGCTCTACGGGTTGATCGCGGGAGCGAGCCTCGCCGAGGCCGTCGCGCTCGGTTGCCGCGCCGCCGCCCACACGGTCGCCTCGTCCGGTACGGTGAGCCCCGGCATCGCTGCGGCGCTGGATCTCGCCGGGCCGTCACGATCCGGTCCGTGAATTCACAAACCGTTGTGCGCGGGAGCTCCGCGAGAGAGCAACGAGCGGAGCCCGACGGGCAGACGAGGCCATCCGCAACATCGTCCTTGCCTGCGCGCTGACCCTGCCCTGCGCGATCCTGCCGCCGAGCACCCCCAATCATCTTCAGCCCCAGCTTCTGCCCGTTGCGCCGCGCGGGCGGTCGGCCCGCTTGGCGGGAAGCCGAGCTTTTTTGCGCCTGTTCGATGGCGGGCGAGGCTGCTATCGCTGGGTGGGCACACGCCGTTCCCACGCGGACGCCCGCCCGTTCGTGCCGCATCCCTTACGAGACATCCCATGGCCTCGATCGACGCCGTCCTCAATCGCATAGACGACAACCAGCCGGCCGCACGGGGGCGCCTGTTCGAGATCCTGGCGGTGCCGTCGATCTCGACCGACAAGGCTTATGCGCCGCAGTGCGAGCGTGCCGCCGATTGGCTCGCCGCGCAGCTGACGGAGATCGGCTTCGCGGCTTCGGTGCGGCCGACGGAAGGGCGCCCCATGGTGGTGGGCCACGCCAAGGCGGCGCGTCGCGACGCCCCTCACGTGCTGTTCTACGGCCACTACGACGTGCAACCGGTGGACCCGCTGTCGCTGTGGGCCACCGACCCGTTCAAGCCGGAACTGCAGGAGGTTCACGGCCATTCCCGGATCGTCGCGCGCGGCGCCTCTGACGACAAGGGCCAGTTGATGACCTTCGTCGAGGCCTGCCGGGCGTTCACCGAAACGGGCGGCTTGCCCTGCGACGTGACCGTGCTGTTCGAGGGCGAGGAGGAAACCGGCTCGCCCTCCCTGCCGGCCTTCATCGCGCTCAACAAGGACGAACTCAAGGCCGATGTGGCACTCGTCTGCGATACCGGCATGTGGGACAACGAGACGCCCTCGATCACGACCATGCTGCGCGGCCTGGTGCTGGAGGAGATCGTGATCAGGGGTGCGGATCGCGACCTGCATTCGGGCGGCTACGGGGGGGCCGCCGTGAACCCGATCCACGTCCTGTCGCGCATCGTGGCCGACCTTCACGACAAGGACGGGCGCGTGACGCTGCCCGGCTTCTACGAGGGAGTCGACGAACTGCCGGCCGACGTTGCCGAGCAATGGCAAGCCCTACCGTTCGACGAGAAGGAGTTCATGAGCGGGGTCGGGCTTTCCGTGCCGGTCGGCGAGCGCGGCCGCAGCGTGCTCGAGAAGATCTGGTCGCGCCCGACCTGCGACGTCAACGGCATCACGGGCGGCTATGCCGGCACGGGCTCGAAGACGGTGCTACCGGCCCAGGCCAGCGCCAAGGTGTCGTTCCGCCTCGTCGGGCGGCAGGATCCGGCCAAAGTCGTCGAGGCGTTCCGGGCATTCGTGAAGGCCCGCCTGCCGGCCGACTGCTCGGTCGAGTTCTTGCCGCATGGCGCGAGCCCGGCCCTGCAACTGCCGTTCAGTTCGGAGGCCCTGACCCGCGCTCGCCGTGCGCTGCAGGCCGAATGGGGCAGGGAGCCCGTCATGGCGGGGTCGGGCGGCTCGATCCCGATCGTCGGTGTATTCAAGCAAGACCTCAAGATGGACGCGCTGATGATCGGCTTCGCGCTCGACGACGACCGCGTTCATTCCCCCAACGAGAAATACGAGCTGACCTCGTTCCACAAGGGCGCGCGCAGCTGGGCGCGCGTGCTTGACGCGCTCGCGAAATAGGGGCTGTGGCGCGAACCGCGCTAACGCCGCCTGCGACCCAGTGGCAGGCTGACGCCGCACAGCTTCAGCGCCACCGCCAGCGCAGCAGCATAGACGGCGCCGCCGCCGGCACCCGTGACGGCGAGGTGCAAGGCATCGGCGAAGCGCGAACCCGCCGTGGCGGCCGCAATGCGCGGGTCGGCCACGAATACAAAGGTTCCGAGCAGCAGAGCCGCCCCATCGACCGCGATTGCTACCCGGACCAGCATGTCGTCGGGCCGCACCGCGTTCTGCATCCAGCCGATGGCGCAGAGCGTGAACAGGTTGATCCAGGCCCCGACCGCCGTGGCGCTGGCGAGACCTGCGGCGCCGAACGGCCGGTACAGGACGAGCTTCAGGGCGAGATTGAACGCGACCGCCAGGAGCGACGCCGCCATCGGCACCGTCGTATTGCCGCGGGCCTGGAAGCCCGAGCGAGCCGAACTGATCAGCAGGATCGGCACCAGGCCGAACCCGTAAGCCGCGAGCACGGCGGCGGAGGCGGAGGCCGCCTCGGCCGTGAACTTGCCGCGCAGGAAGACACCGCGCATGATCTCTTCGGGGATCAGCACGAAAGCGAGGAAAAAAGGCGCCGCGAGCGCCAGGGTCAGCGCCATCGTGCGGTTTTGCGCCCGTAGCGCGCCCGCGGCGTCGCCGCCTGCGAAGAACCGGCTCATCTCGGGCAGCAGCACCGTTCCGGCCGCCACCCCGATCACGCCGATCGGGAACTGGTATATGCGCTCCGCGTAATAGAGCGACGAGGGACCGCCGGTCGGCAGCATCGACCCGATGATCGTATCGGCGAAGATGGCGATCTGCGGCCCGGCCGAGCCGATCACGGCCGGCCCGAGAGCCCGGAAGAACCGGCGCACGTCGACACCGAGCCGCGGCCGCACGATGCGCTCCAGCAGGCCCGCCCGGCGGGCCGCCGCGAACATCATGACGAGTTGAGCCAGGCCCGAAACGGAGACACCGACGCTGGCCGCGACCCCGGCGTCCGGGAACAGCCAGCCCATTGCCAGGAACAGCATCATGACGACGTTGAGCAGCACGGGAGCGAAAGCGGCGGCCGCGAACCGGCGGTGAGCGTTGAGGGTCCCCGACTGCAGCGTCACCAGGACCACACAGAGCAGGTACGGGAAGGTGACGCGGGTCATCAGCACGGTATGGGCGAGCTTGACGGGATCGGCATCGAAACCTGGCGCCAGCAGCGCCACGAGGCCGGGCGTGAACAGCTCCGCCAGCACCAGCACCACAAGCTGGGACAGGAGCAGGATCGTGAAGATCTGGCTCGCGAACCCGTCGGCCGCCTCGTCGCCCTGATGCTCCAGCACGCGGGAATAGGACGGCACGTAAGCCGAGTTGAAAGCTCCCTCGCCGAAGATCGCCCGGAACTGGTTCGGCAAGCGGAACGCGACGAAGAAGGCGTCGGCGACCGCACCGGCGCCCAGCATCGTGCCCAAGACCATGTCGCGCAGGAAGCCTGTGCCGCGCGAGACCAATGTGATCCCGCCGACCGAGAGAAGGTGTCTGTACATCCGGGCCCGTCATTCGCGTCGCCGATGAGCGACCCGGCCAGCCTTTACCCGATCCCGGGCGCCGGCGCAGCCTCGCGGACGCCGGCCGCCCCTCTCCCGCCTGAGGAAGAGGGTGGCCCGGCGCAGCCAAGTCGGCCGGGGAGGATAGCTCGGCGATCGAGCGGCAACGCGACGTTTGACCCCGCCTGATGCGCGCGGTGCCCCTGGGCTATTTTGCGGCAGCCTGGTAGAGTTCCTCGACGTGGTCCCAGTTGACCATGTTCTCGACGAAGGCCTTCAGATAGTCGGGCCGGCGGTTGCGATAATCGATGTAGTAGGAGTGCTCCCACACATCGACGCCGAGGATCGGCGCGGCCCCATGAACCAGCGGGTTCTCGCCGTTGGGCGTCTTCATGACCTCGATCTTGCCGTTCTTCACCGCGAGCCAGGCCCAGCCGGAGCCGAACTGCGTCGTGCCGGCGTCGATGAAGGCCTTGGTGGCCGCCTCGAGCGAGCCGAAGCTTTCCGTCAACGCCTTCTCGATGGTCCCCGAGGGCTTGCCGCCGCCGTTCGGCTTCATCCATTTCCAGAAATGGATGTGGTTGAAATGCTGTCCGGCGTTGTTGAAAAGGCCCTGGTTCTTGCCGAAGCTGCCTTTCACGACCTCCTCGACCGTCTTGTCTTCGAACTCGGTGCCTTTCATGAGATTGTTGCCGTTCGTGACGTAAGCCTGATGGTGCTTGTCGTGATGGAACTCCAGTGTCTCCTTTGACATGTAAGGTTGAAGCGCGTCGTAGCTGTAGGGCAGCTCGGGAAGCGTGAAGGCCATGGGTCGAAGCTCCTTGGAAACGTTCGGGCTGGCGCGTGGCGCCGTGGGCCGAATCAGCTGAGAGGCCCGTCCGGCTGGACACCGGCGGCGAGTTCTCCCGGCGACAACGCCGGGGCGCGTGAATCGCTCCGCTTGGCTTGAGGTCGGCAGGGCGTGTAACTGATGTTGTCGGCCGTCCGTGCGCTCCGGCGACCGCGTCACCCTGTCGAACCGCGAGGGTCTCCGCGCATGAGTTGGTTTGTTTCCGCTCTTGGCGTCGCCTTGGCGCTGGCCGGGGCGGCCGCCATCGTGTCCGGCGCCCCCTATATCCAGCTCGAGTGGGGTTGGACCGAAGTGATCGCCGGCACGACCGCCCTGTCGGCCGGGATCGTGACCCTGGCGCTCGGTGCCGTGCTGTTTTCGCTCCGGGGGCTTCGGCGCATCGTCGCGGCCGGGGCGGCCGCGAGCCTGCCGGCCGCGGTGCTCGTCGACACCGTGCTGCCGTTCCCCGCGGGCGACTTGGAGACCGAAGACGAAGCGGCGCGGACGCGCGACGACGGTGCGACCCCCACGATACCGGATCCCGTCGAGGCGCCCGCGCGGCGTCGCATGGGTCGGCTGATACCCAGGCCTCGTGCATCCAAGGACAAAGAACCCGAAAGTCCGAGAGTCGCGCAGGACGGCCGGAGCGCGACAGGCGTCGACGCCGATCCTCCTGCCGAGCCGGCCCGCGATGCGGAGGACCGCTTCGCCGGCCACCGGCCCAGCATCCATCCCGCTTCGCCGCTGCGAGCCGTCGGCGCCGCGGACCCCGACGGTTCAAGTACCCGAGCCTTCGACCAGGGTAGCGGCCCCGCTGCGTCCTTCGCCTCGCCGCCTCAACTCGAGGAGCCGGCCCGGCATGTCGCCGAAGTGCCGACGGTCGTGGGTCGCTACGAGGCCGGTGGGGCCTCATACGTGCTGTTTTCGGACGGCGCGATCGAGGTGGCGGCGGAGACCGGCACGCATCGGTTCGCCTCGATGCAGGATCTCAGAGACCATATCGAGCGTCAGGAGGCCGTCGAGTGACCGCCAGAAGCGATCACAAGCCGGACGGTTTCGGGGATATCTCATCGCTCCTCGTGCAGGCCAGGGCGAAGGCATATTGCAGCGCGACCTCCTCGAGTTGGTCATAGCGGCCCGAGGCCCCACCGTGCCCTGCATCCATGTTGGTTTTCAGCAGCACCAGCGACGGCGCTTCGGCTTCGGCTCGCAGCCGCGCGGCCCATTTGGCCGGCTCCCAATAGGTGACGCGCGGATCGGTAAGCCCTCCCAGGGCCAGGATCGGGGGATAGCGCTGGGCCCTGACGTTGTCGTAGGGCGAATAGCCACGGATCGCATCGAAGGCGGCGCGGTCCAGGATGGGATTGCCCCATTCGAGCCATTCGGGCGGCGTGAGCGGGAGCTGGTCGTCCAGCATCGTGTTCAGCACGTCGACGAAGGGTACGTCGGCGATAATGGCGGCGAAAAGGTCGGGCGCCGCGTTGGCCACGGCTCCCATCACCAGGCCACCGGCGCTCCCGCCCTGAGCTACGATTCGCCCTTTCGCCGTAAAGCCCCGCTCGACGAGGGAAAGGCCGGCCGCGATGAAGTCACCGAAGGTGTTCGGCTTGTTGCCGAGCTTGCCGTCCGTGTACCAGGCCCACCCCTTGTCGGTGCCGCCCCGGACATGCGCGACCGCATAGACGAACCCGCGGTCGACCAGCGATAGGCGCTTGGTGCCGAAAGCTGCGGGAATAGCATGGCCGTAGGCGCCGTAGCCGTAGAGGAGAAGCGGTGCCGTGCCGTCGAGGGCGAGGTCGCGCCGGTGCAGGATCGAGATCGGCACCTCCGCCCCGTCTCGCGCGCGGGCGAAGATCCGCCGCGTGACGTAATCCGCGGGATCGTGGCCGGACGGCACGTTCTGACGCTTGCGCAAACTCCGCGCACCCGTCGCCATGTCGTAGTCGTAGATCTCCTGCGGGGTCGTCATCGACGAATAGGAGAAGCGCATCACCTGCGTGTCCTGCTCGACCATGTCTTCGAGGCCGAGCCCGTAGGCCTCCTCGGGGAAGCTGACCGCGTTCTCGCGTCCGGTCTCGAGATCGCGGACGACGATGCGGGGCAGGCCGTCTTCGCGCTCGAGCCGCACAAGGTGGTGCGAGAAGGCGGCCGCCGCAACGATGAGCCGGCCAGGCTGATGCGCCACCACATCGCGCCAGTTGTCCCGGCCGGGCGCCTCGACCGGTGCCTCGACGATCTTGAAGTCGACGGCACCATCGGCGTTGGTGAGGATGATGAATTGGTCGCCGCGGTGGTCGAGTTCGTAGAGCAGGCCCGGGGAGCGGGCCGCGATCAGCCGCGGCTCGTCGAGCGGCGCGTCCCGTTCGATGACGCGCGCCTCGGATGCGTCATGCCCATGGACCGAGATCACGGCGAACCGCCCCGACCGGCTGCGGCCGACCGACACGAACCACGTGGGGTCGGGCTCGTCGTAGATGCATCGATCGTCGGCGGGGTCGTCCCCTCGGCGATGCAGCCAGATGCTGCTCTCCCGATGGTTCTCGTCGAGCCTGACATAGAAGAAGGCGCTGTCGTCGGCGGTCCAGACTGCGCTACCGTTCGAATCAGGCACGACGTCGGGAGCGTCGAGGCCGCTGGCAAGGTCGCGGATCTTGATGGTGTGGAGCTCGGACCCTTTCTCGTCGGCGCTCCAGGCCAGCAGGGCATGGTCGCCTGACGGTTGCGCGTCCCCGAGTTCGAAGAAGTCGTGGCCCTCGGCCAACGCGTCCCCATCGAGCAGCAGCTGTTCCGGCCCGCCGTCGCGCGGGATCCGGCAGACGAGTTCGTGCTGCCCACCCTCGCGGTAGCGGGAGTAGTAGCTGAAGGGGCCGTCCGGCACCGGGACGTCGGCGTCCTCCTCTTCCATGCGACCGCGCATTTCCGCGATCAACCGGCGCTGCAACGCCAGGGTCGGAGCCATGACGGCGTCGGCATAGCCGTTCTCGCGTTCGAGAAGATCGCGGATGTCGGCCGGTAGGGTGTCGGGATCCTGCAGGACCTCGCGCCAATTCTCGGCCCGGATCCAGCCGTAGGCGTCTTCGACCGAGACACCATGGACCATGCGGCTCGTCGGCCGCGCCGCGATCGGTGTCGGGGGCCGTGGTGCGAGTGGGCCAAAGGCCGATGGGTCGCTCATCTCGAAGCTCGATCCTGTTGCGGCTTGAACTTCAGGGCAGCGCCATTGATGCAATAGCGCTGGCCCGTGGGGCGCGGACCGTCCGGGAAGACGTGCCCGAGATGGGCTTCGCAGGCAGCACAGCGGATCTCGGTACGGCGCATCAGAAACGACCCGTCCGCGTGGCTCTCCACTGCCTCGGGCTCGATCGGGGCGTAGAAGCTCGGCCAGCCGGTGCCCGAGTCGAATTTCGTGTCCGAGTTGAACAGCCGCGCTCCGCAGCAGATGCACGCGTAGACGCCCGGCGCCTTGCTGTCCCAGTAGGGGCCAGTGAACGCGCGCTCCGTCCCGTGGCCGCGCGCGACCCGGTACTGCTCGGGCGTGAGTTGGGCCTTCCACTCGGCCTCGGATCTGACGATTCTCGTCCTGGTCTCGTTCGTCATGGGGCTGGTCCTCGGCATCGGCTTCGTGGGCAGCCCTGCGGCCTGGCCGCGGGTCCGCCGGTCACGTGTTTATCGGGTTCCGCCCGTCCCGTCGCCAGGCGGCTCGTGGCGGCAGGAAATCCGTCCCGGACTCGGGATCAGTGCAGGGCAGCGGCCCTGGTCGGATTCGCCGCATCCCCCGCCAAGATGCGGCGCGCGTCGTTGCGCATTCGATCCACCATCGCGGCAAAACCGTTCGACCTTTGGCGCGTCAGATGTCCGCCGAGGCCGAGGCGCGAAAACAGGGGGCTCGCATCCGTCGCGGCGATTTCGGAAGCGGGTTTGCCGCCATAGAGAGCTAATGCCAGGTAGATGAGGCCCCGGACGATATGGGCGTCGCTGTCGCCGCGGAACTGCACGATCGGATCGGCCGCCTCGCCCGGGTCCAGCCTGGTTTCGAGCCAGACCTGGCTGGCACAGCCGCGAACGCGGTTGAGCTCGCTGTGAGCGTCGGCCGGTAGGGGCTCGAGTTCCCGGCCGAGCTCGATCAGATATCGGTACCGATCGTCCACATTATCGAGGATCTCGAAATTGGCGATGATGTCGTCGACGTTGGTCATGTGCGAACCGCTCCTGTCCGCCACATATCGATCTCGGAGGTGGCACCTGCCAGTGCATGGCGGGCCTGGCGCGAGGCGCGGAGCGGTGCCGCCGGATCGGATCGTCCAGCGGAGGGGCGCTCTGTCAGATCGCCTTCCGGGCGCCCGCGACCCGAGAGCTTGTGGCAGGCCCGGCGTTTCCGAAACGGTGCCGCATCGCCGGAGAGGACCAGCCGGGCGCGAGATCCGAGGGTTGCAGCGTGTCGCCGGACGGGCTTGGTCCTTCGGGCAGCAAGGATGCGGATTGAGTCGCTGCGCTCACCAGGGTCGTGCCGATGCGCCGACAGTCACGCGACGCGATGCAGGCTTGGCCGACATCTTTCGCGAGGCCCAGCCCGGCGCGGCTGACCGCGGTTTGGAGGCCGGGCCCGCTGCCCCCAGCCGCGACCGTTGCAACCACGCCGATGCACAAGACCGACCTGAATAGAAACAGCATCGCCTCGCTCCTTGGGCCGGCCAAGCCTTACCCTTCGGAGACGCTACCGGAGGAGTGTTGCAGACCATCGAGACAATCGACTTAAATGAGAGTCTCACCATTCAGTCTAAATTCAGCATCGTAACCAGTCGTGCTGCTCCACTCTAGTTGCAGGGCGCCCCGGGTGCGGGCTCCAGATCGGAGAGGATGCATTTCCGCAGGTGCCGAGGTGAGCTTAGGGTTAGCTTAAGCCGCGGGTGGCAGGATCGATAGTGCCAGGACGAGTCTGGTTGCGTCCCGGCCGGAGCGTCGCGTGAACCTGTTGGCGAGCCTCAATGACACGGTCCGGAACCTCGTGCATCCGGATGTCCGCGGAAGGCCGGTCGAGTTCGCGTCGCATCAAAGCTTCCTCGTCACGCGTCTCGGCTTGTCCTTCGTATCGCTGGCCCTGGCGCCGCTGTTCTGGGTCCTGGGTGCGGTCCCGGCGGCCTGGGAAGCGGGGGTGCTGGCCTGGTTGGCTGTCCCTTGCGCGGCGGCCCTGAGCGTCTCGCGTTCGGGTGACCTCAGAGCCGGCGAAACCCTGAGCATCGTGACATGGATCGGCCTCGCCGTGACGGTCACGCTCGGTGCGGGTTCCAACCTCGGCATGGTGTTCCTGCTCATGGTCCCGCTCGAAGCCGCCACCTGGCTGGCGGCTGCGCCCGTGATGGGCGCTCTCGGCGCTGCCGCAGTGGCGGCGGTCGCGCTTTCGGCTCGGTCGCGCCCGGGGCTTAGCGTCGAGGGTAGTCTCGACCTGGCTCCGCTCGGTTGCGCCGCTTTGGCAGGAGCCCTGGCCTACGCCGGGGCGCTCTCCATCTCGTCCGGCATGATCGCGCGGGTGCGCCAAAGGGCGGAAGCAGCGATGCGGGATCGCTATCGGGCGCTGGTCGACAACCTGGACGGTGCGGTGCTGGAGTTCGACCGCTCGGGTTCGGTCTGCGACGCGACTGCAGCCGCGACGACGCTGTTCGCCATCGACCCTCGCGACCTCCTCGGCCGCGGATTCTTCGAGCGCCTGCAGGTCGCCGATCGCCCCGTTTTCCTCAAGCTCATCACCGACATCGCGGCCGGCCAGCCGTCCCGCACCGCGACGCTGCGCCTGCGAACTGGACGGACCATGCCGAGCCCGAGGGGTGACTTCGAGGAACCGGTCTTCGCCTGGATCGACCTCGTGGCCCGCCTACCGGTCGGTCCTGGCGCAGGGCTCAATCCGCCTGAAGCCGGGGCGTCCGTGCGGGGTATCGGGCCCGTCGGGCTGGTGCGCGACGTATCGGCGAGGGTCGAGCAGGAACGCGCGATCGCTCAGCTACGGACGGAGTCGGACCGCACCAACGCCGGGCGCAATCTGTTCCTCGCCAACGTGACCCACGAGTTGCGGACCCCGCTCAATTCCATCATAGGCTTCGCCGAGATGCTATCGAACGAGGCGCTCATGCCGGCCGATGCCGCGAAGCAGCGCGAATATGCCGGCATCATTCACCAGTCCGGCCTGCACCTGCTCGCCGTCGTTAACACCATCCTCGACGCGCAGAAGATCGAATCCGGCAGCTTCGACCTGATCCCCGAAGCCTTCGACCTCCGCGCTCTGATCCACACATGTTGCGACATGATGGGCCTCAAGGCGCAGCAATCCGGGATCGCGCTGACGCGCGACGTCGTGAGCGGCGCCGGCGACCTCGTGGGCGACAAGCGCGCCTGTAAGCAGATCGTCTTGAATCTCCTGTCGAATGGATTGAAGTTCACGCCGAGGGGCGGGCAGGTGGCGGTCGGCGTGCGGCTCGACGGCAACGCCGTCCTGATCACGGTGACCGACACCGGCATCGGCGTCGCGTCACGGGATCTGCCGCGGCTCGGTGACCCCTTCTTCCAGGCACGGACCAGCTACGATCGCCCGAATGACGGAACCGGGCTCGGCCTGTCGGTGGTGCGCGGCCTCGTGGGGCTGCATGGAGGCAGCATCGCGATCGAGAGTGCGCCGGAGGAGGGTACGCGCGTGACAGTACGCCTGCCGGCCAAGGGTCGGGTCGGCACGGCAGCGTCGCCCGTGGTGACCAAAATCGAAACCATTGCGCGCTATTGCTCGACGATGAGGCACGGCGAAATGCCGGGCGGCGCCAGGATGCACAAAATTGCGTGATGCGGTGATCGATCCACTTCGTCCGGCGCGACGGTCCGGTGCCGGCCCTCGCAACCCTGCCCTCGGCGGCGTCACGAGCAGCGCAGCCGTCGCGGCCCGGCGCCTTGGCGGCGGACATCAGGCCGCAGCCCCGCAATGGCGCGATCCGGACGGTCTGCTGGCCCGCATCCTGAGTCGGACGTCCCGCATCCGGCCGTGGAAGGCCTTGGCAACAGGCCTGTTCTCGCTCACGCTCGTCGGCATCGTGGCCAACGCCGTGGTGTTCCAGAAAGGGCGCCATCCCGCCCCTCTGCTCGGCACCAGCCAAGCCGTGCCGGCCGGCGCGCGAGAAGTCGCAACCCGGGCCCTCGAGCCGGCAGCCGCCCCGGCGCCAACGGTACGTTCTGGCTCGGTCGCGGCCGTCCCGGTTGCCGATCCGGCGACCCCGTCGGACGAGATCCCTTCCGCATCCGTGAAACGTGGCGGCGCGAAACCGCAGCACGTCGACGCCATCCGCAAGATGCTGCATGAGAAGGGTGCGGTGGCCGAAACCGTCCCGGCTGGGCCAGCCTCGGCCGAGAAGAAACCGGATGCTGCTCTTCTGGCGACGCAGAAGCGCTTGGCCAAGCTCGGCTATGCCGTGAAGCCGGACGGACGCATGGGCACCGGCACGCGACGGGCCGTCGCGCAATTCGAGCATGATCACCACCTCAAGATGGTAGCCGAGATGACGCCGCATTTGCGGCGCGAGATCGCGGCCGCAGCGCCACCGCCGGAAGCCGCCACGAAGGCGCGATGACCGGCTCCGGACGCCTCCGCTCGGATTTCTGGGTTTCGGCCTACATCCGGCGTTGTGGCGTCGAGGGCGTGGCGGCGGTACTCCGGCGGCGCGGCGCGGCGGAAGCCGGCGCCGTGATGATCAAGATCGACCGCCTCGACGGTACGGCGGTGCTACTGGGGCCGGCACCGCAAAGCGAAGCCGCACCCGACGGGGAACGCCGGTTCGCGCCCGTGCACCGGAACGAAACTCTGGACGCGGGTGACGCAGAGGCCCGTCTCGCCCGGGAGATCGGCTTCGATCCCGACCTGTGGATCGTGGAAGTCGAGGATCGCGACGGACGCAGCTTCCTGTAGAGCTTCCGTGACGATCGGGTCATCGTCGCGACGGGAGGCTCGTCTGTCGAGCGGCTTGCATGGAATTCATCCTATCCGACCTTCGACGACGCCCCGCGTTCGCCGCCACCGTCGCGGACCGGGTCTGGCGAGCGTGGTGGCAACCTGCCGGAACACCGTTGGATCATGTGGCGGGCCGGGTCGCGGAGGCGCTGTCGCGCTCGGGCTTTCCTCTGGTGCTCGTCGCCCACGCGGGCGACCGCTTTCTCGGCACGGCGTCGCTGATTGCGTCGGATTTGGCGGCTCGACCGGATTACACGCCATGGGTCGCGGCCGTCTGGGTCGATCCCGACGCTCGGTGCCGTGGGGTCGGCTCGGCACTGGTGCGGGCCGCATCCGACAAGGCTTTCGCGTTGGGCTTCGACCGGCTCTATCTCTGTGCCGATCCCGACAAGGCGGGCTTTTACGCCGGACTGGGCTGGACCGCGACGGAGGCCGGGGTCGGCGCGAAAGGACTGACTGTCATGAGGCTGGAGCCGGCGTCCTGGACTTGAGCGCTGCCCTGGCCGTGCATCACCCGCCCCGGGTCCTGCGTGTCTGAACGGATAGGTCGTCGCTCCCCTCACGGGCGCGCGCGACCGAGCGACCGTCCTCGTGACGGCGTCCGCGCGACGCGCCGGCGGGCTCCGGTGCCGGCTTCGGCTGGGCTCGCGGGACGGCATGGGTCATCGCGGCCACGAGACGCGCAGCCGTTCGCCGGGGCATGCTGTCGACCAGAGCCGTGAGCGTGCGGACCGCCATCACGGAATGCCCGATTGCCGGGCCGCTCAGGATGAAGATCCGGGCCGCAAGTTCGGCCGACGCGCCGATGGCGGCCAGCGCCAGCGCCAGCGGCTCGCCCTTCGGATCGTCGATCAGCCGCCACGCGTCCTCGAGCCTGATCCCGAGTGCGGCCGCGAGAGCGGTGTCGAAGCCGTCCCGGTCCGGCGACAGGACTGCCCGTTCGACCCGCGTCAGGGCGGCGGTTTCGGCGGGCGCGAGATGCGGACGGAACGTGTCCGGGCCGAGGTCCTCGCGCCGCATCGCCAGCATGATGGCGGAACGTCCGTCGCTGTTGGCGAGCAGAAACAGCGGCGCACGTTCCGCCGCGTGGCCGTCGCGAGCCAGCAGCGCCCGGCCGAGATCGGCATCGTCCCGCGCCCGGCGGGCGAGATAGCGGAACGTGTCGCGGTCGATCGACGCCGACGGATTGCTGGCCAGCGCCAGCAGCACCTCGGGCTCCGGGCGATCGGCAAGACTCCCCACGACAGGCTGCTCGAGGGGCCGCCGCTCGGCAACCCCCAGCGCCATCGCGGTCGTGCCCCACGCCGCGGCACCAAGAAGCGTATCCGCATCCAAGGCTGCATGCCGGAGCACCGGCGCCGCGATCGTGCCGCCCTCGGCCAGGAAGCGATCCAGCAAGCCCCGAGGTGCCTCGGGATGACCGGCCAGTTTCTCGGCCACGACCTGTCGCACCTCGCCGTCGGCATCGTCCAGCAAGCGCTGGATCATGTCTTCGAACTGCACGAGATCGTTCGGCGCATGGTGGGCCTTGCGGACGAACATATCGACGAGCACGCGCAGCAGCACCGGGCGCATGTCGAGACCGGGCCTTCGGCCCAGCCTCACCAGCCGCTCCAGCGAATCTCGAAGGCTGTCTCCTGGGTCCATGCGGAAACCTCACGTCGACGATGATCAATGCGCAAGCGGTTTTAGGCCGACTCCGTTGATGCATCATTAACCTTCGGCGATGCTTAATGAAGTCCAGCATCGGGAGCATCCCGGTCGCGCTAAAGGTTTAGATTTCGCTAAGGACAGTCGCATGGACAAGATCGTGATCCTGCCGACGGAACGGACTGCGCCACGGCGCAGCTTGACATTGCCACACAGCGGTGCCCGCATCCTGTTCTTCACCGGTGTTCGGTACTGCCGGGACACCACCGACGTCCTGCCCGGGATCTGCCCCGAACAACGGGTCGCCCACGACGCCGCCCTCCTCGCCGTGCCGGATCTAGTGCTCGACCTTGCAGCTCACTGAGCCGAGGTCTCGTTCTGCCTCCGCATAGCCGCCGACCCGGGGCAGGACGTCGAAGGTGACGAACCCGCGGCTTTCCGGTGCCACGACCCTGACGTCCCGCACCGGCGAATCCTCGCTGTCCCGCGACCGGGCAGCATCGAGTTGGGCAGCCGTCATCACCACGAGTTCCAGCCTGCCGTCGTTGCCCGCGCGGTCGTTGAGCCCGTAGAAATCCACGCCCGAGCGGCTGTGCAGCGAGAGAGCGAGAAAAGCTTCGCTGCCGAGCACTGCCACGACCCGCATCGGCCCGACCCCGAGGTCGTAGCGGCAAACCGCCGTGGCGACCGACGGATCGCGCGATGGAATGGAGTCGCCGACGCCGGATCGGCCGGCTGCCGTCGGCGCTGCGGCACGCGGCAAGATCGTGACGACCCCGGCGGGTGCAAAAGCCACGATGCGGGCGAAAGCATCGTCGGGTGCCACCCGCGGCATCACCAGCAACGACAAAATATGGACGATCCCGGCCACCATGGCGATCCCCGCGAGGGTCAGCGCGCCGGCCAGGCCACGCCCGCTCATGGTGCCGCCGCGTCCGCTGGGGGCGCCCCCCCGACCGCCGGTGTCGCGCAGGATCGGCGGGTGATGGCGGGCAGGGCCGAGCCGCCGATCGCGTTGGGATTGGCGGTGAGCGGCGTGTCGTAGAGGCGCAGCACGAGGCTCATTGGGCCTCGCCCGGAAGTCGGGATCCAGTTGCCCGGGCGCGCCGATGGCCCGATGTCGATCGTGAAAGCACCGTTGATGTCACGGATGACCGTTGATGACGTGAAGGCGGAACGCTGCGCCGCATTGCCGATCGGATGCCCGGCGGCGTCGGCGGCCGTGAGCGTCCAGAATCGCGAGGCCGGCACGGGACCGCTCAGCCCGTAGGAGCAGGTGCGGAGCAGACGGTAGCCGGTGTCGTCGGTCTCGGCCTTGAAAGCCAGCCCTTCGTTGGCGGCCAGCGGAATCTCTCCGGTCCGCGCCAAGCCGGCGAGCGCGTAGGGATCGATGGCCGACGTGCCGAGCCTCGGGCGTGCCACCCAGGGGCCGAGCGCCACGGCGCCGGGATCCCAGCCGCGGTCGAGCACGATCTCGGTCAGGCCGATCCCGAGTGCCAGCCCAGCCAGCACCATGCCCAGGATGCCGACCCCTGGCAGGAGGGCGGGACGGGGTTTCGTGCCGGGCACGGATGCCGCGTCAGGCGCCGGGTCGACCGAATGGTATGCCGCATTCCGCGTCGCCGACACTCGCTGAACCTTGCTGCTTGAGGCAGGTCCGTACGAACCCGCCTGCACCTGGAACGTTGATTAGCGTTGATGTCGCTCTGAAGGCGAGTTCAACCGTGGCGCCCGCCACGCGAGGCTGCCGAGGATGCGTGCCCATCAGGCGCCGCAGCACCGGCCTCAGGTCAAAAACTAGAGCACTTCACGCGACTCAGAAAGCCCGCCCAGCCGCTACGACCTGCTGCCCGTCAAGGACGGCCGACTTTGTCCCGCGTCACGAGGCTCGCGGGCAAGGCCGCATCGGACGCGAAAGTCTTGTCGGATCCGTCGGCCGTGCGGGGCTTGTCTGCGTCGGTGATCAGGGCCGTAATGGAACCGATCGCCGCGTTGGACCGAGGGGAGAGCACGGCGCGGCTCCCGCCGGCCGGCAATGTCTGAGCCCACTGGGGCGCGGAAGTCGCCGCGACCTGGCCGGCATTACCGCCGAGGCCGAAAGCCGGCTTCGTCTCGATCCCTTGGTGGGCGTAGCTCATGACGTCGTGCCAAGTCACCGCCGGGAGAGTGCCGCCGGTCACTTTCTCCATAGGCTGGTAATCGTCGTTGCCGTACCAGACCGCGGCGACGTAGTTGCCCGTGAAACCGACGAACCAGGCGTCACGATAATTGTTGGTCGTACCGGTCTTGCCCGCCGCAACGACGTTGTCGAGTCGCGCCGCCCGCCCTGTCCCGTCGGTCACGACCTTGCCGAGCATCCAATTGAGGGTGGCGACATCGGCGGTCGGCACGACCTGGATCGGGGCCGTACCGTCGCGGTCGTGCCGATAGATCAGGTTCCCGTGACCGTCACGAATGTCGACGGCCGCATAGGGCATCACGCGCTTGCCGCCGTTGGCGAAGGCCGAATAGGCCGTGGCCATGTCGATCACCGTGACGACATCGGCGCCGACGGGCAGCGATACGGTATCCTCGAGCGGCGTAGTCAGGCCCAGTTTACGCGCCGTGTCGATGATCTTGGCTCGCCCCGCCCTGGGCGAGCCATTGCCGATCGCGATCGACAGTTTCACCGCCACCGTGTTCAGCGAATTCGCCAGGGCGGCCCAGAGCGGCAGGGTGCCCATCTGCTCGCCCTCGTAGTTGCGCACGCACCAATTGCCGATGCAAACCGGGCTGTCGGTCACCGGCGTGGTGGGCTTGAATTTGCCGGTCATCAAGGCAGTGAGGTAGACGAAGGGCTTGAACGACGAACCCGGCTGCCGCTGGGCCACCGTGGCCCGGTTGAACTGGCTTGCGCCGTAGTCCCGACCGCCCACGATCGTCCGCACGGCGCCATCGGGCTCCATCAGCACCAGGGCGCTCTGCTTGGCGTGGTAGCTCGGCCCCTTCTCGCGTAACTGATCCTCGATCACCGCTTCGCTATGTTGCTGTATCTTGGAGTCGAGCGCTGTCCGGACCGTCAACACACGGTTGTCGCCGAGCTTGCCGGCGTCGGCCAGCTTGCGCACTTCGTCGTAGGCATAATCGAGGTACCAGTCCGGCGCGACCTCGCGGGTCCGGTCCACCGGGGTCGCGGGATTGCGTCTCGCCGGATACACCTGCCCTTCCGTCATGTAGCCCGCATCCACCAGGTTCGACAGGACGTCGCCGGCGCGCGCGCGCGCGGCCGGGAGGTTGATGTGCGGCGCATATTTGGTCGGTGCCTTGAACAGGCCGGCCAGCATGGCGGCCTCCGGCAGGGTCACGTCGCGGGCCGACTTGCCGAAATAGAACTCCGAGGCCGCCTGGATACCGAAGGTTCCACCGCCCATGTAGACGCGATCGAGGTAGGTCTGGAGGATCTGGCTCTTCGTCAGGTGATGCTCGAGCCAGATCGCCAGATAGGCTTCCTTGATCTTGCGTTCGAACGTGCGCTCGTTGGAGAGGAAGAGGTTCTTCGCGAGCTGCTGAGTCAGCGACGATCCTCCCTGCACCACGCCCGACGACTTGGCATTGACCGTGACGGCGCGCAGCGTGCCGATGACGTCGATGCCGAAATGATCGTAGAAGCGTCGGTCCTCGGTGGCCAGCACGGCCTGGATCAGATAGGGCGGCATCTGATCGATCGGCACGCTGTCGTCGTGGAGGATGCCGCGCCGGCCGACATCGGTCCCGGTGCGGTCCAGGAACGTCACGGCGAGATCCTGCTTTTTCAGCCAGTCGTCGGACGTCTCCTGAAAAGCCGGGATGGCCAGGGCCAAGGCCAGAACGGCCCCGCCGAGCCCCAGAGTCAGCGCTTCGCATCCAGCTTCGACGAGCCAGCGACGCCAGCCCGACACATGGAACCGCTCCATATAGGCGGAGAACTCGTCATAGCCCTGATGGGCGCCGCGGCCGCGTTCGAAGAAGAACGTGTCGACCCAGGCGTCGAAAGCCAACATGGCCCGCCGTAGCCAAGCCAGGGAGCCGGCCCCATCAACGCCTCGCAACACGCTTCGCTCCTGCTTGGCCGCACCGTCCGTTCAACGCCCGCCCGCCCGCACCCTTGACGCCACCCTGGGCGGAGCCCCAACTCGCAACCAGGACACCCGAGCCCGTCATCGACGACGACGCCCGGGATGTGCAGCCCTTATGTGAGGCTCGACGAGCCCCATTCCAGATACCGATGCGCGAGCGATGGTAAAACCCTTTTGGCGTAGACCCCTTTCGTCCTTAACCCCTGCTGAATGGGAGAGCCTGTGCGACGGCTGCGGCCGCTGCTGTCTCGTTAAGCTGGAGGACGAGGCCTCCGCGGAGGTCCTCTACACCAACGTAGCTTGCACCCTTTTCGATGCGGGCGCATGTCGATGTTCCAACTATCCTGAACGGCAAGCCAAGGTTCCCGATTGCGTGAGGCTGACGCCGGAGGCCGTCGACGGGATCTCCTGGCTGCCGCAGACCTGCGCCTACCGGCTGGTTGCCGAAGGCCGCGACCTTGCCTGGTGGCATCATCTGGTCTCGGGTGACCGCAACACGGTGCACCAGGCCGGAGTCTCGGTCCGCGGCAAGGTGGCGGCCTCCGAGGACGACATCGCGATCGACGACCTGCCGGACCACATCGTGTCCTGGCCCGACCGCTGGCCCAAGAAGGCCCGCCGGCCGCCGCCGCCCGGACCATTGCCGAAAACCTGAGGTCACTTCGTGGCGGCGGCCCGGATCCAGTCGCGGTAGGGGGCAAGCCACAGCGCCTGGGTGAGCGTGCCGCATCGTCTGCCGCCAACGCCGGCCGACCACAGCGTCAGGGCCACGATCGTGTCGGCAGAGCCGGCCAGGACGGGGCCGCCCGAATCACCCGTGCAGGCGCCCGCCCCCTGGCCTTGCGGATCATCGGCCCAGAGCAGCACCTGCGACAATGGCATCCGGGCCACGAGCGCCGCTTCGCGCAGCTGGCCCGAACTCGCAGCCTCGCCCTCTCGCGTCAATCCGAAACCCGCGACCCGGAACGGCGTACCGGGCGCGACCGGGCCGGGTTCGCCGATCTCTGCGGCCCGGAAGCCGGCGGGCAGGGGATTCATGAGGGTTACGACCGCGAGATCGATCGACCTCTGGCGCCGCGCGATCGCGTCGGCGTGATAGCCTGGGTGGCGCGCCACGCCGGCGACCGGCAACAGGACCGGGGCGCCTTTCTCGTCGCGGAAATGGATCCGCAGGTCGGTGCCGGGCGGCACGCAATGGGCCGCCGTGAGCACGGCCTTGGACCCGATCACGACACCGGTGCAGAAGCCCGCGGAGGTGCCGCGGCGCTGCAGCACCATGAGGACATGGGACGCGACGTCCTCGCCGCCCCGTGAGGGGCCGACGATGGCGCCGGCCGGGGCCACGGCGAACCACATCGTGGCCGAGGCCAGCACCGCTCGGGTCAGGCGCGACGATCCCATGGGCCAGCGGTAGCGGCCGATACAGGACAGCGCAAGCAGCCGACGTTTCCGCGACAGGCTCCGTCGCGCGATAACCAGACATCGGCGGCCGTCCCGCTGAATGTCGAGCCGCGAGGGTGAGCTTGAACCGGATCGGCAGGGCAGCATGAGGACGCACGCGCGTGCAGTGGTGATCGGCGGCGGCGTGGTCGGCGTGTCGACCCTGTATCATCTCGTGAAGAAGGGCTGGACCGACAGTCTTCTCATCGAGCGCAAGGAACTCACGTCGGGCTCGACCTGGCACGCCGCGGGCCTGCTGCCCTTGTTCAACGTCAGCTATTCGGTCGGCCAGATCCACAAATATTCCGTAGCCCTCTACAAGCGGCTCGGGGCCGAGACCGGCATGGACGTCGGCATCCGGCCGGTGTCGAACATCCGGATCGCCCGCACCCGGGACCGGCTCGACGAGTACAGCTATTACACCGGCATCTCGCGGACGATCGGCGGCATCGACGTCGAGTTCCTCACGCCCGAGCAGCTAAAGGAAATCTGGCCGCTCTGCGAGACCGAGGGTCTGCTCGGCGCCATCCGGCACCCGCAGGACGGCTACATCCAGCCGGCCGACCTCACCCAGGCTTTGGCCCGGGGGGCGCGCGATGGCGGCGGCGAGATCAACCGCAACACCACCGTGCTCGGCATCGAGCGGACCGAGGCCGGCGAATGGCGGGTCAGGACCGACAAGGGCGACGTCCTCTGCGAGCACGTGGTCTCCTGTTCGGGCAACTTCGCTCGCCAGACCGGGCGCATGGTTGGCCTTCAAGTGCCGGTCATCCCGGTCGAGCACCAATATATCGTGACCGAGCCCCATCCCGCGATCCTGGAGCGGAAGGCCAAGGGCCTGCCCGAGATGGGCGTGCTGCGCGAATCGGACTCCTCCTGGTACATGCGCGAGGAGGCAGGTGGCCTGTTGCTCGGCCCCTACGAGGCGGGCGCCCCGGCCTGCTACGTCCACGGACCCGCGCCGGAGAGCGAATACGAGCTGTTCCAGGAGGACCTGGAGCGGCTGATGCCGCACATCGAGGCCGCGATCGCGCGCGTGCCGGCCTTCGGCGAAGTCGGCATCAAGAAAGTCTACAACGGCGCCATCGCCTACACGCCGGACGGCTCGCCCATCGTGGGTCCGGCGCCCGGCATACGGAACTTCTGGCTGAACGAGGGCCACAGCTTCGGCATAACGGCGGCCGGAGGCGCCGGCTGGCAACTCGCCGAATGGATCGTCGAAGGCGAGCCCACCATCGACATGATGGGGGTCGATCCGCGCCGTTTCGGCCGCTACGCCGCCCAAGGCTACCTCGTGCAGAAGAACGAGGAAGCCTATGCCAAGGTTTTCGCGACCCATTACCCGGACGAGGAGCGCGCTGCCGCCCGGCCCTTGCGGCAGACGCCCTGTTACGACCGCATGAAGGCGCTCGGCGCCGTGTTCGGCTCGATCTACGGCTGGGAGCGCCCGAACTTCTTCGCCCCGCTCGACTATGAGCTCAGCGAGGCGGACCTCGCCAAGGAAGACGTGATCCTCAACGAGAACCATCCTCCCAAGGCCGACAGCGCGGTCGTCAAGGAGCGCTGGAGTTTTCGCCGCTCCAACTATTTCGATCTCGTGGGCGCGGAATGCCGCAATGTCCACGAGAACGTCGGCCTGCAGGACATGTCGGCCTTTGCCAAATGCGAGGTGTCGGGCCGCGGCGCCGCGGCTTGGCTCGACCGCATCCTCACCAACCGCGTGCCGATGGCCCTGAACCGGATCACGCTGACCTACCTGCTGACCAGGAACGGCGGCGTGCGGTCCGAGTTCACGCTGACCCGTGTGGGACCCGAGCGGTTCTATCTCGTATCGGCCGGGGCACTCGAGACCCATGACTTCGACACGCTCGAGAAGCTGCTTCCGGCGGATGGCAGTGTCCGCCTCGACAAGGTCACGACCCAGTATGGCGTGTTGGTGCTGGCCGGGCCCAACTCCCGCGCCGTGCTGGCCAAAGTCGCCGACATCGACGTCTCGAATGCTGCCTTTCCCTGGCTGACGGCCCGGCCCATGTCGGTCGGCGCGGCCGGCCTCCTGGCCCTGCGGGTCAACTTCCTGGGCGAACTCGGCTTCGAGTTCCACCACCCGATCGAGATGCAGAACTACATCTTCGACCGGCTGATGGCGGCAGGAGCCTCCTCCGGCATCAAGCCCTTCGGCATCCGGGCCATGGACGCCCTGCGGCTCGAGAAGTCCTACAAGCTGATCCCGCGCGAGCTGTCGGTCGAATATGCGGCGCTCGAATCGGGGCTCGACCGTTTCGTCGACCTCAAGAAGGGCGACTTCCTCGGCCGCGACGCCCTGCTGCGCTGGAGGGAGCGCGGTTTCGCCAACCAGAGCGTGACGCTGCGGATCGAGGGCGTGACCGATGCCGACGCGCGGGGGTCCGAGCCCGTGCTGCACGGCGGCGCGATTGCGGGCCGCACGACCTCGGGCGGCTACGGCTGGCGCACCGGACAGTCGCTTGCGCTCGCCATGGTGCGACCGGACCTGGCCGTGCCAGGGACCGAACTCGAGATCATCGTGCTTGGCGAAACCCGCAAGGCCGTGGTGATCCCCGAAAGTCCATTCGATCCGGCCAACGACGTGCTGCGGGGCTGACAACGCAGCCTCGAGCGGTCGCATCGCGGCATCGCGCACTCTGTTCGCAAGTCGACCGCGTCAACCTGCCGTCAACCATGTCGGACAGGATCCCCGATGCGCGGCACTCGGACAGGAAACGTTGGGACTTTCGTTCTAGCCTGACGCTGATGGCCCGCCGTCTGGCGGCCGCGCCCGGAGCCCGCCATGTCCCCTTACGCCGTCGTGGCCTTGACCGCCTGTGCGATCCTGTTGACGGATTCCGTTGCGGAAGCCTGCCCGCTGCCCGCGGCCTGTCTTCCGGCCGTCGTGGTGTTCCCAGCCTATACGCCGGCGGGTCGTCGGATCGGTACGGTGGAGGCGCCGGTGCGCCGGCTTCCGCGCCTCGAAGTCAGCCACTTCACGGGCCAACCCATGACGGTCGTGTTCAACAATCCCGGCAGCTTCCCGGGCGCCGTCGACCCCTACGTCGAACTCGTGCCGCTGCCCCGCATGCCGCGTTCCACGACACAGGCCGCCTACCCTGAAGGCTATTGAGGGGGCTCGCCTCGCACGATCTCGTCCAGCCAACCCCGGGCCTTCTCGAGTTCGTCCCACGGCACCTCTCCGATGGGGAATTCCGCCGCCATGGCGACGCTGATGACGGCGTTGACCCGCTCGAGCGTAGCGCGGTAGCGGCTGCCCCCTTGGCTGCGATGCCGCTCCACATAATGGTCGCGGAAGGTCGCGAGGCAGCGAACCGCTGCCGCGCTCTCGTGCCCGTCTCGACGTGGCCGAGCCGCCAGGGTCCGATCGATATGGTGCAGGGCTTCTGCCCCTGCCGCGACGTCATGCATGGTGAGACTCTTCCGCCGCGAGGCGCCCGGCCCGTAGACCGCAGGTCAGGGCCTTGGTGGAGTGGATGCTCGTATTGGCGTCGCCCGTGATGGCCAGCAAGACGTTGGCTGTAGCTCCCGGATTGAAACCGAGGCGTCCATAGACCCAGGGCATGCCGATCTGATGCACGGTCCGGCCCGCGATGGTGAACGGCCGCACGCGTTCGGTCACCATGGCCTTGACCTCGATGGCGCCGCGCAGCGTCGAGATCACCGTCCAGCCGAGGTGCTGAATCCCGAGTTCCCGCGCCAGTTCCGGCGACACCTCGACGAAGGCTTCCGGCTGTAGCTCGGCCGTATGCGGCATGATGCGGGTCGCGATGCCGCCGCAATGGAGTTCCGTCAACCGGAACGTGGTGAACACGTAGGGGAAGCGCGGGTCATCCGGCTCGTGCAGTTCGTTCTCCGGCCGCGGCCAGATCTTGGCGGTCGGATTGATCTGCTGGCCGTACATCGGGTTTCGGACCGGGCTCTCCAGAGGCTCATAATGCGTCGGTAGGGGGCCATCCTTCAAGCCGGTCGGTACGAACAGTTGGCAGTGGCCGTCGGCCTCCATGATGAAAGGCCGGTCGCCGCCCAGCGCATCCATGCCGGTCGGCTGTTTCGTCCAGTCCGGCCGCATGTCGGGACGCTTGGTTTCGACGAAATCCGGCACGTCGTCCCCGTCCCATTTCGCGGCCGACTCGTTCCACCAGACGAGCTTCTTGCGCTCCGACCACGGCTTGCCGTCGAGGTCGGCCGAAGCGCGGTTGTAGAGCGTTCGCCGGTTCGAGGGCCAGGCGAAAGCCCAATCGAGGTGGTTGCCGTTGCCGCCCGGCCCGTCGGGCCTGCGCGACCGCGCCATGTTGCGCCCCTCGTCAGGGAAGACGCCGCAATACATCCACCCGCCGCAGGCCGTGGAGCCGTCGTCCTTGAGGTCCTGGTACGTCGAGACCTGCTTGCCATCGGCTACCGTGTAGCCGTTGATTTCCTTCAGAACCGATTCGGCGTCGGGTTCGCGCCGCGGACCCCGTACGGGATAATCCCAGGTCAGGGCCTGGATGGCCGCATCGCGGGTCTCGCGGCTGTCCGCGTAGAGCCGTTTCAGGCGCCTGCCCAGATGGTAGATGAACCAGAGGTCGGACCGGCTGTCGCCGGGCGCCTCGCACACGACATCGTGCCACTGGACGAGGCGGCTCGTGTTGGTCACGGTGCCGTCCTTCTCGCCCCCGATGGCGGCCGGCAGGAAGAACACCTCGGTGCCGATCCGGTCGGGTGCCGTCTCGCCCCGCTGGACGAGCCTACCACGTTGCCAGAAGTCGGCGCTCTCGACCATGGCCATGTCGCGCACAACGAGCCAGTCGAGGCGGCCAAGGCCCTTTTCGACCAGATCGGTATTGACGGCGCCGACCATAGGGTTCTGGCCCAGGATGAACTGGCCCTTCACCACCCCGTCCACCATGCACAGCGTCATGGGCTCCTGCGACACGTCGCCCGTGAGCTTCGGCAGGTGCTGGTAGCCATACTCGGTGCCGGGTACGGCAGCGTCGCCGTACCAGGCCTTGAGCAGGCTCACCATGTATTTGGGGAAGTTGTTCCACCACCCCGTCGGCGGCGTCTCGACCTTGAGATAGCTGTCCAGCGTGCTGTGGTCGTGGAAGGCATTCGGCTGCGGCAGGTAGGTGGGCAGCATGTTGTAGAGCGTCGGGATGTCGGTGGACCCCTGGATCGACACGTGGCCGCGCAACGCCATGATGCCGCCGCCCGGACGGCCGACATTGCCGAGCAGGCCCTGGATGATCGTCGCGGCCCGGATGATCTGCACGCCGGTCGCATGGTGCGTCCAGCCGACCGCGTAGCAGAACGCGCCCGTACGCTCGCGGCCCGAGTTCTTGGCCAGCGCGTCGGCAACCTTCAGGAACGTGTCCTTCGGGCAGCCGGTGACGTCTTCGACCATTTCGGGGGTATAGCGGGCAAAGTGCCGTCGCATGATCTGGTAGACGCAACGCGGATGCTGCAGCGTCTTGTCCTCGGGCGGCGGCCCCTTCTTCATCGACTGGTAGTCGCCCTGCTCACCCTCACGCGAGGCCGCGCGGTGCTCGGCGATCGAGGACGGCACGGTCTTGCCCTCGTATTGCCAGGTGGCCTCCTTGTAGCTCTGCGCGTCGGCGTCGAAACCCGAGAAGATGCCCTCGTGGTCCTCGGCGTCCTCATAGCCCTCCTCGATGATGTGGGCGATGTTGGAATAGGCCATGGCCCAGTCCTTGAACCAGAGGTCGTTTTCGAGGAGGTAATGGATGATCCCGCCCAGGAAGGCGATGTCCGAGCCCGAGCGGATCGGCGCGTAGAGGTTGGCGAGAGCGGAGGTCCGGGTGAAGCGCGGGTCGACATGGATCACCATCGCGCCGCGACGCTGCGCTTCCACGACGAAGCGGAAGGCGACCGGATGGTTCTCCGCGATGTTGGAGCCCATCTCGATGATGCAATCGGAATTCTGCAGGTCCCACAGCGCCATGGTAGCAGCACCGCGCCCGAACGACGTCCCCAAACTGGGTACCGACGACGAGTGTCAGATGCGGGCCTGGTTCTCGATATTGAGCATCCCCAGCCCGCCGCCGAAGAGCTTCTTGATGAGGTAGTTTTCCTCGTTGTCCATCGTGGCGCCGCCGAGCGAGCCCAGGCCCACGGTGTGGTTTACGGTGCGGCCGTCGGGCAATTTCTCCACGAACGTCTCGTCACGCGTCCGCTTCACGCGCTCGGCGATGCGGTCCATCGCCCAGTCGAGCGGCTTCTTCTCCCACTTGTCGGAGTATGGCGCGCGGTAGAGCACGTCGGTGACGCGCTGGGGCGACAGCAGCAAGCCCAGCGTGCCGGCGCCCTTGGGGCATAGCGTCCCCTGGTTGATGGGCGAGCGCGGGTCGCCCTCGATGTGGATGGGCTTGCCGTCCTTCGCGTAGATCAGCTGCGCGCAGCCGACGGCGCAGAACGGACAGATGCTGGTACCGACGCGGTCGGCCTGCTCCAGCCGAGGGCGTAAGTCGCGCGATGTCTGACTCTCGGCCGCCTTGTCCCTGAGGCTCTCGCCGGCGAACTGGCGCGGGATGGACCAATCGCGCAGGAAGCCTCTGAGATGGCCGGATGGACCTTTGCTGATCTTCGTCATGAGGCACCCTGTCCTGGTTCGCCGGACAACCGTGCCCCTCGATCCTTGGTTCCGGTTCCGCGGCGCCGTTTTGGCTGCAACAAGGGTTGGATGGGAACGTTGGGATGCGGGACGAGGCCGGAGCATCGGACATCAGCATGGCGACGATGGATGGACGGATCACGCTGGCTCAGGAGACCCGCTTCCAGCTGACGGATGGCGAGGGTGTCTCGCACCTGTTCACCCTCGGCCCGTGGTGCGCGGCCGAACCGGCGCAGCTGGCGCCGCTTGCGGCCCGGCAGGCCGCCGTGCGGGTCAAGTTCAAGAAGGGCCATAATGTGGTTTCGGGCGTGGCCCAGCGCATCCACCTCAGGGACGATCTTGCCGGAGAGACGACACCGTGAACTTCCATCCCCGCATCGTCGATTTTCCGGAATCCGACCTCGACCGCGTCATTCCGGACGAGTCCCGGTTTACCGCCGGCCTGGTGATCGAGCCCGGCAAGTCCTACGGCTTCTTCACCGACACCACGGTATGCATCGGCTGCAAAGCCTGCGAGGTCGCTTGCAAGGAGTGGAACAACCTGCCGGCCGACAACCTCGGCCTGACCGGGGAAAGCTTCGACAACACCGGCGCCCTCTCGGCCAACACATGGCGGCATGTCGCCTTCGTCGAGAAGACAGGCCGCGGAGGTGTCCGCAACAATGCGGAAACCCCGTTCCAGAGCGGCTGGCTGATGCTGAGCGACGTCTGCAAGCATTGCCACAACGCGCCCTGCCTCGAAGCCTGCCCCACGGGCTCGCTGTTCCGCACCGAGTTCGACACCGTCGTGGTGCAGCAGGACATCTGCAACGGCTGCGGTTATTGCGTGCCGGCCTGCCCGTTCGGCGTGGTCGAGGTCAGCACCAACGACGGCAAGGCGCACAAATGCACGCTCTGCTACGATCGCCTCAAAGGTGGGCTCGAGCCGGCCTGCTCCAAGTCCTGTCCGACCGACTCGATCCAGTTCGGAGAGCTGGGCGATCTTCAGCAACGCGCCGCCGAGCGCGTCGAGCAATTGCACGGGCAGGGGGTCGGCAGCGCCTACCTTTATGGCACGCCGGATGCCCCCGGCAGTACGGGCGGGCTCGAGCACCTCAACGCCTTCTTCCTGCTGATCGATCGGCCGGAAGTCTACAACCTGCCGGTCGCCCCGACCCGACCCTCGAACCGTGTCGCGCCGAGCCTCTTCTCGGGATTGATGGCCGTGGCCGGCCTCGCAGTTACCGCCTCCCTCATCTTGTCGCGCCGGGATTGATCGATCCATGAACAAGCCGCTCTCCGGCGATGCCTCGACGCGGACTTCGGATGCCCTGCAGCCGTTCCAGGAGTGGGACGGCTCGACCTACTACGGCCGTCAGCAGCTCAAACCCTGGCCTTTCGAACCCTTGGTCGTGGGCGGTTACATCTTCCTGGCGGGTCTGTCCGGGAGTTCGCAGATCCTGGCTACCATCGCCGACGCCACGGGCCGGCCGGAGCTGGAGGGAGCCGCACGGCGCGGCCGCTACCTGTCGCTGCTGGCGCCGACGATCGGCGCGGCCCTACTGATCTACGACCTCCACACGCCGAAGCGCTTCTACAACATGCTCCGGGTCGCCAAGGCGACGTCACCTATGTCGATCGGCACATGGGTCCTGATGAGCTTCTCGGCTTGTGCCTTCGCGGCGGCCGCCGGGCAGGCGGGCGCGGACCGCTGGCCGAAGCAGGCGTGGATGCGGGGGGTCGCCAAGACGGCCGGCGTGCCCGCCGCCCTGGCCGGTGCAGGTCTGTCGACCTACACGGCGGCGCTGCTGTCGGCCACCAGCACGCCGATCTGGGCCGCGGCACCCGCGAGCCTGGCGGTGCGATTCGGCGCATCCTCGATCGCCGCCGGGGCCGCCGCGCTGGCGCTCGGCGAGAAGGACCCCGCCGTGCGCGGCAAACTCGACGCCGTGCAGGCCACCGCGCTGGCGCTCGAGGTGCTGTTGGCCGCCATGGCCCAGCGCCGCTACCGGCGCGAAGGTGTCCATGGTGCCTTCGACAGCATCGCAGGAAAGGTCGAGCGGATCGGGGCGACGGGGCTCGGCGTGGCCCTGCCGCTCGCTCTGCTCGCAGGATTGAGCCTCATGGGCCGCCGTCCACGTGCCCTGTCGGCGGCAGCCGGCATCGCTACGCTGATGGGCAGCGCGACCTTGCGGGTCGCCATGCTGAGCCTCGGCAACGTTTCGGCGAAGCGGCCCGAGGTGTCGTTCCGCTTCTCGACGCCGGCGAACCTGCCGGACCAGCAGGGCTGAACCCACCCTGCCATACGGGGCTGCGCGTTACACCAGCCACTCGTCGATGCGGGCCAGCAGATCCTGGGGATCGCTGAAGATGCGACCGGCACCGCCCTTCCTAATGTCTTCAGCCTTGAAGCCGCCGCACAGGACTCCGATCGAAGCAATGCCGGCCTTGCGGGCTGCGTCGGCATCGTAGGGCGTGTCGCCGATCACGACGACCCTGTCGGGTTCGAGCTTCAGCTTCTTCAGCGCCGCCTGGAAGATGTCGGGATGCGGCTTCGATTTTTCGGCGTCGTCGGACGACGTCTCGATGTCGGTGAGCCCCTCGATCCCGGCGGCCTTCTTGTAGGTCTTCAACTCGTCAGCCTTGGCCGAGGAGGCGAGCGCGACCCGGCGGCCGCGCTTGCGGACCTCGGACAGGAGGTCGGCAGCGCCGGGGAAGCCCTGCACACGGTGGAGGTACTCCTCCTTGAAGAGGTCGCCGCGGGTCTTGTCCAGATCCTTGCCGAAGGCTTTCAGTTCCGCTTCGTCCAGGAATTCCGGCATCAGCTGGTCGCCGCCCTTGCCGATCTGGGAGCGGAGCGCGTGGAAGCCGATGTTCTTGCCGAACCGCGAGAAGGCTCGCTCCCAGGCCTCGGCGTGGAGATCGACGCTGTCGACCAGCGTTCCGTCGACGTCGAAAATGACGGCTTCGATCATGGCGGTCCTCCTTGTATGACGTCGGCGAACGTCGCCGACGTATGGGAGTTCCGCGCTTCCTTGGTGCCCCCTGTCAGTCGGGGAGTTCGGCCTTGATCCGGGCCGCCAGTCCCGCCAGCACGTCCGGTCTCTCGACCGGGCCACCGGCAGGCCGCAAGGGTTCCCCCTCGCGCCGGGGCAGGAGGTGGAAATGCAGGTGGAACACCTCCTGGCCGCCGACGCGCTCGCTGAACTGGTGCAACGTCAGGCCCTCGGCGCCCATCGCCGCCACGGTGGCGCGGCCGACCCGTTGAACGCGCTGCATCAACGCGCCGAGCAGGTCGGGCGCGATGTCGAGCAGCGTGCGGGCGGGGGCCTTGGGGATCACCAGCACATGGCCTTCGACCCGCGGCATGATGTCCATGAAGGCCAGGGCGACGTCGTCTTCGTAGACCTTGGCACAAGGGATCTCACCACGCAGGATCCGGGCAAAGATGTTGCCGTCGTCATAGCTCTGCATGGCATTGACCTCCGTCACCGCGGGCCCGGGTCGGGCGCTGCGCCTATGACTCGCGCGGGCGTCAGCGCTCGCTGATGGGGCTGTAGTCGCGTGCCGCGTAGCCGGTGTAGAGCTGACGCGGACGGCCGATGCGCTGCCCCGGGTCTTCGATCATCTCCTTCCATTGCGAGATCCAGCCGACCGTGCGGGCCACGGCGAATAGCACCGTGAACATGGAGACGGGGAAGCCCAGCGCCTTCAACGTGATGCCCGAGTAGAAATCGACGTTGGGGTAGAGTTTCTTTTCGATGAAATACTCGTCCGACAGGGCGATCCGCTCAAGCTCGATCGCGACGTCGAGCAATGGATCGTCCTTGATGCCCATCTCGCTGAGGACCTCGTGACAGGTCTTTTGCATGATCTTGGCACGGGGGTCGTAGTTCTTGTAGACGCGGTGGCCGAAGCCCATCAGCCTGAACGGGTCGTTCTTGTCCTTGGCGCGCGCCACGAACTCGGGGATCCGCTCGACGGAACCGATCTCCGCCAGCATCTTCAAGGCCGCCTCGTTGGCGCCGCCATGCGCCGGACCCCAGAGACAGGCAACGCCGGCCGCGATGCAGGCGAAAGGGTTCGCACCCGACGAGCCCGCGAGCCGGACCGTCGAGGTCGAAGCGTTCTGCTCGTGGTCGGCGTGGAGGATGAAGATGCGGTCGAGCGCGCGCGCCAGGATCGGGTTGACCTTGTACTCTTCGCACGGCACCGCAAAGCACATGCGCAGGAAGTTCGAGGTGAAGTCGAGATCGTTTTTCGGGTAGATGAAGGGCTGCCCGACCGTATATTTATATGCCATGGCGGCCAGGGTCGGCATCTTGGAGATCAGGCGGATGGACGCGACCATGCGCTGGTTCGGGTCCGAGATGTCGGTCGAGTCATGGTAGAAAGCGGAGAGCGCGCCCACGCAGCCCACCATCACGGCCATCGGATGGGCGTCGCGGCGAAAACCCTGGAAGAAGCGCGCCATCTGCTCGTGCACCATCGTATGGCGCGTCACCGTGTAGTCGAATTCGGCTTTCTGGGCCTTGGTGGGCAATTCGCCGTAGAGCAAGAGATAGCAGCTTTCGAGAAAGTCGCCGTGCTCGGCCAGTTGCTCGATCGGATAGCCGCGGTACAGCAGCACGCCCTCGTCGCCGTCGATATAGGTGATCTTCGACTCGCAGCTTGCCGTCGAGGTGAAGCCGGGGTCATAAGTAAAGAGTCCCGACCGGGCATAAAGCTTGCCGATGTCGACCACTGACGGGCCGATCGTGCCTTCCTTCATCGGAAGTTCGATCGACTTGTCGTCGACCGTGATGGTGCCAGCGTTCGCGGTCATGTGTCAGCCTCTGCAATGGAGTGGCAAACCGGAAGTGAGGACTCGCGGAGGCCCCGGATGGCCTTGTGCGTTGCACCATAGCTAACCGATCGGCAACGGCCGTCAAGGCGGCCCACGCCGATCATGAACTCGCCATGCTTCTGCTTTGATCGCGCAATCGGCCCAGACTTTCATCACGCCCCAGCACCTGCAGAACGTCGAAAATTCCGGGCGAGGTCGCCCGCCCCGTCAATGCGGCCCGCAGCGGCTGGGCCACCTGGCCGAGCTTTGCGCCCGTCTCTTCGGCATAGGTCCGCACGGCGGCCTCGGTCGTGGCGGCGCTCCAGTGGTCCAGCGCCTCGAGACGCGGGAGGAGGGCCGGCAGGATGGCGTCGCTCTTCGACAGGATCTCGGTCGCTTTGGCGTCCATGGCGAGTGGGCGCTCCGCGAACAGGAACATGGCTCCGTCGAGCAGTTCGACCAGCGTCTTGGCGCGCTCTTTCAGGCCCGTCATGGCGGCCAACAGTTTGGATCGCATGACGGCGTCCAGTTTCGCCGCCACGCCCTCACCGCCGGGCAGGTAGGGCAGGGCGGTGACGAAGCTGTCGAGCAGATCCCGGTCGTCGGCCTGCCGCAGGTAATGACCGTTCACGTTTTCGAGCTTGGCGAAGTCGAACCGGGACGGCGATCGCCCGACGGCCGCGAGATCGAACGCCGCGATCATTTCGCCGGTCGTGAAGAACTCGCGGTCGCCTTGGCTCCAGCCGAGCCGCACCAGGTAGTTGCGGAGGGCCTCGGGCAAGTAGCCCATGGCCCGATATTGCTCGACGCCGAGCGCGCCGTGACGCTTCGACAGTTTGGCGCCGTCGCCACCATGGATCAGGGGAATGTGGGCCATGGCGGGCACCCGCCACCCCAGCGCCTCATAGATCTGCATCTGCCGGGCCGCGTTGGTGAGATGGTCGTCGCCACGGATCACCTGTGTCACCCCCATGTCGTGGTCGTCCACCACCACGGCCAGCATGTAGGTGGGCGAGCCGTCGGAGCGCAGCAGCACGAGGTCGTCGAGGTCCTTGTTGGGCCATGTCACGGTGCCCTGCACCTTGTCGACGAGCGTCGTGGCGCCGTCGCGCGGCGCCCTGAGACGGATGACCGGACGAACGCCTGCCGGCGCGTCCGCCGGATCGCGGTCGCGCCAGCGGCCGTCGTAGCGCGGCGGCCGGCCCTCGCGGCGCGCGTCCTCGCGCATCTGCTCCAGTTCAGCAGGGCTCGCGTAGCATCGGTAGGCGCGGCCGCCGGCCAGCAACTCGTCGGCAACCGCGCGGTGCCGGTCCGCGCGCCGTGCCTGATAGACGACGTCGCCGTCCCAATCGAGGCCGAGCCATCGCAACCCGTCCAGGATGGCGTCGATCGCCGCAGCGGTCGAGCGCTCGCGGTCGGTGTCTTCGATGCGAAGCAGCATGGTGCCGCCGGTCCGACGCGCATAGAGCCAGTTGAACAATGCCGTGCGGGCACCGCCGATGTGGAGGAAGCCCGTCGGCGACGGCGCGAAGCGCGTGATCACGGGCTCGGGCATGGCGGCAGACACTTTTCCGGAACGAAGGATGAACCTGAGGCACGGGGGCTTGCTCGGGCGGCGCCGCTCTAACATGAAGGAAGCGAACTCACAAAGGGCGGGGCGTCGCCATGCCCATCGCATCGGGGAAGAGTGGTCGCGTCGGCGTCCTGGCGGGCGCCGGACCGCGCGGGGCATCCCTCCTGGCCGGCCGCGTCGGCGGTGTTTCCCTGGCCCGGTCGATGGCGATCGAGTGGGACGAGCGCCGCCCGTTCCTGTGGCTTCCGGTCGCGGCCGGGGCGGGTGTCCTGCTCTATCTCGCGGCCGACCGGGAGCCGGTGCTCTGGCTTCCGTTGCTGCTCGGGCTCATCGCCGCGACCGCCTGCCACCTCGTGCGCAGCCGGCCCTTGCCGTTCAGCCTGGCGCTGGGTGCCCTGGCGCTGATCGCGGGTTTCGTCTCGGCGGAGCTGCGCACCCGTGCGGTCGCGACCCCCATGCTGGACAGGATCCGCATCGTGAAGCTCACGGGCTTCGTCGACGAGGTGGACCGGCGGCCGACCGGGGCCCGTTTCCTGCTGACAGTCGCGGCTGCGGACGGCCTTGATTCCGCCCGACGACCGCGCCGCGTCCGGCTGACCACGAAGCAACCTGGCGATCTGCAGGCCGGCGCTTTCGTGACCGTGACGGCCCGGCTGCTGCCGCCGGCGCGGGCCGCACTGCCGGACGGCTACGATTTTGCCCGCGACGCCTATTTCTCCGGCATCGGCGCGGTCGGCTCCGCGCTCGGCCGCATCGTCGCCGCCACTCCGGCCGTCAAGCCCACGCCTCTCGAGCGGTTCCATCGCGCCGTCGACCGCGCCCGCAACGATCTTGCCGAACGGGTCAGCGCCGTCGTGGGTGGGGGCGACACCGGTGCCATCGCGGCCGCCATGGTCACGGGCAAGCGCGACCTCCTGTCCGGCGATGGGCGCGAGATCATTCGCGAGGCCGGCATCTTCCATATCATCACGATCGCGGGCGTGCAGATGACACTGGTGGCGGGGCTCCTGTTCGGGCTCGTGCGCCGCGGCCTGGCGCTCAGTTCGACGCTGGCGCTGCGCTACCCCATCAAGGCTTGGGCAGCCGCGGCCGCGATCCTCGGCGCGGTCGCCTATGACATCGGCACGGGGTCGCGGGTCGGCACCCAACGCGCGCTGTTCATGACCATCATCATGCTGGGCGCCGTGCTGTTCGGCCGGCGTGCGCTGACCATGCGCAATCTCGGCTTCGCAGCCCTGGCCGTCATCGCGGTCGAGCCGGAGCAGATCGCCGGCGCCAGCTTCCAGCTGTCCTTCGCGGCCGTGGCCGCGCTCATCGCGGTACAGGAAGCTCGGCTGCGGCGCGCGCCCGAGGATCTCTTCGCCGAGCCAGCGCCGCGCCAGATGCCGGCGCCGCCCTGGGCCGGGCGGGTGCGGCGTGCCGGCTCGGCCGTGCTGCATCTCTTCACCGCCACGATCTGCGCCACGGGCGCGACTGCCTCGTTCATGGCGGCCGAGTTCCACGAACTCAGCCCCTACGTCTTCGTCGGCAATCCGCTAACCCTGGCCATGATCGAGTTCTTCGCCGTGCCGGGGGCCCTGCTCGGCACCATCCTGTACCCGCTCGGCCTCGACGCGCCGGTCTGGCACTGGGTGGGGTGGGGCATCCGCATCGTCATGACGGTCGCACGTTTTCTGGCGGCAGCGCCCGCCTCGACAGTGCATCTTCCGGCCTTTTCGACCTGGGCGCTTCCCTGCCTCACGCTGGGGATCCTCAGCGTGGTGATCTGGCGCACGCCGCTCCTGCGCCTGACCACCGTGCCCTGGCTGGTGCTGGGGCTGTTGGGCGCCGCGTCGGGGTCCCGACCCGACCTCGTCGTAGCACCGACCGGCGAGTCCCTCGCGATCCGCGGTCCGGACGGTCGCCTCGGCACGGTCGGCCGGACCAGCGCCTTCACGGCCGAGCAATGGCTGCGGGCCGACGGCGACGCCCGCCTGCCCGAAGTCGTCGGCAGGGCAGGGCTCACCCTGTCGGGGACCCGCTGCGACCGATTGGCCTGCGTGGCGCCGCTCCCGGGCGGCAGCTTCGTATCGCTGGTGACGGACGCGGCGGCCTTCCCGGAAGACTGCGGGCGCGCCGAACTCATCGTCACCCCGCTCGCCGCGCCGGCGAGTTGCGGCGCCAAGCTCGTGGTCGACCGGATCAGCCTCCAGACGACCGGGGCTTTGGCACTGACGCGAAGCGACGGGTCCTGGCGCGCCACGCACGCGCGGTCGATCGGGGAGGATCGTCCATGGTCGCCGGCGCCGCGCCCTGAGCGCCGCCACGCAGCATCGGTTCGCCCGGGCGCCGTCCCGGCCTCGGGAGCGCCGGAGGCCGAGGCCGGCCGTGACAGCGACCCCGAACCAGTCCGCATTCCGTGAGGATCGGCCGAGGCTCACATCGTCCGGTGCACGCGGTTGAGGATAACCTTCAGCGGCGGTTCGGCCCCGCATCGCCGAGGTCCCAGAACAGCCCGGCCATGATCCGCAGACCCTCCTCGACAATGGCGACCGGGAGGTGCTCGTCGGGCGCGTGCTGCTGGCAGCCCGGGTAGGAATGGGGAATCCACAGGGTCGGCAGGCCCAGGATCTCGGTGAAGACGTCGTTCGGAAGGGCTCCGCCGATGTTCGGCAGGACAGCCGGCGGCGCGCCCAGCGTGCGGGTGATCGAGGCTCGCGCCCAATCCACCCAGGGATCGTCGATCGGCGTCCGCGTCGCGGCGAAGCTCTGCTCCAGCGACACGGCCACCGCCCTGAAGTCGCGGGCGTCGAGGTGCTGCCGCAGCGCCGCGCCGAGCGTCTCCACCGGTGTGCCCGCGACATACCGGAGTTGCAGGACGGCCTCGGCCCGGCCCGGGATGGCATTGGCGGGCGCCGCGGGGTCACCTGCCAGCAGCGACAGAACCTCCAGCGTGTTCCAGGCATAGACGCGCTCCGCCGCGCCGAGGCCGGGCTCGCCCCAGTCGGCGGAAAGTTCGGGCTCGTCCCGGCCAGGCGCCACCACCACATCGGCGAGGGCCTCGCGGATCTCCGGCGTCAGGGGCGGCGGCTTCAAGGCGTCGACGAGCAGCCGACCGCGTCCATCGACCAGGGTCGCGATCGCCGAGGCCAGGATCGTGCCAGGGTTGGACAGCAGGCCGCCCCAATTGCCCGAATGATGCGCGCCGGAGCGGAGTTCGACGTCGAGCTTGATCCGCAGGGCGCCGCGCGAGCCGAGGAAGAGGGTCGGCGTATCGCGCGCGAGCCGCGGGCCATCCGAGGCGATCAGCACGTCGGCGGCCAGTTCGGCGCGGTGCGCGGTGCGAAGACGGTGCAGGCCGGGCGAGCCGGCTTCCTCGCCCATCTCGATCAGGACCTTGACGTTGAAGCCGAGCCGGTCGCCACGCGTCGCGATCACGGCCGCCAGGGCCGCGATATCGAGACCGTGCTGGCCCTTGTTGTCGGCCGTACCCCGTCCGTGGAAGGCGTCCTCCTCCACCACCATCCGCCACGGCCCGCGTCCTGCCGTCCAGCGCTCGTCCATGCCGCCCACGACATCGCCATGGCCGTAGATCAGCACGGTGGGCAGATCCGCGGCTTCGTGCCGGCTTGCGACGAGGAAGGGCTCGCGCGCACCGTCCGCCCTGACGACCCGCGCCCCGAAGCCGAGTCGCTCGAGAGTGGGCTTCATTTCGTCGGCGAGGTAGGCCAGGAGAATCGGTACGGCGGCCGGATCCTGGCTAACAGTCCGATAGGCGACCCTGCGGGCGAGATCGTCGGCGAACCGTCCGGACGCGAGATGCCGGGCCGCGGCCGCTATGGCGCCATCGCGCGTCATGTCGGTCACTCCGGCCTCCCTCCGCGTCCTTCGGGCTTTTTAAACCGTTCGGGGACCTTTACATAGAGGTCGTACCGATCGTGCCTCCGGGCCGAGCAAGGGGAAGTCTCGATGGCCGCCAGGAAGCGTTTTCAGGTCGTGTCGCTCACCGACGCCGCGGCCATGCGGGTCCAGGAGATCATGACCAAGGCCGCGAAGCCGGTTTACGGTCTTCGGGTCGGCGTCAAGAACGGCGGATGCGCCGGCATGTCCTATACGATGGAGATGGCAGACGCGCCGGCGGCGACGGACGAGATCGTGGAGGACAAAGGCGTCCGCATCCTGATCGACCCCAAGGCCGTGCTGTTCCTGCTCGGCACGCAGATGGACTTCAGGACCGACAAGCTGTCGTCCGGCTTCGTCTTCGAGAACCCGAACCAGACCTCCGCCTGCGGTTGCGGCGAGAGTGTCGCGATTACGCCCGCGAACCCGGATGCGATGGCCGGAGCCATCTAGCGGGACGTCGTGGGGCAGCCCCTCCCGACGCCGTTCGCCCGACCCGGCGTTACCCCTCGCTGGCAGCCTTGATCTTCACGGGCCTCAGCAGGAACGAGGGCACATGATCACCGAGGCCGACTACCACCTCGTCATCGTCATCATGCCGGCCACGCCGGTTCTGGTCGCCGCCGCGGGCGCTTTCGGCGCGCAGCCGAGCCGGTGAGACCAGGGAAGGTTCGTGTCGACGGCCGGCCGGAGCCGAGCTGCGTGACCGCGGGAGACTGGCCGGCACCGGCTCGACACGGTCTCGCGGTGCGTCGCGCGCCGCCTCGGCTGGGGCCTTGTCGGGGGGAGCCTCTCCACGGCGCGCATCTCGCCCTCGCGCGTCGCTACCGCGCGGGTCGGATCGGCGGGACTGCCGACGGTCCCGGAAACTCGGGCGGCCCTCGTCGCCCTCGGGCTCGACGTCGCTCACGCTGTCGAGCGTGCCGCCTTGCCAGTCGATCTTGGTCTGGATCAGCTTCTCGATGTCGTCGACGTAGCGCTGGTCGCTGCGCGTGACGATGGAAATAGCGATGCCGGAGAGGCCGGCCCGGGCCGTGCGGCCGATGCGGTGGACATAGTCCTCGGCATGGGTCGGGACGTCGAAGTTGAAGACGTGACTCACGGCCGGGATGTCGAGGCCGCGCGCTGCAACGTCCGAGCAGACCAGAAGCGAGACCTGGTGGTTGCGAAACGCCTCAAGCGACGCCATGCGGGCCCTCTGATCCATGTCGCCGTGCAGGCAACCTACGGAGAAGCCGTGCTTTTCCAGCGATTTCGTCAGCAAGGCCACGTCGCGCTTGCGGTTGGAGAAGATGATGGCGTTGCTCAACTCTCCGGCTTCGCGGAGCAGCTTGCGCAACGTCTCGCGTTTGGCGGAACCAGGCCCGGAGGCGACGAGAGCCTGAGTCACGCCTTGGGCCGTCGAGGCAGCCCGGGCAACCTCGATCCGCACTGGATTGTGCAGGAAGGTCTCGGTCAGTCTCGTGATCTCGGGCGGCATGGTGGCGGAGAAGAACAAGGTCTGGCGCGTGAACGGCACCAGCTTGCAGATCTTCTCGATGTCCGGAATGAAGCCCATGTCGAGCATGCGGTCCGCTTCGTCGATCACCAGGATCTCGATACCGGTCAGCAGAAGCTTGCCGCGCTCGGCAAAATCCAGGAGTCGCCCCGGAGTGGCGATCAACACGTCGACGCCGCGGGTGATCTTGGCTTCCTGGTCGCCGAACGACACGCCGCCGATCAACAGCGCGACGTTGATCTTGTGATTGACGCCATAGCGGCCGAAAGCTTCCTCGACCTGGGCCGCGAGTTCACGGGTCGGCTCGAGGATCAGAGTTCGCGGCATGCGGGCCCTGGCGCGACCGCTCTCGAGTCGCGACAGCATCGGCAGGGTGAAGGCCGCCGTTTTGCCGGTCCCGGTTTGGGCGATGCCGAGGACATCCCGCCCCGCGAGGGCGATCGGAATGGCCTGTTCCTGGATGGGCGTCGGTACCGTATAGCCGGACGATTCTACGGCTTGGAGGACCTTGTCACTAAGGCCGAGTTCACTGAAATTCATTGAGTGTTGCGTTTGCCGTCGACGAACACGGCCCGCGAGACCCGCGTAGGGCCGTAGAGTTGCAGGCACGATGAATCGTGCGCCGAAGAGCGACGCGGGACGCTCACTGATGGCATGCAGATAAGCGGAAACCGCAATAAGTCAACGGCGTCCTGTCCGTAATGGCGAAATCCTGGCGAACAGTGTGCAACAGGCGCGATCAGATGCGCGGGATGCCGCGAACCAAGACCATCCGCCGCTCTGACGTGTTTAGCGGATGCGGATGATCATCGAACTTTTGGGGACTGAGCCGGTCGGCGTGGGATCGACACCGGCGTCCGCAATGCCTCTCGGTGCGACCGCGGGGTTCTGCGCCCGGACGGCCACGATCGAGACCCGGCCCGGCTGCGACAGCCACGCCAAGCCTTGAGCGCCCGCCAAGCAAGCCAGCGACACGATCACGGCCGTCAAGGCGAACCATCGCGTTGCGGATCCACGGTCGTCGCTCTTGAAAGACCTCACCATCGCCCCGCCCACCCGTTGCAATCGTCAGATCGCATTCTGCCCGAGTGGCGTTGAGCTTGGATTAACGCTACCGCGGCCTTGCGGATTGCACCGCAATGAGCCCCACATGGGACCCCTCCAACACCGCGCCCTCCACATGCCGGTGCGCGGCCCGGGTCAGACGTCGACGAGGTCGGCTGCACTCTTGGCGCGGTCCTGGATGAAGGCGAACCGCGCCTCGGGCTTGTTGCCCATCAAGCGCTCGACTGCGTCCGACGTGCCGGCCGCATCCTCCTGCAGCACCGCTATCTTCAACAGCGAGCGCTTTCCGGGGTCCATGGTGGTCTCCTTGAGGTCGCGCATGGGCATCTCGCCGAGGCCCTTGAAGCGGCTGATCTCGACCTTGCCGCGGCCGGTCATCGCGCTCTTCATCAGGTAGTCCTTGTGGGCGTCGTCCCGGGCATAGGTGGATTTCGTGCCCTGGGTCAGCCGATACAGCGGCGGCACGGCCAGGAACAGGTGGCCGTCATCGATGAGCTTCGGCATCTGGCGGTAGAAGAAGGTGATCAGCAGCGACGCGATATGGGCGCCGTCGACGTCCGCGTCCGTCATGATGATGATCTTGTCGTAGCGCAGGTCGCTGTCCCGGTAGTGCTGACCCGTGCCGCAACCGAGCGCCAGGGACAGGTCGGCCAGTTGCTGGTTCCCGGCGAGCTTGTCGCGCGTGGCGTTGGCGACGTTGAGGATCTTGCCGCGCAGCGGCAGCACCGCCTGGCTGGCGCGGTCGCGGGCCTGCTTGGCCGAACCTCCCGCGCTGTCACCCTCGACGATGAACAGTTCCGAGCCCTGCGCGGCCGAGTTCAAGCAATCGGCCAGCTTGCCGGGCAGCCGCAGCTTGCGGGTCGCGGACTTCCGCGCCACGTCCTTCTCGGCGCGGCGCCGCTGGCGCTCCTCGGCCCGCTCGATGCTCCAGTCGAGCAGCCTCGTGGCCTGGGACGGTGACGCCGCGAGCCAGTGATCGAAGCTGTCGCGGAGCGCGGCATCGACGATGCGACCCGCCTCCACGGTCTGCAGACGCCCCTTGTTCTGGCCCTGGAACTCGGGCTCCCGGATGAAGACCGACAGCAGGGCCGCACAGCTCAGCATGACGTCGTCGGCCGTGATCGCGGCCGCGCGGCGGCTCTGTCCGACGCGCTCGGCATGGTCCTTGAGGCCGCGCAGAAGGGCGGTGCGCAACCCTGTCTCGTGCGTGCCGCCCTGGGGTGTCGGGATGGTGTTGCAATAGGAGTGGACGAAGCCGTCATCATCGGCGAGCCATGTCACGGCCCATTCGAGCGAGCCGTGTCCTCCGGTCTTGGTCATCTTGCCGGTGAACGGCTGGTCCGTGACGAAAGCCTTGCCCTCGACCTCCTGGGCGAGGTGGTCCTTGAGCCCGCCGGGGAAGCGGAACACCGCCTCGTCAGGCGTCCTGCTACCCGCCACGAGGCTCGGCGCGCAATGCCACCGGACCTCGACGCCGCCGAAGAGATAGGCCTTGGAGCGCGCCATCCTGAACAGGCGCGCCGGCTCCAGCCGCGCATCGGCACCGAAGATCTCGGGATCCGGCTTGAACCGCACCTTGGTGCCGCGCCGGTTCGCCACCCGGCCAACCGTCTCCAAGGGCCCGACCGCCAGGCCGCGCTCGAAACCCTGCCGATACAGGGTCTGGCCGCGCGCCACCTCGACATCGAGCCGCTCGGACAAGGCATTGACGACCGAGATGCCGACGCCGTGCAGGCCCCCCGAGGTTTGATAGGCGCCCGAATCGAACTTGCCGCCGGCATGCAGGGTCGTCATGATGACTTCCAGGGCCGAACGGTCCGGGAATTTCGGATGCGGATCGACCGGGATGCCGCGGCCATTGTCGGTCACGCTGCAGGCGCCGCCTTCCTCGAGCGACACGTCGATGAAGGTCGCGTGACCCGCCACCGCCTCGTCCATCGCATTGTCGATCACTTCGGCGAAGAGGTGGTGCAGTCCGGCCTCGTCGGTACCGCCGATATACATGCCGGGCCGGCGCCGCACCGGCTCCAGGCCCTCGAGCACCTCGATCGAGGCCGCCGTGTAGCCGGACTCGTCCGGGGTGCCGTCCCGCGGCACCGGGGCAGGGCGCCGGCGCGTCTTGCCCGAGGCCCCGGACTCGGGCGGTTGCGCAGCGCCCCGTCCCTCGGCGGGTGATCCACTGCGGAGGTCGTCGTCGTTCGCCCGGGCGAACAGGTCGGCCGATGGCTCGACGGCGGCAACGGACCGTTTTGGCATCTGATAGGCCTCCATCGACGCGGGAACGGGAACAGACCGTAAACATAGGCACGGCTTGGTTAACATGAAAGCTTCCGGCTTTCGACCGATCCGCGCTAGTGGATGCGGCAGGCTGTGGAAGGGTCGGTTCCGATGAGTGTCTCGTCCGGTTCGGGCGCCACCCCGGCGCGCCCGCGCAAATGAATCCGTTGGTCCTCGGCGTCGCGCGGGCCATGTCGGGCCGGGCCTGGCGGGCCCGCCTCGACGAGGCGGGCGCGCGCCGCGCGCTCGCCATCGCGCAGGCGCATGGCATGCCCGATCTCATGGCTCGCATCCTGGCCAGTCGTGACCTCGACGTGCCGAACTGCGCCGCCTATCTCTCGCCGACGCTACGCGGCCTGATGCCCGATCCGGATGTCCTCACCGACATGCAGGCCGCGGTGGACCGTCTCGCGCGCGCGATATCGGCCGGAGAACGGGTGGCGGTGCTGGGCGACTATGACGTCGACGGTGCCGCGGCCGCCGCCCTCGTCGTGGACTACCTGCGGGCCGCGGGCCTCGACCCCGCGATTCACATCCCCGACCGGCTCGTCGACGGCTACGGGCCGAGCCTCGACGCCGTCCGCGGCCTCGCGGCCGAAGGCGCCACCTTGCTGGTTACGGTCGATTGCGGCTCGACCAGCATGGTGCCGCTCGAGGAAGCGGCGCGCCTCGGGGTCGACACCCTGGTGCTCGACCACCATCAGGTCGGCTCCGAACTGCCGCGCGCCGTCGCCGTGGTGAACCCCAACCGCGACGACGACCTGTCCGGGCTCGGCCACCTCTGCGCGGCCGGCGTGGTGTTCATGGTGTTGGTGGCGCTTCACCGCGCGCTGAACCGCAAGGCGTTCTGGAGCGATCGTCGGGCACCCGATCTCCTGGAAGCGCTCGACCTCGTGGCGCTCGCTACGATCGCCGATGTGGTGCCCTTGGTCGGGCTCAACCGCGCCATCGTGAGCAAGGGGCTGGCCGTGATGGCGTGCCGCGGCCGCCCTGGCCTCACGGCCCTATTCGACGTCGCGGGCGCCGACGGGGCACCGACGCCGTTCCATCTCGGTTTCCTCGTGGGGCCGCGGATCAACGCCGGTGGGCGAATCGGCGATTCGGCGCTCGGCACGCGGCTGCTGCTGACACGCGATCCGATCGAGGCTGCGCGGATCGCGGCCGACCTCGACCGGCTCAACCGGGAGCGGCGCGTCATCGAATTCGCGGCCGCGGAGGAGGCCGAGGCCGAAGCGCTGGCGCATCTCGCCGGTGACGCGGAGGGGGCCGTTGTCGTGGTGGCGGCGCCGGGCTGGCACCCCGGGATCGTCGGGCTCGTGGCGGCGCGATTGCGCGAGCGCTTCGACCGGCCCGCCTTCGCGATCGCGCTGTCGGGCGAGAGCGGCACCGGTTCGGGACGCTCGATCCCCGGTGCCGACCTCGGCGCCGCCGTGCGCCTCGCGGTGGATCGGGGCCTCCTGCACAAGGGCGGCGGCCACGGCATGGCGGCCGGCGTGACGCTCGACGCGGCCGGGGTCGGCGCCTTCCGCGACTTCCTGCACGGCCACTTCGACGAGGACGTCACGCGCTCGCGATCCGATGCCAGGCTGGCCGTGGACGCGACGCTGTCGGCCGGCGCGGTGACGCCGGAGTTGATCGGATCGCTCGACGCGGTGGGCCCGTTCGGCGCCGGGAGCCCCGAGCCCGTCGTGGTGCTGCCGAACCATCGTGTGATCGACCACGGCGTGATGGGCGATGGCCATCTGCGGACCACCCTGGCGGCCCGGGACGGAAGCCGCATCCGCGCGGTCGCGTTCCGCGCCGTCGGTACGCCGCTCGGCGACGGCATGGCGGCAGCGCGCGGCAAGCTCGTCCATGCGGCCGGCACGCTGACGGTCAACCGCTGGGGCGGCGGGCAGGGCCGTCCCGAACTCCGCCTCATCGACGCGGCCCTGGTGCCCGATCAGCCGGGCTGACCGGGCAGGAGTGCCTGATCCGTGTGGTGTTTCGGGGCCGTTCGGTCTGGCCCTGCGAGGGGGCGGCGCGCTTGCCAGCAGACGCCCGCTTTGCTTATAAGGTCGGCGTGGCGACGCCCGATGCGGCCGTGTCATCCGCGCCCATCGTCTAGCGGTCCAGGACGTCGCCCTTTCACGGCGAAAACAGGGGTTCGATTCCCCTTGGGCGCGCCAGTTCGATTTGAATCGTTAAGGTCTTCGTTAGGCTGGAAGCGGTTTTCTCATCGCCGAAGCGCTGCTCTCCCTGTCACCCGCTTCGTGGCGGGGCACGTGCCGTGCAACCTCCCGAGCAAGGGAGCGTTGAGGGCCTGATTGATCCTCGATCAAGCAGGAGCTGAACATGAAATCCTCTCGCTTTGCCCTAACGGCAGTTGCAATTCTGTCAATGTCCGGCATCGCCCACGCGCAGGGAACCATTCGGGGCGCGGAAGAGGGGGCTGCGGCAGGCAACAATGCTGCGGGCCCGGTCGGTGGTATCGTTGGAGGCGCTGTTGGGGCCGCTACGGGCACGGTTGGCGGCGTCCTCGGGGTTGGTGATCGGCCGCGTTCGGGTTGCAGCACGGAGAGCGTCACCAAAAAGGATGGCGACACCGGTGACACCGTAAAGAAGACTGCGACAAACTGTTGAGGTTCCTTCCAGGATGCGACAGCACTACTGGTTAATCCAGAAACATCAGGGACACAAAGGTGGCCTGCTTTGTTTACAGCGTGGAAGGCGACGCTGGATGGGTGGCTAATTCCGGACCACAAACGGGAGATAAGATTGTGACAAATTTAGGAAAACGTTCTGCCCTGGTGGGTATTGGCATGGCGGCACTGATGGCCTTTGGCCCGCTTGCATTCGCCGACGAAGTAACAACGCAGACCAAGACCACGACGACGAAGACGCCTCCAGACGTCGTCGTCGTGGCCCCGCCGGCTGGTGGTGCAGTCGTCGGCGATGATGCTGGCTGCAGCACGAAAAAGCTCACCAAGACCGACGGAGAAACCGGCGATACCGTCAAGAAGACCACAACTGATTGCAATTAGGCCCTAAAGGTTAGTCGGTCCTTCGACGCATAGCGCGTGGGCGACGCGCAGTTTGCAATGGAGGACCGACCGCTTTGTCGGGCGCGCCGAGACGGATTTCCGCAACGCCATTGCGGGTTGTTCGTTGCTCGGCGCGGAGGGAGCGAAGAGTTGAGACTATGGGCCTGACAGCGGGTCCCTAGTCTCTATCGTTTCGAGGGGTCGCTTCCTGGGCACCAAGATGGCGGCATCTGTATCGCTAGGGAAGCGGCGGAAGATGTGGGACCTTTTCTGTTCCGCGAACTGATCACGAACCGCACGTGTCGGAGCGCATACTGGAGCGGTCCGGTTGTCCTGCTCGCACCCACATGGGCGCAGGAGGAAACCCTGGCAGCCGAAGGCACCGCCAAAGGCCCGGGCGGCCGACAGCCCGATTTCAAGAAGGGCTGGGAATCCGCGGCGCCAGCCGATGACATGAAGCTGGCCGATCAGAGTGAGACAGCTACTCCGGCGAGCACGCCGGACGCCAGGTTCGAGGACAAGTGGCAGGCCAAGGCGGCCGAGATCCTGAAAGACGCTGCGGACAAGGACGTAGGTTCTGCAACGTAAGGTCCTCTGCCGACCCCTTCCTTGTGGAGTTTGCGAGGGACTTGACGGGCGGGCAGCCCCCCGCCGCGGCACCTTGTAAGGCCGGCGTGGCAACGCCCGTTCGGCTGGTCCATCCGCGCCTATAGTGTAGCGGTCCAGGACGTCGCCTTTTCAGGGCGAAGACAGGGGTTCGATTCCCCTTGGGCGCCAACGATGCCAGGCAGTTGGCTGGTGATCTGAGCTCAGGTTGGCCAGCGTGCTAAAAAACAGGGAAAATCTGTGGCTGAACGTGGTCGCGCGGTAGTGGACCTGGGTGGACCAACCGCCGCCTTTAGAAACGCGCCGGGGCATTTAGGCACGAAGAAGGCTTGCCTTGGCGGCGCCACCTATCGCCCGTGGTGTGCACGGCTCGCCGGGCTTCTCACGGCAACTTAGCCCGCCATCTTCCGTCGAAGCGGTGCCGCGATGAGAGCAGTTTTCTGCGAAACGAATCAGCCCGGCAGCGTCGGTCGCCGCAGGTCCTTGAGCTTGAGCAGCATCGACAGCGTGCGCTCGAACTTGCGGTCGAGGTGGACCTCGTAGCGGCCCAGTTGCTCGAACTTCTCGGGATCGAGTGCACCGCCGAAGGCTTGCTCGCGGATCAGGGGCGAGTTCGAGATCCCGGCTCGTTTTTGCCCGAAGTCCCGTCCATCCCGCAACTGGCACGAGGACCGGTTGCGACAGCGCGGGCGCGAGGCGGCAAGCTTGACACGACGAGGGTGAGTTAGTGCATGCTTCAGAGGGCCGCGCCTGAACTGGCAGGGTCAACTTCGTAGGAGGCTTATAGTGATTGCCGCTGCGAGCATGAGCGGTCTTAGCGCTGAAAGGCGTCGCCCAAAGCGGAAGGCCCACACGGTTCGAACGGGCATTTTTGTGTCCGCTCTGATTTCCTTGGCGCTCGGCGGCAGGGGGCACGGTCAGGATTTCAAAGCTGCAAGTGATGCTCTCCCCCAAAACATCGCCAGCATGCAGCGTAAGCTCGACGCGCTGGAGTCCCGTCTCGGCAGTGTCGAGACTTGGCCGGCTGAGTCTTCGCGGATACGCCTTCTTTTCCCCGAAATGACCGAGACGGATGTCGATACGCTGCTGGATGCAGAACGCACCCTGACCCCATTCCAGGCTGCTCCCGCATCGGCGAGCTACCAGCGAGCACTCTCGTCTTCCATGTCGAAGGTCCATGTCGTCTCAAATGAGGGACCTTTCAACCGATATTTCTCCGCCTCAAATGTCGAAGTCCGAATAGACCCGGCTCTCACCGCCCCGACTTTGAAAGTCGACCAGACAGACCCGCTGCATCCTCAGGTCCATATGCTTGTCGGCCATCAGCAGGACGATATGAGTTTTTATTTTGAGTTCGATACAGCGCCCGAATTCAACTCTCCGAACTTCTGGCGCCAGCCTGCACTTGTACCCCAGACCTTTCCCGCAGACCTGACTGGAAGGGCTGGACTGGGCTATAATATCTTCCTGTCTCACGTTCGCGACATCGTGAACGCCAAGGACGTCAAATTCCCTTTCCGGGTCACTGCGATGTCGCTGCCTCTCGCATGGGGGACGATCGACTTCTCGCAATTGGCCCTGCTGGCCCAACTCGTGGGCCACGGGCTCAAAGAAGAGCAGATCATCAGCGAGGTGTTCCAGATCAACCGCCAAAGGGTGCTGTACTCTCATGAGACGACGAAGCGTGCACCGATTGACACCTTCAAATCCGGCCTAGGAGAATGCATCCACGCGAATGAGCTGACAGGTACGATGCTTGAACTCAATGGCATTCGGTTTCGAACTGTCGGGGGCTTCAACCCAACGATCCGAAACATTTATCCGGGCGCGGGACACGCCAGCATCGAGGTCCTGAGATCGAATGGCCAGTGGGAGTACCTTGATCCTTACCTCGATGCTTACGAGCCGGGCACCAACGCCGAAAACTTCCGAGATCGTCCGCTCGGCAGAACTGTGATCTACGAGGTCGACCGCAAACGCTTCAGGTCTCCTCAGCTTCCCGCAAAGGTAACGCTCACCGATCTCTTCAAATATCGAATTTACAGCGATTCAGCTCTTCGGCTCCCCTCAGCCACGATGCTTCAGCTGATGGGAGGAGAGCAGCAGTACGGAAGTGACTGGCCGCTGAGATCGGTCGAGGATAGCGAGCGGCTCGATTTGGCAAGGGATCTGCCGCGGCAATTTACGGTCTATGTTCGTGGACGGTACATCCTTTCCAAGTGCAAGGTTGCACATGACGTTTCGTGCGGGGATCCCGAGGCACGGGCTTCTCCCTGGGCTGAAGCGAGCTTCGTCGTCGAACCCGTCGACCTCCTGACGCACTCCTCCTCGCCGTCCCCTAACTAAGAAGCACGGACCGACCGACGAATAGATGCGACGTGAGGACCATGATCCGATGGGTCGCCATGGAGCGGGGGAGCCGGGAATGATAAAAATCTCTACAAAGCGCGTGACGGCAGCTGCCGTGGCGTTGCTGCTGGTTCTACCGGCTGGACTGGTTCTGCGTGCAGCGGAAAAGAGCGTCCGTCGGACCTTCTGCGACTCGGTTCACGACTCGTATCGCGTGACAGGTCCTGATGGCCGCGCCTATGCGACCTGGCATCCCCCCTCCGTCAAGATCTGGGGAGTGATCGACTGCCACTTCGGACATGAGCATGGCGACGATCCCCGGACCTCGATCGCGAACTCAAAATTGCCGCCGTTCGACTACGTCAACAGTTTAGCGGGGCGGAGCGAGGCTCACACCGGTTTCAAGGTTTTCGTCGTCAACGACGATGGCCGAGGCGGCCGCTTCAGGATGGTTGTCCATCAGGGGTCGAGTTCCAATAATGCTTTTTACGAGAACAGGCATGAACTCTTTATAGATTACATCAACGATGATGGACGAGAGCTGCATACCATGCTGCTCGGGCACTTCGGGCAAAGCAGCAAATTCAAAGCAGGATGTGATGGCAACGTGCAACCCGTCGACCTCGCGGCCTCGAAGAACGGCTTTGCGGACGGCGAGCGCGTCATTCCGGACACGAATTGCCTGGTTGAAGGGCGCCTGCCTTACGAAGTCTGGGGAGCGTCGCAAGCTATACGGGGCCTCGATGGCCATGCTCTGGCAACGTTCAAACCATACTTTAGTATCTTGAACCCCAATCGGGTGTTTCGGCGCGATGGACCAGACCGTCTCGCCCGCTCAGATGTAGAGGCCAGCACTGGCCGTTCCTCGGAAAGCACCCGCAGTCTTTACAAGGGCACGCAGTAACCGGGGCAGATTGCCGGGCGGTCAGGTTTCGGGTGCAGCTTTTCGGATGAGGTGTTGCAGCGGCGCAATGGCAATGGCTCCCGGCACGCGCAGGCGGTCGCCGAGGTAGCGGAAGAACGAA